>Ga0070726_10000060_pt1 | contig 212102 bp, 222 predicted proteins | sample tdAd471_FD_67275 | JGI IMG/M metagenome (GOLD analysis project Ga0070726, IMG submission 67275) | Marine sediment microbial communities from the Atlantic coast under amendment with organic carbon and nitrate - tdAd47.1 | ecosystem: Environmental > Aquatic > Marine > Coastal > Sediment...
GCGGGCCTTGTGAAGGGGGTAACGCTTGCTAAAGTTGCCCGTGAATTGCAGCTTGGCCATTACCTGCGGCTTGGTCAGGGTGAAATGAAAAGTGGCGGTTTTCGCCGCGACTCTATTCTTGCCGATGCCTTTGAGGCGATTATTGGCGCTATTTTCCTGGATTCAGATATCGCCACCTGCCAGCAAATAATTCTAGTATTGTTTGCCGGACGCCTCGACGCTCAAACTCTGGACGATACGCTCAAGGACCCTAAAACGCGATTGCAGGAATTTCTGCAGTCACGTAAACAGCCGCTGCCCGATTATCGTATACTGTCTACCTCAGGCAAGGATCACGAACAGGTATTTCGTGTTGCCTGTGAGGTGGAATCCATCGCAGAACCCTTTGAGGCAGAGGGAACGAGTCGACGCTACGCTGAGCAGGCCGCCGCCCAGATGGCTCTCGATGCGCTAGGTCAGAGTTAAATACTTAAGCGTTCAATATAAGCGTATCATCGTTAAACTACTCCCAATTTTTGCAGGTCAATGCCATGACAGATAATAACGATCTTGAGGAAATGCTCAGGGCTTCTCGAGCCGGTGCCGGCCTGGCGCCAGCCCCTCAGGAAAGTGACTTGACTAAAGCCGGTTATGTGGCAATTGTCGGGCGCCCGAATGTGGGTAAATCGACCCTGCTGAACCGGATACTGGGTCAGAAAATCAGTATTACCTCACGCAAGCCGCAGACAACCCGTCACCAGATCCTTGGGGTTAAAACAGAAAATCATGTGCAAGTGATGTACGTGGATACGCCTGGGCTGCACAAGGGACGGGATCAAGCGTTAAACCGTTATATGAACCGAGCGGCAGCGAGCGCACTGACGGATGTCGATTTAGTGGTATTCGTGGTGGACCGCACTCAGTGGACCGATGAAGATGAACTGGTTCTGGAGAAAGTAGCACGGCTTGACTGTCCGGTGATTCTTGCCGTTAACAAGGTGGATCGTCTGGATAATAAAGACCAGTTGTTACCACACCTGCAAACGCTTGCTGAAAAAATGGAGTTTGCCGAGGTTGTGCCTATTTCTGCCGGTAAAGATAAAAACGTCGGTCGTTTGGAAATGCTCATTAATCAGCGTTTGCCCGCTGGCATTCATTATTTTCCCGAAGATCAAATAACCGATCGTAGCGAACGCTTTATGGCTGCTGAATTGGTACGTGAAAAAATCATGCGCCGCCTTGGTGACGAACTGCCCTACCAGGTGACCGTTGAAATCGAAACTTTCCAGCTGGAAGGTGACGTGTTGCACATCAACGCGTTAATACTGGTCGAGCGTAATGGTCAAAAACGTATCATCATTGGCAATAAGGGTGAACAAATTAAAGCCATTGGCAAAGATGCCCGCCTGGATATGGAAGAGATGTTTGGCTATCGGGTGATGCTAAAACTCTGGGTTAAAGTGAAGAGCGGTTGGGCCGATGATGAGCGGGCGTTGCAAAGCCTTGGTTACGATGATCGTAAGAGGTAGCTGAAGAACTTTGTGTGGGCGTTACGGCGTCGCCTAAAGCGCCTACTGTTGCTAAAGGTCAGACTCGAAATGCTCATTTATAATCTATAAATTGCGTTTTTCCCTCTGACTTTGCCTTGTACTGCCTGCCTCGAAAACGTTGTTCAACAACCTATTCGAGATTCGAAGCGGAATTCCAATGAGCTCACCAGCTGAACTCCATCAAGCTTATGTATTACACACTCGCCACTATCGCGAAACCAGCCTGATTGTTGATTTTTTGGTGCCGGATGTTGGCCGCATCAGTGCCGTTGTGCGTGGCGCGCGCCGACCAAAATCCCCCCAATGTAGTTTGTTGCAACCCTTTGGTCGTCTGCTGATCAGTTGGTATGGCAAAGGTGAGCTAAAAACTCTGAAGGTACTGGAAAGTGATAATCAGTTAGTGGGCTTGAGGGGCAGGGCGCTGTTCAGTGGCATGTATCTTAATGAGCTGCTGGTGCGTTTAATCAAAGCAGAAGAGCCCTGCGAAACCCTGTTTGTAAATTATCAGCAGGCGTTATTCGAGTTACGTGAGGCTGAATCAGTGGAACCGGTGCTGCGACGTTTTGAAAGGCAATTGTTGCAAACGCTCGGCTACTGGATGGGGTTTCCTGATAGCGATACAGAGCAGGTTAAGTGTTTTTATTTTGATACCGATTCACAATGGTTGCCTGTGGCAGAAACGCCCACCCAGGCCCAACAAGCACGCTGTTTTTTAACCGCTGACCTTGCCGCCATTGCGCAGGACGATTACAGTGCAGAACAAACATTACGCGCCGCCAAACGACTGATGCGTTTAGCGCTGGCGCCGCTACTGGGCGACAAACCCTTAAGCAGTAAAACCTTATTCATGAAAAGCTCTTAATTGTTTAACGAAATATAAAAGGATATCTCCGTGACCGCTAAAAACCGTATTCTCTTGGGCGTAAATATTGACCATGTGGCCACCCTGCGTGAGGCCCGCGGCACACGCTACCCTGATCCTGTGCAGGCAGCGATTGAAGCTGAAGAAGCTGGCGCTGATGGCATTACGGTTCACCTGCGTGAAGATCGCCGTCACATTCAGGAGCGTGACGTGCGCATGCTTAAGGAAGTACTGCAAACTCGCATGAACCTGGAAATGGCCGCCACCGATGAGATGGTTGCTTTTGCACTGGAGATTCAACCGGAATACTGTTGTCTGGTGCCGGAAAAGCGTGAAGAACTAACCACGGAAGGCGGTTTGGATGTGGTGTCTCAGGAGGCACGAATCAAAGATGTGACAGCAAAGCTGACGGCGGCGGGTATTAAGGTTTCCCTGTTCATTGATCATGATTCGGCGCAGATTGATGCGGCGGTACGTTGTGGTGCGCCTTACATCGAAATTCACACGGGACATTATGCTGATGCTGAAACTGAAGCAGAGCAGTTAAAGGAATTGCAGCTGATTTCACAGGGTGTGGCCTATGCCTTGGAGCAGGGTTTGGTTGTGAATGCCGGGCATGGTTTGCATTATCACAATGTGGAAGAAATTGCGGCGATTCCGGGCATTTATGAGTTGAACATTGGACATGGCATTATGGCGCGGGCGATGTTTACTGGCCTGAAACCAGCGGTGGCGGAGATGAAGATGTTGATGTTGGATGCGTGTCCGCGCGGCTAAGCTAGTACAGCTAAGCTGATACGGCCTAACTGATTTAAAACGCCTTAGTCATCTCGGCTTTTGCGTCGGGATCCACTCTTTTCATGTTTCTCTAGTCCTGTTTCGCCTTGCTGGCGAGTCAAGGCAGTTGGGCGCCCAACTGCCTTAACAATCCGAAACCGCCTGCCCCAGGGCACCCTCTCTTGCTACGCAATTCACCTTGCCTACAGCTTGGTCGCTTCGCGACTACCCTGCGCGTTTCACTTTCAAATGGGGGCTGCGGAACTCGGCTTCGCCTCAGGCAGTCCTCGCCCTTTTCCATTTGAAAGCTCAATGCTCGGCGGCGCAGAAGGGGAGTTTGGTGCTGGGCACGGCCTTGGAACATTGATTATTGGGGCGGAGTGCAGCGAACTTAAAAGTATCGTCATGCCGGACTTGATCCGGCATCCAGTTGCTTCAGCGGCTATGGATTCCGGGTCTTCACTTCGTTTCGCCCGGAATGACGGGATAGCACCCTTCGTTCTCTTGGAAATCGCCGAACAACGTAGGAAAATAACGGCAAGCAGTAGCGAGGATTGTTTGAACTGGGATCCACTCTTTTCATGTTTGTTTTAGTCCTGTTTCGCCTTGCTGGCGAGTTAAGGCTTTTGGGCGCCCAAAAGCCTTAACAATCCAAAACCGCCCCTGCAGCTTGATCGCTTCGCGACTGCCCTGCGCGTTTCGCTTTCAAATTGGGGCTGCGGAACTCGGCTTCGCCTCAGATAGTCCTCGCCCTTTTTCCATTTGGAAGCTCAATGCTCGGCTGCGCAGAAGGGGAATCATTTGGTGCCAATAGTAGGCTACAGAAAATACGAATAAACCTGAGTTCCAGTTTTTGGTGGCTATGGATTCCGGGTCTTCACTTCGTTGCGCCCGGAATGACGGGACGGTTTTTTCTCTTAGAAATCGCCGAGCAACGGAGAAAAATAACGGTACGTAGTAGCGAGGATTGTTTGAGGCGTTTGAAGATTGAGTATCTTCAAAAGGCGAGTTCCGCAGCGGCCGTTACTTTTCGAGTAGCGCAGGGTATCGGCGCAGCCGACGATGGATTAGAGAATGTTTCTTTTGGTTCCGTTTTCTTTGCGTCAAAGAAAATGAACTTGCCCAACAGGGCGAAACGATTATCTGCAAGGGCAGCATAAAAATAAATGCGTCCCCTTTAGTTACAACAACGGCAGCTTGAGCGATTTAAAACTGAATACAATACGGTGCGAGAACACGAGTCACTCAAGAACAAAACACCGAGTGACTGTTATGAGCCATCGGGTCGATCTTACCCTAGCCGACTCCCTGAGCTAGAATACCCAGATTACTTTGAGCGCTATAAAGTCCGTAAGAGTGGTATCGTTTATTGGGGAAATGGTCAGGTCTATCTCAGCCATGTGTTAGCTGGTGAAACCATTGGATTGGAGTGCATTGATGACGGTGTATGGGCGGCGTACCTTGGCCCCGTTCGTTTAGGGCAATTTAATCAACGAGATATGAAAGGTGGCAAAATACCTTATTGGACGGTAAAAGTGTAACCCATGTAGCTTGCGTAAAGTGTTACCTATGTAGGCTGGCTGTACAGACCGTTTCTTTTGGTTCCGTTTTCTTTAGGCGTAAAGAAAATGAACTCGCCCAGAAGGGCGAAACGATTGTTTGGGAAAGTCCTCTAAAATAAATGCGTTCCTTTTATCCTCTGTAATTTCTAACGTGGTTTTTTAAGGTCGTATTCGTAGGTTTTGATAACGGTTGGGCCGTTTTTCTTAGCATATTCTTTTAATCGTTGTTTTGTGATTTTGGCTGCTTGCTGACCACCAATAGTGCGACCACGGATAGATTCCAAGACTATTTGCCCAGAATGAAAAATGGCAACTCTAGGAGAGTTTTTGAAAAAAACCTGCCCTGAGATTTCCTTTCCATCAATAATAGATTTCTCAATCAGGTTTAAATATTTGCTGCACTCTTTTCTTCTTTTGGAGGAGACTGACTCGAAAAAAGTTTTAATATCATGACTAGAAGATGAAATGTTGTGTGCAAACCTATTTCGAAGCCAGCCTAGAGTTTCGATATATTTAATGTAAGAATTTGGAATTAGCTCTAATGCTTGAACAAATGCAAGTTTCCCATTCTTCGTTGTTCCCATTTGCAATGATGAAAACGGGGCGGCAAGCTCTGGGTGAGATAAATTTTCAACAATCAGAGACGTCGTTGCCGCCTCAAAAATTGAGAATAGTTTAATCACAAGAGACCAATCGTCATCTTTCTGAAGTGCGTGAAAGAAACCTGGCTGTACGCCTAAATATAACTCGAGATCTTCTATATTTTCATTCATCGCACTTGGACTCTAATATTTGTGTTGTAGTTGTCGAATTAAGGGGGAATGAATGTTTAGTCAATCTTGGTTCTCGAGGGCATTCATTTAGTCGGCAACAGGTATAACTATGTGATTCATAGACTCGTGCTTACTTTCTTGCCAGCATGGAATGTGATTATAAACAGCAATGCAGGTTAAACAAGGACGCCTATTATTCCCCCACGCCATAAAATTAGTTCACCTGATTATTTTGCCTATCCACTGTTTATCCGTATCATAGCGCCCACGAAAAATTGAATGCCGCACCTCCGCGCTAAGGCTCGAAAAACTATGTCAGCTGATGACAAAACTACTCCTGAATTCCCGACCATCGAAGACTACGTTGGCAACACACCCCTGGTGCGCTTGCAGCGCTTGGCGGGAGATACCACCAACACCATTTTGCTGAAATTGGAGGGTAATAACCCGGCGGGCTCAGTGAAGGATCGCCCGGCGTTGAGCATGATTCAGCGCGCCGAGGCGCGTGGTGATATTAAGCCCGGTGATACCTTGATTGAGGCGACCAGTGGTAACACCGGTATTGCGCTGGCGATGGCGGCGGCGATCAAGGGTTACAAGATGGTGTTGATCATGCCCGATCACATGAGTGAAGAGCGTAAAGCGGCGATGGCGGCTTACGGTGCAGAACTGATTTTGGTGCCTAAAGAGGCGAGCATGGAAGGTGCGCGTGATCTGGCGGATCAAATGCAGGCTGAGGGTAAGGGCATCGTGCTGGATCAGTTCGGCAATATGGATAATCCGCAGGCGCATTACGAAACCACCGGGCCGGAAATCTGGCAACAAACTAACGGTACCATCACTCACTTTGTCAGCTCGATGGGTACAACCGGTACTATCATGGGCACCTCGCGTTATTTGAAAGAACAAAACCCTGATATTGAAATTATTGGCTTGCAGCCACAGGATGGCGCGAGTATTCCGGGCATTCGTCGCTGGCCGGCCGAGTACATGCCCAAGATCTTTAACCGCGATCGTGTTGATCGAGTGATGGATATTGGTCAGCAAGATGCCGAGGTAACCATGCGTCGCTTAGCGAAAGAAGAGGGCATCTTCTGTGGTGTTTCATCCGGTGGCGCGGTAGCGGCGGCACTGCAATTATCTGAACAGCTTGAAAACGCGGTGATCGTCGCCATTATCTGTGACCGAGGTGATCGTTACCTCTCCACAAACGTTTTTTAGTAGAAGGCATCTCTAAAAATGCACTTTTTCCGCGATTGCGTCGTCAGCTCCGTGCTCGAACCCTCATGTACTTCAGTACACTCCGGTTCTCCGCGCGGTGCTTCCTTGCACTCACGAAAAAATCACAATTTTTAGTGATACCTTAATTTAGTTTTTAAGGTCAGCTTAAAAGCTCAAGTCCCTAATTTAAGAAGAAGAAAATGGCCCGACGCAGAAGAAGATATAAAGAGCCCGAAGCAGTAGAACTCACCATTGAGGGCTTGACCCATGAGGGTCGTGGTTTGGCCGAGCGCGATGGTAAAAAGGTGTTCATCGAAGGCGCGTTGCCAGGAGAAGAGGTTAAGGCGTTGATCACCAGCAAACGCAGCCGCTACGAAGAGGGCAAGGTGGAGGAAGTCATCAAGGCTTCGCCACAGCGTATCGAACCCAAGTGTCCGCACGCATCGGTATGTGGTGGCTGTAGTTTGCAGCACTTCGATGGGCAGGCGCAGATTGAGTTTAAACAGGCTACCCTGATGGAGCATCTGCATCATTTTGGTGAGCAGAAGCCGGAAACGCTGCTCGACCCGGTCACTGGACCAAGCTATGCCTATCGCCGCAAAGCGCGCTTGGGTGTACGTTATGTCAGCAAGCGCGATGAGGTGCTGGTGGGCTTCCGTGAGAAGGGCAACAGCTTTATTACCGACATCGGTCAATGCCATATCCTTGATGAGCGGTTGGGTAACAAAATTACGCTGTTGCGTGAATTTATCATGGGCCTGGAGGCTTACCGAACCTTGCCTCAGATTGAGGTGGCCATTGGTGACGGTTGTGTGGCGCTGGTGTTCCGGCACATGGAACCGCTCTCTGAATCAGATACGGCTGCGTTGAGGGACTTTGGCGAAGCACAAGATTTTCATATTTATTTGCAACCTGGTGGCCCGGACACGGTCTCTAAACTGTGGCCGGAGCAGGGCGATGATCGCCTGACCTACCGCCTTGATGAGTTTGATGTGGAAATGCGTTTCCACCCCATGGATTTCACCCAGGTTAATGCCGATATCAATCGCAAGGTTGTTCATTTGGCACTGCAATATCTGGATGTGCAGCCTGATGAGCGCGTGCTGGATTTATTCTGCGGGCTGGGTAATTTCACCATGCCGTTGGCACGTAGCACTGGCGCCGCCGTCATCGGTGTTGAGGGCAGCGAAGCGATGGTTGAGCGGGGTTTTGAAAATGCTCGTCACAACGGTTTGGAGAATGTTGAATTTTTTGCGGCGGATTTAACGCAGGATTTTGAGCATCAGCCCTGGTCAAAACAGGGATTCGATAAAATTCTGATTGATCCACCGCGCTCCGGTGCTCTGGAAGTTATACAGAAAATTGCCCGTTTTAAGGCCAAACGTATTGTTTATGTATCCTGTAATCCGGCGACGTTAGCTCGCGATGCGGGCGAATTAGCCTTGCATGGCTATACTTTAAAGGCGGCCGGTGTGCTGGATATGTTCCCGCAAACGGCGCATGTCGAATCAATCGCGGTGTTTGATTATCAGCCGTAGCGGCCTCAGTTCATAACAAAAAATAAGCTGATTTATGGTTCAAGTACGGAAACTACAGCCCGACCCGTCGCAGGGTTATATTAATACCGATGCCTGGGTTGAACAGCTCCAGCATACGCTGGGCCTTGAAGACACCACGCGTGTACGCAATGCCTGTGATTTGGCGCAGGATGTTGCCCTGCAGGCCGAGGTTGCCCATCAACAGAGCGGCAGCGAAAAGCACATCGGCAACTGTTTTTTTGCCGGGCTTGAGATTGCTGAAATTCTTGCGGGTTTAAAGCTCGATAGTGACAGCCTGGTAGCAGGCATCCTGTGTCGGGCTGTTCGCGAAGAACGTTTGTCGCTAAAAACCGTTGCCGCTAAATTCGGTGAAACGGTGGCAAACCTGATTGATGGTGTTCAGCAAATGGATGCCATTACGGCGGCGCAGGAGTCACTCGACAAAACTAGCCTGGGTGGTCAGGACCAGGTCGAAAATGTGCGTAAAATGCTAGTGTCGATGGTTGATGATGTGCGTGTTGCGCTCATCAAATTGGCCGAACGCACCTGGGCGATTCGTGCGATCAAAAATGAGCCGGACGACTTTAAACGACGCATTGCCAAACAGGTCAGCGAAATTTATGCACCGCTGGCTCACCGCTTGGGTATTGGTTACATCAAGTGGGAGTTGGAGGATATTGCCTTCCGTTATCTGTCTCCTGAACGTTACGCGGCTATTGCCAAATTGCTGGATGGCCGACGGCTGGATCGTGAAGAGTACATTTCCCGCGTCATCAATTTGCTGGAAGGCAAGCTGCGTGATGAACAGATTGATGCGGTGGTAACCGGACGAGCGAAACATATCTATAGCATCGCTCGCAAAATGGATAACAAGCATATCGATTTTGACCAGGTGTACGACGCCAGTGCTGTGCGAGTGTTAGTGCCGGATGTGAAGGATTGTTATGCCACTCTGGGCATTGTGCATTCGCTGTGGCGACTGGTGCCTAACGAGTTTGATGATTATATTGCCATTCCCAAGCCTAACGGTTATCGCTCGTTGCATACCGCGGTGATTGGCCCTGAGGGCAAGGCGATGGAGGTGCAGATTCGTACCCACGCCATGCATGAGGAAGCTGAGTTCGGCGTTTGCTCGCACTGGCAATACAAGGGCGCAGACCGCAAAGGCAAGAGCCACGGTTACGAAGAAAAAATCGATTGGCTGCGACAGGTATTGCAGTGGCATGAAGAGGTGGGTGATATCAGCCACCTTGCTGAAGAGATGCGTCTGGATGTGGAGACGGATCGTATATATGTCTTCACGCCTGCCGGTCATGTGGTAGATTTGATGCCGGAGGCTACGCCCATCGATTTTGCCTACCGGGTACATACTGAAGTCGGCAACCATTGTCGGGGCGCGCGTGTAAATAGTGTGATCGTGCCATTAAACCATGCGCTGAAAACCGGTGATCAAGTGGAGATTTTGACGGCTGAGCATGCGACACCGCGCCGTGAATGGCTGAACCCTTCGCTGGGTTACACCCGTGTAGGCCGTACACGCAGTAAAATTCAGCATTGGTTTAAATTGCAGGATAAAGAAGTTAATGCTGATGCCGGTCAGGTCATGGTTGAGCGGGAAATCCAGCGCTTCGACCTTGATAATATTGATTTTGATGAGCTGGTCAATGCGCTGCATTACCCGGATCGTGAAGCAATGTTTGCCGATATTGGCGCCGGGGATTTATCGGTTGAACAAGTAGTGGTGGCATTGCAGCGGCAGCTGGTAGGCTATGAAAATAGTGAACAGCTGGCTTTACAGCTACCAGCCTCGACAGGTGATGAAAAGACTTTCACTGTTGGCTCGCAGAATAGCGGCGATACAACACAACTGGCTAAATGCTGTAACCCTGTGCAGGGCGATAACTGCCTGGGTTACGTACATCAGGGGCTTGGTGTGACGATTCATCGCTGTGATTGCGAGCAGGTTTTGCGGGCTGCCGAGGAAGATCCTGAGCATGTGGTACAGGTGCATTGGGATAGTCATTCGGATCATCGCTACGCCATTGATATTTTAATTCGAGCACTGGATCGTCATGGGTTATTGCACGACATTACTGGTGTGTTGAGCCGTGAATCGGTCAATATGACTGCGATGAGTTCAAAGATGGATCGTCGTCAGGGCCTCGTGGAAATGCGCATGACAATCGAAGTGTCCGGGTTAGTGTTGTTGGGGCGGGTGCTTGATAAAATTGGCCAGATTCCCAACTTAATTGAAGTTAAGCGCTGCCGGGTCGACCGTTAAACCGCGCATAAATTAATCATCTGTTTATCTTTAGGGGCCGCTATGCATTCACTTGATGACCTGCTGCAATTGATGCGAGACCTGCGTCACCCTGAACACGGTTGCCCCTGGGACCTAAAGCAAAACCACGCCAGTATTGTGCCGCACACGCTGGAAGAGGCTTATGAAGTTGCTGATGCGATTGAGCGTAATGATACAGATGACTTAAAGTCAGAGCTGGGGGACTTGCTGTTTCAGGTGGTATTTTATGCACAGCTCAGTGCCGAACAGAACGACTTTGATTTCAACGACGTGGTGGATGCGATCACACGCAAACTACTAAGACGTCACCCTCATGTTTTCCCCGATGGAACACTCTCCTCGGCGGGCATTGCCCAACTAAAGCTCACTGAAGCGGAAATTAAACGCAACTGGGAAACCATTAAGCAGCAGGAACGACGTGAGAAAACGCAACACAGTATTACCGACGATGTACCACGCGCGTTACCTGCTTTGACGCGTGCGAATAAGCTGCAGCGCCGCGTGGCTCATGTTGGTTTTGATTGGACGGAAACAGCTGAGGTAATCGCCAAAATCCGAGAAGAGCTGGACGAGCTTGAGGAGGCGTTGGCAAACGATGATCAGGAACATATCTGTGAAGAGCTGGGTGACTTGCTGTTCACCTGCGTTAATCTGGCACGTCGTAAGGAAATTAGTCCGGAAGCAGCACTCAATGGCTGTAATGAAAAATTTGTGCGGCGCTTCAAGTATATTGAACAATTGGCTGAGGCTCAGGGGCGAGCGTTATCGGATATGACGCTTGAGGAGCTCGACGCAGGTTGGGATGCGGCTAAAGAGGCCGGGCTATAGCAGACTAAAGTCTTATTGTGTAAATTCGCCGAAGGGTGTTTTGATGTGCGCGGTTGTTGAGTGACCACTTATTCGGCTATTGCAGATGCTTTTTGAAGGCAAAAAAGCTATAGTTGTCGCCAATTTTTAAGGCCTGCCGTGTCCTCCACGAGCAGGTGGCACTAAAAAAATCGGAGAAACGTTGTTATGCGCGTAATTTTGTTAGGGGCACCCGGCGCAGGTAAAGGCACACAGGCGCAATTTATTACTGAGCGCTACGGTATTCCACAAATTTCTACGGGCGATATGCTACGCGCTGCGGTCGCTGCGGGCACCGAGCTAGGCATTAAAGCCAAAGGTATTATGGAGTCCGGTGGGCTGGTTTCCGATGATCTGATTATTGCGTTGGTGAAGGAGCGAATTGCTCAAGATGATTGCGCCAAGGGTTTTCTGTTCGACGGTTTTCCACGCACGATTCCACAGGCTGAAGCCATGAAGGACGCGGGCGTGACAATCGACCATGTGGTCAATATTGATGTCGCCGATGAGGAAATTATTCAGCGCTTGAGTGGCCGTCGAGTACATCCGGGTTCTGGTCGTGTCTATCACACGGTTTATAACCCCCCTAAAGTTGAGGGCAAGGATGACGTCACGGGCGAACCACTGATTCAGCGTGAAGATGACAGTGAAGAGACGGTCAAAAATCGTTTGGCGATATACCATGAGCAGACTGAGCCGTTGGTGAATTATTACAGTAACTGGCAGGGCGATAATGCGCCTGTTTACAGCCGTATTCCTGGTGTAGGGTCTGTAAAAGATATTACGGCTCAGGTTTCAGCTGCGCTGACGTAATTGCGACGCTGCAACTTACGTATCCCCAATGGGCGTCTATAAACTCGATAAACTGATGGATGAAACCCGTCGACTGGCCGCGGAATATCGCCGCTCGACGGGTAGCACACTGCCTGTTAGTGCCGAGTTGGCTAAATTTGACGCCATTAGTCTGCTGGGCTTACGTTCACCGGATACACCCATCAGTGGCGTTGATGCGCTGGCTGATAGCGATCAGGGTGAGCAGCGTATCCAGATTAAAGGCCGGGTTATTTTTGATGCCAAAAAATCGGGGCAACGTGTCGGGCAGCTTAATCTGGATGCTGACTGGCATGTTGTGTTGTTGGTGATCATGGATGAAGCCTATCAGACCACGGCAATCTATTCGTTAGCAAAACAGCGCTTGTTGGATGAACTTACTCAGTCATCGGACAGCAAAAACAACGCACGTGGCGCTATCTCGGTAAAGAAATTCCAGGCCATTGCTGACCTGGTTTGGCCTGCGCCCTTAACGTCTTCTTAAACCCGCTAATGCAGCCCGACGCTTAGCTTCTCGAACCCCTAACTCCTATGACTAAACTGCTTGCGATTGATACCTCCGGTGAGGCCTGTTCTGTGGCATTAAGTATCGGCGATGAGGTACTGGAGCAGTTTGAGGTGATGCCGCGCCTGCATGCGCGCAAATTATTGCCGATGGTACAGTCGCTGTTGGCCGAGGCGGATATAACGGTTACGGCGCTTGATGCGATTGCTTTTGGCCGGGGCCCCGGTTCTTTTACCGGCTTACGTATCTGTGCGGGGGTGGTTCAAGGGCTGGCTTTTGCGGCGGATGTGCCGACCTTGCCGATTTCAAGTTTGGCCGCGCTGGCTCAGGGCGTTAACCGCCGCCATGGTCATGAGTTTATTTTACCGGTATTAGATGCCCGGATGGATGAACTTTATTGGGCCGGTTACCGGATGGTTGATGGTTGTGCGTGCTTGCTCGGTGAAGAGCAGCTGACAGCACCTGAAGCGCTGGACTTGTCACAAACCTTGTTATCGACTGACGGGCACTGGATAAGTGTCGGTGACGGGTGGAAGTTCGCAGAGCAGTTTCCTGCTCACATTGCTGCTAACGTGCAACACCTGGATGAGAACTGTCATGTACAGGCGGGGGATATTATTCGCTTGGCCCAGCGAGATTTTTTGGCGGGACTGCAGGTGCCGGCTGAGCAGGCTTTACCGGTGTATTTGCGTGGTAAAACAGCGTGGCGAAAAGTCGGCGAACAGGATAGTAATAACAGAGCCTAACAATGGATTGGTTACAGACAGTATTTTTAGCGTTATTGCAGGGCTTGACGGAGTTTCTGCCCATCTCCAGCTCTGCGCACCTGATTTTGCCGGCACAGCTATTTGGCTGGGTTGACCAGGGCCTGGCCTTTGATGTGGCGGTACACGTCGGCACGTTGGCAGCGGTGATGCTTTACTTTCGTCGTGACCTGGCGAACATGTTCAGAGCTTGGTTATGTTCAATCACCCGGGGTGAAAAGTGCCAGGATAGCCGCCTTGCCTGGTATGTGATTTTAGGCACATTACCAGTGGCGGCTGTCGGTTTACTATTCGAAAGTTTTATTGAGCAGTATTTACGAAGTACGTTGGTTATTGCCGTCACCACACTGGTCTTTGGTGTGGGGTTATGGCTTGCAGAAACCCGTTTTAAGCACCATCGTACTATCGAGAGCCTGCGTGTTAGGGATGTACTACTGATAGGCTTTGCGCAGGCGCTGGCCTTGATTCCGGGGACCTCCCGCTCGGGGTCAACAATGATGGCTGCGATGATGCTGGGTATGACTCGCTTGGCGGCGGCTCGTTTTTCGTTTTTGCTGTCGATCCCGGTTATTTTGTTGGCTGGCTCATTAAAAATGTTAGAGCTGTGTCAAACACCTGAACCGGTTTCCTGGGGACACTTGTTGTTGGGCACTGTGCTTGCCTTTGTCAGTGCCTACCTTTGTATCGGGTGGTTTTTACGCATGCTGGAAAAGATCGGGTTAATGCCTTTTGTGATTTACCGACTATTTTTAGGTATTATCCTGTTAGTGTTTTTTGTTTAATCAAACCGTCTGGCGGCAAACTTTTACAGTATTTATAGCTCCAAATACCATGAATATTCTTTCTTCAACACTGCTTCCGGTCAATGCTCAGTCGCGCTTTAATGGTGAGGCGGGTCGCAATGCCGAGAGTGCGGACGAGCGCACTCAAGGCGTTCAGGAAGTGTTTGCAGAGTTAGTTGACGAGAATAATCTGTCGGTGCCCGTCAGTGCCGTTTTAGAACCGGCGCAGCTTGAGTCGCAATATGAGGCACAGCAACGGTTTTTATCTGAGCGAGTGGATTTAAGCCGTTTGAGCAAACAGGGTGAGCTTCCCCTCAGTAATCAACAGGCGCTCGCTAGTTACCTCTCCGTTGTCAATAATACACTCATTACTGATACTGGCATTGCCCAGCTTGATATTATCGTATAACGTGCTGTCGCTATGTTGCTGACAACCGTTCTCCAATGACACAATCCCAATATTCAAATCCTGCTTTAGCGGTATTTCCTGCCGCTGAAAGTTGCTTAATTAAAGCTAGCGACATCGCCAAAGACATGGGCTTTCCTTTAATTGATAATGCTCAGGCAATGTTAACGGAGCCCTTCCCATTACTGATTTGGGTCGATGAAAACGGCATCGGATTACGTCAGTCAGGCCGCAAGGCACCTAATCCCATTGTTATTGATTTTGTCGGTGGTGCACTGGGTTTTCGGGGTAAGCACAGTCCGCACGCTAAAGAGTTGGTGGCGAACGCAGTCGGCGCCAAGGCCGGGCATACGCCAACGGTGCTAGATGCAACAGCGGGATTGGGGCGCGATGCCTTCATTTTGGCATCAAGAGGTTGTTCAGTGACTATGTTGGAGCGTAGTCCCGTGGTCGCCCTAATGCTTGAGGATGCATTAAGGCGTGCCCAGCTTGATCCAGAGGTAAGTCCTGTAACGGCAAGAATGCAACTCTATCAGGCAGATGCTTGCCAATTTATGACAGCATTAAGTTCAGAGGATTATCCAGAGGTTGTCTATCTTGACCCGATGTTTCCTGAACGAAGTAAAAGCGCCAGCGTTAAAAAAGAGATGCGCCTATTACAACAGCTATTAGGGGCTGATATGGATACCCTTGAGCTCTTCGAAACGGCACTGACGGTGGCAACCCGGCGCGTCGTTGTGAAAAGGCCTAAGCTTGCTCCCTGTATCTCAGAACTCAAACCGCATCATGTGGTTGAAGGTAAGTCGGGGCGATTTGATATTTATCACACGCGAGCCTTGGAGTAAGCTGCAAGTGTTGCTGATTGAAATAGCCACTGTTTAATTTACAAAGGAGAGTTTTATGAATACAAAATTAATATTATCGGCTACTGGCATTGGTTGTCTTTCGCTGTTATTGGCTGCCTGTGGCCCTGATGAGGAAAAAGCATCAACGACACCGGCCGAGCCAACGGTTCAAGAATCGGTAAAAGAAGAGCTGCAGGAGTCGGTTGATGAGGTTGTCGAAAAAGCGGAAGAGCTAGCTGAAGAAGCTAAAGAAATGGCCTCCGATGCTAAGGTGAAAGCCGAAGAGGCTGCCGCCGAAGCGGTTGAAGCGAGCCAAGCTGCTGTTGATGATGCGGTTAATAAAATTCAGCAGGAAATGTCTGGTTCTGATGCCAGTATGCCTACCGAAGCCGATGAGGGTGACGAGAAAGTTGATGACATGAAGAAGCAATTAGAAAGCGAACTTAAACTGCCCTAGAGCAATTTATAAGCCCCCTTGTGAATTATTAAAAGGGGGCTGCCTGTTAAAGGCTGGTTATCAGGTTAATTTTTGATTTCCTGGTTCTCGGCAACCACTTGGTTGCGACCACCTTCCTTCGCCTGATAAAGGTAATGATCGGCGCGTTCAATAAAGCCGATTGTCGACTCTCCGGGTTGATAAAGAGCGACGCCTAGCGAAGTCGTTAATTGGTCGACGGTTTCCTCCTGATCACGCTGTTTTATTTTCATGCGCTCTGTGGTGAGCCGTATTTTTTCAGCGATGCCTGCTGCCTGAGCCAGGTTATGGTCTGGCAAAATGACAACAAACTCCTCGCCACCATAGCGTGCACAAAAGCCAACACCGTCGCAGCAATGTTCAAGTACCTTGGCGAAGGATTGCAGGATTTTATCTCCCATTACATGGCCGTATTTATCATTGCAACGTTTGAAGTGGTCGATGTCTGTGACGATTAAGGCCAGTGGTCTGCTTGGGTTGACGGCTTGCTGGTCAATTTCATGTTGCAGACGCGTATCAAAAGCTCGGCGGTTGTTTATTTTGGTCAGTGCGTCCAGTGTTACTTCTTTTTGAATAGACTGGAGTTCTTTGCGCAGGCTTGATATTTCGACATGGGCGGCGTTGATTTGACATTGGAACTGCTGAGTCATCTCTGTTGCCTGGCGGGTTTGATCGAGCAATGATGACAGTATGGTTTTTAAGTCATTTTCATTGTGATGCTGTTTCAGGTTTTCGATACCCTGTTCCAGAAATGACTGGTATTGGCCACTGCCTTCGGACATGTCGCTTGATTGTTGTGACAGCGAATTAACGACTTCACCAAGCTGGGCTTGAACGCGTTGGCTGAAATCGACTTCGTCATCAATAATATAGCGACGAAAAAGATCCGCGCTGTTGTCTGCGGGACAGGTGCCGTATTTAGCGATAATCTGATCAAGTTCTTCGTTGAGCTTTAAATTGCTTTTGGCAACGTAGGCATACCAAAGTGAAAAGTTTCGAGGGTTGGGTTCCACACCATGTTTCACCATGAGAGGGATGGCTTGACGAAGGTAATTGGCAGCTCTGGTGGCGTCTTCCGGGTATTGCACTGGGGTTGTCTCTCTTGTTATTTTTCGTGTAACCAAGTGGAGAAATAGCTTAATATCGCGTAGTTATGCGTTTTAAGGTAGTGACTGCGGTATGCTTTTTCGGTATAAGCACTACTTCGCAGATTGTTGCATCAATCTGGGCATTATAGATCAACTTGACAAGTTGTAGGTTAATTAAAGGGTTATAACGTTGAATATTATTGTACGCAGCATTCTGGTCGCTTTTTTGGTCGCTATTCCGTCGCCTTTTTTGCTGGGTTGGCTGGCAGGCATGGAAGATATTAATTCTGATACGTCGATTTATGTGGGCGTTTATTTTATGGCGTTTGTTGGCTGTATTATTATGGGGTTGACCAGTAAGCCCATGAAAGCAGCTGCTGGTGAAGAAAAAGAAAATAGCCACGATGTGATTGATGAGGATGATCGAGAGCAAGGTACTGTTAAGTGGTTTAATGTGACCAAGGGCTTTGGCTTTATTACTCGAGATTCAGGTGAGGATGTCTTTGTTCATTATCGCTCGGTGCGTGGTAGTGGTCGCCGTACATTACGGGAAGGGCAGCGCGTTTTGTTTAAGGTAGTAGAGGGTGAGAAGGGGTTGCAGGCTGAAGACGTGTCTGTCGCAGAATAGGTGAGTTAATTACTCGTCATTAAAAAACTTGAATAGCCTGAGCAAACTTAAACCCAGATAACCAATCAAGGCGGTGATTCCACCGCCGACCACTAGCACCATTCCGGCGAGCCCGGCTAATTCCTGTTGCATGGATACGGGCATGTAGGTGTCCGCCCAGAAAATAATACCAACACCAGAAAAAAAGACGCCTGCGCCAATAATAAGCAACAGTAAGTTTGCGCGGTGGTTTTCTGCGCGCTTGAGTAACCAGCTTTTAAGGTTTTTCTTTGATTGTTGCTCGTCGGGCGTAGGCACAGGCATCACTGAGTTGTTCGCAGCTTAAGCGAGTAGGTTGCTCATGATCGATTGGTAAATTTGCGCTGTTTGCTCCAACTCTTCGACCAAAACCCTTTCATTGAGTTGGTGAATGGTTGCGTTACAGGGACCAAGTTCGATGACCTGTGCACCTGTTGGTGCGATAAAGCGTCCATCTGAAGTGCCGCCGCTGGTGGATAGCTCCGCTTCACTGCCCATTACCTCAATCAATGCCGATTGGGCGGCACCAACCAGTTCACCAGGCTCCGTTAAAAACGGCAGGCCACTGAGCTTCCAGTCCAGCTTATAGTCCAGTTGGTGGCGGTTAAGAATGGCCTCTGTGCGCTGCTGTAACTCTTCCTGTGTGACTTCTGTTGAGTAACGAAAGTTAAAGACTACTTCTGTGGTGCCTGGAATAACGTTAGTGGCACCGGTGCCGCTGTTGATATTAGAGATTTGAAAGCTGGTTGCAGGAAAAAAATCATTGCCTTGATCCCACTGTTCAGCAATTAAGTCAGCGAGCGCAGGGCAGGCATGGTGAATCGGGTTATCGGCAAGGTGGGGGTAGGCGATGTGTCCCTGTTTGCCTTGGATTGTTAATTCGCCATTGAGGGAGCCGCGGCGACCGTTTTTAATCACATCGCCCAGTTTGTTGGTGCTGGAGGGCTCTCCAACCACGCACCAGCGGAGTTGCTCGCCCTGTTGTTGAAGGTGCTCAATGACCTTTACCGTGCCATTAACAGCTGGGCCTTCTTCATCGCTGGTGATTAAAAAGGCTAGTCGTCCTGAATGATCTGGATTTGCCGATATAAAGCGCTCGGCAGCGATCGTCATGGCAGCAATGCTACCTTTCATATCCGCGGCGCCTCGTCCATACAAGTAACCGTCTCGAACTTCTGGCTTAAAGGGGTGTGATGCCCAGTTTTCAATTGGGCCGGTGGGTACCACGTCAGTATGCCCGGCAAAGGCCAGAATTGGGCCGGATTCACCATGCACCGCCCAAAGGTTCGTGACCTCACCAAAGTTAAGGCGCTCGATGTTAAAGCCTACGGCTTCAAGGCGACTAATCATCATTTCCTGACAGTCACAGTCAGCGGGTGTCACCGACGGTTGAGCAATCAGGTCTTTAGTGAATTCAAGAACAGCATTATTGGTCATAAAGGCAGCTTAATTAACGGTAAAATGGATGAAATTATTGACGGCTAACTCTATACCAGTTTGGGGCAGATTGCGACTGGCTAAGGTTTCGCGTTATATTAATCTTCCTGTGTCAAGGACTGGCATAGTCACCATCATTAACAGGACAAGGAGTTGTCTATGAACACCTTTTTAAAGCGGGGTTTTCGCCCGCTTATTTCTACTATTATTGTTGTTGGTCTTTTGGTTTTTACCCTAATACCTCCCAGTGCCCAGGCTATGCCTGTGTTCATTAACGAATTTCATTATGACAATGTGGGGAGTGATGTCGGTGAAGGTGTCGAACTAGTCGGTGCTGCCGGTATTGATTTACAGGGTTGGCAGCTGTGGTTTTACAACGGCAGTAATGGACAAGCTTATAAATCATTGACTTTGAGTGGTGTGCTGAGTGATCAGCATCAGGGTTACGGTACTCTCGCTTTTTCGGTAGCGGGACTTCAAAATGGCTCCCCCGATGGCATTGCGCTGGCGGATGCCAATCAGCAACTTCAGCAGTTTATCAGTTATGAAGGTGCGTTTATGGCCTTGTCGGGAATCGCTGCTGGGGTTTTGAGTGAGGATGTTGGTGTTGCTGAAGGTGGCGGCACAGCGGTGGGTATGTCATTGCAATTGCGGGGACAGACTATTGAGCAGTTACAGTGGCAGGCTGGGATTAATAGTTTTGGTACCGTTAATGAGGGACAGCAGTTTAGCTCTTTGAATACACAGGAGGCCGTAGCTGTGTCAACTGCACCAAGCTGGATGTTAGTTGCCGGTGGCGCTTTCGGCCTGCTGTTGACTTGGCCAAGGCGTGTAAATCGATAAAAAAATGCCCGATAGCTCAGCTGAACTATCGGGCGTTTTTTAATGGCTGGACGCTGTCAGTGCTTAGTTGTTGGCGTGCAGCGCTTCGTTTAGCTGGATTGCTGTTTTGTTGGTCTTGGCTTCCACGCGACCTGTTTGTGAGTTACGACGGAAGATCAAGTCGGCAACGCCTGCCAGGTCGCGGCCCTTGACGGTTTCAACGTCGTTGTTGTTTTCATCCAGCAGCGTGATTTTGGTGCCGGATGTGATGTACAGACCCGATTCGATAATGCAACGATCACCCAGAGGAATCCCCAGGCCTGCATTGGCGCCAATCAGGCTTTCTTCGCCTACCGAGATAACGATGTTGCCGCCACCGGACAGTGTGCCCATGGTGCTGCATCCACCGCCCAGGTCAGAGCCTTTGCCAACTACAACGCCTGCAGAGATACGGCCTTCGATCATGCTTGCGCCCAGTGTGCCGGCGTTAAAGTTGATGAAGCCTTCATGCATGACAGTGGTGTTGTCGCCCATGTGTGCGCCCAGACGAACGCGATCCGTGTCGGCGATACGAGTTGTTGGCGGTACAAAGTAGTTGGTCATTTTCGGGAATTTGTCGACACAGGATACTTCCAGTACGCCGCCCTTAATACGTGCAGCTAGTTGGCGATCAGCCAGCTCGTCAATGGCGATAGGGCCTTCGTTTGTCCAGGCAACGTTTGGTAATAGACCGAACAGACCCGTTAGATCGGTGCCGTGTGGCTTAATCAGACGGTGTGACAGCAGGTGTAGTTTCAGGTAGCACTCCGGTACCGTTGATGGCGGGACGTCGGTTTCGATGAATGTTGCTACCACTGGCTTAGCTGTTCCCAATAACTGGGTTGCGAGGTTAGCCTGGCTATTTTCGCCAATTGCTTTCAGCGCGTCACTCAGGGCTGTTAGCTGGCGAGTATCCAGTTCGATAGCAGCGTTGCCACCTTCGTGGTCAACGGCTTCGGCGGCTGCCTTAATGACTTCGTCGCTGGGATTCAGTAATGGTTGTTGATAATAAACATCTAGCCACTCATTTTTTTGGTTTTGAGTGCCAATGCCGATAGCGAAACTGAAATAGCTCATAATAAAGTCCTGTATTTATCTTTGAATCTGATTGTTTGTTAGCCTGTTACTTCAACAGTAATTGTTCGTATTCTGCAGCCTTAAAACCCAGTAAGTGTTTTTTCTCGCTCTCTAGCAGTGGGCGTTTAATCATCGCCGGTTGCTCCAGCATTAATTTGATGGCTGATATTTCATCAATGCTGTTTTTTACGTCGTCGGGAAGTTTTCGCCAGGTCGTGCCGCGTTTGTTTAATACCTGTTCCCAGCCTAGTTCCTGGCACCATTGTTCCAGTTGCTTCTGCTCAAGACCGTCGACACGGTAATCATGGAATACATACTCAACACCGTGATCAGCAAGCCAGTTACGCGCTTTTTTGATGGTGTCGCAATTCTTAATGCCATATAGGGTTGTCATAGGGTGAGTCTTGTTTTTGGGCCTGTTTCAGGTGGGGTTGTTGCTATTTTAGATAGCGATACTTGAGTCTGATTTTTTGTCAGGTGCGAATTGTGCCGATTCATCGAGTTGAGTGCAAATTTCTACCTTTAATGCATCATGTAATTTGCTGTCGCCAAGGGGTTTTAAATCTTTGCCGGTGATGAAAAAAACGTCCTCAACACGCTCGCCCAGCGTGGCAATTTTAGCTTTTTGTAGCTCGAGTTCATTTTCCAGAAAAATGCGGCCAATGCGGGCGAGTAGGCCGGGGCGGTCTGGCGTGACGACTTCAACAATGGTGTAACCCTGGATTTCGTCGTCGTAGATGCTTACCTGAGTCGGCATGGTGAAATGCTTGAGCCAGCGGTGCGTATGACGCCTTGCCACCGTTGGTGGGTTTTGTGGTTGGCGCAGTGCATTAACCAAGCGTTGTTTGACCTCGTCAAGGCGCAATGGGTCGTCACTGAGTGGCCGGCCATTTTGGTCTAATACCATGTAGGTGTTGAGGTTGAAGTTATCCTTGGTTTTGGTGATTCGGGCGTCAAGGATATTAAGTTTGAGCTGTTCCAGGACGGCGGCCGTTGTCGCGAACAAGTGATGCTTAGTATGTGAGTAAATGAAGATCTGAGTACCACCAATATTATGTTGGTCGCTCACCTCTTTAAACATTACCAGCGGGGTTTCGGGTTCGCGGTGTTCCAGAATAGCCTGGGTATGCCAGGCGATGTCTTCGGCATCGTGTTGGATAAAATAATCGCCGGCTAAAGGGCGCCACAGAAAGGAAATAATGCTGGGGTTAAAGGGTAATAATTTTAGGGCTTGTTCTTTTTTCTGGGCGATGGCGCTTTCCCGTTTGATCGGGTTGTCCAGGCCACGACTTAAGGCGCGTTTGGTGGCGATGTAGAGTTGGCGCAAAAGTTGAGCGCGCCAGCTATTCCAGAGCGTCGGGTTGGTGGCGTTGATGTCGGCAACGGTGAGTAAAAAAAGGTAGTCGAGATGCAGCTGGTCCTGCATCTTTTCAGCAAACGCTTGTACTACATCGGGGTCGGTAATATCACGACGCTGGGCAATCATCGACATGTAAAGGTGATTTTCAACCAGCCAGGCGACCAGGTCGGTACCCCATTGGTCAATGCCGTGACGCTCGCAAAATGCACGTGCGTCGACGGCACCAAGCTTCGAGTGGCTGCCGCCACGCCCTTTGGCGATGTCGTGATAAAGGGCGGCGATATAGAGCAATTCCATGTGTGGAATTTGCTGGCTTACCTGAGTGGCCACGGGTAGTTCGATTTCTTTGCTGCCCAGCAGCATACGGCGCACATATTGCAGCAACAGCATGGTATGCGCATCAACCGTGTAAATGTGGTAGAGGTCGTGCTGCATTTTGCCAATGATCTGACCAAATTCAGGTAAATAAAGCCCCAATAAGCCGTAACGGCGCATGCGCTGCAGCTGCGTGCAGACGCCGCTGGGAGAGCGCAACAGCGACATAAATAGCTCGGTGTTCTCAGGATCGGCACGGAATGTGTCGTCAACCAGGTAGCGGTGCGCCAAAATCAGCCTGATGGTGGAGGCGCGCACTCCCTGAATATCGGGATGCTTGGCCATCTGGACAAAAATTTCCAGCAGCGCGGAGGGGGTTGTTTTGAAGACATCGGGCCCGGTGACCTCGATATAGTCGTTAGTGACTTTGAAACGGTCATTGATCCTGCGTACTACGGGTTCCTCGTTAGCACGCAAAATCGCTTCATCAAAGTGCTGTAATAGCATGTCGTTAAGGCCAAGAGTACGGATAACGACACGATAGAATTCCTGCATCAGCTGCTCAATTGCCAGTGCTTCGTCGTTATCTCTGAAACCAAACAGGTTGGCCAATTCTTTTTGATAGTCAAACAGCAGTCGATCTTCTGCGCGGTTGGCGAACATGTGCAAACCGTAGCGAATTTTCCACAGGTATTCCTGGCACTCGCTGAGTAGTTGAAATTCGCTTTCAGTGAGGAAATTGCTGGAGACCAGGTCGTGAAGGTTGTCACTGTCGAAGTGGCGCTTTGCAACCCAGTTAATTACCTGGATATCACGCAGGCCTCCGGGGGACTCCTTAACGTTGGGCTCAAGGTTATACTCAGTATCGTTAAACTTTTCGTGGCGAGCGCGTTGCTCTTCGCGTTTGGCGGCAAAGAATGCGTGAGGAGGCCAAATATTAGACGGGCTGATGGTAGCCGTCATATCAGTTAATAAGTCATTTGGTCCAGCAAGTAAGCGTGATTCCATCAGGCTGGTGGCAACGGTGATGTCCTGCTGTGCTTCGTCGAGGCACTGCTTAACGCTGCGCACGCTATTGCCAACTTTGAGGCCGATATCCCAAAGCAGGGTGATGAAACGCTCGATGTTGTCCTGGTGCTCGGCATGGCTGTTTTCAGCTAACAGAATTAGCAGGTCAATATCTGAATGTGGATGCAGTTCGCCGCGACCATAGCCGCCAACAGCAATCAGGCTGATGGCGTGTTCGCTGTTGTCCCAATTCAGGTTTTTCCAGGCCGTTATCAGCAGTTGGTCAACCAGCCAGGCATAACCATGTACCAAATGGTGGATTTTGGTGCCGCGAACAAAATGCTGATCAAGGCTGTCACGCGCCGCTTTTAAGCTATCCGTGTAAGCTTTTATTGAGTGGCCGCTGTTGAGTTGCGCCTGCAACGCATCCCTGTCAAAAATTTCCTGCTGAATGGCGGCTGGAACGGCGGGTGGTGGCATCATGGCTGTTGGCTTAAGCCGGGTTACCGAATTTTCCACGCTCTTCGTTGCGTAGAGTCAGGATTTCGTATCCGTCTTCGGTGACTAAGATGGTGTGTTCCCACTGAGCTGAAAGGCGTTTATCTTTGGTTTCAACGGTCCAGCCATCACGGCTGAGTAGTTTTACGTGCCGTTTGCCTGCGTTGATCATCGGTTCGATAGTAAACGTCATACCAGCTTTGATTTCCATGCCAGTGTCAGGGCGGCCATAATGCAAAACCTGTGGGTCTTCGTGGAAAACAGCACCGATGCCGTGACCGCAATATTCCTGTACCACTGAATAGTGGTTGCCTTCGGCATGGGTTTGAATAACGTGGCCAATATCACCTAGTTTGACACCGGGTTTTACCATTTGAATGCCCTTGTACATACATTCTTGAGTGACCTCTACTAGGCGCTTGGCATGTGACAGAGGTTTGCCGACAAAGAACATCTTACTGGTGTCACCGTGGTAGCCATCTTTAATAACAGTAATATCAATGTTAACGATATCGCCATTTTTAAGTAGCTTGTTGTCCGCTGGAATGCCATGGCAGACGACGTGGTTGACGGAGGTGCAAATCGATTTTGGAAAACCGCGATAATTTAACGGTGCCGGGGTCGCATTTTGTTGGTTGACGATATAATCGTGGCAAATACGGTCTAGCTCGCCGGTAGAAATACCGGGTTTAACATGTTCTTCAATCATTTCCAGAACTTCAGCGGCCAGTCGGCCAGCTACGCGCATTTTTTCGATTTCGTCAGAGGTTTTGATTGAAACAGCCATGAATTATCCAATGTTTAATGAGTTTTGAGCCAAAATCAGGCTCGTTATGCGAGCGTTACTTTGTACCACAAAGCCCCTGTTTTTTTAACTCATTTTTATCGTTTGCGGTGCTCAAGATGCTTTAATTTGTGGGGCCGTTATGGTATAAATCAGCCCGCTTCTCAAGAGCTGTCGGAGCCTCGGCTTTTTGGCCGCTTTGGAAGTTAACCTAACGGCAGATTTTTTTGTCTGCTATTTTAAATACGCACACAGACCGACACATGATCTTGGGTGCTGCGCGAATTGATTTTAAAGCTTAATTGATTCAAGTGGTTAGATGATGGGGTTTGTGGAGGCCTAACCCACTACAAAGAGAAAATTTTATGTCACAAGTAAGCATGAGAGACCTGCTTAAAGCAGGAGCACACTTCGGTCACCAGACGCGTTACTGGAACCCAAAAATGGCGCCGTTCATCTTTGGCGCTCGCAACAAAATTCATATCATCAACCTGGAGCACACGGTTCCTGCGTTGAACGATGCCCTAGCCGTTGTTCGTAAGCTGGCTTCAAGCAAAAACAAAATTTTGTTTGTTGGTACTAAGCGTGCTGCCAGCAAAATCATCAAAGAGCAGGCGGTTCGCGCTAACATGCCTTACGTTAACCACCGTTGGTTAGGTGGCATGCTGACGAACTACAAAACAATTCGTCAGTCTATTAAACGTCTGCGTGACCTGGAAGCACAGCAAGCTGATGGCACGTTTGATCAGATTACTAAGAAAGAAGCGCTGATGCGTACTCGCGAAATGGAAAAGCTGGAGCGCAGTATTGGCGGTATTAAAGAAATGGGTGGCCTGCCTGACGCATTGTTCGTAGTTGACGTTGATCACGAGCGTATTGCTGTTAATGAAGCAAATAAACTGGGTATTCCTGTTATCGGTGTGGTTGATACTAACAGTAATCCAGACGGTATTGATTTCGTGATCCCAGGCAATGATGATGCGATTCGCTCTATTCAGATTTACGTTCAAGCAGTTGCTGATAACGTACTGGAAAGCGCTGACGTGGCACCAGAAGGTAGCTCTGAGTTCGTTGAAGTGGATGCTGCTGAAAGCGATGCTGCGGAATCTGCTGCTAGCTAAGTATTAAACACCGATCCTTGTATCGGCGTGAAAAGAAAAGGGGGCTGTACGCTCCCTTTTTTGAATCAAAATTTAAGCAAAAGGGTTTAGAAAAATGGCGGCAATTTCTGCAGCAATGGTTAAAGAGCTTCGTGACCGCACGGGGCTTGGAATGTTGGATTGTAAAAAAGCGTTGACTGAAAATGGCGGTGATATCGACAAAGCGATCGAAGAACTGCGTAAGTCCAGCGGTATGAAAGCGGCTAAGAAAGCAGGTCGTACGGCAGCTGAAGGTATCGCTAACTGTAAGGTTTCAGAAGACGGTAAGTTTGGTTTAATGGTTGAAGTCAACAGTGAAACCGACTTCGTTGCTCGCGACGAAGGTTTCCGTGCTTTTGTTCAATTGGTAACGGATAAAGCATTTGCTGAAAAGCAAACTGATGTGGCCGCGTTGATGGAAGGTGAGTTGGAAGTGGCACGCGAAGCATTGGTTCAAAAGATCGGTGAAAACGTCAGCGTACGTCGTGTTGTAACAGCGTCAGCTGATGATGGTGTGGTCAGTGCCTATGTGCATGGTAACGACCGTATCGCTGTATTGGTCACGCTGAAAGGTGGAAATGATGAGTTGGGTAAAGATGTTGCGATGCATGTTGCAGCGGTTAACCCACAGGTTGTTAAGCCGGAAGACGTTTCTGATGAAGCGCAAGCCAAAGAACGTGAAATTTACACGGCTCAGGCTCAAGAAAGTGGCAAGCCCGCTGAAATTATTGAAAAAATGATTGATGGCCGTATGCGTAAGTACCTGGCTGAAATCAGCTTGACTGAGCAACCTTTTGTTAAAGACCCGGATGTTAAGGTGGGTGCTTTGGTTAAGAAAGGTGGGGCTGAAATCGTTTCTTTCACACGCTTTGAAGTCGGTGAAGGTATCGAGAAAGAAGAAGTTGATTTTGCAGCCGAAGTAGCCGCTCAGGCAGGCCTGTAAAATATTATATTAACAGGGCAGCGTCAGCTGCCCTGTTTTTATGTCAAAGATTTTTGGTTAGGGCTTACAGATGAGTCTTAGGCAAAAACTTTTGAAGCAAACGCTTTAAACCATTTTGTTACATTTGAGAGTGCCCAATCACATGCCTAGTTCTGTCAATAAATCCAAATATCAGCGTGTCCTCCTTAAGTTAAGCGGTGAAGCCCTAATGGGTGATGAAGTATTTGGTATTGACCCGAAAGTGCTTGACCGAATGGCACTGGAAATTGGCCAGCTGATTGGTATTGGTGTACAAGTAGGCGTTGTACTTGGCGGCGGTAACCTGTTTCGTGGCGCCGCACTGAATGCAGCGGGTATGGATCGTGTCACCGGTGACCATATGGGTATGCTGGCAACAGTGATGAATGCGCTGGCCATGCGTGATGCATTAGAGCGCTCAAATATTGCAACCCGAGTGATGTCAGCGATTCCCATGAGTGGTGTTGTTGATCACTATGATCGCCGTAACGCGATGCGTTATTTAAATGCTGGTGATGTGGTGATTTTTTCGGCTGGTACAGGTAATCCCTTCTTTACCACAGATTCTGCCGCCTGTTTACGGGGGATTGAGATTAATGCTGATGTCGTTTTGAAGGCGACTAAAGTTGACGGTGTGTATAGTGCTGATCCGGTTAAAGATCCTACTGCAACTAAATATGACCACCTGAGTTATGACGAGGTACTCGAAAAGCAACTGGCTGTCATGGACTTGACAGCAATTTGTTTGGCTAAGGATCAAAATATGCCGCTGCGAGTATTTGATATGAATAAGCCTGGTGCATTGGCCACGGCTGTGGTTGGCGGCGATGAAGGCACGCTGATTGATTAGCGACTTGCTAATGAGACGATAAATAATATCGATTCAACTCATATCTGTTGAACCAATAGTGACTGAATAGTTAAAGAGAGAAAGCTGTGATTAACGAAATCAAAAAAGACGCAGAACAACGTATGGAGAAAGCCCTTGTTGCACTGGGGGCTGCCTTTAACCGAATTCGTACCGGGCGTGCTCACGCCAGTATCCTTGATAGCGTGAGTGTGACTTATTATGGTTCTGAAACTCCGCTAAACCAAGTGGCTAACATTTCCGTTGATGATGGTCGAACATTGATGATATCGCCTTGGGAAAAACCGATGATTCCTGAAGTTGAAAAGGCCATTCTGAAGTCTAACCTGGGCTTAAACCCTGTTACAACGGGCGATATTATTCGTATCCCAATGCCTGCCTTGACAGAAGAAACTCGCAAAGATCTGGTTAAGCAAGCTAAGGCGGAAGCGGAGCAGGCACGTGTATCTGTACGCAGTGTTCGCCGTGATGCCAACAGTGATATCAAGGAATTACAAAAGGAAAAGGAAATCAGCGAAGACGAGGAACGTAAAGCGTCTGATGAAATCCAAAAAATCACGGATAAATATATCGCCAAAATCGAAGAGGCGTTTACCGCTAAAGAGGCGGATCTTAAAGAGATCTGATTGAGTATTATACGTCGCCCTGGGGGCGGTGATTTTTACAGCCCTGCTTTTGCCGGGCTGTCTCTATTTTTAGGGAGCGCTCAGATACAGTGATTTTATCACTGCTACTTGGATCGCGATAACAGAGGCAATATGGGCAATAAAGCAGCTGTTGGTGAATTGCAAATGGAACGGGCTAACCTGGAAACAGTACCTCGACATGTTGCAATTATCATGGATGGTAATAATCGCTGGGCTAAGCGCCGCAGTCTGCCGAGTGCGGCAGGCCATAAAGCGGGACTGGAGTCCGTGCGTTCGGTCATGCGTGCCTGCGCAGAGCTGAAAATCGACGTGCTGACCCTGTTTGCTTTTAGCAGCGAAAACTGGCGTCGACCTGAAAAGGAGGTCAGTGCGCTGATGACGCTTTTTTTGACGGCGCTCCGTCAAGAAGTCAAAAAAATCCACAAAAATAATTTCCGTTTGCGGGTGATTGGTAATCGCTCGCGCTTCAGTGACAAGATCCAGCAGGGTATTGCTGACGCCGAAAAGCTTACGGCGAACAATGATGGCTGCACGGTAGTAATTGCTGCCGATTACGGCGGGCAATGGGATATCGCTCAGGCGGCGCAGTCTTTAGCGGCTGATGCCTGTGCCGGTAAAATTGAGTTGTCTGACATTAACGAACAAAGCTTACACGAGCGTATTTGTCTCAGTGATTTGCCGATGCCTGACCTGTGTATCCGAACTGGCGGTGAACACCGCATCAGTAATTTCCTGTTGTGGCAAATGGCCTATACTGAACTGTATTTTACCGATACATATTGGCCGGATTTTGGTCGAGAGGCATTCTATGAGGCCGTCGCTGATTTTCAGCGTCGTGACCGCCGTTTTGGCCGTACTAGCAATGAAAGTAGTGATGCCAGCCAGACAGCCGGCGATAAAAGCGAGGACATGAGTGCTTAAAACACGAATTATTACGGCTCTGATTTTAGGGCCGCTAGTGCTGGCCGCTATTATCTTTTTGTCACCACTTTATTTTGCTATTTTTTCCGCTATCGTTTTAGCCCTTGCTGCTTGGGAGTGGGGTGACCTGTCTGGTTTACCTGCTCGGTCACGATTATTTTTTAGTGGCGCTGTGCTGTTAGCATTTCAAGCGATGTGGGATTTTGATGTGCAAACGCAGCGTAGTTTGCTGCATGCATCATTGGTGCTTTGGGGGATTATTTTCTGGTGGGTGAAAACCTATCCTGGCAGTGCGACGGTGTGGGGCAGTAGCACTAAGCGAGCTTTCCTTGGCCTGTTTATACTGTGCTTTTCCTGGCTTAGCCTTAACCTGCTTAAACAGCATGAGCAGGGTGTTTTCCTGATTTTTCTGTTGCTGGCGATGGTGTGGGCGGCGGATATTGGAGCCTACTTCGCAGGGCGTCGGTGGGGTGACCGCAAATTACTGCCAGCAGTGAGTCCCGGTAAAACCTGGGCGGGCGTTTATGGAGCGTTAGTTTCTACGGTGCTTGTTACTTTCCTGATGCTTTTTTTCTCTGGCTATCTGCAAAATGCGCCGGTCTCGAGCTGGTTGTTGTTTGCTTTGTTGGCGGTTGTGATGACGGTCGTTTCTATCGCGGGTGATTTGGCCGAAAGTATGGTGAAACGTCATCGGGGTGTGAAAGACAGCGGTAAAATATTGCCTGGTCACGGCGGAATTATGGATCGTATTGATAGCCTAGTTGCTGCATTGCCACTGTATACGGTTGCTTTGATCCAGATGGGTCACCTGTAAACGATGGGCTGCCAAGTAAAAAAAATCACTGTACTCGGGTCTACGGGTTCGATTGGTGTCAGTACGCTGGATGTGGTTGCGCGACATCCTGATCAATTTCAAATCTTTGCGTTAACAGCTAATGGTAATGTTGAGGTGATGGTGCAGCAGGTGCGTGCGCTATCACCTCGATACGCGGTCATGAGTGATGAGCATGCTGCGGCTCAATTACGTGAGCGTCTGAAAGACATTGGTAGCTCTACCGAAGTGCTTGGTGGTGAGGCTGCATTGGCACAGGTTGCCGAGCATACCGATGTTGATTATGTGATGGCCGCCATTGTTGGAGCGGCAGGGCTGCTACCAACCTTGGCAGCGGTACGTGCGGGAAAGCGTATTCTTCTGGCAAATAAAGAAGCGCTCGTGATGTGCGGTGGATTGTTTATGGAGGCCGTGCAGCAAAGTGGCGCAGAGCTATTGCCGATTGATAGTGAGCATAATGCCATTTATCAATGTTTGCCGGCCCAACATCGCCAGGGGCTTGCGTCGATAGGTGTGCGAAAGCTTATCTTGACGGCGTCTGGAGGACCGTTCAGAGATAAGGCATTAGCTGAATTTGAGCACATTACTCCACAACAGGCCTGTGCTCATCCTAATTGGAGTATGGGGCAGAAAATTTCCGTTGATTCGGCCACTATGATGAATAAAGGCCTGGAGCTGATCGAAGCTTGTTGGTTGTTCAACTGTAGTCATGAGCAGGTGGACGTGTTGGTGCACCGTCAAAGTGTCATTCACTCGATGGTTGAGTACACAGATGGTTCGGTACTGGCGCAAATGGGCAATCCGGATATGCGTATTCCAATTGCCTATGGGCTGTCCTGGCCGCAGCGCATCGACTCCGGTGTTAGTTCCCTTAACCTGACTGAGATTGCGCAACTCGACTTTGAGCCCCTTGATCATGCCAAGTTTCCCTGTTTGTCTCTTGCTGCCAATGCGATCGCGGCAGGAGGAACTGTGCCGGTAGCACTGAATGCTGCCAACGAGGTAGCGGTAGCCGCATTTCTTGAGGAACGATTATCCTACACAGGCATCTATCGCTTGGTTGATCGCGTGTTGCAGCAATACCAGCAACAAGCCGCAACGAGTGTTGAGCTGGTGATGGCCGAAGATCAGCGTGCCCGCCAGATGGCAAATTCCCTACTGTAAAATAGAGCTTATCAATGGATTTCTTGCAAACTGTCCTGGCGTTCATTGTGGCGTTGGGCATATTAGTTACGGTACATGAGTTCGGTCATTTTTGGGTTGCGCGCCGTTGTGGTGTCAAGGTGCTACGCTTTTCTGTTGGCTTTGGTAAAGCGCTTTACACGAAGGTTGATCGCCATGGTACCGAGTTTAGCATTGCGGCTATACCGCTTGGCGGTTACGTTAAAATGCTTGATGAGCGAGAGGGCCCGGTTGCCGAGGACGAGTTATCGCAAGCCTTTAACCGAAAGACTGTTTGGCAGCGTATTGCTGTTGTTATAGCCGGCCCGGCAGCTAATTTTTTATTTGCTATTTTTGCCTATTGGCTGATGTTTATGATCGGCACCAGCTCGGTGGCACCGGTTATTGGTGGGGTTGAACCTGACTCCCTGGCTGCCCGAGCTGGTCTGCAAACACAGCATGAAATTCTCTCTGTTGATGGTGTGCAGACCCCCACTTGGCAGGCGGTCAGTATGCAGCTGTTAAACCATGTTGGTGACAGTGATGAGATCATTCTAGAGGTCGGCCCTTTTAATCAAGACGCGGTGCAGCAGCTGACCATTCCGCTGCAAAATTGGTTGATCAATACCGAGACGCCGGATGTGCTGGGTGGCTTAGGTCTTAAGCCCTACCGTCCGACGATTTTGCCGCGAGTGGCGAAAGTGGTTGGCGGTAGTGCCGCCGCCGCTGCAAACCTAAAACCACAGGATTTGATCCTGTCAGTGGACGGCAGGCCAGTGACAGTATGGCAGGAATTGGTTGATTATGTGCAGGCGCGACCAGGCGAGAAAATTGTTTTGGAGCTTGAGCGTGACGGCGCTAGTCTGCTGCAAGGGATGGTGCTGGGCAGTCATACGGATGATCAGGGAAATATAACAGGGCGTATGGGGGTGGCTGTGCAGACGCCTGACTGGCCCGAAGAGATGCGCCGTGATATTCGTTACTCTTTGCCGGTTGCCCTTATTGAAGGTGTTGAAAAAACCTGGGATATGACGGCACTGATTTTGGTTTCGATCAAAAAAATGATCACCGGATTAATTTCTGTTAAGAATCTCAGTGGCCCGATAACGATTGCTCAGGTAGCTGGCGATTCCGCTGAACGTGGATTGGAAACGTTCCTTAATTTTTTGGCTTATCTGAGTATTAGTTTGGGGGTGATTAACATTCTGCCAATTCCAATGCTTGATGGCGGTCATTTGATGTATTACCTTGCGGAACTTGTGCGTGGTAAACCGGTGCCTGAAAAGGTACAAATGCTGGGATTAAGAATTGGTATCGGTATAATCATGACCCTGATGTTCTTTGCCCTCTACAATGATTTTATGAGGCTGTTATAAACAGCCCGTCAAAAAGCGATATAACAATGAAAAGACTGACGTATTTTCTTTTATCCCTGGGTGTTTTTCTGGCCGCAACTGTACGGCTGGCTCAGGCTGAACCCTTCGTTATTACCGATATCCGCCTTGAGGGCTTGCAGCGTGTTTCTGCCGGCTCTTTATTTCAGGCCTTTCCCATTAATATCGGTGATGCGGTTGATGATAAAGAGGTGATTGAGGCAACACGCAGCCTGTTTAAAACCGGCAATTTTAATGATATTCAGATTGGCCGTGATGGCAATGTCTTGGTCGTTGTGGTGAAGGAGCGACCCTCAATCAGCGCGATTGGCATTGTGGGGAATGACAAGATTGGCACGGATGAGCTTAAAGCCGGGCTAAAGCAGTCCGGACTAAGCGAAGGCGATATTTTTCAGCGCGCCACGCTGGAACGTCTTGAACAGGAGTTGGTGAGACAATATATCTCGCAAGGTCGCTATGGTGTGACAGTGGAGACCCAGGTCGAGGAATTAGAGCGTAATCGTGTTGCATTAACGATTAATATTTTTGAGGGTAAGCCATCCACTATTGAAGCCATTAACATTGTTGGTAATAAGGTGTTTGATGACGAGGAGCTGGTTGATCGTTTTTCGTTGAGCACAACAAACTGGCAAAGCTTCTATAAAAACGACGATAAATACGCCCGTGAAAAGCTGGCGGGCGATTTGGAGAGATTGCGCTCCAAGTATCTGAATAATGGTTATATCAATTTTAATATTGAATCTACTCAGGTATCGATTACACCTGATAAAGCAAGTGTTTTTATCACCGTCAACATTGTCGAAGGTGAGCAATACACCATTGGTGAGGTGAAGTTCAGTGGCGATCTGAAGGTTTCTGAACAGGAATTCTTGCCGCTATTAAAGGTTTCTCCTGGCGATATCTTTTCCAATGAGCGTTTAACTGAAACAACCGAAGCGATGACCGACCGCTTGGGTGATGATGGGTATACGTTTGCCAACGTTAACGCTATTCCTGATATTAACGAAGAAGAAAAGCGTGTTGATATAAACTTGTTTGTCGATCCTGGTAAGCGCGCCTATGTGAGACGAATCAGTTTTACCGGCAATACTAAGACTAACGATGAAGTGTTGCGCCGTGAAATGCGTCAGATGGAGTCTGCCTGGGCATCGAACAAAGAAATTGAGCAGTCGAAAATCCGATTACAGCGACTGGGTTTCTTTAAGGGGGTAAATGTCGAAACGCCTCAAGTGCCAAATACCGATGATCAGATTGATGTTAATTATCAAGTGGAGGAGCAGCCCTCTGGTTCGGTAAGCTTAAGTGTTGGTTTTTCAGGTGGGTCTGGTCTGACTCTGGGTGCAGATGTGACCCAAAAGAACTTTTTAGGAACCGGCAAAAGCGTCTCGGTGGGGGCGAATAAAAGTGATTCGCGCACTAGCTATAACTTCTCCTATCTTGACCCTTATTACACAGTGGATGGTGTAAGTCGCGGTTTTGATGTGTATTTCCGCGAGCTGGATTATGAAGAAGATGACGTTTCCAGCTATACCACCGACAGCTATGGGGCAAACCTTAATTATGGTTTCCCGTTGTCTGAAACACAGTATTTATCTTTTTCGGTTGGTTATGACAATGTGGCTGTTGAAACGGGGCTTTACCCTGTTCAGGAAATCACCAACTTCTTAACTGCAGAAGGGGATGATTATGGCAATTTTGTTTCTACTGTCAGGTGGCGTGAGTCGACTTTGAACCGAGGTATTTTCGCAACACGAGGTGCCTCTCAATCTTTAGCGTTAGAGTTGTCCTTGCCTGGCAGCGATCTGAGCTATTACAAACTGACCTATAACGGACGAATACTGTTCCCGGTAAGCGATACGTTTACGCTACGCTTGAGAACCGAGTTGGGTTATGGTGATGCCTATGGCAGTACCGGTCGCTTACCTTTCTATAAACACTTCTTTGCCGGCGGTTTTGATTCAGTGCGTGGCTTTTCCAATAACACGCTTGGCCCGCGAAGCACGCCAGCGACAACAGATCCGGATCAAGACCCCGAAGCCTTTGGCGGTAATATTCTGGTTACTGGTAGTACCGAACTGCTGTTCCCGATGCCTTTTGTTAAGGATAGCCGTTCCTTTGAAACAGGATTCTTTGTGGATGCGGGTAATGTGTTTGAAACTGACTGCTCGGCAACAAGTCGCGAGTGCTCCAAGTTTGATGCTGGAGAGTTACGTTATTCGGTTGGCTTCTCTGTTACCTGGTTATCGGGCTTTGGCCCGTTGAGCGTCAGCTTGGCGAGCGCCTTGAACGAGGGGCAATTCGAAGATACGGAGTTTTTCCAGTTCTCTTTCGGAACCTCTTTCTAGGTTGGTTTTCGAAGTCGGGCACCATTAGACACTATTAAAAAAATTAAACAGTTAATGAGGATGTAACGTGAAAAAATTAGTTATTGGTTTATTTATGGCCGCTACATTGATGGCGGGCACGGCCTACGCAGAACAGCGAATTGCCTTTGTGGATGCTGATGCTGCTATCCTCAACTCTGAGCCAGCCAAAGAGAAAATTTCTGAACTCAAAGGCCGTTTGGCACCAGAGCAAAACAAAGTGAAAGATCTGGAAACGACAGTGCGTGGACTGCAAACTAAATTGCAGCAGGATGCGGCGGTCATGAGCGATGCTGAAAAGCGTGATCTGGCGAACGAGATTGAGATTAAAGCGGTTGAGTATCAACAGCGTTATAAAAAGTTGCAGGAGTCTCAGGTACAGAGTCAGCAGGAACTGATGAACGAACTGGCACCCAAGTTCAAGCAGGCGGTTACTCAGCTGATGGAAAAGGGCGATTACACCGTTCTTATGCACCTTAAAGCGGCGCTAATTGTCGATGAAAATGACAATTTAACGAAGCGTGTAACAGAAATTATTAACGCAAATCCTTAATTGGCAGCGTTTCTGAGAATGCAGAAAAAGGCTGAGTATACGTTGGCTGAGCTGGCCGGGCATCTTGATGCTGAGTTGCGAGGCGAGGCCGAATTTGTGGTCAATGGTCTTGCCAGCTTACCCGATGCGGGTGGTTCTGATATTAGCTTTTTATCTGATCGCAAGTATTTATCGACGCTTAAAACCAGTCGGGCGGGTGCCGTTATTTTGAAACCTGAGCATGCCGCTGAAGCACCCGGTAATGTACTGATTTCTGATAACCCCTATTTAGGCTTTGCAAAAATATCGCACTTATTTGATGGTCGACCGGTATTAGGCAAAGGTGTTCATCAGAGTGCGTTAGTTGCTGAGGATGCTGATATCGATGCTTCGGCTGCGGTTGGCCCAAATACGGTTATTGAGTCTGGTGCCCGTATTGCTGCTGATGTAGAAATTGGGGCAGGCTGCTTTATTGGTGCTCATGTTGAAATTGGGCGTGGCACGATACTGGCGCCGAATGTGACGCTTTATCATGGTGTTTGCGTCGGCCAAAACTGCATTGTACACAGTGGCGCCGTTATTGGTGCAGATGGCTTTGGGTTTGCAAACCAGCAAGGTAAATGGGAAAAAATTGCCCAGTTGGGTGGTGTATCCATTGCCAACGATGTGGAAATTGGTGCGAATAGCACCATTGATCGCGGTGCGCTTCAAGATACTGTCATTGAGACGGGTGTTAAGATTGATAACCAAGTCATGGTGGCCCATAATGTGCGGATTGGTTCGCATACGGCGATTGCTGCCTGTGTAGGAATCTCTGGTAGTACCGAAATTGGTAGTCACTGTATGATTGCCGGAGGTGTTGGTTTTGCTGGGCACCTCAAAATTTGTGACCGAGTTTTTATCACCGCGATGTCTTTTGTGACTGGTTCCATCAAGGAACCGGGAAGTTACTCTTCGGGTACAGCGATGATGCCTACGCCTCAGTGGAAAAAGAATTCAGTACGACTAAAGCAGCTGGATGAGCTAACCAAACAGGTTAGGCAGCTGGAAAAACAGATCACTAAACTTCGAGATCAGGATCAATAGGTATGATGTACATTGATGAAATCAGGGAATACCTGCCACACAGATATCCCTTTTTGTTGGTTGATCGTGTTGTGGAAATGGACTTGGGTAAGTCGATCGTTGCCTATAAAAATGTCACTGTGAACGAAGAGTTTTTTAACGGTCATTTTCCTGATACGCCTGTTATGCCGGGTGTGTTAATTATTGAAGCCATGGCTCAGGCGGCCGGTATTCTTGGCTTTAAAACGATGGACAAAAAACCAAGTGACGGCTCGATTTATTATTTTGTCGGTAGCGAAAAGTTGCGTTTCAAGCGTCCGGTTGTACCGGGTGACCAGCTGCGCCTCGAAGCAACCATCATGACTGAAAAACGTGGTATCTGGAAATTTGACTGTAAAGCGACGGTAGAAGGTGAGCTGGTTAGCTCAGGTATTATTATCTGTGCTGATAGACAAAAATAATAACGCGTTAATATTAATACCTGTATTGGTTTCTGAAGCATGTCTAGTTTGATACACCCCAGTGCGATTGTTGACCCCGGCGCAGAGCTGGCAGATGGTGTTGAAGTCGGTCCGTGGACGATCATTGGCCCGGACGTCAGTATCGGTTCTGGAACCGTTATCGGCCCGCATGTTGTTATTCGAGGGCCTACAAAAATCGGCTCCAACAATCGAATTTTTCAGTTTTCCAGTATTGGTGAAGAGTGCCAGGATAAGAAGTATAAAGGCGAGGCTACCTTGCTGGAAATCGGTGATGGTAATGTGATCCGTGAATCCTGCACCATTCACCGTGGTACGGTGCAGGACAACAGTATTACCAAGATTGGCAACGATAATTTGCTGATGGTTAATGTGCATGTAGCTCATGACGTTATCATGGGTAGCCACTCCATTGTTGCGAACAATGCCTCGCTGGCAGGTCACGTACATGTGGGTGATTATGCTGTGCTCGGCGGCTATTGTGCGGTGCATCAATTCTGTCATATTGGTGCGCATAGTATTTGTGGCGCCGGCAGTGTGGTACTCAAAGACGTGGCCGCCTATACCGTGGTAAACGGCAACACCGCTTCCGCGCATGGCATTAATGTTGAAGGCTTGCGCCGACGCGGTTTTAGTAAAGAGGCTGTTACAGCCTTGCATCGCGCCTACCGTATTATCTTCCGCAAAGGTTTGACTGTTCAGGACGCCGTTGAAGAAGTTCGTAAACTGTCCTATCAAGGGGCCGAACTGGATGTGTTGATTGACTCTGTTCTAACCTCAACCCGCGGTATTGTGCGCTAAGCAGAGAAGCTTTTTAAGCTTTTATGATCACTCAAAGAAGACGTTTATGAGCAAACCATTGCGCATCGGTATTGTGGCAGGCGAGGCTTCGGGTGATATTCTCGGTGCGGGGCTGATTGAAGCCATTAAAGCCCATTACCCTGACGCTACCTTTGAGGGAATAGGCGGCTCTCGTATGATGGCCGAAGGTTTTCATAGCCATGTGCCGATGGAGCGGCTGTCGGTGATGGGGTTGTTTGAGGTCTTATCCCGACTGTTTGAACTGCTAAAAATCCGTAAGAATCTGGTCAGACATTTTATTGATAATCCGCCGGATGTTTTTGTGGGTATCGATGCGCCGGATTTTAATCTCCAGCTTGAAAACAAACTCAAAAAAGCCGGTATCAAAACGATTCAATACGTTAGTCCTCAGGTGTGGGCCTGGCGACAGAACCGAGTCAAGCATATTGCCGAAAGCGTTAATCAGGTATTAGCCTTATTGCCCTTTGAGCAAACCTTTTACCGGGATCACCAGGTCCCTGTTACCTTTGTTGGACACCCGTTGGCAGACACTATTGATCTTGAAACTCCGCAGCGGCCTGCGCGAGAAAGATTAGAGCTTGCGGCTGACGATAAGATCCTGGCTTTGCTACCTGGTAGTCGTTCCAGTGAAGTGAAAAAATTAGCGGCGACCTTTTTGGGAACAGCGCTGCATGTGCAGCGACAGATGCCCAATTGCAAGATTCTTATCGCGGCGTTAACGGAAAAAACCAGTGCTTTGATTGCTGAACAGTTGGCTGAATTTCCTGATCTGAAACATGTACAGATCAGTGTTGGCCAGTCACGTGACGTGATGGCCGCGGCGGATGCACTATTAGTAGCCTCAGGTACGGTTACGCTTGAAGCTGCACTGCTGAAGCGGCCAATGGTCGTGGCCTATAAAGTTTCTAAAATGACTTACCGTATTGCTCGAAAAATGATCAAGGTTGATCATATTGCGTTAGCCAATTTGCTCTCGAAAAAACCCATGGTGCCGGAGTTTATTCAGGATGAAGCCAGTCCGGAAAACCTGTCCCAAGCGCTGTTAACCTATATGAATGATGAAAAAGCAGTGAAAGCGCAAACAGATACCTTTATGGATATTCATTTGCAGCTGCGCCAAAATGCCAGTGCTAAAGCGGCCGAGGCAGTGTTGGGGGAAATTGGTTTGCCTGTTCCAGCTCCTGAAGGAGAGGCTGAGCATGTCGCAGTTTAATGGCGACTTATTAGGTTTGGTTGCTGGTGTTGATGAGGTCGGGCGTGGCCCTCTGGCTGGGCCGGTTGTAGCCGCGGCAGTTATTCTTGATCCGGCAAACCCGATTGCAGGGCTGGCTGACTCTAAAAAACTTACAGAAAAACGTCGCGAGGCACTATTTCCGCTGATTCAAGAGCGGGCGCTGGCCTGGTGTATTGCGCGGGCGTCGGAAGCAGAAATTGATCGCTTGAATATTCTGCATGCTAGTTTGTTGGCTATGCGTCGAGCCGTATTAGGTTTGAGCCAACAGCCCGACCGGGTATTGGTTGATGGTAATCGTTGCCCGGATTTACCTTACCCCAGCGAGGCTATTGTTAAGGGAGACAGTAAAGTCGAGGCCATTAGTGCCGCCTCTATTTTAGCGAAGGTTGTGCGTGATAATGAAATGGTCGCTTTTGAGGAAACTTATCCGGGGTACGGCTTTGCCAAGCATAAAGGCTATCCGACAGCGCAACATATGCAGGCACTAAAAACTCTCGGCGTGACACCTATTCATCGGCGCTCCTTTGCGCCGGTAAAGAATCTGTTGTCTGAACCTGAGCAGTTCTCAATTATTTAAAATCGCGTTTATCTGGCTGTAATTTGAAATGACTGCATCGACCTTTGTCCACCTGCGCATCCATACGGAATTTTCCCTGATTGATGGGCTGACGCGCGTCAAACCTTTGATTAAAGCGGTTGTTGATGATGGCATGCCCGCTGTTGCCGTTACTGATCAGGGCAACCTTTGTGCGCTCGTGAAGTTTTATAGTGCCGCTCGAGGGGCAGGTATTAAGCCGATTATTGGCGCTGACCTGTGGCTCGATAGTGATCAGAGTGATGGTCAGCCTCTACGGCTGACATTACTGGTCATGAATAGTAGCGGTTATGCCAACCTGACACGGTTGATTTCTCAAGCCTATTTGAAGGGGCAACGGCAGGGGCGTCCGCTGGTTCAGCGGGAATGGCTAGAGCAGCAAAATGACGGTTTAATTATGTTGTCCGGTGCTCGTGAAGGAGATGTCGGTCAGGCACTGCTCAGCGATGAAATCGCTGAAGCTGAACGTTTAGCGCAGCAGTGGCAACAATACTACCCGGACCGTTTTTACATCGAACTGCAACGAACTGCTCGTGAAAACGAAGATCGCTATTTGCACCTGGCAATTGCGCTGGCAGATAAGTTTCAGTTGCCCGTTGTGGCCACTAACGATGTGCGGTTTATTAAATCGGAAGACTTTGAGGCCCATGAAGCCCGGGTCTGTATCCATGATAGTCGAACGCTGGACGACCCGCGTCGAACGCATCTGTATAGCGAAGAGCAGTACCTCAAATCCAGTGCCGAAATGATCGAGTTGTTTTCGGATATTCCCGAAGCGATTGAGAATACGGTTGAAATTGCTAAACGTTGTAATCTGGATATCGAAATCGGCAAAAATTACCTGCCTAATTATCCTGTGCCCGATGGCATGACGATGGATGAGTTTTTCCGCAAAATCTCGCTGGAAGGCACCGAGGAGCGGTTAACGCGCATTCTTGACCCTCAGGCCGATGATTATGCGGAGCGCCATCGGGAATATATCGATCGACTCAATTTTGAGTTGGATATCATTATTCAAATGGGGTTTCCCGGTTACTTTTTGATCGTGATGGATTTTATTCAGTGGGCTAAGGATAACGATGTGCCGGTGGGGCCGGGAAGGGGGTCTGGTGCCGGTTCTCTAGTGGCTTATGCGCTGAAAATTACAGACCTTGATCCATTGGAATACGACCTGCTGTTTGAGCGATTCCTCAACCCCGAACGGGTTTCTATGCCCGATTTCGACGTTGATTTCTGCATGGATGGCCGTGATCGTGTGATTGATTATGTGGCGCAGACCTATGGTCGTGATGCGGTATCGCAGATCATCACCTTTGGTACCATGGCAGCCAAGGCGGTGGTGCGCGATGTCGCGCGGGTGCAGGGCAAGCCCTATGGTTTGGCAGACAAGCTTTCCAAGATGATTCCCTTTGAAGTGGGTATGACTCTGAGTAAGGCGATGGAGCAGGAAGCGGCGTTGCGGGACTTTGTTGCTGAAAACGAGGAAGTCGCCGAAATTATGGAGATGGCCTTCAAGCTGGAGGGTATTACCCGTAATGTGGGTAAGCACGCCGGTGGTGTTGTTATTTCGCCGACGGTATTGACTGATTTTTCACCGCTTTATTGTGATGAAAGTGGTGGCAACCTGGTAACGCAGTACGATAAGGATGATGTTGAACAGGTTGGGTTGGTCAAGTTCGACTTTTTGGGATTACGTACCCTCACTATTATTGATTGGGCCGTTAAAAATATTAACCAGCTCAATGAGAAAAAGGACGAAGCTTTTCTCGATATCAATGAAATACCGCTTGATGATCAAGCCGTTTTCAGGCTGCTGCAGGCGGGTAATACCACCGCTGTTTTTCAGCTTGAATCACGCGGTATGAAGGATCTGATCAAGCGCCTGTTACCCAGTAACTTTGAAGATATTATCGCCTTGGTGGCACTGTTTCGTCCTGGTCCTTTGCAGTCAGGGATGGTGGATGACTTTATCAGCCGTAAGCACGGTCGCTCCAAGGTTGAGTACCCGCATCCGGAATTGGAACCTGTGCTGGGTAACACCTATGGAGTGATTCTGTATCAGGAACAGGTGATGCAGATTGCTCAGGTATTGGCAAATTACAGTCTGGGTCAGGCGGATATGCTGCGTCGCGCCATGGGTAAGAAAAAGCCCGAAGAAATGGCTAAGCAGCGGCAGATTTTTGGTGAAGGTGCAGATAAGCGCGGCATTGATAAAAAGCAGGCAGAATATATTTTCGACCTGATGGAAAAGTTTGCCGGTTATGGTTTCAACAAATCGCACTCGGCAGCCTATGCGCTATTGTCCTATCAAACGGCTTGGCTCAAGCATCATTATCCCGCCCCGTTTATGGCAGCCGTATTGTCGGCGGATATGCAAAATACTGACAAGGTGGTGATCCTGATTGAAGACTGTCGGCAGATGCAATTGCCCATCGTGCTGCCAGATGTGAACGTCAGTGAGTATAAGTTTACGGTCGATTTGCAAGACCGTGTGGTATACGGCTTGGGTGCGATTAAGGGGTTGGGCGAGGGACCTGTGTCGGCCATTATCGAGGCCCGGCAGCAGGGCGGAGCGTTTAAAGATCTGTTTGATTTCTGTGCGCGTGTTGACCTTAAACGGGTCAATCGCCGTGCGCTGGAAGCGTTGATCCGCTCCGGGGCGATGGACAACCTTGGCACTCATCGAGCGGCACTGATGGCCTGTCAGGATGAGGCCGTTAAAGTGGCTGAACAGCATGTCAAAAATCAAAATGCAGGCATGATGGATATGTTTGGCGATATGCCGGGCTCTGTCGCTACCCAAGATGAGGATGTATACGCGAACTATGCACGTATCAAGCCCTGGACAGACAAGGTGCGTTTGCAAGCGGAAAAGGAAACGCTGGGTCTGTATTTGCAAGGGCATCCGATTGATGAGTATGAAGCAGAGTTGCGAAATATCGCCAAAGATCCGTTGGTTGCCTTGCAAGCCTCTAAGAATGATCAAAAAATAGCCGGTTTGGTTGTGGCGCTGCGTACCATGAAAAGCAAGCGAGGGGATACGATTGCCTTTGTCACACTGGATGATCGTACCAGTCGTATGGAGGTATCGGTATTTGGTGAGGTTTATGAGCGTTATCGTAATATCTTGATGAAGGATGCCGTTTTGGTTATCGAGGGCGAGGTGAGTAATGATGATTACTCTGGATCGTTAAAGGTACGGGCTAAAAACCTTTATGACATGGGGATGGCCAGAATCGCGTTTGCCAAAGAGTTGGTGATTCGTGTCAATCAGGATAACTGCCAACAGGTCAATCAACAGCTTGCCAGCTTGCTGGCTCCCTATCGCAGTGAAGGCTGCCCCTGTGTGCTTGAATATACGGCACCCACGGCACATGCGCGATTGCCGTTAAGTGCCGACTGGCGAGTGACGCCGAGTGATGAATTGCTGTTAAGTTTGCAGGAAAGTTTGGGGGATAAACGGGTTGAACTAAGCTATTGATAGCAGGCTTGACAGGAAAATTAATCGACAGTTCGTGTCGCCGCAAGTTGTTATTTTAGGCAATTCTTACTACCATTGCCGCAATAGTGACGCCACTCCCCATTTAGCTGAAAACAGCACGGATCAGGAATAAATGAATACAAATTATTTAGATTTTGAGCAGCCCATTGCAGAACTAGAAGTAAGAATTGAAGAGCTGCGTCTGGTTGGAAGTGATAACGACCTCAATATCGCCGATGAAATTTCCAAGCTGGAAACTAAAAGTGGTGAGTTAACGAAAAGCATTTTCAGCGACTTGGGCGCATGGCAGGTTGCCCAGCTGGCTCGACATCCACAGCGCCCTTATACGTTGGATTACATTAACGGTATTTTTGATGATTTTGATGAGCTACATGGTGATCGTCATTATGCCGATGATGCGGCGATTGTTGGTGGTATTGCCCGACTCGATGATCAGCCCGTGATGATTATTGGACATCAAAAAGGCCGTGCGGTTAAGGAAAAGGTTGCGCGCAATTTTGGTATGCCTCGTCCAGAGGGTTACCGCAAAGCCTGTCGTCTTATGGAGATGGCTGAACGTTTTAATATGCCGGTATTAACCTTTATTGATACGCCGGGTGCTTATCCAGGCATTGGTGCCGAAGAGCGCGGCCAGGCTGAAGCGATTGCCTATAATCTGGCTGTCATGTCGCGCCTTAAAACACCGATTATTACAACCGTGATTGGTGAAGGCGGTTCCGGCGGTGCGCTGGCCATTGGTGTGTGTGATGAGTTGATGATGCTGCAATATGCCACCTATGCGGTGATCTCGCCCGAAGGTTGTGCATCGATTCTTTGGCGCAGTGCCGAACGTGCCTCTGATGCGGCCGAAGCGATGGGTATTACCGCTGAGCGCTTAAATCAGCTGGGGCTTGCAGATCGTGTTGTTAAGGAGCCTTTGGGTGGTGCGCACCGTGATCTTAATCAGATGTGTGCGACGTTAAAGGAGCAGCTCAAAGATGCGTTGGGCAAAGTGCAGGCTTTCTCAACTGAAGAAATGATTGAGCGCCGTTACCAGCGCTATATGTCCTACGGTATTGCGGTTTAGTTTGTCATGGCGAGCACGTGGGTGCTCGCCTGTTTATTTATCCCCGGCCCACTTGTAGACGTTCTGTCTGGTTAGGGAAAACATTATGTCGTTTACTCCCCAAGAGCTGCTCGCTCACCTCTCCCAGCTCGAAAAAAAACAACGCCTTATTGTCGCTTATAGTGGTGGGTTAGACTCCCACGTATTGTTACACGGATTTGCACAATTGCGTGACAGCCTGACGCAGCCTTTCACACTTGAAGCGTTGCATGTGCATCATGGGCTTAGTGATCACGCCGATGATTGGGCGGCGCATTGCCAGTATGTTTGTGATCAGCTGTCGGTGCCTCTAACTGTTCGACATGTAAGAGCTGAAATGCCGCAGGCAAGTTTGGAGAACCAGCTGCGTGAATTGCGTTACCAGGTTTTTATCAAGGAGTTGAATGATGGCGATCTGCTTGCCTTGGCGCACCATGCCGATGATCAGGTCGAGACGATGATGCTGAGGATGTTGCGCGGTACCGGGCCTCAGGGACTGGCCGGCATGCCATCCCAGCGGTGTCTGGGGCAGGGTGTGTTGATCCGGCCATTACTTGAACACTGCCGTTCTGAGCTGGAAAGTTATGCGCAGCATCATGGTTTGAGCTGGGTTGAAGATGATAGCAATGCCGATACCCGTTTTGATCGAAATTATTTACGCCATGAGGTTATGCCCAAGCTGGCTCGACGCTGGCCCTACTATCGGAAAAACTTTTTCCGTAATGCGCAGGTTAATAAAGATGCCTTAAACAGCCTCGACTATTTTCTGGAGCGTGAGTTACAGCCGCAAATGCAGACCAATGAAGCCGGTCTTGATTGTGCGTGGTTGCTGGGCTTTCCGGCAGCGCTGCAAATTAACCTGTTGCGTGGCTGGCTTAATATTCGAAATTTGCCATTGCCAGGCTATAAGCACTTGCAGCAAGTGTTGACGGAGGTGGTGGCGGTGCGTGTCGATGCGCAATCGTTGGTGAGTTGGCCGGGGGTTGAAATTCGACGTTTTCAGGGCGTCGTCTACGCCAACAAGCCGTTACCCGCTCATGATGCTTCTAAAGCGTATAAGTGGCCGCTCAATAAGCCGTTATTAATGGCTGGTTCGGGCTTGCTGAAGGCAGAGCCCGCAGTTGGGCGTGGTGTTTTGCGGATAGATGAACAGGCGGAGGTTTGTGTACGCTTTAGGCAAGGCGGGGAGCGCTGTAAACTGGCTGGGCGTGATCACTCCAAACTATTAAAAAAGCAGCTTAACAGTTTACAGGTGCCGCCTTGGCTGCGTGATCGGCTGCCGTTGATCTATGTGGATGGAGAGCTGGCGGCGTTGGGGGATGTGGCAATTTGTGAAGGGTTTCAGGCCTCAGAAGGGCAGGCTGGTTATGTTTTAAGCTGGCAGCGGCCTTAATAAACCGCTCACCAAGTCATAAAAGTTTCATGCATTTCAATGGCGCTTTCAATTGAGATAAAGGGGCGAAACTGGTAGTCTACCCTCCCATCTTGAATACACCTTAATCCATCTAAACGGTTAATAAATGACGCACTATATTTTCGTCACCGGCGGAGTTGTATCCTCGCTGGGCAAAGGCATTGCGGCTGCTTCTTTGGGCGCCATTCTTGAAGCACGAGGCTTAAATGTCACGATGCTGAAGCTGGATCCTTATATCAATGTCGATCCGGGCACCATGAGCCCTTTCCAGCATGGTGAAGTTTTTGTTACGGAAGATGGTGCAGAAACGGATCTCGATTTGGGGCATTATGAGCGTTTTCTGCGCTCCAAAATGAGCCAGGGTAATAACTTTACTACCGGCCGCGTTTACTCGCATGTGCTGCAAAAAGAGCGTCAAGGCGGCTATCTGGGAGCCACCGTTCAGGTCATTCCGCATATTACCGATGAGATCAAGCGACGTGTGATTGAAGGCGCTAAGGGTGCTGATATTGCACTGGTGGAAATTGGCGGCACGGTTGGTGATATCGAGTCACAGCCGTTTCTTGAGGCGGTACGACAACTGAAGGTTGAGTTGGGCTCAAAGCGTGCTTTGTTTATGCACCTCACCCTGGTGCCTTATATTCCAACTTCGGGTGAAACTAAAACGAAACCCACTCAGCACTCGGTCAAGGAGTTGCGCTCCATTGGTATTCAGCCTGATATACTGATCTGTCGTTCAGATCATGTCATTGATCGGTCAGCGTGTAATAAAATTTCACTGTTTACCAATGTCGAAGCGCGGGCCGTTATTCCTCTGGAGGATGCCGATACCATTTATCGTATTCCGGGGCTGCTGGAGAAGCGTGGCCTTGACGATATTATCGTTGATAAATTTGGATTGGATTGCCCAAAAGCTGATTTGACTGAGTGGGAGAAGGTGGCGGAAGCCAAACTGAATCCTGAGAAGGAAGTCCGTATTGCCATGGTGGGTAAATACATGGACTTACTGGATGCCTATAAGTCATTGAATGAGGCTTTGGATCATGCGGGCATTCATAGTCGCACCAAAGTGAAAGTCGATTATATTGATGCCGAAGATATCGAAACAAACGGCGTTGCTTGTTTGGAAAGCGCGGATGCTATTCTGGTGCCCGGTGGCTTTGGTGAGCGTGGCACGGAAGGTAAAATCCAAGCAGTTAAGTATGCTCGTGAAAACAAAGTTCCGTACCTGGGGATTTGTCTGGGTATGCAGGTAGCGGTGATTGAGTACGCCCGTAATGTTGCTGGTCTTGAGGGTGCTTATAGTACTGAGTTTGATCGCAACCCCAAGCATCCTGTTGTGGCGATGATCACCGAGTGGGTTGAAGCTGACGGTAGTGTGGCCATGCGAGGTGAAGACTCTGACTTGGGTGGCACGATGCGGTTGGGCGCGCAGGGCTGCCATTTGATTGAAGGCTCCAAGGCCCGTGAGTGTTATGGTGATGCAGAGATTGTTGAGCGTCACCGTCATCGTTATGAAGTGAATAACAATTACCTTAAACCGCTTGAAGATGCCGGGCTGATTATTTCAGGCCGCTCTCAGGATCACTCATTAGTTGAAATAGTAGAGGTGCCTGACCACCCTTGGTTTGTGGCTTGTCAGTTCCATCCTGAGTTCACCTCAACACCACGTGACGGTCATCCCCTGTTTAGTGGTTTTATCAATGCGGCATTAGCGCACCGAAAGGATTGTCGTTGAGCATGGATCAGAGAGTCATACAGGTTGGTGATATCCAGATAGGCAATGAGCTTCCTTTCGTGCTGTTTGGTGGCATGAACGTGCTGGAATCGCGTGATATGGCCATGCAAATTGCTGAAAAATACGTGGAAGTGACCAGCAAGCTTGATATTCCTTATGTGTTTAAGGCCTCTTTTGATAAAGCTAACCGCTCGTCCATTCATTCTTTCCGTGGGCCTGGTTTAGATGAAGGTTTAAAAATTTTGCAGGAGGTGAAAACCACCTTCGGTGTGCCAATTATTACTGATGTTCATGAGCCAGAGCAGGCGGCGCCAGCAGCTGAAGTTGCCGATATTATCCAGTTGCCGGCATTTTTATCGCGTCAAACTGATCTGGTTATGGCGATGGCAAAAACGTCAGCGGTTATAAATATTAAAAAAGCGCAGTTTTTGGCACCGCATGAAATGCAGCATATCCTCAAAAAATGTGAGGATATGGGCAATGAGCGGTTGATTTTATGCGAACGTGGCTCATCTTTCGGGTATAATAATTTGGTTGTGGATATGCTGGCCTTCGGAATTATGAAGCAAACCGGCTATCCTGTTTTTTTTGATGTGACACATTCGCTGCAGATGCCAGGTGGACGATCTGACTCTGCGGATGGACGTCGTGCGGCTGTAACTGAGCTAGCAAGGGCTGGTTTATCGCAGGGGCTGGCAGGCCTGTTTTTAGAAGCGCATCCAGATCCGGATGCGGCTAAGTGCGATGGTCCCTGTGCGTTACGATTACAACAACTCGAACCATTCCTGGCCCAAGCCAAAGCCATTGATGAATTGGTTAAAAGTTTTAAGCCTATTGATACCGCGTAGCATTGGCTAACGGCGGATAGGTTTTATTGGTTTCTGAAAGTTTATTATTTAGGAGTTCGGATCATTATGACGAACATTATTGACATTAAAGCAAGAGAAGTACTGGATTCGCGTGGCAATCCAACGGTTGAAGCGGATGTAACATTGGAATGTGGTGCCAAAGGCACAGCGATTGCTCCTTCTGGTGCGTCCACTGGTTCTCGTGAAGCACTGGAGCTGCGTGATCAGGATAAGTCTCGTTATCTTGGCAAGGGCGTTCAAAAAGCGGTATTAAACGTTAATACGCGCGTGCGCGAAGCGCTGTTGGGACGTGATGCAACGAAACAGGCTGAGCTGGATCAGATTATGCTTGATCTGGATGGTACTGAGAATAAAGCCGAGCTGGGTGCTAACGCTATCCTGGCTGTCTCGCTGGCAGTTGCTAAAGCAGCAGCTGAAGCGAAGGGCATTCCTCTTTACGCTCATATTGCTGACCTGAACGGTACTTCCGGAAAATACTCTATGCCGGTACCGATGATGAACATCATCAATGGCGGTGAGCATGCAGATAACAATGTTGATATTCAAGAATTCATGATTCAGCCAGTGGGCGCGCCTACTTTTGCTGAAGCGCTGCGTTGCGGTGCGGAAATTTTCCATGCCCTGGCTGCCGTTTTGCGCGGTCGTGGTTTGAGTACTGCGGTAGGTGATGAGGGTGGCTTTGCACCTAACCTGCCATCTAACGAAGCGGCTCTGGAAGTGATTCAGGAAGCCGTTTCAAACGCCGGTTACGAGCTGGATAAAGACGTAACTCTGGCGATGGATTGCGCCTCTTCAGAATTCTACAAAGACGGTCAGTACCAGTTATCTGGTGAAGGTAAAACCTTCGATGCGCCAGGCTTTGCTGATTACCTGGCAGACCTTTCTGCGCGTTACCCAATCGTTTCTATCGAAGACGGTATGGATGAAAGCGACTGGGAGGGTTGGGATTATCTGACTAAGAAGATCGGTGATCGTGTGCAGCTGGTTGGTGATGACCTGTTCGTAACCAACACTAAGATTCTGAAACGTGGTATCGATAACAACATCGGTAACTCTATCCTGATTAAATTTAACCAGATTGGCTCGCTGACTGAAACACTGGAAGCTATCAAAATGGCTCAGGACGCTGGTTTCACCGTAGTGATCTCTCACCGCTCAGGTGAAACAGAAGACACGACCATTGCTGATTTGGCTGTAGCGACATCTGCTGGTCAAATCAAAACTGGTTCTCTGTGTCGCTCAGACCGTGTTGCCAAGTACAACCGTTTGCTGCGTATTGAAGAAGAGCTTAGCGGTTTGGCTGGTTATAAGGGCCGTTCAGAGATTAAAGGTCAGGCTTAACCGCTTAACCAGATTGAGTTAAAAAAGGGGCTTTTTAGCCCCTTTTTTTGTGTCTGTAAGACCCTTAAAAATACGGTTACTTTGACGTTATGCTTCAAGCCGACACTACCTTGAGGTAGAAATCTGTTGAGGACTTTTAAAGAGCAGTTCTTTGTTCTGTTTTGAAACACATATTCTGGAAATATCCAGAGCTGAGGTATGCCCTAAAGCACAAACCTTCTGTATTATTCTTTTTTTGGTTAACTGGATGATGTTATTTCCATGAAGTGGCTTTGGGTGTTGCTGGTGGTTTTTATTCTCGGACTGCAATACCGCCTGTGGGTCGGTGAAAATAGCTTGGCTGAACTCTGGGGGGTGAAAAAAAAGCTCGAGGAGCAACAGTCGATTAATAGTGAGCTGCAAGCCCGTAATGATGCGCTTAAGGCCGAGGTGTCTGATCTTAAGCAGGGCCTGGATGCAATTGAGGAACGAGCACGTAGCGAGTTAGGCATGATTAAGGAAAACGAAACTTTTTATCAGCTGATTGAGCCTCACGGTGAGGCTAAGCAATGAATGCTAAAAGCTGCTGGGTGGTCGTGCCTGCCGCCGGTATTGGCGCTCGAATGCAGGCTGACCGACCCAAGCAATACCTGCCGTTGGCGGGTATGACGGTGCTCGAATACACCCTTAAGCAGTTACTCTCTCATCCACAGGTTAAAGGCTTGATTGTGAGTGTGGCCGAACATGATGAGTATTGGCCGCTGTTGGGTATTGCCGGTGATCCGCGTGTGACAGCCGTGGCTGGCGGAGAAGAGCGTTGTCACTCGGTATTAAATGGGCTGAAGAAGCTGATGACCTATGCCGGGCCCGCTGATTGGGTGATGGTGCATGATGTGGCGCGCCCCTGTTTGACCCATGAAGAACTGGATAGCTTATTTGTAGCAACCGAAGCGTTGAGCGGTGACGGTTTTGTGTTGGGTATGCCGGTGCGCGATACCATGAAGCAGACCAACGCCGAAGGTGTGGTTGAAAAGTCGCCGGATCGCAGTCGGTTGTGGCACGCCTTTACACCCCAAATGTTCCGTTTGGGAGAGCTGTTGGCCGCTATTGACCGTTGCCTTGAAGCGGGCAAGCTGGTGACCGATGAAGCATCGGCAATGGAGCAATGTGGTCACTCGGTGCAGATGATAGCGGGCAGTGCTAACAATATTAAAATCACCCGCCCTGAGGATTTACCAATGGCCGAGTTTATTTTGGATTTGGCTAATCAATAGGGCTTTCATCACAGCAAACTTAATTCGGTATCCATTCTGGCTGGTTTAGGGCTTAATGGGTTCCGGTTTTAGCTTGAGCGACGAATAAAAATATATGAGGGAATAGCGTGCGAATCGGGCATGGTTTTGATGTACACAAATTTGGCGACCAGCAGGTGAATGCTGAAATTACTATCGGTGGTGTAAAAATTGCCAGTGACCGGCCGCTGCTGGCGCACTCTGATGGCGATGTGTTAATACACGCTCTCTGTGACGCCCTGCTTGGTGCGGCCGCGATGGGCGATATTGGTGAGCATTTTCCCGATACCGATGCGCAGTATAAAGATGCCGACAGCCGTGTGTTGCTGCGTGATGTGGTTGCCAGTCTGGAGCAGGCTGGCTATCGGTTGATTAATACCGATATTACGCTGGTCGCTCAGGCTCCCAAAATGGCGCCACATAAATTGCAGATGCGCGATAATCTTGCTGCTGATTTAAATTGTGAACTCTCGCAGCTAAATATCAAAGCCACCACAACGGAAGGCCTGGGTTATGCTGGTCGTAAGGAAGGTATTGCCTGTCATGCTGTGGTTCTGTTGGGTTCGGGTAGTTAATGGTTGATCATTTTCCATTAACCTGTGAGTACGCGTATGGCGGTCCTCAACTAGAGGGGCTGTTGCGTTTTAAGCCTGAAGATTTTCAGGTTGATGAAGTGTTAGGTTTTGAGCTCAGTGGTGAAGGTGAACACGAATATCTGCATGTCCGTAAAACGGGTTTAAATACGGCGCAGCTAGCGAAGGATATCGCTCGGCTGGCGAGTGTTAAGCCGATGGATGTTGGGTATGCCGGGCTTAAGGATCGTCATGCTATTACCAGTCAGTGGTTTAGTGTTTATCGCCCTAAGGGTGAGGCGGTGGATTGGTCGCAGCTTGAGAATGAGCAGGTTCAGTTATTGCAGGTCAGTCGTCATCAGCAGAAGTTACGCCGCGGTCAGCATGCTGCTAATCAATTTCACCTAAGGCTTACAGACTGCAGGGGTAACTTTGATTCACTGCAGCAGCGGTTTGAGCAAATTGAGAGGTTGGGGGTGCCAAATTACTTTGGTCCCCAGCGTTTTGGTTTTGGTGGTGGAAACCTGGCGGCTGCGCAACGCCTGTTGGTGGAAAAGCAACCTGTGCGTAATCGACAACTGCGAGGCCTGTATTTATCGGCAGCGCGCTCTTATCTGTTCAACCAGGTGCTGAGACAACGCGTTGTGGAGGGTAGCTGGCTAGATTTTGAGGCTGGCGATATTGCTCTGGATGCTAGCAGTAAGCGACCAACCGGGCCGCTGTGGGGAAGGGGGCGCTTGGCAAGTGGACAGCGTATCGCTGAGCTGGAAAATCACCTTGCCGACAAATTTGCCGGTTGGTGTCATGGTCTTGAACACGCGGGTTTAAAACAAGAACGTAGATCGTTATGCTTGCCGGTGGCCGATTTGAAGTGGTGCTGTGAGGCATCGGGAGTTGGTAGCAGTATTGAGCTGAGTTTTGGCTTGCCCGTGGGGGGCTATGCCACCAGTGTGGTTCGCGAAGTGGTGAATTATCGAGAGCCTGATCGTAGTCGTGACGCGCATAAAGGCTGATATATACAGCCGATAAATAAACAAAAATTGCGTGTTTAGCATCGCTGGGGATGATTGAGGCGGTTATTTTGTTAACGGGGAAAGTGTTTGAGTAATAACGATTTAAGCGGTATTGGTATGACTTCGCGGCGTACGCGTGAGCGCCTGGTTAAGCGCCTTCGTGACGAGGGGATTAGCAATGAGCGGGTGTTGGCTGTGATTCTCAATACGCCGCGCCATATATTTTGTGATGAAGCACTGGCGCATCGTGCCTATGAGGATACCGCCCTACCGATTGGTTTTAACCAGACGCTATCTCAGCCCTATATCGTGGCGCGAATGACCGAAGCGCTGTTGTCGATGGGCACACCTAAACGGGTCCTTGAAGTAGGCACGGGGTCAGGCTATCAAACCACGATTCTTGCTCAGCTGGTGGATATGGTTTTTAGTGTTGAACGTATTTTACCGTTGCAGGAGTTAGCGCGTTCCAGAATCGACCAGCTGGGCCTGCGTAATGTCAAAATGAAGCATTCCGATGGTGGCATGGGCTGGCCAGAGAAGGCGCCTTTTGACGCGATTATTGTGACCGCAGCTCCGCGTGAGGTGCCAGAGGAGTTGCTGGAACAGCTTGCGCCTAATGGGCGTCTGGTGATTCCGGTTGGTCCGGATGAGCATCAGCAGCTACTTTATATTCAGCGGGATGAACAGGGTGGCTTTCAGCGGCACGTCATGGAGGCAGTAAAGTTTGTACCCTTGTTGGGTGGGGTTATTCGTTAATGGATGAGTTAAAAGACAGTAACATGAGTGTCTCCGATGATCCCCAAAAACAGGCCTTCCGTATCAGCGTGTATTTTAAAGGCATGGGGATGGGGGCTGCTGACGTGGTGCCCGGCGTGTCGGGCGGCACAGTGGCTTTCATCACAGGCATTTATGAAGAGCTGATTAATTCGCTGACGGCTTTTAATGTGGGGGCATTAAAGCTGCTATTTGCAGGCAAAATCAAAGCGCTTTGGCAGCATGTGAACGCAAGCTTCCTGCTAGTGCTGTTTGGCGGCATTCTTACCAGTATTTTTTCGTTAACTAAATTTATTTCCTGGGCGCTCATCAATCATCCGCTATTGGTGTGGTCCTACTTCTTTGGGCTGATTTTTGCCTCGGTAATCACTATGGGGCGGGATATCAACTTCAAGCGATGGCTGAATGCGTTGGTGTTTGTGCTAGCCGCCTGGCTGGCGTTTGAAATCACACGGGTTAGCGGTGTGCAGGCCTCACCATCTACGCTGTTCTTCTTCTTTGCGGGGGCAATCGCTATTTGTGCGATGATTCTACCGGGTATTTCCGGTAGTTTTATTTTGCTGCTGTTAGGCATGTATCAGCCAGTAATTGATGCCGTCCATAATTTCAATGGTCTGGTGCTGATAACCTTTGCTGCGGGTTGTGCGGTTGGGCTTTTAAGCTTTACACACCTGCTGTCGTGGTTGTTACGACGTTTCCATGCGGCGACTTTAGCGGCGTTAACGGGCTTCATGTTAGGGTCGCTCAATAAGGTGTGGCCATGGAAGACGTCTGTGGACAGTGTCGCGCTGGGCGGAGTGTTAGAGAGTAATGTTTGGCCGTCGCAGTATCAGCTGGTCACGCAAGCAGACCCGCAATTAGCGGGGGTATTGCTGATGGCGGGACTAGGCTTGCTGACTGTGTTTCTAATTAACCTGAGCAATAATGCAAAGACGGCAGATTAAGTACGGAAACAATCAATTGACGCCCTGGCTGCGCCTGCCAGGGGTGGTGCTGTGTGGTTTGCTTATTTTGCTATTGTTATCTGCCTGCACCAATAACAATTATGCACCCATCTATAATTTAGAACGACCTAAAACTGTCACAAAAGGTGTGCATACTGTCCGTAAGGGAGAAACTCTCTATGCCATTGCCTGGCGCTATGGGCGTGATTATCGGGAATTAGCGCGAGCTAATGGTATTCGCTGGCCCTATACGATTTATTTGGGGCAGCGAATTAGCCTGTATAAGTCGGCTCCACCGGCTTCAGCGCCTAGCAAAACAACACAGGTAGCCAAAAAACCACAACAGCGAGTAGTACAGCCTAAGCCAGCACCGCAGCCGGTTGTGACAAAAGGGCCTATTAGTTGGCGTTGGCCTGTTAAGGGCGCGATTGTTGGTCGTTTCAATGGCGTTAGTAATAAGGGTATTGATATCAAAGGGAAAGCTGGCCAAACAGTCAGAGCAGCCGCTGACGGCGTGGTGGTTTATGCTGGCAGTGGGTTAATTGGTTATGGCAACTTAGTGATTATTAAGCACTCCCAAACCTTCCTAAGTGCCTATGCACATAATAAAAAAGTGCTGGTCGCTGAAAAAAATAAAGTTAAAGCTGGCCAGAAAATTGCCGAAATAGGTTCAAGTGGAGCCAGCGAAAATAAACTGCATTTCGAAATTCGTAAAAATGGTAAGCCTGTGAATCCTCTCTGGTATTTGCCGAAATAACATTGAGAACCAGATGATTAGACGTTATGAAACCTGAACTTACTTTAATAGATGCCGGTAACTTAGTGAAAAATTTATAGTTTTTTTGAAAAACCGGTTCACATCTAATTATTTTGAGATTAAGATCGGGAGTCATTGGGGTTAATAATAATGGTTCATAACAATAGGGATAAAGCCATGGTCGATACACAAGATGCTTTGCTTGATGAGGAAACGGTTGAAGAAAAGCAGGACCAACTCGTCAGTGAAGGCCAAATTAAGGAAGACTTAAGTAGTAAAAAATCACTCGATGCAACCCAGCTTTATCTTAATGAAATTGGTTTTTCGCCACTGCTGAGTGCTGAAGAAGAGGTGTACTACGCGCGTCTGGCCCTTAAGGGTGATGAGGCTGGCCGTAAACGCATGATCGAAAGTAACCTGCGTTTAGTGGTTAAAATTTCCCGTCGTTATGTGAACCGTGGTTTAACGCTGCTGGATTTAATCGAAGAGGGTAACCTGGGTTTAATCCGCGCTGTTGAAAAATTTGATCCGGAGCGCGGTTTCCGTTTTTCAACTTACGCTACCTGGTGGATCCGCCAGACAATCGAACGCGCTTTGATGAACCAAACGCGTACCATCCGCCTGCCAATACATGTGGTTAAAGAGCTTAACGTTTACCTGCGCGCTGCACGCGAATTGACGCAAAAACTGGATCACGAGCCCAGCGCTGAGGAAATCGCTGAAATGCTGGATCGTCCGGTTGAGAACGTCAAACGCATGTTAAAGCTGAATGAGCGCGTAACTTCTATTGATGCGCCAATGGGCGGCGACTCTGAGCGCTCAATGGCTGAAAACATCACGGGTGAAAATGTTGATGATCCTTCCGAACTACTACAAAACGATAACCTGCATGGTAATCTGACTCACTGGCTGGGTGAGCTGTCTGAAAAGCAGCGTGAGGTCATTGCGCGCCGTTTTGGTTTACTGGGTTATGAGATGAGCACACTAGAGCAGGTGGGTAGCGAAATTGGTCTGACTCGAGAACGGGTTCGTCAGATTCAGGTTGAGGCACTGAAGCGTCTGCGCGCTGTGATGGAGAAAGAAGGTTTGAGCAGCGAAGTGTTATTTAGCCAATAGTGTTATTACAGTTATAAATAATGAAAAAGGCAGCTTAGGCTGCCTTTTTTGTGCCTGCTGTTTGCTGGCCTGCCCGTGTTTTTTATGTGTTTGCAGGTTGGTTGATGCAGATCAAAAATCCCCTATTCGTATAGCCATTAGTTCAGCAGGGCTAAGCGTTCGCGCCTATATTTAGTGCCAAGGAAAAGGCCGACGTTTTTTTACTTCAAGTTGCGGCTGTTAGCGCTGCATTTATTCAATACTCCGCCGATACAATGCTAGAGACGGCACGGTTAATTACAGACACAAAAGAAGATTAATTTAAATGCTAAAAAACCTGACGATTCGAGCAAAAATCAATTTGTCCCTGGCTGCGATTGGTGTCGTAATCCTTGTGATATCTAATTTTCAAAGCGCTATGAGTGGACGCGAGTTGACAGAGGGGGTCGTTACTCAGCAGGTCGAGACAGTCGCTGCGTCCTATTTTGATGCTGTGAATACCATGATGTTAACCGGCACAACGGCGAACCGAGATATTTATCGGCAAAAAGTCCTGCAACTTCCAGGAATAATTGATGCGCGAATTATTCGAGGTGACAAGGTTAAGGCTTTGTATGGGGCCGGCGGGCCGGAGCAAGGTATTGAAGACTCGCTTGATCAGCGCGCTATGGGAGGCGAGGAAGTTCTTGAGCTTACCGATGGCGAGAATGGTCGACATTTAACGGTTGTAAAGCCCTTAGTCGGCATGTCTGATTATCACGGGATTAATTGTCTGGCTTGTCACCAATCCAGTGAAGGTGAAATTTTAGGGGCTGTTCGAGTCACTTATTCTCTGAAAAGCCTCGATAACAAGGTTAATCGTGATTTATTGGGTGGCGCGCTAATCCAGCTGGTTGTTTTCATTATTGGTTTTGGTGGCATTGCGTTAATTTTCAGAAAAGTTGTGGCTCACCGTTTGAAACGTTTAGCAACAACCATGAAAGACATCGAGGAAAATACTGACTTGAATCGCCGCCTTGATATTGAGGGTGATGATGAAATTGATGAGGTGTCTTCTGCGCTGAATCGCATGGTAGAAAAATTTCATGACAGTATTCGGGAAGTGTCTGATACGACCCACAAAATTAATGGCTCGGCAGAAAAAATCGCCTCTATTTCTGATGCTACCCGTGAAGCGGTTCACAAGCAAAATGGCGGTACCGATATGGTCGCTAACGCTATTAATAAGCTGGAGAGCTCTTCGCTGGCAGTAAAGGACAATGCGCAGAATAATGCCAATGTGTCGCAAACGGTTGCGGACAAGGCGGAGCAGGGTAATTCAATTGCGATGGGCGCTGTTGACGGCATTCAAGGGTTGCGTACTGAGATTACGCGGACCTCTGAAGTGATTTCCAAGCTGGATGAAAAAACGCATGAGGTCGGTGATGTCTTGGAAATGATCAGTGATATTGCCCGACAAACTAATCTGCTGGCATTGAATGCGGCTGTGGAGGCTGCACGCGCCGGTGAGTCGGGACGAGGTTTTGCAGTGGTGGCGACAGAAGTGCGCACCTTGGCAACGAGAACCCATGAGTCAACGGAAGAAATCCGTACCGCGATTAATAGCTTGAAAGAAGAGGCTAAGCTGGGTGTTGAGGCCATGAATACGGCCTGTCATAGCGCCGATGTACAGGCAAAACATGTCGAGGGTGTTGCTCAAGCGCTAGAGGAGATTGCCAATCATATTGTTGAGATTAATCAGCTTAACGCGGAGGTGGCCTCTGCCGCTGACGAGCAAAACTCGGTGGCCAGCGCCATCAATCAAAATATTATCGAGCTGCGAAACATTGCCGCTGATTCAGAGCAGGATGCCGAGCAGGGTAAAACGGTGAGTAATGAGCTGGTGACCTTGTCCCATGCTTTGAATGGTTTGGTTGACCGTTTCAAAATATAGGTGATGAATCACGCTGTCACTGAGTTGTTTTCGAGGATAGTAATATTGGGCGTGCGGTCCTGTTTTTCGCAGGCAATAAAAAAGGTGGCTTAAGCCACCTTTTTTAATCTATCGAAACTTTCCAGCATTAATGCCTGGTATTACTGCTCTAGTAGTTCCAGCTTGTTTGGCTTGCCATCCCATTCTTCAGCATCTGGCAGAGGGTCTTTGCGCTCGCTGATATTGGGCCAAACTTCAGCCAGTTCGGCATTGATCTCCAGGAAGTCCTCTTGGCCTTGAGGTATTTCATCCTCTGAGAAGATCGCCTCGGCCGGACATTCTGGCTCACACAATGCGCAGTCGATACACTCATCCGGGTGAATCACCAGAAAGTTTGGACCTTCATAGAAACAGTCAACCGGACAAACTTCAACACAGTCGGTGTACTTACACTTGATACAGTTTTCAGCGACAATAAATGTCATGGGCGCGATTCTCCAAACTCAAAATTTTTGCAGCGCGCATTTTAATGCGACAGCTAAACTAACACAAGGTGAAAGGGTAGCTCAGGGAGAATAAATCGGCAAACCCTGATTGCTGGCCTATGACCTGAATCATTTCTTTACCGAGGTGCTATTTAGTGAGTTTCTTTAAGTCATAAAGTAACTGCAATGCCTGTAGAGGTGTCAGGTTATCCAACTCTAAATCCTTGACCTTATCCACCAGCGGATGAGGCGCGGGTACGCTGAACAGGTCTGCCTGTATTGCCTGTTCCGGTTTTTCACCTTGGCTAATGGTTTTTGAGCCCTGACTTTGTAATTCCTGTTGCTCCAGTGAAATCAACTTCTCACGCGCTTCGCCAATGACGGCATCTGGCACGCCCGCTAACTTAGCGACCTGTAAACCAAAACTCTGGCTGGCCGGGCCGGGCTGGACGCTGTGTAAAAAGACAATGTGGTCTTCATATTCGGTGGCGTTTAAATGCACATTGATGGCATTGTTTGTGAGTTCAGGCAGTGTTGTTAATTCAAAATAGTGGGTAGCAAATAACGTATAAGCCTGTGTTTGAATGGCTAAATGCTGGGCGCTGGCCCACGCCAGTGATAACCCGTCAAAGGTGCTGGTGCCACGCCCCACTTCATCCATCAATACCAGGCTATTGGCTGTGGCGTTGTGCAGGATGTTAGCGGTTTCGGTCATTTCCACCATAAAGGTTGAGCGGCCACCGGCCAGATCGTCGGAAGATCCCATACGGGTGAAAATCCGATCAATCGGGCCAATGCTGGCGGCCTGTGCGGGCACGTAGCTGCCGACGTAGGCGAGCAGCACGATCAGTGCCGTTTGCCGCATGTAGGTTGATTTACCGCCCATGTTGGGGCCGGTAATAACCATCATGCGCTCCTGCGCGGTGAGCTGCACATCATTGGGAACAAAGGGCGCATCCTGTAACGACTCGACCACCGGATGGCGCCCCTGGGTAATGCTAATGCCGTCCTGTTCGTTTAACTCTGGCGCTACCAAACACAGTGTTTCGGCGCGTTCGGCCAGGTTGGTGAGCACGTCCAGCTCAGATAAACCGGCGGCACAGTCCTGCAGAGGTGCAAGCTCGGCAGCCAATTGCTCGACCAATTGTTCATAAAGCTTTTTCTCGCGAGTCAGGGCGCGGCTTTTACTGCTCAGTACCTTATCTTCGAACTCTTTTAATTCCGGTGTGATGAAGCGTTCCGCATTCTTCAGTGTCTGGCGGCGGATATAGTCCACGGGAGCCTGTTCCGATTGCAGCCGGCTGATTTCAATAAAGTAACCGTGCACACGGTTGTAGCCCACCTTCAGGGTACTGATGCCGGTGCGCTCTTTCTCACGAACTTCTAAATCGACGAGAAACTGTCCGGCGTTTTCACTGAGGGTGCGCAGTTCGTCCAGCTCCGAATCAAAGCCGTTGGCGATCACGCCGCCGTCACGGATGACCACGGGCGGGTTATCAATAATGGCGCGGCTGAGCAGGTTCGCAAAGTCCGGGAATTCGCTGATTTGAGTAGCCAGCTGTTGTAGGCGTGGCGTATGTTTTTCGGCCAATAGCGACTGAATTTCTGGCAGACGCACAAAGGCTTCACGCAGGCGCAACAGGTCGCGTGGACGCGCGGAGCGTAATGCAACACGCGCCAGAATTCGTTCGATATCGCCGATTTGTCGCAGCACGCCGTGCAACGACTCGTAGGTGTATTGATCCAATAAATCAGCAATAGCAGCCTGGCGTTGTTTTAAAGCGGCCTGACTACGCAACGGGCGATTTAGCCAGCGTAACAACAGGCGGCTGCCCATCGGTGTGGCGGTATTGTCAAAGACGCTGGCGAGGGTTTTGTCTTGACCGCCGGTCAGGTTAGTGTCTATTTCCAGATTGCGGCGCGTCGCGGCGTCAAGAATCACGCTGTCGTCGCATTGCTCAACAGTGAGGCTGCGAATGTGGGGCAGAGTGGTGCGTTGTGTGTCCTTGGCGTATTGCAGTAAGCAACCGGCTGCCTGCAGAGCAACGCCAAGATCGTCGCAACCAAAACCGGACAAATCCTTAGTGTGGAATTGCTGGGTTAACAGGCGCTGAGCGGTTTCGGCATCAAATAGCCAGGGTGCCTGCTTGCGCAGTCCCTGTCGCTCGCTCAAGGCGGCGATCTCTAGTTCTTCGTTAATCAGCAGTTCGGCAGGGCTGACGCGTTGTAATTCGCCCAGAAAGGCTTCTTCAGAGTTCATTTCAATCACACTGAAACGACCGCTGGTGATATCCAGCGTTGCCAGGCCGTATATCTGTTTTTCATCCTGCTCAGCCACACATAGCGCGGCGATTAAATTATCGCGGCGCTCATCCAGATAGGCTTCGTCTGTCAAGGTGCCGGGAGTAACAACGCGCACCACCTGGCGCTCAACCGGCCCTTTAGAGGTGGCCGGATCACCAATCTGTTCACAGATGGCGACCGATTCACCGGCCTTCACGATACGGGCGATATAACCATCCGCTGAGTGAAAGGGAATACCCGCCATGGGAATGGGTTTGCCCGCCGTTTTACCGCGTGCGGTCAGCGTAATATCCAGCAGTTTGGAGGCTTTTTCGGCATCCTCAAAAAACAGTTCGTAGAAGTCACCCATGCGATAAAACACCAATTCATTTGCATGCTCAGCCTTAATTTTTAAGTACTGCTGCATCATGGGAGTGTGTTGAGTTTCTTTGCTTGCGCTCATGCTTTTTGACTGCATATTTAGATCAATAGATTGGATTTTAAGAACGCGTAAGGATACGTCGAATAGCCCATTGAGGCTAGTCAGCGAGTGGTACAAAAATGCTCTTTTGGCACTAGCGGCGGCTTTGGAAATATCGAGTCATCGCATTTTAGCTTTTAAATAGCAGAGCCGCTTACTGGCTGAATAGGTCGCGCGGGAGGCATCTTTTTAGAGAAGCTGATATGGTTGTAAAAAACTAATAATAAAAAGTCCGGGCTATGAAGAGAACGTATCAACAACTGTTACTGGGGCTGTGTCTGGGGTTTGGTTCGCTGGCTTATGGTCAATCGGAAACATCGGCTCAGCAGTTCATACGAGGCCAGCAGGCCTATCAAACTAACGATTATGAACGTGCCCGCAAAGTTTTTCAGCCATTAGCGGAAGCCGGAAACAGTAAAGCGCAGATTTACATGGGTTCCATGTATGACCGCGGACTGGGCGTCGAGCGCGATATTAAACGAGCGTTCTACTGGTTTGAAAAATCAGCCGAGCAGGGTGGCGTAAAATTACAGTACGATTTGGCGTTGCGTTACCTCTACGGCAAAGGCGTTGCGCGTGATTACAATAAAGCCTATTACTGGATGCAAAAAGCCGCCGATGCCGGCGCTCCACAGGCGCAATACAACCTTGGATTGATGTATGTACGCGGTAATGGTGTTGAGGCCGATAATGACAAGGCGGTTGAGCTGTTCCGTCTGGCGGCGGACAAAAACCTGCGTGACGCCCAATACGCCCTTGGTTTGGCACACATTACGGGTCAGATTATGCCGCTCGATTATGCCGAAGCCTACCGTCTGTTCAGGCTCTCCGCTGAGCAGGGCTACCCCTCTGCGCAGTATAATCTGGGCGCCTTAACCGAAAGTGGCGAAGGCACCGAAGTTGATATGCACGAAGCTATTATCTGGTATCGTAAAGCCGCTGAGCAGGGTCACCAACTGGCGCGGGAGCGGCTCGGCGAACTGGAAGATACGTCAGTATTTACGCCACAGCCGGTTATGGTAAAACAGTCCGCCCCTCAAGCCAGTAAGATAAACACCGCCACGCCCGCGGCTAAGATTGTTCATGATGAAAATTGGGTTAAGAGCCAGCCCGCTCCAAACTACACCATTCAAATTAGTGTTAGCCAGGATAAGCAAAAGCTAATCGCCTGGTTAAGGTCTCAGCAGTCTCTAGTGCCGCTGGCGTATTTCCCTCAGCAGCAGAATGGCAAAGTGGTGTATAAGGCAATTTATGGCAGTTTTGCTGATCAGGCAGCGGCGCAAAAAGCGTTGAGGGAAATGCCTGAAACGTTAGTTAAATTGAAGCCTTGGGTGCGTGGGTTTGCGGGTGTTAATAAACAGCTATCCGTAGATTAATTCAGTGCGTCCGTTTTATATTTATTTCATGACTCCGGACATTGTGAAAGGCTATCTTTCTTCTTAGTATCAAAGTTATTAAATCACATTCTTATTTTGAGTAAGGAAACTCTCATGACCCCGCACTCTTTCAAAGTCGATACTCGCTTAGCTATGTTGTTAAGCGAAAACTACCGTTCATCTGAGAAAGCGTTGAAAGAATTGGTGGACAATGCATGGGACTCAGATGCAGAAACTGTATCCATCACTCTGCCAGAACCAATGACGGATGATCCTATTGTTATTGATGATGATGGATCAGGTATGACGGATCAGGAGTTAGCTGCCGAATACCTTAATATTGCAAGTAATCGAAGAACTCGGCGTGGCGACTTAACTTCAAATAAAAAGCGACAAGTGAAAGGCCGGAAAGGTATTGGGAAGTTTGCAGGCTTTATGGCCGCTTCTTGTATGAAGCTGGAGACTTGGGCGAGAGGCAAAAAAGCAGAATTTGTGTTAGATCGGTCTATTTTGGCGCAGTACGCTGATTTGCCGGAAATGCCAATTTATATCACGATTTCTGATGATGCGACTAAGGAAAAAGGTACGCGGATTACTTTGACGAGCCTGCACCAGAATATCCAATTTCCAAGTCCAGAAAAATTTCGTCAATTGTTGATACAAGAGTATGGGCGTGAGTCAAATTTTAATTTGATCGTAAATAAAAAGGTATTGGATATAGATGATGTTAAAGGAAGTTATACAGAATACCGTCAAGTAGCGGATGACGTAGGAGACATTAATCTTCGCTTTACCATATCAGATCAGAAGGCACCTTTAAGAAAACCAGGTATTGTGCTTCGTGTCGCTGGGAAAACGGTGGGTGAACCTTCATTTTTTGGTCTAGATAAAGTTGATGATTTTCCACAGAAGTTGCTCAAAAAATGTTTTGGTGAAGTTCAGGTCGATGGTTTAGTGGATGATGTGACTGCTGATTGGGGAGCTGTTCTTGAGGGCAGTGAAGCATATAGGGTTATTGAAAAAACTATTCAGCCAATTTTGCGAGAAAAATTTAAAGAGGTGTATGGGCAAGAAATTCATTTGGCAAAAGCTCGCTTACAGAAAAAGGCTAAAGAACGAATTAGCTCTTTGCCCGAGCACAAGCGGGTCTTTGCAGAAAAAGCGATTAACAAGGTCTTGGGGCGATTTTATAACGAGCCAGACAATAAAATTGAGCCTGTTGTTAATGTGCTGCTAGATGCGTTGGAACGCTCCGATTATCGAGCAGTATTAGAACATATTTATGAAGCGAAGCATTCGGATGTGGCTGCATTCGCAGAAGCTTTAGATGAATTTGGTTTGCTTGAAATGACTAGGATGGTGGAGCAAGCGAGTAAGCGATTAGAATTTATAGATTATCTTGAGGCTCTATATGCAGAACCCAAAACTCTGGAAAAAGATGTTCACAAAGCCATTGAGAATAACTTGTGGTTGTTCGGTGTTGAATACAGCCTTTTTAGTTCTAATATTACCCTGAGAAAGCAGGTTGAAAGCTATTTGGGGCAGAAGTATGTGGGCGCGCGGGCTGATAAGCGCCCTGATCTTATGTTGAGTGAAAATCTCAATGGAGAGTGGTTGCTTATTGAGTTTAAGCGACCGTCTCACCTTCTTAAGCATGGTGACTACATGCAAGCAGTAGGTTATAGGAATGATTTTAGGCAAAACTCTCTAGTCGAAAAGATAAACGTGCTTTTAATTGGTGGTAAGCGTGGGGGAGATCTACCTCAGCACCAAGATCGTGAAAGTAATGTGAAAATTATTCTTTTTTCTGACCTTGTTTCTTCTGCGAGAAGGCAATTTGAATGGTTACTAAACCAGTTGAACAATAATATTTAGTCTGCGCCGCAAGTGGTTATGGTGTTTTTCAAAGTAATAAGGTTTTCACAAGGATTTGTGTATGAGTGATTTATTAATCCCTTTTGGGCTCCATAAAATTACGGGAGAGATTGTTGAGCCTGAAGACGTCGTAAGTGGCCGTGCTTGCGATTGTATTTGTCCTGGTTGTAAAGCCCCGATTCTGGCTAGGCATCCCAAGGTAAATCGAAGTCATTTTGCACATGATTCAAAGCACGAAAATGCAAAGCCGGAGGAGGAGTGCCCTTTTTCTTCAGCAGTAGCTGTAGCAATGATGATTAGAGAGGTTGCTTCGCTATTTGTAGGGAAAGTTCTTTATACCCCTTCGTATGAATGTTTACTTGAATTTGACTGTTGTTTTGATGGGGCGACTGTTGTTCAAGTTTGTGATTCGGCTTATATGGTTATTGATGAGGTAGAAGTTGGTGTTTTTGAGTTCTCTCGTCGGTTTGATATTAAATTTTCGGTGGCAGGTATTCCAGTTTATGTGGACTTAATCCATAAAGGTAAATTGCCTGTAACCTTGTTTGATTCTGAGCTTGATGAAGCAGGAGCAAGTATTCTGGAGTTGGACTGTGATAGCTTTGTCCCAAATTGGGCTAGAAAAGATAAAGCGCAGAGGTTTTCTGAAGCTGTTACAGAGTTTGTATTGGAATGGGGGCTTAGGCGGTGGAGCTTACATTCCAGTCAGGCACAAAAAGTTAAGTCGGTTAAAAATGCTCATCAATGTAAGAGCTATTATGAATCAAATGATTATATAACAGGCCATGTGCCAGAAGCCTCTAGGGTTGAGGAAGCTATGAAGTTGAGAGCCCGGATTGAGGCTGAGCTTTCGGCTGAACGTAAAGATTTATACTTATGTTTGAAGTGCAAAGAGGAGTGGCTTCATACGAGTAATCAGCAACCAAATTGTCCGAACTGTCATACACACTTGTTTGCAAGGAAGCTCTAAAAATTACGTAACGTTTTTTTGTTTTCTACCCTCTTTTGTACGGTTGAGATTGACTGGTTTATAAAGAAATATCATTTGAAAGAGTAGTGGGGAAGCGGGCGAGTTTTGCTCGTTTGTATTTTGTGAGGCTCAAATAATCAATTATGAAAAGTCATTTTTACGCATACATAAGCAAGACGCGATGGTTGCAGCGCTGGGGGTTAAAGCGTAATACGGTCGTGGAGAATGTGATGGAGCATAGTTGGGAGGTTGCCACTATCTCACATGCGTTGGGGCTGATACGAAATCGTTATTTCGGCGGCACGTTAGACGTTAACGCGATTGTTGTGGCGGCTATGTACCATGACTGCAGTGAGGTGATAACGGGCGATATGCCGTCGCCCATTAAATACCATTCGGCTGAAATTACTCGGGCCTATCAATCAATTGAGCGACAAGCCGAGCAGGAGTTACTGAGTTTGTTGCCAGAGGATCTTCAGGGTGATTATGAGACCGTGATGATTGAGGACAAAATACCTAAAGAGCATCGTGTCGTTATCAAAGCGGCTGATACAATATCGGCTTATTTAAAGTGTCAGATGGAAGTCTCTGCCGGTAACTCAGAATTCTCTAAGGCGGCGGAAGATATTAAGCGTAAATTGGAAGCGACTGATTTACCGGAAGTACGTTACTTTTTAGAGACGTTTTCTCCTAGCTATTCGTTAACCTTGGATGAGTTGCTCAAAACGTAGTTTTGGAGACTTTAGAACGATTGTTTTTTTGTCCTCTGGCTGTGTTAAAAAAGTACTCAATCGGTCATTTATAGGTATAAACTCCCTCATTCCGTGCTTTTTTGGCCTTGCCAGAAAACAAAACTCCGGCTCGTTCATAACTCTCTATTGATAAGACTTAAATTGGGTCTTAATATCTGGCCTTCGTTCTTTTAAAGGTGCTTATGGTTTCCACAACTCTCAGTAATTCCCTTTTCACCAAAACCCAGCAACGTGTGCTGGGTTTGCTTTATGGTGCGCCGGGGAAAAGTTTTTATACCAATGAGATTGTACGCATTGCGGCGGTGGGGCGTGGTACGGTGACGCGTGAGTTAGCTAAGCTGACGGAGGCGGGTGTGTTGACGGTTTCGGCCGAGAAGAACCAGAAGCATTACCAGGCAAACCCTGAATGTTTGGTTTATGCGGAGCTGGTGAAGATCGCCCGCAAGTTGTTTGAGGTGGAGGCTCCTAAGCCTGATGCAAAAACAAAGGTAGCAGCAAAGCGGAAGCCGCAATCAAAATCAAAAGTGAAAGCTGCGCCAAAGGTTATGGAAAAACCCGCTGAGAAAACCACAGAAAAACCGAAAGCGGTTGCTGCGGAAAACCTCCAAGAGCCAAAACCAGCGGCTGAAGAAGTAAAGTCTCAATCTGATGGAAAACCTTCAATTACCATTACGGTTGATGATGAAGGGCAGATGGGATTCTTTTAGTTTTTACTTTAAAATTTAATTTTCAGTCTTTTTAAATCATTTAGTTATAGCCATTTGTTAAGGTTTTTTATATTTTTTTATGGCTGCTTCGGTTAGAGTTTTTCTCTGTGCTGGCTGTAAAGAAAGTCCGCTGCCGGGTGACTTCTAATTACAATTTATCAATTTCATTTCAGGAAAATACTGTGTCTAAAGTTGTCATCGTTATTGTTGTTCTGGGCTTAATCGCTTTCTATTTTTATCGTACTTCCGCATCTTCGGCGAGCCCTGAAAAGGTTGCTGAAAACAAACAGGCTGGCCTTGATTTTCTTGAGGCTAACAAAGCCGAGGAGGGGGTGGTGACCTTGCCCTCTGGCTTACAGTACAAGGTATTGCAGGAGGGAACTGGTGAGGTGCACCCGACAGCAACTGATCGAGTGAAGGTGCATTATGAGGGCAAGCTGCTGGACGGTACGGTTTTTGATAGTTCGGTAAAGCGCGGTAAGCCAATTTCCTTTGGCCTGAATCAGGTAATCAAGGGTTGGACAGAGGGTGTTCAGTTGATGGTGGTGGGCGAGGCAACCCGTTTCTTTATCCCTGCCGAGTTGGCCTACGGTGACCGTGGTGCGGGGAGCGCGATTCCCGGTGGTGCAACGCTAATTTTCGATGTTGAGCTGTTGGGTATTAACGAATAAGGATTTTTGAACATGTCTAAGGCAGTAGTGAAGTTCAGTTACGAGAAAGAAACCAAGAACAGCGTGCGTTACAAGGAAGAACCCGAAGAGGGAAAAGCACCTATTATGGGAACGCTGTATGTGCAGAAGTGGTTTGCGGGTGACTCAAAAAGCCTGGAAATCACGATAGACAAAAAAGATTGATGCCTATTTGCTGATAGGCAAAACCTCTCATGCAACCACAAGCTGATCCTTTTATCGTGCCTGAGTGTCACGATGACATTGAGATTCTGTATCAGGATGAGCATCTGCTGTTAATCAATAAGCCGACGGGGTTGTTGAGCCTGTCGGGTAAGCATCCGCTCAACAAGGATTCCGTGCATTTTCGTCTGGTGCAGGATTTCCCTACAGCGACCATGCTACATCGGCTGGATTTTGGTACTTCGGGTATTATGGTGGTGGCGCTGAATAAGCAAATTAACGCGCACATTACCAAGCAGTTTCAGGCGCGTACTGTCGAGAAAACCTATACCGCACTGCTGCATGGGCACTTGGCCGAGGATGAGGGCGAGATTGATTTTCCGATAGCCAAGGATAAGGCTAACTTCCCCCTGCAAAAGGTTTGTTTTGAGAGCGGTAAAGCTGCGCTGACGCATTATCAGGTGGTTGAGCGGCTCACTACCTGTTTTGCGACAAAAGTCATCTTCACGCCCGTCTCAGGGCGTACTCATCAATTACGGATTCATAGCCAGCAGATTGGCCATTCTATTTTGGGCTGCGATTTGTATGCCTCGGATGAGGCATTTTTTATGGCGCAGCGGCTGATGCTACATGCGACAACGCTGGATTTTGATCATCCCATGACGGGGCAGCGAGTCAGGGGTGTTTGCTGCTGTCCGTTTTAGGATTCTTTTATTTGGGTCCCGTAATGGGTCTTAATTGGTTTGTATACTTTCCATAATCTTCTGGCGTACCCACACGCACATGGGGTCGCGGTGGTAACGTTCGTGCCAGTACAGGGAGAAGCTGACGGTGCGTGAGCTTAGTTCATCGGGTACGGGTTTTATGGTGATGTTGCGGTTGCGTGCAACTTTGCGGGCAACGATCTCCGGTAGCACGAACAGCAGGTCGGTTGTTTCGCAGTACTCGGCGGCCGTCATGAAGTTGGGCAGGCGTAACGCTAAGTGACGCTTGCGCCCCAGTTCTGCAAGGCGGTGATCCACGATGCCGGGGCCCAGTCCGGTAATAGAAACCAGGCCATGACTGGCGGCGACATAATTATCCAGCGTGAGCTTTTCTTTGGCGAGCGGGTTATTGGCGCTCATCAGGCATACGGTATTGGTTTGTGCGAGTAATAACCGGCGATACTGGTCTTCGGTTGTTTTGGGTGTCATGCCGGTGATGGTGAAATGCACGTCGCCCTGTTCGAGCATTTCAAATTGATCGCGTGGTTCGCTGCGAATTTCCAGGCGCATTCTTGGTGCTTCTTTTCTAATCACTGACATGAGTTGTGGCAGGAAGCAGGCCACTTCCAGATCGAGGCCGTAAAAACGTATGACGTCTTCGGCGGTGGCTGGATCAAAAGTGGGTTCAGCGATTAGCTGGCTGATGCCGCCGAGTATTTCTTGTAAGTGGGGTAGGAGTTCCTGGCCGCGAGCACTGAGGTCATAGCCCTGTGTGGTGCGTACCAGCAGTTTGTCATCGAAGGTATCTCGTAGACGTTGCAGTGCGCGACTGACCGCGGGCTGGCTCATGTGTAGCAGCTCTGCGGCACGGGTTACATGGCGGGTTTCCAGTAGTTGCTGTAAGACCACCAGCAGGTTGAGGTCGATGCTTCTTAAATTCACTTCGCGCATAGCTGTAATCCAAAGAATGCATTAGATGAATGTTATTGCGGGCATTATAGTGCATCTACTGCTTCAGGGGGCTTTAATTTTTTAACCCTGAGACGACCATTAGATGAGAGCTCAAAAGGAGAATCGATATGTCAGGACAGATTAAAGTGGCCGTGGTTTACCACAGTGGCTATGGGCACACCGAAGTATTGGCGCAGGCGGTAGCGACGGGTGTCGAAAATGCTGGAGCAACCGCCGTGACGGTTTCTGTGGCCGATACAGATAACCTGAATTGGGACCTGTTGAATAAGGCCGATGCCATTATTTTTGGATCACCGACTTATATGGGTAGTGTCAGCGGTCCCTTCAAAACCTTTATGGATGCCAGCTCGAAAATCTGGTCTGAAGGTGGATGGAAGGATAAGCTGGCGGCGGGTTTTACCAACTCTGCCAGCCAAAGTGGCGACAAGCTAAATACGCTGATTCAGTTATCGGTTTTCGCAGCTCAGCATGGCATGAATTGGGTCAGCCTGGGGTTGATGCCCGGCAATAATAGCAGTCAGGGCTCTGCGACGGATCTGAACCGGATTGGTAGTTACCTGGGCGCAATGGCGCAGAGCAACGCCGATGAAGGGGCAGAGCTGACCCCGCCACAGGCTGATCGTGATACGGCAGAAATTCTGGGCGCGCGCGTAGCGGCGGCAGCTCAGCGTTGGGCACAGTAGGGCATTGTTGAGTTAGGTTGTGATGATTACTGCAATTAGAAATACACGCGCACGTTATGGCTTGGCTGCCATTGCTCTGCACTGGCTGATGGCGCTGATCATCATCGGTATGTATCCACTGGGTTTGTATATCGATACGCTGGGCTATTACGACGCTGCCTATAGAACGGTGCCCCACTGGCACAAAAGTATTGGCATGATACTGCTGGGCTTGTTGTTAGTCCGCCTGTTGTGGCGACTGCTTTCAAGCCAGCCTAAAATGTTGACCACTTCGGTCATGCAGAAGCGGGTGATCAAGCTGGTGCATGCAAGTCTTTATCTGTTGATGCTGGTGGCGCTGTTGTCGGGTTACCTGATTTCAACGGCGGATGGACGTGGCATTGATGTTTTTAACTGGTTTACGGTGCCGGCGTTACCATCGCTGATTGAAAACCAGGAGGACGTAGCCGGATTGATTCACTATTGGGCGACAACGCTACTTATCTCGATGGCTGGCCTGCATACGCTGGCCGCTTTAAAGCATCATTTTATTAATAAAGATCAGACCCTTTTGCGTATGTTGGGGTCTAGTAAAACGTCTGAAATATCTGAATAAACTGGAAGATTACTGATAAAAGGAGAAGTAATAATGCGAATGAAATCTTTGATAGCTGGCACGGTTTTGGCGAGTGCGGCACTGCTGACGCCATCAGTCTATGCAGCTGACTATGTGATTGATACCAAGGGCGCTCACGCGTCGATCAATTTCCGGGTGAGTCACTTGGGTTATAGCTGGCTGGAAGGGCGCTTTAACAGCTTTGATGGTCAGTTTAGCTATGACGAACAAAGCCCCGCTGCCTCTAAAGTGGTCGTAAATATTGATACTAAAAGCGTCGATTCAAATCATGCTGAGCGTGATAAGCATCTGCGCAGTGATGATTTTCTGGATGTTAGCAAGTACCCAGCGGCCAAGTTTGAAAGCACCGCATTCAAGATGAATGACGACGGTACGGCTTTAATGACAGGTAATTTCACCTTGCATGGCGTCACTAAACCGATTGAAATTGATGTCACTAAAATTGGCGAGGGGGCTGATCCCTGGGGCGGTTACCGTGCCGGATTTAGCGGAACCACTGAATTTAAAATGAAAGACTTTGGTATCACTAAAAACCTGGGGCCCGCTTCAGAGACGGTGTATCTGGAGTTGCACGTGGAAGGTGTCCGGCAGTAGACGAACGGAATGAAAAACAGCCCCAAAAGGGGCTGTTTTTTTATTTTGATTATCAGCTTGCTGCATCATGGGTATTTAATGCCGAAACCGCTAGTGAGCGTGGCGGCAGTTGGGCTACTAGTTCGCGCCATTGGCTGGATTCGGGTATATCAGGTTTATTGGTTGCGGTGATCTGCAGGGCTAAGTGATCCTGGTCATCAAAAAACTCGATCAGTGTGATTGGGTTGCCCTGCTGGGGTTTTCTAACCACCCAGGCTTGAGTAATGCGGTGACTATTGGTGTAAAGGTTGAAGTCGCTATTTAGCATATTAAACCACTGGCCGTGCTCGCCGGCTTTGTCGACAGGGCCACTGTGAAACTGCATGCAGGCGGAGTTTCCGACCGCGAACGTTAGTGAAATGTTGTCTTGTTTTGCCATTTCACAAAGTGGCTGTAAAGCAGAGGGCACAATTTCGTAGGCCAAATCACGGCCGACGTTGTCATAGGCCTGTTGACGCGATACGTTGCGGCCAATTAGTAACTTAAAAAAATCGTGGCTGCTTTGCATTGTTTGGCCGCCTTCGCTTAATGCTGGCCATTTAGTTGCTTGCTGTTTAGAGGCTGATTGTTTGTCAGTCTCGTCCTTGCTGATATCCAGATAGGTTGGTTGGTAGCTGGAAATAAAGCGGGTAATAATTTTTTCAAAGGCCTGCTCATTGCTGTTTTGAGTGAGATAAATTTTTTGAACCGCCTGACCATGGCGATCAAAAAACTGCAGGCTTTTGCGGTGGCCAATGTGTTTCTCTTCAATGACCAGAAACGTATAACGACAGCTATTGAGCAGTAGGTGGAGTCCGAGACTGTCACTTTTCAGTATTTTGAACCCGTTTTGGGTATCAAAAACAAGGTCTTTAAAGGTGCCTTTTTTCTCTAAAATGACGCTTTCGTTGCGAGTCACAATGAGCACTTCACCAACCGTCTGAAGGGCGGATAGAAGTGCCTCAGGGTGGTTCATTAAGTGGAAGCTTGTGTCGTTGGCGCATGAGGCCAATAATTCTGCTTCAGTGACATTTAAACGTTTAGCCGCTTCGCGCGACCGTAAATTAGGGTGCTGCTGGCAAAGCAGTTCGTAGCGTAGTTTTAATTCGTCACTGGGGTCATAATCAATTTCAAGGGCGGGGTGGTTCATACTATTCTCCTTAACGGGATAAACAACTTGAACAGAGGGGACGCTAACTGATTCGCTGATAGATACTTGAGGGATCAGAGAATTAATTAATGGCCCCAAACGGCCTTCCCAAAAAAAAGGCGGTGGGCTGACTCCAGAAGTTTGGAGGGGTGAGCCAGCCCACCTTTTGGCAACCAAAATGTTTGTTGCTAAGTACGTTATTGTTGGGAGGAGATAACGTGGAAATAATAATAATGAGAACGATTATCATTTGCAATATATAAATTGAAATTATTTAAGCTTTTTTTGTAGGGTGGTTTTTTTAAGGAAGTGGCGAGGCATTGATGGAGCATTTAACGGTTAAAATATTGCGACTTGCAGCGTTGCTAAAGGCAGATAAACGGCGACTGGCGACAGCTGAGTCCTGTACCGGCGGGGGGATCGCTGAGGCATTAACAGCGCTCGCAGGTAGTTCGAATTGGTTTGAGTGCGGGTTCGTCACCTATTCCAACGAAAGTAAGCAATCAATGCTTGGAGTGACGAGTTCAAGCTTGGCGGAACAGGGTGCGGTCAGCGAAGCGGTTGTGAAAGAAATGGCGTCGGGAGCGATTATGCGATCACGAGCACAGTTGGCGGTAGCGGTTAGCGGGGTTGCCGGACCGGCGGGTGGAACACTTGAAAAGCCTGTGGGCACGGTCTGGGTAGCCTGGGCTGATGAGCAGCGCAGTTGGGCGAGCTGTTACCACTTTCAGGGCGACCGTGAGGCCGTCAGGCGTCAGACCATTGAGACAGCGATTGATGGTTTGCTGGCTTGGTTTGAAGGGAAGGCGTAACCATACTCTTGAGCCTTTGAGTGTTATAAGCTGGTCGCTTCAAGCGTATGAGTGGTTAATCGTAAAAAACTTGAAATTAGGGCTAGGCGGATTTAAAGAGTTATGGCATATTGCTGTTTGTTTATACAGTATTATGTGTTTGGTTAGTTATTCTGAATTAGCCGTAAATAAAGAAATAAAGAGGTAAGGGTAATGGATGAGAATAAGCAGCGCGCGCTAGACATGGCGCTTTCACAAATTGATAAGCAATTTGGCAAGGGCTCTGTAATGCGCATGGGCGATCAGGAACGTCCCAATGTGCCTGCTATCTCAACGGGTTCGCTGGGGTTGGATATTGCCCTCGGCATCGGCGGCCTGCCCAAGGGTCGTATTATTGAAATTTACGGGCCAGAATCTTCAGGTAAAACAACACTGACGCTGCAAGCAATTGCTGAAGCTCAAAGGGCTGGCGGTACAGCGGCCTTTATCGATGCTGAGCACGCGCTGGATCCTGATTACGCGCAAAAAATTGGTGTCGATGTTGATAACCTGCTGGTTTCACAGCCGGACACCGGTGAGCAAGCGCTGGAAATTGCTGACGCATTAGTGCGTTCCGGTGCGGTTGATATTCTGGTCATTGACTCGGTAGCGGCGTTAACACCAAAGGCGGAAATCGAAGGCGATATGGGTGACTCGCACATGGGGCTGCAGGCGCGTTTGATGTCGCAGGCGCTGCGTAAAATGACTGGTAATGTGAAACGCTCCAATTGCATGGTCATCTTTATTAACCAAATTCGTATGAAAATTGGTGTCATGTTCGGTAACCCTGAAACCACAACGGGTGGTAACGCACTGAAATTCTATGCCTCGGTTCGTTTGGATATCCGTCGTATTGGCGCGATTAAAGAAGGCGATGAGGTGGTGGGTAATGAAACCCGTGTGAAGGTGGTTAAAAACAAAATGGCGCCACCGTTCAAGCAAACGGAATTCCAGATCATGTACGGTAAAGGTATTTTCCGTATGGGCGAGTTGATTGATCTGGGGGTGAAGCAGGGATTGGTTGGTAAAGCGGGTGCTTGGTACAGCTATAAGGGCGATAAAATTGGTCAGGGTAAAGCTAATGCGGCACAGTTTCTGACTGATAACCCAGCTGTTGCGGAAGAAATTGAAGGGCAGATTCGTGCAGCTTTATTGGGTGATGTGACACCGGTAAAGGATGAAGGTATTGAAGAAGTTGAGTTCTAACCTGTAATAGGTTGTGACGATTTGATGAGAAAACGGTAGGCTTCGGCTTGCCGTTTTTTTGTTTTGGGGAAAGGTGTTCTCCAAAGACGCTATTCTGACGTAGGTCAGAATCGACATTGTATTTATTTCTCCTACGCAACACCGGCGCAGACCGAGTTCCACAGATGCGTGGCCTAAATTAAACTGTCGCTCTAGAAAAATGAAAAGCAAAAGCAGCAAAATTTTAGAAACATCCGCTGATATCCGTTTTGCCGCCATGAACCTGCTGGCACGTCGCGAACACTCCCGTTTGGAATTAGTGCGCAAGTTGCAAACAAGGGTGGAGAATATGGAATTGTTGGACACCGTACTTGATCGACTCATCGAGGATCACCTGCTGGATGATGAGCGATTTTGTGAAGCATTTGTGCGTATGCGGGCGAATGGCGGCTATGGGCCGATTCGCGTGCGTGCAGAGTTAAAAGACCGCGGTGTTTGTGATCAATTGATTGCACAGTATATGGCGGCTCACGATAATGACTGGTTTGAGCAGGCTAAGTTAGCCTTTGAAAAGAAATACGGAACAAGTCCAGAGAATGATGCCAAGAGTCGCGCTAAGCAGCAGCGTTTTCTGGCACAGCGTGGCTTTAGTTTTGAACAGATTAAATACGCCCAGTCGGGCTCTGATTATTAAGGTAGTTTTATGAAAGTTGCATTTTTAGGATTAGGCGTGATGGGTTACCCCATGGCGGGACACTTGGCCCATTCAGGCATCGAAATGACGGTATTTAACCGGACCAAGGAGCGAGTTCTAAAGTGGATGGAACAGTATCCGGGCACCCTGGCGCCAACACCCGCTGCCGCTGTGAAGGAAGCCGACGTGGTTGTCTCCTGTGTCGGTAATGATGACCATTTACGCGAGATTTTATTAGGCGAGAATGGCGCCTTTGATGCCATGCGAAAAGGGACTTTATTCATTGATCATACAACGGCATCGGCGGATCTTGCGCGCGAGCTGGATAGGGAAGCGCGAGAACGCGGTTTTAACTTCATGGATGCCCCGGTTTCCGGGGGACAGGCTGGTGCCGAAAGTGGAGAGTTGACCATTATGGTTGGTGGGACACCGACAGACTTTGTTCATGGGGCTGTGGTGCTGGATGTGTATGGCAAAACGGTCAAATTGATGGGGCCGGTGGGAAGTGGTCAGTTGACCAAGATGGTTAACCAGATCTGTGTTGCCGGCTTGATTGAGTCATTGGCGGAGGGGCTGCATTTTGCAGAGGCAGCAGGCTTGAATGGCAACGCTGTAATGTCTGTTCTATGTAATGGCGCGGCGAGCTCCTGGCAAATGGAAAACCGTCATCAAAGTATGCTGAGAGGGGAGTACGACTTCGGCTTTGCAGTCGACTGGATGCGTAAGGACTTGGGCATGGCCCTGAGCGAAGCAAAAAACAACGGCATTGAGCTGCCGGTGACTGAGCTTGTCGACCAGTTTTATGGTGATGTGCAGTCTATGGGCGGAGGTCGCTGGGATACTTCGAGCCTGCTTGCCCGATTGCAAGCTAAGGACATTGGCTAAGGGTAATACCCTAAGCTGATTAATCTTTAGGTAAGGAGTTCATTATCCGAGTTAAAGCCCAACAGCGTGTTCAGGCGATCACGACAGACCCCATCGGACCGTTGTTGGTTAAATTAACCATCCCGATGCTGTTGGCCATCATTTCAATGATGTTGCTGGGCTTGGTTGATAGTTATTTTGTAGCACTGCTTGGTACTGGCCCCTTGGCGGCGGTCAGTTTTACTCTGCCGGTGACCTTTACGGTGATTAGCGCCGGATTGGGTATTGGGATGTCGTTAGGTGCGTTGGTGTCGCGTTTGATTGGCGCCGGAAAGCATGAGCATGCTGCACGACTGATTACTGATACCCAGCTGTTTACGTTTTGTGTAGGTTTGGTCCTGGCGTTAATGGGCTTTGGGCTGATTGAGCCAATTTTTAAGTTATTAGGTGCGACCAGTGAGGTGATGCCCGATATTAAAAGCTATATGCATTACTGGTTATTAGGCGCTCCTTTTCTCATGTTGATTCTGGTGACTAATAATGCATTTCGAGCCATTGGTAATGTCAAAGCATCTGCCTGGTTATCAACGCTGCTGGCAGTAAGCAACGCCATCTTTGATCCATTGCTGATTTTTGGCGTAGGGCCGTTGCCGGCAATGGGGGTAGCAGGGGCCGCGTTGGCGACTTTACTGGCGGTGTTGTTAACCTGGTTTATTTCGTTGTTGACCATTTGGCACAAAGAAAAACTATTATTGCTCTGCTGGCCTGGTTTATCTGCGCTCGTTGCAAATTGGCGGCGCCTATTGGTTATTGCCTTACCGGCCATGGGCTCGAATATTATGACGCCGGTTGCGGCGGCGATCTTAACGGCCATTATCGCGCAGTCAGGGCCTGAGTCTGTGGCCGGTTTTGGTGTTGGTAGCCGGATTGAATCGGTTGCTCTAATTCTGGTTTTTGCGCTGTCGTCGGTATTGCCCATGTTTATCGGCCAGAATATTGGTGCGGGCAAGCCACAGCGTGCTTATTCAGCGTTATTGATTGGTCTGCGTTTTAGCCTGTTTTTTCAGGCTGCTGTTTATCTGTTGCTGCTGCTGGGATCGCAGTTTATTGCCTCAGCATTCAGTAGTGACGAGCGGGTTGTTGAGGTGATTCGCGCATTTCTGCTCATTTTGCCCTTAACCTATGGTGCGCATGGGGTCGTCATTTTAATTATGGTCTGTTTAAACGTCTTGAAACGGCCAAAGTTAGCGCTACTGACAACGCTGATTAGACTGCTGGTGCTTTATGTGCCATTAGCGTTTATTGGCTTTCAGTTGGCCGGTGCGACGGGGATGTTTGTGGGCGCTGGGTTGGCTAATATCATTGCGGCGCTGGTGGCCTATCACCTGCTGCGCGGGGTGGCCCGGCAGCAGGGATTATTAGCGCTGTAAGCCTAATTAAGTGGGGTGCTGAAGCGTCCGCCTAGCGAAAAATTTCGGAAAAGAAATTTTGCATCGCTTGCCAGGATCGGCGATCAGCATCTTCATCATAGGCCAGTGCGTCCAACCCATAAATGCTCGAATTGGGATTGGTAAAACTGTGTTTAACGCCGCCAAAGCTAAGTAATTGCCAGTCAGCATCGGCCGCTTCCAGCGATTGCTTAAAGGCGCCTACCTGCTCAGCGGAAACGAAGGGATCAGCGTGGCCATGGGCGGCGAGAATCTTGGCGTTGATATTGTCATATTGGGCAGGCGTTGCGGCTGGCAGAGAACCGTGAAAGCTCACTACGCCGTCAATATCGGCACCACTATAGGCAAGTTGCATGACTGTTGCGCCGCCAAAGCAGTAACCAATGGCAGCGGTTTTTTCATCATCGACCAGTTCGTGTCCCTTCAGTTGATCCAGTCCGAGTTGTGCACGTTGCTGCCAGTTGTTCACATTCTCGGTAATTTTTGACATCCAGGCGTTCGCCTGCTCTGGGTGTTTTGTGATTTGGTCTTTGCCATACATATCGACCGCGAAGGCGACATAGCCTAAATCTGCCAACATACGCGTTCGCTCGCGCGCATAATCGTTTAATCCCCACCACTCGTGAACAACGAGCACACCCGGCCGTTTGCCTTCGATGCTGTCATCCCAGCTTAGGTAGCCCTTTAATGGCGTATTGTTATGCTGGTAGTGGATCTCTTGCGTTTGGATTTCTGCGGATAGCGACGTGCAGAAAAGTAGCGCAAGTGAACAAAAACCGTTTCGCACAAATGAGTGGTGCATGATGAACTCCTGGAAACCTGTTAATTATCCCAAAAACGTCTCATCTCAACATAGACGAAGGAGGCCGTCCAGGCAATCAATACCAGCCCGGCCAGGGCTTCAATACCTGTGATAAAGCGCAGGTAATCGGTGGGAATGATATCGCCGAACCCCAGTGAGGTGTAGGTGACAAAAGAGTGGTAGCCGCAATCTAACAATGATCCGGTAAAGTTGCCGGTGAGGGTGCCAACTTGTTCGCTGGCGATCAGCACATAGTAGCCGATGCCGAAAATCCAGATTTCAATGACGTGGGCAACCATGGCGCCTAACACCGCCACCACAAGCCTGAGGCGGTGGCGGATATGAATTTTCGGCAGCAACTGTGACAGTCGCGTAAGCATTTCGTAATGTACCAGCACTGCTAACATAACGAGCAGGGAGGATGTCAGCAGTGCAGTCAGCATTATCAATACGTGTTAGACGTTATGAGTTGGTGGCTTGATCGTTAGAGGCTGGTGATTTGCTCTGGTCTACTATCTGAGCATTTCCACGGGCCGCTTTATCTTTTTGAACGGAGGCATTGACGCGTTTTTTGATTTCAGCGATTGCAGCGTCGTAGTTGGGCTCAATATCTTCCGGGCTTGAAAAGCATTCTGACAGGTTACGCAATAGCCCATCGCTTAAACCATAAATCCAGCCGTGCACAGAAAGTGGCTGCTTGCGCGCCCAGGCATCCTGAATAATGTTGGTGCGGCAGACGTTTTTCATACCTTCTAATACATTCAGCTCGCACATATAGTTGTGGAGGCGGCTTTCGCTTTCCAGCTCATCTAAAAAGGGCTTGTGTTTGCTATGTACATCCTTGATATGCTGCAGCCAGCTGTCGATAAGGCCGTGTTTTTCATTTAATACTGCGGCCTTAACGCCGCCACAGCCATAATGCCCTACCACGATGACATGCTTGACCTTGAGCACCTCAACAGCGAATTGAATGACCGATAGGCAGTTGAGGTCAGTATGAACAACGAGGTTGGCAACATTACGGTGGACAAAGATCTCACCGGGCATTAATCCAAGAATTTCGTTGGCGGGTACTCGAGAGTCAGAACAGCCAATCCACAGGTACTCGGGAGCCTGTTGCTGTGATAGCTGCTCGAAGAAGTCGGGCTGTTCTTTAACAATAGCGGCGGCCCACTCGCGATTTTTTTGAAAAAGTTCTTTTAGTTCGTTCATTGTTGTTTGTGAATTACCTTAAATGACGGTTGGTTTTGTTATTCGAGAATACCTTCGAGCGGGTGACCCACTTCGAGCTCCAGACTGGTGGCTTCGCGGAGGCTTTCAATACGCACATCAAAATGCAGTACTTTGCCGGCCAGCGAGTGGTTGGCATCAATGGTGACCTCATCACCATCAATAGCGGTAACGGTGAACTGCTCGCCATGGCCTTCTTCACTTTCAAGTTCAAACTGCATGCCGACCTCTAATGGACCCACATCGGCAAATGCGGACAGTGGTACTTTGTGAATAAGTTCGGCATCTGGCTGGCCATAACCGTCCTCTGGCTGGACGGTGACCTGTAGCTGGTCACCGGCTTTGTGACCTTCGAGGGCTTTTTCCAGGCCTGGCAAGAGGCCGTGGGTGTTATGCATATAAGTCAGCGGCTCCCATTCGGGGGACGCGTCGACCTGTTGGCCGTTATCGTCGGTGGCGGTGTAATGCAGGGTAGCCACGACCTTGCCCGTGATGATCATTAAAAACTCCCGGTACCTGTCTGGGGTGTATAAATTTAGTGTTGTGTTGGTGTCAGGATGATGAGCGCGTTTTGTACATGCTCTGCCGCCTTTAACCCCAGTGGGGTTAAGTAGCCACCATCAGGTTGAGTAATCAATCCTTTATCGTAAAGGCGTTGCGTAGCAGTGATGACGCCGTCAGCGGCGGAAGAGTGTACTTTGATACCCTCGTGTGTGGTGCTGAGGTTGAAACGTGCCAGGATATTTACTTCTTCAATCAGATCAGCTGTGTAGGGCATGGTGATTCCTCAATGGGTGGGCTATTACAGGTTCCAGTGGACTAAATTTAACGCTTGGAAGCAAGCGCTGTTTAAAAAATTAAAACCCTGCTAGCGTTTGTTTCTTTTACGTCGCCGTTCGTTCATTTTAAGCACAAACTGGCGAATTTTGTCGTTGTGTTTGTTGAGGTGAAAATAACACAGTAGGAAGTACAGTTGGCAGCTTTTATTGTTGCTGATTCGACGTTGCAACGTCGTAAGGTCTTTAAGTGCGCTATATTTTTTGAAGGGCGAGCGTGAAACCTTCTCTAAATCAATTAAACGCACTGGCGCTTCGTTATTGTCGGGATTGATAAAAATATGCTTCGGGTAGAGGCAGCCGTGACGGTAACCGGCAGCATGCAGTTTGGCAATCACATTGGCGAGCTCTCGTGTTATGCGCCGGCTTTCGTTAATGGAACTGGGCTGATAGTGATCAAGGTCCTGGTAGCCTTCAAGCTCCGGGGTAACCAGAATCGATTGCAGTTCATTATCTTTAGTTCTGTAGCCTTGATAGCAGGCATCGAGGCATTCGATTCCCAGTGATTGGAAGGCCGTAATATTGTTAAATTCCTTAAGGGTTAAGGGAATCCCTGTAATCGGGTGGGTCAGTGTCTTGCTGATGTAGTTGACTTGGCGTTTGACGTAAAAAATATGCTGTTTGCCGCTGTCGTCGGCAATGACCAGTTTGCCCACTTCACTGCGGCCGCCGCGACCAATATTGGGTTCATCGACAAAGCCCAGTTTAGCATTCCATAATGACTCAAAATCGCCCACTCCGTGGTTGGTAAACAGGTTTTGCCAGCCTGGCGTAAAAAAATCGGTGGTTTTGCTCATGTTATAGAAGGCCCTGTTTGAGCTAAATTGAGTATCAATGGTGCGCTAGGAAATCCGTAATGACATAACTAATGTAGCTGTCGATGGCCTCATCGTCGAGTTCGCGCTCACCTTCATGCCACCAAGCCCCAATCGCGGTAACACTACCGAGTGAGGTATTAAAAGCGTCACGAAACAACTCCATTAGAAATACCTGGTCTTCAATGCCTTGGTTGATAACCAGAAAGCGCAATATTTGAGAGGCTTTGCTGTTATTGCGGGCCATGTCCCGCATTTGTACGATGAGTGATTGATGGTCTGACATGCTCGGGCTGTATCTCTTTTATATAATTGTATTTTTATTGTTTTAAATTATCTGCTTACGGCTTTATATCGCGCTCACCGTCGTATTCTAGCAGATCAATTAGCGGTTCCCTATTATCATAAAGTGTTTAAAAAATAAGCAGGATCAGGTTGGCCGCAGCGGCACCAATCAGGACAAAAAAGGTGAGCTGCATGCCGCGTACTCGAGTTGGAATATGTTCGGCTAAAATACCGCGTGCGTGGATAAGTCGCCCAGCCAGAAGGCATAAACCGAACAGATGTAGTAATAAATTGTGCGCTTGATTTAACTCCAGCAGTAGCATCAGCAACAGGGCGATAGGAATGTATTGAATCGCATTGGCCTGGGCGCTGATGGCTGACTTTAAGCGCGGGTTATTGCCGTCACCAAGGCTAATTTGAAAACGCTGCCGTGATTTAATGACGTTGGTTGATAGCCAGACAACGAGTAGGGCAAGCAACGACGCGTAAATGGTCGTAATGGGCATAGTTGGCTCCTGATTTGGCCTGTTAGCAGTCCCTAAATGACGGCATCAAACAGCTCAAGCTTTGGGTGGCCGTTGTAGATATCTTTAGCGCTGCCAGCATTTTTGTGGGCGTTGCGAAAGGCTTCTGATTTGGTCCAGTCCTCAAAGGCCTGACGGGATTCCCAAGTGGCATGAGAGGAAAACAGAGTGTGGTCTTCGTTAGTTTCGCCGCGCAGTAAATTGAAACTGACAAAACCGGGCACGCCCTCAAGGTACGAGTCACGGTTTTTCCAGATATTGATAAAATCGTCCTCTTTGCCAAGGGCAACCTTGAAACGGTTCATTGCTAAAAACATGACAGGCCTCATAAATGGATCATTTTTAAAGACGCCACTTTAGCAGGTTTTTTGTAACGGTTGCAGATGCTGTTCAGTTGGGGTCCAGCGAAACGGTACCATCGTTGATTGCTCAAAACCGTGACGTTCGTAAAAACGATGGGCGCCAATATTATCCTGGTCGGTAAGCAGGGTGACCCGTTGGCAGCCCTGCTCACGTGCGAAATTTAGCGCATAGTCAAGCAGCTTTGAGCCGACACCGTGTGATCGGTAATGAGATGAAATGACCATGTCTTCAAGAATGGCAACCCGAGAACCCAGCGCCGTGGATACGGTATACAGCAAATTGATCATGCCGATGATTTGCCCAGCTTCGTGGGCAACAATAATGTCACCGGTTTCAGCATTATCAATAATTGCGGCCAACCCTCGGCTCTGGGCTTCATGATTGGGCTTGAATTCGGCTTCCTGGGCGAATAACTGATCAAGAAGAAGACAGAGCTGGGGGATATCTGAAGAAATAGCAGTGGTGATTTCCATGTGACTTACCGATTACAATAGTGATTCATCGCTCCAGTATCTAATGCAGCTTCTAATTAGGCAATGCCTGCCAACGGCTTGATAGTCATGTCAATCAGCGCTTTATTGCTGTAAGCTGCCCGCCCGCCGCACATTGACTGGCGATTTTAATTCTTAATGAGATAACACATGACTTTCAGCACTATTGGCCTCTTACCACAAATTCAGGAAGCGCTCACCGAGAAGGGCTATCACACGCCGTCCCCCATTCAGGCGCAGGCTATTCCAGCCGTGTTGTCTGGCCGAGATGTCATGGCTGCGGCGCAGACGGGTACCGGTAAAACAGCGGGTTTCACGTTGCCATTACTGGAAGTGTTGATGCAGGGCAAATCAGCCGAGTCCAATCAGGCGCGTGCGCTGGTGTTAACGCCAACACGTGAGCTGGCTGCACAGGTGGCAGACAGTGTTGCGACCTATGGCAAATATTTACCGTTAAGTTCGGCGGTCGTGTTTGGTGGCGTAAAAATTAACCCGCAGATGATGCGGTTACGCCGTGGCGCTGATGTGTTGGTTGCAACGCCGGGGCGGTTACTGGATTTGTATCAACAGGGGGCCGTTAAATTCCAGCAGCTTGAAGTGTTGGTGTTGGATGAGGCCGACCGCATGTTGGACATGGGTTTTATTCACGACATTAAAAAAATTATTGCGCTGTTGCCAAAAGAACGCCAAACACTGATGTTTTCGGCCACCTTTTCTGACGATATTCGCCAGTTGGCTAAAGGGTTGGTGAAAGACCCGGTGGAGATTTCTGTCAGTCCTCGTAATACCACGGCAAAAACCGTTGAGCAGTGGATTTGTCCGGTCGATAAAAAGCAAAAGGCTGGCCTGCTGATTCAGCTGATACGTGATAATGACTGGCAGCAGGTGCTGGTATTTTCACGCACCAAACACGGCGCTAATAAGCTGGCTAAACAGCTGGAGGCAGCGGGTATTACTGCGGCGCCCATTCACGGTAATAAAAGCCAAGGTGCACGCACCAAAGCGCTGGCTGATTTTAAGCGAGGTGCTGTGCAGGCTCTGGTAGCAACGGATATCGCCGCCCGTGGGCTGGATATTGATCAGTTACCTCAAGTGGTTAATTTCGACCTGCCCAATGTGGCAGAGGATTATGTGCACCGGATTGGTCGCACCGGCCGTGCTGGCGCTAAAGGGCAAGCGGTATCGTTGGTTTGTGCCGATGAGTTCAAAGAGTTGTTTGCCATTGAGCGTCTGATTCAGCAGCTGTTGCGACGTGAGTTGGTGGATGGTTTTGAGCCCGTGCATGATGTGCCAGAATCAAAACTGGATCGTCGCCCCATTAAACCCAAAAAACCGAAAAAGCCAAAGCCTGGTCATCGCGACGGTCAGCGTTCAGGTGACACGGCCCGAGGCCATAAGCCAGCAGGTAAAAACAAGCGCCATACCGGTGGCGGCAAACCGGCAGGTGGTAAGCCGGGTGCTGCGCGTCGGGGTAACAGCGGCAACCGCAGTCGTTCCGGTGGCGGTGCAGCTAAGTCAGGGCAGAGTGGCAACCGTTAAGGCTGTATTTAGCGTGGAACTTTTTCGGCTGCCTTAAGGTTTTGTTGTTGTTTTTGCTGGCTGGTTAGCGATAAAGAATTTTCACATTGGTTCGGAGTGACAATGTTTTATCGTGTCACCCCGAACGAAGAGAGCAGTCTTTCCGGCTACTCTAAGATTAACTAAAAGTATTCAGCGTGATGACTAAGGGGCGTGCCCCTAAACATTCCTTGGCGCGAACATAATAATTGCCATTCCCAGTAATGCCACGCCAGAGCCCACTAAATCCCAACTGGTTGGCTTGATGCCGTCCACTGCCCACAACCATAAAATGGCTGCAAAAATATAGACCCCACCATAGGCGGCATAAACGCGTCCGGCGGCCGTTGGATGAAGCGATAATAGCCAGGCAAACAAGGCCAGGCTAATGGCCGCGGGTATTAGCAGCAGGATTGTTTTTCCTTCCCGTAACCACAGATAGGGTAGGTAGCAGCCAACAATTTCGGCAATGGCGGTCACCAAAAACAACAGTAGGGTTTTAAGTTCAGGCATGGGCTTGTTCGCTTATTTTGCGGTGCGTGTGTAGAGAGGCGGATTATGCCTGTACGTCGGACCAGACCGCAAATTCATTACCGCTGGGTTCGCTGAAATGAAAACGACGGCCGCCAGGGAATTCAAAAATCGGTTTGATAATCAGACCACCCGCGGCGCATATTTTTTCCTGTGTTGCTTCCAGCTGTTCGCTGTAAAAGACCACCAGTGCAGCACCATGTTGAGTTTGTGACACAAGGTCGGCGCGATAAAAACCACCATCAACACTGGCCTCGGAAAAGGCGCTGTAATCCGGTCCGTAGTCGGTAAAAGTCCAACCAAAGACGTTTGTGAAGAAGGCTTTGGTAGCACTCAGTTTGGAAGCCGGAAATTCCAGATAATTAATTTTTTCGTGTGCTTTCATTTCCGGTCTCCGTGAAGGCTTGCTTACTGAGTGACAACCCAAAGCGCATGTAAGACGGCGGGGAAGTAGAAAAACAGGCATAGGATAAGGTTAATAACGAGATCCTTACCGGCCCCTTTTTTAAGGAATACAGCCAGTGGTGCAAGCAGGATAGCGATCACAATCAAGACCAGTTTGTTGTCCATAATGACTCCTGAGTTTTATGGGGTGTGTAGTAAATACGTTACACGATTGTCGCGGCGGCTTAAACTACGCGTTGACATTAGGGCGCAAAACGCTCCATCAGGTCGTATACGGTTTTATTGGGTTGAGTGGGCCGATTAATAACGAGTGCGGGCTTGTGGCTTGCCGATGAAATAGCCCTGAGCATAGTCAACACCGTACTCATTAAGCATCTTCAGAGTTTCTCCATCCTCAACAAACTCGGCAATGGTTTTTTTACCCATGCCTTTGGCAACGTCGGTCAGGGCTTTCACAAATAATTGATCATCGTGGTTATCGGCCAGGTGGCGGATAAATGCGCCGTCAATTTTGACGTAATCAACAGGCAGCTGTTTAAGGTAAGCAAAGGATGAGAAGCCAACACCAAAATCATCGAGTGCGAAATGGCAACCCAATGCGAGCACTTCGTTCATGAGTTGTTCCGCTGATGCTAAATCGGCTACCGCTGATGTTTCAGTGAGCTCAAAAACAATATTGTTGGCAACCACACCTTCCTGACCGAGGTGCTCTCTTAATAGCGGCAAAAGTGTTTCGTCGTTGATAACCCGGCCAGACAGGTTAATGGATAGTTTAATTTGCTGACCGTCGTTATTAAGCTCAATATGCTGGCGAATAGCTTCCTTGATTACCCAGTGATCAATCGCGTGTATCATGCCTGTTTGCTCAGCCACTTCAATGAAGGGGCCGGGCGGGAATACGCCGCCTTCACCATCCAACATGCGCAACAAGACTTCATAATGCGACACTTTATGGGTGGCAATTTCTAAAATCGGCTGAAAATAGAGAACAAACAGATCGTTTTTTAAGGCGTTTTCAATACGCTCTTTCCAAAACACCCGTTTATGGATACGTTCTCGGGTTTTGTCGTCCAATTGAAACAGGTGCGAGCATCCCTTACCCATTTCTTTGGCCTGGTACATCGCCAGATCAGCATAGGAGAGTAGCTCATTAATATCATCACCATGCGTTGGAAATAAAACGATGCCAATACTTGAGCCAATAGCGGATTGATCTTTTTTGCTGCTGGTTTCCAGGCTGTTGATTTGTCTGACAACATTTTCTGCAAATGCCGCGGCCTGGTTTTGGTTGGCTTCACGTAACACGATCGCAAACTCATCACCACCCAGTCGAGCCACAATATCGCTTGGGCTGGTGATGCTGCGAAGCTGCTCAGCGACCTGATTCAGCAGCTGGTCACCGGCATGGTGGCCCAGTGTTTCATTGATAAGTTTAAAATCATCTAAATCCAGCATTAGCAGTGCGCCGCTGCGGCCATAGCGTTTAGCCACCTCAATAGCGGCTTTGAATTCATTTTGAAAGCGGCGGCGATTATACAGTGAGGTTAGGGGGTCGTGATCAGCTAGCCAGGCGAGCCGTTGCTCAGCTTCGATGCGTTCGCTGATGTTTAAACCAATGGAAATCATGACCGCACCGTTATCATCCATAGCCTTGTTTTGCAGGTGGGTGTGAATCCATGAAATGGAGGATAAGCTGCCATCGGTGTGATAGAAATCGGCCTCATGGCGGAAGCTTTGACGCTTGCCGGATCGCACTGCTTCAATAGCAAGCAGAACAGAAGGCAAGGTGTGGGGGGCTAAAAAGGAGTCGCGGAAAAGTTGACCGATTGTTCGCTCTTCCTGGTAGCCTGAAAAGGTTTCGCCGTGTGAATTTAGCAGGCGAATGCGGCCTTCAATATCCTGAGTCACAATAATGACTTGGGCGGTGTCCAGCAGTTGATTGACAAAGTCACGCTCCTGCGCAAGCTCACTTGAACGCTCGACGAGCTGCTGAGCATGTTCGTTAACCGATGTGTCAAGCAACTCGAGCTTTTCTGATAAGGCGATAGCGGTATCATTCAGTGTGTCAATTTCGTCCCTTGTGCCACTGAGGCGAGCCGACTGCTGCAAACGTTTTTTGACTTGATCGAAAGCTCCTTCAGCAAGTAATGGCAAGTGGCGGGCGATATTTTGCAGGCGCGCCAATGGTGGGCGAAGCAACAGAAGAATAAAAAGGAGTGACAGCGCCAAGGCTGCAAAGTCAGAGAGCAGGCTGGTGTAGGTGATGTTTCGAATGCTGTGCAGCGCGTCGGTGACGTCCTCAATGATAAGAATATAGTCCTGTTCAGTCGTGCTGTTTGGGCTCAAGGGGAGTAATTGCAGGTTAAAACTTCTGTCACCAAAGCCTGTTTGCGCACCCTGTTTCAGTGCTGTGTCGAAAGAGGCTTCTTCACTGAATTTGAGCAGTAATGGGCGGTTGGTTGCCATTGAGGTTAACGCGGCAATGCCAACCCCCCAGTTCGGTATGTGGTTACTATTGGTATTTGCGCTAATTAGTCCGGCAATGGCTTGGCTTGAGTAGCCCAAGCCGATGACTAAATCAGCAAGAGAACGACTGAGGACAATAAAACCGTTGATATCGCCTTGCTCCAACACCGGCGTAACAGCAATAACCTCACAGCGTTGCTGGCAGGCGAGAAACGTAAGAGGGTGCTCGTTTTCCCTGACTTGTTGCAGCCAGCTGGCGAGGTTGCCTGTGTTAATTCTATTGCCACCAGAGAAAACTACATCCCCGTTCATTTTGTGAAGTTGCAGGGCGTTTAAATTCCATTCAAAGCGCAGCTTTTGCCAGCGTTTTTCAAGGTGTTCAGTACGATCGCTGATGTTGCCATCCATCTCTGTGTTGATGGCGTCAGCAATTCTTAACAGGTATTCACGCTCGTACTCGAGTAGCGTTTTAAGCTGCTGTTCGTTGCGCTTTTTATCCTGTTCTAGATTATTGGCAAGTTGGCGTTCCAGAGTATGTTGGGTAAACCAACCCATAGCGGAGCCAAACAGGGCTAATACGCAACCGATAATCAGGCCGACTTTCCATTTTAAGCTGAGCCTGTGGCTTGAGCTTGGTTTGTGGTTCATTCGGGGAATGCCGTCAGTTGTTTGTTAAAAACGGTAAGAGACTAGTAGCGCAAAAATATCCCATTCAGGGTCGGTTGGCGTTGAGGGAGGATTATCAACCCGGGATAAAATGAAGGTGCCGTCATTTCGATGGTACTCGGCACTGACCATAAGGTTACGGCTAACGTCCCAACGTACGCCTGCTACCCAGGATTTTGTAAATGTGGAGTGGGGTGGCTGCCCACTGGCCGGTCCGCGCATTTTACCGCTCTTGTCATCCTTATCCCGGAAAGAAGCCTCGTAGCGAAGCCAGGAAGACCAGCGGTTGGAAAAACGGTGTAATGCCTGGACATAGTAAGCTTCTGCTTCACCGTCCAATGTTTCAAAGACCGGTGAAATATCGTTGTAGTAAATCGGTTGGCGCGAGTATTCAGCGGTAAAGCTCCAGCGTTCGGCATTATATTCGGCCGATAAAATACGAATGTCGCCGTCAATATAGCCGTCACTGAAAATAGGGCCGGGTTGGGCATTAAAGCGTAGCGTGTAGTTCACATTTGAAAGCGCGATACGAATGCGGCCCGCATCATACTCATATAGCAAGCTTGAGGTCACATTCTTTTCGTCGCTATCGAGTGAGCCAGGCAGGTTCTCGCCAATAAATGTGGCTTTAATGTTTTTATCCGTAGGGAATTTACCTACATTGACGTTGAAAGTGATGGAACTGTTATCAAAATTCATACCGCCAAACGCGCTCACGCCGTCGGATGATAAAAGAACGTTTCTGACGCGGTCAAAGTAAATCGATTGAGGCATAAATACCCCGGGACGCGTTGCCGCAACATCTCGGGTGTCGTTATAGAGACCAAATTTATTTTTAATTCTACCCACACGGAAGCCTAACTCACCGGCGCGACTTTCGAATAGCTGGTAGCTAAAAAAGCCATAATCTAAATGTGGCGAGCCATTATCCATCTCGCCAGCTCGTCGCGACAGAACCTGTGCAGAGGCGGACAGGTTAGAGGTGAGCTGCAGGCGAGTATTGAGGCCTACCTCGGTGAACTCAAAACTGCCATCTTCACTATCACCAAACCAATTATTATGGTTGGTATTAATATAGCCCTGCGTTAAAAAGCCATGTAGCTGGAGGCGATCTGTCCAACTGGTGTCGTCAGCCAGTGCGCTATTTACACTGCCGCAAACAAGGAGTAGGGCGGAATTTAAAAAATTATGCTTCATTATTGATTTCGCAGGCTGCTTTGAACATTGGGTGGTACTATTTTTCAACCGGAACAGTTTTGACACCATGACCCGTACCTCTCTTATCAATATAGCCGATGGCGCCAGGTGTTGCCGCGATAACGCGGAGCATTTCCTCTTTATTTTTCACCAGCGTCGGAGCTTTTCCTGTACCTGAATAAATCAGGCGATCCCAGTTTTTGCGTAACTGGTAAGGAAATATCTCTAAAACGTTTTTGCAAAACTTTTGATGTGTGGGGTGCCTGTCTTCATAAACAAACACTTTGATTGACGAGCCGTCTTTCCATTGCGTGTGTTGCATGCTGAAAATTGCCCGCAGTTCGTTGCGGTCAAAAGAGGACAAAGGGTTTTGGCTGTTAATGATGACAACTTCAGCATAGCTAAAGGCTGTTGAGAAAAAACCAGATAAAAGAACTAACGAGAGCACAAATATTTTGCAACAGTTCCTTGTCACTGGATTGATCTCTTGGTGATTTCGACCTGGCTATTGTAGCCGACTAAGGCCCTATAAATCGCCTGTTTTCTTGAATGATTTTGATTTAGAAGGTTGTAAATATTACGAGTAAATGTTAGGTGTCTAATGTTTCGGCATAGGTAGCCCGGGGCCTGTTAATGAACCCCAGGCGACAACTGCTATTTAATCAACCGAATGGCAAAGGGCACTCGAAACGGCTTACCCTTTGAGGTTTCGATAACCCCCATGATGCAAAATATTAAATGGCAAATACCAATAACGGGCATTAAAAAAACGCCAATAACAATCAAGCTAAGCAGCATGGCCGCCAGGTAAGCTAATATCGCGGTAATTGACCAGTTTAGTGATTCTTTAGCTTGATCGAATAGATAGGCATCATCTTTTTTAACGAGATAGATAATCAAACCGGGGATAAAGCCAAAAAACAGAGTGGCAATCCAGGTGATTAGGGCTAAATTTTTCGAGTCTTGCGTTACTTCAGTGGTGGGGGTGTTGTGATCCATTACGCCGCCTTTTTAATCGGTTAGTGATGATAAAGCCCTATAGAGGGGGTGACGCTATTATCAAAGAGCAACAACCGTTGGTCGAGGATTTATTGAGGATTTCAAAAATCTGAAGAAATCAGAGAGCAACAATAATTCACGGCAGCAGAACGTGATAGCAAAGTGTGTCCGGGGTCGGTCCTGTGGTGGCACTGAGTTTAATCAGCAACATGCCAGAGCTGGGCTGTTTAACCAACAAACAAGCCGCGGCGTTGGTGGGCGTTGCGCCGATCAATCGAGACAGCGGCAGTTATCAGGGGCAGCGCAGAATACGGGGTGGACGTGCTCAAATACGGACTGTGATGTACATGGCGATGATGTCGGCAATGCAATGTAATCCGGTGTTTAAAGCCACCTATCAACGGTTATTAGCCGCGGGAAAAGCCAAGAAAACAGCGATCATTGCTTGTGTCAGAAAGATGGTAGTTATCTTGAATGCGATGCTAAGAGATGGCGTACCGTGGAACCCTGCAATGGGTCAATAAGTTAGGGGTTGACGCCATAGTCACTTGTTAGCCGCGATTGTAGGTAAATTGCACAGCAGCCTGAAACTACCAAGATAAATAAGGCGGTTTTTAAGCTATAAAGTACAAAAACTGCATTACCAAGTAAAAGCGCGGCGATAATATAAATTAAAGATTCTTGCCTCTTGATTGAGAACAGGGACAGGAATATAGCTAGCGCTCCAAAAAAGAGCGCAATACCGATTGTTATGTATATTGAGCGTTCCTCTGTCAGGTGTGCTTCGCCGGCGGCCAAAGTAGGACCTGATAGCTGTGTTGATGAAAATAGAGAAAGAAACTTTGCATAATACGGAGAAATAACGGAAGTGAGCCCGTCGTTTGAACCCCAAGAGCTGAGCGCTACTAGATAGAGGGCAATGCTAAGTACTGCCAGCAAGATACCAATTATCGAAAATTTGCTATTCATCCTGAATCTCGTTTTCGGCTAACGTTTAGGGTGAGGGGCAAGTGAAGCGAAGCGGAACGCAGTCCCGCCCGACCCACTTGTTATATGTTTGCCCTAGTTTTAAGTTCACTGCCTATTACCTTAGCTTTTTCGAAGTTGTTGAGTATAAGTTCCCTATTTTCTGACAGAGAAATTTTAAGCCTCCCAAACCCCAAAATATGACTGCTTGAGACACTTTGAATTTCTGCATATGGGATTGTTACTTTATAACCGGACTCCAATTCTTCGTATTCGAAGGACTCAGCAAGTAAACCAATTTGAGCCCCAGATTTTTCTTCTTTCGAGCTCTCAAATGTGACACCTAAAAGAGAAAAGATTGATTTGGCAAAGAACTTCCAGAATATTGGATTGAATATAGCTAGTCCTAATACAACCAAACTAGAAATTAAGGCGCCACCTATAAGAGTTTTAGAATTTCTAGGCTCTTTCTTATAATCCTTGCTTGTGAATCGCATACTAATAATACATATAACGTTTAGGGTGCGGGGCAAGTGGAGCGAAGCGGAACGCAGTCCCACACGACCTACTTGTTATGTGATTTTGCGGCTTCAATTGAACGCTCCCTGTCGTAACCAAACTGCGAAAGTAAGATTTCGTCAGCTAGTTTCGTATCGGTTTCTTTCCATTGAATATAGGCGTCACCATAACTAACCCCGACTTCGATTTTAATTCCTGCATCCTTTAAAGCGTTAGCTGCCTGTTCTTGAAGGTCTTTATTCAAGAAACTGACACTAAATTCTCCAGGCAATGTTCCAAATAAACGTTTCTGAATTTTTGAAACTTGCTCAGAGTACTTTCTTTCCGTATTAATCCAAAGTGTAGAGTCTGGGTAACTTTCCTGCTCAAAGAATGGGATTTCGTTATCTCGTAATGCTTCTAAATATCTTTCTCTAGATTTAGGGGGATACCAAACACTTTCATATTTTTCATAAAATGCTAGTGATTCATCTGCGTTGTATTCTTTTTCCGAAGAGCAACCAACAATCGTTACTAAAGAGAAAAGGATAATACTAATTTTCATGATAATTCACATAACAGTAGGATATGGACCCGTTTGTCCCATAATATGTTATAGGTGACAGTTGGTAAAAAGGCGGGAATCCATTTAAATTCATAGGTTTACGCTACTCCTTAGCGGTTTCATCTCAATATCGTACGTGTCCTTTTTGCTGTTTTCAATATACAAATTTTGTGAAATACCGATATCCTCAAAATCCTTACAAAAACGGACACGTAAAATTCATTTAAAAACAAATGGTTGCGTGGCTTTGTCCAATAACGCAGTAATATTTTCTGTACAGAGTACTGTTATTGATTTATTTTAACTGTACAAAAAAACAGTATTTGCAGGGAGGCGAATACCATGACATCACCAAAATTGTTGGATCAGTTGCGAGCAAAATTACGCTACAAGCACTATGCATTGGCGACTGAAAGAGCTTATTGTCATTGGGTCAAACGATTCATCTTTTTTCATCATAAGCGTCACCCGCGGGATATGGGTGGGCCTGAAATAGCCTCCTTTCTGACGAATTTAGCGGTTAATGAACATGTCGCTGTGGCCACTCAGAATCAGGCGCTTAATGCGTTGGTTTTTTTATACCGAGAGATTCTGGGTAAAGAGATTGGGGAGTTGCCGGACGTTATCAGGCCTCAGAAACCCAGGCGATTGCCAACGGTTCTGACCAAAGCAGAGGTGGAAGCTGTATTGCGGTGCCTTAAGGAACCTTATTTTACGTTAGCGCTGTTAATGTACGGAGCAGGATTGCGTTTGAATGAGGCGTTGAGGCTTCGTGTGATGGATGTTGATTTTGCTCGTAAAGAGTTAATTGTCCGTGCTGGAAAAGGCAACAAGGATCGGGTCACTATGCTTCCTGAGCGAGCTGTTACAGGCATGGAGAAGCAACGGATTAAGGCGCGTGATTTATTTGAGCGTGACATGGCAAACGGCATCACCTTTATTAATTTGCCGGGGGCGTTGCTGCGTAAGTACCCGAATGCGGGTAAAGATTTTCGCTGGCGATTTATTTTTCCTTCGGACGCACTTTCAATTGATCCACGTAGTGGTCACCGAGGGCGTCATCATATTCATCATAAGCCTGTTCAGCGTGCCATTGCTAACGGTGCCAAAGCAGGTGGCATTATGAAGCGTTGTACTTGCCATACTTTGCGTCATAGTTTCGCGACACAGCTGCTTGAAGCCGGCTACGATATCCGTACGGTTCAGGAATTACTGGGGCATGCCAATGTGGCGACGACCATGATTTATACCCACGTGCTTAATAAAGGTGGTAAAGGAGTGCGTGGCCCGGCAGATAATATGATTTGAGCTTTTTAGGTGCCCTGGCTTTGAAAAAGTATAAGGCTTTGGCTTTATTCCCGTGCTGCGTTTTGTTGTTCCCACTCCTGCAGTTCTTCCCAAAGTTTTTCAGCATCACGAACCAAGCTGGCAATGGAGGCCTGTTGGTTGGGGTTGGCGAGGCTGCCTTGCAAGCCGCGTAAACAGCATTCATAGATAAACTCTTTCTTAGTGTAGGGCAGGGTTGTTTTTTCGGTCATGGTTGGCTCTCACGGGCAGTTTTTGAAATTATGACTGAAATTGAATATTAGCTATTTTTTTTGACTTGGCAATCGCGGTAAGCTGCGCAGATGAGTATTGATAACGCGGCCCGAGCGACATCCAAATTTATCGAATCCACCCGTTTACGGTTACATTATCGTGATTGGGGAAATATAGAGGCACCACCCTTACTGTTGGTGCATGGCGGTTTTGACCATTGCCGCAGCTGGGATTGGGCGGCTTCGCAGTTGTGTAATGATTTCCGTGTCATTACGCCTGATCTGCGAGGACATGGTGACTCTGAGTGGTCCGGAGGTAACGCCTATTCGATGGCTGATTATGTCTGCGATATGGCGGAATTGATCGATCAGCTGGCATTATCGCCGGTGTCCATTGTTGGCCACTCGTTAGGCGGCGCGATTACTTTGAAATATGCCGGGGCTTTTCCTGAAAAAGTGAAGCAACTGGTGATCATTGAAGGCCTGGTGCCGCCGCAGAAAATGGTTGATGAAAACGAAGCACCGCCCGCGCAGAAATTGGCACGCTGGGTGAAGCAGATGCAGCGCATTGTCAAACGGCCGCATCGCCGATATGCCAGCCAGGAAGAGGCGATCAAGCGTATGCATGAGGCCAACAGTCATTTGACAGAGAGCTACGCACGGCATCTGGCAATTCATGGCAGTCGTGAGAATGACGATGGCAGTTTTAGCTGGAAATTTGATCCCTTGCTGCGCGCGCATCAGCCCTTTGATATGAGTGGTCGTGACAGTCAGCTGCTGTGGCAAAACATTGATTGCCCGGTGTTGCTTATGCGCGGCGAGGACAGTTGGGCGAGTGATCCCGCGAAGGATGGCCGTGCTGCGTATTTTCGACAGGCTGAGGTGATGAATTTTGCCGATGCCGGTCATTGGTTGCACCATGACCAGTTTGATTTGTTTATGGCGGCGGTAACAGGGTTTTTAAAGACTGAATAAGGGTGCTTATTCAGCGCTGTTTATATCGACAATTATCCGCCCGCGCACCTCTCCAGCCAGCAGCTTTTCCGAATATTCCGGAATGGCTTGAAAGCCGATAGTCTGGCTAATGCTTGCCCAGAAACCATGATCGAGAATGTCAGCCAGTTGCTGCCAGGCGCGCTGGCGTAGCGGGTTGTCAACGTAGGTTGAGTTGATACCGAGCAGTTTTACGCCACGTAAAATAAAGGGCATGACGGTGGTGTTTAGTTTATGGCCGCCGGCCAGACCACAGCTGGCTACGGCGCCGGCATAATTGATTTGAGCGAGCAGCTTAGCAAGCAGGTTGTCGCCAACAGTATCAATGGCGCCCGCCCAGCGCTGGGGTTCCAGCGGCTTTGCGGGATCCTGAAACGCTTCTCTTGGCAGAATCTCTGAGGCACCTAGCTGCTTTAAAAACTCGCTGTGCTCTGGACGTCCGCTGATGGCCGTGACCGAATAGCCTAAACGCGCCAAAATAGCGATAGCTACGCTGCCAACGCCACCGGATGCACCGGATACAATGATACTGCCGGAGGAGGCGGTGATACCCACGTCCTGTAGCGCCAGTACACATAACATGGCGGTGAAACCTGCGGTGCCTGCTGCCATTGCATCTATCGTGCTCATTGTGGCGGGCAGTTTAACCAGCGGTTCAGCGGGAACACGCGCATATTCGGCAAAGCCGCCGCAGTAATCTTCACCTAACCCTCCACCGCAGAGTACAACGGTATCGCCGGGTTGAAAGTCAGTGCTGGCTGATTCAACAACATTTCCGACAAGATCAATGCCCGGCACCATCGGTAAACTGCGCAGAATTTTGCCGCGATTGGTGACGGCCAGCGCATCTTTGTAGTTAATGCTGGAATGAGACACTTTAACCAGTACCGGGTGATCCGGAAGTTGGCAGTTGTCCCATTGTTCAAAGCTGCAGGTGACGGTTTTGCCTGTTTGTTGGGCGACGAGGGCGTTAAACATGTTGGCCTTGCAATGAGTGATTGGTAGTGTTCAAACAGTATAACGTAGAAAAATTGGTGGCTTAATCGACTTTAGTCGAGGTGAGGGCAGATTAGCCGATTCTGATCATCTCAAAATCATCTTTTGTTGCCCCGCATTCTGGGCAAACCCAATCATCCGGCACGTCCTGCCAGCGCGTACCGGGTGCAATGCCATCATCAGGCCAGCCTTTGGCTTCGTCGTAAACATAACTACAGGCCAAGCACTGCCAGCGTTTATAGCCTTCGGGATTGGCCGTTTTTTGCAGTGATTGGACGGGATTCCACATGGTCAGTGTCTATTTTTTTAGCGTTGCAGTTACAGGAGGTGCTCGGCGTGACCGTTACTGATCGTGATTAGGTGAGGCGAAACCGTAGATACCTCGGTCTGAATCGGCTGCCAACCAATGCTTTAAGTGCACAATTTCGTCCGTGTCGGGGATATCATCTGCCAGCGGCTGGTTATCTTTGAGGCAGCGAAAGGCCTTGGATAGGGCTTTATAGCGGTCACCAGTAATTCCGGCACGGCGCAGGCCGATGGTGTTAAGGCGGTAGTGTTTGACGGGTTGGCCGCCGATGAGTGTGTAAGGCATCACATCTTTACGCACGCCAATAACACCGGCAATCATGGCAAAGGAGCCGATTCGGCAGAACTGGTGCACCATGGCTCCGCCGCCAAAGAAAACGCGACTGCCAACCACCACGTGGCCACCTAACGTGGCACTGGTTGCAAAAATATTGTTGTCACCCACTATGCAGTCATGGGCGACGTGGGCATTGTTCATAAAGTAACAGTTTGAGCCAATCTGTGTGGTACCGCTGGCGGCTGAGCCACGGCTGATGGTAACGCCTTCGCGGAAGCTGTTGTTATCACCAATGAGCGTGGTGGTGACGATACTGGGATCGAAACTCAAATCCTGAGGTAGACCGCCAATCACCGCCTGTGGGTAAACATGATTATTGTCGCCCATTATTGTATGGCTATGAACAATGGCGTGGCCATCAATGGTGCAGTTGTCACCCAGTGTGACGTTGTCTTCGATGATGGCGAAAGGGCCAATACTGATGTTTTCGCCCAGTGTGACGTTATCGGCTATGATGGCGCTGGGGTGAATACGGTGATTGCTCATAAACTGTTTTCCATGCGTTTAACTGCGGCAAGTTTACCCTATCAGGGGGGATGACGGGCAGCTTTTATTGGTGGCTTTGCGGTTAATCAGGCGGATTTTCCTGTATCACAATCCAGTGGTCCGCAGGGTTTATCGGTCGCGGTTTTGTCCGAGTGGCCCAGCGATTTTTTGGGGGCAATATGGTCGCGAATGCGCTGTTTGATGGATTTTAATTCGGGGAAGCCGCCATCGTCCTTACGGCACCAGATGGTTTGATCGTTGAGGAGAATATCAAATTGACCGCTAGCTCCGGGTCGTAGTGAAACTTCAGTGAGTTCGTCGGCAAAGGTGGTGAGAAGTTCCTGAGCCATCCAGCTGGCGCGGGGCAGCCAGCGGCAGCCATTGCAGTAGTAGATGGTTATCTGTGCTTTAGTCAATGTGTTGTTTCCACCAGTTGGGTAAGTCGGCAATGGAGTCGATGATAGCATCCGGCTGAATGTTGTGCTGTAAATCGGATGGCTGAAATTTACCTGTTCGAACTTGAATCGCCCGTAAGCCTGCCTGCTGTGCGCCGTTAATATCTCCTTGGATATCATCACCAACCATTATTAAATTTTCTGGCGATAGTTGTAATTGCTGAGCTGCCGCTTGGAAAAATGACGTTGATGGTTTGCCGCAGACTATGGCCTGTTTGCCGGTGGCGTACTCCAGCGCTTTCACAAAGGGGCCCACGTCCAGTTGTAATGTATTGCCGGTTCTCCAGTAACGGGTCAGCCCGAGTGCAATCAATTGGCTGTTGGGCGATGCCATCAGTTGGCGAAAAATAGTGTTCATGAGCTCGAATGACCACTGTTGGGCTAAATCGCCGACGACCACCGCGTCAACGTTTTGCTCGTCCGTAACAAGGTTACAGCCGCTAATGTCTGTTTTTGTCGCTTCAGCAATGTACAGTGAAACGCGCGGTGTGCTGAACTGTTGACTCAGCCAGTTGCTGGCTGCAATCGCAGGCGTGAGCATCAGGTTTTCGTTTGCATTGATGCCAAAAGCGGCTAATTTTTCAACCACCGCAGCACGGGGTTTGGAGCTGGTATTGGTGACAAATAAATAGGGGATGTGGTGGGCTTTTACCCACTGGAGGGTTTCTACCGCGCCGGGAATGGCCTTACCGTTTTGATAAATGACGCCATCAAGATCAAATAGAATGCCGGTCTCCATGCGTACCTCTGAATCGGTTGTGGTAGAAGCAGAGTCGTGTTTGTTCGGTCAGCAGGTTTTCGCCTGGTGTGTCATGGCGTACTCGATAAAGTGTTCACGGGAGTCGCGCAAATTACGGGATGCTTCACGGGCAATGTTAAGCACCAGCATGCCGTACAAGGTCTTATCTTTTTCAAACAGGCTCGATAGCGCTGCTGGCGAAAGCACCAGTAATTCGCAATCAGACTGCGCCACAGCTGTTACCGAGTGTGGTTGAATGCCAATCAATGAGGTTTCACCAAAACACTGGCCACGTTCCAATACCAGCATTTCCAGCGTTGTATCTTTATAGTGACTGAAGGTTTTGACTTGGCCGGACAACACGATGTAGATATAGGTAGGCTGAGAGTCCTGTTCAAAAATCACATCGTCTTTTTGATAGCTGAGGGTGCGTAGTTCAGCAAGCACCGTTTCAAGCTGCACATCATCAAGTCCACCGAGTAATGAAATATCGTTTATTATGGCACGAACCTTATCAGGGCTCAGTAGTGGTAGTGGTTGGCGATTTTTTTGCATAATGAGTTACCCCCAAACAGCCGAAGCATTATTACTGCTCTCTTACCTATTAGGTTACTCTAAAGGCAACATAGTTCACCACTGGAATTATAATCCTAGTGCCTGCGTTTTAATCATAGGGCGGTTATTGTGTTTTAGTGTCAATAATGCCAGTTATTTTGAGTATCTGGGGCGCTTTAGTAACTCGAGTAACAGAATGTTAAATAGGGTATATTTAACGCACGCCATTGCCGAACTCATCATTAATAATAAGCCTTTGCAGGAAACAGATGACAACTCAAATAAACCGATCAGTGACAGCAAAAAATAGCCTGGTTGTTTTCATCATCATTCTTTTACTGACCTCTTTATCATTGAAATTTATTGGCGAATTCAAAACGGGGGGCGTTTTTAATGCGCTTTGTGATTGGTTGCAAACAATGCTTTCTTCGGAAAGCCTCATCGCAAGCTTGCGCCGCTATGGTGCTTTTGGCATCGCTAATGTCGAACTCATTACACTGTGTCTTTTATTAATTCCGGCAGCACGTCGTATAGGGGCTGGTTTAGGTCTGCTATTTGCTGGTGGCAGTCTGCTGGTTTATGGGCTGGTGTCGTTGCAGAGTACGGCGTGGGTGGCTGATCAAGGCGCGTTATTGGCCGCTGCTCAGCTTGTATTAGTGATTGTTTTTGCTCTGTGCTGTTGGCTGTTGTTACGTTTCACTCAGAACGTTGAGGCCATTGATGAGCGAGAACAAAGCTGGAAGCAGGAATTACAGGAAGAGTTGCAGCGTGAAGCGATGCTGACGACGCCAATTGAAGACTATGCTGCGTTACCACAGCGCATTGCTTTTCATACCGATAGTACCGATGAGGTTGAAGAATCATTCAAACAGCTGTTGCTGGATGTAACCCGAGAGTTGCGCGATGTGATTGAGGGTGATCATTACCGAGCTTTAACAGAGGCTCAGAAAAATATCGAAACGTTGCCCTCGCAGAGTAAATATTTTCCGCGCCAGCCCATGATTATTCCAAAGCTGATTCGTGCGGTTAACAGTGAAGAGGCCACTAAACAAACCCTGGTGAAGGTGATTAGTCAGGACCCTGTCATAGCCGGTGAGCTGCTACGAGTGGCAAACAGCCCCTATTACAAACTCGCTGAAGGTAAGGTTGATAGTATTGGTCGTGCTATTTTGGTGCTTGGTATCGAGGGGCTGCGTTCGTTAACCTCCACTCTGGTACTGAAGCCGGTGGCACAAACCGATAAAACGTATTTCCCGGGCTTTACCAAGCGGGTTTGGTTGCAGTCGGTGCTGGCAGCTAATGCGGCGCAGGCTTATGCTCGAAAAACCCGAAGTTGCGATAGTTTTACCGCGCATTTGCTGGGATTGCTGAGTAGTATTGGCCATATTGTGATTTTTCAGATGCTCTTGGATGTTTACAAAAACTACTCAGGCGTACACCCTAAAATTGAAGTGCTGAACCAGTTACAGCGGGCCTATGCTGACCGTGTGTCAGCGTCAGTGATAGAAAGTTGGAATTTATCCGACGAGTTTGTCGATACCCTCAAAGCTTATCAGTTACAGGGTGATGTTAATGATCTTAGTCCCTTAGGTCGCTCTCTTTATTATGGCCGACTGTGTGCGTCTTTACACATGTTGTACCAGAAGGGGCGTTACGATGAAGCTCGTGTAAAGGCGATTTTAATGCAGCAGGGGTTGCATGAAGAGGTGTTTGAGGCGATGTGGAAAGTATTGAATGAAGGCGAGGAAAGCCTGTCGCAGGTGTGGGGCTGATGTGTAGTTAAAAACGGCGAAGGTTTCCTTCGCCGTGGCGATGACAAGACTTAAAAGTTGATACTTAAAATGTAGTATGTAGCCCGCATTCACGACCTTCCTGGCCCTTGGTTGGATCAAAGTAATCGGGCTCGTTCGGCAGATTATGGTCTGCTAAATATTGATCCATATCCGCTTCTGTCCAGTCCAGAATAGGCGCGACTTTCAGGTAGCCTTCCTCTGAGCGGGTAACGATGTCCATATTTTTGCGATGTTCAGTCTGTTCACGACGCAGGCCGGTAATCCAGATTTCAGGCTGGGTTTCACGAATTGCGCGTTCAAAGGGTTCCAGTTTTACCTGACGGGTGAATTCTTCGTGCAACGGTTCGCCTACTTCGGGAATACCTTTCATCAGTACGTTGCGACGCGCCGAGGTCATTTCCGGCGTGTAGACATCGACATTCAAATTCAGCTCGTTCATCAGCTTTTCGGCAAAACGGTAAGTGGCTGAAGAGTTATAGCCGGTATCAACCCAGATAATTTTAGTGTCGGGAAGAATACCGGTGACCAGGTGTAAAATCACTGCTGAATGATCCCCAAAGGTGGTGGTCATCATGGTTTTTTTACCGAGAGTCGCGGCCCAACGGATGATTTCTTCGGGTGATTTGTTGGCCAGTTCGGTATTGATGGCGGCTAAATCGATATCGCTGATGGCAGTTGCTGACATGGTAACTCTAATCCTGATCGTTCAAGTCGGTGTTTAAAACAGGCGGCGATTATACGCGTATCGGCTTTTTCCTGCATCTGAATGACAGGAATATTCTGTTATGAGCTTATGCGTTGCTGGGGCTTTAGATTTCTCGTTGCACTTGAAATGGCTCGGGTGGCTCGGAGTAACAGTAAGATTTGTTATCCAGAGCGCAAGCGAGCGATTTTTCGGCCCCTTAACTTTCAGCAAACAGTGCAGGATCAGCAATCACCGCTACTAATTTTGCTGTCAATTCGTGCAAATCCTCTGCGCTCATCACATAGGGAGGCATCAAGTAAACGAGCTTTCCAAAGGGGCGCACCCAGATGCCGTGATCAACAAAGGCAGCAGTAATTTCCTGCATTCGCACTGGCGCTTCCATTTCCACCACGCCAATACCACCCAGCACACGAACCTCGGCAACATGAGGCAATTCACGTGCCGCTGCCAGGCCCTGTTGCAAGCCCTGTTCCAGTTGTGCAATACGCTGTTGCCAGGGGCTCTCAAGCAATAGTTCGAGGCTGGCTGTCGCAACCGCACAGGCCAGTGGGTTGCCCATAAAGGTTGGACCATGCATAAAGACGCCGGGGTTAGCATTACAGATGGTGGCGCTAACCTGCTCAGTCGTCAGCGTCGCCGCCAGTGTCATGGTGCCGCCGGTCAGCGCTTTGCCGAGACATAAAATATCCGGGCTGATACCGGCATGTTCGCAGGCAAACAATTTACCGGTACGGCCAAAGCCGGTGGCGATTTCATCGCAAATCAGCAGCACCTCGTATTGGTCACACAGTTCGCGCACGCGGCGCAAATAGTCTGGTGAATAAAAACGCATGCCGCCGGCACCCTGTACGATGGGTTCCAGTACCACCGCGGCTATTTCGTGATGATGTTGCTCAAGTTGAGTTTTTAGGCTGCTTATATCCTGTTCGTTCCAGTCTTCATGAAAGCCGCACTGCGGTGCGTCGGCAAAAAACTGTTGTGGTAACACGGCGTTAAATAGTTCGTGCATGCCGGTGACAGGGTCGCACACTGACATCGCGGCAAAGGTGTCACCGTGGTAGCCGTTACGCAGTGATAGCATACGTTGTTTCTGTGGCTGACCAGCGGCGTGCCAGTATTGGATGGCCATTTTGATAGCGACTTCTATCGCCACTGAGCCGGAGTCGCTGAAAAATACCTTTTGCAATTTTTCCGGCGTGATATCCACCAGAAGTTTAGCCAGCTTGGCGGCAGGTTCATGGGTCAAGCCACCAAACATGACATGACTCATTTGTGCGCTCTGCTGTTGCAGCGCCTGGTTCAAACGAGGGTGATTGTAGCCGTGAATGACCGACCACCAGGAGGCCATGCCGTCGATCAGTTCGCTTCCGTCCTCCAGCGTCAGGCGTACCCCTTCGGCGGATTTCACCACATACTGTGGCAGCGGGTTGGTGATGGAGCTGTAGGGGTGCCAGATGTGTTGACGGTCGATGTTGAGAATTTGATCTGCGTTGAGCGTATTCATGGTTTCCTGCGGCTAGTTTTAATATCAGCAAGCAGGCCATTCTAAGCTAAAACGTGAAGTCGGGGCAGGTGTGTTGATAATTAAAGCAGGAATAAAGACATGCTGAGAGAAATAAAAAAGCTGCGATGATTGGCAAATACCTGTCACCGCAGCTCCATTGTTTTATGGGCTGAGACAGTTACAGCGCCCACTGCCAGCCAGCAGTCACAATCATGTCGGTTTCCAGTTGTGGGCCGTCCAAATCCTGCCACACGGGTTTGCCGACTTCGATGCCGAAGCGGTGGCCGGTGCCTGGAACTTTAATATTCAGGCCGAGGCTTAAATCAGCCCGTTTACCGGCTAACAGGCTGGGGTTGGCGGTTTGTACCATCATGGGATTGAGGTCGCTGTCACGGCCATCAATACGATCCCATTTCTGCGCATTTAAACGCACCGATGCGCTGACGTTTTCAGATAGTAGACGCGCGATCCAGCCAGTCACCTGCAGTTTGTCACCACGGCTCCAGCCTTCATCGTTGGTGTCGATGTGAATCGTTGCCATTGCCTGCGCGCCCCAGGAATAGTGGCCGTTCACCTGCTGGCCCAAATAGGTAATGCCAGGCATCAGATTATAGGTGCCGGAACCAACCTGCATGGGGTAGGGCAGTTTGGCATTTGCCATCGCGGGCGTGTCATCACGTACATCGTCTTCACCGGTCGGCAGGCTGATGCTTAAACTAGCCAGCAGACGGTGTTGAACGGGGGTATCACCATCCACATGTTTTGAGCCCAGGTTAAAGATGCCGCCGAGGCTGATATCGCCCAAGCCTTCTCCGACGGTTTCAAATTCGACGCCCATACGGGTGACGTGATCCATGCTGTTTTTAACGTAGGGCACCATAATGTTCAGAGTCAGGTCGTCGCTGGGTGCATACATGGCACCGAGCATGTGCATATCCATGTCCATTTTTAGTGGTGCGACCATAAAGCGGTTCAGTACGTCAGCGGTGCTTTGGCGGCTGGAACCCTCGCGGTTACCGTCCATTTCCATGCGCATGACACGGTAGGAGAACATCCACTCGCCTTTTTTGTGGGTGTGGTCGGCCATCACGCCGATCGGTGCGTGGGCGTCGGGGCGACTGCCTTCCCAGTGGGCAAAGGCCGTTGCGCTGGCTAATGAAGAGGTCAGGGCAGCGGTTAAGATTAACGAGACAGGTTTATGGGCAGGCATGTTAGGTTCCTATGGATGAACGATTTGAGGAGCGGCATTATAAAGCGCTGTCAGGACTGTCTGAATGCGACAAATTGTCGCACCCGTTTTAGCATTCACGTCGCTGTGATGACTGTTATACTGCTTTTTCTTCTGCAGTATTCGAGTCCTGTCATGGCCCCGTGGAGACCTAAAAACTGATGACGATGAATAATCCACTATGTTTTTAACCAAACAGCTACCGCTCTCTGCGGCTCGCGATAATATGGGCCGCCTGGCTCTGGTACGTATTATTGCATTGCTTGGACAGTTGGCGGGTGTTTTATTTGCCTGGTGGTACCTCGAGGCATCGCTGGATTATGCGGTATTGCTATTTGTTATTATGCTGATGGCATTAGTGACGTTGGCAACGTTGCTGCGCTTACGTCTAAGCTGGCCGGTTAGTGATGGCGAATACTTTTTGCAGTTGCTGCTCGATGTCATTGCATTGACCGTACTGCTGTATTATTCCGGTGGTTCTACGAACCCCTTTATTTCCTACTATTTGGTGATTCTCACCATTTGTGCTGCGACTCTGCCGTGGCTTTATACCTGGTGCATGGCCGCAATTACCTGTACGACCTATAGTGGTCTGTTGTTCTATTATCAGCCGTTGATTTTATCGGGCCATGATATGGCGGAGATGATGCATGGCCATCTCTTCAACCTACATATCGTTGGTATGTGGCTGACCTTTTTGATCAGCGCACTGCTGATTACCTATTTTGTGGTCAAGATGGCGCAGGCCATTCGACGGCAGGAAGCGGATCTGGCGGAGCAACGCGAAACGACGTTACATGATGAACAACTGTTGGCTGTTGCAACATTGGCTGCTGGCACGGCGCATGAACTGGGTACGCCCCTGTCGACCATGTCTGTTTTGGTTGATGAGATGCAGCAGGATTATGCCGATAACAGCGAATTGAACACAGATTTACAATTACTGCATAGCCAGTTGCAGGTGTGTAAGCAATCGATGCGGGCAATGATGGATAAATTCAGTGTTGATGCACAGGCAAAAAATACTGCCTGTCCCGTCACCGGGTATATTGAGGAGCAGCTGGAGCGTTGGCGTTTGATGCGGCCGGAAGTCCGCGATCAGTATCAGGTCAAAAGTACCGGACCTGTGCCTGTTATTACAGTGGATGAAACCATGGGGCAGGCGATCATCAATTTGCTCAATAATGCGGCAGATGCCAGCCCTGAACATCTTGAGGTTGAGCTAAGCTGGAATCAGCAATTGATGCAGCTGAGTATTCGCGATTTTGGTGAAGGCATCGCGCCTGAGCTGGCCGAAAAAATAGGCAAACCCTTTGTCAGTACTAAACGCAAGGGGCTTGGGCTTGGCTTGTATTTATCCCATGCGACGGTGCGTCGTTTTAACGGACATTTAACCCAATATAATCATGATGGGGGCGGTACGCTCACAGAGCTACAGCTACCTATTCGTTGGATGCAGGCAAGCGAAAATGACTGAGGCACAACGCAGAATTTTAATTGTTGATGATGAACAAGTGTTTACTCAGGTGCTCTCAAGGGCGTTAAGCCGCCGCGGCTATGATGTACGAGAGGCGCATGATGCGGAGCAAGCGTTAGCATTAGCTAATAGTTTTAAACCACAGCGAGTGACACTCGATCTGAAAATGGCGGATGGTTCCGGCTTACAGTTAATTCAACCATTACTTCAGGTCTTACCTGACGTTAATATTGTTGTACTTACCGGCTATTCCAGCATTGCGACAGCCGTACAGGCGATAAAGCTGGGGGCGAGCAATTATTTATGTAAACCTGCCAATGCGGATGAAATACTGGCTGCTTTTGAGGTGAAAACAGGTCACGAAATAGGGGTTTCTGATAGCCCTATTTCGGTTAACCGTCTGGAATGGGAGCATATCCAAAAGGTGTTGGCCGAACATGATGGCAACGTATCGGCAACGGCTCGGGCGTTGGGTATGCATCGGCGTACATTGCAGCGCAAATTACACAAACGACCGGTGCAACGTTAACTTTAGAGTTATTGCGATACGCCAGCAAAAATGAAACGGATATCGCTAGCGCCTATTAAGCTGGGTTTAGATTGATTTCATTTAAATCCAGGGAGCCTTTGCTTAACGGCTTTGGTGGCGGTGACAATCATCTACCGGTACTAAATAAAACAGGCAGTCAGAAAGGGCAATACTGGGATTTTTAGTGACCATAAACAGCCGCAAAGGCTGGCGTGTCAGCAGTTGGTTATCATGTACGTCAAAGTAATGTTCAATATGCTCGCTGCCCATTGAATCTCTTGCCGTCAGGCAGTTGATGCCTCTTGGCCCAAGCCAGCCAAGCACGCTGTTTGCCGGCGCTTCGCCGAAATTGAAATGCTCAACATCGCTATGCAGGGTTAAATCCGGGCCATCAATAGGGTGGTCGGCGTAGGCAATTTCACTGCCTTCAATCATTTCAACCCGCAGTGGGTGTTTATAAAGTACCATCTCTGCATTGATGCTGTGGTAGTCAAATAAATTCTGTTTGAGTGCAAAGCGACGCAGACCTTCCGTGGCAAGCTGGTGGGCATGGGGGTCATGGCAACCACCGCATTCGATGGTGGTAACAGGAAAGCCCCCCTCTTCGAATTCCATAATAGCGCCCAATTTTAGATCAGTAATAATCAAATGCTGGGTAAATAACGAGGCCAGTGCTTTGTGGCGCCTATCGGTGTTGGTAACAACAGCAAAGGACGGGCCTGAGCCGGAGGTGTTGTGAATATCCAGAACGGCTTCGGGTTGGACAGCACATAAACGGCGTAGAATGTTGGCGGCGAGTACACCCTCAGAATCTTTATAAGGCGGCCTGAAACAGCGGTTGAGGTCTCGACAGTCAGGTAGCATGCGATAAAAAAAACCGGGTGGGTGCTGGGCCGTTTTAACGGAGGCGATACAAAAATACAGATCAGTTTCAGGTTGATCGCCGCTGCGTAACCAAGCGTGAATAGCGTGCAAGCCAGATGGTTCGTTGCCATGTAAAAGTGTGGTGATGGCGCGACAGCGGCTGTGGTCACGACCCGGTATATAGATCCAGGTGGGCGCAGTTAACTGCTCAAGAAACTCTTCGATAGTGGCGCCAATTTCGTCCACTGAGGGGGCTTCCCAGTAGTAAATGGGGTCACTGTTATTGACTAGCATAATCTGCTCCGTTTGCGTCAGTTGTCCCAGAGGTGCACAGGTTGGCCGCTGCCAGCATTTGCCATATAACGCTGTAACAGTTGTTGTAATGCTGCTGGACGAGCCAGCGTTTCTTCGAGTTGGTCTAGTTTGTTTAGCTGCCAACGTGCGCCAGTCTGACGAGCTTTTAAACGCCCTTCAATGATGCCGAGAAAGGTATCAATTTCTTTACTGTCAACGCCCAGCTCCGTTAGCCCGGAGGCAGCGATGGGTATTAATTTTTTAATTACGTGAGTGGCTGAGGCTGTTGCTGCACTGGCGCGGGTTTTTCGTGGCCATAAAAATTCGGCATCAAGACCCTGTTTAGCAGCGGCATAAAAATTATTCTGTACGGCTGAAAAATCGAGCTGGCGACAGAAGGCTGGCATGGATGAGGCCAGTCCTTTGGTGATGCCGACGATAAAGGCGGCGTTGGCGGCCATATCAAGACTGGTCGGGCCGCTGGGCAGTGCGCGTAACTCAATGCGCAGATGGCCGCCACTGGCGGAGTCGTAAATGGCGCGATTCCAGTGCCAGATAGAACCGTGATGCATGCATAAATCGGCTAATTTGGGGACATCGCCATCCTTTAAAACCTGCTGATAATTCTCGTCACTGTGCTCGGGAATTAGAATTGGATAATCTCTAACTGAGGCGGTAAATAATTCTGCGGCACTGTGGTTGATCCAACAGTTACCGAGACCGGCACGACTGGGCCCAACATAATGATTGCGTTCGATATCGCGCGATTCGACAGACTGTTTGAACAGAATCACACGGGTTTCTTCCCATAGCCGGTGACCCAGCAGTAAGGGGGAGTTTGTGCTAATGGCAAGTGCTGCGGCTGTGCCCAATTGTGCAGCATTGTAGCAATTGGCAAAATCATCGGGGTTCACCCTCAGGTGAACCTGAAAAGAGGTGTTAGCACCTTCTATATTGAGGTTGGAAAGTGATAGCTGTAGTGGCTCCGGACCATCAATATCAACCTCCAGATCATGACCGCGTAGTTTTTTGAGCGCGTTATTGAGGACGTGATAGCGATTATTATCGGTCATTGCGGCTGGACTGATATCACGCTTATTAAGTGTTGGTAGAATGCCAATAGCCAACGGCTCGGCCCCCAGTGGTTTGGCTAGCCGAGCGATGGTTTTGAGCTGTGTATCAATTGCTTCGGTGATTTTTGTGAACGGCTTGCCTTTGGCGGCAACGGGGGCGAGGTTGTACTCAAGGTTATAGCGATTAATCTCCAGTGCCAGCAGTGGATCCTTGGCGAGCTCCAGGAGTTGCTGATTAACCCATTGGGTCTTGCCAGCATGATCGACCAGGCTGAGTTCCAACTCGGCGCCAAGCGAGGTACTCCCAACCCCGAATCCTGGACGTTTAAGTAGCTGTATTAACACTTGTAAGTTGGCCTGCAGGCGTACAGAAAAAACATCGTAATCAGCCTGTTTAAAACGTCTGGTCTGTACGTTCGTGCCCATAACGTGCCCTGTAAAAGGTTTTTCAGAATAGACAAAACTTGGAGCAGGTGTTTCTATTAATACTAGGGCTTGCTAACCCAAATATCAAAACTGCGGCCAAGGTAGAACGAGTGTTGGTAGTGTACTACATACGCGGATGCTAGCTTGGTCAGCAGGCATATTTGCTTTAGCAAACCCCGAAAAATACGGCGTGTTGCGAAACCAGGCGCAAAGTATGATGAACTCCAACATCAAAACACACACAGGAAACCATGGCGCTATTGCTGCGGGCCACGCCATTACCGCTGAGGCTGGGCGTGATGTTTTGGCTGCGGGTGGTAATGCCTATGACGCTGCGATTGCAGCTTTTTTTGCTTCCTGTGTTGCTGAGCCGGTACTGTCATCGCTGGGCGGCGGTGGTTTTTTACTGTCGCAAACGGCGTCGGGACAACATCAGCTGTTTGATTTTTTTGTGCAGACACCCTGCCAAAAGCGATCCGCTGAGCTGATCGACTTCAAACCTATCTGGGCCGACTTTGGAACCACACGACAGGAGTTTCATATTGGTTTTGGGACGATTGCCACGCCGGGGGTGGTTAAGGGCATATTTGAGGTGCATCGCGAATTGGGCTCCATACCCATGACAGAGCTGGTTCAGCCAGCTATTCATGCGGCTCGCACGGGGGTTCGTCTTAACGCGCTTCAAGCCTACATCTTTAGTGTTGTATCGCCCATTTTGATGGCTTCACCGGAATCGGCTGCGCTATTTTCTGGACAAGTAACGGGGCAAACGGTGGCTGAGGGTGAACTCTTTTGTTTGCCCCAGTTAGCCGATACGCTGGAAATACTTGCGATTGAAGGGGATGCTCTTTTTTATCGAGGCGAGCTGGCCCAGCAGATGGCTGACGAATGCAGCGAGCATGGTGGACACCTGCAATACAAAGACTTCACTGATTACCGTGTGCAATGTCATCAACCTTTGAGTTTTAAATACCGGGATTCGCAGGTGATCACCAATCCGCCCCCCAGTTCCGGCGGTATTTTGATTGCTTTTGCTCTACAGCTTTGGAAGCAGGTCTGCGGCGGAGTGAAAGAGCATGGCTCAGTGGCGCATTTACGCTGTTTAGCCGAGGTTATGGAAAGAACTAACCAGGCGCGTATTGATGCGCACCTTGATGACAGTAATGGTCACCCGCGCGGAGACATGTTGCTCGATGAAAAATTACTGTGTCGTTATCGTGACGCTATTCTTGGTCGACGTAGGGCGCATCGGGGCACAACTCATATTAGTGTGATTGACCGTTGGCAAAATGTCGCGACCTTGACTGTTTCTAATGGTGAGGGTTGTGGTTATATGCTGCCGGGAACGGGCTTTATGCTCAATAATATGCTGGGTGAAGAGGACTTGAACCCCCATGGCTTTCAGCGTTGGCAAACCAACCAACGCATGACGTCGATGATGGCGCCGAGCATTATCAATCAGCCTGATGGTGGTCTTGTTGCGCTCGGTTCAGGTGGTTCCAACCGTATACGGACGGCGATTTTGCAGACCATTATCAATATGACGGACTTTGGTAAGCCGCTAGAGGAGGCGGTTTGCTTACCCCGTTTGCATTTTGAAAATGGTTTTTTAAATGTTGAGAAAGGTTTCGCCGAGAGCGAGTTGAAGAACTTATTTGGGCATTTTGAGCAGCATAAAAGCTGGCAATCATTGAATCTTTTTTTTGGCGGAGTGCATTCAGTTCAGTGTCAGGCAGGGGCCTTTTCAGGTGTTGGAGACCCTCGCCGGGGCGGCATTTGCCTGTCGGTTTAGCTAAGGTGACTATCTAAAGAGTTGGCATTACAAGTTATTGGTTACATGCTGCTGAATGGCGGATACCGCGGCTTGATTCAGCTGTAAAAACTTTACACCGACATAATATTTATTTTGTGATTCACGGCGTACGTGAATTGCTCGGCAGCGGGTATCGACAACCAGGTCTTTGTGCTTTGGGCGAGGCAAATTAAATGTTGCATGTAGCTCTGGCTGAATATTGACGCCACTTGAGTTTTTACGATGAAGAAGGGCTTCAAACTGCTTTTGGTCTGCAACGAGCATCAGACCGCTGAGGGAAATATTTTGCGATTGAAGTTGAATCGTGCGGCCATCGGGCAGGTCAACCTTGATTGATACACTGAGAGGGACACGGGGGTTAATTCGACTATCGTTGATCACGGTTTGTGGGGCTCTGTTGGCCAATATCGAGTTATTTTTTTATCGTAAGCGCTTTGTTCTGAAGCGCTTTTTTAAGCAAGTATAGCAGCCAGTCGCACAATTGCGACTGACGGCTATAGCAGGCATCTGGCCCCAGAATTATGCACTTTCGGCTGTTTTAATGGCTTCCCGGTCTGGCGAGGGGGGCAACTTGTTACCGCGGGCGTGGAATAAAACATCCATCGTTAAATGACCGATTTCAAACTGTGCTTCTTTTTCGTAACCTAGTGATTTGAAGAAGTGTTTGTATTGAGAATCTATGGAGTCGATACTGATACCGCAGTAGTTAGTTTCTTTTTCACATTCATTGTGAACCGCTTCAATGAGCATATACCCGTAGCCATGATGCTGGAAGTCGTGGTGCAGGCCCATCAGGCTTATCCAATAGTGTTTTTTGTCTTTCAGCGATTCTTGAACCGTTTTGTAATAACTGCGCAGACGTTCGGTATAAATAACGCCGACCACTGAATACATACCCATGCGCCAGCGCCAATTGGTGGCCATGCTGAGTGGTAAGTCGGCGCGGCTAACCATTGCAACACCAATTAGGCGATTATCCAGTGCTATCGCGACTGAAATATTAGAAAGAGAAAAGTGAAGTAGTAGCTCTTCATGGATAAAGCCGCGTAGACGTTGTTCATAACCGTTTTTATCGGCATTGAACATATAGCGGGTGAACTCATTGTCCCTATAGGCATCACAGAGGAGCGATTGTGCCTGGGACAGGTTTTCCTGAGTGATTTTGACAATACGCACATTCGGTAACTCGGAAAGTGGCATGGGTACCTCCTTATCCATTCGTCTTATGCAACGTTGAAAAGCGACAAAGCCTTTCTACAAAATTTGTAACGTAGAGCTGTTTTAATTAGACCTGAAGACTTGACCAGTATCAACTGCCTATTTAATAGGAGGTATTTCAACGGTGCTGTTAAAGCTTTTAGCGAAGGCAATAGCGGTTATCAAGGTGCTTGTATTTGGGGAGTGCCTGTATAACTATGGTTCAATAAATACACAAGGAGAAGTTGTTATGAAAAAGTTAATGATTGCGGTGGGTGTCTTACTGCTGCTGATTATCATCGCCGTTGTGGTCGTTGCCTCCCAGGCAGGATCATTGATCAAGAACGGTGTCGAAAGCTATGGCCCTGATATTACCGGCACTTCTGTGACGCTCAGTGGTGTTGACGTTTCGCTGTTGTCTGGCAGCGCGAGCATTAATAATCTTGTTATTGGTAATCCCAAGGGCTTTAAAAGTAATGAGGCTTTCCGGGTTGGAGAGGTTGCCGTCAAGCTGGACGTGGGCAGTCTTTTTTCTGAACAAGTCCGTATCGAAAAAATCCTAATTGACGGGGCTGAGTTGACCTATGAACAGGTTAATAAAAGTTCGAATATTGATGCCCTGAGACGTAATGTCGAAAAAAATACCGGTGCAGATAGCGGCAGTGCGGCAGCGGATGAGGGCGGCTCCAGTAATATTCAGCTGTTGATTGATGACCTTTTCATTAATAACACCAAGGTCAATGTCAGTGCCAAATTGCTGGATAGGGAAGAGCAGAGAAGTGTCACTATCCCGGATATTCACCTTAAGGATTTAGGTCAAGGTGGCAACGATAGTTCGGTTGCTGCGATAGTTGATGAGGTGGTGCGTTTGGTGACCAAGGCTGCCACTAAGGCTGTCGTCGATGAACTTGGTAAGCAAAAGATTCAGGAAGCCATCGACAAGAAAAAAGGCGAAGCGATGCAAAAGCTCGATGAGAAACTGGGCGATAAGCTCAAAGATTTGTTTTAAGGCTGTTGCCCAAATAATTCGCGACTAGTCTGCGCACGCTGTTCTGGCGTGCGCTGTTCTCCGCTCAACCCTTCCACTTGCTGTAGGCGTGGAAAAATGCCGGTGCCGTTAGCCATTTGAATTGCCAGGCCGGGGCGGGCGTTTAGCTCCAAAATGAGTGGACCATGGTTTTTATCAATCACAATATCCACGCCCATATAACCCAGTCCAGTCATTTCCTGGCAGGCTGCGGCCAGCGGTAATAGCTTGTCCCAATCTGGAATTTGTAGCTCACTGAAATCGCGTTGTGTATCCGGATGCTGATAAATGGGGCGGTCATGCTGAACTGCGTGCAGCGCTTTACCTGTCGCCAGGTCAATGCCGACCCCCACGGCCCCCTGATGCAAATTCGCTTTGCCATCGGAAGCATGAGTTGCAAGGCGTAACATCGCCATGACAGGGTAGCCCTTAAAAATAATCACACGGATATCAGGAACGCCTTCAAAGCTGTAGGCATCAAAGATGTTGTGCGCCTCAATCATTGACTCGATCATGGCGATATCCGGGGAGCCGCTTAAACTATATAAGCCGCTCAAAATATTAGTGACATGACGTTCTAGCGCTTCGTGGCTAATGGCCTCTTCGCTGGGTTTGAAATAAATGTCGTGTTCACGTTCTGCGATCACCAAAATGCCTTTACCGCCGCTACCCTTAGAGGGTTTGATAACAAACTTTTCATGCGGCAGCAGCTGGCTATGCAGGCCTTTGACATCGTGTTGATAGCGTAAAGTGCCCAGTAGCTTCGGCACGGCAATGCCGGCTTGCTCAGCTAACAGCTTGGTTTTCAGTTTGTTATCCACTAACGGATACAGGTGGCGCGGGTTGTGGGCAGCAACATAGTCTACATTGCGACGGTTCATGCCCATAATGCCGCGCGCACGTAACTGTTTAGGGGTGGCGAACATCATTTGTCATTTGCCGTGTTGTGATTGCTTTTTTGCTGGCGTAAGACGCTATCCAGTTCGGTCTCCGCCAGTGGTTGGAAACGGCGTAATTCGGACAGGCGATAACCCGTGTATTGACCGAGCAATAGAATGACCGCCAGATTGACAAATAGCAGCTCCGGGAAGTTGAAGGTCAGATATTCAACGACGCGGTTGGTCATGCACAGATAAGCCAGTATCGCGACAAATAAACTGCCGGCACCTTGAATGAGCACTTCCTTGGGGCCATCTTCTTCCCACAGAATGGACATACGTTCGATCGTCCACGCGAGAATAATCATAGGGAAGAAGGTTACCGTCAACGCCTGACTGAAGCCGAGTTTCTGGCTAACAATGCTCATCGCCGCCATCAGGCCGATGACGACGATGATGACTGCTGATATGCGCGCCACCAGGAGTAGATTAAGGTGTGAAAGATAGGAGCGAATCAGCAAGCCGGCACTGACCACAAAGATAAAAATAAATAACCCGGTAATGAGTGACGTTTTAATAAAAGCCAGCGCGATCAAAATGGGCATAAAGGTGCCGGAGGTACGAATGCCCACCAGGGTGCGTAAAATAACCACAATTAGTGCGCCAATGGGTACCAGTAAGATAGCTTTAAAGGCGTTTTGTTCTTCAATGGGCAGGCTGTAGATGGAGAAGTCTACCAATGCGGCCTGTTCGTCACGGCCCTGTTGAACGGCAATGCTGCGTGCGGACTGGTTATTTTCAATAATTGAAAAATGCACTCTGGAACGGTGACCGCCTTCGACGTCGAGCAGGGAGAGACCGCCACGCTGCCAGAGGATAAAGTGTTCAGGGATACCCTCTTCGGCGGTGGATTGGTTAAATAACCGCCATTTTTTTCCATCATGAACTTCAATAAAGCTGATTAATGCCTGGCGACGGCGGCCATCCTCAAGAAACAGGCCGCGGACTTTACGTGCTGGAATCTCAGCGAGGTTTAACAGGTCAATGGCAAGGCGGGCTTTGAAATCTTCGCCCGGGCGGTCGCCCAGTAACAGGCGTACATTTTGACTGGGTTTTTCGGCGTTAAGAGTATGCAGTAACTCCAGCGTAAAAGTACGTGTGTCCGATGAGCGTTGGTTTAGCTCGTCAACCAGCGTGCTGGCAGCAGTACGAAAAGGTTCTTCAAATTCTGGTGTTTGGATGGCCGTGGGTTGTTGGCTGATCTGACCCTGATTTTCCCCCGGCTTTTCATACACATCAAGGCGGTAATAAACAGTTTGGCTGCCGGTTGCTTGACGGGAGCTCCATTGTGCGCGTCGCTGATCGCGCTGTTCAATTTTGGTGAAACCGTAGTTTGGCGAGGCGAAATCCTCACCTAAAATCTCTATACCTGGCGGGTTATAGGGCAATGCAAAGGACACGAGTGCGGGTTTATCCTGACCGGTAAACTCAATTTTTGCCTCAATCGTCCAGACGCTGGCTTTTTCTCCTGGCCAAAGGGGGAAACCCAACGCAAAGTGTTTATAGAGTGTCAGACCAACACCGGTGACCAGCAATAGCAAAACGAATAATAAAAACTTGGGGCGGCTATGCATGGTAAAGGCTCAATTTATTCGTCGTTGATGACAGGGGTGGTTTGGAATTTTTGGCTAACATCTACAATGGCGTAATCACGTAAAAAATTGCGACCAATCAATACCTGGTTTCTAAACACACTGCGATCGGTAAGGGTCATTTTTATGGGTTGGTCGAGATTGCCCAGACGTACGCGGATTTTGACGATAGGGCGCGACTGTGAATCGCCGTCGTGTTCTTTAATTTTTACATGACCAATGATACGCCGAATGATTTCGATTTTTTTATCGGTTTTCGGGTCGATGATATTAAAGCGAACATGTGCTTTACCGTCGCGTTCAAATTCGACCATATCCAGTGCGTTTAAGGAGGACGTTTTGGCGCCGGTATCAATGCGTGCGGTTAGTTCAATATCCGGTGGTGTGAGGTATACATTTTCCAGCTCACCGATGACCAGGTGCGATTTAGGTTGGCGCTGTTTAATCTCGGTTTTTGCATAGGCACCGAGTGACTTTTTCATTACCTCTAAGCGATTTTTTTCTTGGTTGAGCGTTTCTTCCAGGGAAGCAAGGCGCTGATTTTCTTCTTCCAGTTTTTGTAACTGTTCTGTTAATACCTGTTGCTGTTCATTAAGGGCGACTTCGCGCTGTTTGAGTTGATTTAGCCCACAACCCGAAGTTAGCAGCACCAGGCTGATTAAAGCCGGCAGCTTTAAACCGCGAATAGAGCCAGTCGTGACTTTGCGCTTATCAGAATCGGATATGGCTTTCATAAAGCTGTCATAAAATATCTGCAACATAATGTCATGAACAAAAAAATGAATGAAATAGAAGGATACTAAAATGCTTAGTTTTGAATCAGATACCTACCCATTATCGGAATGCAGCAATCCAGTTGCAAGCAGTCCTGCTCAGATCGTCGAAATACACTGTGCCTCGGTGGCTCAGCAGTTGCAAAGCGAATCACAAAATTCTGTGAGTATTGTTACCTTGAGACAGCGTGAACAGGTTGTGATTGAAACAAGCGGGTTTAATCCAGAGTTAGACCATTTGTAGTAATTTGAGCGTTCCAGAAATTAAAGATTAAAACGAACGCTGTTCGACGTCAGATATTCGCTAATGTTCAACCAAAGGTTTTAAAAAACTTTCCTTTCTTGTCATACGCCTCAGTCATGACTTTTTACTGCTGATTAAAAAGCTGCCTTCAATCGGAAGATGCAGTTTTTTAACTGCTGTGAGACCGCCAGTAAATAGCCGTGGTTTCTGATAGCAGCCCCACAGAGCAAAAGAATTAAAGCAGTTGTCATGAGAGGGGGGACCCATCATATCTCTGGCTCTGAGTATTAGTCGCATGATTAAGCGGCTGTGGAACTAGCAGACAGGCGATACGGCCTATAAAATCACAACTCTATTGCGGTGCCGCAGGTTTGCGTTACGGCCGCTATAACTTTTCAAAATAGTTTTTCAGGAAATTTTATTAATGTTGACGATTAACAGCCGCCTGGCGGCAGAATTACAGGTAAAGGAACGCCAGGTGGCTGCCGCGGTAGGGTTATTGGATGAAGGTAGTAGCGTGCCCTTTATTTCGCGTTACCGTAAGGAAGCCACGGAAGGGCTGGATGATGGACAGTTGCGTACACTGGATGAGCGCTTACGTTATCTACGCGAGTTAGATGATCGTCGGCAAAGTATCCTCAATAGTATTGAGGAGCAGGGCAAACTAACGCCAGCCCTGAAACGTGACATTAACGAGGCTGAAACTAAAACGAGTCTTGAAGACCTCTATTTACCCTTCAAAAAGAAACGTCGTACTAAAGCTCAAATTGCACGGGAGGCCGGGTTAGAGCCGTTGGCCTTAATGCTTTTGGAGCAACCTGAACTCGACCCGCAAGAAACGGCTGAAGGTTTTGTCAATGATGATCAGGGAGTGGCTGATGCGAAAGCCGCACTGGAGGGCGCCAAACAGATTCTCATGGAGCGCTTTAGCGAAGATGCCGGACTGCTCAGTAAGTTACGTGACTTTCTCAAACTTGAGGGCGTTGTAACGGCTTCAGTGGTGGCGGGTAAAGAGCAGGAGGGGGCTAAGTTTCGTGACTATTTTGAATACAGCGAACGGTTATCAAAAATGCCGTCGCATCGGGCATTGGCGGTTTTTCGTGCGCGTAAGGAAGGCATTATTTCGGTGGCGATTACGCTGGAATCACCTGGTGAGGAGTCTGCTAAGCCAGCCGCTCATCCCTGTGAAGCTATGGTGGCTGAGCATTGTCATATTAAACACGAAGGTCGTGCGGCAGACAGTTGGTTGCAGGAGGTGGTGCGCTGGACGTGGCGTATCAAACTGCTAACACACCTGGAGTTGGAGCTGTTGAATGAGTTGCGTGAGCGTGCAGAACTAGAGGCCATTGAGGTTTTTGGCCGAAACCTCAAGGATCTACTGTTGGCTGCACCTGCTGGCCGTAAGGTCACCATTGGCCTTGATCCGGGGTTGCGAACCGGTGTTAAAGTGGCAGTGGTAGATGAGACCGGGAAACTACTCGATTACGACACTATTTATCCAACGCCGCCACAAAAACGTGTTCGTGAAGCGGAGGCCGTTTTGCTGATGTTTTGTAGAAAACATGCCGTTAACTTGATTGCCATTGGCAATGGTACCGCATCGCGTGAAACCGATAAATTTGTCGGTGATATGCTCAGCAGCAATCCAGAATTAAGCATTCAGAAAGTGATTGTGAATGAAGCGGGCGCATCGATTTATTCTGCGTCGGAGTTTGCGGCGCAGGAGTTTCCCGATTTAGATGTCACCATTCGAGGGGCTATCTCTATTGCACGCCGTTTACAGGATCCCTTGGCCGAGTTAGTAAAAATTGACCCCAAATCAATAGGGGTTGGTCAATATCAGCACGACGTGAGTCAAATTAAGTTGGCGCGTAGTTTGGATGCCGTTGTTGAAGATTGTGTAAACGCTGTTGGCGTCGATCTAAATACAGCCTCAAGTCCTTTATTGGCAAGAGTGTCGGGGCTTAATCAAAGTCTTGCCAATAATATTGTCAACTTTCGGGAGCAAAATGGCGCTTTTTCTGATCGCTCGGCACTTATGCAGGTTCCGCGGTTTGGTGAAAAGAGTTTTGAGCAGGCTGCCGGATTTTTACGCATCAATGAAGGTGAAAACCCGCTGGATGCTTCCGGTGTCCATCCGGAAAGTTATGCTGTTGTTGAGCGCATTGCCGAACAAAGCAGTCGTGACGTTAATCGTCTGATTGGCGACACTGAATTTTTGAAAAAATTACGGCCTGAAAACTTTTGTGATGACCGTTTTGGATTGCCAACGGTGACCGATATTATTGCTGAGCTGGATAAACCGGGGCGCGACCCGCGTCCAGAGTTTAAAATGGCGCGGTTAAAAGAAGGCGTGGAAACGGTTAAAGATTTACAGCCGGATATGGTTCTGGAAGGCACAATTACCAATGTGACGAATTTTGGTGCGTTTGTTGATATTGGTGTTCATCAGGATGGTTTGGTGCATATCTCGGCGTTGGCTGACAAGTTCGTTAAGGATCCTCACAGCGTGGTAAAGGCAGGAGATATTGTGAAGGTGAAAGTGATGGCTGTGGACGTTGAGCGCAAGCGTATTGGCTTAACAATGAGAATGGCAGATAGTGCCGCTGACCAGCAGGGGCAAGCTGAACCTGCATCGCGCAAATCAGGCGCAGATAAAAAGCAACGTAGAACTGTGGCGAATAAGCAAAAGGATAAAAAACCGGCGGAAGGCACCATGGCGGCTTTGTTAAAGCAGGCTGGGGTTAAACGGTAGCGGTAGGAGCGCGCTTGTAGAGGAACCTGGTGCCACTTTTAACTTTCTATTAATTCACTATGATTGGTAAAAGGTTAAAACTTAAATAAAAAAGGCCAACAAATGTTGGCCTTACTGTTTCAGGTGATGAGGTTTTACACCAGCATTTGGCGGATTTCCTCAATTTCTTCTTTTGCCTCTTCTAAAATATGCAGGCTTTGATCTGGTGTTAGTTGCTGGAACGGTAGCTTATGGTAAGCCGGGATGTCAGTGATGTTGGGGCAGGTATTAAGTTCGCCACGGCCCATGTGCTGGTGATGGCGAGCAATTGTAACAATATCAGTGATATCCACTTCGGCATCGGAGCTACGGGTCCAGTCGCCACGTGCTTTGACGACATCAATTAACTCCTGATCAAACTGCCAATTGCGTAGTATGAGTTCACCAACAGCAGCTGCATAATTGTCGGTTAAATTTTTGTAGACGGCATCAAGATCCTGAGTCGCATCATGGTTTTTCGATAACCAGTCGAGTAGGGGTAGGCAGCCGATATCCTGCAATAGACCACCGAGTAGTGCTTGGTCAGGGTCAAAATCATCACAGCGCGTTGCCAGTAGAGCACTGATAGCGGCCAGGCTAGTGCTTTGTTCCCACTGTTTTCTCAACAATACTTTCAGTTGTGGGGAGTCGGTTTGAAACATGGCACGCAGTGTGTAGGTCAACACAATACTTTGTACGGAGTGTTGGCCAAGGCGACAAACGGCATGTTTGGCTGTTTTTATCGGGATTGGGCCTCGGTGCAAAGGGCTGTTAGCCACCTTTAAAATATAGGCGGCGAGTCCGGCTTCCGCTTGGACGATGTGAGCGATTTTCATGATGTCGTACTGTTCGTCTTTGAACGCATCACGAATTTTCATGGCAATATCGGGCATTGCCGGGAGTTTGATTTCCTCTTTTTTGATCGCGTTTTCAATCTGTTCAAGAAGTTCGTCTGTGTTGGTGTCGGAGCCTCCAACAATTTCGAGTTGCATAGCGTGCATTCCCTGATTCCCTAAAACGAGTTAGCGGTGAGCCAATTAAATTGGCCTAATTGACTAAAGGATAGACGCTTTTAACAGAAGTGCGGAAAAGTCCGCTAAAAAAAAGTGGTCTTTGTTAAGGGCAGTAAGCGCCGCAGGTCATGGCGACAGGCGGCGTTTTGGAAATTTGTCAGGTTAGGCTTTGCGCAAGATATCCTGACACAGGTGCTCAATCAGTGCTTTTTGAGCGTGTAGACGGTTTTCGGCCTCTTCCCAGACAACGGAGCGCGGGTCATCCAGCATGTCATGGCTGATTTCTTCGCCGCGGTGGGCCGGTAAGCAGTGCATGAATAACGCGTCGGGAGATGCGAGATCCATGAGCTTTGGGTTCACCTGGAAGCCCGCAAACTGTTGTTCGCGCTCTTTTTGTTCCTCTTCCTGGCCCATGGATGCCCAGACATCGGTTACGACCAAGTGTGAGCCGAGGGTCGCCTCGGCTGGATCGCGGAAAATTTTGACGTGACTCTTATGCTGCTCAAGCAGAGAAGCCATTGGCTCAAAGCCTTCCGGGCAGGCGATGTGTAATTTAAAGCCAAGCAGGTGAGCAGCATTAATATAGGAATTACACATGTTATTGCCGTCACCAATGTAGGTAACAATTTTGCCGCGAATGGAACCACGGTGCTCAACATAGGTTTGCATGTCGGCTAGCAACTGGCAGGGATGGTAATCGTCGGTCAGCGCATTGATGACAGGCACACTTGAGTATTCAGCAAAGCGTTCAATTTTGCTGTGCTCGAAGGTGCGAATCATAATGATATCGACCATACGTGACATGACCCGGGCGCTATCTTCGATGGCTTCACCTCGGCCTAGCTGGGTGTCACGCGGTGATAGAAATAATGCCGAGCCACCAAATTGCGCCATGCCGGTTTCAAAGGAAACACGTGTACGTGTCGATGATTTTTCAAAAACCATCGCCAGCACACGGTTTTTCAGCGGCTCATAAATAACGCCGTCGTGCTGCATTTTTTTCAGCTCGATGGCGCGTTGCAATAATTGTTCAAATTCTGCGCCGGTGAGGTCACAGAGTGTCAGAAAATGCTTGTTTGACATAGGAGTCTCGTGGGCTGAATTAACCTTTATTGCTCGATTGACGACGGTCTGAGGTGTCGCGATCTTTAGCACGGCGTTGGCCTTGGCGATCATCGCCAGCATAAACCTTGATTAACTTGCAGATAGCTTCGACAGCCAGATCGGCTTCTTCGTCGGTCAGTATCAGCGGTGGCAATAGGCGAATGACTGAGTTGGCGGTGACGTTAATTAGTAGACCTTTGGCTTTTGCTAACATGACCAGCTCGGTGCAGGGCTCATTCAGCTCGATACCAATCATTAAGCCTTTACCGCGAATATCGGTAATGTAGTTAGCATCTGCCAACCTGGCTTTTAAACCGTCCAGCATTCGTTGCCCCAAACTCTCGGCACGTTCAATCAATTTGTCGTGAATAAGGGTATCCACGGTTGCCAGAGCTGCAGCACAAACAAGCGGGTTGCCGCCAAAGGTTGAGCCGTGGGTGCCTGCCTGTAGAACGCCAGCGGCTTTACCTTGCGCCAGGCAGGCGCCAATAGGAACACCGTTGCCGAGTCCTTTTGCGGTTGTTACAACGTCTGGCAGAATATTGTTGTGCTGGTAAGCGAAGTATTTACCGGTGCGACCATTACCCGATTGTACTTCGTCGAGCATCAGTAGCCAGTTGTTTTCATCACATAGGGTGCGTAATTCATTCAAATAGTTTTCTGCGGGCACGTGTACGCCGCCTTCTCCTTGAATGGGCTCAACAAAAATGGCGACGACATCCGGAGTGTTGCCAGCAATTGTTTTTATGGCGTCAATATCGTCATAGGGGGCACGGATGAAGCCGTTGACCAATGGTTCAAAGCCCGCCTGGGCTTTGCGGTTGCCTGTTGCGGTTAGTGTCGCCATCGTTCGGCCATGAAAGGCGCTGTCGGCAACAATAATATTTGGCGTGTTAATTCCCTGCTTGTGACCGTACAGGCGAGCAAGTTTGATCGCTGCTTCATTAGCTTCAGCGCCAGAATTACAGAAAAAGACCTTGTCCATGCCGGAAACTTTAGTCAGGCGGTTCGCCAGTTCCGTTTGCAATGGAATTTCATACAGGTTGGATGTGTGTAGTAAGCGCCCAGCCTGGTCCCGAATGGCGTGTGTGACAGCCGGATGACTGTGACCTAAGCCGCACACAGCAATACCGCTGAGAAGATCCAGGTACTTATTGCCATTGGTGTCGAATAACCAGGCACCCTGGCCCATTTCAAAGGCTGTATCGGCCCGTTTATAGGTGTCCATTAAGGATGTGCTTGCCATTTTCTTTAATCCTGAAAAACGCAAAAAGGCAGCCGATGCTGCCCTGTTACTGAAAAATTTTGATCATCATATAAAGAACTAGATTTAAAAACAACGTGAACAGCCGGTGTTACGGGCTTTTATTGTTATTTTACACGGCTTGGAGCCTAGGTTTGGGTGTGTTGAGGGTAATTGAACGGCATTTTTTGTCGGTAAAGCGGTCTATGTGTGCGGCGCAAATAATTTGCGAACTTAGTAAACTTGCATTGATTGATGGGCTGTTAATGCGTTGCCGATGCCTGTACAATGCCGCCCGTTATTGAAACCGCAGTGCTGTTCGTGGTTGATGCTTTATACCAGGTATTATTTTTGAGGTGAGTTATGGATGTAATGGAAACCATTAAACAACAGGTCGAGAACAACACGATCATTCTTTATATGAAGGGCTCTCCACAGCAGCCTCAGTGTGGCTTCTCTTCGCAGGCGAGCCAGGCAGTCATGTCCTGTGGTGAGCGTTTTGCGTTTGTTAATATCCTGGAGCACCCGGACATTCGCGCCACACTGCCAAGCTACTCCAACTGGCCGACATTCCCTCAGCTTTTCATCAAGGGCGAACTAGTTGGCGGTTGCGATATTGTTATGGAACTGCACGAGCAGGGTGAGCTGCAAACGATGATTAAAGATGCGGCGGCTGAATCAGCTGAGTAATTTGCCACTGTCGTTAATTGCCTAAAACCCGCCATTTTGTGCGGGTTTTTTGTTGGTGAAAAGCGTTTGAAGTCAGCTGGCCATGTAATACAATAAGCCGAGTTTTTTTGATCTAGATCATATTTTACGGAGATTAACCATGAGTGTTTTAGTTGGTAGACCTGCCCCAGATTTTACTGCTTCTGCTGTTTTAGGCAGTGGCGAAATTGTTGACGAATTCAACCTGTCAGCAAGCACCAAAGGTAAGTATGCAGTTGTTTTCTTTTATCCACTGGACTTCACCTTTGTTTGCCCTTCAGAGCTGATCGCTTTTGATCACCGCCTGAAAGAATTTACCGATCGTGGTGTTGAGGTGATCGGTGTGTCTATCGATTCACATTTCACTCACAATGCGTGGCGTAACACAGCCATCAACGATGGTGGTATCGGTCAAGTGGGTTACACGCTGGTTGCAGATATGAAACACGAAATCTGCCAGGCTTACGATGTTGAACATCCTGAAGCAGGTGTTGCTTTCCGTGGTACTTTCCTGATCGATAAGGAAGGTCAGGTTCGTCATCAGGTTGTTAACGATCTGCCGCTGGGTCGTAACATTGATGAGCTGCTGCGTATGATTGATGCACTGCAATTCCACGAAGAGCATGGTGAAGTTTGTCCTGCTGGTTGGAACAAAGGCGATAAAGGTATGGATGCTTCTCCTGACGGTGTGGCTTCTTACCTGTCTGAGAATGCTGACAAGCTGTAAGCATCTCTACATAGTGTTATAAAAAAAACCCGGCTTTTGCCGGGTTTTTTATGTCTCTACAATTTGTCGGTGAGCTTTAATTTAGCCTGCGGGTCATTGTTATTCGCCCAGCCAGCCGCCCAATTCGCGCCAGCGATTGGCGATGAAACAGAATAATTCGGCGGTTTTTTCCGTATCGTAGCGGGCAGAGTGAGCCTCTTCGTTGCTGAATTCGATTTCAGCGACCTCGCAGGCTCTGGCTAATACGGTTTGGCCAACAGCTAATCCTGCCAGGCTAACGGTGTCAAAGTTTGAAAAAGGGTGGAAAGGATTGCGTTTGATGTCGCAGCGTTCGGCAGCAGCATTAACAAAACCATGATCGAAATGAGCATTATGGCCGACCAGAATTGCACGTTTGCAGCCGCTTGCTTTCACGGCTTTTCGAACGGTGCGGAAGATGCCATCCATGGCTTCCTGCTCAGTGTTGGCAATTCTTAATGGGTGGTATGGGTCGATGCCGGTGAACTTAATGGCAGCTTCTTCAATGTTGGCGCCTTCAAAGGGTTTTACGTGAAAAGAGAGCGTTTCCCCTGGATAGAGTAACCCCTGCTCATCCATTTGAATGGGAACGGCGGCGATCTCTAGCAGGGCATCGGTGGCGGCGTTAAAGCCGCCGGTTTCCACATCAATCACAACAGGCAGGTAGCCGCGGAAGCGGTTAGCCATCATTGATGACGCTTTTGAAGTTGGTTCAGACATCCATTTTCCCTAATGTTAATAGGTTATCGCGATTAAATAACTTGCCAACCCAGTGTTTCGCCAGCCATAAGCGGCGTAATGACTTCGTTTGCGGCGGCAATTTCGGTGGGAATTAGCCAATCTTTTTTGGTCAGCGTGATGGTGTCGGTATTGCGCGGTAGCTGATAAAAATCCGGACCAAAATGGCTGGCGAAACCTTCCAGCTTATCCAGCGCATTCATTTTTTCAAATATATGGGCATACAGTTCGATGGCGGCAAAGCCTGTGTAGCAACCGGCACAACCACAGCTGGTTTCTTTCGTGTGGCGTAGGTGAGGTGCGGAGTCCGTGCCGAGGAAGAATTTAGGGCTGCCGCTGATAGCGGCTTTCAGTAAGGCTTCCTGGTGAGTGCCGCGCTTAAGAATCGGCAGGCAATACAGGTGCGGGCGAATGCCGCCAACCAACATGTCATTACGGTTGTATAGCAGGTGCTGAACGGTGATGGTTGCACCTACGTTAGCGGGGGCTGACGCAACAAATTGTGCCGCATCAGCTGTGGTGATGTGCTCCATGACTATTTTCAGCTTCGGGAAGCGCTCAACCAGCGGTGCCAGTGTCCGGTCGATGAAAACTTTTTCACGATCGAAAATATCAATATTGGCATCGGTCACTTCACCATGCACCAGGAAGGGGATGTTGTGCTCTTCCATGGCGGCCAATGTATCGAAGGATTGCTCCAGCTCGGCAACGCCCGACTCAGAGTTTGTGGTGGCTCCGGCAGGGTAAAATTTAACCGCTTTAACCGAAGGGCTTTTGGCGGCTTTGGCAATTTCTGCGGGTGAGGTTTCGCCCGTGAGGTATAGCACCATTAATGGGTCAAAGTTACGGCCTGCCGGGACCTGTGCCATGATGCGTTCTCGATAGGCGTGGGCCTCGTCGCAGTTAGAAACAGGTGGTTTCAGGTTAGGCATGATAATGGCACGGCCAAAGTAGCGTGAAATATCAGGTACAGTGGTGGCCAGCATGTCACCATCGCGAACATGAACATGCCAATCATCGGGGCGGGTAATGGTCAGTGTTGTCATAACTTTTGGATCAGAATTTGAATAATAAAATGGGGCTGAATTTGAGGTTGCATCCTACCGTAAAGCGCCGAACTTCGATAGGTGTTTTTAGTGAACAACAGGGCCTTAAAGATGGGTAGATAAAGCTGTATTGGTATTAAAGTTTTTTTATTTCGCGCCGATTAACTCATCGGATAACGCATTTGTAGCGTGGATTTTTTTGTTTTGCTTGGTGAGCGATGAATAATTATCGGTTTAAGACAATGGCGCGATTACTGCTGACTGCCTTGATGGCGTTAGTAGTGATGCCTGTCTATGCGATTACTTACCAGGCGGGCCTTGAAGATAGCGAATGGTTTGTTCAGAGTTCGGAGCTGGAATGCCGGATATGGCAGCCTATCCCCAACTTTGGTGAGGGCGTGTTCAGTAATCGGGCGGGCTATAACTTACAGTTTCATCTGCGTGGAGCCAATTCCGCGCTGGCCCCTGGTGAGGCTGAATTGATGGCAGAAGGACCTATCTGGAAGCCGGGTGTTGAGGCTAACAAAATTACCGATGTTTGGGTTGTCGATGATTTAATTCCGTTAACGGTTAAGGCGCCTTTCGCCGATTTAATGATGGCTAAGTTGGGTGAAGGCCTGATGCCTACTATCGCCACCAAAAGCGATTTGGCTGAGGGGTATCCTGCCGTTAAAGTGGCGGTTTCTACAGTCAATTTCCCGCAAGCCTATGCTGATTACGAGCGATGTGTGCGGAATCTTATTCCCGTCAATTTTCGTCAAATTGAGCGCTCTACTATTTTCTATGCCTCTGGCCGAACCAAACTGGCACCGGAGGTTTTGGAACAGTTGGATTTGATTGTTCGCTATATGAAAGCCGATAAGCGTATTAAACGTGTGGTGGTTGATGGTCATACGGATAGTGCGGGCGATAAAGAAAGCAATATCAGGGTATCCAAACAACGCGCCAGCTTGGTGGTGGCTTACTTTAAAAAAGCCGGTATCAGCTCAAAACGTATTGTCATGCGGTGGCATGGCGACCGTTATCCAACCGCTGCAAACGATACGGATGAAGGGCAGGCACGTAATCGACGGGTGACGATTCGGCTGGATCGAGAATAGATTGACGAAAAACGACTGCAAGCGCCCCTAAAAACTGATAAATCCTTGCTTCCTCTATGTTTTTTTACGCGTCGCGTTTAGAATATGCGCCCTGTGATTTTACCTAATTCTCGGAGCGACGATGTCTGATATCAAAAAAGTAGTGCTGGCCTATTCTGGCGGTCTTGACACCTCTGTTATCTGTAAATGGATTCAGGAAACCTACAACTGTGAAGTGGTGACCTTTACTGCTGACCTGGGTCAGGGTGAAGAGGTTGAGCCAGCGCGAGCCAAGGCAGAAGCACTAGGCATCAAGGAAATCTACATTGACGATCTGCGCGAAGAGTTTGTACGCGATTTTGTATTCCCAATGTTCCGCGCCAATGCCATCTACGAAGGTGAGTACCTGTTGGGTACCTCTATTGCAAGACCATTGATCACCAAGCGTTTGATTGAAATCGCTAATGAGACGGGTGCTGACGCAATTGCTCACGGTGCCACTGGTAAAGGTAATGACCAGGTGCGGTTTGAGCTGGGCGCGTACGCGTTGAAGCCTGGCGTTAAAGTGATTGCACCTTGGCGTGAGTGGGATCTGACGTCTCGTGAAACGCTCTTGGCTTACTGTGATGAGCATGGTATTCCAGTTGAGAACAAGCAAGGTACTAAATCTCCTTATTCTATGGATGCCAATCTGCTGCACATCTCCTACGAAGGCGGAATTTTGGAAGATCCATGGGCTGAGCCTGAAGACAGCATGTGGATGTGGAGTGTTTCCCCTGAAGCTGCGCCAGAGACTCCAACCTATTTGGAACTGACCTACGAGAAAGGCGATATCGTTGCCATCGACGGCAAAGCGATGACACCTGCCGAAGTGCTGACTTACCTGAACAAGGTAGGTGGAGAGAATGGTGTTGGCCGTGTTGATATCGTTGAAAACCGTTTTGTGGGTATGAAGTCCCGCGGTTGCTATGAAACACCGGGCGGCACGATTATGTTGAAGGCGCACCGTGCGATCGAGTCCATTACTCTGGATCGTGAAGCAGCGCACTTGAAAGACAGCCTGATTCCAAAATACGCGGAAATTATCTACAACGGATACTGGTGGGCGCCTGAACGTCGTGCTATGCAGGCGTTGATTGATGAGACTCAAACCTTCGTTAACGGCAAAGTACGCGTTAAGCTTTATAAGGGTAACGTCATTGTCGTGGGTCGTGAGTCTAATGACAGCCTGTTCGACGAAAGCATTGCCACCTTTGAAGATGATGCCGGTGCGTACGATCAGAAGGATGCGGAAGGATTCATTAAGCTGAATGCACTGCGCCTGAGAATTGCAGCCAGTAAAGGCCGCAGTCAGCTATAAGCGGAAACAGTCTTTTTAGCTAGCTAAACGGGTGGGAAGTGTGAAAGCACTTCCCATTTTTTTTGACCATTTTTACGAGGTGAACCATGCGGATTTTGCACGCTATGTTGCGAGTGGGTGACTTGCAGCGCGCTATTGATTTTTATACAGAGGTGCTGGGGATGCGGTTGTTGCGCCGTTCAGATAATGAAGAATATCAGTACACTTTAGCCTTTGTGGGGTATGGTGATGAATCTGATGAAACAGTACTGGAGCTAACCTACAACTGGGGCGTTACTGAGTACGAGTTGGGGGCCGCTTTTGGCCATATCGCTATTGAAGTTGATGATGTGTATTCAGCCTGCGATAAAATTCGTGCAAAGGGTGGGGTTATTAGTCGCGAGCCGGGCCCGGTCAAGGGCGGCACCACCGAAATCGCCTTTGTGAAAGACCCCGATGGTTATGCGATTGAGCTGATCAGCGCCAAGCATGCGGCTAAAGGGCTGGAAGGGTAGAGACAGCTATGAATAGTGACTCTTAACCTTGTCTACAGAGCTAAGAGTCACTTTTACGGCGCATTGATAGAATGATAACCGGGTCAAGAGGAACGTCTTGGTACCGCTGTACGCGCCCGGTCGGCACACGGCTGATCATATCGATGACGGGTAAACCCTCTGTCACCTTGGCAAATACCGCGTAGCCCGCTTTGTTAAAGCTGGCGTTGAGCGATGGGTTGTTTTCCAGGTTAATAAAAAACTGCGAGGTGGCGCTATCAGGGTGTGATGTACGTGCCATAGATAGCGTACCACGCCGGTTTGCCAGCCCATTATTCGATTCATTAACAATTGGCGCACGAGTTTTTCGTGGTCGCATGTTGCTGGTAAAGCCGCCACCCTGAATGACAAAGTTGGGCACGACACGGTGGAAAACGGTGTTGTCATAGAAACCGGCGTCGACATATTCCAGAAAGTTAGCGACGGTAATTGGCGCCTTTTCAGGCAACAGCGTGATGGTTATGGTTCCCATGCTGGTGCGTATGTCGACTTGAGGCTGCGTTTTCGCATTGGATTCAGGGGCTGCCGGTGTTTCCGCCTGCACTAACAGAGCTAGGCTGAGGCTGATTAGAAGCAGACAAAAACGAGAAAAATAACGCATTGTTATCACCTAAACCCAGCCACTGTCTTTGCGTTTTGGTTTTAGGGATGGCAACACCAAACCCAGTACCAGACCTAGTAAAATGGCGCCAGCTCCCATCATAAAATACTGGCTCTTGGCGTCGTTTTTCAGGCGTTCGTTATCCGAACTTAGTAAGTCAATATCGTTTTTCAGCTGTTGATTTTCTTCAATCAATTGCTGATTACGTTGATTAATGCTGATCGCATTGCCCGACACATCCTTGATGTAGTTGAGCTCCTTTTCCAGCTTGGCGTTTGTGTCCTGCAAAGCCTTGTTTTGACGGTTTAACTCAGATGCCGTCTGGCTGGCATTATTTTGACCGGCGGTTAACTCCTGGTTTTTTTTCTTTAAGTCGGCCAGCTGTTTTTGAGCCTGCGCCAGGCGGTGTTTGGCGATGGGTGTATTGACAAGGTAGCGTGTCAAAACCCAACCTTCAGTACCACGAGAGGTTTTCACTTTGGTGTAGCCGGTATCTTTATTTCGCTCAAGGACTTCCATGGCAGTACCGCTCTCGGGGTAGGCGATGATGCGGTAAGCATTGGAGTGTCCTGAACGCATTGGTGCTTTAAAACTGTCGGTTACATAGGCGGTGGCAGCCAGCGCTGGCTGGCTGAGAAGCCAAGCGGCCACCACAAAGGCGATTTTTTTCACGTTACTTCCCACACTGATTGGTTGGATTTTCATTGTATTAACGATGCTTTTTGAGTGGGCTCGGGATGTTATGGCAGCACCTTGTTGAAGGGTTTTACGATGACTTTTTCATAAACCCCTGCTGCAATATAAGGGTCGGCGTCGGCCCAGCTTTGTGCGTTGTCAAGGGAATCGAATTCGGCAATCACCAAACTGCCAGTGAAGCCCGCTTCACCTGGATCAGCTGAATCAATAGCAGGGTGAGGACCGGCAATTAACAGGCGACCCTGCTCCTTTAGCGCAACCAGACGCTCAACGTGAGCAGGGCGAGCTTCTTTTCGAAGAGGCAGACTGTTAGGGATGTCCTGGCTGATAATGGCGTAAAAAAGTGACATGGTTAAATCCTGTAATTAAGTGTAGTAATGGTTGATATGTTGGTTTTTGGTTACAAAATATAAGCGGTTATTAGTCGCTGGATTCGGTTTTTTTAGCGGGGCTGTTTTCAATATGGCGTGACAGGTAGACGCCCTGCAAAATAATAAATACCAGCGTTAGTCCCAGCATGCCGAATAGCTTGAAGTTAACCCAGGCCTCTTCTGAAAATTGGCCGCTGAAGGCAACATATAAGTTGATTGCGCCGCTGAAAATAAAAAATCCTACCCATAAATAATTAAGCTTTGCCCAGATGGCCGTTGCTAGTTCAATCTGGCCGCCCATCATGCGCTGTAGAATATTTTTACTACCGATGAATTGGCTGCCTAAGAAGACCAAGGCAAAGAGCCAATTGACAATCGTTGGCTTCCACTGGATGAAAGCCTTGTTTTCAAACACGATTGTTGCGCCGCCTAGCAGCACAACCAAAGCTAGCGTAATGAGGTACATTTTTTCGATTTTTCGAGTCTGCCAATAAGCATAAGCAACTTGAAAAATGGTCGCAGGGATGAGTACTGCAGTGGCGGTAATCATGTTATCTGTGTACTTATACACGGCAAAAAAGATAACAATAGGGAAAAAGTCGAATAGTAGTTTTTTCATGAAGTTTATTTCATCTGGATCAAAGTGATCGAAGTTTCAAAGAGCAGCGATTATAAAGGACTTAGTATAGACATGGGAAATAGGATAAGTTTGGTGATCCGTACAGATTTTTTGCAGAGCTCAGCGGTGAGTCGGTTATGGTGGCGAGTTTTTCATCCGAGTCGCTGAACTTGGGGTGACCGACTAAGCCTTAGGCACAGCTTGAAAATGCGTGTATTGAGTTGATTGGTATAGCGTTTTGTATGATTAAGTGAACTTCTTGGGTTTATTTTTCAATGATTTAGCACATAAATTCAGTACCGATTGACGCCCAACAAAGTGATCTAAATGCTATGCTTTTCGTTTAAATTTTAGAGTTCAGAATGGATTGTTGAATGCCCAAGAAATTATTGCCCTTCATTATACTCACCGCACTGATTGTCGTAGCGGTGCTGATTAAGCTTAATCCCCCCAGCAGTGAACGCAATGCAGAGCTTAAAACCAGAGAGCTGGCCGTTGAAGTGGTTAAATTGCAGGTACAAGCTTACCAACCGATCCTACAAAGCTACGGACGAGTTAAACCTCGAACGGAAAGCGAGTTAGTGCCGCAGGTGGCGGGTAAGGTAGTGCGTATTAGTCCCAATTTTCGCAATGGTGGTTTCTTTGAGGCTGGGGAGCTGTTACTGGAAATTGATGACCGGGATTACCAAGCCAGCGTTAATAGTGCGCGTGCCAACCTAATTGAGTCGCGCCAGTTATTGATTCAGGAGCAGGCGCAGGTTAAGCAGGCCAAAGATGACTGGGTGCGACTTGGTAATCGGGGGCAACCTCCCACGCTGGTGTCCCGCGAGCCCCAGTTAAAGGCTGCACAGGCCAAGGTGCTGGCTGCCGAGGCGCAACTTGATACCGCCCAGGCTAACCTTGAGCGCACACGAATTGTTGCGCCTTATGCTGGTCGTATGCTGGAGAAAAAAGTTGATGTGGGCCAGGTCGTCAATGCTAATAGCGCGATTGCCAGTATTTACGCTGTCGATACGGTGGAGGTGAGGCTGCCTCTTAAAAACCGCGATCTGGCTTATATTGATTTGCCGGAAAGCTTGCGGGTTAACAAGGACCGGCAGCAACCTCTACCCGCTGTCGAATTGATTTCTGAGCTGGGTAAAAGTGAGCACTGGCAAGGTAAAATAGTCCGTACCGAGGGGGCGATTGATGCGGCCAGTCAACAACTCTATGTGATTGCGCAAATTGATGACCCTTACGGAGAAGCGGCGCGTGATCGCCAGCCACTGAAGATAGGTCAATATGTGCGTGCTGAAATTAGTGGGCGGAGGCTAAAACAGGCATTGGTGATCCCTAACAATGCTATTTATCAGGGGAGTTATGTGTACTTGGTTGAACAGGACACTTTACGCCGCCGTAATATCGATATTGCCTGGCAAAATGATAACCAAGCCTTGATAAAAAAGGGGCTAAAGGCTGGCGAGCTACTGGTGCTTACGCCGTTGGGGCAAGTGGCATCTGGTACCGCGGTGAGAATCGTTGAGGGTGTCGTGGCTGGCGAACAGGCTGAGGCAAGCGAATGATTAGTTGGTTTGCACGTAACCATGTAGCTGCCAACCTATTACTCATCACCATTGTTTTTCTGGGTTTTTTCTCGGTTCGTACTCAGTTGCCGGTGGAGTTTTTTCCGCAGTTTGATACCGATACAGTGACTATTTCTGTAACTTTGCGTGGCGCGACTCCTCAGGATGTGGAGCAGAGTATTGCTATTCGTATTGAAGAAGCATTACTTGACCTGGAGGGCATCGACAAGGTCATTAGTCGTTCCGCTGAGGGCAGCACCACGGTTACGGTCGAGCTGGATGATGACTACGACGACCGTGATTTGCTGGCCGATATTAAAGCCCGAGTCGATGCGATTAATACCTTCCCTGTTGATGCCGAAAAGCCGGTTGTAAGCCTAGAGCAGTTCCGTAATCGAGTGATCAGTGTTGCTGTTGCGTCATCTTTTGGTGAACACGAAGTGCGTGAATATGCCGAGAAGGTTCGTGATGACTTATTGCGGCTGCCGGGAATTTCGCAGGTTGAGCTCGATGCTGTGCGTGATTATGAAATTGGCATTGAGGTGGCTCAGGACCGGCTACGAGAATATGGATTGACGCTGGCGGCTATTGGTGAGGCGATCAGCAAAAGCTCGTTGGATTTGTCTGCCGGCAATCTTCGCACGAAGGGCGGTGATGTGCTGATTCGCTCCAAAGGGCAGGCTTATCAGCGTGATGAGTTTGAGCGCATTGTGGTGAAGACAAATGCCGATGGCAGTATTTTACGGCTGGGTGACATTGCCCGGGTTAATGATGACTTCGAAGAGGTACCGCTACGAACCCGCTTCAATGGTGAGCCTGCGGCGTTAGTTGAAGTTTATCGCGTGGGTAAAGAAAACATTATTGACGTTGCTGAAACAGTACACCGCTATATTGATCAGGTGCAGCCTTCTTTACCCGAAGGCATGATCGTCAGTTATTGGGACGATAACTCTGTGCCGGTGAAAAACCGTATTGGTACGCTGATGCGTAATGCCGCGCAGGGCGGTATATTGGTGCTGCTGCTGTTAACGCTATTTCTGCGTCCAGCAATTGCATTCTGGGTGTTTGTTGGTGTGCCGGTTAGCTTTATGGGCGCCTTTTTTGCGATGAACCTGATGGGAATGTCGATCAATATTGTTAGCCTGTTTGGTTTTATTCTGGTGCTGGGTATTGTCGTTGATGACGCGATTGTCACGGGTGAGAATGTTTACCGGCACATGCGTGGCTCTGAAACGGGTTTGCAGGCGGCTATCAACGGTACCAAGGAGGTCTCTGTACCGGTTACTTTTGGTATTCTGACCACCATTGCGGCTTTTTTACCGATTGCCTTTGTGGAAGGCGCACGAGGGGCTATTTTTGCGCAAATTACGTTAGTGGTGATCCCGGTACTGATCTTTTCATTGATCGAGTCGAAACTGGTGCTGCCAGCCCATCTAAAGCATGTGCGCCTGCCCACTAAAAACAGCCGTCGTAACCGGTTGGAACAGTGGCAGCAGCGTTTTGCCGATGGTTTTGAGTTTGCCATACTTAAATATTACCGGCCGCTGCTGAAGCTTAGCCTACGCCATAGTTTCTCTGTCTTAGCACTGTTTGCGGGTAGTTTTATTTTGTTGCTGAGTATTATTACCAGCGGCTGGACGCAGTTTACCTTTTTTCCACGCGTGCCGAGTGAGACGGTCAGAGTAACATTGGCAATGCCGGTGGGAACCTCTTTTAATGTGACTGATCGTTATATTCGCCGGATGATTGATGCCGCTGAACAGTTGCAGGAAAAGTACCGCGACCCCAACAGTGGCGAAAGTGTGATCATTAATATTTTAGGTTCGACAGGGGCGAGCGGTGGGGTTGGTAGTCTCGGCAATGTGCGCTTTGAAATCGTGCCGCCGGAGCAGCGAGCATTAACGATTACAACAAATGAGTTGGTGAGTGAGTGGCGTGAGGCGATAGGGGAAGTGCCGGGTTCTGAATCCTTGTTGTTTAGGGCGGAAATTGGCCGTGGCGGTGACCCTATCGATGTTCAATTAACAGGACGCTCATTAGAACAGCTGGGCGATGTGGTCGATAAAGTAACTGCTCATCTGGCCCAGTATCAAGGCGTCTTTGATATTAATAACAGTCTTTCCAGCGGCAAGGAGGAATTGCAGCTGGAGTTGACGGCACAGGGTCATGCGCTTGGTTTAACGCGTGCCGATGTGACCCAGCAGGTGCGACAGGCATTTTTTGGCGTTGAGGCACAGCGAATTCAGCGTGGTCGTGATGATGTTCGTGTGATGGTTCGTTTGCCCGCAGAAGAACGCAAAGCGCTGACTGATCTGGAAGGGTTATTGATTCAAACGAATAACGGCGATTCCGTTCCGCTGTCACACGTGGCTCGTTTCGACACCAGTCGCAGTCCTGCCACTATTTATCGCATCGATCACTATCGAACCGTTAATGTGCGCGCTGATGTCGATAAAGAAGCGGTGAACATGCCGGTTTTACAACAGGATTTAAAAGCATTCCTTGATGAGCAGTTACAGCAGTACCCAGGTGTTCGCTATGAGTTAGAGGGTGAGGCTAAGGAGCAAAGAGAGGCCTTTAGTTCGCTGGGCTGGGGGTTGATATTTGTTCTGTTTGTTATTTATAGCCTGCTGGCCATTCCCTTTAAATCCTATGCTCAGCCAATTATTGTCATGTCGGTGATGCCCTTTGCGGCTATTGGCGCGATGATTGGTCACTGGATCATGGGAATGAACCTAACCATTATGAGTGTGCTGGGACTGATGGCGTTACTCGGTGTGGTGGTAAATGACAGCTTGGTGCTAGTTGATTTTATTAACCAGCGCCGTCGTTCGCATGTCGGTTTATTAAAAGCGATACTGCAGGCTGGCACGGTGCGTTTCCGCCCTGTCATGTTGACCTCAGCCACCACCTTTATTGGTCTGATGCCCTTGTTGTTTGAAAAGTCGACTCAGGCACAATTTTTGATTCCGATGGCGGTATCACTGGGTTTTGGAATTTTGTTTGCGACTTTGATTACGCTGGTGATGGTGCCAATAAATTATCTATTACTGGCAAACTTAAAAAGTTGGTTTCAGCGTAGAGTTTGAGGACAGCGTCTATTAAAGGCTGTTGTCTTTAAAGGGCAGGTAAAGTAGGCAGCGAGAATGCTGCCTACTTAGAGATCAACTAGCTTTTATTGGCAACACGTTTTTGAGCTAGGCGTAGACCTAAAAAGCCTAAGCCAAACAGAGCCAAGGTGCCGGGTGTTGGCACAGTGCTACAGTCTTCCAGTTGAGGATTACAGCCTGCATCAATAATTTCCTGAACTTTCGTGTTTACGAAGTTAGTAAAGAAGGTTTCAGGTGTGCTACGGAAGTCCAGAATATTGAAGAACTGACCACCGTACAGTGTTGCCAACTCAGGATAAGTATTTGGCTCAGGTACAGAGCCGCTACCATTTGCAAGGCCAACTGCATTTGGGTTGCCGATGATGTTCACCAGTGGGTCGACCTGTGCTAATGAGGACAGAACGCTAGCGACCTCTGAAACAGAGCTGTCATCATTTTCATCGGTAACCAGTACCAGGTTTTTAACGGAGTTTGCCCGGAAGTTAGCGGTTAAGGCTGTTCCCAAGGCGTTTACGCCGTCTTCATTGCCGCCGCCATTTGCCGTTAAGGTTGTAAACGGACTACCCACAGCGGTGAACGTTGTGAAGTCGACAATATCCTGAATCAGTGTTTCAGAACCGCCGAATCGAACCAAGCCATAATGGGCATCAATGCCATTATTGACCATGGCGGTATTAAATTCGGTAATTCGTTGTTTTACCTCGGTGATGTCGCCTCCCATACTGCCGGAGGTGTCAATAGCCCAAACAATATCGGCAAGAATGACAGCATTTGCATTTGCAGCAAAAACAAATGGTGCACATAAGCCTATTAAAAGAACTCTTATAAATTTTTTCATGTTGCTACCCTGCTTTGTTTTTTGGTTGAGAATTTAGACGCTATACCGTTTGTCTTACGACTCAGTAAGGTAAATGCATAAACTGTTCCAATTTTTTTGTTTAATAAAAACAAATAGTTATGTCTTCTGGTTTTGTTTTGTGTAAAAAAAATTGACAGGTTTGTATGGTTGCAATTAATGCGTGTAAGTCAGTATTCGACGCAAGGTATAAGCGCCCTTATGCGCGATGAAAGGCACTTTGGGTGGTGGTGAAGTTCTCGTTTTAATGGGTATTTGCCGCCGCTAGCAGAGGTCTCGAATTTTAGCCTTGAAAAATTACAGCCTGATAGCCTCGATTCATGTGGCTCATCGTTAAGACTGCTATAGTTAAACGGCGACTAATAAAAATAACTATTTCAAGCAGGAACAACCAATGGATGGTAATAAGCAGGTCTTACCGATTTTAGCCGGGGGCGGCACACGGCTCCCTGCTCACGTAGGTATTCTCAAGGGATTGGAAGATCTCAATTTAAGTTTTGATCACCTTGTGGGCGTTTCCGGTGGCAGTATTGTGGCGGCACTTTATGCCGCAGGCAAACCACTACAGGAGCTATATACTTTGGCCCTGGAAACCAAATTCAATCAATTTCTTGGCCAGTCATTGATCACCTTAATTAGTAAAGGCGGCTTGTCGACAGGCAAAGTGTTCGAAGAGTGGATAGATGATCAGTTGCGAGGCATTTGCTTTAAAGACCTCGATACGAATCTGTACATCGTGGCCAGCGATGTGGCGACTGGCGAACCGGTTGTTTTCAGTAAGCAAGAATCTCCAGATTTGAAAGTGTCAAAAGCGGTACGCTTTTCCATGTCGATCCCAATTATATTCAGTTTTAATGAGTACCAGGATCGTATTCTGGTGGATGGCAGTATTCTATCCGAGGATGCATTGTTACGTGATTGGGTGGGGGATGGCACACCCGCCATTTGTTTTCGATTACGCAGCTCGGCCAGTGGCGAGCGTTATTCAAAATCGAGCATTCCGATAATTAACTACTTAACGTTGTTGATTCGCTCTTTTATGACGACTATGTCCCGGGAGTATGTCCACGACGAGTTTTGGCATAATACGGTGGTGATCGAGACTGGGGATACCTCGCCGATTACCTTTAATCTCAGTCAACAGCAGAAAGAGGCGCTTTACGAAATCGGCTACCGCACCACAGTTGAAGTGGTGCCAAACAAAGTATTATTTCATAGTAGTTAGTCACAGTAACCGGTTTGTTTCCCGATGTGGGAGGCTGTGTAGAGCATTATTCGTTTTCATTGTCCTTGTTTTTAATACTGCCGATAACGATCAATGCACAATAAAACAGCGCTGAATAAAAAAATGCGAAAATAGCCCCTGTTGCGGGAGCCAGGGTGCGAGCCGACATACGCTCTACTTCCCGCTGGGCGGCCTGTTGCTCAGCGGTTACTTCTTCTCCGGTGAACAGGCCGTCACCATTTAAATCAAACGCGGTTAACTGGCTGTTTAAGTAATATTCCAAGGCCATCGTGCCGGCGATGATCAACAGATAGGTCGCCACAATATTAATTAACACGATCCATTCCTGCTTAATCCTGTTTTTCAAGACGACTTTTCGAAACAACATGAGTAGCAGGGGTAAAGCTAACAAAGGTAAATACAAGTAGTAAAAGGTATTCATAGATCGCTCTTTGGGTTATCGGCGGCGTGTGACAGCTAATGGTGACTGTGTAAGACAGGCTATGCTACGTGGCCCTTGAGGCCCGATCAAGTTAAGGGGGCAGGGCATGATTAGTGGGGCATAAAAGAATAACCATTACCCCACTTAGTCAGAGCGGCCTTAGTGAGAACTTTCTGTAAGACAGAGTGGTTGGGCCGTTTTTTTTAAGCTAAAGCAACATCAAGTTGATCAAGCAGACGGTCGACGATTTTTTGCTCCTGGGAGGATAAAGACTCAAAACTGCGTGCCTGATAAATCGCGTCGATTTCATCAAATAGCTGATCCAGTTGCTGCTGTTGCGCTCTTGTCGGGCCGGCGTTCATGTTACTTTCGAGAATGCTGTCGATTTTTTCGAACAGGCAATTGACCTGTTTTTGTTGTTCGTTATTTAACGTTTTCCGGTAGCCAAAAAGCTGATCTAACTGATTAACCAGTTGCTCTGCTTCGCTGGCTGAGGTTGATTGGTATTTGCTCGACAGCACATGGCTATTGGTGAGGTGAGCTTGAAGCTCAATGTCCTGTGGATGGTTGATAACTTTGATTGAGGAGGAGCTAATTCCGGACATATTCATCGTTTGGCCTTTTTATTTTTATGGGTTGACGGTTTTTCGTCATTTTTATGACGATGCTGCTTTTTGCATATGAGAATGCTAAAACCGTGCCAATATATTTAGGCGCTATGATGTGGTTGAGCTCCTTAACCGATTAGCTTTAATGGGGCCTCAGGTCTTCCATTGAAAACCCGTTTCAGGCTTTGGAGAGGGGCGGTGTTTTTCCTGTAAGCCTTTTAAAAAGTTACGCAGGATTTGGTCCTGGCATTGACGGTAATGCTTGTGGCCAGGTTTACGGAACAGGGCACTTAATTCGGGTTTACTCATACGAAATGGCGCCAATGCCATCACTGCCAACATATCATCGTCCTTGAGGTTTAGCGCAATTTTCAGCTTTCTAAGGATGATGTTATTGTTCAAACGCTTTTCCGGCTCAGGTTGTGCACCTTCTTTTTTACCCCGCCGGTCATTGATAAAGCCGTTTAGAAAAGTTGCAAAAAGTTTGTCATGGCAGGCTTCATAAGCGGGGTCCTCTTCTTTCTTTAGCCAGTTGCTGACCTGCTCACGAGTGACCGTTAAGTCGGCCGCAGCGAAGAGTGCAATCATTTTTTTATCATCGAAGTCGAAGGTGTAGCGCAGGCGGCGCAAAATATCGTTGTTGGTCACACAAAAGTCCTGATTTAATGGCTGGTCAGGCCAGTTTAGGGCTTTGTGTTGCTGATGTGGAGAGAATAAATTGAAGGCGATCAAAAAAGCCCCGCGCACGGGGCTTTTAAGTTACATAACAGCAGTTATTTAAGTGTTACGTTGTTGGTCTTGATGTCATCACCTTTGCCGTTGCCGGACAAGCTGACTTTTTTGATTTTTAGCTCACCAGCAGGCTCCATTGACGCAGCTTCGTCTTCAACAATCCATTGCCCTGCTTTAATGCCGTACTTGCTGTTGTCTTTGGCGGTTATGTTTTTCAGTGAACCTTCAATTTCACCTTGCCCCAACTCGGTCAGTTGAATACCGTCATCACCGTTTGCTGTGATGTTAGTGTGGCTAAATTTTATGTCGATATCGCCCGCGTCCTCTTCGTCGGCTTTGATACCCTCATCGCTGTTGTTGTTTGCCTCAACATGACGCAATTTTAATTCAATGTCACCGTAGCCGGCTTCATCAAAGTCTAAACCTTCATCCATATTATGGTTGGCGCTGACACGAATCAGTTTGACATCGATATCGCCATCATCGGCTTCATCAATGTCAAAACCATCATCCAGGTCTTCTTCGTTATAAAAACCATTGTTGTTGATGGAAACATTGATCATTGTCGCTTCCACATCGCCGTGGCCAGCTTCGTCTAATTCAATGCCGTCCCCTCCATTGCCATCAATATGCGTGTGTGTAATCAGTGCGTTAATGTCGCCCTCACCACGTTCATCAACACGGACGCCATCGAAGTCAATCGCGCCAGTGCCATTACCAATAAAGTTGGAGTGTGTGATTTTCAGGTCGATGCCAATGTCTGAGCCTGTTGTGCCGTCATCAAACTCGTCGGCGTTGTCGTCAATGTGCAAGCCGAAGAGTGCAGAGTCAATAATGTTCACGTTGCGTAGTTTGATTTGTGTGTCGTCGCCTTCGGCATGTTCAGGAATATTAATGACCACACCACGTGTGGCGCTGTTGGCAACGGTCAGGTTGCGGATAGTGATGTCACCAGCGGTGTTAAAAACTAGTGTGCCGTCTTCAGTTACAGCAGTCAGGTCGTCATCCAATGTAAAGCTACCGGCGTTCGAGCCGTCGATGATCGCGCCTTTACCAACCAGTTTCAGTGATTGAGAACCGGTATAAATAACCGGTGCGGACAGTTCGATGAGCGCATTTTTTTTGAAAACGATTTTTTCAATGCTGCTATCGAAGTTTGCGGCTTCAATGGCTACGCGCAAAGATGTTTCGTCGTAAACCTGTGCAGCGGCAGCTTGGCTGGCGGCAACGGTGGCTAATACAGCTAAAGAAAGCTTTTTGATTTTCATGATTATTCTCTCAATGGTGGGTTAAGTATCAGCACCTTATGGCCAAACCGTTACAAGAAGATGACGTTACGATTAGCGACATTGAGAAATAATGTGTGTTCGAAATGATGGGTATTTCGAGATGACAGGCTTTCCGCCGGGGGGAGGATGCCGCTGTAGTGGAGGAGCGGCACCGTTATGTTTAAAACATATCAATTGCTATCATTTATGGTTTTGCTTCCTTGCTGACGATGCGGACGATCCCGGTATTCTATGTTGCGCTGTCCAAAATAAAATTGATCCTGATGGGCGCGTTTGGAATCTACAGTATGAGCGAGTGGATCAGCCCAATCAGTGCGCAAAGCCCTATGACACTCACGACGCCCATTTTAAAGCGGAACAGGGTAATGAAAGCGGCTGCGCCGATCAACGCAGAGAACCACTCAAAGGTGCCGTCAAACCCTTCAGGCCATAGTACGTGATAGGCAAAAAATACCGCCAGATTAATCACTACGCCGACGACAGCGGCGGTAATGCCGGTCAAGGGCGCTGTGAATTTTGCATCGTGGCGGGTGGCTTCAACGGAAGGGCCACCCAATAAAATGAACAGGAATGACGGTAGAAAAGTAAAAAGTGTTGCCACCGCAGCCCCCGCCGCTCCGGCAAGTGGTAACATTTCCGGACCGAAAATTTCTTTACTCCAGCCCCCCATAAAGCCCACAAAAGCAACGATGATAATGAGTGGTCCGGGAGTGGTTTCACCCAGAGCAAGACCGTCAATCATTTGCGATCCGCTTAGCCAGGCGTATTGCTCTACACCACCTTGATAAACATAAGGTAGCACGGCATACGCACCACCAAAGGTGAGTAGTGCTGCTTTGGTAAAGAACCAACCTATTTGGGTCAGTGTGCCTTCCCAGCCGTAGCTTGCCAATAGTATTCCCATGCCGACTAGCCAAATAGTCAGGCCGACGATGGCGTAGCCGATAAAGCGGCTGAGTTTAAAACGGGCGTGGGCAGGAATCGGCGTATCATCATCGATAATTGCAGGACCATAACTCTCCTGTGTCGAACCAACAGCGCCGCCAATTTTGAATTTGTCGGGCGCCAGGCGTGAGCCAAACAGACCGATTGCTCCGGCTATCAGGACGATATAGGGAAAGGGGATATCGAAGGCGAAAATAGCGATAAAAGCGAATACGGCCAGAGTTTTTAGCACATTATTTTTTAGCGCGCGTGAACCAATGCGGTAGGCGGCAAAAACAACAATAGCGGTAACGGCGGGTTTAATACCGTAAAGAATGCCTGCAACAACAGGTACGTCGCCATAGGCCAGATAAACCCAGGTCAGTGCCATTAGAAGGAACAGCGAAGGCAGCACGAATAACACGCCGGCGGCAATACCGCCTTTAATGCCATGCATTAACCATCCCATGTAGGTTGCGAGCTGTTGGGCTTCGGGGCCGGGCAGCACCATGGTGTAGTTGAGCGCGTGAAGGAACCGGTGCTCTGAAATCCAGCGTCGCTTTTCCACCAGCTCCTGGTGCATCATGCTGATTTGGCCGGCCGGGCCGCCAAAGCTGATAAAGCCGAGTTTTAGCCAGTACCAGAGAGCTTCTCGAAAGGGGATTGGGCTGGGGTTTTGGTTGCTTATGTTCGACACAGTGGTTGTTTGGTCGATTGGCGAATCATGTTTTGGAAATGTCAGTTGTCTTGCCTGCAGGTTAATTTCAGGCTGGCTATTATAGCCAGCTACTGAATATATTGATTGTTGTATTTTGCTCGGTGGTACCGGGAGTCTCTTCGTTTAAAAAGTCTATTCTGATGACTCACCTTAAATTATTTAGTTATATTGCCGGGGTTGAGCTGGGTACAGTTGGATGATTTTTTCCCCAAACAGCCAGATCCGTCTGAAGGGGCCTGAACCACTGTTAATCACAGGCTCAACTTTGTTGATAATGGCCTCGTCTGATAGAGCGGTTCGTCCCGCTGTGTAAATAATCAGCTCCACGGGAGCGGACACATGGTAATTTTTTTCCAGTTTTTTTTGTACTGTTTCTTCGGACACATCAACATGCCCCGGGGTCGGTGTATTGCTTTTATTGACGCCATTAGACACCGCAGCAACAAAGCCGGGCGCGCACGCCTCTGTTAATTCGAAATAAACGGGGCCTTCCTCAAGTAAGCAGAAAATATCGGGTTTTCCTTCGTTAGGGTCAGATTTTCTAGGGCTACCATCAATGATTTTCAGTCCTGCCTGTTCAGCAAACAACCTGAATATTGATAGCTCAATAAGGCCCTTTTCATATTCGCCGGTCACCGCATGCCTCGATCTTCTTAAAACGATTACGTATTGATTATTAAATAGTAACGGCCCTAGAAAAGGCAAATCTTATCCTTAATAGGAATAAGTTTGCATATTTAATATGCAAAATTTCCTTATAGAATGCGGCGAAAACTAGCTTACTAGTCAGTTTATAAAGAATATTTATATTTTATATATGCAAATAAAAGCATATATAAAAGATTTTACGTGCCATTCAGGAGGGTAAGAATATGGCTGAGCAGGCCCAATGGGACAGGCAACGCGTCTCTGAAATCATTCATTCAACAAAGAGTATGGCCGGTGCTTTGTTACCTATGCTGCATGCGATTCAGGATTCGCAGGGCTATATCCCCAAGGATGCCGTGCCGATGATTGCCGAATCGTTGAATCAAACCCGTGCTGAAGTGCATGGGGTTATTAGTTTTTATCACCATTTCCGCCAAACGCCTCCTGCGCGTAAGCGTATCGAAATTTGCCGGGCTGAGGCTTGCCAAGCCCGAGGTTCCCGTGAGCTCGAGGCTTACGCCAAAGAAAAGCTGGGTATCAGTTATCACGGCATGACAGCAAGCCGTGACTTCAGTCTTGATCCCGTTTATTGCCTTGGCAACTGCGCCTGTGGTCCCAGTGTACGTATCGGTGACGAAGTGGTTGGGCGTGTTGATAAAACCCGTTTTGACGAGCTTGTTGATGATGCGATGACTCTGCCTTTGGAGATTTCCTCATGAGTGACGTAAAGAATAATTCGGTTTCTACCAAGGTGTATATCCCGCGTGACACCACCAGCTTATCCCTGGGGGCTGATCAGGTTGCCGCCGCACTTGCACTGGCAGCATTGAATCATTCGAATGATATTGAAATCGTTCGTAATGGTTCTCGCGGGCTTTTTTGGTTAGAGCCGATGGTTGAAGTTGAGACTGATCAGGGGCGTGTCGCCTATGGTCCGGTTACAAAAAATGATATCGACGAGCTGGTAAATTCTGGTTTGTTTAATGGTGCTCAGACGCATGCATTGAGTCTGGGTGACCCTGAAGAAATACCCTATCTGAAAAAACAGCAGCGCCTAACCTTTGCCCGTGTCGGCGTAACTGACCCGGTTTCCATTGAAGCTTACCAGCAACATGGTGGTTTTGTTGGGCTGGAAAAGGCGCTTGCCCAAAGTGGTCAGGCTATTGTCGATGCGGTGAAGGAGTCAGGACTGCGAGGCCGAGGTGGTGCCGCGTTCCCGGCTGGCATCAAATGGCAGACTGTGCATGACTGCGGGTTAGAGGAAGAGTCTCCTCAGAAGTATATCGTTTGTAATGCTGACGAGGGTGACTCAGGTACATTTGCCGATCGTATGGTGATGGAAGGCGATCCGTTGATGCTGATAGAAGGCATGACAATTGCCGGCTTGGCCGTTGGCGCTGAACAGGGTTATATCTACCTGCGTTCAGAGTACCCCGTGGCACAACAGATTCTTAATGAAGCGATTGCCAATGCCTATGAGTCGGGCTTTCTGGGTAACAACATTCAGGACAGTGGCCGCAATTTCCACCTTGAGGTGCGTATGGGGGCTGCTGCTTATATTTGTGGTGAAGAGACCTCCTTACTGGAAAGTCTTGAGGGCAAGCGCGGTATGGTGCGCTTTAAACCACCCTTGCCAGCGATTGAAGGATTGTTTGGAAAACCCACCGTTGTTAATAACGTACTGACGTTGGCCGCCGTACCTTTTATTTTGGCGGAAGGTGCCAAAACCTACGCCGATTATGGCATGGGACGTTCACGTGGCACGTTACCCTTTCAGTTGGCTGGCAATATCCAACAAGGTGGGTTGGTGGAACTTGCCTTTGGCACCACGTTGCGCGAGCTGCTCGATGAGTTTGGTGGCGGGACTGCCAGCGGTAAACCCATGCGGGCTATTCAGGTAGGTGGACCGTTAGGCGCTTATTTACCGGAAAGTCAGTGGGATACCGAACTGGATTATGAAGCCTTTGCTGCGATTGATGCGGTGCTGGGTCATGGCGGTATTGTTGTGTTCGATGACAGTGTCGATATGGCTGAGCAGGCGCGTTTTTCGATGGAATTTTGCGTGGCGGAATCCTGCGGTAAGTGCACCCCTTGTCGAGTCGGTTCTACGCGTGGCGTAGAGGTGATCGATAAAATTCGCCAGGGTGAGAATCGCGCCGAAAATCACATTCTACTGAAGGACCTGTGTGAAACCATGCTGCATGGCTCGCTGTGTGCGATGGGCGGTATGACGCCGTTTCCGGTGATGAGCGCGGTGAACCACTTTTCCGAAGATTTTGAACGCACAACGGGTTAATAGGGAGAAAATCATGTTACAACATTTTGATCCAAACAAAGACTATGGAACGCCGGCACGTCTGTCTGAAACCTGGGTGACATTGGAAATTGATGGCGTTGAGGTAACGGTTCCCGAAGGTACATCTGTCCTGCGTGCAGCGGCGGAAGGCGGCATTAATATTCCCAAGCTGTGTGCCAGCGATAACCTCGAAGCTTATGGCTCCTGCCGCTTGTGCGCCGTTGAAGTGGAAGGGCGCCGTGGCATGCCAGCGTCCTGTACGACGCCGGTAGAGGCGGGCATGGTGGTGCATACGCAAACTGAACCGGTGGCAAAATTACGCCGCAATGTCATGGAGCTTTATATCTCCGATCACCCATTGGATTGTTTAACCTGTCCCAGTAACGGCAACTGTGAGTTACAGGACATGGCGGGTGCGGTTGGCCTGCGGGAAGTGCGTTATGGTTTTGATGGCCATAATCATCTGGATGCCGAGAAGGATACCTCCAATCCCTATTTCACCTTCGATCCCAGTAAATGTATTGTTTGCTCGCGTTGTGTGCGCGCCTGTGAAGAGGTGCAGGGTACTTTTGCCTTGACGGTTGATCAGCGTGGCTTTGAATCGACGATCTCAGCGGGACAAAAAGACGCTTTTATGGATTCCGATTGTGTGTCCTGTGGCGCCTGTGTGCAGGCCTGTCCAACCTCAACACTGATTGAAAATAGCGTGATTGAGCTGGGGCAGCCCGAACACAGCGTGGTTACAACCTGTGCCTACTGTGGCGTGGGCTGCTCCTTTAAGGCTGAAATGAAGGGCGAGCAGGTGGTTCGTATGGTGCCCTATAAAGATGGGCAGGCTAACCAGGGGCATTCCTGTATCAAGGGTCGTTTTGCCTTCGGTTATGCAACGCATAACGATCGCATCACTGAACCGATGATCCGTGACAGCATCGATCAACCTTGGCGAAAAGTCTCCTTTGAGGAAGCGTATGAGTTCGCCGCTAACAAGATTAAAGGGATTCAGGCTAAGTACGGCCGAGAAAGTGTGGGAGGCATCACCTCTTCACGCTGTACCAATGAAGAAACCTACCTGGTTCAAAAACTGATTCGTGCGGCCTTTGGCAATAACAACACAGATACCTGTGCGCGGGTTTGTCATTCGCCAACGGGTTACGGTTTGAAAGCAACCCTGGGTGAGTCCGCTGGTACGCAAACCTTTGAATCGGTGATGAAATCCGATGTGATTATGGTGATTGGTGCCAACCCCACCGATGCTCACCCGGTGTTTGGTTCATTAATGCGTAAACGCTTGCGTCAGGGTGCCAAGTTGATTGTGGTGGATCCACGCAGTATTGATTTGTTGAAAACGCCACACTTGGCTGATGCCAAACATTTGCAATTAATGCCGGGTACTAACGTGGCTGTGATTAATGCGTTGGCGCACGTGGTGGTCACGGAGGGACTGGCGGATGAAGCATTCGCTGAGGGTCGCTGTGATGTGGATAGCTTTAAGGCGTGGTGTGAGTTTATCAGTGATGAACGCCACTCGCCGGAAAACACAGAGGCGGTGACGGGTGTACCGGCTGCCGAACTGCGAGCAGCGGCACGCTGGTATGCGCAAGCTGATAATGGCGCTATTTATTATGGTTTGGGCGTGACCGAGCACAGTCAGGGTTCGAGCATGGTGATGGGCATTGCCAATATCGCCATGGCGACCGGTAACATTGGCCGCGAAGGTGTGGGTGTGAACCCATTACGTGGGCAGAATAACGTACAGGGTTCCTGTGATATGGGCTCTTTCCCGCAGGATTTACCGGGCTATCGCCATGTTTCTGATACCGCCACACGCGAGCTTTTTGAGAGTGCGTGGGGCGTTGAAATTGATTCTGAGCCAGGCCTGCGTATTCCGAATATGTTTGATGCGGCAATCGAAGGTACCTTTAAAGGTATGTACTGCCAGGGTGAAGATATTGCCCAGTCTGATCCGAATACTCAGCATGTGGAAGCCGCGCTGCAGTCGCTGGAATGTTTGATCGTGCAGGATATTTTCCTCAACGAAACAGCTAAGTTTGCCCATGTCTTTTTGCCGGGTACAACCTTCCTGGAGAAGAACGGTACGTTCACTAACGCCGAGCGACGCATTAACCGTGTTCGCAAGGTAATGGCACCTTTGCCAGGTAAAGAAGACTGGGAAGTGACTGTCGGTTTGTCAAAAGCGCTGGGTTATGAGATGGATTATGACAGCCCGGCCGACATCATGGATGAGATTGCCCGCCTGACGCCAACCTTTAGTGGTGTTAGTTATGCGCGCCTTGACGAAGAGGGCAGCCTGCAGTGGCCCTGTAATGATAATGCTCCGGCTGGTACGCCAATTATGCATACCGAGGAGTTCTTCAATATCGGTAAGGGTAAGTTTGCCATTACCGAGTATGTGGCCACCGATGAGCGTGCGAACGGCAAATTCCCGCTGTTAATGACCACCGGACGTATTTTGTCCCAGTACAACGTAGGGGCACAAACACGCCGTACCAATAATGTTGCCTGGCATGCCGAAGATGTGTTGGAAGTACATCCACACGATGCTGAGGAACGCGGTATCAAGGATGGCGACTGGTTGGGTATTCAAAGCCGTGCTGGCGATACGGTGATGCGTGCTATGGTCTCCGAAAGAATGCAGCCGGGCGTGGTGTATACCACGTTCCACCATCCGGGCAGTGGCGCCAATGTGATCACCACGGACAACTCCGACTGGGCAACTAACTGTCCCGAATACAAAGTCACGGCGGTACAGGTGACTAAAGTGAGCAGTCCATCAAGTTGGCAGCAGCGTTTTGAGAAGTTTACAGAACAGCAGTTGAGTTTTGTGGCGCAGGCCGCTGATCATCACACCACAGAGGTTAAGTGATGTTAGCGTTTGAGGGGGGGGCGGAGGCCCCCGTCGTGTCGTGCAGCGATAGGGCGGGCCAAGGGGCTAGCCCTTCCTCCCTGTCGGTGCCGATGCAACGCTGGCAACAGGGCAATGTTGCCCAGAGTAGTGATGAGGTGGCGGAAGAAATTGCCGTTGCGCTCAGCTACAACGGTATTTCCCACGCGGTGATGATGGCTTCGCCCAGTGATCTGGAGGATTTTGCGCTGGGCTTTAGTCTCAGCGAAGGACTGATCGAGAGCCGCGATGAACTGTACGATATCGATTGTCGGCCTCATCCGGATGGTGTCGAAATCGCCCTCACGATCAGCTCTCAACGCCACATGCAGCTTAAGCAGCAACGCCGTAATTTAGTGGGGCGCACGGGCTGTGGTCTGTGTGGCGCGGAGACGTTGCAACAGGCAATTCGACCAGCAAAACCGGTGCAGCCGATTGCTCGCATTAACCACCTGGCGGTGCAGAAGGCAGCCGCCCTGATTGCCGATCGTCAACAGTTACGTAAATTAACGGGGGCTGCACATGGCGCTGCCTGGTGTGATGCCAGCGGCGAAATTGTGCTGCTGCGCGAAGATGTAGGACGCCACAATGCGCTGGATAAATTAATCGGTGCCCTGCAGCGCTCGGACATTGATACCCGTCAGGGATTTGTGCTGGTAACCAGCCGTGCCAGCTATGAAATGGTGCAAAAAACCTGTGCAGCAGGTATTTCTCTCTTGGTTGCTGTTTCTGCGCCCACTGCGCTCGCGATCCGTTTAGCTGAATCAGCCGGTTTAAGTTTAGTGGGGTTTACACGTCACCAGCGACACGTCGTGTATAACGACGCTAATAGCCAAAAGGCTAGTTCAACGATTAGGAGTAACACGTTTTATGAGTCATAACAATCTTGATCATTTGGTAAAAATGATCAACCAAATCGCCGAAAATATGGGTAATGGTGAGGACGTTGATGCGGTTGCCAGCCATGTGACACGCTTTTGGGCGCGCCCTATGAAACAGCAAATTGTGCAACATTACCGGCTGGGTGGTGACGGGCTTAATTCAGTGGCGAAACAGGCGGTACAGCAGCTCGCTTCTTGATATATCAACCCAGCGGAAATTCGTAAATTGACCATTCCCAGTCCGGATGCGGGGTCATGTCAGGTTGCTCTTGTTGCATCCTGTGCATGGCCTGCTGCTTGGCTGCATCGGAGTTCTCTGCATCAACAATGGTGTGAAATTTGACGTCTTGGGAGCCGTCGTCGGCATTGGTGCTATGTAAATCAACATGAAACTTCAGCATATGATGTCCTCCTGTTGAGTGTTACGTCAGCATACATTAATTAGATTGTTGTTTGGTAGGTTAGAGTACCAGTTTTGTCTCAGTGACCTTTGAAAGGGGCTATGCTATCGCTTGTGAGTCAAGCTGCTCTACGGTGAGAAGCGGCTCAGCATCTTTGTGGGGTTTATCAAAAAAGACGATGCATTCCCCCAGCGTTTGCTTGCAGTGATACATGGCCATATCGGCTTCCCTAATGGCTGTTTCTGTATCCAAACCTTCGCAATCAAGCAGTCTAACGCCAATGCTGGCGGTTACCTTAAGCGTTAGGCCATTGAAATCAATGGGCTGGCTGATCAGATCGGCTAGTTTACAGGCGGTTTGCAGTGCCGAGCAGCGGGCTGACTGATCCTTATTGTTGAGGTGGTGAATAATGACGACGAATTCGTCGCCGCCTAAACGCGCAACAATATCTTCAGCCCGAGAGTTATCCTGCAAGCGTTTAGCGACTTCGGTGAGCACCGCATCGCCAGCATCATGGCCATGGTTGTCATTGATGGATTTAAAACCGTTTAAATCAAGTAGCACAACTGCGCCGTGGAGTTGGTGGCGGATTGTTTCAGCAATAACTTTTTTAAGGTGAAGAGATAGCAAACGTCTGTTAGCAAGCTGCGTGAGCGGATCAGTATGAGCAAGTGTTTTGATCTTATTAAATGCGTGGTTCAGATCAGCCATAAAGGGCTTGATGACCCAGACATAGATAAGCGGAGTAGAAAAAAGCGCTAACAAAACAACATCAATAAGCGCTTCGGCATAAAAACTGATGTTAAGTGGGATAACCGCAAGCAGCAGCATAATGATGAATTCCACCAACAAGATGATCGTGATAACTCGTAGCGTGACCTGCTTGATAGTGAGAGGGGTTTCGATCATAACTCAATCATCGGTGGGGTAGTTGTCCATATCCTTTTAGTGTTGCTGCGATCATAGAGCATTGAAGCCAGCTCAGGCACTTTTTACATTATCCAAACCTGTTTGGAGGTACAACGGCTGCGATACATTTTATGTGTCACAGCCGTTTTTCGTTGAGCCGCTAGGAAACTTTATCCAGCGCCTGACTGACATCGGCGATAATATCGTCGATATGTTCAATACCCACAGAGATTCTCACCAGGTCGGGGCTCACGCCAGCGGCCGCCAGCTCTTCATCGTTTAATTGACGGTGAGTTGTGGTGGCAGGGTGGCAGGCCAGTGATTTGGCGTCACCAATGTTTACCAGGCGCAGAATCATTTGTAAGGCGTCAATAAACTGGGTGCCGCCTTCGCGACCGCCTTTGATACCAAAGCTTAAAATACCCGATGCCTTGCCGCCGGTGATTCGCTTACAGGTTTCAAAGTAGGGGCTGTCAGGCAGGGTGGCGTAATTAACCCACTCAACCTTGTCATGCTTTTGCAGGTAAGCAGCCAGCTTTTCAGCATTCTCACAGTGCCTTTCCATACGCAGGCCTAGAGTTTCCAGGCCCTGCATAATCTGGAACGAGTTTTGTGGCGAGATAACGGCTCCGGTGTTTCTCAGCGGTACAACGCGGCAGCGTCCGATAAACGCAGCAGCTCCAAAGGCTTCCGTATAGACCACGCCGTGGTAAGAGGGGTCAGGTACATTCATAACCGGGAAGCGATCTTTGTTGGCGACCCAGTCGAATTTGCCAGAATCAATGATGATGCCGCCCAGCGACGTGCCGTGACCACCGATATACTTGGTCAGTGAATGAATCACAATATCAGCGCCCAGATCAAAGGGACGGCAAAGGTAAGGGCTGGCGACGGTGCTGTCGACGATTAAAGGGACACCATGGCGGTGGGCAATTTCCGCGAGCTTTTCGATATCAACAATGTTGCCTGCCGGATTGCCGATTGATTCGCAGAACACGGCGCGTGTGTTTTCATCAATTGCTTTCTCAAAGCCTTCAAAGTCATCCGCGCCGACCATACGCGCTTCAATGCCCTGTCTTGGAAACGTGTGGGCGAACAGGTTGTAGGTGCCGCCATAAAGCTGTGAGGTGCTGACAATGTTGTCTCCCACGCTGCACAGGCATTGAATGGCGTAGGTGATAGCCGCCATGCCAGACGCCAGCGCCAGTGCACCCACACCACCTTCCATTGCTGTCATGCGCTGTTCCAGCACATCCGTTGTTGGGTTCATGATGCGGGTGTAGATGTTACCGGGTACCTTCAGGTCAAACAGGTCTGCACCGTGCTGTGTGTTATCGAAGGTGTAAGAGGTAGTTTGGTAAATTGGAACGGCGGCGGATTTGGTGGTGCTTTCGGATTCGTAACCGTGGTGTAACGCCAGGGATTCAAGTTTCATGCGGCCTCAACTATGGGTGAATTAATAATGGGCAATTTTTATCATGCTTAGCGGTTAGATGGAATGAGTTATATCACTTGATCTGTGATGTCCTTGACTTCTGCGGCACTCAATTCGCGACTTTGACCCGCTGACAGTGACGGGTCAAGTATCAGATTGCCTATGGCGATACGGTGGAGCGCCAGGACTTTGTTATTGCAGCGTGCAAACATACGCTTGATTTGGTGGTAACGCCCTTCGGTCAGGGTGACTTCCGCCTCATAACCATTAATGATATTAAGCCCGGCGGGACGCGTGGTGGCATCCTCATACGCGAAGTACATGCCGGCAGCAAAGGCATCCACCGTCTGTTGATCGAGCGGATTATTGACCTTCACGAGATAGCGTTTGCTGACCTTCTGATCCGGTTTCATAAGTTGCTGTGACCAGCCACTATCATTGGTGAGCAGCAATAAGCCGGTTGAATTGAAATCCAGCCTGCCCACCAGATGCAGTTTGCTGCGCTCGGGGTGGTCAAGCAGGTCAATGACGGTTTGGTGTTGATCATCTCTGGTGGCGCTGACAACCCCTTTAGGTTTGTTCATCATCAGGTAGAGTGGGGTGTTAGCCTGCAAAATCTGACCATCAAGGGTAATCTGGGAAAAGGTATTGATGATCTGTTGCCGGTCGCGGCACACGCAGCCATCCACGGCCACTCGACCCTGCGCCAGAATTGGGCGAACGGCTTTTTGGCTAATAGCCATTTTTGAACTGATGAAGCGGTCGAGACGTGCGCTGTTTGCGGGCATAGATTTTCAGGTTAAAGGGGGAGTGGGTACTATTCGTTGCTTTAGGCTGGAAGTAAAGCCCAAAGACTGTAGACTTTATGCCCTAAAATTCACCGGGTGAGGTGATTATCCCTCACCACCGAATAATAGGTTAATACAATGGTTCTGGTCAGCTTTGGTTTTTTTCTTCTGGTGTTTGTTGTTATCGGCGTGCTGTCGATGCGAAAAAGGCGTCAAACAACGGAAGATTACCTGCTCGCCAGCCAAAGCGTCAAACCCTGGCTGGTGGCGCTGTCAGCCTTCGCAACGGCGAACAGCGGCTACATGTTTGTCGGGCTGATTGGCTTTGCCTACATGGCCGGGTTACAGGCCATCTGGTTGATGGTGGGGCTGGTCACCGGTGATTTTCTGATGTCGTTTTTCGTGCATAAACGCTTGCGCGTGCAAACGGAAAAACAGCATGCCCTCAGCTTCGCCGGCATTCTAAGTACCTGGCACGGCACCGACTTCAAAAAGTTACGCGTGCTTGGTGGATTGATCACATTGGCCTTTGTGGGCGCATATGCCGCCGCACAGCTCAATGCCGGCAGTAAAGCCATGCATGTGGTGTTTGGCTGGGATTACTCCATGGGCGCAATTGTGGGCAGCATTATCGTGCTGCTCTATTGTTTTGCCGGGGGAATTCGCGCCTCCATTTGGACCGATGCCGCGCAGTCCTTTGTGATGATTGCGGCTATGTCGCTCATGCTGTTTATCGGCATCAGTGAGCTGGGTGGCCTGTCAGCCTTTGTGGGCAGCCTGAATGATGTGTCACCGAACTACATGAACTGGTTCCCGGAAAATCATCCATTGCTGGGTGCGACGGCCCCAATCTTTTTTGTGGTGGGCTGGATATTTGGCGGTATCGCTATTATTGGCCAGCCGCATGTGATGATCCGTTTTATGACGCTGGAGAAGCCTCAGCAGATGATTAAAGCGCGGGGCTATTATTACAGTTGGTATGTGACCTTCTACAGCATGGCGATCTTTACCGCCTTGGCAGCGCGATTACTGGTTCCGGAAACCAATGGTTTTGATACTGAGCTGGCGTTACCCACCCTGGCGGGACAATTACTGCCTGAGGTGCTGGTAGGCTTGGTGCTGGCCGGTTTGTTTGCCGCGACCATGTCGACGGCGGATTCACAAATTCTCGCCTGTACCGCCGCATTGACCAATGACCTTCTCCCCAAGCGTTTCTCGGGTTATTTAGTGACAAAACTGGCCACGGTTTTTGTCACCGCAATGGCGTTAACTATTGCTCTGAGTGGCAACAAAAGCGTGTTTGCGCTGGTGTTGATTGCCTGGTCTGCACTGGGTAGCGCCTTCGCGCCCTTATTGATTGTTTATGCGCTCAAACAAAAAGTCCCTGAAAAGCTCGCCATTGCCATGATGCTGGGCGGCCCCATCGTCATGCTGCTGTGGCGCCACTTTGAGCTGAAAGGCATTATCTATGAATGCGCACCGGGTGTTTTGGCTGGGCTGCTGATCTTCGTGATTGGGAAGGTGTTTTTGCAGATAACGGGGAGTGGAAAAGTTCAGGGATCTGCGAGTGTTGCTGATTAGCTTCAAGCGAGCGTTAGCTTTTATCTAAGTTGGCTTCTCGTTGCGGGCAAGCATGGCTATGAACTTTTCAAACCGCCTATGTCGGGTTTCGGGCTTCTTCGCACTTGTTAAGCCATACGCAATGACATATCGACTCGATTTAGTGAGCGTTTCAAAAAATTGCTTAGCTTTCGGCTTGCCCTCTAGTGCGGCCAGGAAATCTGCCGGTACTTCCATTTCACTTGCTGTATAGGCGTTCTCCCATCGACCGTCTGCTTTGGCGGCGTTAACCTGTACCAGTCCTGCCGCTTTCATCCGACCCTCGATGATCAAACGCTCCACATGTTCTCTGTTCCGTTTTGACCAGCTGCTTCGCGCTTTTCTTGGCGTGATCCGCTGGAGGTAGGCTTGCTCGTCGATTGACTTCTTAATGCCATCGATCCAGCCCCAGCACAGCGCCTCAACCACAACATCGTCCCAAGTCACGCTCGCAATGCTCGCCTGTTTCTTAAATATTTTTACCCACAGTTCACTTTCGGTCGCGTGATGTATCTCGAGCCATTGGCTTAGGTCTTTCGGCGTTGTAAAGGCCATGATTTTTGCTAGGTCAGGTTCAGGCATGGGACGTGGTTTTCCTTGGCATAACAACCTGTGTAAGGACAAAAAGAAATAATACTGCGGTATAAGTGCCCAGCTAGGGTAGTGATTTATTTTGTAATCAAGCAGAAGGGGTACGAGGCGCTGGTCAATAAAAGCGCCGATTTATCGTTTTAAATACTTTGCTATGGGCACAAAAAAGGCCGGTAACTTATGTCACAGGCCTTTTTTATTTGAGGTGAAAGGAGGGTAATTACGCCGCCTTTGCGCTCAATTAAGTGAGTTATCGTTGCCGATAAACCCTGTTTGTTATGCTTTTTTACGACGTGCAAGGCCTAAACCTGCAAGCCCAAGGCCAAGCAGACCCAGTGTGGCTGGCTCGGGTACATGTTGGCTAGTCGCTAATGAAATTAAAGCTGTTGCGCCCTGAGAGAAGTTTGTTCCAATCAGGTTAATAGAGATGTTATGTGCTCCGAATGAAAGGTCGCCAGCGGTCAGGCCATTGACGCCAGAGTTGCTTGTTAGCTCGATGCCAGTAATTTCGCCGAGCGGCATGCCAACCCAGTCCAGGTCGGTTAAGTTGATAATAGTTCCGCCGAGACTGCCTGTATTTAAAAAGTTTAGCGCGATTGATGCTGCACTGATGTCTACGGAGATAAACTGACCGCCACCCACAAAAAACTCAACACCGGGATCAACGACGGTGTTAGTGGCAGTGTTACAGCTAAAAGAACCGCCGCCAGTAATGTTACAACCCACCTCATCACCGATTAAGGTGGCTTGAGCTGCGCCTGCGAATCCGCTAAGTGCCAGTGTAGCGAGTAGTGCTTTAATTGTTTTTTTCATCTTTATAGTCCTTGGATTTTTTGCAGGAGCAGGCAACAATCAGGCCAACTTTAAAATCTTATTTATATCAATAAGTTATATATTTCTATATTAGATTTTAAATCGTGATGTAAATAATCCTGACATAAAAAGGTGAGTGCTTATATCAAGTTTTTATTAGCCAAGGGAGTCTGTTGTCGTCTCAATTGGTTCTTAACTTATTCACGATGAAAATAAATGGGGGGCTGTTCCTGTTTATTCCTGTTTATTCTGGGTCTGTCCCTGTTTATTTCGTTTTTTTTCGCAGCACATAGACTGCCTTAACGTCTTTTGAATTCGATCCTTTTAAACTAGGCTTTGGCCTAGACGGGCTTATGCATCTTGTTCTTCGGTTTTTGAGGAGAACGTCATTGATCATTTCTTTTTCGGATAACTCCACTTCATTTTCTTGCCAGTTAGTGCCTAGTTTATTGATTGATTGTGGTGCAGAGCGAAAGCTAATATTTTTACTATCTTGACTCTCTACCTTAACGGGAATAGCAAACTCCCCATTGTTAAGCAGAAACACAAATGCTTCAGACTTTTCGTACTCCATATCTTTTCTTTCCTTAAATATAATGCTTGCGCAACGGCGAAGCACGCAGTGCTGAGTCCGGCACGTGTAACGTTCGAACTGCCGAGACTTGTTAGGGGTCACGACGTAAAAATGAACGAGTTGCTTCAATTAATTCTCCTTGGGGCTTCAAAAGTGTTTCTGGTGCTTGGTTTCCCAAAATGACGTCTCGCGCGAGAAAACCCAAAGAGCTACTCCAGTGATTGATTTTTCCTTGTGATTCGCTTCTTGGGTCAAGGACGATTTGTATTTTATGAATGAGAGACACGATCTTTTCATAGTCCAGCTTGGCTTTAAGTTCTGGATCAGTCTCGGTTACTAAGGCAGCTACACAATCCATCAAGTGATCTTCTTTTCTTGCGTGAAACCTAGCTTTTGACTCAGCAGCAATTTGCTCATGTATTCTTTTAAATTCTGCTTCAATAGTTTTTTGAGTGTTCTTTCTTTGGTGCATGCCTGCCAGTGCAGCACCCAGAACAGCTCCAAGTAACCCAAAAAGTCCCGAAATAATTAGATCCATGCCTAATTAACCCCTAACAGCTTAATGAACGATACCTATCTCATAACTCCCTGAATAAAGCTGACAAGCGACAGTTCTGTTCGAATAAGTACCCAACTATGGGCAGCTTATGTTTTTGTTAAAACAAAGAAAAGCGGAGGGCTTTAAAGATAAGCGTAAAACGCTTGAAATGACTGGCAGCGAGAACGCTACTGTGATCACCAAATCCCTGGCTTGAATCCTTGTTTGTGGGGCGGAGTATAAAGCTCTTTCCTAACGTCTTCTATTCAATTTTGCGGCTAGCCGCGATGTTTTTATGGCGCTTATGCGAGGAAGTTAACAGCATCAAAATGCGGGTTTGAAACCAGGGCGCGCATGACTTTGATTTGATCTAATACCACCAGCTTGCTTTCAATTGAACTGTTGTCATGATTATCAGCGAGCAGCAGGCATTCTTCGCCGCTCGTATTCTTTGCTATATCCATCGCCGTGCCTTGCTGGATTACGCCATCTTTGAGTTCTAACTCGACGGGCAGTCGGTACATGCAGGCAATTTCAATGTAGTCGTGTAGGTCGCAGGAGATCATAAGGCTAAGGTAACACTTTTAAGGCGTAACTGACCAAGCCCTTTCTCGTCATTCCGGCGCAGCCCAGGCTGCCTTCTCTTGCTTCGCAATTCACCTTGCATGCCGGAATCTATGCATTTTAACGCATTATGGATCCCCGCCTTCGCGAGGATGACGTTCGTTATGGATCCCCGCTTGCCCCAGGGCACCTTCTCTTGCAGAAACTGCAGTTCACCTTGTCCGCGAGATGACGCTAGTTTTATGAGCGCCAGGATGCTGGGTCTAGGCCATAGAACCGTTCAAGCTGTTCGTATAACTCTGGCAGTTTAGTTTTCATCTGCACGGGTTTTTCGAAAAAGGATTCGGTGGCGACGGCGAAGAATTCGGCGGGGGAGACGGTGCCGTAGGCATCGATGACGGAGTTCTTACCCCGATTGGCTCTGATCACCAGTTCATCAAACTCCTTGCTGAGCACACTTGCCCACTCGGCGTAGTGGGAGTGATCACGAAGCACGGGCAGTCCGTTCATGCTGTTATTGGCTTCATCCAGTTTATGGGCGAACTCATGTAGCACGACGTTGTGGCCGTCATTCGGGTCTAGAGAGCCGCGCATTACATCGGCCCATGACAGCACGACGGGGCCGCGATGCCAGGATTCCCCGGCGCGGGTGCTGTGTTCGTGTGATTCCACCATGCCATCGCTTGTCACTTGTTTGGCGACGTAGGTGTCCGGGTACATAAGAATGCTCTTAAATTCGGGAAAGCAGCGTTTGTCACGATTAAGCAGGAGCAGGCAGGCGTTGCCGGCAACGGTGAGTTGGATCTCGTCTGAAATTTCTAGTCCACCGTAGGCAAAGAATTCTTTTTCATTGAGGAAGATGTTGATCCTGCCGTGCAGCTCTTTTTTCAGTGGCTCGGGTAACAGCGAATAGATTGAGACATTTTGTTTAAGAATTTTAACCCACTCGGGGCTTAACGGTTTTAAGAACAATCGCTGGCGCTGGTGTTTTTGAAACTGTTTGAATAACAGCAAGAGGGAGAGGGCGGTAAGGATTAATCCGAAAAAAAGGTAAACGGACAAGGTTGGCTGCCTGCTAAGAATTGGGGAGTACTCGTTGTACTGGATCTTAATTGAATAGAACCTTGTCTTGCAAAACTCTCTATTCAATGTAAATGCTGCTACACTAATGCGCATAGTAATACGCATTCGGAGTGCTTATGCAAACATTATATGATCAAGATGCGCCTAAAAAAGCCGCTAACCTGAGTATAAATAGTGACTTACTCAGTAAGAGCAAGGCGTTAAATATTAATTTGTCAGCAACTTTGGAGCAGGTGCTTAGGGATAAACTGGCCGAAAAGGAAGCTGAGAACTGGCAAAAAGAGAATAAGCGCGCGATCCAGGCCTATAACGATATGGTTGAAGAGCATGGTCTTTTCTCCGATGAGCATCGGTCATTTTAATGGCTCAGTTTGACGTTTATGAAAATTCAAGCAGGTCTACGCGAAGGGCTTACCCCTATATTTTAGAACTGCAAAACGATGTAATCTCTGAGCTTGGAACGCGGATTGTTGTGCCGCTCGCCGATATTGCTGTGATGGGGAATGAAGCGTTTAAGGGGTTAACGCCACGTGTCAGTTATGAAGGGAAAGAGCTATTAATATTAATCCCGCAAATTGCGTCCATGAGCACTAAAAGCCTAAAGAATCCCATCGGTTCATTGTCTCATTTGAGGGAGGAGATAATTGCTTCTCTGGATTTTGCCATTACAGGCGCTTAGTCTGGATACCGATTCAGTGGGTTTTGGAAAATCATAAAAAAGGCCGGGGACTTTCGTCTCCGGCCTTTTTAATTACAGCGTTTCTAACAGGCTTAGCGACCGTATGTGTCGATGCCTGGCAGAGGACGGTGATACTTAACAACGTTGCTGTAAGCTTCGGAAGCAGCCAGCAGACCTTTCTCAGCGTCAACCGGAATACCCGCTTCTTCAACTGATTTCAGGAACGCGATAGAGGCAGACAGTGCGTGCTGTGGCTGAATGCCGCCAGTCGCACACAGACGCCAGCCCAGATCAGGAGCACCTGGGATAGCCGCTGCTTCAACAGCGTGCTTGAAGTACATGATGTTCAGTACTTCCATGATTTTCGCTTCACCGAAACCTTCTGGTGATTTAACTGCTGTTACGGCGTTAGAGGCAATGCTGTCGTCTTTAGCAACCAGCTCTAAACCAGCGCCTTTTACGGCAGCGCGGTAGATTTCAGAACAGTCTTTGTGACGCTCACAAGCGCGGTCGATACCTTCGATCGCAATTGCATCCAGAGCGGCTGCGAACTGTGCGTAGTTGCCCGGTGTTTCCAGGTGCAGACCCAAAGAGTCCATCGCGTTGATCATTTTGCTCAGGTGCAGGTAGTGTTGGCCTTTCTTGATGCCAGCTTCTTCCAGTTGCTTGTCGTGCTCAAGAACCAGCTTAACAGCGCGGTCGCTCAGAGACAGCATGCCGATACCTGGAGTACCCATGATGCCTTTCTGGCTACAGCCGAACAGCATGTCGATACCCATTTCTTTCATGGAGCAAGGCATGCTACCAATAGAAGAAATACCGTCGATGCAAACCAGCGCAGGGTGGTTCAGCTCGTCCAGCAGAGCGCGGATTTTCTTAGGATCAGTGGTTACACCGGCGCCTGTTTCGTTTTGTGGAGCCATAACCATTTTGATGGTGTGCTCAGTGTCAGCAGCCAGAACTTCGCGACACTTATCGTATGGCAGGTCTTCACCGATTTCGCCTTTCAGACGAATAACTTTACGACCCAGGTTCTCAACACAGTTACCCATGGCAGTAGAGAACGCACCAATTTCCATTGTTACGATAGCTGGTTTGTCAGAGTTTGCTTCTTCTGGAGTGCGCAGAGCGCCAGCAGCTGCTTCAGTTGCAGACGTACCGGAACCAGTGAAGAACAAAGCGCGACCGCCTTCTTGCATGTCAACCAGTTTGCCGTACTCAGCGCGAACAGCTGTGAAGAAGTTAGCAACGCCAGGACCACGCATACCGCGAGTTTGGTTAGAAGAGAACTGAGTAACCAGTTCAGAACCAAACGCTGGGCCAGGAGTTACGTTGATGATCTTGTTGTGCGGAGACCAAACGTGATCTTTACCGTTCAGGAAGTCGTGCTCAAGATCGCCAAGTTGGTCTGTTTCAACCAGACGGCGAAGCCCGGAAAGTGGAGAGATTAATTTATTCGTCATTTACTAGTACCTTTAAGTATTTACACGTTTTCAATTCTGATAATTCACAAAAGATCGAGATCAATCAGAAGGCGAGCCAAGTTGTTTCGATAACCTATGTGAGATAGGAATAACTAACGACGCTCTGTTTCCGCAGTGTTTCTTTGAATACGGTCTTTTTAGCAGCGAGCGATTTTACCACACTAATCATAAGAGGAAAGGTCGGGGGCAACTTTAATTCAAGGAAATAAGGGGTAAACCGGAAGTTGTATAGAATATGAATTATTTTAACGGGCAGGAGTAGCGTTGGGATAGGTGGGGTTTGTTAGACCCGTTAAGAGTTGGTTTGGCTGGGCAGAACCCAAGCCTCTGCGGACGGCAGCTACTCCGGTATTAACCAGAATAGCTGCAATCGACCATGTTTGACGGTCTGGGTTAGGGCTGTGGTTTAATCAAATTGATAGCCGGGGGTGGATTTTGACAGTGCTATTTCGTCTTCGCTCATCTCCGGTGAAATGTCTTCAAACAGGGGGGTTGAGAGATAACGCTCGCCGGTATCTGGCAGCATGCAGAGAATGTTGCTGCCAGCGGGGGCTGCTTTGGCTACTTCCAGCGCTGCGGCAAAGGTGCCGCCGGCAGAAATGCCGCAGAAGATGCCCTCCTGCTGGGCCAGGTCGCGCGAGCATTTAAGCGCGTCGGGGCCTGCGACGGTAACGATTTCGTCTATTAGCTGTTGTTTGACAGCATCATCTGTCAATTTTGAAATGAAGTCGGGTGTCCAGCCCTGCATCGGATGCGGGTTGAAGTTAGGGTGGGTTGTGGGCTCGCCGGCTTCATTGACGGGTTGGGATGTGCCGCTGTGCAGTAGGTCCGCATTGGCGGGTTCGCAGGCAATGACTTTGGTGTTTGCACTTTGTTTGCGTAGCACGCGGGAAACGCCCTTGAGGGTGCCGCCGGTGCCGTAACCTGTGACCCAGTAATCCAGAGAGCCATCAGGAAATGCCGATAGGATTTCCGGGGCTGTGGTGTTGGAGTGCATGTCGGCGTTGGCTTCATTTTCAAATTGGCGAGCTAAAAACCAACCGTGTTCTTTGGCTAATTCAACCGCTTTGGCGAGCATGCCGCTGCCCTTTTGTGCAGCCGGTGTCAGAACAACCTTGGCACCGAGAAAACGCATTAAGCGGCGGCGCTCAACGCTGAAGCTCTCTGCCATGGTAACGACGAGCGGGTAACCCTTTTGGGCGCAAACCATGGCGAGACCGATCCCCGTGTTGCCGCTGGTGGCTTCGACTACGGTTTGGCCTGGGCTGAGTGCGCCAGAGCGCTCAGCATGCTCGATAATGCCTAGCGCCAATCGATCCTTTACTGACCCCATAGGGTTAAAGGCTTCGATTTTGACATACAGGTTGACATGATCAGGGGCCAGGCGATTGATTTTGACGATGGGGGTATTGCCGACGGTGCCGAGAATGTTGTCGAAGGTATTAGCCATGAGGGGCTCCTGAAAAATATTTAGATAGTGATTGAGTAATAATACGTTAAAGTTTTTTTAGATGCAGCAACCCCTGCGAGAGCGGTTTAGTCAAAACAGCTGTATTACTGAATGGTTTGTATGTGGTTTGAGGTAGGGCATAAGACGCTACCTGCCAGGCAGTTAAGGTGATACTCTAGCGACTTAAAATACGATCGGTTGAAGTGCACCTTATGAAAGTTGATTTACATTGTCATAGTCTGGCGTCCGATGGCGCGCTGGCGCCAGCGCAGGTGCTAAGAAGGGCTCATGCTAATGGTGTGCAAATGTTGGCATTAACGGATCACGATACCGTTGCCGGTGTTCCGGAGGCGGCTGAGACAGCAAAAGCGCTTGGTATGCGTTTTGTCGCGGGTATTGAGGTATCCAGCCAATGGAGCGGTGTGGGTATTCATGTCGTTGGGCTAGCGATTGACCCGGATAATGAGATATTGAAAGCCGCGTTGGATGAACAGTCCCGCAAGCGTGAGCAGAGAGGTGTCGAAATTGGCCGTCGATTAGCAAAGCTGGGGTTTGAAGATTGCTACGAAGGTGCTAAAAAAATTGCCGGTGATAGCGAGCTGGGACGTCCACATTTTGCTCGTTACCTTGTTAATCAGGGGTTTGTTGAAAACCACGGTAGTGCCTTTGATAAATACCTCGGCGCCGGTAAGGTTGGTGACGTCAAAAGTCAGTGGCCCGCATTAGATGAGGTGGTAAGCTGGATTCATGCTGCGGGTGGTTATGCGGTATTGGCGCACCCGGATAAATATAAACTCACACGCATGAAGCTGAAACGCCTGTTAACGGACTTTAAGGCCGCAGGCGGTGATGCCATTGAGGTTGTATCCGGTACCCAAAATCGTGATATCACCGGCTACTTTACGCGCCTGTGTGAAGAGTTTGATCTGTATGCCTCCTGTGGCAGTGATTTTCACAACCCTAATACGCAATGGTGTGATTTGGGGAAAGTTGACCCACTGCCGAAGAGTTGTCGCCCCGTGTGGCAGTTATTTTGTTAATGTTCAGATAGTAAACGTCTATGAGCCAGTTTTTTCAGATACACCCGGATAACCCTCAGCAACGCTTGATCAAACAGGCTGTTGAAATCATCAACAAGGGCGGTGTGGTTGTTTATCCGACCGATTGTGCCTATGCACTGGGTTGCCATATTGGCGACAAAAAGGCGGTCGATCGTATTCGCCAGATTCGACGCCTGGATGATAAACATAACTTTACGCTGGTATGTAACGACCTTTCTGAAGTGTCGACTTACGCTAAGGTTGATAACAGCACCTATCGAATTCTTAAGGCCCATACGCCGGGTGCTTATACCTTTATTCTTAATGCGACCAGTGAGGTGCCACGTCGTTTATTACACCCCAAGCGACGCACTATCGGTTTACGTTTACCGGAGCATAATATTACTCAGGCGTTGCTGGATCAGCTGGGTGAGCCGTTAATGAGCACGTCTCTGATTATGCCGGGTGACGAGATCCCCATGACAGACCCGTATGATATTCGGGCCACATTGGAGCATCAGGTAGACCTGATTATTGATGGTGGTTATTGCGGCATGGAGGCAACCAGTGTGATTAATATGACCGACGAGGTGCCTGAAGTGGTACGTGTTGGTATGGGCGATGTTAGTGATTTTCAGTGATGCCTGTTAAGGTCGCTTTTTTGAGAGGCAGGCTTTAGGCTGACAAGTAGGGCTAACGTCTTGCCAGGAGGATTACAAATTCCTCTCATGACCATGCGAATGACAGGCCGTTGCCCATTACCATTACCTGTAAAGCCCGCTATAATGCGGGTTTTTTATGAGTCTATTTTTTAGGAGTTAAGTTTGGCTGCCAATTCCGAACAGCGGGTTCTTTCCGGCATGCGTCCCACGGGCAAATTGCACCTGGGTCATTATCACGGCGTACTGAAAAACTGGGTAAAACTACAGCACGAGTATGAGTGCTTCTTTTTTATCGCCGACTGGCATGCTTTGACCACGCACTACGAAGATCCACACATCATCGAAGAAAGTGTTTGGGATATGGTCATTGATTGGCTGGCGGCGGGTGTGAATCCGGGTTCGGCAACCTGCTTTATCCAGTCACGCGTGCCAGAGCATGCTGAACTGCATTTGCTGCTGTCGATGATGACACCATTGCCTTGGCTGGAGCGTGTGCCGAGTTTTAAGGATCAACAGGAAAAACTGCGTGAGCGTGATTTAGCGACCTATGGCTTTCTTGGTTATCCATTGCTGCAAAGTGCGGATATTTTGATGTACTCCGCGGGACACGTGCCGGTAGGAGCCGATCAGGTGTCTCACGTTGAGCTGACCCGTGAAGTGGCGCGTCGCTTTAATCATCTTTATGGTCGCGACCCTGGTTTTGAGGAACAGGCGTTGGTGGCAATGAAGAAAATGGGTAAAAAAGCGGCCAAGATTTATCAGCAGTTAAAAAATCAGTTTCAGGAGCAAGGCGATCAAGAGGCGTTGAATCGTGCGCGTGCACTGATTAATGAACAGCAGAATATCTCCATTAATGAGCGTGAGCGTTTAGTGGGCTTTTTGGAAGGGGGTGGCAAGGTGATTCTACCTGAGCCGCAGGCGCTGTTAACGCCAGAGTCAAAAATGCCGGGATTGGATGGACAGAAAATGTCGAAATCCTACGGCAATACCATTGCCTTGCGTGAAGAACCTGAAGTCGTGGAACAGAAGATTCGCACCATGCAGACTGACCCGGCGCGTATCCGTTTGACGGATCCCGGTGACCCGGGTAAATGTCCGGTTTGGCAGTTGCATGAAGTGTATTCCGATAGTCAAACCTGTGAGTGGGTTCAGGAAGGCTGCCGTAGTGCTGGTATCGGTTGCCTGGAGTGTAAAAAACCTGTCATCGACGCGGTGATTGAGGAGCTTAAACCCATTCGCCAACGTGCCCAGGAGTATGAAAATAATCCTGAGCTGGTGCGTGGTATTATCGCTGAAGGTAATGAAGCTGCACGTAATGAAGCCCGTGAAACTCTGGAACGGGTCAGAGAAGTGATGGGCTTACAGTACCGCTAAACAGGTGGTTGAAGGTTGCCCGAGACAGCTGTATTGGACATGTTTTTGGCAACCAGTAGGTAATGCTGGCAGGAGAGCCGATGAAGGAATCGTCTGATAATCAATCCGATAGTCGCTCTCTGTCAGGCGGCGCTAGCTCTGTTCAGGAGCAGCCCGCACAATCAGAAATGCCCTTTGCAATGGTCGAAGGGCAGCCTTACACACAAATTCCCCAAGACCTTTATATCCCTCCCGATGCGCTGGAAGTGTTTCTCGAAGCCTTTGAGGGACCGCTTGATTTACTGCTGTATTTAATCAAGCGCCAAAACCTCGATGTACTGAATATTGACGTTTCGAAAATTACCCAGCAGTACATGGAGTACATCGGCTTGATGAAAACCATGCGCTGGGAGTTAGCAGCCGAATATTTGGTGATGGCTGCCATGTTGGCGGAGATTAAGTCCCGTTCTTTATTGCCACGCCATAGCGAGGATGAGCAGGATGAAAGTGATCCGCGTACAGAGCTGATTCGTCGCTTACAGGAGTACGAGCGTTACAAACAGGCGGCTGAAGAGATTGATGAGCTGCCACGCCTTAATCGTGATCTGTATGTGGCCAGCGCGGAAGCACCTGACTTTGAACATAGCAAGCCGTTGGCGGATGTTACGTTGCGCGAAATGCTGACAGCTCTGGCACAGGTGCTGGCGCGGGCGAATATGTTTCAGCAGCATGAAATTGAGCGTGAAAAACTCTCTACCCGCGAGAAGATGACCCACATTCTCAATCGTTTACAGAATAGCCAGCAGTTTGTGCCTTTTATCTCATTGTTTGATCCTGAAGAGGGGCGGCAGGGGGTGATCGTTACCTTTCTGGCAATGATGGAATTGATCAAGGAGTCGTTGGTGGATATTGTACAAAACGAACTGTTTGGACCTATTCACCTGAAGGCGCGTACCGGGAGTTGATGGAAGCATGACGGATAATAGCCTTGCCCAGCTTAAACGTATTCTTGAGGGTGCGTTGTTGGCCGCCGGTGAGCCGTTGTCGCTGGATCGTCTGGCGCAGCTGTTTCCAGAAGGCAAAGCCCCGGCTAACAGCGAGCTGCGGTCGGCCTTAAAGGCGATTCAAGTTGATTTTGCTGGCCGCGGTTTTGAGCTCAAAGAGGTTGCCAGCGGTTGGCGGTTTCAGGTTTGCGAAGATTTAAGTGGCTGGGTGAGCCGTCTTTGGGAGGAAAAGCCAGCGCGCTATTCGCGTGCGTTGCTTGAAACACTGTCGCTGATTGCCTATCGCCAGCCGGTTACGCGAGGTGAAATAGAGGAAGTGCGTGGCGTCAGTGTGAGCTCTAATATTATTCGAACGTTGCTGGAGCGTGAGTGGGTAAGGGTGGTGGGGCACCGAGATGTGCCGGGACGTCCTGCGATGTATGCCACTACAAAAGCATTCCTCGATTATTTTAATTTAAAAACATTAGATGACTTGCCTGCACTGACTGAAATCCGAGATCTTGATAAAATCAATGCCGAGCTGGATCTGGATGGTCAGGGGGATCCGTTAGAGAAACCGCCCAATGCGATGGAAGAGCTTGAACAGGAAACAGTGAGCCAGACCAATATTGACGAGCAATTTGAAGATGAGGGAGATACGTTGTCTTCTAACGCTAATAGCCAGCCATTGCACTGAGGCTAAAACGAGGCGTTAAAACTTGATTCATGTCGTTATGAAATCAGTTATGATGCACCAATAACCTAGTAAATAAGTCAGGATTAATAGATGGGCAATATTTTTCGACAAATGATTCAGCATGATGCCGCTGGTGGTGTGCTGTTAATCTGTGCCGCTGCTGTTGCTTTATTGTTGGCAAATTCACCTGCCAACGTATTTTATCAATATGTGTTGGCAGTCCCCGTCACGGTTGCCATTGGCGGGTTTGAAATCGCTAAACCATTATTGTTATGGGTGAATGACGGCCTGATGGCCATTTTTTTCCTAATGGTCGGGTTGGAAATTAAGCGTGAGATTCTCGATGGGCACCTGTCCTCACTGCCTCAGGTGGTTTTGCCTGGCCTGGGAGCGTTGGCCGGTATTGTCGGTCCGGCGTTGATTTATTACGCATTTACCTACGATGATCCGATTGCCGTTGATGGTTGGGCTATTCCCTCAGCAACTGATATTGCCTTTGCGCTGGGTGTGTTCTGCCTGTTTGGTAAACATCTGCCACTGTCTTTGAAGCTGTTTCTGTTATCGGTGGCGATTTTTGATGATATTGGTGCCATCGTTATTATTGCGTTGTTTTATTCTCAAGAGCTATCGACCTTATCGTTAGTGGTTGCCGCCAGTGGCTTGGTGGCGCTGTTTGCTTTAAATCGGTTAGGTGCAAACAGTCTGACACCCTATTTACTGGTAGGCCTTGTGGTATGGGCAGCGGTATTGAAGTCGGGTGTGCACGCCACACTGGCAGGTTTTGTTATCGCCTGGTTCATCCCGCTTAGGCGCGAAAATGTGGACGGTAAACCTATGTTGCCGACCCTTGAGCATGCTCTTGAGCCCTGGGTGGCGTTTATGATCTTACCGATATTTGCCTTTGCGAATGCCGGGGTGTCACTGATAGGTTTAAGCATGGAAAGCCTCTTTAGCCCAATGACGTTAGGTATTGCGCTGGGCTTGTTTGTGGGTAAACAGGTCGGTGTTTTTGGCATCTGTTGGCTGGCGATTAAAACGGGCTTGGCAAAAATACCGGAAGGCTCAAACTGGACGCAGCTCTATGGTGTCAGCCTGTTGTGTGGTATCGGTTTTACCATGAGTCTGTTTATTGGCTCGTTAGCGTTTGAAGAACAGGGTTTGGCTTATCAGGCGAGTGTTAAGGCAGGGGTGTTGATTGGCTCAATTATGTCTGCGTTACTGGGTGGTTTTGTGATTTCCCGTACCACCTCTCATAAAACCTCCGAAGAGGTGAAAGATGATAAGGTTTCCAATGTTAACTACTCTTAAATCATTTGCAGCGGCTACCTTATTACTGGCTGGTGCTGCCCAAGCTGCGCATAATCCGGATGAGCCTTCTTTGACTCAGTCAGCCGATGCCGTCTGTTTGCTGAGTGAGAAGGGTGTTTTACAGCTGAATAAGCAGAACTGCCGAATTTACATTAATGGCTTTTTAGATGGCGCGGTATTAACAGACAGTGTGATTATTAACAGGGTGAGAGATCGTTCCGAGTTTTTTGAGCGCGCCTATGCAACACGGGTTGGGGTGGCCAAGGGGCCGTTACCTGCCACCTATTTCGCTGATTTTTGTATTGCACCGGATATCTCCCGGCAGCAGATAGTCGATACTGTTATGAAACGATTGGAGCAGAATAAACATCCAGGTAAGGATGAGCGGACAGCGGTTTATTCCGCTATCAAAAGTTCGTACCCCTGTGATGTAAAATAGCGTTGAAGAATTAAATTTTTTAAAATTGAGGGAGTGTTGAGGTGGATATCAAACATTTACTGATCGCTATCGCACCCGACCAGCAGACTGGTGATGAAATATCGTTGGTCTTGAGTCTGGCTGAAGCTAAGCGCCTACAGGTGACCTTTGTCAGCGTGGTTGCTGAATTGCCTGATCTGCCAGCCATGGATGATGACCCGACGTCAGCAGAGCAGGTGCTGGAAACAGTACTTAACTCAAGGCAAGATAAACTCAATGAGTTGATCGCTCAGCAGTCTAAACATTACCCGAATATTGATTTTCATAGTGCGGTGGTTGCGGGAATCAGCTACGTGAAAATTATCGAGCTTGCCAACCAGCTGCAGGCTGACATGATCGTGATTAATGCTAATGATGGGGGTAAGCGTTATGCCTCTCAGTTTGGCAGCACCACACGGCATCTTATGCGCAAGTCCAATGTGCCGGTTTGGACAACTCCCAGAAATAACGTCAGCGCACTTAAATCGATCGTAGCCGCGGTTGATGTCAGTGATCACCATGAAGAGGGGCAGGCGTTTAATCGTGCTATTGTGAATCGTGCCTTGCAAATATCCCGCCTCAGCGGAGCGCCACTCAGTATTGTTTATGCCTGGAGAAATTACGCTAAAACTTATCTCGGTGGCTGGAATAACGGTAATAAATTGACGTCTGCCATTTGGGTGCATGAACAAAAAGAAAAACATCAGCAAAACCTGGAAGCGTTGATTAGTGAGCTACAGGAAAGTGGTGATCAAATTTCCATCGAGTTGGTTGAAGGGCCTCCGGAGCAGGCATTGCCGCCCTTTATTAATAACAAGTCGGCTGATCTATTGGTGATAGGCACGATTTGTCGGACCGGCATCGCTGGTATGTTTATCGGCAATACTGCCGAGAGCGTGCTGGATGCCGTTGATTGTTCGGTGTTGACGTTGAAACCAGAGGGGTTTGTTTCCCCCATCTTAGAGCGCTCCTAGCAGAGTGATTAACTCCAGGTATTTTTTATGAAATATGACAAGGACGATAAGTTAATCGCCGGTGTCTATAAGATGGTCGGTTACTCGGTAAGAGTGCTGGCAGTATTAATGTTATTTGTCATTTTGATGGGGGTTGTCGATGTAGGTTGGACACTTTACCAAAAGCTGCTGGCTCCACCGCGCTTTATTCTTACCATCTCTGATATGCTGGCAACCTTTGGCGCTTTCATGGCGGTACTGATTGCCATTGAGATTCTGATTAATATCACGATTTATCTCAATGAGAAGGTCATTCACGTCAAAATTGTTATGGCGACGGCGCTAATGGCGATTGCTCGAAAAGTTATTATTCTTGATTTTGATACCATCGAGCCGAGCTATGTCTATGGCATTGCCGCGGTGACCATTGCCATGAGTGCTGGCTATTGGTTGGTGCATAAAACCCCCAAGGGCAGCGAGGATGACTGAGCGCTGTAGTGATATATGTTTGCTGAATTAAGTACTAATTTTCTTCAAAATTTGGTGTTCTTTTTTGCTGCCATTGATCCGATTGGCACAATCCCCATATTTATTGTTGCCACTCAGCATATGGCGAAACGTGAACGTATGCAGGTGGCGTGGCGTTCGATATTGATTGCTACCGCGATTCTGGTCTTTTTTGTTGTCGCCGGTGAATTGGTACTGACCAGCATCGAAATTCCGCTGGCGGCGTTTCAAGTTGCCGGAGGCTTGATACTTTTCCTCTTCTCCCTGACGATGATTTTCGGTGACAGTAAACCGGAAACCGAGTTGAAGTCTCTAAAGGAACACTACCGAACCGCCGTTTTTCCATTAGCTGTACCCTCTATTGCCAGTCCGGCAGCGATGTTATCGGCGGTGATGCTAACTGAAAATGGGCGTTTTAATTTAGCTGAACAAGTCATGACGACCTTGAGTATGTTGGTCATCCTGTTAGTCACACTGGTGCTGATGCTGTTATCGAGTTATTTTTACCGTTTTATAGGTGAAAATGGCTCGGCGGTGATTAGTCGAGTGATGGGTATGTTGCTGGCATCGTTAGCGGTGACTCATGTTTTACAGGGTATCAGTGATTACTTCTTGGCAGGATGACGCCCCTTTAATTGCGGACAGCCCCAATGAGTTGTTGTTGGAGCTTTGGGTATCGCGCATTGCTGGATAGCCAAATTGACAGGAAGTGGTTGGTAAATTCAGGCTTTTCAATACTGCCAATTGCCTCGCCATTAAAGTAAAAGTCGCTGGCTAGATTGTTATCAACCCGCAGGGTGAGCACATCGTCTTTTTTTACGTCAGGCCACATGGTGAGCAGCTGCTTTAACCACTGTTCGCTGGAGCGCTGTTTGTAAACCCTTAGCATTTGCCACTCTTCACGCGTACTTTCTACCAGCTGTTGTGAGGTAATCTTTCGCTGGTAGGTGATTTCCAGTGTTAATCCTGGCTCGATACCCTGATAGCGCCCGCTTCGGTTATACAGGCGGCTGTCGTAGATTGCCCAGAATAATTTGCTGAGTCGCGCCTCGCCCACCAGTTGAAGATCGTTGACTAACTGTTCGCTATTCGCTTTCGCTGACACAGCAATAAAAGCAAATAAGATGAAGGTAATAACCAGGCTGAATTGAGCAACGTTTGCTTTAGGTTTGTACATGGAACAAACCCTTAGCCTGTTGAATTATGTAAATGATGACGGGCAGCATGACTGCCCAGATAATTGATAAAAAGACCAGAGCCTCAAGATACCCCACACCAAAGGTGACGGCGCCCAGACGCTCACCCATGGCGTAACTAAAGGGAAATCCGATGGCTCCGGCCAAAACCGATGCTGTCCTGGATTTAGCTAGAAATGCCAGTGACAGTGGCAAGGTGCTGACAAAGGCTAACCACAACAGCATTAGCCAGAATGGAATTGGCCAGCCAGCACTACTGAAATTGAAAACCCCTAACATTGTTAATAAAGCATCTACACCGATACCCAATGTGGCAGCCAGCATCAGCTGGCTGAGCGTCACGGCGTGGGCGTTTAGCAGGGCAATTAAATAGGCCAATATGACGGGTACTGTCAGCCATAACCACTGATTACCACCAGCCACGCAGCCCAGCCAAAAAAAGTCGAACAACACAAAGTTGAGCCATTTTGAACGCATAAATTTGTTCATGTTTGCTCGCCTTTAATCACCTTGATCGCGATTTTCTAGCGCGATTTCTCTGCCAACAGCTGTACAGTGCTGATACGACGCTCCAAAAAACCACCTTCGCAGTAAGCCAAATAAAATAGCCACAGCCGAGAAAAACGTTCGTCGTAACCGAGCTCTTGCAGGTCCTGTTGGTGGGCCAAAAAGTTATCCCGCCAACAGGCCAGGGTGCGTGCGTAATCCTGACCAATATCGAATACATCACGAATCACCAAGGAACTGTGTTTGTTAAAGAGTTGGCTGAGTAGGGTAATGCTGGGTAGAAAACCGCCAGGGAAAATGTGTTTTTGGATAAAATCTTCGCCAGCGGCATAACTTTTATAGCGTTGATCGGCAATGGTGATCGCCTGCATCATTAGCTTGCCACCGGGTTTAAGAAGGTGATTTACCTGTTTGAAAAAAGTGGGTAAATATTTTTCTCCAACGGCTTCAATCATTTCCACTGAAACGATTTTGTCGTAGTGGCCCTGTAATTCACGGTAATCACGGTTTAGCAGCTGGATTTGATCCGATAAACCAGCCTCATCAATCTTTGCTTTGGCGTAATTATACTGAGCATCAGAAATCGTCGTTGTTGTGACCTGGCAACCATAATGCTGGGCAGCGTAGATAGCCAAACCGCCCCAGCCAGAGCCAATCTCTAATAAATGATCACTTTCGGTTAATTCCAGTTGTTCACAGAGGCGTTGTAGTTTGTTGATCTGGGCCTGCGTAAGATCTTCCTGTGGGCTGTTAAACAGCGCCGAGGAGTACTGCATCCGTTCGTCGAGCATTCGCTGATAGAGTTCGTTACCTAAATCATAGTGCGCAAGAATGTTACGTTTGGCCTGCTGACGGCTGTTTTTACGTTGCTGTTTTCGATACAAACTAACGGGCTTTAATAGCCATCCCAGTCGATTTTCCCAACGATCCAGCGTACTGAGGTTGCGGGCAAAAAATTGTACTAATTGGGTGATATCGGGAGAAGACCACCAACCTTCAATAAATGACTCACCGACGGCACAGCTGCCTCCGGTCAGTGCGCGACGGTAGAAGCGTGTATCAGCGATGTTTATTTCTGCCTTCAGCTCATGCTCAGGGTTGCCGAAGCTGGCAATCTTTTGCCCCTGTTCTTTACAGACCAGATAACCTTGCTGGCTGTCAGCGAGCAACTTAAACAATGTTTTTTTGGCCAGGCTTGCTAAACGGTTGGGCTGAGACTGTTGAAGCGAGGTTAGTTGAGAGTCAAAGCTGTAGGCGCGTTCGTTCATGTTAAATCCTTGGCAAATTCGGTGTTTTACGCTTGGTGTTATTTTTTTGATTCCGGGTGCGTATAAGTCGGTACGCGTTTTATAAATAATTTAAGTGCCTGCCAGTAAATACCGATGACGATACTGGCCGTTTCAATCGGTCTTTTAATTAATACGCGAGTGAAGTTTTTTTGGTTCAACGGTTGGCGTTTCAATACCATGGTGGCATCAAAAACCTTGTTATCGGTTTGCTGCTGGTGGCTTTCCAGGTGCAGCATGGTTTTTTCATTGTCTGCACTGGGAGGGCGGATGTTCCAATGGTAGCGTTGTGCCATGGGGTTAAAGGGCGAAACATGAAAGGCTTTGTCATGCGGCTGAACGTTGTCCAGATCGACTAAATAGTAGTGGCGCTGATTCCAGGGGGTATTACTGACTTCGGCCAGCATGAAGCGGAAATGACCTTCCTGGCGCAGATAATAGAGATTCAGAGGGCTGAAATAGAGCCCGAAGTAACGTAACTGCCCGAGTAAAAAAACGTCGCCATCGGTGCTGGTTCCCGGTGCGGCTAATTCAGCAATTTTTTGTTTGACGGCGATGGCAACCGGTAGGTGTTCATCACCAATATAATCCTGTCGTTTAAACCGAGCCCACTGGAAAGGGCGTTCGCCAAACTGCTTGAGTTGCTGTTTTAGCTCGTTGAGTTCATCCAGCTTTATCCACATCATCATCAGCGAGTATTTGAACTCATGATGACGCGGTGTGAACCGGCGATGACGGACAAAGCCTTGATAGATAGCGCTTTCAAAAGGCGGGTTATCGGACAGCATGTTCATAGCTCTAGACCGAAGCGTTTGCAGACGTCGAGAGCGCTACGCACTCCGTCTTCGTGAAAACCGTTGTACCAGTAAGCACCGCAAAAATGGATATTGTGAGTGCCGCAAATTTCATGTCGCCGTTGTTGCGAGGCGACTGTGTCAGCGTCAAATACCGGATGGGCATACTGAAAGCGTTGAATGACTTTGTTGCCGGCAATCTTGTCACCTGCATTGAGTGACACTAACAGCGGTTTACTGCTGGTGATATTCTGCAGAATATTCATCGAATAGGTGACGCAGGGCAGCGCCTCGTCATCAGCCTGTCGGGCCAGAAAATTCCAGCTCGCCCAGGCTGCTTTACGGGATGGCATCAGCCCTGCGTCATAATGCAGCACGACATCATTTTGTTGATACTTAAGGCCACCGAGTACCTGCTGCTCGACAACCGTTGGTTCGCCCAGCAGTTTGAGTGCCTGGTCGCTGTGACAGGCCATGATCACCTGATTAAAGGTTTCTGTGTTGTTGGCGGTTTGTACGTTAACCTGTTCGCTGCCAAGCCGTTTAACCGAAAGGACGGGACAGTTAAGGCGGATGTGATCGGCCAGTGGTGCGGTTAAGGCTGGAATATAAGCATGTGATCCGCCTTTGAGTACATACCACTGTGGTCGGCCACTGACATCCAGCAGACCGTGGTTTTGAAAGAAACGCAGTAATAGTTTGAGTGGAAATTGCCCTGCCTGTTTGACGCTGCAGGACCAGATCGCAGCTACCATTGGTAACAGGTAGTTATCACGAAACAGGTCACTTAACCCCATCGAATTAAGGTACTGATCCAATGTGCCATCGGTATTTTTTTCGCTAGCCAGCAAGGTTTTGGCCTCTTTATTGAAGCGCAGTATGTCGCTCAAAAGGGCGTAAAAAGAAGGTCGAAACAGATTGCGCTTTTGAGCAAAAAGGGTGGTGAGGCTATGACCGTTATATTCCAGGTTGAGCTGGGGGTTATTGACGCTGAAGCTCATTTCCGTTTCCTGCAGCTGAACACCAATTTGTTTCATTAGCTTTAGGAAGTTTGGATAATTACGGTCATTGCAGACAATAAAGCCGGTATCGACAAAGTGGGTCTTGCCATCCATATCAACGGGGACGGTGTGGGTATGGCCGCCAATATAATCATTGGCCTCAAACAGCGTCACTTGATGTTTTTGGCTGAGAAGATAGGCGCAGGTTAGACCTGAGATACCGCTGCCGATAACGGCAATGTTTTGTTTCTTTAGGTGGGGCGCTGATGTTGTCATGTTTTTATTTTATTAGGTGTGAGTTAGTGCCTTGATACCAGACCGCTAATAATTGGACGTTGAAGGCTAAAGGGCAGCTTGCTTAACAGTTTTAAAATACCTGTAAACCGACGGGGGAAATGAATTTCAGCTTTGCCCTTTGCAAGACCGCTGATGATGTAGTCTGCTGCTTTATCGGCATTAATGCGCATCGGCATGGGAAAATCATTTTGATCGGTGAGGGGCGTTTTTACAAAGCCCGGGCAAACCAGGCTGACCTGAATGTCATATGGTTTCAGCGTGATCATCAGTGTTTTTGCCAGATATTCAATGGCTGCCTTTGAGGCACCATAGGCTTCAGCACGTGGCAGGGGCAAATAGCTTGCGCTGCTACCCACTAATGCCAAACGGCCATTGGGTTTAATTTTTGGAATGACGGCTTCCAGGCAGTTGGCGACGCCTTGAACATTGGTGGTTAGCACTCGTTGATAAGACTGGGCATCGAATTCAGGCATGTCCAGATATTCACAGGTGCCAGCGTTTAGAATAGCCAAGTCCAAGTCGTGTATTTCTGCCAGTTGCAGCTGAACGGCCTCATAATCGGTAATATCGAAACAGTAAGTTGTTACCTGCTTGCCGTATTTATTACGCAGCTTTTGTAGCGCTTCTTCATTACGACCACAGCAAATAACCTGATTATGTTGCGCCAGATATTTTTCGGCTAGCTGCTTGCCGATGCCAGACGTGGCACCGGTAATTAAAATGTTCATGAGGAAAGCCCTTTTTTAATCCTTCTGATCAAGCGGCCTAAAATGGGTAGGTTTTCGTAAAGCATGCTGCCAAGATCAAAATAGTCGCGGTGGTAGTAGACTTGGTGATGACGCACTTTAAGCAGGCTGGCCCCCTCAACAAATATTTTTTGACCCCCTTTGAGGCTTTTATGTTGCAGAGTCATGGTCCAGCATAAAAAAAGTTTGTCGCCTTGGCATAGGCTGTTGTGAAACCTAAATTGACAGCTCTCGACGTTATCAAAAAGCTTTTCAAAATAATCTGTTAGTGCGCTGATACCTTGAATGGCGTGTGCCGGGTCTTCAAAATAAACGTCTTTGGTATAGAGGGTTGTCAGGCCATCGAGTGAATTTTTGCCAAGGTTTTCATACACATCAATGACCTTTTCGAGGATCTCTGGGTTACTGCTGGTATTCTTTGAGTGGCTTATAGGGGTCACATTATTGGCCGCTTTGTTAGTGTCGTTTGGCATGGAAGACTCGATAAAATTGTTGCTTTAAATTACATACGCTTGTTGAAGCGGATCTGGTTCAGCAAATTTTTTTTTAAACTGGCTGATCCAAAGGAGAAGTTCGCCCGTTATCCGGGGTATGTATAATTTGTCCAGCCACCCCCATGACGTTACTATGGATGAAAAGTCATCCAAAGGACGCATCATGCCTAAACCTTCTACCAGTTCTCAGTCAGGACAGACTGCACAGGCTGTAGATAGACCTATTGAACCTAGCCCTGACCAGCTTTTGATTAGAGTTGGTAACAGTGGTGACCGGCAAGCGTTTAATCAGCTTTTTAAATTGCTGTCAGGTAAAGTGTTTGCTCAAGGTATGAAAATTTTGCGTAATGAGCAGCTGGCACGTGACTTGGTTCAGGAAGCGATGTTGGCGGTATGGCAAAAAGCGTCACTTTATGATGTTGATAAAGGTTCTGCGCAAAGCTGGATTTTTACACTGGTTCGTAACCGTTGCTTCGATATATTACGTAAGCAGCAGCGTCAACCCAGCTATGTCAGTGCCGATGATATTTGGCCCACCGGTGATTTGCCTGCGACTGATGAGGACCATGATGAGCAGATTGCCGACATTGAGCAAACTGAAATGCAGCAGCTTTACAGCCAGCTACCGGAAGCTCAGCGTGAGGTTGTTATTCAGGTATTCGTGCAGGGCAAAACACACCAGGAAGCGGCAGAATCTTTAGCGATTCCTTTGGGGACGGTTAAATCACGTTTGCGGCTGGCATTGGAAAAACTGAAGAAGCAACTCGTGGCTGAAGATGATCCCAAGGGAGAGCGTTATGATCCCTCAAATTAAATACCATCCCAGCGACGAAATGCTGGCAAAGTTTAATCAAGCTGAACTACCTCCCGGTATTAGTACAGCCATCTCGGCGCATCTCGATTTGTGCAGTTGTTGTCGGAAAAAGTCGGCACAACTGCTTGATCAAGCCTCGGAGCAGTGGCTTCATACCGAGCCGGTTGCAGAGCCGGATTTTGACGACCTGCTTGCTGACATTGTTAGCCAGCCTCAACAGGCTTCAACGTCTAATATCGAGCCAGCGCTATCGCAGCGAGTGCACCTGTTGGAGCATAGTGTTGAGGTGCCTGCAGTGCTGGCCAAGGCGGCCGGTGAGTCATTACGTTGGAATAAACTGCCGGGTGGTATTAATCTCGCCAGTTTGGCTTTGGACAGAAAAGCCCAGTGTGATTTCCTTTATATGAAGCCGGGAAGCCAGATTCCACGGCATAAGCATCAGGGTATTGAAATTACACTAGTGCTCGATGGTACGTTTACCGATGACTTGGGCAGTTACCATCCGGGTGACTTTATCGTTCGCAGCGGCGAAGATTCTCATGGCGCCACTAGTGATGATGGCTGCCTGTGCTTTACAGTGCTGGAAAATCCGGTGATTTTTACTTCCGGGCTGGCTCGCATGTTGAACCCCATCAATCGACTGTTGTTCAATCGAGCGGTTAAATAGCGCCTATTGGTGATTAATGCTGCACTATGGGCACAAAATAGCCGCGCACTGACCAGTGCCTGCTTTCTGTAGACTGATTTGTTGCCAGCTATCGCGCAGGTTCTCATCGTTTGGTGTCTGCTCAATGGCACATTGCAGCGCGTTAAGGGCTTCCTGCTGGCATCCCTGTGCCGATAAAGAATAAGCTAAGTTATTCCACAGTTCGTTTTTATCGGCGTTTTCTTGTAGGCCGCTTCTGAAGCTTTGTTCAGCTAATTGATAGTGCTGTTGAGCATAATAATAGTTTCCCAGCGCTAACCAGGGCAGGGCGTTATCTGGCCACTTTTCAGTTGCTGCTTGAAATGCTTGTCGGGCGCTTTCCGGAGATCCGGTGCTGTTTAATTGCTGGGCGGCTTTGATAAAGGTTGTTGGCATGGCGGTGACGGGAATTTTATGGGGTGCCAGAACCACCAGGCCCCAGTAGTCTGCGCGTCGCCAGGTGCGCTCAAAAGTCGTGAGTGGCACAGTATGACGTTTGTCTGTGCCTGACCGTAGTATGAGCTGTTCCGCATCAAGATCGTAGCCAACGACCACCGCGTAATGCCATTGTGGTTTCCAGTTAAAAGCCAGGTTTTGCATCACCAGAACCGGATGGCCGGCGGCAATTTCCTGCAGTATGTCCTCAAGGCTGGCGGTTAATGGGTAAGCCAGTTGTTTGTAGTGGCGAGTGGCGGCAAGCATCTCTAATGCCACGCTGCCCTGTTTACCGGGAATATAAACCTTGTCGATTAATTCATGGGGCTGCGTTTGCTGATTTTGGAAATTTAGAACGGTGGCCAGTGCGGCGGGTCCACATTGGTATTTTTCCTGTGGAAAGAAGGGCACCTTGGTAATTTCGGCGCGTATGGGCAGCGTGCTTTTTTCTTGTAGCAAATTATTGCTCATTGGTGTTGATGAGCAGGCAGAAATGATTAACGTTAAACACAAAAGGCCTGCCATATGGCAAGCCTTTTGAAAGGGTGATGCGGCGGTCACGTTAATGTGAATAGCCTATATCGGATCAACAAAATTAAAGACGTCGGTTGCACCTAACGCGTCGGTAATAATGAAAACAATGAAGAGCGTTAGTAAAACACCAACCACACCTTCTCCTGCCGGCGCGTGTTGCAGGTTCTCATTAAGCTGGGCAATTTCAGCATCGGTCATGTTAGCGATTCTGTCAGCGGCGGCATTGGCGTCAACGCCCATTTGTGTCAGCTGGTCCCGCAAGTTTTCTTGCGCAAACAAATCAATCATTTCTGCTCGATCCATTTGCAACTGCTGGCTTTGAATGGCGCTATCGGTGGTTACCAAAGCGGCCTGCGCAACTTGAACTTGAAAAAATCCCATCATCATAACCAGTAGCAGGGCTGTGGTGCGTTGTAGCTTCTTCATGACTTTTCCTCAATCTTAATTGTTGTGGTTGTTTTGACAGTCATTACGAAATTAGTTCGCAATGCCTAGAGACTAACCAAATTTATAAAGTGAGATAAATTTGAAGGTTTTGCTCGGTAAATGAGCGGCATGAAAAAGGCCGGTAAAGTAACCGGCCTTCTTGGGACGTGCTTTGTGCTATTAGCTTAATCAGCTGTGTGTTTTGATATTAGCCTTTACCACGAGTTTTGATGTTGCTGGGGTGAGCGTTTTTTTCAATGAAGTCGATAATCAGTCCGGCGACATCTTTGTTTGTCGCTTTTTCAATGCCCTGTAGACCCGGCGATGAGTTTACCTCCATCACCAGCGGGCCACGCTCGGAGCGTAGTAAATCCACCCCGCAGACATTAAGCCCCATAACCTTAGCGGCATTGACTGCCGTGCGGCGTTCTGCTGGTGTGATACGAACCAGTTTAGCACTGCCGCCACGGTGGATGTTGGAACGGAATTCACCTTCGGGTGCCTGGCGTTGCATGGCTGCGATGACCTTTCCGCCGACGACGAAGCAGCGAATATCAGCGCCGCCCGCTTCTTTAATAAACTCCTGTACCAGAATGTTGGTTTTTAGACCCATAAAGGCTTGGATGACGCTTTCGGCGGCCTTTCTGGTTTCTGCCAAAACGACGCCGATACCCTGTGTACCTTCCAGTAGTTTGATCACACAGGGAGCACCACCAACTTCGCGAATGAGGCCGTGAATATCGTCTGGTGAGTGAGCAAAGGCCGTAGCGGGGATGCCGACTCCACGGCGTGACAACAGTTGCAGTGAACGCAGTTTGTCACGCGAACGAGAGATGGCTACGGACTCGTTAACGCAGTATACGTTCATCATTTCAAACTGGCGTACCACAGCTGTGCCGTAGAAGGTGACTGAGGCGCCAATACGCGGAATCACGGCGTCGAAATGGTTTGGATCGAACTCTTCATCTTTGTAATGCAGACTGGGTTTGTCCGAGGTAATGTCCATAAAACACTTCAGATGATCGAGTACTCTGACAGTGTGTCCTCTGGCTTCAGCGGCTTCGACTAGGCGTTTGGTGGAGTACAGTGATTTGTTTCGCGAAAGAATAGCGATATTCATAAAGGACCTTTTGTAGATTTGTGACCTGGATAGAGGTCTTTTTCGTCATAGTCGCCCGTAGTATGCGATAAGCTGGGATCAACTACAAAACGCTGCGACAGCGATTGTCGGCCAATGAGCATGCGATAGCCCATTTCATCCCGGTTGCTGAGGGTGATCTCTGTCAGGAATTTGTGAGCACCCATAATTAGCGTGGTTTTGATGACATAACGCGTTTCCGTGGTGCCATTGGAACTGGTCACCGCGCGCTGGTCAACCACCTGCGCCCGGCACTCTATTTCAGGATGACGATGGCGTTGAACCGGGTGTACAAAAAATTTCACCCAATTTTCACCGTTATGGGTAAAGGGGGTGACTTTGTAAGCGTGCAGTGATGATGTTTTTGCGCCGGTATCAATTTTGGCATTGATGCCTGGTAAATTGAGGTCTGGCAGGCTGCACCACTCACGCCAACCAATGATAAGTTTGGATTTTTTAGGTAGTGTTCCTATGGTCATAGTGTATTCGTCAGCAGGGTAAGAATTTTCGCTAAAATACCCTGCAATTGGTTTTTTGCATAGTTTTTAATGACAAGGCAGGGGCGTTTACAGCTTTTAGAGGTTGTAAAACCCCACGAGGTAAAACGGCAGGCAAGAAAAAGGGTCGGGTAAAAGTATCACCGACCCTTTTCACTAACGCTTCTAAGAGCGCCCTAATTTCATCGCATAACGAATGCGGCTTAGGGTTAGCCTAACTTAGCGTTTGCCTCGGCAAGGATTGCCTCTTTGTCGAACTCGGCGCCCATCTTCTGCATTGCTGTGGCAAAGCGTCCGATGATGTCGAGAATGGCTTCTTTAGTCAGTTGGTTGAGGATGCCAATACGCACCTGTACCGGCTCGGATAGTGTCGGCCAGATACCGAAACCTTCAGCACGGCAGCCACCAACCAGCTCTTTCTCACGGCCAGCCAGATCACCAGGTAAATTGAGCACAACCAGAGAGGTCATGTTTGAGGTGACTTCGCAGCCCATGGCCTGCACTGCTTCACGTAGCACCTTTTCGCAGGCAGCGTAATCTGCGGCCTTCTGTGCACGACCGTGGTCAAGCAGCAGGCGCAGCGCTTCGTGGAAAGAGGCAACAGCGTAACCCGAGTGAGTGCGGTGATAAGTACCTGCATCAACATCTTTGCCATCCAGAATACCCCAGTGGCGGGCTTCCAGAATTGGGTTGTGAACGAAGCTATAGCAGCCGCGAGTTTTAACCAGTTCAATCGCCTTGTCGGTGAAGCTCACCGGTGCATAAGTTAAAGGCAGCGCTAGAATGCCTTTCTGAGGACAGGAAGCCCAAATGCCGACACCTGGATAATCATCGATATTGAAGTTTTCGATACCCAGGCTGGATACGGCATCAACGATGCCGATGGCGTCGTGTTTCAGACAGGCATCGTTGAAGCCCTGAATGTCATTGATACGGCCAGAACCGGTTTCCCAATGAGCCATGAAGGCCCACATTGGCTTATGCTCAGCCAGCGCTGCTTCGACGATTTCGCCAGTCACCGATTCACCATGAGGAACGTTAACAGTGATAACGTTAGCAGGCTGAGGGTCTAGCGGGTTAGCGGCCAGATCAGCAGGCGTAGACGCTTTCATACGAATAGACAGTCCATCGATGCCAGAAAAGGTGCCGTTTACAAAAACAACCACTTTATCACCGGGTAGAATTGCGCCGTGTGCGCAATCCAGAGCGCTCCAGCCCGTACCGCCTACACCAAATGTGTAGGTGTTTTTAGTGCCGAATACCTCGCGCAGCATTTTTTTGCATTCAACCATACCGCGTAGCACATCTGCCTGCATGTGGTCAGCGACACCTGCGCTGGCGAAAGCTTCAAGAACACGTGGGTCGGTGTTGCCTGGCCCTGGGCCAGCGGCGAGCGTGTCAGGGATTACTAACTTATCGAACATAGGTTGTTACTCCAAAAATACATCTATCAATAAAAGATCAAAGGGATTCGGTTGTTAATAGCCGGATAGTGAACCTGCCAAGAGGCTGCTAGCCAAACAGGTTCGGTGATGCAGATCGCTATTCTAGATCAACCGTGTGGTGCTGCTATCCGTATTTGTACGAGGGATATTCGCTAATGGTTTAGTTGATGAGCAACTAATAGGCTGGATAGATGACAGGTTGCTGTGCCGCCCGGCTTAGGCCTTTTGAGGCGGGGAAGCTAAGCCGGGGTGAGTTTGTGGAGGGAGTTAGCGGTCCAGTCGCGGTAAATCGATTGGTGGCGGCTCTGAATGGGATGTTCCGGCAGCCGCCGGTTGTTGTCTGGGGTTAATAAATAAGCTTTTTAGGCCGCGGCCCGCTTTTTTTAGACCACGCCAGATTTTTGGCAGCAGCCATACTAACAATAGAATAAAAAGCACTAGCAACAGCAGGAATAACCAGGGGTTTTGCACCGCCGTCCATAGCCCTAGAATAACCACGATATCTTCGGTGATGGAGGCGGCCCAATTGCTCATGGGCTCCGGGGAGGTGTTTATGAGCATACGGCTGCCCGTTTTTGTGACATGGGTGGTGGTGGCCATGCCGCCCCCCACGATTGCCGCAGCCAGCTCAACACCAGCACCGGCATCGCCTACCATGCCAGCTGCCAGGACGGCGCCGGCGGGGATACGAATAAAGGTGTGAATACTGTCCCAGATGCTATCCACGCCGGGTATTTTATCGGCGGTAAATTCCACCATATACATCAAGCCAGCAGCGGCGATGACCATAGGGTTAGTCAGCACATTCAGTTCTTCAGGCAGAACCATGTTGCCAGTCATACCAAGAATGCCGAGCGTGGCAAGGGTGGCGTAGAGGTTGATGCCGCTGGCCCAACCGACCCCCATGGTGAGGGCAATCAGAGCGACAATTTGATCAAGTTGTTCCATGCGGTACTGTCCTATATGATGCCGTTAAAATGAGCGGCTAAGGCTATGCTAATGCAAATAGACAATAAAACCAAAACGGGCTTTTTAGGTTATTCAAAGCCTGGTGTTGGTTGTCGATTAATCTTGATAGCTGTGTGTTTGATGCTGTTTTCTGCGTGCAGTTCAAATAGTTATCAGCTCAAGAACGTGGTTAAATCCGACACTGACCTGGTGGCGGACATGCATATTCGCCGGATTAATACGCTGGTTGACCGATTGGTCGTCAAGCTTTACAAGCGTAACCCGCGTGAACTCGCCAAAGCTCCCGGTCAGACGGTGGGTAAACGTATTCAGCAGATGGCTGACTTCCCTGCGGCTCTGCATTATTGGGAGCTGGGCGGAAAAGGCAGTATTGACGCCATGCTGTTGGCCTTTGATGAGCAATACCAGGGTGATCGGGTCTTTGCTCTGGGCGTTGGTTTGCGTGGCATGCTGTATAAGGCCTACAGTGAAAAACAGGAGATGTTCCTGCTTGATAAGCTGGATCCGCAGAAGCTCTATAATAGCGCACGCAATATTGAAATTGTCGCCTGGCGACTGGCCCATAAGCGTGATTCGTCAGGCCAGCTGCTGTTGTTGAGCAATAGTACTAATGGCACGATTAACCTGAGTTTTGAACGATTGTTCGGTAAAATGATTGCCAATCAGGATATGATGTCGGCCATTATTGCCGGACGCTCAAACCGCACGATTAATAAAATTTTCCATAGCATCGCGCAGGCGATGTTCCTGCCTGTTTAACAAGGTTTCTTAATGCTCAGCGATAAACAAAAGTCGGCGATTCAGTCGGCTTACAAAACCCTGATCAAAAATCAGGGCTACCGACCGCGTTATGGACAACGCCTGATGATCGCCGAAATCGCTAAAACCTTGGGCGGCATTCTGACCGATGCTAAAGGTTTGCGGCTCGGCGAGTCGCATATCTGTGTGGTTGAAGCGGGCACGGGTACCGGTAAAACGGTTGCCTACATGATGGCATCGTTGCCCATGGCGCTCGAAAAAAACAAGAAACTTGTGGTCTCTACCGCGACGATCATGCTGCAGGAGCAGTTGATTCAAAAGGACTTGCCGGATCTATTAAAGCACAGTGGTTTGCCGTTCAGCTATGCCATTGCCAAAGGGCGTGGTCGCTATCTGTGTATGTCTAAATTGGAAACGGCTCTGGCGAATCATGCTGAAATGGCGCCGGGGCAGGCGCTGTTTGAAGATGAGCTGGCGCTGCGGCTGGATGAGGAAACGGTATCGCTTTTTGAGGATATGCATAGCCAGTTTGAAGAGGGGGAATGGGATGGCGACCGCGATAACTGGTCCGATGTTATTCCTTATCAGCAATGGCAACGGGTCACCACTGACCACAGCCAGTGCACCAACCGACGTTGTTCGCATTTTGCAGATTGCAGCTATTTTCAGGCCCGACAGCAGATTAGTGATGCTGATGTTGTGGTTGCTAACCATGATTTGGTGCTGGCAGACTTGGCTCTGGGTGGTGGTGCGCTGTTACCCAAACCCGAAGACACTATCTACGTGTTTGATGAAGCTCATCATTTGCCCGACAAGGCGCTTAATCATTTTAGTGGCCAGTTTCGTCTCTCTGCAGCCAAACAATGGCTCAAACAGGTCCCCAAGCTGCTGACTCAGATTGCCAGCGAAGTGGGCTATGACGCGGTATTGGGCGAGCAAACTGAAAAATTACCGCCGATTCTTAAGCAGATGGAAGACAATTTTGCCTTTGTTGATGAAATCATCGAAGGCCTTTGGAAGGCGAAAGTCGCCGATAGTGACGAGCGCACCGTGCGGTTCAGTCGTGGCGAGGTGCCGCCGGACCTGCGTATTATTGCCAAGAACCTGACGTTGATGTTTTCCAAACTCAACCATACGCTGAATCTGGTCGGCGATATGCTGCTTGATAAGGCCAAGGAAGAGGGCAGCGATCTGCGCCAGGTTGCTGAACAAAACTACATGCGGCTGTCGATTCCACTGAATCGCAGCGAGTCAGCCATGCACCTATGGCAAAGTTACGCTACGCCCGATGAAGCTGGAGAGATGCCCACGGCTCGCTGGATGAGCCGCATTGAACAGGATAATAATGATATTGAGCTGTGCAGTAGTCCGGTGATGGCGTCACAAATTCTGCAAAGCATGCTGTGGTCAGAGTGCTTTGCAGCTATTTTGACCTCGGCCACCCTGTCAGCGCTGAATAATTTTGGTCGTGCTGCTACTCGTATGGGGTTGCCGGAGGCCACGAACTATCATGTTGTGCCGAGTCCCTTTGATTATCAGCAGTGCGCCACCTTTGAGGTGCCAAAAACGGCGCTTGATCCGCGTAATGGCAAAGCATTTGAACAATCCCTCATCGATCAGCTTAATGCTCTGATTGACCCGCAGTCTGCGACACTGGTCATTTTTACCGCTCGTTACCAAATGCTGGCGGTTTACCGGGACCTGGATGAGTCGATTAAACCATTAGTTTTATTGCAGGATGATTATTCCAAACAGGAGTTGGTACGCCGTCACCGTCAACACATTGATGAGGGGCAGGGCAGTGTCATTTTTGGTTTGGGCAGTTTGACCGAAGGCGTGGATTTGCCGGGCGATTATGTCAAGCATGTGATCATTGCCAAGTTACCCTTTGCTGTGCCAGATGACCCCGTTGAAGCGACGCTCACCGAGTGGCTCAAGGAGCAGGGCAAGGATCCGTTTTGGGAGATCAGCGTGCCCGATGCGTCAATCAAATTAAAGCAGGCCTGTGGACGTTTATTGAGAACAGAAAAGGATAGCGGCCGTATCACGCTGTTGGATAATCGAATTTTGACGAAACGTTATGGCAAGCCGATGCTGGATTCTCTTCCCGACTTTAAACGGGTTTTTGGTGAAGGTTGATTTCCCACTTTGCTGGCGTGCTAAAAATCAATCTTCATGGACACTTCCTGCATGTTGATCCGGTAGCGGGAATTTTCCGTTTTATAGGTCATGCCCACGCCCTTGTTATTTAAGCCGTAAGCGAAATTTCCGCTCGTCATCATCATACCAATGCCCCATTCTTTGCCGACACGGGTGTGACCAACGTGGATGTTTTCTTTAATAGTCCAGCCTCGCACCTTCATGGTTTTGTCGACTTTTATACGTTTTAACCCAAGTGGTAATTTACGTTTTTTACTTAGAGTTAAATTGCCTAATGCGCCGTGGTGGATATTGCTGGAGACATTGAGGTCATGTTGCATGCCCTGCGGTGGTGGTGCGGTGTAATGGCTGGGTAAGGATAAATTCAGTGTCGTTGGCGTGTAAAAAGGGTCGGCCGAAGAGGTGGTTGCTGACAGAAACAGGCTTAGGCTGGCGTTGATCAATATAGCCTGTTTCAGGCTGTTTATTGCTTTATTTTTTCTGTGCACTTTAATCCTCCCCCTGTCGAAAACGCGGGCAGGTCTTCTTTATTTTTATTTCTCCCTGATTATGGCATAGCTTGGCTAATGGCTTGATTTTAAAGTGTTATTAACTTAACAATATGCTTTAGAGTTTGACTGTAATGTTTTGAATTAAATACTAAAATTTCCTTTAATATACTTTTTCATTAAGGCAGGCTTTAACATGATATTTAGCTATATAAAAAAGCGTAAGTTTGTCGCCAAGGCCCGTAATTAAAGGGAACTACACGTATTTCTGGTGCTCAGAAATGCGATGCGAAATAAGTGGCGATGCATTACACTTTGCAGCACTTGAGGCGGATACCAATGCCCTTATTGCTAATTTAAACCACAGGCTGACGTAAACATTGACGGAAAAAAGTAAGGATAGGGCCGATAAAAAAAAGGCTTCTAAAAAAGCACCGCAGGATGATACTAAGCAGCAGAAAGCTGCGCATTTTTCCAATCATTTGGCCCATGGCCTGAAGGAAGGTGCGCTGATTGGTCTGTTAGCACTGTGCGGTTATCTGCTGTTAGCCCTGTTCAGTTATGACCCGATGGATCCCGGCTGGACGTTTACTGGTGCCGATGCATCACAGGTGACAAATGCCGGTGGTCGTGCGGGCGCCTGGTTTGCTGATGTACTGTTATCTTTGTTGGGTTATTTAGCCTACCTTTTTCCTGTCATGCTGGCCTACCGAGCCTGGCTAATTATTCGTGATCGTAGCCGAAGCCCGTTGTTTAGCTGGCCGCTTTTTTCGTTGCATACCGGGGGCTTTATTTCTGTATTGGTGGCGGGCACGGCATTGGCTACGCAGCACTTCAACGGCTATGTGGGGGTGCTGCGTGAAACGGCTGGGGGCATTCTTGGGCAGGTTGTTTCCGATATTTTTCTTTCGGCCTTTAACCCAATAGGCAGCACGTTAATTCTACTGGCACTTTTTCTTACCGGGATGACTGTTTTTACGGGCATGTCCTGGTTGCGCTTAATGGATCGATTGGGAGCCGGGGTGCTTTGGCTGATCGCTGCTGTGCTGAGTCTTTATCGACGCCGTCAGCAGCGTCAGGAAGAAAAGAAAGCGTCAGAACAAGTACAGGAAGTTAGAAAGCGTGCCTTTGAAGTAGAAATTAAAAAGGACGTACATCGCGAGCCACCAAAAATAAAAGCTATTCCAAAGCCCAAAGAGACCAGTAAACGTGTTGAAAAGGAGCGGCAGGTGGCGCTCTTTGAGGGTGAGGTTGAAGGTGAGTTACCTGCCATTGCGTTGCTTGATAAGGCTGAGAAAAACGCTGATTTTGGTTATTCCCCTGAAACCTTGGAAGCGATGTCCCGCATGCTGGAGATGAAGCTTAAAGACTTCGGTATCACCGCGGAAGTGGTGGCTGTACAGCCAGGGCCCGTGATCACGCGTTTTGAAATTCAGCCGGCGGCGGGTGTTAAGGTCAGTCGTATTACCAATCTGGTGAAGGACTTGGCGCGCTCGTTGGCCGTCATCAGTGTGCGTGTTGTTGAGGTGATTCCCGGTAAATCGGTGGTGGGCATTGAAATACCCAATGAAGATCGAGAAATCGTGCGCCTCAGTGAAGTGTTATCCAGTAAGGAATATGACGAGTCTAATTCGCCGCTGTGCCTGGCGTTAGGACATGATATCGGTGGTACACCGGTGGTGGCGGATCTCGCCAAAATGCCACACCTGCTGGTAGCGGGTACCACGGGTTCTGGTAAATCGGTGGGTGTCAACGCCATGCTGTTGAGCCTGTTGTTCCGCGCTACGCCGGAAGAAGTGCGCCTGATTATGATTGATCCGAAAATGCTTGAGCTGTCAGTCTACGATGGCATTCCTCACCTGCTGGCCCCGGTGATTACCGACATGAAGGATGCCGCCAATGGCTTGCGTTGGTGCGTAGCCGAGATGGAGCGCCGTTACCGCCTGATGGCGGCTATGGGCGTGCGTAATGTCAGCGGTTATAACCGCAAGGTGAAGGACGCCATTAAAGCCGGTGAGCCTCTGCTGGATCCGTTGTGGAAGGCTGAAGAAGCGCTGGAAGAAACGGCTCCTGAATTAACCGTATTGCCCTACATCGTGGTGGTGGTGGATGAGTTTGCTGACATGATGATGATTGTCGGTAAGAAAGTGGAAGAGCTGATTGCGCGTATTGCTCAGAAGGCGCGAGCAGCAGGTATCCACCTGATTTTGGCCACGCAGCGTCCCTCGGTGGATGTGATTACAGGTTTGATTAAGGCTAACGTGCCAACGCGTATAGGCTTCCAGGTATCGTCAAAAATTGATTCGCGCACCATTCTTGATCAGGGCGGCGCTGAGCAGCTGCTGGGGCATGGTGACATGCTGTACTTGCCACCTGGTGCGGGTGTTCCGGTGCGTGTGCATGGTGCCTTTGTCGCCGACGAAGAAGTACACCGAGTGGTCAATGACTGGGTGAAACGCGGCGAGCCTGAATATATTGATGAGGTACTTGAAGGGCCCTCCGAAGCGGCGATGATGCCGGGCTATAGCGGCTCAGAAGAGGGCGGCGGGGATGAGCAGGATGAGTTGTACGATTTGGCGGTTCAGTTTGTGACAGAAAGCCGTAGAGCGTCAATTTCGGCGGTGCAACGTAAATTGAAAATTGGCTATAACCGCGCAGCCCGAATGATTGAATCTATGGAAGCCGCAGGCGTGGTAACGGAAATGAGCAGCAATGGCAGTCGGGAGGTTATCGCACCGCCTCCGGTTCGGGACTGATAGTGTTTCGGTAGTTTTTTATTTCATCTTGCCTTTGCTCATGGGGTGATGAAAACCCCTGCAAAGATTAACTGTATAAGTGATGATATATGCGTAATGTATTGAAAATTAAAGTTGTTTTTTGCCTGTCGTTGCTAATGTTGGTCTTTGCTGGCAAGGCTAATGCCGACGTGGATGCTTCACAGCGTTTACATGACTTACTCAAAAACATGCAGTCATTTCAAGCTGACTTTATCCAAAATGTCCTGAATACCAACGGTGTTTTACAGCAAAGTACCCAGGGTGAAATGGCGGTCAAACGACCTGGTTTGTTTTATTGGCAAACCTTTGCTCCCTTTGAGCAGACGCTTGTCGCTGATGGTGAGCAGTTATGGTCCTACGACCCGGATCTGGAGCAGGTGACGGTACAGGCGGTGGGACAGCGCTTAAGTGACACACCGGCGCTGCTGTTCAGTGGTGAAATTGATGGACTGACGGATAGCTACGCGATCAGCGCGGTACAGTTAAAAGATGAAAGCTGGCAATTCCGGTTGCTGCCTAAACAGCCTGACAGCTTGTTTGAAGAGCTACGCCTGACCTTTGCGTTCGATACCTTGACGCAGATGCATATTCTCGATTCGCTGGGTAACCGCTCCAGCTTGGAGTTCCGCAATGTGCGTGTTAATGGGGCTCCTGATGATGCGCTGTTTCAGTTTACACCACCGGCAGGTGTCGATGTGATCGCGCAATAACGCGGCAATAAGAGACGCTAAAAGTTAGAGTGGGCCGCTCCGGTCTGGTATGATCCGCACCTTGCGTAATTGACGCGAATGTTTGGATGTTTTACCGACAGCGATTGCTATGGCCGACCTATTTTCCTCTCCCAGTTTTGAGCCGCTTGCCGCACGTATGCGGCCGCGTAACCTATCTGATTATCTTGGTCAGGATCATATTCTTGCGCCAGGCAAAGCTCTGCGTACCGCACTGGAGGAGGGCATGCCTCACTCAATGGTGCTGTGGGGACCCCCCGGTGTTGGTAAAACCACCTTGGCGAAGATGATCGCCGAGCTTTGTGATGCCAACTTTGAAGTATTGTCGGCGGTGATGGCGGGTGTGAAAGATATTCGTGCCGCTGTTGATCGCGCCAAGATGGCGCAGGCACAGTCTAATCGTAAAACCCTGTTGTTTGTCGATGAGGTGCACCGCTTCAACAAGGCGCAACAGGATGCCTTCTTACCCTACGTCGAAGATGGCACGGTCATCTTTATTGGTGCCACCACCGAAAACCCTTCCTTTGAATTAAATAATGCCCTGTTATCGCGAGTGCGAGTTTATGTGCTGCGATCATTGGATGAAGACAGCATTGTGGGTCTGTTGAAGCGTGCGCTGACAGAGCCGGAAAAGGGCTATGGCAAACGGCATATTCAAATCGCTGACGAGATGTTAGCAAACATCGCCAGGGCAGCTGATGGCGATGCCCGGCGCTCGTTGAACCTGTTGGAAATTGCGGTTGATTTGGGCGAGCAGCAGGGCGACCAAACGACTATTACCGATGCGACGCTGCAGGAAGTTTTGCAGGAAAGTACCCGCCGTTTTGATAAGGGCGGCGATGTCTTTTATGAACAAATTTCTGCACTTCATAAAGCGGTTCGGGGTAGCTCTCCCGATGCCGCCCTGTATTGGTGCATGCGTATGCTGGATGGTGGCTGTGATCCGATTTATATCGCCCGCCGTGTGCTGCGTATGGCCAGCGAAGATATTGGCAACGCTGACCCGCGGGCGCTGGATATTGCGTTGAGTGCCTGGCAGACCTTTGAGCGTTTAGGTAGTCCTGAGGGCGAGTTGGCGATTGCCCAGGCGGTGGTTTATCTGGCGAGTGCCGCCAAGAGTAATGCGGTGTATCAGGCCTATAATTTAGTCAAAGCCGAAGTTAAAAGCGGCCTTAGTTATGAGGTGCCTAATCATCTGCGCAATGCCCCGACGCAGCTGATGAAAGACATGGATTATGGCATGGAATATCGGTATGCTCACAACGAACCAAACGGCTATGCGGCGGGCGAAAATTACATGCCCGAAGAGCTGCATGATGAGCAGTATTATTTCCCTGTAGAGCGCGGGCTCGAAAGCAAAATAAAGCAGAAACTGGACTACCTGCGTGAGCTGGACAAAAGCAGTGATCAGAAGCGTTACAAATAAAGAGATCCTGGTGTGAATCAGGTTGTTGCTATCGCCGTGGGTGGAGCGCTGGGTGCACTGTCTCGTTATTGGATGGTTGGCTTCGTATCACGACTATTTGAACGCAATTTCCCCTACGGCACCCTGGCAGTCAATGTTGTTGGTTCGTTTTTGATTGGCATTGGTTATATCGTGATTGTACAGCGTCTGCAGGTGGCCTCTGAGTGGCACGCGGTGTTAATGGTGGGCTTTATTGGCGCCTTTACAACCTTCTCGACCTTCTCTCTGGAAACCGTCAGCTTGATACAGGAAGGGCGTCTAATGACAGCGCTCATCTATATTTTTAGTAGCGTGCTGGTGTGTTTACTGGCAACGATGGCGGGCATATTGCTGGCCAAACAGATTTTTTAAATTTCCACATTTAAGGTTAATGGAATAGAGCATGTTAGATTCAAAGTTACTTCGCGCTAATCTTCAGGACGTTGCGGATCTACTCAAGAAAAAGAAATATCAGCTGGATGTTGCACGTGTCACCGAGCTTGAGGCGCAACGTAAAGCGATTCAAACGGAAACGGAACAGCTGCAAAACGACCGTAACTCCCGTTCCAAGAATATTGGTAAAGCTAAGGCAGCAGGCGAAGATATTGCGCCGTTAATTGCCGAAATGAATAGCATGGGTGAGCGCCTGGATGAATGTAAAGCCAAGTTGAACGATGTACAGGCGCAACTGGAAGCTATTTTGAGCGGTGTGCCTAACTTGCCACATGAGTCTGTACCTGAAGGTGAAGACGAAGAAGATAATGTGACTGTCTTGACCTGGGGGGAGCCGCGCAGTTTTGATTTTGAACCTAAAGACCATGTCGATGTGGGGGCAAATACGGGCGGTCTGGATTTTGAAACGGCCGCCAAGTTAACCGGTGCGCGTTTTGCCACCATGAAAGGCCAGATGGCTCAACTGCATCGTGCGCTGATTCAATTTATGCTCAATCTACACACCCAGCAGCATGGTTATGAAGAGGTTTATGTTCCCTATATCGTTAACAGCGAAACGCTTTATGGAACGGGTCAGCTACCTAAGTTTGCCGAGGATTTGTTCAAGGTTGGTTCTGAAAATGACTGGTACCTGATTCCTACCGCCGAAGTGCCTGTGACAAACATGTATCGCGGCGAGATTCTGGATGCCGGCGAACTGCCTAAACGCTTTACCGCCCACACGCCCTGTTTCCGCAGCGAGGCGGGCAGCTATGGCCGCGATACCCGAGGCATGATTCGCCAGCATCAATTTGAAAAGGTCGAGTTGGTACAGCTGGTCGAACCGTCCAAATCCTTTGATGCATTGGAAGAATTGGTCGGTCAGGCAGAAAAAGTCTTACAGCTGTTGAACCTGCCATACCGTAAAGTCATTTTGTGTGGGGGGGACCTGGGTTTCTCGGCGACGAAAACCTACGATTTGGAAGTGTGGCTGCCGGGGCAGGATAAGTACCGCGAGATTTCCTCCTGCAGTAACTGTCTGGATTTTCAGGCGCGCCGCATGCAGTTGCGCTGGCGTAACCCGGAAACGGGCAAACCTGAGCTGCTGCATACGCTGAATGGGTCAGGTTTGGCTGTGGGCCGTACGCTGGTAGCCATTCTGGAAAATTACCAGAATGCCGATGGCAGTGTGACTATTCCAGAGGTGTTACGCCCCTATATGAATAATGCCGAATTCATTGTCGCTAATTAATTCAGTTGAATAATCGGATATACATTAACGGTGAGGGCGATGGTGCTGGCTTTTTAGTCATTTACTGCGTTACTCGCCTCGGCAATCGTCTCTCAATATAAAAAGATACAGTGATGGATTTTTTACCCATATTTTTTGATCTTAAAGGCCAGTCTTGTCTGGTGGTCGGCGGTGGTGATGTTGCGCTACGCAAAGCGGACTTACTGGTTCGTTCTGGTGCTCGCCTACGCGTGGTGTCGCCTGAGCTGTGTCCTGATTTGAATGCCTTGATCAAGGAAAATGATGGTGAATATCACCGTGCGGTTTACAGCGCGGACTACCTTGATGGGGTCGCGCTGGTAATTGCAGCGACCGATAATGTTGATGTGAACATCAGTGTTTCTGAGGACGCGAAGCAAAAAAAATTGCCGGTGAACGTGGTTGATAATCCTGCCTTAAGTACCTTCATTGTGCCTGCAGTTATAGACCGTTCGCCGATTGTAATAGCAGTGTCGAGTGGTGGTCAGTCTCCCGTGTTGGCACGACTGCTTCGGGGAAAAATCGAATCAGTGATTCCTGCCAGCTATGGGCGATTGGGTGAATTGGTCGGCGGTTTTCGTGATCAGGTTAAAGCGCGTTTTAAAACTATTAATGAGCGACGTGGCTTCTGGGAAAAGGTGCTACAGGGCCCCGTGGCTGAAATGGTATTTTCCGGTAAAGACGATAAAGCTGAAGCATTATTGAATGAAGCGCTAGCCTCTGCCGATCCTCACGAGTATCAAGCCGGTGAAGTCTATCTGGTGGGGGGTGGTCCGGGTGATCCTGACCTGTTGACGTTTAAGGCCTTACGTTTGATGCAGCAGGCTGATGTGGTGGTTTATGATCGCCTGGTATCTGCCGGCGTGTTGGACTTATGCCGACGTGATGCGGACCGGATCTATGTGGGCAAGGCGCGTAAAAACCATGCCTTACCGCAGGAGGAGATTAACCTGCTACTGGTTAAGCTTGCCAAAGAAGGTAAACGCGTGCTGCGCTTGAAGGGTGGTGATCCCTTTATTTTTGGCCGCGGTGGAGAAGAGATTGATCAATTAATGGCCGAAGGGGTGCCTTTTCAGGTTGTGCCGGGTATTACCTCGGCTTCAGGTTGTGCCGCCTATGCCGGTATTCCGTTAACCCATCGTGATTTTGCCCAATCGGTGCGTTTTGTCACCGGTCACCTGCGAGATCACACCTGTGATTTGCCCTGGCGCGAGCTTGTTCATACGCAACAGACGCTGGTAATTTATATGGGGCTGATCAGCCTGCCATTGATTTCTCAGGGCTTGATTGAAAACGGCATGTCGCCGGATATGCCCATCGCACTGGTGGAGAAGGGTACCCAGCCTGAACAGCGGGTTATCACGGGTACGTTGGCCACCATTTCCCAGTTAGCTGAACAGGCAGAGCTTAAGCCGCCAACCTTGATTATTGTTGGCGAAGTGGTTTCTCTGCGAGATAAATTTGATTGGTACGGTGCTGACCACTAATTGTTTGTGGAGGCTACACGGCCTTCATTTTCATTGCTACCTACTATGATTCCCTTCTTTAACGTTTCTGAGACTCGGCTCACAGCTGACTTTTGATGCCAGTCAAAATTGGCCAAGGGAGCGGTTAATAAGCGGCTGAAGAGATTTCAATTTTATCGGCTCATAGGGAGCGCAGTTAGTCTGCTGCCAGCATGACGTCAGAGGCTTTAACTACCGCGTAAGCTTCCCCTCCAACCCTCAATCTGAGATTTTCACAGGATTTGTTCGTGATGATTGAGGTGATGTGAACCTCTTCACCAATTTCGATGGTAACTTCGCTGTTTACCGCGCCAGTGGCAATAGAAACAACGGTACCCTTTAAAACATTGCGTGCGCTCAGTTTCATCTCAAAATCTCCTGGAATCATCGTACCTGACACCATGATAGGCCTTTTGGTTAAGCATTTAAATATAGGGCTGAAGGGCTGTTTTCAGGTGTCGTAGTTTTGTCATATTTATTCGCTAAGCTGCGCAAATCTGATCTTAACTGGTTAATAAAAGTACTCGTATGATTTCTGTTGAAAATGTTGTCGCTGAAAACTTTCCCTCACTGCAGCGTAAAAGCCCGACCCTGAAGCGGCCTTTGCTAGCCTGTTTGCGTTATTTATGTCATGAACGTGAGTTTCAGTGGTTTGAGGAAAAATACCCTAATCTGTCAGGCTTTGATTTTGTCGATCAGGTGCTGGATTACTTTGATTTCAGTTATTCGGTAAGCCATCGGGAGAAGCAGCGCATTCCTGCGACGGGCAGCGCGGTGATTGTTTCCAACCACCCGATTGGCAGTTTGGACGGTTTGGCACTGTTGCAAATGGTCGGTGAAGTACGTCGTGATGTGAAGGTGGTGGCTAACGAGTTGTTGTCATCCATTCAGCCATTACAAAAGTTGCTTCTGCCAGTCGATAATATGAAACAGCGTACCGGGCGCAGCAGTCTCAAAGCTATTGATGAGCACCTTAAACAGGACGGTGTCGTGGTCATTTTTCCGGCGGGAAAAGTATCGCGAATCAGCCCGCGAGGTGTGCGTGACAGTCGCTGGCGCAATGGCTTTTTGCGCTTTGCTGCCAAAGCTAAGGCACCGATTGTGCCGGTGTTTGTTGACGCACGGAACTCGGCTTTTTTCTACAGTCTGTCTTTCCTTGGTCAACCGCTGTCATCGCTTTGGTTGGTCAGGGAAATGTTTAAACAGGCGCGACGAGATATTCGTATTCATATTGGTAAGCCGGTTGGTTTTGAGCGTTATTCAACGCTACCCTTTGATCTGACTGCAACAGCGAAGTTGTTCAAAAAGCATGTCTACAAACTGGCCAAAAATACAGCTAACAGCCATTTTAAGGACTGCCTGGAAACCATTGCTCACCCTGAAAACCGGCAGTTGCTGCGTGAGGAAATTCGCCAGTGCGAGTTGCTGGGAGCGACCGGTGATAACAAGCAGATTTACCTCTATAACTTCGATGGTGATTCGGCGGTTATGCGTGAAATTGCGCGTCTGCGTGAGGTCAGCTTCCGTGCCGTGGGAGAGGGCAGCGGTAAACGCCGCGATTGGGATCGTTATGATAGTTATTACGATCATATTATTCTTTGGGACGAAGATGCACTGGAGTTGGTTGGAGCTTACCGAATGGTAAAAACCGCTGACGTGGTTGCGAAGCAAGGTGTTGATGCACTCTACTCCGCGACGCTCTTTGATTATCAAGCCGAGGCTAAGCCTTATCTGGAAAAAGGCCTGGAGTTGGGGCGTAGTTTTGTCCAGCCCAAATATTGGGGTAAACGCAGTCTGGATTACCTGTGGTTTGGTATTGGGGCTTATCTGACGCGTTTTCCTGAGGTGCGCTACCTGCTTGGGCCGGTCAGTATCAGCAATAGTTTCCCGGAATTGGCGAAAAAGCGAATGACCCACTTTTATCGGCAATACTTTCCCGCCAGCAGTGACTGGGCGATTGCTCGAAACCCTTACCTGTCTGCAGCGCCTGCGACTGAAAATGACGAAATGATTGAATATCCAGAAGCCTTTGCCCGACTAAAGCGTGATATGGCGGCGCTTGAGGTCTCGGTTCCAACGCTCTACAAACAATACTCGGAGGTTTGTGAGCAGGGTGGGGTGCAGTTTGTTGACTTTAACGTCGATGAAGAGTTTTCAGACTGCATTGATGGACTGGTGATGGTTGATATCGAATATTTGAAACCATCGCGCCGCAAACGTTATCTGGGGAGTTAAGCGGGATAACGGATCGGCGTTGTGGAGCGGCGGGGGCGGAGCTGGTTTTTAAATGGCTATCGGCAAAATCCGGCCCTGCTAACTCCAGAGTTTGCCTTTTAGGGTGTTGATCGCGTTATCGTCCCAATCGCCCGCCAATACCCAGTTAACCAGTTCACGGGCGACATCAGGGTATGTCTGCCGGGGTTGTTTTATGGGGTTTTGTAGCCAATGTTGCAGCGCCGGCTTTGATAGTTCTGAGATCACCTCGGCGAGCTTTAATTCCTCAAGTGCTGCGGCATTAGACAGTTGCTCCATCTGACCGTCCAGCGGTTTGGTGAGAACGGGTAGACCCATGTGCAGGCACTCGGAAATTAACGCAAAACCGGTATTGCAGATAATACCGCTGGCTCCGCGCAGGTCACGTCTAAAACCCTCCAGGCAGTTTTTACGCAGTTGCGTATTGCCCTGTTGCTGGTCATTGAGTGTCGGCGCATATTGAATAAACTGCTGATCAGGGAATTGGTTAAGCAGTTCGGTTACTTGCTGCTGGTTTTCCAATGGCAGATAAACCAGCTTATAGTCCTGCTCAGCGCTAGCAGGCGATAACTGGGTATCAATAATGGGCGGTAAAATTGGACAATCGAAGTGGTGCCAATGCAGGCCAATGCGACGCTGAGTTGGGGCAAAGTAGCGCATCACTAAACGTGTAGCGGGGTTTTGACCACGCATGGGTACGGCGTGATCAAAGGCATATTGGTGACCAATACCGATACTGGTTTTCCCCGCCAGTTTAGCCGCCCAGGCGGTGATGGGTTCGAAATCTGAAATGACCACATCGAAGGGCGAAACATCCAATTTGCGAACGTCGCGCACAAACTGGAAGACGTTATTATCGCGAATTGTTTGCAGGTATTTAACCTTGCCAGCGTCAGTGGTGAAGGTCAGCCCTCGGCGGTGCAGGTAATCGCCAAACACCTGCATATCAAAATAGTCTTTATTGGCACGACCGGAAAAAAGAAAAGTGATGTTGGCATCCTGCTCGGCAAAATACTTTGCCATCATGCGTGCTCGGCTGATATGACCGTTGCCTGTGCCTTGAACACCGTAGAGGATATTAAGTTTTGCCATGCGATCCCGACGTAAAGTTAAAAAAGTGAGGCAGTAAAGAAGCCAATGACGGTACCCAGCGTCGCGCCAGCGAGAATATCGCCGGGAAAGTGTACACCTAATACCACGCGTGATGCACCAACGCACAGCGCCCAGGGAAGTAGTATCCAGGCTGTCATCCCGTAGGTTAGCAGGGCCAGTGTGGCTAACAAAAAGGCTGCCGCTGTATGGCCTGATGGAAAGCTAAATTTATCGGAGGCGGTGATGACGGCCTGGAAATCGGGGATTGATTCCGGGGGGCGGTGTCGTTTTAAGGTGTTTTTCAGTAGCCAATAGAGTGGACGTTCAATTAAAAATGCGGTGATCACCATTTTTAAGAACAGTAGGCTGTCATCAACGCTGAGTGCAAAAAGTCCTAATGGCAATAAAACTTGTATCAGCCCATCACCTGAGCGAGAAATTTGTTTTGCCAGTTGAACCAGAATGTTGTGATGGCGGGATTTAGAGCACCACAACATCATGCGCAGATCAACTTGATGGAGGCTTTCAAGAAATCGAGGTGTTGTTTGCATGCCGCTTAAGATAGAGCTTGGATATGTCCGCGAAATGACATTTTTATGGCGGTTTGATGACATTTTTAGCCTTGTAAATCGGCATAACTTGCATCTTAGTCCCGTACCCACAACAATGCGCAGGCTTCAACAACCGGAACCTGTTTTATGACCTTACATTGGCTTGATATCACCGCATTGCTGATTTATCTATTCGGCATGTTGGCAATGGGTGTTTATTTTTCCCGTAAAAATACCAGCACCGAAGAGTATTTTGTGGGTGGCCGTTCCTTTGCGGGTTGGGTCATTGGCCTGAGCCTGGTGGGCACCTCGATCAGCTCGATTTCATTTCTGGCCTACCCTGGCGATGCCTACAAAACGGCTTGGCTGCGCTATTTACCAAACCTGATGTTGCCTTTGGGGGTTGCCATTGCGGCTTATGTGTTTTTACCCTTTTTCAGGCGCGGCAAGATCACGTCCGCTTATCAGTATCTTGAGGACCGTTTTGGTCCCTCGATACGTGTTTACGGTGCCGTTGCCTTTATTGTTGGCCAGCTGGTACGGGTGAGCATTATTTTGTATCTACTCTCGTTGCTGATTCAGGAAATGACCGGGCTGGATGCCACGACCTGCATTGTCATCAGTGGTGGCTTTGTGGCGCTGTATACCATTATTGGTGGCATTGACGCAGTGATCTGGACGGATGTGATTCAAACCGTGGTGTTGGTATTTGGCGGTATCTTCTGCCTGTGGGTTATTGTTGCTGAGCTGCCGGGTGGTTTTGCGCAGATCTTTGAGGTGGCGTCACAGGAGGGCAAGTTCGCCTTTGCTGAATTAACAGAGGGCGCGTTACAGCCGGTAAGCTGGGATATCTCCTTGTTAGATAAAACCGGCACCATGATGCTACTGTTGGGCTTAACGGTATGGTTAACGGAATACAGTGCTAACCAGAATACGGTGCAACGCTATTGTGCGGCCAAAAGCACAAAAGAAGCGCGTAAGGCAATGTGGGTTGCCGTTTGTTCAAGTTTGCCAATCTGGGCCTTTTTTATGTTTATCGGCACCAGTCTATTTGTCTTTTTTCAGGAGTTCCCAACGCTTGAGGCGGCGCAGATGCTGGCGGGCGAGCGAAAAGCTGAGGGCATTCTGCCGTACTTTATTACCCATTATTTGCCACCGGGCCTAGTGGGACTGGTGATTGCGGCTGCGGGTGCGGCGGCAATGTCATCACTCGATTCGAGTATTAATGCCATTTCCACGGTCACTATCGTTGATATTTATCGTCGCCATTTCAATAAGGGCAAAGACGATAAGCATTACCTGAGAGCGGCCTGGGTGGTGGCGTCGATAACGGCCTGCCTTATGATTGCGGGGGCCATTTATTTGGCGCATGCCGAAACCAAAACCCTGCAGGATACAGCTACCGTTCTGGTCTCTTTATTGGCGGGAGGTTTGTTGGGCATGTATTTGCTGGGCTTTTTTACCCGCAAGGGCGATGCGCGCTCGGTCTGGGTGGGCATTGTCTTTACTATGGTCTTTACGGCCTGGACAATTCTCGCCAAGAATGGGCTGGTACCGGAAAGCCTGAGTGTGCCCTTTGATCTGTATTACACCGGCATTATCGGTAATCTGGTGATGTTTGTGATCGGCTATGGCGTAGCGAGCTTGCTGCCACGACGGGAAAAGGACCTTACCCAGCTAACGGTGTGGGATAAATAAGCGCGTTAACCGGTCAGGTTTAGGGCTCGTATTGCACTTGTAGTTAGTGAGCCTTAAACCTTTTTCGACCTTTTGAGGTTATTTATTTTTCGATGCCCAGATTGCCAGTTTATGGCTGATGGATTTCAGTGACACCTGATCTTCCGGAATAGGTTGAATCACCTTGTCGTGAACCAATAGCCGATAGATATAAAGTATTTTTTCGTTGGCTGAGTCGGTTGCTTCGAACTCCACAACCCCCCGTGCTTCGCCATACCTTATGCCGTCAGCAATGGCTTTTTTTAGCAGCTCTTTCTCATTCTTTAGCTTTTTCATTTTATGCCTCACACGGGTTGATGCAGTACTGGATTAATGCACGCTTTGCTGATGTTCTTTGATCAGTGCGCGAGCTTTTTCAAGGTCTAACTCTTCGATGGGGGATGCAAGATAGTAGGGTAAATCGATGGCATGATCGCTCAGTTGCAGCATTTGGCTATCGGTCAAACGCTCAATAACGGAGTGTACGGTGTCCTCTAATTTTTCGGGAACCTGTGAATATTGTGCCGCTAAAAAATCAATCAGCTGTTGAATGCTGTGCTGGCCATCCGCCAGAGAAATAACCAGGCCAAGCCACTCTTCAAGCGGGGTGGTTTGTTGGGGATTGTCGATATTTGCCAAAGCAATTTGATCGCCGTGGCGGGTGAAAATAACGGTGCGGTAGAAGTATTGAGTGTTATCCATTGAGTGGCCTGATTGTCTTAACATTATCGAGACAATCTAACGCGAAAGCGGCTTTATAGCCACTATTTCAAAGATGAAAAAGGGCGACGCTTTTGACGTCGTCCTTTTTCTGAATCTCAACTTTTGTGGCGGTTTTTTTGCCGCTTTTAAAAACGGGTCTAGAAAGCCAGATTAGCAATCAGGCGAGTTGATTGGCCGTCATCGTGAAGGTCGGCATGAATCAGCTCAAAGCTCAGGCTTTCGTTCATTTGGTAGGCGGCGTAATAATCGATTTCATCTTCGCCTTTATCAAACTCAACATTCAGCACGCCAATGGTCAGGTTATCGATACCACCGTATTCAACACCCAGCGCCAGAGCGTCCTGATCTTCGGTGCCGTCAATGGTCAGATCATCAGCTGAGGTGAAGAAAGGGCCGCCACCGAAACCATTGGTGACAGTACCGTCAACATCATTGTAGGCGGCCGTCAGTATAAAATCGGCAACGTTAATGCTACCGAAGATACCGTATGCATCACCGTCAGGGCCAGAGTTGTCAGAGGTGTCATCATCCTGTTTGGCGAACTGGGCGCCTATTTCAAACGTGTCGGTGCTGTAGATTGCCTCAATGTAGCTCAGTTGAGCTAAATCTTTGGCGTCGTAGTACCAGGCTTGCAGCGCCACGGAATCGATGCCTTCGTATTCAACACCGATAAAGTTAACACCATCGTCTGTCAGGTGTCTGAACTCCTCTGGCTCGTCGGTATCAACACCTGCCCACTTGCTCAGGTGACCGGCATGGATAGTCGTGTCAGCAAGACTGGTATTGCTTAATACAACGCCCTGAAAGGTGTTTGGAATCATGCGGATATCATCGGTATCAGCGTAAGGGGAGTCATACTCAAAACGGCCGCCCTTGATTGATGTGCTTCCCAGTGTTGCCTGCAAATAAGCTTCACCAAGGAGGCTATAACCGTCGCCGTCGGCGCCAAAGAAAGACCCTTCATCGTCCTTGCCCAGCTCTTCTGTGGCATAGACGGTGGCACCAACGTTAATACCGCTCCACTGCGGAGAAACGTAACCAAATTTACCACCAATGGCTGAGCTTTTAGTGCGGATACCGGCACCATCTTCAGAGCTGATGTACCCGGCTCTCAGATTACCTGAAAAGCCTTCTTCAGCTGTTTCTGCCAGTGCAGGAAGAGCAGGGGTAGCCAGCAGGGCGGCCAATAGTGCGTGAGGTTTAAATGCAAAAGAGCGCGTCATTTGGGGTCCTTCAGTTTATAGAGTTTATTATTTACCAAAATGGGGCGCCATAAATGACAGCCCATGATTCCCTTTCGGCCCTAAACTCTTCGCTGAAAGAGCTAGTAGCCGCCTTTCTTGCCGTAACCGGCGAATACAAAATCCCATTCCAGATCAATCGGTTGCCACCATTCACCCGTGCCACTTTCACGGTCTGTATGGCGATAAAAACCAGCCCTCGGTGGCGGATCGATATGGTAGCTCAGCTGATAACGGCCAGCGCCATCGAGCTTGATATTTTGTGCGTAATGAGGGCCATCCGATGCCACCATGGGCATAAATGTGCCCTGTGTTGCCCAGTCTGATCCTTGTTTTCTGATGGTGTAGCTTACCGTCAGATAAGGTATCCATGCGCCTTCATCAAATCCGTTTGGATTGTCAGCCAGTGCTTTAATATCCGCTTCCAGGTGAATATCCGCATCGGCACTCATGCCTGGCATCATGGGTTCCATGGTGACGGGCTGAATATAAACGGCCGCGATTTCCATACCGCTTTGCTCAACGCTGCCTATTTCGACATCGCCGGCCCATAGGCTGGATGAAGTCAATACGCTGACCAGAGCCAGGGTTTTTGTAGACGGTTTAATGAAACGAGATTTGTTAAAAAGACTATTAACTAACATATCGGTGTCTCTAGCTTGTGGATGATAATGGTTCTCATTTGTGATGTAAATAACGTAAGCCTCTGTCCTGGCAGACAAAGATGGCTAATTAAATAGGGCAAGCCACCAAAGCGTAGCGATTACACTGCTTCCCGCTATGCCGGGGACTAAAGGCAACCAGCGTTGATAAGCCGCAACGCCTTGGCGAGCAAGGATTTTATTGCCGAGAAAGACGCTCCACAGCAGGCTCATCACAAACAATGTACCCTTGGCCCAACTGATGCCGGTACTGTTTAAACCAATCAGCCGTAATGGCTCAAATAATTCTGCGCCCAGCCCTAAGACCAGTGAGATCAGTGCCACCGGTGCGTATTGGTAGCCCTGTTCGATCATGCGCTGCTTAAGGGTTAATGGGGGATAGTGGTCGGACTGAGATAACGCGTCGGAAAGTTTGGCGCCAAGTGCTGTCATGCTCCACAGGATCGCTGCTAATGTGATTGCGCAGAGACTCATGAAGCCGACAATCATAATGAAATCGAGCCAGGTGAACACTTCGCGGCGTTCAGGGTGTACGCTCATCAGCCACCAGGGGCCAGCGTCACCAATCCACCACAGTTCGTGATCAATAAACCAGCCGGCAACGCCGAGGCGCCATTGCTGGTAAAGATCCAGCACCAGCCATAAAAAGCCGCCCAGGGCACTGCCAATACCGAGGAACAGAAACCAGACTTCAGCCGAGTTCGGATTGTGATCGTGAATGTTTTCAATTTCCAATCCGGGACGTCGCGCCCTTAATGCCAGACCACCTTTGGCTTTAGGGTTCACGCAACGGAAGCACTCGATGCAGTGGCGTGATTCCTGTTTGCGCGTAATATCGATCATGGTTGGGCAAATGCCCTTTTCCGTATACCCCTCACAGCCGGGTTTAGGTCGCTTTGGCGTGAACTGAATAGCGCCAACACGTGAGAATACGCCGAGCAATAGGCCGATAGGGCAGGCGTGTCGGCACCAGGCGCGTTTGTTGCGACCAAAAAAGAAGCCAATGAGAATAGCCATGCCCAGTGTGCCACCAAAGACCAAAGCAATTGCTTCAGGATGATCACGTACGCCAACGGTTTGCCCTAGCGTGGTAACTAGAATGAAACTAACAATGGGCGTACCTTGCCATTTTAGCCAACGTGGAATGGCAAACTGTGGTCCGTTTTTATTGGCCCACTCGGATGCCGCTCCCATCGGACAAAGCAGCCCGCACCAGCTGCGTCCTGTAAAGACAACGGAGAGAAGCACCAGCGGGAACCACAACCCCCACATGGCATAGTTAGCAAATTCTGTGAAGTGATCCAGAGGACCTGCTTGCTCTGAGGGTTCAGAAAGAAATAACGGTAGAAAAATAAGCGCAACAAAAACCACAAACATCATGGCGTGAACCCAAATTAACCGATCCTTTTGGCGTACAAAGAACGATTCAATTCGACTCAGCAAACCGCGAGTATTTTCCGTAATATCGGTGATCTCAATGTGTTGACTGGGGTCGAACTGTTTTGGATTGTTCACAACGATGACTCAAATCTCGATAAGCTATTTATCGCTAATAATAACGATTTGCATTTGCGGTAACTTGAGTTAGATCAAGGATGTGGAATAACAGTCATTTTTGTTGCTGACAACTGGTTAGTCGAGGCCTGCTAAATGTGTTGCTTTCTTTTTTAACAGGGCACAGGCTATGTGTGAAAGGGGTCTTAAAAAGTGACCAATCTGCTAGAACAAGCGCCTGAAGTGCAGGGAAAATTGTGAAAAAAACAAAATTTCTGTTGTATGTTTTTATCGTTGTAGGCCTCTTATTTAGTGCCTGTGCGGTTTATGAAATAACCTCAAAGCCCGAAAAGTTGCCCGACATGACGGTAGCAGAGAAAAAAGCACGTTTTAAACAGCTGATTATTCCCGCAGTTGATGCGGTCTATGAAGAGTTGAATAAGCAATACCAGACAGCGGTAAGCGAGACGAAACGTAAACCGGAGAGTAACAAGTTGGCAAGGTTACGTGAGCGCTATAAAGCAGCCGATAATCAGGCACTATTAGTGGCGTTGAAGCCGCATCCGCGCAGTATTGCTATTGCACAGGCGGCGCTGGAAAGCTCCTGGGCAACATCGCGGTTTTATCTTGAAGCCAATAATGTTTTTGGCGTTTGGTCATTTAATAAAGATGAACCGCGAATCGCTGCGGGCAAGCTGCGCGGCGATAAAACCATCTGGGTTAAGGAATACGACTCCATCAAAGACTCGGTCAGAGATTACTATCTGACCCTGGCGCGTGGTGATGCCTATGAGGGTTTCAGAGCGTTAAAAATGCAAACCGATGATCCGTTTGAGCTGGTAAAAAAACTGGATAAATACTCAGAGGCGGGTGCTGAATACGGTAAAAAACTGACTTCAATTATTAGCTTTAATCAGTTCACCGAGTACGATGAGTAGTGTTTGTTTGCTTAACGCTGAGCTTAGCGTCGCCACGACAGTGGCGTCCGGTGGACGGCCCTCGGGCCGGGAACGTACTACAGCGACTGGTTAAATTGGTACGAAAAACCTTAAAAGTCTCGAAGTGCACGAAAGATTTTGTCAGGACTGATTTTACCCAAGACTAAACACCTACCCCAGGCTTCGCTTTCTGATTATTTTAAGAATTTCATATGTTCAGACACTCCACCTTTGTTATATATGATCTGCCACCGATTGTAGCTCTTTTCGGACCTATCATTAATAATGCCGACAAGGTGTTTTTTACGCCATTCAGTTGGGAATTTTGCTCTTGGGACCTGGCCGGTGGTATCCCACGCGAACTTCTCTGCAGCAATATACTCACTTATTTTTTTGTCATCATCAAAAAATCTAATCCGTTGGTTCGGGTTTTCAAATGACGCTTTTTCGGCGAGCTGAATAAATTCTTTTTTAGAAATCTGATTTGGTATTACATAGACTTTCCATTTCTGCCACGACTCATATTCACCCCAATAGTGCAAAGATGAATCTTTATTTGATTCGCCAAATACCTTGGGGGTTAATGCAAAAATTAAAAAAATAGCAATAGAGGTTGATTTAATAAAAACCGAAATCGAAGACCTAAATCTAAACATAAAATTACCCAAACTGGTTTACCTTAAAGTTATTGAATTTCATATTTTTTTACCAAAAATGTGACCTTGCAGCATGCGCGCCTACGGAATGGAGCCAAAGGCGCAATGCAGTAGGCGTCGCCATGCCTGCATTTGTTAGAAATGCCAGAATCAGAACTCTGCTTAACTTATGGGAGGAGCTCAATTCTGGAGCCGTATCGGTTCTCAAGCATCCACTGCCTATTGTATTTTTTTGACCTGTTATTAATGTTGCCAAGCAGGTGATTTTTGACCCAAGTGCTATCAGGGAAGGCGACTTCAGCTACGTTGCCAGTTCTGTCATTAACGTATCTGTCTCGATCCACATACTGCTGAATGTGCTTCTTATCGCTGAAGAACCTCGCTCTTGTTTTGGGAAACTTGCTGTAAAAATCCTTTGCCATCTCGATCAGGGTGCCTTGGCGAACATCTTTTGGAACGACCACAACATAAAATCTCCACTGCTCGTTGGGAAAAAGCATTTGAGAGATTGTGTAGCTGCCCCAAATTTCTGACGGAACTGAAGCGAGGGTAATTTCACCCTTTTCAGGCCCGCGCTCCTGCGAAAATGCAGGCGCGCTGATCAGTAGCAAAAGAATAAGAACTAATTTCAATTTACTGCTCAAGAACTTCATGTTTACACCTTATTGTAGGAACTTTATTTCTAACAGTGGGATATGGACCCGTTTGTCCCATAATATGTTATATGTGACAGTGGGTAAAAAGGCGGGAATCCATTTAAATTCATAGGCTTACGCTACTCCTTAGCGGTTTGATCTGAATATCGTACGTGTCCCTTTTGCTGTTTTCAATATACAAATTTTGTGAAGTACCGATATCCTCATAATCCCTACAAAAACGGACACGTAAAAATCATTTAAAAACAGTTGGTTGCGTGATTTTTCCCAATAATGCAGTAATATTTTTCGTCCCGAGTACCGATAATGTGTGTGATACCCGCTAATTTTGAGCTTGTTGGACTTAAGGCTTATTCTCTGAGTCCCCAAAATAAACATCTTCATTAAAGGTCTTCATCAGATGGGGTTTAAACACGGTTAGGGCGGTGACAATAGTGCCGTTAATAAAGCCTTCGGGAAACATCAGAATAAGCAGGATGGGGGCTTCTCGGGCGATTTCTTTCATCGATAAATCATAGCCTGCGAGCAATAGCAGGCTGACGGTGACGACAGCGACAGCGGCCGAGCACAGTGCAGCCCCAAGAAAGCCGGCGCCAAACAAAAATACAAACAAGTTTTTAAACGGCAAACGTTGGCAGAGCTGGACGATGCCGAAACTCAATGATGCGGGCACCATGGCGGTGACAAGATAATTAACGCCGATCATGCTCCAGTGGTCGAAGCCTGCCACCAGCAGCACCAGCTGGGCAACGGCCCCTGCCAGCATAGCAAAATGCCAGCCGAGCATGAGGGTGATAGCGGTCATGACCAAGGGGTGAAAAGTGAGAATTTCTAACGCTTCGACTCGCATTATCCAGAATAAACCCAGCAGGATGCTGGCGCCAAACACCAGGTGCTGGCGCTCGCTGTTGCGGGCGATTAGCTGCCAGGGGGCTTTAATCAAAGCCAGCAAAAAACCAAGTGCCCCCACGGTGGAGGTAAGCAGTAATAGCCAAAGAGGGAAAAAATCAGGGGCGAAAATCATGTCAGGGCCAATTGGTTAATAGAGTGGGGTGCTATTCTATTGGATTTTGAAATCAAAAAAATATCCCCTCAGCAATATAGCGTTAACGGCGTAAACCGGCGGCGTCCATGATGCGGGTTGAGATTTCTTCGATGGAGGCGTTGCTGGTATCCATAAAGGGCACGCGCTCTTTTCGGAAAACGGCTTCTACTTCGCGTACTTCTCGCTGGCACTGCGGCATTGAGGCGTAACGGCTGTTCGCCTGGCGAGCCTGTCGAATGCTTTGCAGGCGTAGCGGGTTGATGGTGAGGCCATAGAGTTTATTTTTGTAGGGTTTTAAGACGGCCGGTAGCTGAAAACTGCCAAAGTCTTCTTCGGTGAGTGGGTAGTTGGCTGCCTTAATGCCAAATTGCAGTGCCAGGTAGAGGCTGGTGGGCGTTTTACCACAGCGCGAGACGCCGACCAGAATAATGTCAGCCTGGTCGTATTCACGGGTAATTGCGCCGTCATCATTGTCGATGGCAAAGTGTACGGCGTCGATACGGTCGGCATACTGGTGATGATCAATATTGCGTTGGGCGCCGGTGGCGGATACCGATGGGGCGTTGAGTTCCATTTCCAGTGGCGTTAAAAAGGCTGAAAAAATATCGACAATAAAGGCGTCGCACTGTTTGAGCTGCTGCCGCAGTTTGGTGTCGACAATAGTCACAATCAATATGGGTAAGGTGCCTTGTTTACGCTGATTGCTTGTAATGAGTTCGATGATGTTGGTGATTTGTTCGGTGCTGTTAACGTAGGGCAGGGTGATGAATTCAAAGTCGATTTGCTCAAACTGGGTGAGCAGGCTTTTACCCAGTGTCTCGGCAGTGATGGCGGTGCCATCTGAAATAAAATAAACCTGACGTTTCATCGGTTGCAGATCTCTGAAAAAAGCGTATGAATAGAAGCATAACGGAAGCGGGTTTTTGTTTATATTGTCATTTCAATAAAAGTCGTACTCGTTGGTTTAGCGAGCATCAGGGGGTATTTTTTTGTTCGGACCCTGCGTCAGATGAGTTGCGAAAAAGCCGCGGGGGAGGTTGTCCTGTCGGTGTTTTGAAATGATCGGTATCGTTTCAGGTTCGATAAAGGGGGCAGTTCCACACGAGCTACTTGTTAAATGTTTCTAGGTTAAGCATTGCGTTTCTTTTTGTATAAGGCAACACAGTAAACTCCAAGCATTGGAAAAGTGAGGAGAGCTGTTTTTAACCGGTGATTTGATTGTAAAAACTCGACTCCTGGATGTCCAAGCCACATTGAACAAGTGTCGTAGATCACAGAAGGCTTGTAATGGCTATTAGCCAACCTAAGCTGAAAGTGTAGACGTGATTCCATTTTTTACTTTTATATTCCATTACATATAACTTAGAAGCGTTTAACGCCTCAATAACCGGCACAGCTTTGCTGCTTCTGGCGCCAACGGCGCGTAGTTGATTGACTTGTTATGGGTTTTATACCAGTATTTGGTATATATTGGTATAGACGAGGTGGCCCATGCCTAAAAACACAAGCATTACCCTTGGTGAGCACTTTGACGGCTTTATAGCCCAGCAGATAGCAGACGGTAGGTATGCCTCTACTAGCGAGGTAGTCCGTGCAGCCTTGAGACTGCTGGAGGACAACGAACAGAAAATTGCAACGCTGCGCAAACTGCTGGAAGAAGGCGAGAATAGTGGAGCTGCTGCATACAGCTATGAAGCATTGATGAATGAACTGGATGATGAACTTGGCTAATGGGAGCATTTACTTTAACCAATAAAGCCAAAGCGGATTTGAAATCCATTGCTGCCTATACCCAGCGAAAGTGGGGAAAAGAGCAGCGTCGAATTTATTTGAAACAATTTGATGATGCATTCCATTTGCTGGCAAATACTCCCGAAGCTGGAACAAAATGTGATTTTATCAAATTGGGATATCGAAAATTTCCCAACGCCAGCCATATAATTTTCTATCGAAGCCTTAGCAATGCCAAAATAGAGGTTGTCCGTGTCCTGCACAAGCGCATGGATGTTGAGACAAACTTGAGGAACCCATAACGCCAGTGGTAATGGGCGCCAACGGAGCAACGCGTAGTTGGAGTCCCGTTGACCACCTTGTTACATGCAGAGCTATACGGCTGCACATAGTCTCCTGATAACTTCTCTATTGGGGCCTGCCCAAGGTTTGTCACAGAATTTCGAAGCTTCAATTTTTGTTTCAGCTAAAGCCTTCAAGTCACTCTCCAATGAAACGGAACCTAGCCTGACCTTAAGCTGCGCGACCTTATCTGAGGTAATCCACTCCCGATAATCGCTTTTGGTCAAATTGGAGACTATTGCTGCATAGGATCCATATTGGGTAAGAAATGACATTGCCTCGTTTTCGATAAGACTATGCAGTACTGATTCAACCTTTCCCCTACTGTAATCGTCGAAACTTATGGTTTCACTCGCCAACAGCTTATTGAGCGTGTACTTCGAGTCTGGATCAGCTTCTTTAAAAATGGACTCGATGTTTTCGCACCGGACGAAAACCCTCACCGAAATTGAAAAAGACGAGTTACCTTTTGATTCCTCTATGAGCAAGGCAACCAGATTGCCGTTTTCATTAGCCTTAAAATGCTCTCCCAGCTCCCCCACCTGGGTAAAGCCAAGTCCTTTCAGAACTGGTTGAGAAAGCCCTTTAACGTCTTTTCTTAGCTGAGCAACTTTCATAATCCCGGCTCTGTTTTCATGTAACGCTTAGGGTGCGGGGCAAGTGAAGCAAAGCGGAACGCAGTCCCGCCCGACCCACTTGTTAGAGTGCATATTGATTCCACCAATGGCATTGAAAGTAATCTTCGTTTCTTTTTTCATTGGGGTTAGCACAACGTTCGTTATTGTTTTTCCACAAATGTGGTTGAAAGTTTAATGCTGCAACCAAGCGATATACAAAGCTCTGTTGTGGGGCGGTATAGCAAGCTGCTTCCTGGTCTTGTGTAGGGCTCTCATATTGTTCAAAGCACTCATCAACAATGTTTACTGAAAGGCTACGTTCGGCTTCGGCAACTCCTACTTTTAAAAAGAACCCCAGTAAGATTGCTACAAGAAGAGTGGCTATGGTTTTCATAGTTGTACTCTAACAGTGGGATATGGACCCGTTTGACCCATAATATGTTATAGGTGACAGTGGGTAAAAAGGCGGGAATCCATTTAAATTCATAGGCTTACGCTACTCCTTAGCGGTTTGATCTCAATATCGTACGTGTCCTTTTTGCTGTTTTCAATATACAAATTTTGTGAAGTACCGATATTCTCAAAATCCTTACAAAAACGGACACGTAAAAATCATTTAAAAACAGTTGGTTGCGTTATTTTGCCCAATAATGCAGTAATATTTTTCGTCCCGAGTACCGATAATGTGTGTGATATCAGCTAAATGGACAAGGTGATGAGTTCAAAGTCGATTTGCTCAAACTGGGTAAGCAGGCTTTTGCCCAGTGTCTCGGCAGTGATGGTGGTGCCATCTGAAATAAAATAAACCTGACGTTTCATCGGTTGCAGATCTCTGAAAAAAGCGTATGAATAGAAGCATA
>Ga0070726_10000064_pt1 | contig 200919 bp, 180 predicted proteins | sample tdAd471_FD_67275 | JGI IMG/M metagenome (GOLD analysis project Ga0070726, IMG submission 67275) | Marine sediment microbial communities from the Atlantic coast under amendment with organic carbon and nitrate - tdAd47.1 | ecosystem: Environmental > Aquatic > Marine > Coastal > Sediment...
TAGTCGATATAGCGGCGCGGCATGCCCTGACGGCCTAGGAAGTGCTGCGGGAAGAAGGTGATGTTCGCACCGATGAACATCATCCAGAACTGGATTTTGCCCGCCCATTCCGGGTACTGGCGCCCGCTCATCTTGCCGATCCAGTAGTAGAACCCGGCGAAGATCGCGAAGACCGCGCCCAGGCTCATCACATAGTGGAAGTGGGCCACCACATAGTAGGTGTCGTGATAGGCGCGGTCGATCCCGGCTTGCGACAGGACGATACCTGTCACGCCGCCCAGCGTGAACAGGAAGATGAAGCCCATAGCGAACAGCATCGGCGTCTTGAACTCGACCGAGCCGCCCCACATCGTCGCGATCCAACTGAAGATCTTTACGCCGGTGGGCACGGCGATCACCATGGTCGCCAGCATGAAATAGGACTGCTGCGTCAGGCTCATCCCGACGGTGTACATGTGGTGCGCCCAGACGACGAAGCCGAGGCCCCCGATGCCGATCAGCGCCCAGACCATCGGCAGGTAACCGAAGACCGGCTTGCGGCTGAACGTGGCGACAACGTGACTGATGATGCCAAAGCCGGGCAGGATGACGATGTAAACCTCCGGATGGCCGAAGAACCACAGGATGTGCTGATAGAGGATCGGATCGCCGCCGCCTTCGGGCTGGAAGAAGGTCGTGCCAAAGTTCCGGTCGGTCAGCAGCATGGTGATTGCGCCCGCCAGAACCGGCAGGGACAGCAGGATCAGCCAGGCTGTGACGAAGATCGACCAGCTGAACAGCGGCACTTTGAACAGGGTCATCCCCGGTGCGCGCATGTTCAGGAAGGTGGTGATCATGTTGATCGCACCAAGGATCGAGGACGCGCCAGAAACGTGGACCGCGAAGATCGCCAGATCCATCGACCAACCGCCCTCAGACGTACTGAGCGGCGGATAAAGCACCCAGCCCACGCCCGAGCCCGCCTGACCGTTCCCCCCCGGCGACAAGACCGAGGCCACCGCCAGCGAGGTGCCAGCAACGTACATCCAGAACGACAGGTTGTTCAGACGCGGAAACGCCATGTCCGGCGCGCCGATCTGCAAGGGCATGAAATAGTTGCCAAAGCCGCCGAACAGGCCGGGAATCACGACGAAGAACATCATCAGGATGCCGTGGCCGGTGATCAGAACATTCCACAGGTGACCATTGGGATCGCCGTCCAGCGTATTCATCAGGCCATAAATGGTTGATGCCTGCGCATCCGTGCCGCCCTTGGCAAGTTCGCTCAGCGTGGCGACCACGTCTGCACGGGCACCACCTGTAATCTCGAAATTGCCGGCCGCATCCACCGGGGTCGCGGCCAGGGCGGTCTGCAACCGCTCCAGTGCGGCCTGTCCATAGGTCGCCCCATCCGCTGTAAGTGCCGCAATCGCCTCACTAAATTCGCCGGTCAGCGCCTCCATGTTGCCGACCCAGGGCAGGTACATATACTGCACGCCCGGTTCCATCAGCTCCAGCCGCATGTAGATCGTGAAGGCGACCGAGATGAACCCGGCAAACGCCGAAACCACCAGATAGAGGATGCCGATATCCTTGTGGTTGGTCGACATGAACCAGCGCGTGAAGAAGCTGCGCGTGTCGTGATGACCGTCGTCGGCGTGAAGGGTTGCGTCGGCCATGGAAGCCTCCTGAATGGTCTGATGACTGCCCTGCAAGCGGATTGCAGGCGTGGTTGAGACAGGTTTTAGTGCGCCTGACCGGGGCGGGCAATGGACCTTTGCGCCGCAGGGCGGGAAAAAGTGTCGCGGGGCCAGGGTGGGGACCCATGCCATTCGCGGGCTACCGGTCTGCGCGGTACTGGCGGCGGCGGGCCGCAAATATCCCGACAGTTTCGATCAGATATTGACCTGACTAAAATACTCAGGTTTATGTTCGCGCATCGAAACGCTTCTACAGGACTGTTTGCACCATGACTATTCGCCTCGCCCCTCTCGCCCTGATCCTTGCCGCAGCACCGGCTGCCGCAGACGTGAACATCTATTCCTACCGCCAGCCGGAATTGGTCCAGCCGCTGCTAGACGCCTTCACCCAAGCAACTGGAATTGAAACGAATATTGCGTTTCTGGACAAGGGCATGGTGCAAAGATTGCAGGCCGAGGGCGCGCGTTCGCCCGCTGACGTGATCCTGACGTCGGACATTTCCCGCCTGACCGAGGCGGTCGAGGCTGGCGTGACCCAGCCGGTGGACAGCGCGGCAATCAACGCCGCGATCCCGGTCAGCCTGCGCGACCCCGAAAACCACTGGTACGGCCTAACGACCCGCGCCCGCGTGGTGTACGCCAGCCGCGACCGCGTCGCTGACGGAGAGATCGCAACCTACGAAGACCTCGCCGATCCCAAATGGAAGGGCCGGATCTGCACCCGCTCGGGCCTGCACGCCTATAACATCGCGCTGACCTCAGCCATGATCGCGCGCGACGGGGCCGAAGCGGCGCAGGATTGGCTGGAAGGGCTGAAGGCCAATCTGGCGCGCAAACCGCAAGGCAACGACCGCGCACAGGTCAAGGCGATCTGGGCGGGAGAATGCGATATCTCACTGGGTAACACCTATTACATGGGGCTGATGCAGTCCGACCCGGATCAGCAGGCATGGGCGGATGCGGTGCGGATCGTCTTTCCGGTGTTTGAGGGCGGCGGCACCCATGTGAACCTGTCAGGCATGGCGATGACGGCGGCCGCACCGCACCGCGACGAAGCGCTGGCCCTGATGGAATTCCTGGCCTCGGCTGAGGCTCAGCAGATCTACGGCGCAACGAACTACGAATACCCGGTCACCCCCGGCGTTGCCCCTTCTGACACTGTGGCAAATTGGGGCACTCTGACCCCGGACACCACCCCACTGGCCGACATCGCCGCCCGCCGCGCCGAAGCGCTGCGCCTGACGGAAACCGTGGATTTCGACGGCTGACACCACACTCCCAACAGCCGCCCATCATTGACCCACAAATATCCCGGGGGTCTGGGGGCTGGCCCCCAGTTATCTCGTGTCTGGGGGCTGGCCCCCAGCTATCGCGCGTCCGTCGGAGGAATCCGGTCAGTTCTCAGGCCAAATGGAGTAAAATTGGCTGGGTAGGAGCGTTGTTGCGCGCGTCAATGGGCGGAAATCGCTTTGCGCTGGACAGTTGCGGGCGGCGGAGCGACTGTCTGAGCTAGTCACGAAAACAGGCGGATGGAATGGCAGCGCGCAAGATTATCATCGACACAGATCCCGGACAGGATGACGCGGTTGCGATCCTGCTGGCACTGGCTTCACCCGAGGTGCGGGTGCTGGCGATCACCGCTGTTGCAGGCAATGTGCCGCTGGATCTGACGCAGAAGAACGCGCGGATCATATGTGAGCTTGCGGGCCGAACCGAGGTTCCGGTTTACGCAGGCTGTGACCGACCACTAGGGCGCGATCTGGTCACGGCCGAGCATGTGCACGGCAAAACCGGCCTTGATGGACCGGACCTGCCTGATCCGACCATGCCATTGACCGATGGCGATGGCGTCGACGCGATTATCGAGATCCTGCGCCGGGAGCCAGCCGGCACGGTGACCCTCTGCGCGTTGGGCCCCTTGACCAACATCGCCACCGCCTTTCAACGCGCCCCCGATATCATCGAACGCGTTCAGCAGATCGTGCTGATGGGGGGCGCCTATTTCGAAGTTGGCAACATCACCCCGGCGGCGGAATTCAATATCTACGTCGACCCCGAAGCCGCACAGGCCGTCTTTGCCAGCGGCGTCGATCTGGTCATCCATTCGCTGGACGTTACCCACAAGGCCCTGACCAGCCGCGCCCGGGTTGAGGCGTTTCGCAATCTTGGCACACCGGTGGGCCGGGCCGTTGCCGAATGGACGGATTTTTTCGAACGTTTCGACAAGGAAAAATATGGCTCGGAAGGGGCACCACTGCATGACCCTTGCGTCATTGCGTATCTGTTGCAGCCGGACCTGTTCACCGGTCGTCATATCAATGTCGAGGTCGAGGTCGACAGCGCGCTGACCCGCGGCATGACCGTTGCCGACTGGTGGGGCGTCACCGACCGCCCCGCCAACGCCCTGTTCATCGGCGGCATCGACGACGCGGGCTTCTTCGATTTGCTGACCGAGCGACTGGCCCGGCTATGACCGCGATGCGTCTTGCGAATGCCAATGACCTCGACCGGTTGATGCCGATGGTCGAGGCGTTTCATCGCGAGATGGGCATCGCCAGCGATCCGATGGACCGCGAAGAGGCGTTGAAGCCGCTGTTGGAAGGATCCCCCTTCGGGATGATCTATCTGGTGGGTCTGGATCGTGCGCCGATGGGTTACGCCATCTTAACGCTTAGCTGGGCGGTGGAATTTGGCGGGATGGATGCGTTTCTGGACGAATTCTGGGTGCGCCCTGCCGTGCGCGGGCGCGGAATTGGCACCGATATTCTGACGCGATTGCCCGCAGCACTGGGCGCACATGGGATCAAGGCCATCCATTTGGAGGTCGACCGCGCCGACGCGGCAACCCGGCGGATGTACAACCGCGCGCAGTTCGAGGACCGCGAACGCTATATGCTGATGACGCGCAAGCTGTGAGTGTGGGGAAAGAGAATTATGCCTCCGGCGGGGATATTTCCGGGTCAATGATGGCACCGGGGTGGGCAAATTGGCTGCGCGTTGCCATATCTGAATGATGGATTTCGGGTTTTCCTTTGACAACAGCTATGGCCGGTTGCCAGCGCGTTTTTTTACGCGGCAGGCACCGGTGGCTGTGCGCGCGCCGAAGTTGCTGGCATTGAACGACGGGTTGGCGGCGGATCTGGGGCTGGATGCGGACGCGCTGCGCTCGGACGCCGGGGTAGCTGTTTTGGCGGGCAATGCGGTGCCGGACGGGAGTGATCCGCTGGCGCAGGTCTATGCCGGGCATCAATTTGGCGGCTGGTCGCCGCAACTGGGCGACGGGCGCGCGGTGCTGCTGGGCGAACATATCGGGTCAGGCGGCGTGCGGGTGGATGTTCAGTTGAAGGGCTCGGGGCGGACGCCTTACAGCCGCATGGGCGACGGGCGCGCCTGGCTTGGGCCGGTGCTGCGCGAATACATCGTGTCCGAGGCGATGCATGCCTATGCCATTCCGACAACCCGCGCGCTGGCCGCTGTAGCGACCGGCGAAACCGTCCAGCGAGAGGCCGGGTTTCCCGGTGCCATTCTGACCCGTGTTGCAGCAAGTCATATTCGTGTCGGGACGTTCCAGTATTTCGTCGCGCGCGGTGATTCCGAAGCTTTGCAGGCGCTGATGGAGCATGTTATCGCGCGACATTATCCCGAAGCGGGAGGGCCGCTTGGATTGCTCGATGCGGTTGTGGCGGCGCAGGCCAGCCTGGTGGCGGGGTGGATGGCGCTGGGGTTCATTCACGGGGTGATGAACACCGACAACATGGCGGTTAGCGGGCAGACGATTGATTACGGGCCCTGCGCGTTTCAGGACATTTTTTCGCCCTCGCGGGTGTTCAGTTCGATCGACCAGCACGGGCGATATGCCTACAATCAGCAGCCCGCCGTGGCCGCGTGGAATCTGGCGCAGTTGGCAACCTCGCTGTTGCCGCTGATGGGGGAGCGTGATGCGGCGATTGAGGCCGCGACCGCCAGCGTGCATCAGTTCGGGCCATTGTTTCAGGATGCCTGGCTGACGCAATTTCGCGCCAAGCTGGGGTTGGAGCGGGCCGAGGATGGGGATGAGGCGCTGGTCGAGGGGTTGCTGGCGGCGATGGCCGAAGGCGGTGCGGATTTCACCAATGTCTTCCGGGGGTTGGCGGGTGGAACTGCACGGTTGGCATTTGCCGATCCGGCCCCGTTTGATACCTGGCACGCCGACTGGCAGGCGCGGCTGGCGCGTGAGAAACGTGGCCCGGATGCCCGTGCCGAGGCGATGCGCGCGGCAAACCCGGCGATCATCCCGCGCAATCATCGCATTGAGGAAGTCATTCAGGCCGGTTTGCGCGGCGATCTGGCCCCTTTCGCACGACTGACCGGGGCGCTTGCAACGCCGTATAATGACACGCCCGACACCGCCGATCTGGCGCGCCCGCCTACAGTCGATCAGGAAGTTACGCAGACCTTCTGCGGCACGTGATCGGGCAATTCAACGCCACATCAGCAGTCGCGCCAGACAGCGATGGCTATGGATGAAAGCACCTCGTAAATGCCGCTTGCAGTGCCACATCCACATCCGCCATCGTAACCGGCAGCCCCAGATCCACCAGACTGGTCACCCCATGCCCGGCGATACCGCAGGGGACTATGCCGTCGTAATGCTGCAGATCCGGATCCACATTGATTGAAACGCCGTGAAAGCTGACCCATTTGCGCAGGCGAATGCCGATGGCGGCAATCTTGTCTTCGCGCGGGTCACCGTTGGGTAAGGCGGGTTTTTCGGGTCGGTTGACCCAAACGCCCACGCGCCCCGCCCGGCGTTCGGCGGTGACACCGAATTCGGCGAGGGTGCCGATCACCCAATCTTCCAGCGCACGGACAAAGACGCGCACATCGCGCCCGCGTGCGGCGACATCCAGCATGACATAAGCAACCCGTTGCCCGGGCCCGTGATAGGTGTATTGCCCGCCTCGCGCCGAGGCGAAAACCGGGAACCGGTCCGGGGCGGTCAGATCTTCCCGGCGCGCGCTGGTTCCGGCCGTGTAAAGGGGCGGGTGTTCGAGCAGCCAGATCGCCTCGTCCGCTGTGCCCGCGCGGATGTCGGCAGCGCGGGCCTCCATCCAGGCGACGGCGGCTTCATATTCGACAGGTTTGTCAGAGGTGATCCACTCTACCATTTTGCGGTCCTGCTGGCAGTCATCCGGCGGCTTGTCCCATGCGGTGCGCGCACTGTCAAAATCCGCTTCACAAGCCAAATCGCCCACGCTATACGCGCCGCACCCTGCCGGGTCTTGCGGTCGTGGCGGAATTGGTAGACGCGCAGCGTTGAGGTCGCTGTTCTGTAACAGGAGTGAGGGTTCGAGTCCCTCCGACCGCACCAAAGTCTCTATCCAAAGTATTGCGACGATAATATTCGGCGTATTGCGCTGGACGATCTCTTGAGAACTGAACTCGCCGCGGCGGCTTTCGCGCAACAGACCGGTGGATTCGATCTTCCCAGTGTGTTTCGTCGATTCCTGTTCAGGCGTCCATCACCACGGTTTGTTTCTGGCGTCCCAGCCCTTCGATCCAGACTTCCATCGTATCGCCCACCTTCAGGAACTGCGGCGGCTTCAGGCCCAGGCCGACGCCCGGTGGTGTTCCGGTTGAAATCACGTCGCCGGGTTGGAGCGTCATCAGCTGGCTCAGGTGGCTGACGATATGAGCGACCGAAAAGATCATGGTTTTGGTATTGCCCGTCTGGCGACGTACGCCAGAGACATCCAGCGTCATATCCAGATTTTGCACGTCGGGAACCTCGTCCCGAGTCACCAGCCAGGGGCCGGTCGGACCGAATGTGTCGCAGGATTTTCCCTTGACCCACTGACCGCTCAGCTGAAACTGAAAATCCCGCTCGGACAGGTCGTTGATAACGCAATACCCGGCAACATGGTTCAATGCGTCCTGTTCTGAGACGTATTTGGCAGGCGTCCCGATGACGACGCCCAATTCAACCTCCCAGTCCGATTTGGTTGATCCGCGCGGGATGGAGACTGTGTCATTCGCGCCAACCACGGCCGAGCTTGCCTTCATGAACAGGACTGGGTGTTCGGGAACCTCCATGCCGGATTCTTCGGCGTGGTCGGAATAGTTCAGGCCGATGCACATGAATTTGCCGATGCCCCCGACGCAGGCCCCGAACCGGGGGCTGCCAGACACGATTTTCAGCGTGTTCACGTCCAGCGCCCGCAGTCGGTCCAGCGATGCCTCGTCCAGCATCGCGCCGTTGATGTCATCGACATGACCCGACAGGTCGCGCAACTGACCGTCGCCATCAATCAGGCCTGGCTTTTCGGATCCTGCGTCGCCGTATCTTACGAGTTTCATCTTTTCGTCCTTTTTAGTGGTTGTCTCGCGGGGTCGGGCCGTGCGCGATATCTTGGTAGGCGTCCGCCCCTTTCAGGGTCATACCCTCGCTGAATGGGCGCACTTTCTCTCGGAACAGCTCTTGCCAGGGGCTGTGGCTGTCGGGTGCGAAGGGGCGATCCGGCAGGTCTGTGCGGCGCTGGTCAAGTTCATCTGCGTCGACCAGCATGTTCGCGGTGCAGGTGTTGAGGTCGATGCGCACCCTGTCGCCTGTGCGCACCAGCGCCAGCCCGCCGCCATCCGCTGCCTCGGGCGAAGCATTGAGGATTGACGGGCTGCCAGAGGTTCCCGATTGCCGCCCGTCGCCGACACAAGGCAGCGCGTGGATACCGCGTTTGAGCAAATAGGCAGGCGGGCGCATGTTCACCACCTCGGCCCCGCCGGGATAACCGATGGGGCCAACGCCACGCATGATCAGGATGCAGTGTTCGTCGATGCCCAGGGCTTCGTCGTCGATGCGGTGATGAAAATCCTCGGGCCCGTCAAAGACGATGGCGCGGCCTTCGAAGGCGTTGGGGTCTTCGGGGTTGGTCAGATACCGGTCGCGGAATTCATCGGAAATCACGCTGGTCTTCATGATGGCCGAGTCAAACAGGTTCCCGGACAGGTTGATGAATCCGGCGTCCGGGAGCAACGGGCTGGATGCCGTAAATATCACGTCCGGGTTCAGGCTGCGGCTTGTGGCGCAATTCTCGGCCATTGTTTTGCCGTTGGCGGTGACAGCATCCGGGTGGGGCAGCAAGCCAGTGGCCAAAAGCTCTCCGATTACGGCGGGGACGCCACCGGCCTGATGATAATCTTCGCCCAGGTAAGTGCCCGCCGGTTGCAGGTTCACCAGCAGCGGCACCTTGTGCCCGATGCGCTGCCAGTCGTCATTGTCCAGCGGCACACCCAAATGCCGGGCGATGCCGTTCAGATGGATCGGCGCATTGGTCGACCCGCCGATGGCCGAGTTGATGACGATGGCGTTCTCGAACGCCTCACGCGTCATGATATCTGTTGGCTTCAGGTCGTCGTGCACCATCTGGACGATCCGTTGCCCAGTGCAATAGCTGATTTGCCCGCGTTCGCGGTACGGGGCCGGGATTGCGGCAGAACCGGGAAGCTGCATGCCCAGCGCTTCCGCCAGAGAGTTCATCGTCGTCGCCGTGCCCATGGTATTGCAATAGCCGACCGACGGGGCCGAGGCGGCAGCGATCTCCATGAACTCCTCGTCGTCAATCTCTCCGGCGGCCAGCTGTTCGCGGGCTTTCCAGACCACAGTGCCGGACCCGGCGCGTTCGCCCTTGTACCAGCCGTTCAGCATCGGCCCGACGGACAGGGCGATGGCGGGGATATTCACGGTCGCCGCAGCCATCAGCAGGGCCGGGGTCGTCTTGTCGCACCCGATGTTCAGCACCACACCATCCAGCGGATACCCGAACAAGGCTTCGACCAGACCCAGATAGGCAAGATTGCGATCCAGCATCGCCGTCGGGCGCTTGCCGGTTTCCTGTATCGGATGCACCGGAAATTCGATTGCCGTTCCACCAGCCGCAATAATCCCGTCGCGCACCCGCTTGGACAGCTCAATATGATGCCGGTTGCAGGGCGACAGGTCGCTGCCGGTCTGGGCAATGCCGATGATCGGCTTGCCGGATTGCAACTCAGGGCGCGTCAGCCCGTAATTCAGATAGCGTTCCAGATACAGCGCCGTCATCTCCGGGTTATCCGGGTTCATGAACCATTGCTGCGAACGAAGTTTCGGGGTCTTGTGCGTCACGAGCGCGGTGCATCCTATTTTGACGTTGCCGCGATCTTCGTACAGAGGTGTGGCAGGTGAACGCAAGGTCAGGGTGCTTTGGTAGGAAATAGGGAGGTTTGCATGACCGATTTCATTCGACTCGATTCCAGTGACAACGTTGTGACCGCGACCCGGGCGCTGGAGGCTGGTCACCAGGTCGAAGGCGTTATGACCCAGACGCTGATTCCATCCGGCCACAAGATCGCAACGGCACCGATTGGCGCTGGCCAGCAGATCACGAAATACGCGCAGTTCATCGGGCTGGCCTCGACCGAGATCGCCGCGGGGGCGCATGTGCACACGCATAACGTCGAGTTTCGCGCGACCGAGGCCGCGTATGAATTCGCGACCGATCTTCGCCCCGTCGCAATGGTGCCCGAGGATCAGCGCGATACCTTCATGGGGTTCCGGCGCGAAAGCGGACGGGTGGGAACGCGCAATTACATCGCGGTTGTCACTTCGGTGAATTGTTCAGCGACAGCCGCGCGCCGGATTGCCGATGCCTTCGGCCCCGAAGAGATGGCCGCCTATCCCAACGTTGACGGTGTCGTCGCATTTGTTCACGGCACAGGCTGTGGCATGGCCGGTGACGGCGACGGGTTCGAAGCGTTGCAGCGTGTGATGTGGGGCTATGCACGCCATCCGAACCACGCTGCCGTGCTGATGGTGGGCCTGGGCTGCGAGATGAACCAGATCGACTGGCTGTTGGAGGCTTATGGGTTAAAGCAGGGGCCGCTGTTCCAGACGATGAATATTCAAGGCGTCGCCGGTCTGCGCCGGACGGTGGAGCTGGGGATCGAGAAGGTCCGCGCCATGCTGCCCCTGGCCAACGAAGCGCAGCGCGAACCTTGCCCGGCATCGGATCTGATGGTTGCCCTGCAGTGCGGCGGATCGGACGCCTGGAGCGGGGTCACCGCGAACCCGGCGCTGGGCCACGCCTGCGATCTGTTGACGGCGCAGGGGGGCACCGGCGTTCTGGCCGAAACGCCCGAGATTTACGGGGCCGAGCATCTACTGACCCGCCGCGCTGTGGACGCGGCGGTTGGTGACCGGCTGGTCGGGCTGATCGACTGGTGGAGGGATTACACTGAACGCAACAAGGGCTCGATGGACAACAACCCGTCGCCCGGGAACAAGAAGGGCGGTCTGACGACGATATTAGAGAAATCGTTAGGCGCGGCGGCAAAGGGGGGAACCTCGCCCCTGACCGGGGTGTTCAAATACGCCGAACCGGTGACGGCGAAGGGCTTCACCTTCATGGACAGCCCCGGCTATGACCCGGCAAGTGTGACGGGGCAGATCGCGGGCGGGTGCAATCTGGTGGTATTCACAACCGGGCGCGGATCGGCCTTCGGCTCTAAGCCTGCGCCGACGATTAAGGTTGCGACGAACTCTGAAATGTACGCCCGCATGACCGAAGACATGGACATCAACGCAGGTGACATGTTGACCGGGGGCGTGTCGCTGGAAGACAAAGGGCGCGAGATCTATCAGATGCTGCTGCGGGTTGCCTCGGGCGAGGTCACCAAATCCGAGGCGCAGGGGCTGGGCGACTATGAATTCGTGCCCTGGCAGATCGGTGCGGTGATGTAGCAATTTGGTGGCGACGCCAATTCGACCGGTCGGCAGAAATCGCGAGACTTGGGAGAAACTGCCGAGCAAGTGGCAGATTCATTTGTTGCATTGCAGGCAAGCATTGGATTTAAGTTTCATCCAGAAGTGCAGGACAACCTGCCAACATCAGGGAGCCCGGTTTGGCAGACACCAATACCGATGACGCGTTCGTCGAATTTGACCGAGTCCAGAAAAGTTATGACGGCGAGGTTTTGGTCGTCAAAGACCTGAATCTTTCCATGCCAAAGGGCGAGTTTCTAACAATGCTTGGGCCGTCGGGGTCCGGCAAGACGACCTGTCTGATGATGCTGGCCGGGTTTGAAACCGCCACCCACGGCGAAATTCGTCTTGGCGGGGCCGAGATCAACAACATCCCGCCCCACAAGCGCGGCATCGGCATGGTGTTCCAGAACTACGCCCTGTTCCCGCATATGACAGTGAATGAGAACCTCGCTTTTCCGCTGGAAGTGCGCGGGATGGGCAAAGACGAACGCGAAGCCAAAGTCACCCGCGCGCTGGATATGGTGCAGATGGGTGAATTCGGCAATCGCCGTCCGGCACAACTGTCCGGTGGGCAGCAACAGCGGATCGCCCTGGCGCGTGCGTTGGTCTTTGACCCCAAGCTGGTCTTGATGGACGAACCGCTGGGCGCGCTGGACAAGCAACTGCGCGAACACATGCAGTATGAGATCAAGCATCTGCATGAAAGCCTTGGGATCACAGTGGTTTATGTGACCCACGATCAATCCGAAGCCCTGACGATGTCGGACCGCGTGGCGGTGTTCGATGATGGCCGCATCCAACAGCTGGCCCCGCCCGAAGACCTGTATGAACGCCCCGAAAACAGCTTCGTTGCGCAGTTCATCGGCGAAAATAACAAGCTGGCCGGTACGGTCGTCTCAAAATCCGGCGATACGGCGACCGTGAAACTGGCGAATGGCGAAACCTGCCAGGCGCTGGCGGTCAGCTGCGGCGATGCAGGATCCGAGACGCTGATCTCAATCCGGCCCGAGCGTGTTTCGGTTGGCGGCAAAGGCGGCGGGAACTCGACAACTGCAGATGTGAAGGAACTGATCTACCTCGGCGATCACATCCGCTGCCGGTTGAACGTGCATGGCAATGACGATTTCGTGGTCAAAGTGCCAAACTCTGCCGGGCACGAGCATCTTGTTGTCGGTGAAAAAACCCAAGTGACATGGGCGATTGAAGACGCACGCGCGTTGAACCCGCTCTAACGAAACGACCCGCCGAAGCTTCGGCAATGACGACTAACCAGGGAGAATATGACATGAAAAAACTGCTAATTTTGTCCACGGCCCTCAGCAGTATGGCTGTTTCAGCCCATGCGGCCAGCCACAGCAACGAGATCACCGTGATCGGTTGGGGCGGCGCATACACCAACAGCCAGGTTGAGGCCTATCACAAGCCCTTTAACGCCGCGACTGGGATCACCGTGAACTCGGCAGATGCCGACAACCCTGCAAACCCGATCAAGGCGCAGGTTGAAGCCGGTAACGTCACAATCGACGTCGCCAGCGTTGAAATCGCCGATGCCGTGCGCCTGTGCGACGAAGGACTTGTCGAAGAAATTGACGCTTCGATATTGCCCGATGGTGACGACGGCACGCCCGCCGTTGACGATTTCATTGCCGGGACTCTGACCGACTGCATGATCCCGACCGACGTGTTCGCCACCGCCATCGCCTATGACACCACGAAGTTCCCCGATGGCGGCCCGCAGTCGATTGCCGACTTCTTTGACCTGGAGAAATTCCCCGGCAAGCGCGGCCTGAAGAAAGGCGCCAAAGCCACGTTGGAAATGGCATTGATGGCCGACGGTGTCCCCGCCGGTGATGTCTATGCGATGCTTGAAACCGACGAAGGCGTGGACCGGGCATTTGCCAAGCTGGACGCCGTCAAGGACGTCGCCGTCTGGTGGGAAGCGGGTTCGCAGCCGGGTCAGCTTCTGGCGGATGGCGAAGTCGAAATGACCATGGCCTGGAACGGTCGGATTTTCGCTGCTGCAATGGCCGAAGATCAGCCGTTCGCAATGATGTGGGATGGTCAGGTGTTTGAATGGGAAGGATGGGTGATCCCGAAGGGTGCACCGAACCTTGAAGGCGCGTTGGAGTTCATCAAGTTCTCGACCAGCACCAAGCCGCTGGCGGCCGCTGCTGAATGGATCAGCTATGGCCCACCGCGCAAATCGTCGGCACCTCTGGTTGGTATCTTCAAAGGCGACGGTGAGACCGAGATGGCATCGCACCTGCCGACCAGCCCTGAGAACCAGCTGAACGCGCTGGCGTCCTCGCTGGAGTTCTGGGCGGATCGTGATGCCGAGCTGAACGAGCGCTTCAACTCCTGGCTTGCCCAGTAAGCCATTGATAACGGGGCGCGCCGAAACCGGCGCGCCTCGAACTTGCAATCGACGATTTGCAACTGACAAATTGCGACTGACACAAGAGGGCCGCGTGCCAGATGAGTGACGCCACAGCCGATACATCGGGTCGCCTGACGACCGCAGACGGCAAACCGCTGAAGGCAGCGCTGGCGGCCGCCCAGGTCCGCGCCAAACGTCGGGCATTCCTGCTGGTACTGCCACTGCTGGCATTCATTCTGGTGACTTTCGCAGTGCCCATCGGACAGATGTTGCTGCGGTCCATTGATGACCCGCGCTTTTCGGTCCACGAAGACATCCAAACCGGCGAAAAAACACCGGTCATGGTCAATCTGCGCAGCTGGTTTGACGCCAATCCGCAAGGCACCGAACCTGACGAAGATGCCTATGCGGCACTGGTCAGTGATTTGCGGGTTCTTCGCGAACTCAAGGCGCAGGGCAACGTTGGTACGCGCATCAACTATGAACTTGCGGGAACACGTTCGTTATTCACGTCAACGGCGCGCAAGGCAGGGCGGATGGAAGCCCCGTTCAAAGAGGCGGTATTGGACGCTGACAAGGACTGGGCCGATCCGCTACTGTGGCAGGTCATGCGCGGAGCGTCTTCGGGTTACACCGCCAATTTCTATCTTGCGGCGCTGGATCGCACCCGCGATGCTGACGGGAAAATCGTACGTGTCGAGGAAAACCGACGGCTTTATGTCGGGAATTTCGTCAAAACCCTGTTGCTATCGGGGTTCATCACGCTGGCCTGTCTGGTTCTGGGCTATCCGATCGCACATCTTCTGGCAACGCTGCCACTGCGACAGTCTAACCTGCTGATGATATTCGTGTTGCTGCCGTTCTGGACGTCCCTTCTGGTGCGAACCACCAGTTGGATCGTGCTGTTGCAAAGCCAGGGTGTGGTCAATGATACCCTGGTTGCGACCGGTGTTCTGGCGGACGAGAACCGTATTCAGATGATCTATAATCAAACCGGAACCATCATTGCGATGGTGCATATTCTGCTGCCATTCATGGTGCTCCCGCTCTATTCGGTGATGCGCCCGATCAACCCCAGTTATGTGCGTGCCGCGCGTTCACTGGGGGCGACCAGCTGGACCGCGTTCCGCCGCATTTACGTACCTCAGACCGTACCGGGGATGGGGGCAGGGGGCTTGCTCGTGTTCATTCTGGCGGTCGGTTATTATATCACGCCGGCGCTTGTTGGCGGGGCCAGCGGTCAGATGATCACCAACTTCATCGCCTTCCACATGCTGAAATCGCATAACTGGTCGCTTGCCGCGGCACTGGCGGCGCTGCTGTTGGCCTGCATTCTGCTGTTGTACTGGCTTTATGACCGGTTGATCGGCATCGACAATCTGAAGTTGGGATAGACGATGGCCTTGCCCAAACACGCCTCAACACTCGAACGGGTCTGGCACAAGATCTATCTGGTGATCTGTGCGCTGATATTCCTGTTCCTGATTGCGCCGATCCTGATCGTGATCCCGCTGTCGTTCAATGCCGAGCCGTTCTTCACATTCACCAAGAAGATGCTGTCGCTGGACCCGGATGGATACTCCATGCGCTGGTACGACCTGCTGCTGACCTTCGGGATGCAGGCGCCCGATGGGCCACGTGACGGCAGTTGGTGGGCGGATGCCTGGAACAATGCGGCCTGGGTTAACGCTGCAAAGAACTCGATCGTGATCGGAATATTCTCGACCATCGTGTCGACCATCCTGGGAACCGTGGCCGCGCTGGGCCTGTCCAGACCGGAAATGCCGTTCCGCCGCACGATAATGGCAATCATGATATCGCCGATGATTGTTCCGATCATCATTACGGCCACCGGCCTGTTCTTTTTCTATTCGACGATCCAAATCGCCAAATGGGAGCTCTTTGGCTGGCAAATCCCATATCTCGGGATCATCCTGGCGCATGCCACATTGGGCATTCCGTTCGTCATCATCACGGTCACTGCGACGCTTGTCGGGTTCGACCATTCGCTGACCCGCGCAGCAGCCAGTCTTGGGGCAAACCCCCGCACCACATTCTTCAAGGTCACGATGCCGTTGATCCTGCCGGGCGTCATCTCGGGCGCATTGTTCGCCTTTGTAACCTCGTTCGATGAGGTTGTGGCCGTGCTGTTCATCGGAGCGATTGATGAACAGACCATCCCGCGGCAGATGTGGAACGGTATTCGCGAACAGATCAGCCCGGCGATCCTTTCGGTGGCGACGATACTTGTCGTATTCTCGATCTTCCTGCTGGCAACGATCGAGATTCTGCGCCGCCGGTCAGAACGTCTGCGCGGGTTGTCACCGGGTTAGATCGGCGGCGAAGCCTGCGGCTTCATTCCTGTTATTGGCGCTCGCGTCACGCTGAGCCTGCTGCGGTAACGTGGCCGCCGTTGCAGCGTAGCCTTCGGCGTCGGGATGAGGGATTGTGCGGTGGCCCCTAGGGCAGCAACGCCAGCCAGACCCACGCGGTCAAGACGGTCAGCGCGGTGGCGATCAGCACGGATGAGGCAACGACGCGCCGCGCCGCGCCGTAGAGGTCCGAGAAAACATAGGCGTTGACGCCGGGCGCCATTGCCGCAGTCAGAACGGCAGAGCGGAAGGCATCGCGGTCAAGCCCGACCGTAACGCCCAATCCGAAGACGATCGCCGGGTGCAGGATCAGCGACACGGCGCAGATGAACAGGATTGTGCGCATGTCGCCCTCGGGGCGGTAACGGACCAGCATCCCTCCCAATCCGAACAACGCGGCGGGCAGGGCGGCGCGTGCGATCATATCGACGGCATCCCAGGCAACACCGGGCAGCGGCAACCCGGTCAAATTGACCAGAAAGCCCAGCGAAATGCCGATGATAAGCGCGTTGCGGAACATCGCCCGGATGACGCGGCGCAGGGTGGTTGCGGGGCTTTGGCCCTGGTTGCGCACAACCTCCATCACCGTCACGCCGACGGCATAGCAGAACGGTGCATGCAGCGCGACAATCGCGAAATTGCCGACCAGCGCGTCGGGGCCGAAGGCCTGTTCGGTGATCGGCAGTCCCAGCAGGACCGAGTTGGAGAACAGGCACGCAAATCCAATGGCGACCGAGGCCTCCCAATCGCGTTTGAAGATCAGCCGCGCGCCAAGGATGCCGGCGATGAAACCGCAGAGTGCGCCCGCGTAAAAGGTGCCCAGAAGCGCCGGGTCGAAACCGCTGGACAGGTCAATCCGGGCAATGGCGCGAAACAACAGGCAGGGGATCGCGAAGCCTTGGGTGAATTTCATCAGCCCGTCGACCACGGCGGGGGCAAAATATTGTCGCCAGACGCAAAGATACCCGGCCCCGACCACCAGAAATACCGGCAGGATCACGGTCAGCAGCGCGCTCACCCGTCAGACTTCATAGCTGATCTGCATCCCGTCAAATCCCGGTGTGACATTGTCGGGGGTTTCGGCGCGCACTGTTTCATAGTCGAGGTCGATGTGCATGTTGGTCAGCACCGCGCGCCTTGGGGCGGCGCGGTCGATCCATTCCAACGTTCGGGCTAGATGCGTGTGGCTGGGATGTGGGGTGCGGCGGAGGGCGTCGATAATCCAGCAATCAAGATCGCGACACGCCTGCCAGGCTGCATCGGTCATTTCGGACACATCCGGCAGATAGGCCAGATCGTCTATGCGGAACCCCAGCGCCTCGATCCGGCCGTGGATGGCCGCGAATGGCGTCAGCGTTACCGCGCCGCCCGCCCCGCTGATCGTCACCGGGCCGTCCAGCAGGTTCATTTCAAGGATCGGCGGATAGGCCGACCCTTTGGGTTGCGCAAAGCAATAGGCGAACCGGGCCAGCAACTCGGCCCGGGTATTGGCATCGGCCCAGACCGGCAGGCGTTGCTGCATGTTCAGAACGACAACCCGCAGATCGTCGATCCCATGGATATGATCGGCATGCGGGTGGGTATAGACGACGCCATCCAGCGCGCCGACGCCTGCATCGATCAGCTGTTGGCGCACATCCGGGGTGCTGTCGATCAGGATGCGCGTGGTTCCATTGCCGTCGATCCGTTCGATCAGCAAGGAACAGCGGCGGCGGGCGTTCTTCGGGTTTGCCGGATCGCAATCGCCCCAATTGTTGCCAATGCGCGGCACCCCGGCGCTGGACCCGCAGCCAAGGATGGTGAAGCGCAATTGGGCCATCAGGCGGCGCTCCAATCGGCGGCTTTGGAAAACAGGCGGTCGAAATTGGCTTCGGTCGCCGCGGCGAGGTCGGGCAGGGGCACGCCAAAGACATCGGCTGCGACGGCGGCGGTGTGGGCGGTATAGGCCGGTTCATTGCGCCGGCCCCGATGCGGCGGCGGGGCGAGGTAGGGGCTGTCGGTTTCCAGCAGGATGCGGTCCAGCGGGGCGGCGGCGAAAATGTCGCGCAAATCCTGCGACTTCGGGAATGCGGCGATACCGGACATCGACAGATAGAACCCGAGGTCAAGCGCCGCCTTCGCCAATTCCGCGCCCGAAGAAAAGCAATGCATGACGCAGGAATAGGGGCCTGCGCGATACTCTTCAGTCAGGATACGCGCCATGTCGTCGTCGGCGTCCCGTGCGTGGATGATCAGCGGCAGGCCGGTGTGGCGCGCGGCGGCAATGTGGATACGCAGCGAAGTTTGCTGCGCCGCGGCACTTTCGCGGGTGTAGTGGTAATCGAGGCCGGTTTCGCCGATCCCGACAAACTTCGGGTGGTCAGACAGCGCGATCAGCCCCTCCAATTCGGCCATCGGTTCATCGGCGACCGACATCGGGTGCGTGCCTGCCGCGTAGAAGACCGGGGCGTGTGCCTCGGCTATGGCGCGCACGGCGGGTTCGTTTTTCAGGCGGGTGCAGATGGTGACCATGCGGTGCACGCCAGCCTCGGCCGCGCGGGCGACCACGGCGGCGCGTTCGTCGTCGAAATCCGGAAAATCGAGGTGGCAATGGCTGTCGGTGATGAGTGGTGGCACGGGAAATATCGTCCTGACTGGGTGAACATCCGTATCCGGGAAGGGGGCGGGAGCGTCAAGGTTGGGATGGCTGGGCGGTGTAGTGAGGGGCACAGAGCGACGCAAAGCCGGGCAAGCCCTTCATGCGTGATGCCGGGCCAAGGTTAGAAAAAAAACTACGTCATCGCGACCGGTGCTTAGATCCATACACGAGATTTCCCCCAAAGTATCGTCCACTCAATCTACGACAATGCGCGAAACCGAGATCCCGTCCTAAGCAGGGCGCGCGGCGGACCGGCGGGTTGGCGTAGCAACGGTGCGTGGGCATGATTTATGGCGCCGGATTAGCCGTCAATTCTGACGGAAACGCACACCTCGAACCGACGCCAGACCGGTGGGGCCGGTCCGGCGTGCGCCCTGCGCCTTTGGCGCGCACCGGGCGCGCGCAATTCTGGTAGCAATTCAGATAACCAGGGTGAAACATCTATCGCAACACATCCCCCGCAACGCCGTTGATCGCCAACAACAAATCCAGCACTAGAACTGCGGGATCAAGGTTCACGGCGCGTCCGTGGCGGGCCCGTTCAGCCAGTGTTTCGGCCAGTTCGGCCCATCGCCGCGCCGCCGCTGGTGAAGCCGACAGTCGCGCCAGAACACTCAGTTCCCCGGGTGCGGCTTCGGGCAGGGCCATGCCGACACCAGCGCGGGCCAATCGTGCCAGCAACAGGTCGATCAATCGCAGGATCAGATCATATCGCGCTTCGGACCCGCGCCCTGCACAGGCGTCGGCCAGCGCACGCGCGCGCGCGCGATCCATGTTGGGTGCGGTGTCGAGCAACCCGATCAAACCAGCATAGAGCGCCGCACCGTCATTTTGCGCCAGGCGGATCGCCTCTCCGACCGAGCCTGCGGACAGTTCCGCCAGGGCGTCGTCCGCCTGGTGGCCGGTTGCGGCCAAAGCGGCGCTCAGATTCTCGGGCGACAGCGGATCGAACCGCAGGGTGCGACAGCGTGACCGGATCGTTGGCAACAGGCGCGCGGGGCGGTGGCTGACCAGGAACAGCACACAGCGTTCGGGCGGTTCTTCCAGCAGTTTCAGCAATGCGTTGGCGGCGTTGGGGTTCATCTCATCCGCGCTGTCGACGATCACGGCGCGGTACCCGCCATCGGCCAGCGCCATCCCGAAGAAGGGCGTCAGGCGGCGGGCTTCGTCGACGGTAATGACCGTCTTCAACCGCTTGAGTTTTTGATCCCAGGCGCGGCGAAGCAGGAAGACGCCCGGGTCGGACAGGGCGGAAATGCGCCGCGCGACCGGGTGATCGGAGGCCATGGCCATGTCAGCAGGGGCGGGTTCGGCCAGCATGTCACCGGGGCCGGGCAGGGCGCGCAGATAGCGGGCGGCGCGCCAGGCGAAGGTCGCCTTGCCCACACCACGCGGCCCGGTCAACAGCCAGGCGTGGTGGAGCCTTCCGTCTTTGGCAGCCTCCAGAAATGCAGCCTGTTGCGCGCCGTGACCCAGCAGGTCCATCGTGTCGCGCGGATGTGGCGCACCGTCCAGCTTGTCGGCCTCGGGCACCTCTTCGGCTTCGGCCACCTGGGTTGCGCGTGCGGCACACATCAGGTTCGCGTCTTCACAATTGCCAGTATCTCAGCAGCAACCAGGGCCGTATCACGCCCGCCGTCGACAGTCTGGCAGCGATCTGGATTCTGCGTCACCAATGCGCGAAACCCGTCCCGCAAGGCGATCTGGAAGTCCGCGCCGAAATCCTCAAAACGGTCTTCGCCGCTTTTACGGGCCAGCCCGCGCGACAAGGCAAGTTGCGGGTCCATGTCGATGACCAGGGTCAGGTCCGGTTCGACGCCGATCATAAGGTCGTGCAATGCGTCGACCGTGGCGCGCAGATCGCCGCGCGTGGCCCCCTGATAGACCCGCGTGCTGTCGGCGAAACGGTCACAGACCACGATCTTTCCGGCCATCAGTGCGGGTTGAATGGTCTTTTCCCAGTGATCGCGCCGCGCCGCCGTGAACAGCAGCATCTCGGTTTCCGGCGACCAGCGGTCGGGTGCACCTTCGACCAGCAGGCGGCGAATTTCTTCGGCGCCCGGCGCGCCACCCGGTTCACGGGTCTGGACCACGTCATGCCCCGCCGCGATCAGCGCGTCGGCCAGCAGGCGGCTTTGAGTGGATTTGCCGGACCCGTCGATACCTTCGAGGGTGATAAACAGACCGGGCCAGTTGCCCATCACAACCGGTCCGCGACCGCATCCCCAAGATAGTTGCGCAACAGCACCTCGGCAGCGGTGCGCAGGCGCGGTGCAAACCCGCCACGCGCCACGGCGCGATGCGCCACCAACGGCACCTGCCGGTCAGGCAAGCCGGGAAGTTTGATCAGCATTTCGCCCAGTATCTGGCCCTTGGTCACCGGCGCCTCGACCGGGCTGTCATAGGTCACGCTTGCCTCGATCCCGTCCTGCGCCAAAGCAGGCAGCAAAAGCGTCAGCGCCTCGCCCGAGATCAGCCCGACGCTTTTGTGTTCCCCCATCCAGACCGGGACATTGGCGAAGCGATTGCCTTCGTTCACAATGGTCTTTTCGACAAATTGCCGGAATGCCCAGTTGACCAGCCGCTGACTTTCGTCTGCGCGCGCAGCCTCGCTGGTCAAACCGCTGAGGACGAAGATCACGCGCCGCTCGCCTTGTCGGGCAGAACCGACCAGACCATAGCCCGCTTCGGAGGTGTGACCGGTTTTCAACCCGTCAGCCCCGATGCCAAGTTTCAGCAAGGGGTTGCGATTGAAGCGGTTCTTGGGTGCCCGCCCGTCATAGGGAAACTCGGTCTGGGCGAAATAGCCATAGTATTCCGGGAATTCAGTGATCAGCCGCTTGGCCAGTATCCCAAGGTCACGCACTGACATCCGGTGGTTCGGATGCGGCCAGCCTGATGCATTGGCAAAGTTCGAATTCGCCATCCCCAGCGCCTTGGCGCGTTGTGTCATCTGTTGTGCGAACCCATCTTCGGACCCGGCCAACCCCTCGGCCACCACTACGGTGGCATCGTTGCCCGATTGCACGACAATGCCCTGAATCAGCTCCTCGACCGTGGGGCGATCCCGCTCGTTCAGGAACATGGTCGAGCCGCCCATCGCCTTGGCGCGCGCCGATACCCCGAACCGGGTGGTCAGTTCGACACGGCCATCGCGCAACGCCTCAAACAGCATGTTGAGCGTCATTAGTTTGGACATCGAGGCAGGCGGCAAAGCCGTGTCTGCATTCTTGACCAACAGCTCTGTGTCTGTCGTCACGTCATACACATAGGCCGCCTTGGCCGCCGTTTCGAAAGTCTGTGCCGCGGCGGGAAGCGCACTGATGGCAACGATCAGAAAGGCAAGGGGGCGCAGGAACATGGGCAACAAGCTCCGATAATATTGAGGATCAGCCTGACACGAAATAGGCATCGGAATAGCCGAGCGCCTTAATCTTTGACAGCATCGCGGCGCGGTCGTCGGATGTCGGCGCGGGTCCGACCAGGACTCGCCAGGTGGTCTTCTTGTTGCTGACGCCGCGCCGCACAACCGGAATGACGCCGACGCTGCGCAGACCGGCAGCGGCATTGTTCGCGTTGGATTCATCGCGGAACAAAGCGACCTGGATGAATGGCTTGGACAGCGTTGAAGAAGCCGCCGTCGCGGCCGGTGCCGGGCTGGCCGCGGCGGCCGTCGGCGCGGGTGTTGCGGCAATGGTTGCCGCCGCCGGAATAACATCAGCGTCGTCGAGCGAGGTTGCCGCGATATCTTCGGGCGCGTTCAGAACCGGGTCAGTCTCAGGTTCGGCCGGGGCCTCGGCCTTGCGCAGGGCCGTCACATTCAGCGATGCTGGCTGGCCCGCCAGCATCCCCAGCGCCTCGGCTGCTTCCGATGACACCTGGATCGTCGGACCGGGGTTGTCGGATTCGCGCCGGAACAGCGCCCCGATCACGAATTTTCCGTTGTCTTCATTGCGCACGATCGCGCGCTCGGGATCGGAAACGTCCGGGTGCGCCACCCAGATGCCACCCAGCGAGGGCCGCCCGTCCCACAGCCCCTTGTCGGATGCCTGAAAAACCTCAGGCGCTTCAACGTCCCGTTCAACCAGTGTGGTCGACTTGGCGGCCTTTTCGCCGCCACCAAACGGAAGCTTGAACCCCAACGGGCCATCGCCGCTGCAAGCCGTCAGGACAGACAGCCCGCCCAGAACCAGAACCGTCCGAAATGTTAGCGTTACGCCCATAACCGCCCCCTTGATGCGCAGACGTTACCGCGCTGTTACCGCTTTGCGGTGTTGCTGCCTGATCCACGCCACGATTTGGCGCCCTGTTCGCGGGACTGTAACGGCTGTGAGGGGGCATGAAAAGAGTCTGTCGCGCGATGCGCAGCCTACGGCCAACCCACAGGGATCAAATCCGCAGGCAAACTCTGCACTTTCAAATTCCCGCGCGGCCCGCTAAAGCCGCACCCGACCAGCTGAGCGGAACATGCCAACGCAGGTTCCGGCGCTTCGGAGGAGTGGCAGAGTGGTCGAATGCACCGGTCTTGAAAACCGGCGTGCGTGAAAGCGTACCGTGGGTTCGAATCCCACCTCCTCCGCCAAAGCCGAACTCAGTGACGTTGAATGAATTATCGGATAAGCACCGACGTCAATCAGTCTGACAGAACCAATTCCCACGCGAACGGGCCGGACTCTGAAGTCAAAAAGATGGCGGTGTGCAGGCGCTGACGATTACACATTTCTCGTCAGACACGTTCCTGAATCGGTGTGGGAAATGGCTTGCGAATTGGTATCCGTCACCGGGCGTCAAAGTTTCGATCTGACTGTCCACGGTGATTTCAATCTGACCGCTGATCACAATGCCAGCCTCTTCCCCGGTGTGGCTTAACATTTCGGCCCCGGTATCGGAATGGGCCGGATAGATCTCATATAGAATCTGAAGTGCGTGGTGCGAAACGTCGCCCAATTGCCGTAATGAGATCAACCCTGCGCCCGGCCCACTCAAACCCGCTTTTTGGGGCGCGATTTCGATGAACTCGGACTTCTTGTAGAAGACTTTATTCTCAGCGGCATTTTCGACCGAGGCGAAAAATTCGGACATGCTGATGGGAAATGCGTCCAGCAAACGTTTTAACGAAGCAATTGATGGGCTGGTCTTGTTTTTTTCAATCAGAGATATGGTGCCATTGGTCAGGCCAGCCCTGCTGGCCAGGTCGCGCTGTGACATGCCGTGGGCTTGACGGACTGTCTTTAACCGTTTGCCAATGTCCACTGCCCGGTCCTTTCACAATATCTGCTCGATGGTCATTTCTTAGTTAGCATGCTGGTGCAAGGCCCTTCCAGCGGCGACCGATTCACGAACTTAGGGGGCGTGACGTCGCGCCAGTGTGACGAGTTTTCTTGCCAAAAAGTGATGAATATAATAAACATGCGGAACCAAGATGCAACGAATCGCGACTCCGTCGAGCCAGAAAGGGCGCAGATGTCACAGGCAAAGAAAAAAACCGCAACGAAAGCGTCGGCTACCAAGAAGCGTAGGATTTCAGTGGTTCCTGACGCGGTAAATGCAGGCTCTAACGCCGGATTGCTGGCGCGCCGGGAAGCTGCGGTGGCCCGTGGAGTCGCCTCTGCGGCAAATGTTTTCGCCGCGCGCGCGGAAAATGCTGAACTGTGGGACGTTGAAGGCAAACGCTATATCGATTTTGCTGGCGGGATTGCGGTTCTGAACACCGGGCATCGGCATCCTGACGTCATCGCAGCCGCAAAAACACAGGAAGATCTTTATACACACACCAGTTTTCAGGTTGTGCCTTATGAGCCCTATGTGGCGCTCGCTGAAAAGCTGAATGCGCTGGCGCCGGGGGACTTCGCGAAAAAGTCGCTGTTGGTGACGACCGGCGCCGAAGCCGTTGAAAATGCAGTTAAGATCGCCCGCGTTGCGACCGGTCGCCCCGGCGTTATTGCATTCTCGGGCGGTTACCACGGCCGAACACTTCTGACACTGGGCATGACCGGCAAGATCAGCCCCTACAAGAAAGACGCCGGGCCGTTTCCGTCGGATATTTACCGTGCACCCTTCCCCAGCCAACGCGATAATTTCACCGTGGCCGACGCGCTGACCGCATTAGAGAACCTGTTCCTGACCGACGCGCAGCCAGACCGTATCGCGGCGATGATAATCGAGCCGGTGCTGGGCGAAGGTGGATACCTGCCAGTGCCGACCGAGATGCTGCAAGCCTTGCGAAACATTTGCGACACGCATGGTATCCTGTTGATCGCAGATGAAATTCAATCAGGCTTCGCACGGACCGGAACATGGTTTGCGATTGAACATTCGGGCGTCGTGCCCGATCTGATCACCGTCGCCAAAAGCATGGCTGGCGGCTATCCGATTGCCGGCGTGATCGGACGCGCCGACATCATGGATGCCATGCCTCCGGGCGGTCTGGGCGGAACCTATGGTGGAAATCCGGTAGCATGTGCTGCGGCGCTGGCTGCGATTGAAGCAATCGAGGGCGAGCGCCTGCTCGCGCGTTCGACCGCGCTTGGTGCGCGTATGCAGCAACGTCTGTCCGAGATTGGTGCCCGCGCAGCCCCCTATCGCATGTGGGACATTCGCGGATTGGGGGCCATGCTTGCTGTTGAGTTTGTGTCCGACTTTGACATAGCGGCGCCTGACGCAGCGCTTGCCAAATCGCTCTGTGCGCATGCGCTGGAACGCGGATTGATACTGCTTGGGTGTGGTATACATGGCAACGCGGTGCGGATCATGGTGCCTCTGACGGCCTCGGATGAGATCATCGAAGAAGGTTTGACTATCTTTGAAGCGGCGCTGGCGGATGCCGTGGCGACGATGGGTGTGTGATGTCATCGGCCCATTGGCAAAACATGGGGCGTTACCACACGGTACCCGCCTCTGCGGGGCAGCGGCGATTCGCGAAAAAATAGACATATCCGGGTAATATAATGATCACAAATATGAATTAGCTGATTGGAATCACAGAAAAACCCATGTTTTCCAAATGGTTGGAAGAGAAAATGTCGCCAGATTTGACAACTTAAAGATGATGGCGCAGGCTAAAAATTCCTTTTTTTCCGTAAAAAGCTGCGGCGAAAAAAAGAACAGCGTCAATCAAGAAATTGGCGCTTGTCAGTGTGTTCCAGCGCTTCGATTTGTTTGGAACTGCTAAAATTGGTCGACTTACAGACCAAAAAATAGGGAGTAAATGATGAGAATGTTGAAGTACCTCGCGCTTAGCTGCGCCGTGTTTGCCGCGACGGCGGCCACCGCTCAGGACAAGTTCATAACCATCGGGACGGGCGGCCAAACCGGCGTCTACTTCGTTGTCGGACAATCGATTTGCCGTCTGGTGAACCGCGGTACGGCCGAGCATAATCTGAAATGCACCGCGCCATCCACTGGTGGTTCGATCGCCAATATCAACGCCATCAAGGCGGGCGACATGGATATGGGCGTTGCCCAGTCCGACTGGCAGTTCCACGCCTTTAACGGTTCGTCCAAGTTTGAAGAAGACGGAGCGTTCGGTGACCTGCGGGCCGTGTTCTCGGTCCATGGAGAGCCGTTCACCGTGATCGCGCGCGCTGATGCTGGCATCGCGACTTTCGACGATCTGAAAGGCAAGCGTGTCAATGTCGGCAACCCCGGTTCGGGTCAGTTGGCAACGATGGAAGTTGTTCTGGATGCCAAGGGTTGGTCGATGGATGACTTTGCACTGGCGTCCGAGTTGAAGCCAGCCGAACAGGCTGCTGCACTGGGCGACAACAAAGTGGACGCCATTGTCTACACCGTTGGCCACCCGAATGGCTCGATCCAGGAAGCTGTGTCTACTGTTGATGCCGTTATGGTTCCGGTCACCGGCGCGGAAATTGACGGGCTGGTTGCCGATAACCCGTTTTATGCCAAGGCGACAATTCCGGGCGGCATGTACAAAGGGTCGGACGCCGATACGGCGACTTTCGGTGTGAAGGCGACCTTTGTTACGTCCGCCAGCGTTGATGACGATGTCGTCTATCAGGTTGTCAAAGCCGTGTTCGACAACTTTGACCGCTTCAAGAAACTGCACCCTGCGTTTGCGAACCTTGAAGAGGCTGACATGATTGCGGATGGCCTTTCGGCCCCGCTGCATCCGGGTGCCGAGAAATACTACAAAGAGCGTGGCTGGATGTAATCCAGCACTTCAGTAGTGTGACAAAGCGGGGCGACGGCCAGATCGTCGCCCCGCCAACAATCACAAGAATATAGTGTGACGCGCCGAACCTGGTTCGGACCTCGGGGGACAAGGTCAATGACACAAAACGATCAGCAGCAAGCAGCTGCAGTTGAAGCGGCAGCTTCAGGGCGTGGTGGATTAAGCCAATCCGAGCTCGACGAACTTGTCGCATCGTCAGATACCGGGGGGCGCGCTGCGGCGGGTCCGATTGGCATGTTCATCATGCTTGTGGCGCTTGCATGGTCTTTGTTCCAGCTTTGGTTTGCATCGCCTTTCCCCTTCATGGTCGGCTTCGGCGTTTTTAATGATACCGAGGCACGTTCGATCCACCTGGCGTTTGCTTTGTTCCTTGCCTTCGCTGCGTTCCCTGCCGCACGAACAAAATTCCAACTGGTGCTTGGAATAGCCGTTCCTTTGATCCTGGCGGCATTGTTCATGATCGGAGCGAAAGACGGCACAGCGACTTGGTGGATTCCTGTCATCGCAATTATCGTGATCGCCGCGATATGGCTCGGTTCGCCCAAGGACCGGATCCCGCCCTGGGAATGGGCCATGGCGATCATCGGCGCGGGTGCCGCTTTGTATCTGTATGTGGCCTATACGGCCATTTCCAGCCGCGTTGGCGCACCTATTTCGACCGACTTCGTCGTCGCGGTCATCGGCCTGATGCTGCTGTTAGAGGCGACGCGTCGCGCGCTTGGCCCGGCGCTGATGATTGTGGCCTCGATCTTCCTCATCTACACGGTCCTCGGCCCTTGGATGCCCAGCATCATCGCGCACAAGGGCAACAACCTCTCTGAAATCGTCAACCATCAGTGGATCACGACAGAAGGTGTGTTCGGCATTGCGCTGGGTGTGTCGACGTCATTCGTGTTCCTGTTCGTTCTGTTCGGATCACTTCTGGATCGCGCCGGGGCGGGCAACTATTTCATTCAGGTCGCATTTAGCCTGATGGGCCATATGAAGGGCGGGCCGGCCAAGGCGGCTGTTGTCAGCTCGGCGATGACGGGCCTGATCTCGGGCTCCTCAATTGCCAATGTTGTGACGACAGGAACCTTCACCATTCCCTTGATGAAAAAGGTTGGCTTCAGTTCCGAAAAAGCTGGCGCTGTCGAGGTTGCATCCTCGGTCAACGGTCAGATCATGCCCCCGGTCATGGGGGCAGCGGCTTTCCTGATGGTCGAATACGTCGGTATCCCTTATTTCGACGTGGTCAAACACGCGTTCCTGCCTGCGGTGATCAGCTATATCGCGCTGGTTTATATCGTCCACCTCGAAGCCCTGAAAGCCGGGATGGAGGGGTTGCCGCGGGCGTATACGCCTAAGCCTATCGTGCAACGCTTGATAGGGATGGCATTCATTATCGCCGGTATCTGTGCACTGTCGTTCATCGTCTACTATGGCATGGGTTGGATCCGGCCTGCCTTCCCCGAGACGGCTGGCTACATCATCTTCGGCTTCCTCACCGCTGTCTATGTCGGCCTTCTTTGGGTCGCTTCCCGCGAAGAACCGCTGGTGCTGGATGATCCGAATGCGCCCGTGACGGCCCTGCCGCTGCCGGGGCCGACGATCCGGTCCGGTCTGCATTTCATTCTGCCAGTGGTCGTTCTGGTCTGGGCTCTGATGGTTGATCGCCTCAGCCCCGGCCTTTCAGCATTCTGGGCAGCTTCGTACATGATCTTTATTCTGCTGACGCAGCGCCCGTTGATGGCGCTGTTCCGTGGTGGCGCGAACCTAGGTGCCTCCATCCGCGAAGGTGGCACTGATCTGGTCGAGGGGCTGGTCGCCGGCGCGCGCAACATGATCGGCATCGGTATTGCCACGGCGACGGCGGGTATCATCGTTGGTGCAGTCAGCCAAACCGGCGTCGGATCGGCGCTGGCGGATGTTGTCGAGGTTCTGTCTGGCGGCAATATCATGGCGATCCTGTTCCTGACGGCGATCCTGTCGCTGATCCTGGGCATGGGCCTGCCGACCACCGCGAACTATATCGTGGTGTCGGCGCTGCTGGCGCCGGTGATCGTCACGTTGGGCCAGCAGAACGGGCTGATCGTGCCGCTGATCGCGGTGCACCTGTTCGTGTTCTACTTTGGCATCATGGCGGATGTGACCCCGCCGGTGGGGCTGGCGAGTTTCGCCGCCGCCGCCGTGTCTGGCGGCGATCCGATCAAGACCGGCGTGGTCGCATTCTTCTATTCGCTACGCACCGCCGCGCTGCCGTTCCTGTTCATCTTCAACACCGAGTTGCTGTTGATCGGGGTCGGCTGGGGGCAGGGCATATTCGTCTTCATTGTCGCGACCATCGCGATGCTGCTGTTCGCGGCGGCGACCCAGGGCTGGTTCCTGGCGAAGAACCGGATCTATGAAACCATCGCTCTGCTGCTGATCGCCTTCACGCTGTTCCGCCCGGGCTTCTGGATGGACATGGTCTCGGCGCCCTTCTCGGAAGAAGCGCCCGCGGCCATCGCGGACGCGGCTGCCGACACACAGCCCGGCAATGATCTTCGCCTGCGCGTGGCGGGTATGAATGATTTGGGCGACCCGATCGAGTTTGTCGCGATTCTGCCGATTGGCGAAGGTGCCACCGGGGACGAAAAGCTTGAGAATGCGGGCCTCGCGTTCCGCCAGGACGGCGACAAGATGATCATCGACGATGTCAGCTTCGGAAGTCCGGCGGCTGATGCGGGCCTTGACTGGGATCAAGAGGTTCTGCGCGTGTTGAAGCCCGTGCCGCAGCCCAGCAAGTACCTGATGTTCATCCCCGCACTATTGCTGCTTGGCGGCATTATCATGCTGCAACGGGGCCGAAACCGACGTACCAATCAGGCAGTGGCTGCCTGAGAGGGGCGTCATAAGACAGTAATCAGGGGCACGGTCAGACCCGCCCCGACGGAGTGAACAGTTTAATGACACCATTCGCCATTGCCGGGGTTCAGATGTATGTGAACGCCCTGCAACCCAACGTCGACGGCATGTTGCAGCGCCTCGATATTCTGATGGCCCGGTTTCCATGGACACAGATGGTGTTGTTTTCTGAACTGGCGGCCTTTGGTCCACTGGACCGGTTTGCCCAACCGCCCGAGAATGAAACGTTAGAGAAATTCTGCGCGGCAGCACGGCGGCATCGCGTCTGGCTGCTGCCGGGGTCGATGTTTCTGAAACAGTCGGACGGGCGCATTTTCAACACGGCGGTGGTAATCAACCCAGAGGGTGAGATCATCCGGCGTTACAGCAAGATGTTCCCGTTCCTGCCCTACGAAGCGGGCATATCCGCAGGGACCGAGTTCTGTGTATTCGACGTTCCGGACGTTGGACGGTTCGGCCTGTCGATCTGCTATGATATCTGGTTCCCGGAAACGACCCGGCAACTGACCAGCCAGGGGGTCGAGGTGCTGTTGCATCCGGTTCTGACCGGCACAACGGACCGCGACGCTGAACTGGCCATCGCCCGGGCCACGGCGGCGCAATTCCAGTGCTACGTGTTCGACGTCAATGGTCTCGGGGCCGGCGGGGTCGGCAAATCCTGCGTGGTCGATCCCACGTCGCTGGTTCTGCACCAATCCGCCGGGCAGGAAGATATGTTCCCGATCGAAGTCGATCTGAGCATGGTGCGCCGTCAACGTGAAACGGGCATGAAGGGTCTGGGCCAGGTTCTGAAAAGTTTCCGCGACAGATCGGCAGATTTCTCGGTCTATGATCGCGCCAGCGGGGCCGACGCCTTCCTGCACACCCTTGGACCGCTTGAAATTCAGCAACAGGGTTCGCGCGCGGGGCTGCATGTTGACGTGCCGTCGGACGACGTTTCGCAACTCGCAAATTCGAATCCAAGACCCGAGATCAGCCGAACACCGATTATGGGAAAGACCTCGTCAGGATAGAAATACGGACAAACGCAGCTTGATAGCGGCGGGCACACCAATGTTGGAGATGGACAGATGCAATCGGTAAATGAATATTATTCTGCCATTCAACTCCGCTCGGACAGATGGAGTGCGTTGCGCCAGGTCTGTGCATCATTGGCGCGCGATCCGAACGCGAACTCGGCGAAAAAACTGCGCGGACGGATCACTGAACTTTTCGAATCTCTGGCCTTGATAGAGCCCTATTGGGCGTTCCCGGGGATGCAGGCCTTTGATCATCTGCGTCGGCATTATGATCACGGCAATCTGGACGATCTGGCGTTTCTGGTTAACCGTGTCACCCGCGCTTTGACGACCGGAGCATATCGTCGTCGCCATATCCCGCTGGAAACAGACTCGATCGACTCGGAAGAACAAGACGACGAAGCGATGCTTTCACTGGAAGCGCGCGCGATGACCAAGCCCTATTTCGAAGTTCTGATCGTCGACAACGTGAATGAATATCAAGAGCGTTGGCTGAAAAGCAATGTCCTGCGAATGCGGCGGCACGAAGACAAGTATATTTATGACGCCGTCGTCGTTCCCAGCCTGGAAGATGCACTTATCGCGGTGCTGTTCAATCATAATATCCAGGCAATTGTCGTGCGTCCCGGGCTGGTTTTGAAGTCAAAAATCGAACAGCCAATGCTGCAGCGATATTTGAACCGTGCCGGGGACCAAAGCGAAATCGACGCAATGCTGCCTGAAGATTATGGCCCCGAGTTGTGCCGCCTCCTTGCGCGCGTTCGCCCCGAACTGGATGCCTATCTGGTTACTGAGCGCTCGGTCGAAGATATCGCAGGGCTGGAATTGGGTGTGTGCCGCCGCGTGTTTTATAATCAGGAAGATTTCCTGGAACTGCACCTGAATATTCTTCGCGGGGTGCAGTCGCGCTATAAAACGCCGTTCTTTACAGCTTTGGTGGAATACTCAAAGCAACCAACCGGCGTGTTTCATGCACTACCGATCAGCCGGGGGAAATCAATCAGCCGCAGCCATTGGATTCAGGATATGGGCGCGTTTTACGGCCCGAATATTTTTCTGGCTGAAACCTCTGCAACCTCGGGCGGCCTCGACAGCTTGTTAGAGCCGCACGGACCAATCAAAGAAGCGCAGGAACTGGCCAGTCGCGCCTTTGGAAGCAAACAGACATTCTTTGCGACCAATGGGACGTCAACCTGCAACAAGATTGTCGTTCAGGCGCTGGTGCGGCCCGGAGACATCGTTCTTGTCGACCGGGATTGCCACAAATCGCACCACTACGGGATGGTGCTGGCTGGGGCGCAGGTAATATACCTCGATAGCTATCCGTTGAATGAATATTCAATGTATGGCGCTGTTCCATTGAAAGAAATCAAGCACCAGCTTCTGGCCCTCAAAGCTGCTGGAAAATTGCACAAAGTTCGGATGCTGCTGCTGACAAACTGCACGTTCGACGGCATCGTCTATAATGTCGAGCGGATGATGGAAGAATGCCTGGCTATCAAGCCGGACCTGATCTTTCTTTGGGACGAAGCCTGGTTCGCATTTGCCCGATTTGGACCAACTTATCGCCAGCGTACCGCAATGAATGCCGCTGGCGTGTTGCGCGATCGGTTGAAAAGTGACGCACATAAGTTGTCCTATGAAGCCCAGCAAAAGGAACTCGACGGTGCGGACGACGACGTTCTGTTGAACACTCGGCTTATTCCGCCACCCGATGCGCGGGTGCGGGTCTATGCAACGCAATCGACGCACAAAACGCTTACATCACTGCGTCAGGGATCAATGATTCACGTCAACGATCAGGACTTCAAAGGTGAAGTCGAACAATCGTTCCACGAAGCCTATATGACGCATACATCTACGTCACCCAACTACCAGATTATTGCCAGTCTGGATGTTGGCCGCCGGCAGGTTGAGCTTGAAGGGTTCGAATTCGTCCAGCGCCAGGTCGAGGCGGCGATGTCAATCCGCCGGGCGGTTTCAACCCATCCGTTGCTGCAGAAATACTTCAAAGTTCTGACAGCAGGGGACATGATCCCCGAAAAACACCGCGAAAGTGGCGTGTCCAGTTACTACGATGCCGAACAGGGCTGGACCGATATGTGGGAGTGTTGGGAGAACGACGAATTCGTTCTGGATGCCACACGTGTGACACTGGCGGTCGGAGGAACCGGCTGGGACGGAGACACGTTCAAAACCGACATTCTGATGGATAAGTTCGGAATTCAGATCAACAAAACATCGCGCAACACTGTGCTGTTCATGACAAATATCGGCACCACGCGATCTTCGGTTGCCTACTTGATCGAGGTTTTGGTCGAAATTGCCAACGATCTGGATGATTTGCTGGACGACGCATCCAGGATGGAACGATTGTCGTTTGAAAAGCGCGTCAGGAACCTGATGGAAGACCTGCCGCCGTTGCCGGATTTCAGCAGGTTCCACGACGCTTTTCGCTTCGACCAAGTCACCGCAGAAGGGGACATTCGGTCCGCCTTTTTCCTGAGCTACGATCAGAAAAATTGCGACTATCTTGAATTGAACGGGTCATTGAAGGACGCGATGGACAGCGGACAGGAGGTCGTCTCGGCTTCTTTTATTATCCCATATCCGCCCGGCTTTCCAATCCTTGTGCCCGGCCAAGTCGTCAGCCAGGAAATCCTGTCATTCATGCGGGCACTGGATGTGAACGAAATTCACGGATACCGCGCCGATCTGGGGCTGCGGGTCTTCACGCCCGAGGCGCTGGACACGTTCAGCAACCAAAAACTCATCAAAGCAGCCGAATAGAAGGGACATCAATCATGGCCTCAACAGTGCTCAAAAATATCTCGGAGATCCGCCGGTATTTTCATCGCAACGAAGACCCGATCTATTTTATTTCGGCCACCAATTTCAATTTATTGGGGTTGGATGAATGGGTGAAGAATTTCAAATACATTTGCTATATCGATTGCTACGACGGCAAGCACCCGAACGTATTCTGCCCGAGTGAGCAACCGCATGCGGAATTCCAGAGCATTGAGGAAATCAATAATTATCTGCTGCAACACAAAGAGGTCATTGATTTCGTCAAGCGCCGTGGCGGGAAACCGAAATTCGTTTTCCTGATGTTTGATGAAGAGACTGAGCGTCTGAGCAAGGAACTTGGCGCGGATGTCTGGTTTCCCAAGGCGAAACTGCGGACCAGCATGGACAACAAGATTGAAACCGTGCGGATCGGCAACAAAGCGGGTGTGCCGTCGGTTCCGAATGTATTGGCCGAGGTCAAAGATTACGAAGACCTCCGGAAGACTTGCGAAAAGGCTGGCATTGGCCACGATTTGGTTTTGCAATCCGCTTTTGGTGACAGTGGCCACACGACGTTCTTCATTAAATCCGAAGCCGATTTCCGACGCCATGAGCATGAAATTGTTGGAGAGGGCGAGATAAAGATCATGAAGCGCATTGATTGCCGTGGTTCGGCAATCGAAGCCTGTGCGACAAAAGAAGGCACAATCGTCGGCCCGCTGATGACCGAACTCGTCGGGTTCAAAGAACTCACTCCCTATCGCGGCGGTTGGTGCGGCAATGAAATCCTAAGCACTGCATTCCCACCCAAAGTGCGTCAGAAGGCACGGGAACTGACATTCAAATTCGGTGAACAACTGCGCAAAGAAGGATACCGTGGCTATTTCGAGCTTGATTTCCTGATCGACAAGAAGACCGGAGATTTGTGGCTGGGTGAGCTGAACCCGCGGATCACCGGATGTTCGTCGATGACCAATCACGCGGCTTTTGCCCATGCGGATGCGCCGCTGTTTCTGTTCCATCTGCTGGAGTTCTCAAAAAAGAAATTCGATCTTGATACCACCGAGTTGAATGATCGTTGGGCCGACCCGTCGATGATCGACAGTTGGTCGCAGATGGTCATCAAACACACCGAGGACAGCGTCGACATCATCACCGAAGCGCCGGAAACCGGGATTTACAAGATGCTCGAAGATGGGCGGGTCGTGTATGATCGTTTTGATTATCACCGCCGCGCCGTCGAGAGTGAGAACGAGGCGTTTTTCCTGCGCATTCTGAAGCCCGGTGATTATCGTTATGAAGGTGCGGATCTTGGCATTTTGGTCACACGGGGGCGGTCGATGACCAAGAGTTTCCAACTGAACGAGCGCGCCAAGCGCTGGATCCACGGGATCAAGAATGCTGTGGCCGCAAAACCGCTTCCTATGGCAGAAGCAGGTCCTGTTGTGTCTGACCCCGCATTCAAAATCATGTAGCCAGGCGCCCATGACAATGCTGTGGCGCGCAATATCTGAGGATGAGCCAGGTCCGAAATGGGCCAGGCTTTTTCAGGAATATTGGCCGGATTACAAACGATGGTGGCTGGGTGAAGGCGACAGCGCGCGTCCGACTTATGCCGAAAGCCGACGTGCCTTGACCCACCACATGCCTGAAATTACGCCTCTCTACGACCAACTCTGCGAATTGGCTGGTGGTGGTGATCAGGCATCCCGGTTCCTCAGCTTTTACTGCCCGCCGCCTTATCTGGCTGGGTGCAGTCAGGCGATCTGGACCGGAGAGGAGCCGGTGCTCGTGCGCAATTACGACTATGCGCCCAATGCATTTGACAGCCTCATTCTGAAAACTGGCTGGAATGATCGAGTGGTGATGGGCACCAGTGACGGCCTCTGGGGGTTGGTTGATGGCATCAACGATGCCGGGTTGGCCATCTCGCTGACGTTTGGCGGGCGCCAGGTGGTCGGGCGCGGGTTCGGTGTTCCGCTAATCCTGCGCTATGTACTTCAGACATGTACAACGACCCAGGAAGCGGGCGAAGCCCTGGCGCGGTTGCCGACCCACATGAGCTATAATGTCACGGTTCTGGACGCGAAGCGGACCTATCTGACCGCCATGATGGCCCCGGACCGGCCCGCAGTATTGACCCGTGCAGCGGTGGCCACGAACCATCAGGACACCGTCGAATGGGTCAGTCATGCGCGCTTTACGGCAACGGTGGAACGCGAACGCTTCCTACTTCAGCGCATGACGCTGCACCGCGACACACAGGAAAAATTCATCGGGGCATTCCTCAAGCCCCCCCTCTATTCAACCGCATTCGCAGCCGGGTTCGGCACGCTTTACACGGCTGTTTACCGTCCGCGACAGCTTGAAATGGAGGTTCGCTGGCCGGGAATGGTCTGGCCGTTCAGCCTTGGCAGTTTTCAGGAGGGCGGACGCAATGTTAAGTTTCCCGGCGCTGCCTAGAGTTTAGGAGAGTCAAATGTCGCATGTATTCCCACGCAACATGTCTGCCCCGCCACCAATGGCAGTCTCCGCGCAAGGCTGCTATTTGACGGATAAATCCGGGAAATCCTATCTGGATGCGTCCGGCGGCGCTGCGGTGTCCTGTCTTGGCCACGGCGATAAGACAGTGATTGAAGCGATCAAAGCACAACTTGATCAACTCGCCTACGCGCATACCGGGTTTTTCACCTCTGAACCGGCCGAGCAGCTGGCAGAGTTGCTGATTGCGCACGCGCCCGGTGATCTGGATCGCGTATATCAGGTCTCTGGCGGTTCAGAGGCCACAGAGGCGGCAATAAAACTGGCGCGACAATATTTCGTTGAGCGTGGGCAGCCTGAACGGGGCCGACTGATTGCACGCCAGCAAAGTTATCACGGTAATACAATTGGCGCATTATCTGCAGGCGGGAACGAATGGCGGCGCGCGCAATTCGCCCCTTTGCTGATTGATGTCAGTCATATTCCGCCTTGTTATGACTATCGCCTGCGTCATCCCGACGAAACGCCCGAGGCCTATGGCCTGCGTGCCGCAAACCTGCTTGAAGACGAATTGCTGCGGGTCGGGCCGGACACTGTGTTTGCCTTTATCGCCGAGCCTGTGGTTGGCGCGACGACCGGCGCGCTTGCCGCCGCACCTGGTTACTTCAAACGCATCAGAGAGATTTGCGACAAATACGGCGTCCTTCTGATCTTGGACGAGGTCATGTGCGGCATGGGCCGCACCGGGACATTGTTTGCCTGCGAACAAGACGACGTTGTTCCAGATATCCTGTGCATAGCCAAAGGCTTAGGTGGGGGCTATCAGCCAATTGGCGCGACAATCTGTAGTAAGGCCGTTTTTGAAACGATCGCCGCCGGAAGCGGTTTTTTCCAACATGGGCATACCTATATGGGGCATCCAACAGCCGCCGCCGCTGGCGTGGCAGTCCTGTCGGCAATCTTGGATCGGGGACTAATTGGCCGCGTAAAAGCACAAGGCAATAAATTGGAAGCGGCATTGCGTGACCAGTTTGGGCAGCATCCGCACGTCGGGGACATTCGTGGCCGTGGCTTGTTCTGGGGTCTTGAATTGGTTGAAGACCGAGAATCAAAGTCGCCGTTTGACCCCGCAAAGAAAGTCGCCGCAAAAGTGAAAGCGCGCGCATTTGATGCCGGATTGATCTGTTATCCCATGAGCGGCACAATTGATGGCCGGAAAGGCGATCACATCCTTCTGGCGCCGCCGTTCATTATTGATGATGCACAGATTGAAGAGATGATCAGTAAATTGGCAGTCGCAATAGATTTTTGAAATCTGTGTGCTTTCGGAATTAAACTGGTCGCGGCGGACGGGGCGGACGACAAGAGCGCCATCTTGAATATCTGATTCGCTAACGGAATTACCCGCGCCCGGTGCGCGTCCGGCTAAACCCGGATGTTCGACTGCGCGCATCTTCGCCGATTATATGGGTGATGCATTAGGGTTTGTGTGAAGGGGATCACAGACAGGAACACCGGTTTGCGCTGATGTTGTTCTACATGGGCTGAAACTTGGTCGGCCCGGCTTAGGGACGGGACAGTCCCCAAATAAATTGGAGAACAGAATGGCCTACAGTGTCAAATTTCAGAACTTTTCATCGACAACATGGACGCGCTCGGTGAATGGCAGCTCCATTGACGTTGTGCTGCAGAACCTGAACAAAAAGCCATGGGGTCACCTCAAGGCCCATAGTGGGCTTGAAGAGCTTTCTGCCGACCAAAACACCATGTCATTCGTAGCGTCTGTGAGGTGCCGTTAGATTTGTCGACGCTATTCTTGGAATTAGTGAAAGCAAAGGAAAATGCAAATGTCATGGCAAATACGCTAGTGGCACCTCACCTGGACGGCGAGGTGCTGGAAAGTTGCGTTACGAAGCGCAGCAACCGCAAAAGGAGCAGTGAAACTCCGCAGGGGATCAATGAAGAGGCGCCGCAAAACATAGGTGACGTGATTGACAGATTCCGATCATGTCACGCAGCGATGAAAGTGATCGGCAGAACTGAACGGCCGCACACGGGCCGCTGGCCGAGCAATCGGGCGGAGACTTTCCACCAACTTTTCCGACGAAAGAATCCTGCCATGTTGCCGTTCAGGCGAATGCGATGTCTGCAGAAATTCGTGGCCGCCCAAGCCTCGGCCCACAACCACTTCAATCAGGAACGCCATCTTTACTTACCGGACAGTTTTAAGGTGAACCGCGCCGCTGTTCTTGCTGGGTGGCGCGGTCTCGGCGCGTCATGAATTACAGTCGTTCTGTCCGGGCGGCGAAGGCGAGCCTGCCGGACCAAATGCTTTCGGCACTATTGCAGGTTCTGGCAGCTTTGTTTTGCGCCCAGGCGGACAAGCGATTCATAGGATTGTGCAAACGTGTTTCGAAAACGCTCGGCGGGGGCGGCACCGAAGATCTGGTCCAGGGTTAGCAGCGCGTCGACCTTGCCGCGCGGGGTATCACGGGAATCGGACAGGTTGCGCAGCTGCGATGCCAGCGGATCCCTGACGTCGATCGGGTCGCTCTGTTCATCGACGCCGCCGACATAGCGCATCCATGCCGCCACGGCCAGGATCAGGCCGTCGCAGGGCCGCCCGGCCCCGGTATTGTCGGCAATCGTACCGAGGAGCCGTTGAGGCAGCTTTTGGCTGCCATCCATGGCGATCTGCCACGTTCTGTGCCGGACCGCCGCGTTGTCATAGCGGCCCAGTAATTCGCTTGCATAGTGGTGCAGATCGACACCTTCGGGTGGCGCCAATGTCGGGATAATCTCTCGCTCCCACAGGTTCTGCACATAGGATCTGAACACCGGGTCCGACACCGCTTCGGCGATTGTCTGATGCCCGGCAAGATAGCCAAGGTAGGCCAGCGCCGAATGTGTGCCGTTCAGCATTCTGACTTTCATATGCTCGAACGGTGCGACATCTGCGACCATCTGCACGCCGGGGACATGGGTGAAATCCGGGCGCGCGCCGTCCACGAAATCGTCCTCGATAACCCATTGCCGAAATGGTTCGTGAAAGACAGCTGCGCGATCCAGATATCCTGTCCGGTGCATCAACTGCGTGATGTCGTCTTCGGTAACCGCAGGAACAATTCTGTCGACCATTGTTGCTGGGTACCGGCCTTCGCTGGCGATCCAGCGTGCCAGGGCCGGGTCGATTTCCGCGGCCAGCCCAAGCACGGCGTTTTTAACCACAAGACCGTTGTTGGGAAGATTGTCACAGCTGAGGACGCTGAACGGCCTGTGGCCAGCCTTGCGCCGCGCATCCAATGCCCGAACGAGGAAGCCGACGGCGCTGCGCGGTGTCGGGTTTGCGATGTCATGCTGAATGTCCGGGTGCCTGGTGTCCAATTCCCCTGTGCTGGGAATGTGACAATACCCCTTCTCGGTAACGGTTAGTGAGGCGATCTTGACAGCCGGGTCAGCCAATCGATCCAACAGCGCGCCCGCGTTTTCCGGTGCGAAGATCACGTCGCTTACCGAGGTGATGATCCGAGTTTTCTGCCGGTCTGTGCTGAGTTCGCCAGCCGTATAGACGTTGCCCTGTGCAGCCAGTCGATCGCGTACCTCTGGTGATCGCAGGCTAACGCCGCAGATCCCCCAGTTCCCGCCCGAGGTGGCCATGGCCTCTTCAACCATGACAGCTCCGAAGGCGCGGAAGAAGGCGCCAAGGCCAAGGTGAACGATGCCGACCTTGGGGGGAGGGGCCTTGCGCGACAGAAGGGGTGGCTGGGCAGTCATTATCAAATTGCTCTTTTTGCTGAAGCAGGTGTCAGGTCACGGCACATACCGAGGGTGTCGTTTTCGTGCAATCGGATGGGCCGTGCCAATCCGGCCCGTCTGGCACCTGTGCCCCGGCGCGTCACATCGTGCTGAAGAATGCCCTTTCTGATCCACCGCCAAGGGCGCCTCCGATCTGATGCCACCGCGGCGCGAACGTATTTTGAGTGACGAGGCTTCCCGCCAGCAGGGTCGCAAATATGCGGTTGCGGTGCTCCGGTATACCGGTATGCTGCAAGCTGTCAATCTCGGAAGGCAGCATGAATTGAAGCAGACCTGGCGATGGTTCGGACCCGATGACCGCGTAGACCTGCCAAGTGCGCGGCAGGCCGGAGCCAGCGGAATCGTTACGGCGCTGCATCATATCCCTGCGGGAGCGGTCTGGACCCCTGAAGAAATCCGCGCGCGTCAGGACGACATCAAGGCAAAATCCGACGGCGCGTTGCAGTGGGACGTTGTCGAAAGCCTTCCGGTTTCTGAAGAGATCAAGATACAGGGAAATCACTGCAGCGCCCATGTTGAGGCTTATCGCGCGTCAATGGAGGCACTGGCCGGTGCTGGCATTTCGACGATTTGCTACAACTTCATGCCGGTTCTGGATTGGACGCGGACGAACCTGCGCTGGGCCTTGCCCAACGGCGGGGCGGCGATGCGCTTTGACCTGGTCGAGTTTGCTGCATTCGACTGTTTCATTCTGAACCGGGCCGGTGCCGCTGAGGAATACGAGGGGGCAACGCTGGAAGCGGCGCGGCGCCTTCATGCCTCGATGACGGATGCCGACAAGTCAAAGCTGTCCAGGTCGATTGTCGCCGGTCTTCCGGGGGCGACCGAGTCCTGGTCGCTGGGCGAACTGCAGGACGCCGTAGCGCGCTATGACAATCTGGACAGCGATCAGATGCGCCAGAACCACATCGATTTCCTGTCCGAAATTGCGCCGGATGCGGAACGGTTGGGCCTGCGGATGTGTTGCCACCCCGACGATCCGCCGTTCCCACTGCTTGGGCTTCCCCGGATCATGTCGACCGGGGACGACTACGGCATCGTTCTGGACGCGGTCGACAGCCCTTCAATTGGAATGACGCTTTGCACCGGGTCGCTTGGCGCGAACCCGCACAATGATTGCGTTGCGATTGCGCGCAGATTTGCGCCCAAGATTCACTTCGTGCACCTGCGCAATGTCACACGCGACGCTGAACAGACACCCTGTTCGTTTTTTGAGGACGAACATCTGGCCGGGCAGGTGGACTTGGTGGGCGTGATCGAAGTCATCCTGGCTGAAGAGGCCCGGCGCCGCGAGCAGGGGCGGCCGGATGCGCAGATTCCGATGCGCCCGGACCACGGGCAAGAGATTCTGTCAGACCTCAGCGCCAATCTGCAACCCGGCTATCCGGCGGTGGGTCGCCTGAAAGGTTTGGCCGAAATTCGCGGTGTGGTTGCCGCGCTCAGTCGCGAGGTCGTGCAATGACCGTGGATGCGCTGCTCCATTCGCAAGAGATCGACCACAGCTTGCCGATTGCACCGCAGGTCTACAGCTATCTGCGGGTTCGCATCGTCGACAATCGGCTGCCGCCGGGGGCGCAGATCAGCGAAGCATCGCTGGCAGATACATTGAACATCAGCCGCACGCCGCTTCGTGCCGCTTTGCAGAAACTGGCATCCGAAGGGTTGGTCAACACCCGGCCGCATGTCGGTTCGACAGTGGCCAAACTGGACGTCGCGCAGCTTCAGGAAGCGGTTTTCATTCGCGCCGCGCTGGAAACTGCCGTGGTGCGCAGGCTGGCCGGGATGAACGCGGACCTGAGCAGTCTGGATCCGATCATGGAGATTCAGGAACGCACAGCCAGACGCGATGACTACGCCGCTTTCTTTGTGCAGGACGAGGCCTTTCACGGCGAACTGTCGCGGATTGCAGGCGTGTCCCGTACCTGGAAACTGGCCCTATCGATCAAGGGCCACGTAGATCGCCAACGCTATCTTCTGATGGCGGGAATCGCCGGACGATCGCAGCGTGCCTATGAAGAGCACATTGAAATAATTAACGAAATTCGATCTGGCGATGCCGATGGCGCCGCCAGGGCGATGCACGACCATGTAAACTCGGTTCTGGAACTCGATGAACGTGGACAAGGGATCATTCCGCCCGGTAACGCCGGGCCGGATGGCGAACGACAAAACCAACCAAAGGGAGTATCTTGATGTCTTTCAACTTAGGAAAGCTGCTTGCGACCACCACTGTCGCGGCGACGCTGATGGCCAGTTCGGCCTTGGCGGAAACCGAATTGCGCATGATGTGGTACAACGACGGCAACGAAGGCGAAGTGATGCAGTCGCTTCTGGATCGTTTCGAAGCTGCAAACCCCGATATCTCGGTCACGCTTGATGTTGTGCCCTATAAGTCGATCATCGAGGGGTTGCCGATTCAATTGGCCGCTGGCGCAGGGCCTGACCTTGCGCGCGTCACCGATCTTGGGGGGTTGAACAAATTCTACCTCGATCTGACGCCGCACATCTCGGACACGGCCTATTGGGAGGCCAGCTTTGGTCCTTTCCTGGACTGGCTGGCACCGGATTCCGATCAGATCTCGGGCTTCATGACCCAGCTGACGGTGACCGGGCCTTATGTGAACAAGACATTGTTCGAACAGGCCGAGGTTGCCATGCCGGGCGAGGGTGCCACCTGGGATGACTGGGCCGCTGCGGTCAATCAGGTCGCCGAAAAGCTGGACATCCCGATCCCGATGGCCTGGGACCGTTCGGGCCACCGTGTTTCCGGCCCGGCAATTGCGATGGGCGCGCAGATGTTCAACGCAGATGGCGAACCCGCGCTGGTCGACGACGGCCTGAAGGAAATGGCCCAGCGTCTTTATGACTGGCACCAGGACGGCACCATGTCGAAAGAGCTTTGGGGCTCGGTCTCAGGCTCGACCTATCTTGGGGCGAACGAAGACTTCGCCAATGCCCAAGTGGTGATGTACATGTCCGGATCCTGGCAGATTCCGCAGTTCGCCGACAAGATCGGCGATGCGTTCGACTGGTGGGCCGTGCCTGCGCCCTGTGGCCCCGCAGCCTGCACAGGCATGCCGGGTGGGGCGGCTTTGGTCGCTATGAAGGACACGCAGCATCCCGCAGAAGTCGGCAAGCTGATGGACTTCCTTGCGCAAGAGGAAAGCCTGGCTGAATTCTACGGCAAGACGCTGTTCATTCCGGGGCACCTGAAACTGGCCACCGGCGGCGTTGACTTCGCCACCGAGGATCCGCGCGCCAAACATGCGTTGGAAACCTTCTCGGGCGCGGTTCCGACCATCTCTCCGGTCGCGTTTGACCTGCAGGGGTACAAGAACAACCGCGTGATGTTCAACGCACTGATTTCGCGTCTGAACGAAGCGATTGTCGGTGAGCTGACGCTGGACCAGGCGTATGAGCGGATGGAAGAAGACATCGCCAATCAACTGGCTGAAAAAGCGCGCGAGTGATCGTGTAATGGGGCCGGCCCGATCCGGGCCGGCCCTGAACCCTGCCGCGTAGGAGGCGACATAATGAATGACGCAAAGACAGGCCGGATCGGCGTTCTTGACCGTCTTGCGGTGCTGGTCGCCTGGCCGCTGAGCATGCTGTTCAAGCTGTTGGATTACCCGCTGTCCTGGGTACAGCGGATTGTCGGCATCCGGCACATGCCTTGGATATTCCTGCTGCCGAACCTGGCGTTTTTCGGAATTTTTGTCGTCATTCCTTTGTTTATCAATTTTGCATTTTCCCTGACCGGGGGCACGGAGCTGTACCTGAGTAACCGGGTCTACACCGGCACCGAACAATACGGGTTCCTTCTGGATTGCGAGACATTCGGCGATCCGATTACCTGTCGCGAGGATCGGTTCTGGAAGGGCCTGTACAACACGGCGATCTTCATTTTTTTCCAGGTCACATTTCTTGTGCTGTTCTCGCTGATCACCGCGCTGATCCTGAACCGCAAGATCCGCGCCCGCGGCTTCTTTCGCGCCGTGTTTTTCTTTCCGGTGCTGCTGTCGCCGGTTGTTGTCGCGCTGATCTGGAAATGGGTTCTGCTGCGCGACGGCATTCTGAATGCCTTTCTGGTGTCCATGGGGATGGAGAAGATCCTGTTCTTCGTCAGCCCGGAATGGTCAATGTTCTGGGCCGTGTTCGTGTCGATCTGGGCACATATGGGATTTTATACGCTGATCCTGCTGGCCGGGCTGCAAGCGATACAACCCGACCTTTATGAGGCCGCCGAAATGGATGGCACGTCGAAAGAACGGGTGTTCTGGCGCATCACCCTGCCGTTGTTGTGGCCCAACCTTCTGGTGGTTGTGGTTCTCGCCCTGATCAAGGGCGTGCAGATTTTCGACGAGGTGTTCGTGCTGACCGGCGGTGGCCCCGGCACGGCGACGCAGTTCATCGTTCAGTACATCTATAACACCGGCTTTACCGAACAGGTGCAGAACTTCGGCCTCGCCTCTGCGGCCTCGGTTGTGCTGGGCGTGGTGCTGTTTGTTCTGACAATGACGCAACTTTCAGCAACACGGGTGCGCGACAATGGCTGAGACGACAACGCCGACCCGTTCACTGGCAACCTTGCTGTCCGCCCGGCGCGGCCGGAACGGTTTGCATTGGAGCGATATTTTCACCTACGTCTATCTGCTGTTCGGTGTCCTGCTGATGTTCGGGCCTGTCGTCTGGCTGGTGATGTCCTCGTTCAAGACGCCCGCCGGGCTGATCGAATTCCCGCCCACATTCCTTCCGCTTGGCCAGATCGAGGTTCCGGTAGAAGGGTATGACGATCCGCTTCTGCTGTTCGATGTCACGATGGAGGACGGGTCCACCCGACAGCTGGCCCAGGTGCGGCGGATCGGCATTGTCAGCCAGATGGTTGACCCGGCTGACCCGGCCCAAACCTTCAAGATTCCAATCGACCAGCGCACCAAGGTGCGGGAGTTTCGGCTGGCGACGGAAAACTACATTGACCCGCTTGAACGCTTCAACTTTGTGCAGTTTCTGCAAAACTCGGTCATCGTGACGGTCATTGCGACACTGGTGACACTGCTGATCAATTCAATGGCTGCCTATGGGCTGAGCATCTACGAATTTCGCGGCCGGAACGCGATCATGCTGTTCGTCATCGGCACCCTGATGATCCCGATCACCGTGATCCTTGTGCCCGTCTATCTGGTTGTTACCCAGCTTGGGATGATCAACTCGCTCTGGGCGGTGATCCTGCCGGGGGCTGCCACACCCACCGGCGTGTTTTTGCTGCGCCAGTATATGCTGACCATTCCCAAAGACCTGATCGAGGCTGCGCGGATGGACAACGCCTCGGAATGGACGATCTATGCAAAGATCGTGTTGCCGCTTGCGATGCCCGCCATTGCGGTGCTGGCCATCTTTTCGATCATGTGGCGCTGGAATGAATTCCTCTGGCCGCTGATCGTGCTGAACCGGTCCGAAGTCTATACGTTGCAGGTTGGCCTGAACGCGTTCCAGGGCGAGCTGGACGTGCAGTGGCATTACATCCTTGCGATGACCGTCGTCACATTGATCCCCGTGGTCGTGGTCTTCGCCTTCCTGCAAAAATTCATCACCACCGGCATCGCCAGTTCGGGCATGAAATGACCGATCCGCTGATCTTCATGGACCCGTTTCCGCGCAACGAGGCGATGGTCTACACCCCCGATTGTGCCAGCGCGCTGGCCGCGATGGGGCAGGTCGTTGCCCATTGGGGATCGCGCGCGCCCGATGACCTGGTCGAGGCGCATCTGCCCGATATGACCGTTCTGATCGGCCAGACCGCAATGGCGAAGGAGCGGCTGGACCGCGCCCCGAACCTGCGCGCAATCCTGAACGTGAAGGCCAATTGGGAAGACAATATCGGCTATGCCGAATGCCATGCACGCGGCATCCACGTATTGTCTGCCGCGCCTGCGATGGCACCTGCCGTGGCTGAATTCTGCCTGGCGCAGGCGATCACGCTGCTGCGCGGGCTGCACGTGGCCGACCCGTTGCTGCGCACCGGGAGAGAGGCTTACGGGATTGCCGGAAACGGTTCCGCGAAAAGTCTTTTCGGGGCCGAGGTCGCGATGATCGGCTATGGCAATCTGGGCCGCGCGCTTGCGCCGCTTCTGCGCCCATTCGGGGTTCGCCTGATGGTGCATGATCCATGGCTGTCAGATGGGTATCTGCGGGCCGAAGGGTTGGAGCCTGTGTCGTTGGAAACCGCGCTGGGCGGGGCGGACGTTGTGTTCCTGCTGGCTGGTGTCACAGCGCAGAACGAAGGCTTTCTGGGCCGGACGTTGCTGGAAACGATCCGCGAAGATGCCACCGTCGTCCTGGCCTCGCGGGCAGAGATTGTGGAGTTTTCGGACTTCCTGAACCTTGCCGGGGCAGGGGCCTTCCGCGCGGCCGTGGATGTTTACCCCGAAGAACCGGTGCCTGCCGACAGCGCCATACGCAGCACGCCGAATGTCTTGTTCTCGGCCCATCTTGCCGGCGGGCTTCATGCCTCTTACGCCCGAATCCGCGAAGCGATGCTGGATGACATCGGCCAGATACTAAAGGGGCTTCCACCTTTGCGCATGCAAAAAGCCGACCCCAAACTTGCCGCGCAGATGCGCAGCAGATGACCAGGAAAGATCGCCCATGACCGAAATAAAACTCAAGCAGGTCCGCAAGTCCTATGGCGAGGTCGAGGTTCTTCACGGCATCGACCTGACCGTTGAATCGGGCGAGTTCTGTGTCTTTGTCGGCCCCTCTGGCTGCGGCAAATCCACGTTGCTGCGGATCATCGCAGGGCTGGACGATGTCACCTCTGGCGCGATCGAAATTGACGGCGAGGCCGTGAACAATGTCAGCGCGTCAGCGCGCGGTCTTGCCATGGTGTTCCAGTCCTACGCGCTTTACCCGCATATGAGCGTCTACAAAAACATGGCGTTCGGGCTTGAGAATTCGAAGATGCCCAAGGCCGAGATTGATCGTCGTGTCCGTGACGCGGCCGAAATGTTGCAGATCACCGACTATCTGGATCGCAGACCCAAGGCCCTGTCCGGCGGACAGCGTCAGCGTGTTGCCATCGGTCGGGCCATCGTGCGTGAACCCAAAGCATTCCTTCTGGACGAACCGCTGTCCAACCTTGACGCTGAACTGCGCGTCACCATGCGCAAGGAACTGGCCGCCCTGCATGCCAGTATCGGCGACACGATGATCTACGTCACCCACGACCAGACCGAGGCGATGACCCTGGCCGACAAGATCGTTGTGTTGCAGGACGGGCGGATCGAACAGACCGGCGCGCCGCTGGATCTTTACAACAATCCGCAAAATGCGTTTGTCGCGGGGTTCATCGGGTCACCGCGGATGAACCTGATCGAGGTGACGGCAAACAAGGCGACCGAGGGCTGGACGCTGAGCGCGGCAAACCTGTCCGTTCCCGTGCCCGAAATTGCTGGGCTGACGGATGGCATGCGCTGCACGCTTGGTATTCGCCCGGAACATCTGCGTGTCAGCACTGACGACACCGGACACATGACCTGCAAGGTCGCGTTCACCGAACAGCTTGGCGGTGAAACCTATCTTTACTGCGATGTTGAAGGCCTCCCCCAGATCACTGTTCATCAACCCGGTCAATTGCCGGTCGTAAAGGGCCAGCAACTGGCGCTGAATTTCGACCTGTCCGAGATGCATTTGTTCGACGCCGATGGTCAGGTGATCGTGAACAGGGTTGCGGGATGACCGAACGGCTCGGTCTGGCCGTCGTCGGGTTGGGCATGGCTGCCAAGCCGCACGCGCTGGCGCTGAAAGACCTGGAAGATCTGATCGACGTGCGCGGCTGTTACGCACGATCTGCCGAGGCGCGCGCCGCGTTCTGCAACACCTACGGCTTACCCGAAGCGCGCGATGTGAATGCGCTGGCCCATGATCCCTCGGTTGATGCGGTGCTGGTGATCACGCCGCCGAATGCCCGCCAGGATCTGATCGCCCTCTTTGCGGGGCAGAAAAAACACATCCTTACCGAAAAACCGCTGGAACGGACGATGCAGGCCGCAGAAGGCCTGGTCGATCTTTGCGCCGCCTCAGATGTCTTTCTTGGCGTCGTCTTTCAGCATCGGTTCCGGGCAGCCTCGCAAATTCTAGCAAAGATGCTGCACGATGGAGATCTTGGCGCAATCCGTGTGGTGCGCGCCGAGGTGCCGTGGTGGCGCGATCAGAGTTACTATGACGAGCCGGGCCGGGGCAGCTATGCGCGTGACGGCGGCGGCGTGCTGATCAGCCAGGCCATTCACACGCTTGATCTGATGCTGTCCATGACCGGCCCCGTGGCCAATGTTCAGGCGCTTTGTGCGACGACCCCTTTTCACCGGATGGAGGCCGAGGATTTCGCCGCCGGTGCCATGGAGTTTGAAAACGGCGCGGTCGGCGCGATCTTTGCCAGCACGGCCAGTTTTCCCGGCGACGCAGAAAGCCTGTCGTTTGACTGTGACAAGGGATCGGCACTGCTCAAATCCGGTGTTCTGACGGTCAATTGGCGCGATGGCCGGGTCGAGGTTTTCGGTGATGAGGCCGCGACCGGCGGCGGGGCCGATCCGATGGCGTTCCCCTATGACTGGCACAAATCGCTGATTGCGGATTTCGCGGTGTCGGTCAGGGCAGGGCGCCCGCCCGGATGCACCGGGGCCGAGGCGCTGCATGTGCACCGCCTGATTGCCGCTATCGAGGCGTCGTCGCGTGAAGGCAAAAAGCAGCAGGTTGTCAAAGGATAGACGTATGAAGCCCCTCAAACTTGGCGTGATCGGCATTGATCACCGGCATATCTTTGGCCAGCTGGACAAAATGCAGGCGCTGAGCTGTACTTGCAAAGGCTGGTGGACCGACGGGGCGCCTGAACCGCTGGAAGGGTTCCTCAAGCGGTTTCCCGACATCCCCAGGGTCGCCAACCGGCAGGATCTGCTGGACGATCCCGAGATTGACATGATCCTGATCGCCGATGTCCCGGTGCACCGCGCCGACCGCGCGATCGAGGCGATGCAAGCCGGCAAGGATGTGATGACCGACAAGCCCGGTTGCACCACCCTTGATCAGCTTGGCACGCTCCGCGATTGCGTGGCCCGGACGGGCCGGATCTGGTCCATCGACTTTTCGGAGCGGTTCGAGGTTCCGGCAGTCACCCGCGCCGCTGATCTGATCGCCGAAGGCCGCATCGGGCAGGTCGTTCAGACCGTGGGTCTGGGCCCTCATCGGTTGAACCGACCGACGCGGCCGGACTGGTTCTTTGATGAGGCATCTTACGGTGGCATCCTGTGCGACATCGCCTCGCATCAGGTGGACCAGTTCCTGTTTTTCACCGGATCGACCGACGCGAAGGTCGTGACCGCAAGCGTCGGAAATTTCGCCAATCAGGGCGACCCCGGATTGCAGGATTTCGGAGAGATCTTGCTGCGTTCCGACACCGCGCAGGGGTATATTCGCGTGGATTGGTACACGCCCGACGGGTTGCCGACATGGGGCGACGGGCGACTGACGATCTTGGGGACCGACGGCTATATCGAGTTGCGCAAATATGTCGACGTGGCCGGGCGCGATGGCACCGACCATCTTTTCCTTGTGAACGGCGACACCTGCGAACACATCGACGCCTCGGATGCGCCCTTGCCCTATTTTGAGCGGTTGATTGACGATGTGAACAACCGCACTGAAACCGCGATGCGCCAGGAACATTGCTTCAAGGTGATGGAACTTGCCCTGACCGCGCAGGCAAACGCCATTCGGCTGGGTGCGCTGCGGTGACGCGCCGCGTCGCGATTCTGGGCGCAGGGATCGGGGATAAGCATCTGGCGGCCTATGCCGAATTGCCGGACCGGTTCACCGTGACCCATATCTGCGATCTGAACGCTGAATTGGCGGCAAGGCTTGCGTCACAGGTTGGCGCCACCCCTTCGGCGTCGTTGGATGATGTGATCGCCGATCCGGCGGTCGAGGTCATCGACATCTGCCTGCCCCCGACCCTGCATGCCCCGGTCACGCTGAAGGCGCTGGCACAGGGCAAACACGTGATCGTCGAAAAACCGATTGCGGGATCGTTGCGCGACGCGGATCGGTTGGTCGCGGCGCAGGCTGGATCGAAGGGGCGGATCTTTCCGGTGTTCCAATACCGCTATGGCCGTGCGTTCAAGGCACTGGCGCAACTGCGCCGCGCCGGGTTCCTGTCGCGTCCCCTGACCGCATCGCTGGAAACCCACTGGAACCGCGACGCCGACTATTATGCCAACCCGTGGCGCGGCACATGGGCGCATGAATTCGGCGGCGCGGTCCTCAGCCACGCGATTCACGCCCACGATCTTCTGACGCAGCAGTTCGGGCCGGTGGCCGACGTTTCGGCAACGCTTGCCACGCGCGCAAACCCGATCGAAACCGAAGACTGCGCCGCGATCGCGTTTCGCATGGCCAACGGCGCAACCGCGACATCATCCATCACCCTTGGCGCGGCGGATGACACCAGCCGTCTGCGGTTCATTTTCGACGACATGACGGTTGAAAGCGCCCGGCTTCCATACACCCCGGGCGAGGCGACATGGACCTTTCAGCCCCGCGATCCCGCCCGCCAGGCCGAGGTTGATCGCATCCTGTCCACGGTTGAGCGCAACCACGAAGGCTTCGCCGGGTTTTGCGCGGCGGTGGCGCAGGCTCTGGATGGTCAGGGCGGCGCAGAAGTATCACTGGATGACGGGGTCGCGTCGATCGAACTTGCAGCGGCGATTTACCATTCCAATCGCAGCGCTCGGCGCGTGTCGCTGCCGCTGGACCGAAACCTGCCAATCTGTGACGGTTTCAGACCGTGATCCGACCCGATCTGTGTGACCGCCTGCGCCAGGTTTTCGAGGTTGGCCACCATCCGCTGACGCCGCAACCCGCGCAGGCCCGGCCAATCCCCGGCAGCAATTTTCAGCAACTGAAATTTTCCACCAAAACCGGACAGGAGGTTCGCGCCTTCTTTGCGCTCCCCGACGCCCCGTCACCAGCTCCGGCGATCCTGTATATTCACGCCCACGGCAACCGATACGACATCGGCGCGCGCGAGGTTCTGGATGGCAGGCACGCATTGCAGGGCGCGCTTGGACAAACACTCGTCGATATGGGGTTTGCCGTTTTGTGTGTTGATCTGCCGGGTTTCGGCGGGCGGGCGGACAGATCGGAAAGTGATCTGACCAAGGCCGCGCTTTGGCAGGGCGGGTCGCTGGCAGGTCAGATGATCGCAGAGCTTCAGGCCGCTTTCGAATGGCTGAGCGAACAGGACCGCGTCGATCAGACCCGCGTAGGCGTGTTCGGTATCTCGATGGGGGCCACGCTTGGGTATTGGCTTGGCGCTGCCGAACCCCGGGTCGCTGCCGTTGCGCAGCTTTGCTGTTTTGCCGATTTTGCAAAACTCATTGAATACGGCGCGCATGATCTGCACGGGGTATACCTGACGGTTCCGGGGCTGTTGAACATTGCCTCAAACGGCGAAATCGCCGGACAGATCGCCCCGCGACCGCAGTTCGTCGGCATAGGGGATCAGGATCCGCTGACACAGGCGGGGGCGGTTGACCCGGCGCTTGCTGAACTGCGCAGGGCCTATGCGGATTGCCCTGAACACCTGACGGTTTTTCGTAGTGAGGAGACGGGTCACCAGGAAACGCCCGAAATGCGCCGGGCGCTGCTGGAGTACCTTCGGGCCCTTTAATCCGGTTCGCGGAAATGCGTCTGATAGGCTTGCGCCAATGCCGCAAACCCCAGTTTTCGCGTGGTTTTATCCGCCGCAACGACACCTTTCAGATTCCACCCGCGCTGATGCCGCGTCTGCCGCCGGTCGGTGCGAAAATCGTAGAGCAGCCAGATGAAAGTGCCGACGACATAGTCGGCGCTTGCCGCAATCTCGACCTGCCGGGTCAGGATCCTTGCCTGATATTCCTCGGTAAACAGCCGGTTGTCAGGCCCGTGCAGCCCAGCCACCGCATCAGCACCAGTTTCCGATATGACCACCGGCCTGTCAGGATCGGAGTTCTTCAGCAGCGTCTCCAACCCCTCAAACCCCGGCTCGTACCAGCCGAAATACTGGTTCAGCCCGATCACATCCAGATGGTCCGCCAGCCGGTCTTCGATACGGAAAGTGTCGCGGTTGATCAGGCAGGCGGCAGTGACCAGGCGCGACGGATCTTCGGCGTGCGCGGCCTCAACCAGTCCGCGCATGAACGCCAGTCGCGGGTCGGTATCCGCATTCTCATTCCCGACGCCCCACAGGATGACGCTGGCGCGGTTGGCATCGCGGCGGATCAGCTCGACAAGTTGGTTGCGCGCGTTTTCGAAGGTGGGGGGATTGTCGAATGCAATGGCCCAATAGACCGGGATCTCTTCCCACAGCAAGATACCCATCTCATCCGCGATGCGCGCCACCAGTTCGTGGTGCGGATAATGTGCGGCCCGGGCGATATTGGCGCCAAGGGCTTGCAGATGTGCAATTCGGCGGCGGATATCGGCGGCGTCGCTGCACTTGCCGACATTGCGGTCTTCTTCGTGAACGCCGATACCGCGCAATTGCAGGGGACGACCGTTCAGAAACAAGGCGCGGCCCCGGCGTTCGATACTGCGAAATCCCACCCGGTCGCAAACGCGGTCGGTCCCAAAACTGACGGCGACATCATACAGGCTGGGCGCATCCGGCGACCAAAGTTTGGGCGTGCAGTCCAGGACTGCGCTGCCTTTGCCCGCACGCACGCCGATCTGTCCTTGCGCCAAGCCGGCGATATCCACCTGGGCCATGCCGTTTGCGGCACAAGACACCGCTACATCGATGGCCACCGCACTCCCAGTCCAGCGCACGAACAACTGCGTGATGTGGATGGCGGGGACGGTCACCAGCTCGACATCGCGGTACAGGCCGCCATGGTTGAACCAGTCGGTATGATGCATCGGAACCGCATCCGCGCGGCGGGTGCTGTCAACCTCGATCATCACAAGGTTCGTCCCGGATCGCAGATGCGGCGTGATGTCGACGAAAATCGGAGTCGAGCCTCCGACATGCAGGCCGCAAAACACGCCGTTCAGGAACACCCGCGCCCGTTCATTCGCAGCCCCGATCCTGAGGAACATGCGCGTGTCGCCGGTCGGCACCTCGGCGTCGAATTCGCGCGAATACCAGGCCGCACCTTCATAACGCAGCCATTCATCGCGCGCCGTCGTCCAGCACCCCGGTACCGGCGTCACCTGCCAACTGCCATCGTCATAATCGCGCGGGATCACCCAGTCCTCTATCGGCAGGGTGTCATGTTCAAACCAGCGCTGTCGCAAACCTTCGCGCATCGGGTCGATGGCAAAACGCCATGCGCCATTCAGCGAAACGACCGTGCGCCCGCCCATGAACACGGCCCCCTTAGCCGTCAGGCGCGGCGTCATGAACGGCGCTTCGAAATCTTCGTCATGGAGGTGCCAGTAGGGGTCTTCCACAGCGCCGGTCTGTCTGGAGTCATTCGTCATTGTTTTGCCTTTGGTGGGCGCGCAGGCCCTTTTTCACCGTTGACCGCAGTCGTGTCATCGCAGTGCACGCCAAATCGTTGACAGGCCTCACCTTGGGGCGACGCTAGCGCATCACGCGGCCCCCGTCGAAGGGGATGACCTGACCGGTGACATATGATGCAGCACCTGACGCCAGCATCTGAACAAAGGCCGATGTTTCTGCAAATGTGGTCAGCCGTTCCAAAGGAAGACTCTGTTCGATCTGTTCAATGTCGTTCGCCGAAAACAACACACGCAGAAGGTCGCTGTCGACAAACCCAAGGGCAACTGCGTTCACGGTTACGCAGGGGCCAAGTTCAAGCGCCATGACCTGCGTCAGCATGTTCAGCCCGGCCTTGGAGGCCGCATAATTGGCGTTTCCGGTGCGCGCCACGATGGCCGAGGTCGCCGAAATGTTGACGATCCGCCCTTGCCGGGCCGCCACCATAAGACGCCCGACAGCTTGGGACACCAGAAACGGCCCCTTCAGATTGACGTCGCAGACCCGGTCCCAGGCCTCTTCGCTGATGTCAAGGAAGGGCGCATCCTGGCTGAGGCCTGCGTTGTTGACTAGAATGTCGATACCACCAAAGGCGCTTTCGACCGTTTCAACCATTTTGTTGACGTCGCGCGATTGGGAAATGTCCGCGCCGATGACCAGCGCTTCGCCGCCGCCATCCCTGATCATTGACGCGACACCCTCGGCCTTGTCGCGTGAGGTGGCATAGTTGAGCGCGACTTTCGCGCCCCGTTTGGCAAAGTCGATCGCCAATTGCCGCCCCAGGCCACCGCTTGCGCCGGTTATCGATACTGATTGGTTGGAAAACTGTGCCATGTTCTTCCCGTCTGAGAGGGTGTTCATGATCCCGGTCCGCCCTGCCGTGTCGGGCGTTTCGCCTGAAAGGCGCTGCGGCTGTCGCCAAGTCTGCGTACAAGGCGCTGGATGCCGTCGGTCGTTGTCATTGGATTGATGACCGACACGCGCAGCACGTCGGCACCTTTCCAATGCGTGGGCCGCACGAACATATCACCGGGGGCGTTCAGATCTTCGGTCATCGCCTGAATCGCACCGGGGCCAAGGTCGGTTCCGATAACGATCTGGTTCAGGTCCACCTCGTTTAGGACCTGCAAGCCAGGGATCCGGGCGACCTCCTGTGCGAACACGCCCGCGATGTCACAGTGCCGCTGGACCAGATCGCGCACCCCGGACCGCCCCAGCGATTGCAGCGTTGCCCAAGCGGCAAACCCGCGGGCGCGGCGCGACAGTTCGGGGTTGAAGTGGGTCGGATTGCGCCCATCTTGGGCCGCTTCGTTGAGGTAGCTGGCAGAAATATCCATCGCGCGGCGATGTGCGTTACTGTCGCGCACAATTGCAAAGCCGCTGTCATAGGGGATCTGCAACCATTTATGCCCGTCAACCGACCAACTGTCCGCACGCTCGATCCCCTGCGTCAGCGGTGCCTTTTGCGCCAGAACCCGCGCCCAGAGGCCGAATGCCGCGTCGACGTGGTGCCAGGCTCCGTGGTGCTGCGCCAGCTCGGCAATTGCCGTAAAATCCTCGAACGCGCCCGAGTTGATGTGCCCCGCCTGCGAGATGATGATCTTCGGCCCGCTGTGCGCAGCAAGGGCGTGTTCAAGCGCCTGAACATCCATCCGCCCTTGTGCATCCGAGCGGATGCGGGCGCAGTTTGCGTCCCCCAGACCGATGTGCCGGATGGCGGTGTGGTTGGTGACATGGGCGTCGTCACTCAGAAAAACGCGCAGCGTCGGCGCGCCCTGCAACCCGAGGCGTTCAAAGTCATGTCCCGCGCGTTTCAGAACTGCCGTGCGCGCGGCGGCAAGCCCGACAAACGCCGCCATTGTCGCGCCCGTCACCAACCCCACCGACGCGTCGCGCGGCAGGTCGAGGAGATCGAGGAGCCAGTCTGAAACCGCCTCCTCGGCGATGGCAGCAGCGGGCGACGTCTGATAAATCGCCGCATTCTGCCCCCAGGCGGATGTCAGCCAGTCAGCGGCGACCCCGACAGGGCTGGAACCACCCATCACCCAGGCGAAAAAATCGCCCTCGGTATTGCCGACCAACCCCGGTTCGGCGGCGGCGATCAGATCGCTGATCACCGCCGTGCCATCGCGCGGGGCGTCCGGCAACGCGATCCGAAACCGGGCCCGAAGGTCGTCGGCTGTCGCAGTCGGGTGAAGCGGGCGGGGCTTATCCCGATACTGCACGGCATAATCGGCGGCCGCCGCCAGGGGGGCAAGCGGCCCGTCACTCCCTGACGACGGCGTCATCTTGGGTGCAGCCAGGATGGCAGGAAGCTGTATGCGTCCCGGTCCATATCTGCGTTGAAGGCAACGCTGGCCTCGGCAAGCATCGCTTTCAATGACCCATCGTTGAAGGAATCGAAGGTCTCAGTCGCACCTCCGATATGTTGCCCATCCACGAAAATCTGCGGAATTGTCGGCGCATTACAGCGCTGGCGCAGATCGGCGCGAATATCGCCGCCCAGGTTGTCCTTCTGAAACGCAACTGAATCGAGGTCGACCGAGTGGTAATTAATACCGGCCGCTGAAAACATCTTTCGGACGGACCAGCAGAACTCGCACCATTCAAGCGCGAACATGGTCACCTTGTTCTCGGCGATAGTCTTTTCGACAAAGGCCGTCGCGTGCGCTTTCGCAGGCTCGGCTGCCGTGGCAGGTGCCGCGCTGCCGCTGACATCAAAACGATAGCCATCTGTCGAACGCGAAATCTCCATCTCTTCGTCGGTCATGGTTTCGGCGACTTCGTCAAACAGGACCGTCGACATATAGCGTTCGCCCGTGTCCGGAAGCATCGCGAGGATCTTTGCGCCAGCCGGTGCAGTTTCGGCAAGTTTCAGGGCGGCGGCAAAGGTAGCACCACTGCTGATGCCGCAGAAGATGCCTTCTTTGGTGGCCAGATCGCGTGCGGCCTGAAGCGCGTCGACACCGGCGACAGGTTGAAAGCCGTCGATATGGGTCGCGGCATCCTCGGCCAGTTTCGGGATGAAATCCGGCGACCAACCCTGCATCAGATGCGGGCGGAACATCGGGTGGCTTGCGGTCGGTTTGCCGTCAGCATCGCGTTCCTGCGCGATCCCGCTGCCCATGACGGGTACATTGTCGGGTTCGGTCAGCACGATCCGTGTCTTGGGGCTGCGTTCCTTGAGCACGCGCGACACGCCCTTGAGGGTGCCGCCGGTGCCAAATCCGGTCACGAAATAGTCGAGTCCATTGGCACCAAACGCGTCGAGGATTTCCGGCGCAGTCGTGCGCGAATGCATGTCTGCGTTGGCCTCATTCTCGAACTGGCGGGCCAGGAACCAACCGTGCGTATGGGCAAGCTCTTCAGCTTTGGCGACCATGCCCGAACCTTTTTCGGCTGCCGGTGTCAGCACGACCCTAGCACCAAGAAACCGCATCAGCTTGCGCCGCTCGACGCTGAAATTCTCGGCCATTGTCACGACGATGGGATAGCCTTTCTGCGCGCAGACCATCGCAAGGCCGATCCCGGTGTTGCCCGAGGTCGCTTCGACCACCGTCTGGCCCGGCTGCAGGGCGCCTGACGCCTCGGCAGCCTGGATCGCGGCAAGCGCGAAGCGATCCTTGACGGACCCCAGCGGATTGAACGCTTCCAGCTTCACGAAAAGCTCGACCTGCTTTGGGCCGATGTTGTTGATCCGCACGATCGGGGTGTTTCCGATCGTATCCAGAATCGAGTCTCTGATCTTCTGCATCTGCGTATTCCTTTGGGCCGCATATTGCGGCTGCGTCAATCTTCGATCCAAGTGTGTCATTTTCCTGCTCCTCGCTACAAGTCTTACGCGCCGGCCAAAATCGGTGCGATGCAATGCAGGAATATCCCGACACTTGCGGCGCCCCCCGCGGCGAATAGGGCGGGGCGGCGACGCAGGCGCCGGCGTGGCCAGACGCTGTAAGGCCCGATGATCGCGGTTTTGCTGGGACGGGTATCATTGATGAAGGTCATTTATTTGGCTCCTAGAGTGGTGTTTCGAACTGGCAGCAATGTCCCAGCCGGATCAAAAAGCGCCGTGAGCCTGCCGTGAACTCTGCTGTGAATTCGGGGGTGAATTTGTAAAAAAACCCGGGCGATCCGCAAAAATCTGGTCGTTTAGGGTCAGGATCGGCCAATTTTTGGCCACCAGAGTCGTCGCAACGCCTCCGCCTGCGGGCATGTTTTTCAGTTTCTCTTCAATCTTTGCCGTGACCCACTTACTGTGAACGTCAGCCATTCAAACGGGTCAACGCCATGTTCGACGTGAAACTGTTCGGGAAGTTCGAGGTCCTCTCGCAAGACGGTGCAGCAATAAATGTGGCGGGGGCAAAGACGCAGGGGCTTATTGCTTTCCTGGCCATGAATATGGGGATGCCGCCGACGCGCGACCGGATCGTCAATCTGTTCTGGGGCGACCGGTTCACGGATCAGGCGCGTCAAAGCCTGCGCCAGGCGATTGCCAAGCTGCGCCGTATCCTGCCTGACGGTGACCGCGCGTTGGTCATCGAACATGACAGGATCAGTTTCGACCCTGCCGTGGTGCGTGTTGATGTGGACCGGTTCACTGAACTGGCCGAAAACGACCGGGTCGAGGATGCGATTGCAGCGGTTGCCTTGCTGCGTGGCCCGCTTCTGGATGGATTTTTCGGGCAGCAGGCAGAGTTCGAAGATTGGATTTCATCGGAACGCCAAAGGATCAATGAACTGTCCTGCAAGCTTCTGGAACGTGCGGCGGATGCCGAATCCCGCAACGGAAACATGTCACAGGCGCTTGTGCATGCGCGCCGGGTGACGCAACTGAACCCCTGGAGTGACGCCGCCCATGGCGTCCTGCTGCGACTTCTGGCGCAGAATGGTGAACGCGCCCAGGCGATCCAGCATTTTCAGAAGTATGAGAGCACTTTGAAAGACGAACTGGGGATCGGCGTCGGGCAGGAACTGCGCGAGTTGATCGCGCAGATCCGTGGTGAAACCTTTGCGCCCGCAGAGCATTCACCAAATGACCCGGCGCAGATGCAGTCGGCCTCGCCCCCGGCTTCTGCGTTGCCAATGGCCGAACGTGCCCCCGACGTTGCAGATGGGCAAACCTCGATTGCGATTGTGCCCTTTGCGTGGATGGCGTCCGAAGCCGATCACGGGTTTCTTGTTGATGGCCTTGTCGAGGATATGTCGACCAAGCTTTCGCGCTTCAGCTGGCTGACCATCAAGGCCGGTGCCAACACCCATGGCGCACGCCTGACCGGCGCCGAGATGAGCGCGCTTTTTGGCGAACAGGGGATCGACTATCTTATTCACGGATCGCTTAGATCGCAGGGAAATCGGTTTCGCCTGACTGTACAACTGGCCGATCCGCGTGATGGGCGTTACCTTTGGGTGGAACGGTTTGACCGGTCGACCGATGATCTGTTTTCGCTTCAGGATGATCTTTCAGACGCCGTCGTCGGATCGCTGGAGGCATCAATTGCACGGCTTGCCGGGCGCAGTACGCGCAGCCTTTCGTTTGACGATATGAACGCATGGGAGTGTTATCATCGCGGCCTTGCGATCCAGTATGAATTCGACGCCGCAACAAATTCGCAAGCCCAACGTCACTTTCGCCGCGCCATCGCGCTGGATCCGAACTTTGGGCTTGCCTATGCGCGGCTGTCCTATGCCATCGTCATTTCAACGATTTACTTCGAGGCGGCAGATGTCACCGCATTGCTGGACGACGCGCTAGAGCTTGCCCAGACCGCTTCGCGCCTTGAACCTGATGACGCCGTTGTCCGGTTTGCGCTGGGGCGGGTTCTGCTGGCGCGGGGGGAATACGACCAATCAATCTCGCACCTCAAAAGCGCTATCGAGTTGAACCCCAATATGGCGCAGGCCCATTGCGGGCTTGGCGATTCAATGGCCTATGCGGGCGACCTTGATGCCGCCATGTCCTGCTTTGAAGAAGCGGTGCGGGTTTCGCCGAATGATCCCTACCGCTGGGCGTTCCTGAGTTACGGCGCAACTGCGCTTTTGTTTCGGGGTGATTTTCTTGATGCGGACAAATGGGCCGCAGAGGCTGAATCAATGCCGAACGCCCATTACTGGCCGACAGCCATTCGCGCCTCGGCATTGGCACATGCCGGTCACGAGGGCGAGGCGAAGGCGGCACTGGAACGGTTGATCGCCTTGCGGCCCGGCATTTCCTGCGACTTCATCGAAAGTCGCCTGTTCTATCTGCGCGACCCTGAACAGGTTGAAACCTATGTTTCCGGTCTGCGAAAGGCAGGGTTGGAATAGGCGGACAAGCTGCGGGCAGGGTGCGCAAAGATGGTGCCAGCAGGCCATTTCAACCTGCTGGCACAGTCAAAGTACGACGCCGACGCCCGGTCCCGAACCAATGCGCGGCCAAGGCCGCATCACAGGTTCGATCTTGGGCCGCGGCGAAAGCGTGGGAACCCTCAGGACCCATCTGGGCCAATCCTCAAAGCAGGACTTTCCCGCCAGCCTCAAGGAAATCCATTGAGTGCGGAGCACCGGCAATTTCTGCGCCCTCGATCAGGTCGTCCCGGGTGATGTTCATCACAGCGGCACAGACCTTGCAGACCCAGATGATCCCGCCTTTTTCGACGAATTCGGCGATGTATTCACCCACCGGTGTGTAACCCTCGGCGGCCAGACCATCGGCGCGGCCCTTGACCACAAGGTTCAGCGCATCGCCCGTCAGAAACGCGCGCGCCGGGCCACGATTGGCGGCTGCACAGGCAAGAATGAACGGCACGGTTGCGCGCTCCAGATCTTCGGGGCCAAAGCTGCTGTTTACGAGGTACGACATTGAAATTCTCCTTTTTTGATGTTGTCGATTTCGATGTCGCCAACATCTGGCAGCCCGGTGAAGCGGGCGTTCTCCGGGGCGCGAACCAATCCGCAATTCAGGGTGAACAACGCGAAACTTGCCGAGAATTACCGCGATTTGGGCGTGAAGCTGCAAGAAATGCAGTTAAAGTGGCGGCTCTGGCGGGTGCCCTGCGCCTTTGGCGCGCACCGGGCGCAGGTGAGTCCGTTTGCGATTCAGATAGTCAGGATGGTGCTTTGGAATTCTCTGATTTTGGCTGCATTAGCCGACACAGGTCTTTCGAAAACCGCTTTACGCTGCCGGTTCCGACCCCGGATAGTCGCTCAGGATCATCTCGGCCTGATCAATCGCTGCCTGACGGCTTGTTTCCAGATCGCGCATCAAGGCTTTGATCAGCGCCTGGCCGCCGCTTTTGGCAAGGCCCTGTTTGTCGATCGATCCGTCGCGTTTGCGGGTATTGACGGCATTCATCGCCGAAATGGGCAGGATATGTTTGAAATCGTCGGAGAAATTTTTGTGCAAGGCATTCAGCGCCGACTTCAGAATGCGGGAATCGGGATGCTTGTCGATCTTGGTCAGCAACAGGTAGGCGTGATCCTTCATCAGATCCGTCGCGGTGCTCCACACCTTTTGTTCCGCAGACGTGAAACGTTCCGAGCACCAGATGATAATGTCGCTTCTGGGGCTGGCCCAGCTTAGCGCGCGGGCCAGCGTGTCGGGGCCTTCGCCTTGCACGACCTCCAGAACGCTGATTTTCTTGAGGGCGGCAAGCGGCAGCTTCACATCCACGAACACGGCGGGTTTGGTGGCAAGCTTTGCGACGTTGAACCCGACAACCTCGGATATGGAGCCGTCGGCAAGCGTATAGTGGCTTGAGACATCGCCGCCATAAGAAAACTGGGTGGTCGGAAGCGAATAACTGGGATCAAGCAGTTTTCCACCCAAAAGCAGGTTCACCACAGTCGATTTACCGGTCGAGCGTGGACCGATAACGGTGACCCGGACGGGGGTCGTCAGTCTTTTGACTAGCGCTTCCGCGCGTTTTCGCACCTCGTCCGGGAGCTCCTTTCCACGCAGTAGCGGGTCCAGATCGACCTGCGCTGACTTTTGCCCACCCGCCCCGTTCATCAGGTCGCGCTGCCCGCTACCTTGGGGCTGGATGCGTCGTCGTTGGCGGGTACAGCGCCGTCACCGGGTATGCCGGGTGGGACACTGCTGTCGATTTCAACAACGCGCGTGGTACGTGCGGTCACCGTTTCGACAAGATCAACGGGTTTCTGGCGGGTGACGCGGGCAACTGGTTTGTTATGGTTCAGTTTGACCACGGCAAACGACACATTGTCCTGATCTGGGTCGGCCAGTTCCAGAATCGCGGCCAGCAAATGCTCGGCGATTTCGGCGCTTTTGCGCCTACGGTAACGCCGCAGGATCTTTTCGATCCTGGGATCTTCCAGATACTGAAGACCATCGCTGGAAACGACAACCATATCGCCGACTTCCAGTTTGAATGGGCGCCCGGGACAATCAGATTTCGCGACCTTTTCGCCCAACAGAACGGAGGTAAGGCAGTTGCGATCCGGGTGGTTTTTGGCCACTTCCGGATCCATCAGCCCGCTTTCAACCATAAAGTCAATTTGCGGCGCCATCGAGTGATCTTCGTTCAGCTGCGAAAGCTTTCCGCCCCGCAGATGATACAGTGGAGAATCACCCACCGACATCCAGTACATTCGGTTTTCGACCATAACCAGCGCCACAAGGGTTGCACCCATTCCGCGCGCCTTGGGGTTATCCTCGACGTATTCACGCACACTTTGGTTGGCGTTTGCGGTTGCCTTCAAAAGGTATTTCGGAATTTGCGTTTCGAATTCCGAAAAATTCGCGCTTTCGAATTTCAGCTCTCCATATACTTCCGTAACAACAATTTTAGACGCAACGTCCCCGGCCGCGTGCCCGCCCATGCCATCGGCAAGCACCACGACCCCGATATCCGTTCCGGCCGGAAAATCGGTGACAATTGCGTCTTCCTGATAGTCGCGGCCGCCCTGGCAAACCGCCGACGCCACGTCAAAGCGTGGTTCAGGCGATTTCCACATTTTCCGCCTCGTCGTCCTTGTTTTCTGTCCAGGTGAAGTTCTCGTTGCACAGGGCGATGAATTGAAGCGTCGTTTCGCCGATGTTGATCTTGTCCATGGTCGTCAGCGGCTCATTGCTGATGACCGGCTTTCCGTTCAGGCGCACGATGTTGCTTTTGCCGCCCTGACCCAAAACGAATTTACTCTCTTCGGGGTCAAAAACAATTGCGGCATGGCTTGATCGTGAAATCGCATTGTCGCCGAAATCAAGCTGGACGGCCTGATCTTCGCCGCGCCCGATTGATGACATTCCTGTATGCAGCGTGAACGATTCTCCGCGTCCGGGCCCATCCAGTACGATCACCCAACCAACCGGGAACCGGGCCGAGGTCTGGACCTTGGCTTCCACCGGGTTTTCAAACAGATCAACAACCTGCCCGTCCGAATGTTCGAATCCCAGCAAACGTGTCCGGTTGCGACGCTTGCGCGCAGGTGCGGCATCGGCGCGGTCAAGCAAATCTGCGGTGGCCTGTTGGGTCGCCGCAGGATTTGCCGGGTCAAAATCTTCCAGATCCCAGATATTCACGCCATCCTCGGCCGGTTGCGCGGCCAGCGGTTCGTGCACTGCCGCAAGCGGCTGGGCGGGGTTCGGCTGGCTCGGCGCAGCGCCGCCGGATCGGCGGAATTCATGGGCAACACCGGTGCTGCCGCCCAGGCGATCGAATGCATCTACTCCGTTCGTCCCAAGCGTTTCCGCGTTCTTGCTGGACCGTCTGAAAAGTTTGCCAAGTAGTCCCATAATCTATCCTCTGCTATTTTGGCCGAGATCTGCGTTCTGCCGCGCTTTGTGCGCTGTGGTATCTGATGTCGGTCTGACTGGCGCTCGTTTGGCCAGCACTGCGACGATCAATTCTGTCGTTTTCGCTTTGCCATCGGTGTGGATTTCATCTTCCGGTTCTGGTCCAGAATTGTGTTTTCTCTGCTTCCCATCCGCTAATTCACCACGGCGCTATTGTAATACATGGTGACCAGCCACATCGCGCCGTCACGGTTCACGGCAAAGTTGAAATTGGAGGTTCCATTGGCGATCTCGCGGCGCATCAAGGCGTGCAGTCCCTGCCGACCCTGGATGGCCTCGTTCGTCGTCATATAAGAAACCACCGCGTCGCCGTTCTGGAATTCGTCGGGTTTCGTACCGGGGCTTGCTTTTACACGGGTCACCCATTCGCCATTTTCAAGACGCGATTGGAACTGAACGCCGTTCAGAAGGGCCAGATTTTCGACGACGGGAAGGTCAAGCGACCGCACGATCGCCGTTTTACCAAGCTGATCCTCGACCCCCAGTTCGACGGCGATGGACCCTTCGGTGTCTATCGGCGCAGTTGCTGTGACGACCTTTTGGATGTCACCGATCGAGTCGACCGGAACGCCGTTGACCGAGACGATTTTGTTTCCTGCCCTCAACCAGGCGGGTGCATCGTCGGCGATCGAGCCAACCGCCGCCGGATCTGCGGAACTGGCGCTGAATGGAAGCAGCGCTGACGTTACCGACATGACAGCAGTGGCGTCCTGGACATCGCTGCCTTGCGATTGCGCAACAACCGGCGCGTCGACGACAGCGCCAGCAGTTTGCGGGGCAGGGGTCGGCTGGGCCGATTGCTCGGCTGCACGCCGTGCGGCTTCTTGCTGGGCGGCTTCTGCCTGCCGAAGGGCTTCTTCCTCGGCGGCGCGTCGGCCAGCTTCGGCTTCTGCGGCTGCAAGGGCTGCGGCCTGTTCTGCCTGGTCGGCAAGGGCTGCGGCTTCTTCAGCTTGCGCCGCTTGGGCGGCTTCCTGTGCCGCGGCCTGTCGAACGGCCTCTTCCTCGGCAGCGCGCCGACCGGCTTCGGCCTCTTCAGCGCGTTGTGCGGCGGCGGCTTCTTCGTCTGCGATGCGCTTTGCTTCGGCTTCTTCTGCCTGACGAGCGGTTTCCGCCTGGGCCAGGGCAAGCGCCTCGGCAGCCTCGGCGGCGGCGCGTTCGGAGTCTTGCAGGGCCGCAATACGTGCCGCTTCTTCCGCGGCAAGGCGATTGGCCTCGGCTTCGGCTTCGGCGGCGATGCGGGCAGCTTCTTGTTCAGCGGCCAGACGCGCGGCCTGCATTTCTGCAGCCAGGCTTGCGGTTTCGGCCTGCAAAGCCATGCTGATGAGATCTGCTTCTGCCGCGATACGTGCTGTTTCGGCTTCGGCTGCAATACGCGCAACTTCTGCTTCGGCTGCAATGCGGGCCGCTTCTGCCTCGGCGGCCAGGCGCGCGGCCTCGGCCTCGGCAGCGATACGCGCGGCTTCTGCCGCTTCGGCGATGCGCGCTGTCTCAGCCTCGGCAGCGATGCGTGCGGCCTCGGCGGCTTCTGCAACCCGCGCGGCCTCAGCCTCGGCAGCGATGCGTGCGGCTTCGGCGGCTTCTGCAACCCGCGCGGCCTCGGCCTCGGCCTCGATGCGCGCGGCTTCCGCGGCTTCTGCAACCCGCACCGCCTCAGCCTCGGCAGCGACACGCGCGGCTTCGGCTTCGGCAGCAATGCGGGCTGTTTCGGCCTCGGCGGCTAGGCGCGCGGTCTCGGCTTCGGCGGCTATGCGGGCGCTTTCGGCCTGCTCGGCGGCAATTGCGGCCTGATTATTCGTGTAGTTGTTATAGCCAAGCAATCCCAAAACCGCGACGACCGCCAGGGCGGACCCCGCCATCATCAGCGTTTTTCGCTGTACCTTGGGCATCACAGTCGCCGGGGCAGCTGCGCCCGCCTTCTGGGACGGCTTCGACGATTTTTTACCGGCCTTGGCTTTTGCAGGAACATCCGAGTTCGCCGCAACCGTGCCATCCAGTATGTCCAGCCACTCGCGTGCAGATTGAATGCGTTTGGCCGGCATCGTGATCAATGCCTTGTCAATCGCTTCGAGGAACCCGGCAGGATACCCCTTTATCTTTCCGGTCAACGGCTCATAAGGGTCGGGTCGCTGTTCGGCGATTGCGACCAGGCGGTTTTGGCCGTTGATCGGCGGCTGACCCGTAATCGCATGATAGAGCGATGCCGCAAGCGCATAGAGGTCGCTCCACGGGCCCTGATCGCTGCCAGCAATATAAAACTCTTGCGGGGAATACCCGTCTTTGACGACCCGCAACGCCGAATGTTTCTTGTTCGACATCGCAAGATTTTCGCGTGCGGCGCCAAAGTCGATCAGGATCGGTTCTCCTGCCGCGTCGAGCAGGATGTTGTCGGGCGAAATATCGCGATGCAGCAAGCTGTGTTCGTGAATGAAGCCAACTGCACCAAGCAATTTCCGCGTCATGGCAACGACGTGATCGGGGTCGAACTTCTTCTTCGGATCCTCCAGAATCTCCAAAAGATCCTGACCTTCGACATAGTCGATTGCCATATAGGCGGTGTCATTGTCTTCAAAGACCTGATGAACACCGACTATGTTCGGGTGCACCAGTTTCGACAGGCTTTGTGCTTCCTGTACGAAGTGGCGAATGATGGATTTCAATTCGCCCTGATGCGCCCGAGATCTTGCACTGACCACCGTATTGGTTCTGCGGCAAAAGGCGTCGGCATAGCACTCTTTGATGACCACATCCCGATCCAGGCTGTCTTTGGCCAGATACGTGATCCCGAAGCCGCCGCTGTTGAGGTAGCGCACAATCGTATATTGTCCGTGCAGAAGCTTTGTACCTGGCTTCAGCTCATCCAGTGCGCCATCATCGTCGGCTTCTTCAATCAACTTTTTAAGTGCCATACTCTATTCCATTCACGTTGGCGTCATCCATCGTCTGCTGGTGTTACAGCAGCGACTGAACGTTAATTCCGAAGGTGATTGCGCCGATCAGATTGCCGGTGTCCGGATCAGAGATCGGCATGGAAACCTGGCTTTGATAAGAGCCGGTGCTTTCGTCATATTCGACTTCGCTGATGTGAATATCACCGCTGCCGTTTCCGAACGTCAGTTTCCATTTGCCTTCATCACCCTGCCAGTAGTCGGAAGTCTCGACACTTTGGGCAACGTTCAGACCACGGTTGTCCATCGCGAATACCTCGGTCACGAAGTTTGCCGTGCTGGCCTGTTTGGTACGCAGCCATTCCGAAGACGGGTGGCCAAGCAACTGATCAATCAAGGGCTTTTCGTCCAGTTTGCGCTGTGCGCGCCAATCCAGATCAAGCTGATCGATATCTGCCTGGGACAGGCTGGCGTGGGTCGCGTTCTGCGCCTTGATCGCCTCGATCAGATCAGTGTTTTCAAGCCATGTCGCCAGTTCGCGTTCTGCATAGGATTGCAGCGGAACCCGATAGACATCTTCCTGACCAGGGGTCGAAAGCATATAGAGCGTGACAATGTTGCTCATGTCTTTCGTCATCTCGCCGGAAATTTCCGCAATGGATTCCACGATTTCCGGCGATGGTTCGGCACCACCCTGAACACCGGTAAGGGCGGTCAGCTTGTCCTGCCAGATTGTGTTCACCTGCTCCAACTCGGTTGCGATAACCTCATTGGGCGGCGGGTTGACACCGGCATCGACCAGGCCTTCGCGCAGCGCCTTGAGCGAGATTGAATAGAGGCCAACAGACTCTGCAAGTGTATCCCGCGTTCCAAGTTCGCTGGATCCGACCGCGATGCCGCAGACCTGCTTTGCCACCTGATGCCCCAGCATGCGCTGGCGCCCTGCGATGTTAAGGGCCATGGCGTCGGCCTGTGTCAGCTCATGCGGGTTGCTGTATTTGCCCGAAATGTCAGATGCTAGGATCTTGGTGGCTTCCAGCAGCAGCAGATTTCGTTCTGCGATAACATCGCCCGCTGTTCCGGTTCCGCCACGTGCGGCCAGCATCCGTTCGCTGGCCTCGTCGATCGGTGCCCAGGCCTCGCGGACTTCGGCGATGGAATTGATGACAACGCCGTGCTTCTCGGGCGCCGGGATGCCAAGGGCAACGCCCCCGATTTCCAGACCCGTCAGAATTGTATTGAAGTCGCTGCGTGCGGTCTTCAATTCTTCCAGCGCGGCGTCGGTGCCGATGCCGCCGTTGATCCGGCAACTTGCCGAACCGATGCTTTGCGTCAGCATCAGAAGCTTGTTCGACAGGTTCACCCGCGCCTTGCTGCCGTCAAAGACAGTTTCGGCCTGGGCCTGCGCCGCCCCCCCCTGGGCAAGCAGCGCCATACAAACCGCTGCTGCCTTTGGGGCCATTCTGAACAAATTGGCAATGTGCATGACGGCTTCCATTTCGTTAATCGACTTGTAAATTTGTCGCGGTTTTTGGGTCTTCCGGCCTTCAATCTTGCTGACCAGACGGTGATCGGCGGCCCCGTTCAATTGCCGGGGATCGCTTGCGGGATTCACGTGTTGATCATCCCTCATTTTTTGCGATCCACACTTCGACGCGACGATTGATCTCGCGACCCGATTCTGTGTCATTGCAGGCGGCCGGGGCGATTTCGCCAAATCCGATCACGTCAATCGACATATCGTCCAGGGCACCTTCGGCAGCCGCACGCAGATCGTCGCGGACTTGCTCGGCGCGGGTGACGGACAGGCGACGGTTGGCTTCGAACGCGCCAACGTCATCGGTAAATCCAACCAGCGAAAGCGAGGTTCCCTCGGGTTCATTGGCCAGGAACCGGATCAGGCGTGCCATATCAAGCTGTGCCTTTTCGTCCATGGTTGAGGAGCCGGGGCGGAAACGGAACGTGGTGGACAGGCGGTCCGAGGTTACCATCGCACCCAGCATTTCCCGCATCACGCCAGCTTCGAAGTTGTCAGCCTCGGCGTTGATAAGGCCCAGTGCACGATCACCATTCAGATCCTGTGCGCGGCGAACGATGCCCAGGTCGATGAAGCCGGATTTGGCAACAACGCCATCGGCCCCTTCGGATACTGCAAAGTCCAGGAACTGCTTTGCGGCATCGTCAAGGTTGTCCGACCGGTTATACAGGTACATACGGCGGAACAGGGCGTATTCTTCGGTTTTCGCCGCAAACTCGTCCGGGCTGGATGGAATTCCGCATTCGTTGAGCAATGTCAGGGGCTTGGCGCCACGCTGGAATGCAAAACCGACATAACCGATTGCGGTTTCATCCTCGTTCACCAAGGCGGCCATTTCCTGGTCGCTGGCTGCAATCAGGTGATCGCTGCCGGTGCCGCTGGCCTGGCCGTCGAACACACGGCCTTCAAAGAAGCTGCGCGTTGCCGAGCCATCGGGCCGCGAGACGACCTTGATCGCAACGTCCGGTCCGCCAACTTCGTTCCAGTTGGTGATCCGTCCGCTGTAGATGCCCCGCAGATTGTCCATCGACAATTCGCCGATTTCGTTGTCCGGGTGCGTGATGACGACAAGGCTGTCGACGGCGATGATGCGTTCCTGGTCCGGGCTGACCATGTTGCCAGCACCTGAGGCGCGCAGTTGCTTGGCCTCAGCCGGCAGGATTCTGCGCGATGCCATGCTGATGTGCGAGTCACCGGACAACAGATCGGCGAAACCGGTTTCCGTTGACGAAGCGCTGACAAGGTATGACCCGATGTCGTCGCCAAATCCGCCATCACCGACCAGTTTTGCAACACTCTGCCCTTCGACAGCGGTGTTGGTGATCTCGGCATCCGCATTCAGCGACGACGCAAAGCCGGTCATCAGCAGGGGCATCATGCCCAAACCGATGGTGTCCGAGCCAGAGATTACGACGTCAGCAGATGCTGTTTCGATCTTGGGACACGCTTCCCCTTCGCAACGCACACGGCTGGCGCTGATCCGCAGATCACCCAGCGCTGTGCGAATGATATAGTTGTCATCCGCGAAATCCACGAACTCACCAACCAGGTTCACCGTGCCGTCCGCAGACTTTAGTGACACCTCTGCCGATATCGCTGCATTTGGCACCATCGCGCCGATGGCTAGCATGCATGCCGAAGCAAGTACTGACCTGCTGGGCTTCAGTTTCGAAACAACTCTCACCACAATCTCCTACTTATTCGATCGTTCCCTGCGCACAGTGCGAGGGCCCCAAATTCTGCACTCGTTGCAATGGTGAGGGCACGCAAAGTCCGCGATCTCACCCTTGCTGAGTTCCTAAGTGTTAGCCCCGGTTTGTGCACAGAATGAGACTGGATTCTGGAAATCGAGGGGGATTGTCGCGAAAAACAGGGGGTAGTTTTCGCTTTTTTTAGGAATTTGCGTTCGAAAACGGCAACTTTTTGTCATCAATGTGATTGCAATCCCATATTGAGATCGCGAATCTTTGCGCAATTTGAAGTTGATTCTCTGACCGGCGCTATAGGTCGCTTCATGTAGCGCTGATTGGCGGCGGTTTGAACGCGCGACGGAAGACAGCGATCAAGCGCATTCAAACAACGATCCCTTTCGGTATCCGCGATGATTTGGACACATTCCAACGGACAGTCGCCTTCGATCCCTTGCTGCGTCATGGGTGAGCAATGGATGCAATTTCGGGATTTCGGAGAATTGCACATTTCGCACATTGATACAGTCGCATGATATGTCTGGCGAAGCGGATAAACGCGGCAGGGGCGTTCAAAGCTAAAGTGCGCTGCGTGCGGCAGTCTTGATCGGGTCATTGCCATCCGGTGTGAAATGGGAACGGCCAATTGCCCTATGTTCAAATGCCCACCGACATCACGAATCCAATCGAAGCGCCTTGAGTGATCTGGATAGCGACCGGCACATTAGATGCGTTGCGGGCGAGGGGTTGCTGCGTGACGAGATCAGAATGCTCATCTTCAGGTCCTTCAGAACTGGCGACAGGATGGTGATATAGCGCAGCAGCCCCTGTTCGATCTCTTCAAGAAACCCGATCTTGGAGTAGATGCCGATGCCGTGCTTGCGCAGGATCAGCGCCCGTGCCAGCGGCAGGGAATTGGTGATCAGCTGACGCGGCAGTTTCGTATCAGCATCCGACATCGCATCCGTGAACAACGAGTGTTTGGCTCGCCCGTCGAACGACCTGACCACCTGAAAGGCTTCCAGATCGTCGATATCCAGCGCATCACGTTCGGCCATCGGATGATCCGGGCGCAGGATCGCCCCGATGGGAGTCGACTTTTCCGAATGGATGCGCACACCCGGCAAAAGATCGTTGCTGAAGGTAATGCCAATATTCACGTCGCCATTGGCCACACCCAGCATCACCTCATCTGGCTGTGCGGTCTGGACGGTATAAGCAATCTCGGGATGGCTGCGCGAGAATTGGTTCAGCACCTCTGGCAGCAGGCTGTGGGCCACCGAATCCAGCGTCGCGATGTGGATGTGGCCTGTGCGCAATTCGCTGATGTCTTCAACTTGCGAGAGTATCTTCTGGTAATCAAAAATGGTCTTGCGGCAGTGTTCCAGAACAACGGCACCGGCGTCGGTCAGTTCGACACCGTCGGCATGCCGGTCGAAAAGGCGGACGCCAAGGCTGTCTTCGATGCTGAGGATCTTTCGGTTCACCGAGGAAGACGCCACATTCAGAACGGCCGCCGCTTTTCGGATCGACCCCTGTCGTGCGACTTCATCGAAGTATGTCAGGAACTTATCGTGCATGGCTCTGTCAAAATTCTGGGTGATGCGATAATCGCATCGCTACGTGGCGTTTTCTATTCTATTCGCATCACCCTCGAAGAGTCTACGATCAGGCCACTGCGCAAAAGAATCTCAACCAATTGGGAGTTACAGAACATGACACAACGCGATCTAAGTCGCCGCGGGGTCCTTGCGGGTATGGGCGCTGCTGCCGGAATGGCGGCAGGCGGCACTATGCTGTCGGTCGGGCCAGCATTGGCACAGGACACGTTTCAGATTCGCATGCAACTTGGCTGGCTGGCCTCGAACGGCATCCTCGGCGAAGTAATGGCCGACAAGCTGGGCTATTTCGAAGAAGAGGGGCTGTCGCTGGAAATCGTGCCCGGTGGCCCGAACATCGACGGCGTCGCCTCGGTCGCGTCGGGGGCGAACAACTTCGCCTCGATCTCGTCCTCGCCGTCACTGATGCTGGCACGCTCGGCCGGGTTGCCGATCAAATGCGTCGCAGCGGGTTATCAACAACACCCGTTCACCTATTTCTCGCTGAAGGGAAATCCGATCAACGAGCCGAAAGACATGATCGGCAAGAAGATCGGCACCCAGGGCACGGCGCAGATTCTGTTGCGGGCGTTGCTGGCCAAGAACGGCATTGCCGAGGATGACGTCGAAGTCGTTGTGATGGGCGGCGACATGGCCGCGCTGAAGACCGGTCAGGTTGACGCCGTCACCGGTTGGCAAACCAACGTCGGCGCGCTGTCGGTCCTTGGTGACGAACGTGTCGACATGATGTTGTGGGACGCGGGCATTCAGCTTTACGCCAACCCCTATTACACCACGGATGCCATGCTGGCCGAAAACGGCGACAAGATCACCGCCGCAATCCGCGCCACGGCGCGCGGTTGGGGTGCGGTCCACGCCGACCCGGAAGCGGGCGTTGATGCGCTGGTCGAACGCTATCCGAACCTCGACAAAGCCAGCGAGATGGAGGCCGTCGGCCTGGTGCTCGGCTTCTCGTTCAACGGGCTGACAGCCGCCAATGGCTGGGGTCAGATGGACGCGGCAAACTGGCAGGCGCAGATCGACACTTATGATGCGTTGGGTCAGTTCGCCAACGGTGCGCCGGCGCTGGAAGACATCATGACGCTGGATATTCTGGACGCCACCGCTGACGCACGCCCGAAAATCGGCTGAAGGTGATGGACACCGCACATACCACCGGGGAAGGCCGCAGCATCGCGGCCTCCCTCACCGATGCGTCGGTGAAGTTTGGCGACTTCACCGCGCTGACCGATATCTCGCTGGAGATCGGCGAAGGTGAGATGTGGACGATCCTCGGCCCGTCGGGCTGCGGGAAATCCACGATGCTCAGGCTGGTGTCGGATCTTGTTCCGCCTGCCGCAGGCACGGTCACGATCCTTGGCAAATCGACCGAGGCGGCGCGCCTGGCCCGTGAATTTGCATTCGTCTTTCAGGACGCAACCCTGCTGCCCTGGCGCAGCGCGATCAAGAACGTCGAATTGCCGCTGGAAATGGGCAAGAAACGCGGGATCGAAATACCGCGCGGCGACCGCACGCCGATGGAGCTGCTGGAGCTGGTCGGTCTGAAGGGCCGCGAGGACGCCTTGCCCCACGAATTATCCGGCGGCATGCGCCAGCGGGTCGCCATTGCCCGCGCACTGGTCTGCCAGCCGAAACTGCTGTTGATGGATGAACCCTTTGGCGCGCTGGACGAAATGACGCGCGATCACCTGAACCTGCAACTTCTGGATATCTGGAAGCAAACCGGCACGACGATCCTGTTCGTGACGCATTCCATCCCCGAAGCCGTGTTCCTGGGCCAGAAGGTCCTGATGCTTAAGGCGCATCCGGGTCGCATCAAGGACGTGATCGACATCGACCTGCCTTACCCGCGTGAGATTGCGCTGCGCGAGGGACCGGAATTCAACGCCTATTGCAGCCAGTTGCGCAAACTGTTGGAGGAGTGCTGATGGCCGTCACGGAACCTCAATCGCAGGCCCAAACGCCAAGTCAGCCCAAATCAACCGCCGGCCTAAGCGTGCAGGCGCGTGAACGGTTGAGGAATTCGGCCATTCCCATCGGCACCGCGCTGGCATTGCTGCTGATCTGGCAGTTGGGCGTGCGCCTGTTCGGCGTGCCGCAATACATCGCGCCCGCACCCACAGATATTTTCAGCGTCTTTGCCAATGAATACCCGCTGCTTCTGCGCAACCTGTGGCCGACCCTGATCGAAAGCCTGTCGGGCTTTGCCATGGGCAATCTGGCGGCGATCCTGCTGGCCATCGCCTTCGTGCACAGCCGAACGGTCGAACGCGCGTTCTTCCCGATCGCGGTTTTTATCAACACAATCCCGATCCTTGCCATCGCGCCCATCCTGGTGCTGATCTTCGGCCCCGGCATGACCGCCAAGGTCGTCATCGCCTCGCTCATCTGCTTTTTCCCGACTCTGGTGAACATGGTGCGCGGGCTTCAGGCCGTGTCACCCCAGACGCTGGAACTGGCGCGCATCCTGTCCGCCTCAAAATCCGAGGTGTTCTGGAAAATCCGCCTGCCGTCGTCGTTGCCGTTCCTGTTCTCGGCCCTCAAGATCGCTGCCACCACCTGCGTGATCGGCGCGATCGTGGGCGAGTGGATCGGGGCCAACGTCGGGCTTGGGGCGCTGATTATTGAAAGCACATTCAACTTCCGCTCACCTTTGCTCTACGCCACGGTCTTCGTGTCTTCCGGCCTGTCGGTGGTGCTGTTCGCCAGCGTCACGATTGCCGAAAAGATGATCATCCGCTGGTAGTTTTGCGCGAATTTCAGGCCCCGGTGCGGGCCAACCCAATCAGGAGGACATGACAATGTCAGAACGTCACACAACCTTCGTCCAGGCCGATGCCGAGCAGATCCCCGTGGTCGCCGATTGCGACGTTGTGGTCGTGGGTGCCGGGCCAGCGGGCCATGCGGCGGCGGTTTCGGCGGCGCGCAACGGGGCTTCGGTCACGCTGTTGGAACGCTATCACCACCTGGGCGGCATGGCCTCGGGCGGGATGGTTCTGGTGCTGGATGACATGGTGAACGAGGGCAATGAGATCGTCACCACCGGCCTTGTCAGCGAAATGGTCGACCGGATGGCCAAGCAAAACGCCGCCGTCTATCCGCCCAGCGAGGAATGCCAGACCAATTGGGAGGCCTGGCAGAAGTGGTCCCGCTGGGGCTGCATTGATTTCCACAAGGCAATGATGCCACAGCCAATCATCCACGCCGTCGCCTTCGACCCCGACGGATGGAAGCGCGTCAGCCTGGACATGGTGCGCGAGGCCAAAGTGAACCTGCGCACCCACAGCTGGTTCTCGGGCGTTCTGCGCGAGGGCGGCAAGATCACTGGCGTGATCGCCCAAACCAAACTGGGCCGACAGGCGATCCGCGCGAAATACGTAGTGGATGCGACGGGTGATCTGGATGTCGGCGTCGCCGCCGGGGCCGAGTACATCGACGGCCAATACATCGTCACCACGGTGTTCCGCATGGCCAATGTCGACACGGAAAAAGCCATCGCCTTCGAATTTGCCGAGCCCGAGGAATATAAGAAACTCGACCGGCAGGCCCGCCGCGTCATCGGCGGGGCCTGGGGCATGTGGTGGCTGAAAACCCCGCTCCCCGGCATCGTCTGGTGCAACTGCCCGCATATGCCCGGCTATGACGGTCTGTCCGTCGAAAGCATGGTTGAAAGCGAGGTTGAGGGCCGCGAGCGGATGATGAACCTTTATAAATTCGCCAAGGCGAACATCCCCGGATTTGAGAATGCCGAGATGCTGGGCGCTGCCGAGCAAATGGGCATCCGCCAGACCCGCCTGTTGCAGGGCGAATACGTGGTCAACAAGGACGACGTGAAATCGCGGCGCTATTTCGAAGACACCGTCTGCCGGGGCCGCGATTACTATACCCCCTACCGCGCGTTGCTGCCCAAAGGCATCGACAATCTGATCGTCGCCGGGCGTCACTATTCGGTCGAAAGCGATGCCCAGAAACTCAGCCGCGAAATCCCGCCCTGTCAGGCGCAGGGGGAAGCGGCGGGGGTTGCCGTGTCGCTGGCGCTGAATGGCGATCAGCCATTGCGCTGCGTGGATCACAAGGCGATCCAGAAACAGATGCGCGCCCAGGGGGCCGACCCCGGCGATAAGCCGTCGCCCAACGCGCTGATCGAAAATCCGGTTGCGGCCGAGTAACGAGGTTATCCATGACAGATTCCACTATGCCGTTGAGCGGTGTTCGCGTGATCGATTTCACCCAGGTGATGCTTGGCCCCTGCGCCACGCAGATGCTGGGCGATTTCGGCGCGGATGTGATCAAGATCGAACGCCCCGGCAGCGGGGATCTGTCGCGGAATTTCTTTGGTGATCCGTCGGAACTGGCGGCGAACAATGCGGTCTTTGCCTCGCTGAACCGCAACAAACGCTCGATCACGATCAACACAAAGTCGGACGAGGGCCGCCAGCAGGTGCTGGACCTTGTGCGCACTGCCGATGTGGTGGTCGATAATTTCCGCGCCGGTGTGATGGGGCGGCTAGGGTTCGGGTATGATGACCTTTGCAAAATCAACCCGCGGATCATCTGTGCCTCGGGCACCGGGTTCGGGCCGACCGGGCCCTATGCCCACAAGGGCGGGCAGGACGTGCTGGCCCAGGCGATGACCGGCGTGATGGAGAAAACCCAGGACCCCTCGATCCCCAAGTCGATCTATCCGACAACGCTGTGCGATTACTCGGCCGGGATGCATCTGGTGCAGGGCATCCTTGCCGCCCTTCTGATGCGCGAAAAGACCGGGACCGGCCAGCAGGTCAACGTTTCGCTGTATGACAGCATGATCGCAATGCAGATGCAGGAGGCCGCGCAATGGTCCAAACATCGCGAGGTTCTGAACTGGGCCGCGATGCCGCTGACCGGCGTGTTCGATACCACCGACGGCGCGATCGTCATCGTCGGCGCCTTCAAGGCCAACCCGTTGCAGGATATCTGCACGGCGCTGGAAATTGACGACCTGTCGCCGGACTATCCCACGCTGGACACCCAGCGCGCCAACAAACCGTTCCTGCAGGACACCTTCCGCAACCGGATCGCCACCAATACCTCGGCCCATTGGCTTGAACGGCTCGAGGCGCAGGATCTGCTGTGTGCCCCGGTCAAATCCCTGGGCGAGGCGCTGGACGATCCGCAGACAGCGATCAACGATATGCTCTGCCCGATTGATCATCCCGTGTTGGGCGAAGTCACCGTCGTCGGCTCCCCGGTGCACCTCAGCGCCGCCCCGATGGAGGTTCGCCACCTGCCGCCAAAACTGGGTGAGCACACCGATGAGGTTCTGCAGGAACTCGCCACGCTGATCCGCACCGAGGCCGCTGAATGAGCGTCAATTTCGACGTCAAAGACCACGTTGCGCGGGTCACGATTGACAGGCCCGAGCGGATGAACGCCATCGATCCGGCGACATTTCAGCGGCTGGCCGAGATCTGGGCCGACGTGGAAGCAACCCCCGACATCCGCTGCGTCGTGCTGACCGGCGCTGGCCAAAAAGCCTTCTGTGCCGGGGCCGACATGAAGGCGGGCGGTAGCAAAACCGGTGTCGAATACTGGAAAGAGATTCAAGATTGCGCAGGCTTGGCGCTGCGCAAGACATTGAAAACGCCGGTGATTGCCCGTGTGAATGGCTTGGCGCTGGGCAGCGGACTGGAAATGGTCATGGGCTGCGACATCGTGATCGCCGCCGACACCGCCCGCTTTGGCCTGCCCGAAGCCCGCGTGGGCCGGGTGCCGCTGGACGGCGGAATTGTCCTGCTGCAACGGCTTATCCCACGTAACATCGCTGTCGGCATGATGATGACGGGGCGGATGGCCCCGGCGGATGAAATGGCGCGCTATGGTCTGGTGAACGCCGTGGTCCCCGCCGCTGATCTGGACGCCGAGGTTGACCGCTGGGTCGCCGATATCCTTGCAGCAGCGCCTCTGTCCCTGCGCGCCATCAAATCCGTCACCCGCGAAACCGCCACCATGCCGGTCCACGACGCGTTTGCCCGCGAAACGCCCGAATTGATCGCGGCGCTGAACTCCGAAGACGCCGACGAAGGCGTCACCGCTTTTCGCGAAAAGCGCGCGCCGGTCTGGAAGGGCCGGTGATCCGGTGACACTTGTCATTATCAGCGCTTGTGTCGACGTGAAGGACGGTATCTGCACGACCTCATGCCCGGTGGACTGCATCTATGAGGGGGAGCGGATGTATTACATCCACCCCACCGAATGCATCGAATGCGGCATGTGCGAAAGCATCTGCCCGGTTGATGCGATTCGCTATGACGACGAGGTCCCAACCGAAGAACTCCCCTTTGTCGATCTGAACGCCGCCGCCTTTCGCAATGCAGACGGAGAGGTCGTCGAACCCGGCGGCTGGTCTGAAAAGCAACCTGCCATCGCCGATCCGCTGGAACTCGCGACATTGGTGCAACCATCGAAGGGTGCAAAGAATGGCGGATGAAATCAAATGGTCACACCGGTTCATGGTGCTGTGCGATCACATCGCCAGCTGGTCCGAGGATCGCGATTTTCAGGTCGGATGCGTCATTGTGGACCCCAAGGACCACGTCGTCCGCGCCACCGGTTACAACGGCCTGCCGCGCGGCGTGTCCGATACGGATGACGCCCGCTTCGACCGCCCCAGCGGAGAGAAATTCTTCTGGATCGAACACGCCGAACGCAACGCGGTTTACAATGCCGCCCGTGTGGGCGTATCGCTGGCTGGATGCACCGCCTACGTCAACCGCTTTCCCTGTGCGGATTGCGGGCGGGCGCTGATCCAATCGGGTGTCACCAAAATCGTCGCGCCGCCGATCCCCCAGTCGGATGGCGCGCTTGATCACAGCTTTCAGGTCTCGGCTCAAATGCTGGCCGAGGCTGGATTGACCCTCATCGAATATGAACAGGAATAATAATGCTCAAAGGTAAATCACTGATCGCTGGCGACTGGGTCGGCGCGGACGCGACGTTTGAAAATGAACCCGTCAGCGGCGCACCCGACAGCTTTGCCTGTGGCACGCCCCAGATGGTTGATCGCGCCTGCCAGGCCGCGGAACAGGCGTTCTGGTCCTTTGGTTACGCCAGTGACGACACCCGCGCCGCATTCCTTGACGAGGTTGCCAGCCAGATAGACGCACGCGGTGATCAGATCACCGAAATCGGCGTGAAAGAAACGGGCCTGCCCCAGGCGCGCCTGCAGGGTGAGCGTGGCCGAACCGTCGCCCAGCTGCGCCTGTTTGCTGCGCATATTAGTGCCGGTCGCCATCTGGATCACCGCCACGACCCCGCATTGCCAGACCGTGCGCCCCTGCCGCGCCCCGATCTGCATCTGGTGCAGCGCCCGATAGGCCCGGTCGCGGTTTTCGGTGCGTCGAACTTCCCGCTCGCGTTTTCATCGGCGGGCGGCGACACCGCGGCGGCATTGGCGGCGGGCTGCCCTGTGGTGGTCAAGGGACACCCGGCGCATCCCGGCATCGCGGATTACATCGCCCAGGCTTTCGACGCAGCGATCAAGGCCACCGGCGTGCATCCCGGTGTCTTCAGCCAAGTGCTGGACGGCGGACATGTCGTTGGCGAAACTCTGGTCAGGCACCCGCTGATTACAGCCGTCGGATTTACCGGATCGCAACGTGCCGGGCGCGCCCTGTTCGACATCGCCGCCAGCCGCCCCAATCCGATCCCGTTTTTCGGAGAGCTTGGGTCAACCAATCCGATGTTCGTAATGCCCGATGCCATGGCCGCGCGCGGGGCCGACATCGGCGCTGGCTGGGCCGGATCGCTGACCATGGGGGCGGGACAATTTTGCACCAATCCGGGCGTAGCCGTGGTGATTTCTGGCAGTGATGCCAACATTTTCGTCGACTCCACCGCCAAGGCCCTGCGCCAGGTCGGGGCGCAGACAATGCTGACCGACGGGATATCCGCAGCCTTCCAGGCCGGATGCAGTGCCGTTTCGGACACGGCGGGAATCGAGGCTGTCGTAACCTCGGACAACGCAACAAGGTCCGCAGGGCCGCAATTGTTCAGGACTTCGGCCAAGACCTGGTTGGAAACCCCCGCCCTGCATGACGAGGTTTTCGGCCCGCTGGCCATTGTGGTTGAAGCCGAAGATCTGGATCAAATGGCTCAGGTCGCAAAATTGCTGGAAGGGCAGCTGACCTGCACGTTTCAGTTGGATGCGTCGGATGAAAACGCGGCCAAAACACTCCTGCAGATTCTGGAGCGCAAGGCGGGGCGTCTGCTGGCGAATGGATTTCCGACCGGAGTCGAGGTTTGCGACAGTATGGTCCACAGCGGCCCATATCCGGCCTCGACCAATTTCGGCGCAACCTCGATCGGAACGATGGCGATCCGCCGCTTCCTGCGACCGGTGTGTTATCAGGATATTCCGGCAAGCCTGCGCCCCGCGACGCCGGATCAGTAAAGCCGTTTTTAAAGGACCTGCATCAGTCAACGCTGCCCGAATTCCGAGGTTTCGACGCGTTGGCTGGTTCACCAATCCACTGGCATAATCGCTGGCGCAAGATGATCGGGCGGGGCAGTGGGCGACGATATTCAGGCGTTGCGATCAACTGATTTTCTTTAGCAAATACAGCAGCTTTTCCTGTTCCGTCGCGGTCAGCGGCGACATGGTGCTGGCCGAAATGCGGCGCCCGGCCTCGTGCAATTGTTCGATCAATTCCCTGCTGTCAGCGGCAACGGACAACATCGCCCGGCGCCGGTCATTCGGGTCGATACGCATTTCAACCAACCCCTTCTTGCGCAGCCTGTCGACCACGCCCTTGATCGTTGCGACATCCATCGACGTGCGACGCCCAAGTTCATTTTGCGAGCATTCACCAAGCTGTGCCAATCGGACCAGCGCGGAAAACTGCGTCGGGGTCAGCCCGGCAGGCGCAAGCGATTGAAACAACAGCGCATGGCGCTGCCCCGCAGTCCGAAGGAGATATCCGACCTGATCCTCAAGCACATAGTCTTCTGTGCCGGAATTCACGTCTGGGCATTGCTGCTTCTTCCTGGACATGTCCCGCCTCCGTAAGGGAAATCGCCAATCAGCACCGTATTCCGATTCCGGTCCTCATGTGGCGTGAACCCGCGCCATGTCCCCGGTTTGCCGCGCATGTCCGAACCGGGCAGTGTGATCATGTGGCAGTTCATTAGCACGCTAACATAACCGGCGCCGGTGGCTCAATGCGCGCGGCGAGAACCTGATCGAGGTCAAAAAAACCCGGCTTATCCGCCCAGGCAGGCCTTCAGTTTCAGGGCAAAGTCCCGCATCTGGGGGATGTCTTTTTCCAGGTCTTCAACCGACTTTCGCGTCGTTAACGCATGGGTCGAAAGACAGGCCATCAATGCGCCGGAGTCACCGAAGATCGGCACGGCAGCGCCAACCATGTCGTCAAACCATTCTTCATTGTCGATTGCGTAGCCTTGGGTCCGAATTTTCTCTAACTCGGCGGCAAATGCTGACTTGGTGGTGATCGTGTTGCGCGCAAATTCTGTCTTTGCAATGCGCTCGAAAACTCCCATCGCTGCCTTTGGATCCAGCGTCGAAAGATACAGCTTTCCCGAAGCACAACAATGCAATGGCAAGGGGGCCCCAACCTTCAGATTGACCTGAAACGGCCAATGCGATTCCAGCCTGTCAAAATAGATCAGCTTGGTGCCGTGCGGGATTGAAAGACTGACGGTTTCCTTCAATTGATCCGACAGGGATCGCAGCAAAGACCGCCGCTCGGTGACCTTGGGTTCATATTGAAGGCTGTTCAGGATCAGGTCGCGAAATCGCTCACCCGGAACATAATGTCCCGAGGCTGTTGGCGCGATGAACCGTTCCTCACTCAGCGCATCCAGCCACCGGTAGATCGTCGGGGACGGGATCTCCAATGACTGCGACAGGCGCGCGGCTGTGGCCGCTTCCGGGTTGAGGCAGATAGCCTCGATAATCTCGAGGATTCGGCGCGGTGAATTCCGTGTGGTTTTCTTCTCGGTCACAGGTCTGCCTTTTCGTTCTTGGGTCTTCGGCGGCATGGGCGCGGTTTTCGCGAAAAGAATCTGAGGTTTCCCGACACTCATTTCCAACACGAAAGACAATTTGGCAACCGCCTGATCAGGTGCACCCAAGGTGGGTTACGGAAAGATCAAAGTCAACTAAATGAGAAAATCAATATCATTTAGTTGACAGATGCGAAACCCGTCACATAGGCTTGTCTGCAATCAGAGGTGCCGCGCCGCTGGTTTGGGGAAAGGAACAGCCGATGAATGTCAGGGTCTGCGCACCTCGCTTTTTGTCAGTTGGTGCTGACGCCCTGAACGGCATTTCGGACGTCCTGGGCCGCATGGGGGCAATCCGGAACCCCATGATCGTGACCGATAGGTTCATGGCCGAAAGCGGCATGGCCGAACGCGTTCAGTCGCTGTTGAAAAAGGCCGGGCTGACGTCATCGGTATTCGACGCCGTGCTTCCGGACCCGACCGATACAATCATTCTGGCCGGGATCGAAAAGCTGGAAAGCGGTGGCCATGACGCCGTGATCGGGCTTGGCGGGGGCAGCCCGATTGATGCGGCAAAGGCCATTGCCGTGATGGCACGGGGCAGTCGAGACATTCAGGATTACCGCCCGCCCTTGCAATCCGATACGCCGGGCCTGCCGATGCTTGCGATCCCGACCACTGCCGGAACCGGATCAGAAGTCACCCACCACGCCGTCATCATCCATGACGATAGCCGGGAAAAGATCTCGTGCCGGGGAGAGGGGTTTGTCCCGACAGCGGCGATTGTTGATTTCAACCTGACATTGACCAAGCCGAAACGCCTGATTGCGGACAACGGACTGGATACTTTGACCCATGCGATCGAGGCTTATGTCAGCCAGAAGGCCACGCTGTTTTCAGATCGCATGGCGCTGGATTGCATGCGCCTTGTGGCGGCGAACCTCGACTCGGCCTATGAAAACCCCGAGGATCTGGCCGCGCGCGAAGCCCTGATGCTGGCCGCCACGTTCGGCGGGCTGGCATTCTCGAACGCGTCAATTGCACTTGTTCACGCGATGAGCCGCCCCTTGGGCAGCCTGTTTCATGTGCCCCACGGGATGAGCAATGCGATGCTGCTGCCATCGGTTACGGAATTTTCGCGACCCGCTGCCTTGGCCCGCTATGCGACCTGCGCGCGCGTGATCGGTGTGGCCGATGACGCAGCCAGTGATGACAAGGCCAGTGCCGCGTTGGTTGCGGGGCTGTACGCCTATAATATCCGGCTGGATGTCCCGACCATGTCCGGGTTTGGCATCGACAAAGACGCCTACACCGCCGCCGCCGCACATATGGCCGAAGACGCCGTTCGTTCTGGCGCGCCCAACAACAACCCCCGCGTCGGAAGCGCGCAAGAGATAACAGACCTCTATCACGAGGCATGGGCCTGATCGCCCGACCATCGAGGCGCAGGCAGATCGCGCTCGACACCTGAACATGACCAGAATTGCAACTGTGGAGGAGATCAACATGACAACCCTTACCAACTCACTGACCGGGCTAAGCCGCCGTGTCGTCGGCGTTGCGGCCCTGTCCGCGCTATGCCTTGGCGCCGGATTTGCGGTACCCGCCGACGCGCAGGAAAAAATTCGCTGGAAGGTTCAAGCCACGTTCAATACCGGCTGGCCCGCCCTGGGTGACCCGATTGCCCGCGTATCCGAGATGCTGGATGCCGCCACTGATGGCCGGATCCAGCTGAAGATTTTTGAGCCTGGCAAAATCGTTCCGCCATTGGAAATCTCTCCCTCGATCAGCAACGGCAACCTGCCTGCGGCCTATAATTATCTGGCCTATGATCAGGGGCGCATCCCGTCTGCCGTGCTGTTCTCGGCCGTGCCATTCGGTATGGAGCCCTGGGAATACGCCGCCTGGTGGTTTGAAGGCGAAGGCCACGGGCTGGCCGAAGAAATCTATGCCAAACAGAACATCCATCCCCTGCTGTGCAGCACGATCGGGCCGGAAACCGCTGGTTGGTTCCGCAAGCCGATCACCAAGCTCAGCGATCTTGAGGGGCTGAAAATCCGCTTCTCGGGCCTTGGTGGTCAGGTGTTGAACCGGATCGGAGCGTCGGCAACCCTGATGGCAGGAGGCGAGATCTTTGCCGCGCTTGAAAAAGGCACACTGGACGCCACGGAATACTCGATGCCCGCCATCGACGAAATCCTCGGCTTTCACAAGATCGCCAAGTACAATCTGTTCCCCGGTTGGCACCAGCCTTCGACCTCGACCCATTTGCTGATCAATCTGGACGAATGGAACAAGATGTCGGCTTCCGATCAGGCGCTGTTTGAAATGGCCTGTACGGCGGCCACCATGCGCGCATTGACCACCGGCGAGGCATTGCAGGGCGCGCAGATCAGAAGCTTCCCTGACAAGGGCGTGACCGCGGCCAAGCTGCCCGATGACGTCATTCAGGAACTGAAGCGCGTCACCCTGGAAGTCATGACGGAAGAGGCCGCCAAGGATGCCGATTTCGCCCGTGTCTGGGAATCGCAGAAGGCCTTCCACGCTGATTACCAGATCTGGAAAGAGCTGGGCTATCTGCCCCGCGACTTTGACTAGGGTTTCAGCCTAAACTGAACAGGCGGCAGCCCGGGCCCTGTACCCGGGCTGCCGAAATAAGTTCAGACAGGGATGGGGTGACACATGCAATCCGACGATAGGCCGACAGGCCCAACCAGCGCAGGCGACCTGCATCACCACGATGATGAGGTGATGCGCGACACAGGCCTCAGCCAAGCAATTGACAAGGTGGTCGGCAAAGTGGGCGAGGTTTTCAGCTGGCTTTGGCTGGTGCTTCTGGCCGTGATCATCGGCAATGTCATTCTGCGGTATGTCTTCAGCCAGGGCATGATCGAGTTGGAAGAGCTTCAGTGGTACCTCTATGCCGCCGCCTGGCTGGTCGGCCTGTCCTATACCTTCATTTCCGACGGGCATGTGCGCGTCGACGTGGTGCATGACCGCCTGTCCCTGCGTGCCCGGATGGTGTTGGAATTTCTGGGGCTGACGCTGTTGTTCCTGCCCTTCGTGGTGTTCGTGATCCTCTATGCGATCCCATTCGTCGAGCTTTCCTGGCAGACCAACGAAACCTCAACCTCGGCCAATGGCTTGCCGGCGCGGTGGCTGATCAAGGGATGTTTGCTGTTCAGCTTCGTCCTGTTGCTGCTGGTCGGCCTTGCTCGGCTGTTCCGGGTGCTTGCAACGCTGCGCTATGGCGCGGCCCCTTCGATGAAGGGTGCGTGAAGATGATCAGCGATCCCGCACAATACATGGCCATCGCGCTGTTCGTCAGCTTCGTCGGCCTGATTTTCACCGGCTATCCCGTGGCCTGGCTGATGGGCGGTCTGGCCGTGGCTTTTACCGCCATCTCGGTCATGTCAGACACCTATCTGGATACCTTCTTTGGCGTTGACTGGGGCTATAGCTCGATCGTGGTCGACCGCATCTATGCGGTGATGAACAACTGGGTTCTGGTGGCCCTGCCGATGTTTGTTTTCATGGGCATCATGATGGACAAATCCGGCATCGCCGAAGACCTGATGACCGACCTCGCCAAACTGTTCGGACGGGTCCGCGGCGGGCTTGCCATCACCGTCGTTGTGATCGGCGTTCTGCTGGCAGCCTCGACCGGGATCATCGGTGCCGCCGTGGTGCTGCTGGCGATCCTTGGCATTCCGCTGATGCTGAAACACCACTATGACGCGGCGCTGGCGTGCGGCGTGGTTTGTGCAACCGGCACGCTGGGCATCCTGATCCCGCCCTCGATCATGCTGGTGCTGATGGCCGACCAGATCCGCATCTCGGTCGGCGATCTGTTCATGGGCGCCATGCTGCCCGGCCTGATGCTGGGGCTGCTCTATGGGCTATTCATCCTGGTCTATGCCTGGGCCCGGCCGGGCGTTGCACCCGCGCCGGTCGATGCCGAGCCGGTGCGTTTGCGGCTGGTTCTGAACGTGCTAAAATCCACCGTCCCGCCAAGCCTGCTGATCATTGCCGTTCTGGGCAGTATCTTCTTTGGCATCGCCACCCCGACCGAAGCGTCGGGCGTTGGCGCGTTGGGGGCGACCTTGCTTGCTATGATGCGCGGGCGGCTGAGCTTTGCAAACCTGCGCGATGTGCTGCAAGGCACCATGAAAACCACGTCCTACATCTTTGCGCTGTTCGTCGGGGCCACGGCCTTCGCGCTGGTACTGCGCGGATTTGGCGGGGATGAGTTGATCGAGGACGCCCTGAACAGCCTGCCATTCGGACCAAGCGGCGTTGTCCTGGTCATCCTGTTCATTGCTTTCCTTCTGGGCTTCGTTCTGGACTGGATCGAGATCACGCTGATCCTTCTGCCCCTGATCGCGCCGGTCCTGTTGGACATGGACGTCAACCTGGTTTGGTTCGCCGTGCTGTTTGCGGTGACGCTGCAAACCTCGTTCATCACACCGCCCGTGGGATTTGCGCTGTTTTATATGAAGGGGGTGGCCCCGAAAGGCGTCACCACCGGCACGATCTACAAGGGCATCCTGCCTTTCATGACAATCCAGTTGATCGCCGTTGGCGTGATCTTCTTCTTCCCATTCCTGGCAACATGGTTGCCCGCCGTCGCCTATGGACCCTGAGCCTGACCGGCGGCGCAAACCCAAAAAGGACTTCCGATGAATACCGTCACCCACTTCCTGTCTAACGCCACTTGGGCAGGCACGTCCGCGCGTACATCCGACATCTACAACCCCGCGACGGGGGCGGTTTCGGGCAAGGTCGCGCTGGCCTCCAAAGCGGATGTCGACAAAGTCGTCGCAACCGCCGCCGCCGCCGCGCCGGGCTGGGCCGCGACCCCACCGGCGAAACGCGCCATGGTGATGTTCGAATTCCGCGATCTTCTGAAAAGGCATACTGACGAACTGGCCGAACTGCTGTCAGCTGAACACGGCAAAACCCTGCCCGACGCCAAGGGAGAGATCGCCCGTGGCATCGAAGTGGTGGAATTCGCCTGCGGCATCCCTCAAGTGCTGAAAGGTGAATATTCCGAGGCGGTTTCTTCCGGCGTCGACAGCTTCTCAGTCCGCCAACCGGTCGGTGTTGTCGCCGGCATCACGCCTTTCAACTTCCCCGCCATGGTGCCCCTGTGGATGTACCCCGTTGCCATCGCCTGCGGGAATGCTTTCGTTTTGAAACCGTCCGAGCGTGACCCGTCCGTCGTCATGCGCATCGCTGAACTTCTGGCCGAAGCCGGACTGCCCGATGGCGTCTTCAGCGTCGTGAACGGCGACAAGGAGGCGGTGGATGCCCTGCTTGATAACCCAAGTGTCGATGCTGTCAGCTTTGTCGGTTCAACCGCCATCGGCCACTATATCTATTCACGCGGCACGTCGAACGGCAAACGGGTGCAGGCCCTGTGTGGAGCTAAAAACCATCTTGTGGTCATGCCCGACGCCGACATGGACCAGGTGACCGACGCGCTGATCGGCTCGGCCTATGGATCGGCGGGCGAACGCTGCATGGCCGTGTCCGTGGCTGTCCCCGTAGGCGAAGAAACTGCTGACCGCCTGGTTGCCGCGCTGGAACCGCGTATCCGCGCCCTCAAGGTCGCGCCTTATACCGATCCCGAGTCCGAGCTTGGGCCAGTGGTCTCCAAAGCCAGTTATGATCGCATCCACGACTACATCCAACAGGGCCTCGACAAGGGTGCAAACCTTGTCGTCGACGGCCGCGACATCAGCCTTCAGGGATATGAAGACGGCTATTTCGTGGGTGGCTGCCTGTTCGACAACGTGACCCGCGACATGTCGATTTATACCGACGAGATCTTCGGCCCCGTGCTGTCGGTCGTGCGCGCGCAAAGCTATGAAGAAGCCGTGGACCTGATCAACACCCATGAATACGGCAACGGCACCGCGATCTTCACCCAGGACGGCGACGCCGCGAGGGATTTCTGGGCCCGCGCGCAGATCGGCATGGTGGGCGTCAATGTGCCGATCCCGGTTCCGGTGGCCTATCATTCGTTCGGCGGCTGGAAACGCTCGCTTTTCGGGGACCACCATATTCACGGCATGGAAGGGGTGCGATTCTATACGCGCCTGAAAACCATGACCATGCGCTGGCCGTCAGGCATTCGCACCGGTGCCGAGTTCCACTTCACCGGCGGCAAAGACGTCTAAAGTGCCATTCTGAAACCCAGGCTCACGATTGGAATGGCCTGCGCGTTCAATGCGCCTGCGCAGATGCCCGGACGTCAGGTCGCGACGGCTTCCTGAGGTCCGAAATGAAGATCGCGCAGGAATGTTATCAATTCCTCATAACCCATCGTGGCCGTTTTGCAGTCAAGGACAAGGCGGCCACGATCCAGAACGATCAGCCGGTCACAGACCGCGTGAACGTGGTGGATGTTATGTTCGATGTAGATGCAGGACCGGCCGTTTTCCTTGATCGACCGGATGAAGTTCAGGACCTTCTCGACCTCGGAAAGGGCCAGGGCCACGGTCGGTTCATCCAGCACGATCAGATCGCTGTCAAAATGCATGGCGCGGCCGATTGCGACGCCCTGGCGTTCACCGCCTGACAGCCGCCCGACCGGCGTATCAACGTCAATACCCGTGCCACGAAAACCGATGGTTTCGCGCATGATCTGCTCTGACAAGCGCTTCTGTTCGGCCACTTTGATAAAGCCAAGACGGTTCGTGATGGGGCGTCCGACAAAGAAATTGCGCCAAAGCGGCTGTTTTGTACCAAGCGATGATGATTGATACACGGTTTCGATACGCAGCTCATGCGCGCGCTGAACTGAATAATTCGCGAAATCAATCCGCTCACCCCGGATCGAGACCTCGCCGCAGGTCGGGGGTTCGACGCCTGTCATGATCTTGATCAGGGTCGATTTGCCCGCACCATTGTCGCCGATCAGACCGACGATTTCGTTGCTGCCAATCTCGAGAGAGACATCATGCAGGCTGACGACGGGGCCATAGGATTTGCCGACGTTTTTGAGTTGTACAATCGGTTGGTCGCCCATCCCTTGGCCTCCTTTAACGGGGCGGCGGTCCACCGCCGCCCCTGGCATTTCGATCTTAGCGCAGGCCCTGTGCGACCAGCGATTCAATCAGGTCGACATTGTCCTTGGTGACAACGCCGCCGCCGGTGTTCAGGAACAGACCGCCAAGCCCGTATTTGGATTCGAGCACCGCAGCCACGACCGGCATGAAGCCCTGAAGATAGGGTTGCTGGTCCAGCACAAGTGTCAGATAGCCCTTTTTAACCTCGTCGATCGCCGTGGGCGAAATATCGAAACCGGCCGTTACGACCGAACCGGCATCCTTGCCGGCATCGCGCAGAACCTTGCCAAGGAAAGCCGTGATACCGCCATGGCCGGGGACAATGATCGCGCGGGTATCGGGGTTGCTTTCAAGATAGCTGACCAACACCGGCACGGCGAGCGAGGGATCCTGCACCGCCTCGTTCGACCATTGCAGCTTGTCATAGGCGATGCCCGCCTCATCAAGTGCCGCGAGTGAACCTTCGGCGACATTGGCACCCGGCGCACCTTCGATGAACGCGCCATAAACGACGACCTTGTCGCCTGCGCCAAGCCCACCGGTATCAGCGGCAAGCCGGGCCAGGTTTGCACCGGCGTCATAATTGTCCAGCCCGAAATAACTGCGGCCCGACCCCGGCAGGTTGTTGTTGCCCACCACAACGGTCACACCTTCGCGGCCTGCGCGGTTCAGGAAACTTGTCATGGCTTCGGTGCCGGGGTGGCCCATGACAATAATCGCGTCCGGTGCCGCGGCCAAAGCCTCGTTCGCTTGTTGCAACATGCGCTGCGGGTCCCATTGCGAATGTTGCTCGATCAGGTTGATGTCAAGAATGCGCGCTGCATCACGGGCCCCCAACTCACGCGCAAGCGTGGCGGGCCCGCCGGGGTTTCCGCCAAGTTGCATGTAAATGGTCAGGTCGCCGTCAACCGGTTCGCGATCCTGGGCAGACAGACTTGCAGTGCCGATGCCAACGGCAGCAATAGCGGAAAGAAGAGTCCCTATCATGCGTTTCATTTTAGTGTTCCTCCTGTTGGTGAATGTGGTTTCAGTTGTTTTTGCGCATCCTGGTTCGCAGCATGCGTACCAGTGGCACATTGTCGGGGTTCTCGATGACTGTGTTGGCGGTGACGGAAAGTATGAATACAAAGCCGATGAAGAAGCGGGTCCAGAACCCCTGGATGCCCGAAGCCACAAGCCCGGCTTCGATTACGGTGACGATGAAGGCCGCAAAGACCGTCCCAACGACCTTTCCGGAACCGCCAAAGATCGAGGTTCCGCCGATGAAGACGGCGGCGATCACGGTCAAAAGATAACCCATGCCCTGGCTGGCGAAATACGCCGTCGTTTCAAGCGTCAGCAAAACGCCCGCCAGACCGGACAGCGCGCCCGACAGCGCGAATAACTTGATCTTCTCGCGCGTGGCGTTGATGCCGACGACTTTGGCGACTTCAAGACTATCGCCAATGAACAACAGGTTCTCACCGAACCGGTGCCGGTTCAGAAGCATCCACACAAACACGGAAAGCAGCAATGCCCAGATCATCTGTGCCGGAAAGATGCCACCGATGCGACCGACCAGAATGCTGTGCATGGCGGTGCCATAGATGTCGGGGATGGCCAGCTGAATGCCCCCGGACACGACCGTCACCAGGCCCCCCCAAAGAAACAGCATGGCCAGCGTCGCGATCAGTGAGGGGATGCCCAGAAGCGTAATGACCAGACCGTTGATCAGCCCCATCGTTGTGCCAATGGCGATGGCACAGGCCATCGCCACCCAAGTCAGACCCCAATCCTGATACAACATCCCAAAGACATAGCTTGCCGCCGCGACGACCGAGGGGAACGACAGATCCATTTCTCCGGCCACGGCGACCAGTGTGACACCAAGGGCGATGACCAGAGGCGGCGGGACGGTCGCCATGAAGCTCATGTAGACCCGATAGCCAAGGAATGCCTGGGGCGCGGTGATCATGAAGACGATGATCAGAAGCGCAAAGACCAACGCCACGGATGCCCCGTCCATCTGTAGGAATCGCCGCAAAAGGCCCGAGCCGGTGCTGCGCTTTCCAGTCTTTACAAGGCCAGAAATGTCCGCCGTTTCGGGCATCTTACAGGACCCCGAATTCGTTGTAGACATCCGTCAATTTGCGCCCGGCCCGAAGGGCGTCCATGGAGTTATTCTCGGCGGCGAGCTTCGCGCGGCCTTCTTCCAAAACGGCCATTTCAAGCGATTTGGGTATGATGACACAGCCGTCGGCGTCGCCGAAAACGATGTCACCGGCGTTGACCAGCACACCGCCGCATTCAACCGGCACGTCAACTTCGATCACCTTGCCCCGCCCCATACTGTCAAGCGGTGCAATCCCGCCCGAAAAGACCGGAAACTTCAGGTCACGCACCTGCCGGATATCGCGAACGCAGCCGTCCATGACTGCGCCGGCTGCCCCACGGACCGTTGCAGCGGTACTCAGCAACCCGCCCCAGGGCGCGATCCGGCCCGTCTTGCCGCAGGCAGCCACGACAACGTCGCCGGGGCGCAGGTCGTCGACCAGCCCGATTTCCAAAGCATAGTGGTTTTCATCGGGGCCGGGCCGCGCATAGACATCGGCGTAAAGCATCGTGCGCGCGCGGCCGACCATGACCAGACTGTCATCAAGCGGGCGCAGGCCGGGGGCCATGGCCTGATCCATATGTCCAAGCGCGTCCAGCACATCCGAGATCATGGCGCAGAAGAAATTTTCGCGCATTTCCGCGACAATCGGGTCAGACGCCTGGCCATTCCCCGCAGTCGGGCCGGTGTTCGGCATCGGTTTATCAGGCATCACTCACTCCGAACCTTTATCGTTAAAGTAACTTTGCAACCTGCGCTTGCGCCTGTCAACATGACGCGCGAAACCGTTGCTTCAGCGCGCTAAATCGCACGGCGAACGGCGGTCTGATCGCCGCGGTTAATCAGGTCCAGCTGCCGTCAACAACGACGGCAACCCAAGCATGGCCAATTCCCGATTTGTTTGATCGCGAACGATCGTTTAGACAGGGGCGCTTATTCTTGGAGCCCGCAGGAGGCGCAATTTGGCAGACAAGAAACCAGCCCCATTGCCGAACACCAGGAAGCGGGCGACGATCAAGGACGTGGCGCTTGCGGCCAAAGTGTCTCCGATGACCGTCTCGAACGTTCTGAACAATAATATGCAGTACGTCAGTTCGAAGACCAAGGCGCGGGTTGAACGGGAAATCGCGCGCCTGAACTATCGGCGTCAGGCGGCAGGGCGCAACCTGCGATACTCGGACCAGCGCTCGATCGGGTTGATTGTTGTCAGCGATGACCCGGCGTTTTTGGAAGATCAGTTCAGTACGAAGGTTGCCGCCGGATTGGCCAATTCGCTGAACAGCGCCGATTACACGATGACCGTTCAGGGCGTCAGTGCGGCGGGCCTGTCAGATGCCATGATCATGCGCAGCGTTGATGTCGCAGGCGTTTGCGCCATGATTTCCGGCCCGGAAGAGGCGCGGATCGAGGTAGTGAAAAAGCTCCACGCTCTGAACCAGCCTTTAATTCTGTTCCAGCAATCCAATACGCAAAACATCGATGACATCTGCACGATCCGCCTGGACGAATTCGGAAGTGGCCAGATCATGGGCGATCACCTGCTGGCAAGGGGGGTCCGGTCGATCCTTGCCTTGCGCCCGCAGCAACACTGGTTCGCCATCGAAAAGCGGTTTGAGGGCATCCAGAAGGCGATGTCGAACACAACCGGTGCGCCGACGTTTACAACGCTGGAGGCAGCATCGGAATCGCTGATATCCGTTCAGACCGCGCTGGAGGATTACCTGGATACGAATCCCTTGCCTGACGCGATTGTCGGCGGCAACGATCAGATCGCGCTTGCGGCGATGCTGTTGCTGGCGGAACGCGGCATTCGGGTGCCGGGGGATGTGCGGATTGCAGGGTTCAACGGATTTGAAGCGCACCGGTGTCTGCGCCCGCAACTGACGACTGTGACCTCTCCGGCCTATGATCTGGGTGATCAGGCAGGCAAACTGATTATCGAACGCCTTACGGGCGGCACGTTTTCAACCCAGGATCTGGTGCTTCCGGTGCATTTTTTACCGGGTGGAACGACATAGGATCCGGACCGCGACATGGGCGAAAGATCGGCAACTTGTGGCATCGCAAATTTAACGTTACATGTTGGAGCGGCAGTTTGAATTTTGCGCAATCGCAACACTCAGCTTGAGGGTCGCCAAATGGCATCTGACGACAACAGGACCAGATTGCGAAGCGCCGAATGGTTCGCGCGCGAAGGGAAGTACGGATTTGTTCCGCGAAGCTGGATGCGCAGCCAGGGCTTTTCCGAACGCCTGCTGAAAGATCGGCCCGTCATCGGCATCTGCAATACCTGGTCCGAGCTGACAAATTGCAACAGGGGCCTGAAGGAACTGGCCGAACATGTGAAGCGCGGTGTGCTGATGGCGGGCGGCTTCCCGCTGGAATTTCCGGTCACAAGCCTGGGTGAGCCGTTCATGCGGCCCACATCGATGATGTTCCGCAACCTGGTGTCCATGGATGTCGAGGAAACCCTGCGCGCCAACCCGATCGACGGTGTGGTGTTGTTGTGCGGATGCGACAAGACAACGCCGGCATTGATGATGGGCGCGGCGAGTTGTGATTTACCCTCGATCGTCGTTTCGACGGGACCAATGCTGAATGGACGTTTTCGTGGCCGTACCCTGGGGTCGGGGACGGATATGTTCAAACTCGATGAAGATTACCGTTCCGGTGCGATCTCAAAACAGGAATTCAGCGATGCTGAGGCCGCGATGTCGCGTTCCATCGGAACCTGCATGACGATGGGCACGGCCTCGACCATGGCGTCCCTGGCCGAAGCGATGGGCATGGCGCTGCCGTTGAACGGTGCGATCCCAGCGCCTGACAGCCGCCGCGCGGTTCTGGCCGAATTATCCGGTTCGCGGATTGTCGAACTGGTCAACGAAGACATCCGCATGTCCCGCATTCTGACGCGTGACGCGATCGAGAATGCGATCGTCGTGAACGGCGCAATTGGCGGATCAACGAATGCGGTTGTGCATCTGCTGGCGCTTGCCGGCAGGCTGGGCGTCGATCTTGCGCTTGACGATTGGGACAGGCTTGGGCGCGACGTGCCCTGTCTGGTAGATCTCAAACCGTCCGGGCGGTTCCTGATGGAGGAATTCTTCGAGGCGGGCGGACTGCCGGTCGTGATGCGCCGGATTGCTGACAGGCTGCACCTGACCGCGACAGCCGTGGAAGGCGGAACCATCGGCGACAGGATCGCGGATGCGGAGGGGTTCGATGACGAGGTTATCCGCACGATTGACAACCCCGTCACCGAACAAGGCGGCATCGTTGTTTTACGGGGCAATCTGGCACCCGATGGCGCGATCCTGAAACCCTCGGCCGCCAGCCCCGGCTTGATGAAACACACCGGCAAGGCGGTTGTTTTTGAAAGTGCCGAGGATTTTCGCGCCCGTGTCGATGACCCCGAACTGGATGTTGATGAAAACAGCGTGTTCATCCTGCGAAACTCGGGCCCCAGGGGTCATCCCGGCATGCCCGAGGTGGGCAGCATGGCCATTCCCAAAAAGTTGATCGCGGCAGGTGTCACGGACGTCGTGCGGATATCGGACGCCCGGATGAGCGGGACTGCCTTCGGCACAGTCGTCCTGCATGTCGCGCCTGAATCTGCCGTGGGCGGGCCTTTGGCGGCCGTCGAAACCGGCGATACCATCGTTCTGGACGTGGCGGCGCGCCGCCTTGATGTCGACTTGTCCGAACAGGCCCTGCAGGCGCGTCTTGCTGCCCTTGATCCGAAACCTTCGGATCAGACGCGCGGCTACGCGAAACTCTATGTCGCGCATGTTCAGCAAGCCGACAAGGGCGCTGATTTTGATTTTCTTGTGGGTGGTTCAGGCACGCCACCCTCGACGCCGTCCTTCTAACATCCGGAGCATTGCCATGACCGCGCGCGCCTATTGCGATTGCCACGTCAACATCTGGAACGATGAACACGTTCTGCCACTGTATCACCAGCAACAGGCCCGTGTGCGACAGGGCGACATTGCGCCAAAGGCCGATGCCGATACGCTGTACGCAGCGATGCAGGACGTTGAAAAGGCCATTGTCTTCTCGCTCCGCTATGGCGACTCGGTTGGTATCGAAGGCGATGACGAGACTACGGCCGCAGCGGTGGCGAAATATTCCGACAAGTTCGTCGGCTTCGCCTATGTCGACCCGCGCCGCGCCGACTGTATGGATCTTCTGCACCACGCGATTGATGATCTGGGTCTGAAAGGTGCGAAGTTCGGGCCGATCTACAACGGCGTTTCCCTGTCGGACCCGCGCATGGAGCCGGTGCTGGAGTTCCTGCAGACCCGAAACCTGCCGCTGACGATGCATATGGGGACCACCTTCGCGCGCAACGCGCCGGTGGATCTGGGGCGCGCCATTCATGTTGAACCCGTGGCGATGAAATACCCAGACCTGACCATGATAATGGCCCATATGGGGCACCCCTGGTACGAAGAGGCCATTGTGGTCGCCCGCAAGCAACCCAATGTTTTCCTTGATCAATCTGCGTTGTTTTACCGGCCCTGGCAGTATTACAATATGCTGGTTCTCAGCCAGGAATACAAAATCACCGACAAGATTTTCTTCGGCACCGACTATCCCTTTGCCGGGGTCGGGGAAAGCGTGGACGGGCTGTTGAATATCAACGACATGCTGGAAGGCACCAAATTGCCGCGCGTCAGCCAGGACACAATGGATCAGATCCTGCAATCCAATCCGTTCGAAGTCTGGTGGAAAGGCGACAGCCCGATCCGGGGCGGGCAGGGGGGCGGCACCTGATCAATTACGCGGTTGCGGCGGCCAGTATGATTTGCGCGCTGAGCCTTTGAATGCAGGCCAGGAAACGGGCGGGGCACGGGCGCCACGGCAGTCTGACGACCCATCGGGCGCGGTTGCCCTTATCCCGGCGTTTTTTGTTCGACGTGGTTGGTCTGGTCAGGGCGATCTGCCGAGGTACGAACCCGGCTGCGCGACCCCAGGATCACAGCGGCAAATCCAACCGCCAGAACGACAATCCCGATCAGCAGCAGTTGTTCGTATTTATGGCCGTCATACAGCACGGAAGCCGCCCAATCAGCCGCACGCGCAAAGTACAGCAGCGCGCCCATCATGGCGGCGGCAAAGCTGACCAGATACGCCCAAAGCCGGACCTGCCGACCCAGAAACAACCCGGCCAGCAGAACCGGCGTTAAAAACATCGAGGCGGTGCCAGACACGGCGACCGCGTCAAACAGCGTCTGATTGCCCCACAACGTCAGCAGCGTTCCCATGGCCGCGAAGATGACCATTGCCACCCGACCGCCATTCAGGCTGCGCGAGGCCAGGCCAAGTTCCTCTACCGCCAGCCGGGCCGACGACACCAAAGCGGAGTCGAGCGTGGACAACGCCGACACCAGCAACGACACCATAAGTGCCGCAAACAGCCAACCGGGCAGTAATTCGGCCCATGTGCCGATCAACTGCGCCTCATATGCCGCGCCCTGCAGGGCCGCTTGAATTCCGAAGAATCCGAAACCGATGATGCAAAGTGTCGAGATCCAGAACGCATGCTGGAAACTTCTGCGGGTCGTCGCGGCATCGCTCAGAAAGCCACGATCCATCATCACCGGATCGTGGACCGGGTAGGAAAAGACCTGCAGCAATGCCACCGCCAGCAGCACCCATCCGTTGTAGGGACCAGATATTCCGGGCGCGGTCAGCGTCGCGCCCAGATCGAATTCCGGGCTTGCAAGCAACGCGGCAAGGGCCGTGCCGAACACCACCAGGAAAATCACCATCTGCACCACGTCGGTGCGCAAGGCCGCGCTTAGCCCGCCCAGGCTTGAATAGGCCAGCGCGAGTATCGCGACTGCCAGAATGGCAAGGTTTCTGTAGTCTCCGAATTCCGGCAGCACCGCCACGAATATCAACCCGACAACAATCAGATTGGCGAAAACCTCGGACAGAAGGCGCAGCGCGATGACCACGTTATAGCAGCTTTGCCCCGCCAGACCGAAGTGCCTGCCAATCCAATCCTGAACCGACCCCGCGCCCGAGGCCCGCAGCCGCGCGACAATCAACCCCCCGGTCAGGAACGACGCGTAATAGGCCGTATAGGCCAGCACACCTGCAATCCCGAAGTAATACCCCAGAATGGCCGAGTTCATCAGCGAACGCGCAAAAATCCAAGTCGTGACCTGGCTCAACACCAGCGTCCAAAGGCCCGGCGGCGTTCCGGCGCGGCTCTGCCCGCCAAAAAAGCCACCGAGTGTCACCCGCCGTGGTGTCACGATCACAGTCAGCACGACAATCGCGGCGAAAACGCCGAGAATTCCAGCGGCTTGCATGGGCGTTCCCCCTTTGGGTGTTGATTTCAGTCGGCTATCAGGCCGAATACGGATCCGCACTACAATTGCCTGTGACAAAGCTTCATGCGCGCGCGGATGTGATTTGCGCGCCGGTTCATTTTGAAGGCAGCTGTGCAACACCGGGGCGGGAGTGATTTGCGATGAACACACAGGATCTGGGGCAGCTAGAGGGCGACCTGCTGATATTCGGCGGTCCGTACTCCAACCTGCAGGCCTTGCAGGCCTTCGACCGGATCGCCGCCGATTATCCGGCGTCGAATGTGATCTGTACTGGCGATCTCGTTGCCTATTGCGCAGATCCGGCCGCTTGCGTGGCATTGATCCGGGCGCGGGGCTGGACCGTTGTGGCGGGCAATTGCGAACGCCAGTTGCAGTCCGGCGCCGACACTTGTGGTTGCGGTTTTGACGAAGGCAGCGTTTGTGACCGGCTGTCGCGCGACTGGTTTCCCTATGCCAAAGCGCGAATAGGGCAGGGTGATCGCGCCTGGATGGCAACTCTGCCGGACGGGCTGTTCTTTGAACACGCCGGACGACGCCACATCGTGCTTCACGGCGGCGCGTCAGATGTCGCCGCATACCTGTGGCCGACCAGCCCACTCGCAGCGTTCGAGGCGGAGCTTGCCGCAATCGGCGAACCGGTGGACGTGGTGATCTGCGGGCACAGCGGGCTTGCGTTTGTGCGACAGGTTGCTGGCGTGACCTGGGTCAACGCGGGCGTGATTGGCATGCCGCCCCATGATGGGCGGGCGCAAACCCGGTATTGCGTCTTGTCCAGCGACGGCCCCCGGTTTGAACGCCTGACCTATGACGCCAACGCAGCCGCGGTTGCCATGCAGGCAGTTGGGCTGACGGGCGGTTACGATCAATCCCTCATCACCGGAATCTGGCCAAGCGAATCCATCCTGCCAGCAGAACTGCGCAGGACATGATCTGCGCCCGCGCCCCATGGGCGGTGGTATCCGTTCCTTCGCTGCGATAGGACACGGCACAGATATCGCGGCGCACTGCCAACGTTCCTAAGCCGATCCCGATGTGTAACGCCGCGTCGCCCGACCCCGTGTCAGCCAGGCCAATCGAAGACGGGGGCTTGCCCTTGGCCCCGCTGCGGGCCACCATTGCGCCAACCTGACTTTTCTTTTTCTTCCCGGAGTGCGCCATTTGGCAACCAGCCCTGCGACCCCCGCCGCCGTTCCTCAGCCGCCAGCGGGAGAATCCCCGCTTGAATTCCCGGACAACCGATTGCTGATCGACCTTTGCGGTCCGTTTGATCAGTACCTGACACAGGTCGAAACCACGCTGGATTTGCAGATCGTGCGGCGCGGCAATCGGCTGACGCTGATCGGTGAGGAAACCGCCCGCCAGCGCGGGGCCGAGGTGCTTGGCGCGCTGTATGCCCGGCTAGAAGCTGGGCGGCCTGTCGAACCGGGCGACGTGGATGCGGAACTCAGGATGGAAAACTCCAACATTCCGCCGCGCGACGAACCTGCGGACGGCGCGCGCGACGGCGACCAGATGGAGATGTTTCAGGGCGGCCGGGTTGAGATCAAGACCCGCAAGAAACTGGTTGAGCCGCGAACCGATGCCCAGAAAGCCTATGTCAGGTCGCTATTCTCGAACGAACTGGCCTTCGGGATCGGACCGGCGGGGACGGGCAAGACCTATCTGGCGGTGGCGGCGGGTGTCTCGATGTTCATCGGTGGTCATGTCGACAAGATCATCCTGTCCCGCCCGGCGGTCGAGGCGGGCGAACGCCTCGGCTTTCTGCCCGGTGACATGAAGGACAAGGTCGATCCCTATATGCAGCCGCTCTATGACGCGCTGAACGATTTTCTGCCCGGCAAGCAGGTGGCAAAACTGATCGAGGATAAGCGGATCGAAATCGCGCCCCTTGCTTTCATGCGCGGACGCACGCTGTCCAACGCCTTCGTCGTTCTGGACGAGGCGCAGAACGCCACGACGATGCAGATGAAAATGTTCCTGACCCGACTGGGGGAAGGGTCGCGCATGGTCATCACCGGGGATCGCACGCAGGTTGACCTGCCGCGCGGAATGCCCTCGGGGCTGGCGGATGCAGAACGCTTGCTGGGCCGCGTCAAAGGCGTCGCCTTCAACTATTTCACATCCAGCGACGTGGTGCGGCACCCCTTGGTCGCCCGGATTATCGAGGCCTATGAAAAGGACGCGCCGACGCCGTAAGGGCCGACGCGCCTTGCCCTATCACAGGACCGGAACCGGCAGCGATGGCGGTGCCGGTCCTGGCAATGGTATTCGCCCTACCGCAAATCGGGCGGCGTCGCCTCGGCCCTCAGATCCGCAATCAGCGCGTCCAGCGCTTGCGTGCTGGTCTGTTTTTCGCCCAGCCGCCGCACGCTGACGCTGCGGTCTTCAACTTCGCGCTTGCCGATGGCCAGAATCACCGGCACCTTGCCCAGTGAGTGTTCGCGGACCTTGTAGTTGATCTTTTCGTTGCGAATGTCGGCCTCGGTTCGGATACCGGCATCCCTCAGCGCGGACACAACCTCGGCCACGTAATCATCCGCGTCCGACACGATCGAGGCGACGACAACCTGGCGCGGGGCCAGCCACAGCGGAAAGCGCCCTTCGTAGTTTTCGATCAGGACGCCCAGGAACCGCTCAAAACTGCCAAGACAGGCGCGGTGGATCATGAACGGGCGGTGCTTGTTGCCGTCTTCGCCGATATAGGTCGCGCCAAGCCGTTCGGGCAGGTTGGGATCCACCTGGAAGGTTCCGCATTGCCATTCACGCCCGATGGCGTCGGTCAGTTTGAAATCCAGCTTGGGACCATAGAATGCACCCTCGCCCGGGTCGAGCTCATAGGGGCGCCCGGTCGCCTTGACCGCATCTTCCAGCGCAGCTTCGGCGTGATCCCATACGGCCTCTTCCCCAACACGTTTTTCGGGGCGGGTCGAAAACTTGATGTCAAAGCTGTCGAATCCAAGATCCCGGTACACACTGTCGAGGAAGTCGACAAAGCGGATGCATTCATCCTTGATCTGTTCAGCGGTGCAGAAGATGTGGCCGTCATCCTGGGTGAACCCGCGCACCCGCATCAACCCATGCAGCGCGCCCGAGGGTTCATAGCGCGCACAGGCCCCGAATTCGGCAAGCCGCAGCGGCAGTTCGCGATAGCTGCGCAGCCCCTGATTGAACACCTGAACGTGGCACGGGCAGTTCATCGGTTTCAGCGCATTGATCGCCTTTTCGCGCGCGTGCTCTTCCTCGACCTCGACGACAAACATGTTCTCGCCGTAGTTTTCCCAATGGCCCGAACGTTCCCAGAATGTGCGGTTCAGAACCTGCGGCGTGTTGATTTCATTGTAACCACCATCCCGCTGGCGACGGCGCATATAATCCTGCAACGTGGTGTAAAGCGTCCAGCCGGTCGGGTGCCAGAATATCTGACCCGGTGCTTCTTCCTGAAAGTGAAACAACTCCATCTCGCGGCCCAGTTTGCGATGGTCGCGCTTGGCGGCTTCCTCAAGCATGTGCAGGTGTTTTTTCAGGTCGTCGCGGGTCTTGAAGGCGACGCCATAGATACGTTGCAGCATGGCGCGGTTGGAATCACCGCGCCAATAGGCCCCGGCCACACTCATCAGCTTGAACGCATCCGCCGGTACCTGGCCGGTATGCTGGAAATGCGGGCCGCGGCACAGATCCTGCCAGTCACCGTGCCAGTACATGCGCAGCGGTTCATCGCCGGGAATCGCCTCGATCAGTTCGACCTTATAGGGCTCTCCGGCGTCCTCGTAGAATTTCACCGCGCGTGGCCGATCCCAGATTTCGGTCCGCACCGGGTCGCGCGCGACGATGATTTCCTTCATCTTTTTCTCGATCGCGCCCAAGTCTTCGGGCGTGAACGGCTCGGCCCGGTCAAAGTCGTAATACCAGCCGTTTTCGATCACCGGCCCGATGGTGACTTTCACATCCGGCCAAAGCGCCTGCACCGCCCGCGCCATGATATGCGCGGCATCGTGGCGGATCAGTTCCAACGCTTGTGCGTCGTCCTTCATGGTGTGGATCGCGACCGAGGCATCGGCCTCGATGGGCCACTGCAGATCGTGATGCGCACCGTCCACCGTGGCCGAAATTGCCTTCTTCGCCAGCGATGATGCGATGGACGCCGCCACCTCGGCCGGGGTCACGCCCGCGTCGAAATCGCGCGAATTGCCATCCGGAAAGGTGAGTGAGATTTGGGCCATGTCAGCCTCCTCGTCAGTTTGGCGCCTACGAAACGCCGGGTTGCGGGTATGTCGAGGGCTGACATGAAGTCGCCCCGCACGTTTGTCAACGCACGGGGCCATCTTCTTTTCTTAAATACTCCCGCCGGAGGCATCGGACCTATCTGCGGGCGCGAGGGGTCGCGGGTCAGCGTGCCGCAAATACCGCGTAGGCCATGATCAGCACGCAGATCCAGCCTGCGGTGAAGATGATCGGGCGCAGCGGTTCCTTTGCCACGCCCGAGATGTGGCCCGCCGCATGGGCAACACGCAGCCAGAAGAACGCAATGGCGGTCCAATAGGTCAGCGCCGTAAAGCCCTCCAGCCGGTCAATCACCAGAACCAGAACCGCGAAGGGTATGGCCTGTTCCAGCAGGTTCAGATGCGCGCGGTGGGCGCGTTGCACCCAGGGGCGCAGCTTCGCGATGTCGGCGGGCGTGTGAAACGCGTCCTCTTTCGACGGGTCAGTGGCAATGCCGACGACATAGGGGATCCACATCGATCCCGCAAAGATCATCAGACAGGTCAGAATTCCTAGTTCGGTCGCCATATCAGCCTCCGTATCCGAAATTTGCGGCCTTACCGGTTTCCAGCCATGTTTTCAGGCCCGAGATCATGCGGTGCCAGCCATCGGCCGCGTTTTCCTGTCCGGCGGGCAGATCATAGTGTTCGACGGTCAGCTTGCAGTGATCATTGGCCGGTTCGATGATATAGGCGCAGCTGCTGGCCTGCATGCCCGGTCCTTCCCACGATGGCTCAAACCCCATGTCGATGCGCGTTTTCGGGGTCTGGCCGGTGACCTTGATGGTCAGGAACGCGTTGCCATCAGGGCCGTAATAGGTGGATGATCCGCCAGCCTCCATCGAGCCTTCGGCACGCGTTGCCATGAAGTGCCAGTGCACCACATTGGCCGGGTCAGACAGGGCATCCCACAGGGAATCCTGAGTGCAGCGAATATACGTCGCCATCACGAAGTCGGGTTTCTTTGTTGTCATCGGGGCGGTTCCTTCCAGTTGCTTCTTCAGGTCGATCACGGCGCGGGCCGCAGGCTTGGCCAGCAGGGGTTCGATCCAACGGTCGATCACCTCCTGCAGGGGCAGGGCGTTGAGGTAGTGGTATTTGAAGCGCCCCTTCTTGCGCGTTGTGATCAGCTGTGCGTCCTCAAGAACCTTCAGATGCTTCATGACGCCGAAACGGGTCATATCCAGCACCGCCTCAAGCTCTCCCAATGTCTGGCCGTCCTGTTGGCGCAGGCTGTCCAGCAGGTCACGGCGCGCGGGGTCGTTGAGGGCCTTAAAGATCGCGTCCATGGGTTTTCTTATAGGTGACTAATTAGTCACGTGTCAATACGGTCACGTGACAAGGAATTTTCGCGTTGAAAACAAGGGCGCCGCGGGCATAGCGTGCAGACGAATCGCCTGATCCGGAGGGACCAATGTCGCAGGAACTCACCACGCCCCAGGGCCGTCGAATCGCCTATGATCTGACCAAGGGGCAGGGGCCGGGCGTCGTGTTTCTGGGCGGGTTCAAGTCAGACCGGCAGGGCACCAAGGCGCTGCATCTGGAAGCCTGGGCCAAAGCGCAGGGTCGCGCGTTCCTGCGCCTCGACTATTCCGGCCATGGCGACAGCAGCGGCGCCTTCGAAGACGGCTGCATCGGTGATTGGGCGGCGGACGCCCGCGCGGCGGTCGAACTGCTGACACGGGGCCCGCAAGTGCTGGTCGGGTCGTCCATGGGCGGCTGGATCGCGCTGCTGATTGCCCGCGCGCGCCCCGATCTGATCGCCGGGCTGGTGGGCATCGCCGCTGCACCTGATTTCACCGAAGACAGCATCTGGGCCGGACTGGACAAGGATGCGCGCGCGACATTGGCGCGTGATAGGCGGATCGAGGAACCCTCGGACTACGGCCCCGAGCCATACGTCTATACGCAGCGTTTGATCGAGGACGGGCGCAACAATCTGGTGCTGCGCGACCCGCTGCCGCTGCCGTTTCCGGTGCGCCTGTTGCAGGGGACGGCGGACGCGGATGTTGACCAGTCGGTCGCCCTGCGCCTGCTGGACCACGCCAGCGGCGACGATATCCGCCTGACGCTGGTCAAAGGCGCGGATCATCGGTTTTCCGGCGCTGCGCAACTGGCAATGATCCAAGCGGCGGTTGAAGAGGTTCTGACCGCAGCTACCTGATCTGGTTGCCCGGATGCGGCGCAGACAGGCCGGGTGCGTGCGACCGGGGGCACTGGTCTGGAACTGGCCGCCCCATGTCAATGTTGTCAATCCGCACGCGATTGCAAACGGCCCTTGAGCGTCCTTCCACAGGTCCTATTCTGTCCGCAACCAATCGGCAGCCGGCTCGGAACCTCTGCCAGAGGTTTATTGACTGGAAAATCGTGGGTCACTGATGACTGAGAACAAGAAACTGGCGTCCCGCCTGATTGACTGGACTGAAGGCAATGACGCCCTTGCGGACCTATTTGCGCCAAATGCCACAGTCCACCTGGCGTATCCGTTTGAGACGATGGAGCCTGCCGGATACCTGAATACCGTGCTGGGCGCGCTGCGCACATCCTTCCCCAATTTGGAACGGCGAGAGGTGATCCGGATTGCCGGGCAGGACGCTGACGGCGCAGATTGGGTTGGCGTCTGCGGCCACTGGGTCGGCACCTTCAAGGCACCATTTCTGGACATCCCGCCGACACGGCGCGCAGCCTCGGTCCGGTTCCACGACTTCTTCCGCATCGACGGCGGCAGGATCGTCGAAACGCAGGCGCTTTGGGATATACCAGAACTGATGATGCAGGCGGGTGTCTGGCCGATGGCGCCCTCGCTCGGGCGGGAATGGCTGGTGCCGGGGCCGATGACGCAGGACGGGCTGACGGTGGCGGGCGACGGGGCAGAGGCTCTGGCCGTAGTGGGCGATATGCTGACCCATCTTGGCAAAAGCGATCAAGGTGTCGATGCCATGCGGCTGGATGCCTTCTGGCACTCGAACTGCGCCTGGTACGGCCCCGCCGGGATCGGAACCGCGCGCGGAATCGACGGATTTCGCCGTCATCACCAGATCCCGTTCCTGAACGCCATGCCGGACCGTGTCGGTGATCCGGCGGGCGGCCATTTTTTTGCTGAAGGCGCCTATGTCGGCTTCACCGCCTGGCCCGGAATGCACATGACACTTTCGGGCGATGGCTGGCTTGGCATTCCGCCCAATGCACAGCGGCTGACGATGCGATCGCTGGATTTCTGGCGGGTGGAGTCAGGATTGATCCGGGAAAACTGGGTTCTGGTGGACCTGTTGGACGTTTATGCGCAACTTGGCGTCGACGTGTTTGCGCGAATGAAGGAGTTGCCCGGATGGACCAGCGGATCAGCCTGATTACCCTTGGGGTGAGCGACATGGCAACCTCGGCGGCCTTCTACGAAGCGCTCGGCTGGGCGCGTGTGGACAGCCCGGATGGGGTGGTGGCGTTTGATCTGATCGGGCAGGTGCTGGGCCTCTATCCGCTGGCCGATCTGGAACGCGATCTGGGGCAGACGCGCACGCCGGGGTTTTCCGGTGTCACGCTAGGCCACAATCTGCCCGACAAAGTAGATGTGGCAGCGCTGACTGAAAAGGCGCGGGCAGCCGGGGCAACCGTCATCAAGGAACCGCATGACATTTTCTGGGGCGGGCACATCGCTTATGTCGCCGATCCGGACGGTCATATCTGGGAATTTGCCTGGAACCCGTATTCGCCACTTGGCCCAAACGGAGAATTCCGCTGGAACGGATATGCGGCGTAGGCCGACCAGCGTTCCGGGGCTGGACGATCTGGGGCGTGTTCGCCTGTCGCGGCATTTCTTCCTGCGCGATTTCTTGCACTCCGAAATTGCCGATCTGAATGGCATACCCAACATCCCCGATGATCCGGATCTGGCTATTGCGGCGGGACAGGGGCTGTGCCGGACCCTTCTGGAACCCCTGTGCGAGACTTTCGGGCCGATCACCATCAGATCCGGTTTGCGCACTGTTGCGGTCAACGATCTGGGCAATGCGCGGGGCTGGTCCTGCGCACGCTCGGAAAGCGATTTTGCGGGCCATATCTGGGACCGGCGCGATGCCAATGGGCGCATCGGCGCGACAGCGACCGTTGTGATCCCCTGGTTCGTGGATCAATATCAGGCAGGCCGCGACTGGCGCGATCTGGGCTGGTGGCTGTGGGATCACCTGGATTTTCACGAGGTGTGGTTTTTCCCCAAACTCGCCGCCTTCAACCTGACATGGAAAGAAGGCCCGCCGGCCAAAAGGGTGCTGAGTTACATCGCGCCCAAAGGGTATCTGATCCGCGAAGGCGCAAAGCCAGATGAACCGCAAAGCCAGCGCGCCGCGCGCCATGGTGATTTCCCCGCCTTCCGGGGCTTGAAGCTGCCTTGATCACCCGCATAGGGTTACACGCAGCCAAACCCACCGGAGCCTTTGCCATGACCCTTCCCCGCACCCCTTCATTCCGCCTTGATGGACGCCGCGCACTTGTGACCGGGGCCTCGCGCGGGATCGGCCTTGGCTGCGCCGTGGCGCTGGCCGAACAGGGCGCCCATGTGGTGATGGCGGCGCGTGGGGCCGAGGCCTTGGCGAAGGCGGTGGCCGAGGTGAATGGCGCTGGGATGTCGGCCGAGGCGCTGGAACTGGACGTAACCGACATAGACGCGGTGAAAGCAGCCGTTGCCGCAGCCGGGCCGTTCGATGTTCTGGTGAACTCGGCCGGGCTGGCGCGCCATTCCACGGCGCTGGAAACGGACCCGGCGGATTATGACGCGGTGATGGCGGTCAACGTGCGGGCGGCGTATTTCCTGGCGACCGAGGTGGCGCGCGGAATGGTCGGGCGGGGTGGTTCGATCATGCAGATCTCCAGCCAGATGGCGCATGTCGGCGGGCAGGACCGCACGGTCTACTGCGCCACGAAACACGCGCTGGAAGGGATGACCAAGGCGATGGCGATTGAATGGGCGGGCGAACAAATCCGGGTGAACACGATCTGCCCGACGTTCATCCGCACCGAACTGGCTGAGCAGACGCTGAAGATCCCGGAACGGAAAGCCTGGATTGAAAGCAAGATCAAACTGGGCCGCGTGGGCGAGGTTGAGGATATCATGGGCGCCGTGCAATGGCTGGCGAGTGACGCAGCGGGTTTGGTGACGGGGTCGTCTGTGCTGATCGACGGGGGATGGACGGCGGGGTAGGCGTAAGCTGCGCGGGCATTCTGGATTGTCTACCTGTTTTCAGCATTGCTCGGATATTGGCACCGCGCACCCCATCGCCCGGAACTAGCCCGCAAGGGCGCCGGGCGCGCGCCTGTCTGCCCGGCGGGCAGGCGCTTTTGAGATGTCGCGCAATGCGCAGAACTATGGGCCAACGCTGAAACATAAATTGCCCAACGCGCCCGTATCGACGCCTGCCCGCAGACAGGCACGCGCCCGGCTTGCACTTCGTTTTGAGCAATGTCCGCGCCAGACCTTTCGCGCCTCGGCGACCGCGGCCCAAAACGCCCGCTACCCCCGGTTCATCCGGTTCGCGATCAGGTCATCCACCACCTCGGGCTCGGCCAGGGTGCTGGTGTCGCCCAGGGCGCCATAGTCGTTCTCGGCCACTTTTCGCAGAATCCGCCGCATGATCTTGCCGGACCGTGTCTTCGGCAGGCCGGGGGCGAACTGGATCAGGTCGGGTTTGGCGATCGGGCCGATGTCTTTGCGGACCCAGTCGGACAGCTCTTTTCGCAGCGCCTCATTCGGTTCCTCACCGCCCATCAGGGTGACATAGGCATAGATGCCCTGACCCTTGATGTCATGCGGGTATCCGACGACCGCCGCCTCGGCGACCTTGTCATGGGCGACCAGCGAGCTCTCCACCTCGGCCGTGCCCATTCGGTGGCCCGAGACGTTGATGACGTCGTCCACCCGGCCGGTGATCCAGTAATAGCCGTCAGCGTCCCGCCGACAGCCGTCGCCGGTGAAGTAGTATCCCTTATAGTCGTCGAAATAGGTCTTCATGAAGCGCTCATGATCGCCGTAGACCGTGCGCATCTGCCCCGGCCAGCTGTCGGCAATGCACAGCACGCCTTCGGCTTCGGTCGTGGTAATCTCTTGCCCCGTGGTCGGTTCCAGGATCACCGGGCGGATGCCGAAGAACGGTTTCGTGGCCGAGCCCGGTTTCGTCGCCGTGGCGCCGGGCAGGGGGGTGATCAGGTGGCCGCCGGTCTCGGTCTGCCACCAGGTGTCGACGATCGGGCAGCGCCCGCCGCCGACCACCTCGTTGTACCAGTTCCAGGCCTCGGGGTTGATCGGCTCTCCGACGGTGCCCAGCAGCCGCAGCGACGACAGATCAGCCTTCTTCACCCACTCATCCCCCTTGCCCATCAGGGCGCGGATTGCGGTGGGGGCGGTGTAGAACTGGTTGACCTTGTGTTCCTCGCACACCTGCCAGAAGCGGGAGGCATCAGGATAGGTCGGCACCCCTTCGAACATCAGCGTCGTCGCGCCATTGGCCAGCGGACCATAGACGATATAGCTGTGCCCGGTCACCCAGCCGACATCCGCGGTGCACCAATAGACATCGCCGTCATGGTAATCGAAGGTGTATTCATGGGTCATCGCCGCATAGACGAGGTAGCCGCCCGAGGTATGCACCACGCCCTTGGGCTGCCCCGTCGAACCGGATGTATAGAGGATGAACAGCGGATCTTCCGCGCCCATCTCCTCGGGCGGGCAATCGGCGGGAACCTCGGCGGCCATCTCGTGCAGCCAATGATCGCGGCCCGCTTCCCAGGCGACATCGCCGCCTGTGCGCTGCACCACCAGCATCTTGGCGTCGCCGGTGACCTTCCTGAACGCTTCATCCGCGTTGGCCTTCAGCGGCGTGTTGCGCCCGCCGCGCGGGGCTTCGTCGGCGGTGATCACCACGGCGGCGTCGCAGCCGTTGACCCGCGCGGCCAGCGCATCGGCTGAGAACCCGCCGAAGACGACCGAATGCACCGCGCCAATCCGCGCGCTGGCCAGCATGGCATAGGCCACTTCAGGGATCATCGGCATATAGAGGATCACCCGATCCCCCTTGCCCACGCCCATCGCCTTCAGAACATTGGCGAATTTGCAAACCTCGGCGTGCAACTCGCGATAGGTGATGTGTTTTGACGCCGCATCCGGGTCATCGGGTTCCCAGATAATCGCGGTCTGATCGCCGCGGGTTTCCAGATGCCGGTCGATACAGTTGGCAGCCACGTTCAGCGTGCCGTCACCGTACCAGCTGATCGCGACCTTACCGTGTTCGAAACTGGTATCCTTGACCGAGGTGTAAGGCCGCATCCAGTCAACCCGCTTGCCGTGCTCCCCCCAAAACGCCGCCGGATCAGCGACAGACTGCGCATACATCTCATCGTATTTGGCGGAGTCGATATGGGCCTTCGCGGCAAGTTCTTTTGAAGGGGCGTATAGGTCGGACATGGCAAGTTTCCCAATCTAGGTCTGCGACACAGGCATCAGCGCAGGCGTCATTTCGGCTTGTACCTCTTCAATACGGTTTTGATGAGTTTTGACAACGCGGATCGCGCGGATCAATCCACGTTTCATCCGCCCCGAAAGCCGCGATTGTGCCGCTTCCGGTTCGATAGCGCGGATTTCAAGGAACAACGCAAGTGCATAAAGCCGCGTCGGCTGCCGCATATAACCTTGCCAACCGGCCTGCTCGGCCCCCAAAACCTGCAACAAGCCAAATCCAGATGTGATGCAATGCAGGTCTGTCCGCAGTTCCTCTTCCAAGGGATCTGCCCGGTCTGACGGAACGCCATTCAGGATATGATGCATGACTTCGTGAACAAGGGTCGAGATCATGGTCAGCGGTCGCGCGACCGCCTCGGGGTCATAGAAAATAACCGAACTGTCACCATCACCAGTCCACGCGCCTGCGGTTTCGCCAAGTTGTTCAAATGCACCGGCAGCGCGGTATTCGGCGGCTGGACGGTCAAGCGGCAGCAGGTCGATCTGTTCGTTCGCCCGGCCTAGCACGGCAAGGATGTTGTCAATGATCCCGCGCGCAATGTCCTCCGGTGTGCCCGACGGGGTTGGAAAAAACGACCTGGTTGGCGTCACCAGCGGAGCGTCGGTTGTTAACAAACCGTTTTTCGTCGCCCACAGGAATTCGGAAATGATCCATTCCTGCATATCTTCCGAGACGGGATACCGATTGAGTAAGAACATGATGAATTGTGGACCTGTCAGATTGCCAGACCCTCGGCGTCAAACAGGTCGTCGTCAAGCAGGTCCTCGGTCAATCTGTCGAAGACTGGATCTTGGTGTCTGGGGACATCCTGCTTGCCAGGCAATCCGGTAGCGTCCAGCCGTTCAATCGGCGGTCCTGTTTGGGTTTGCGCGGTTGGCCGACATGAGCCCTAATGTGCGGGTGCCATCTTCGCGCGAAAACCCGGTGCGAAAAGCATCCCGGCGGTCATTGCGATCAGGAACACCAGACCCGGTGCCCCGGTCCAGCTGAGTGCGGCCAGCGCCGGGCCGGGGCATAGCCCGGCCAGCGCCCAACCCGCGCCAAAAAGCATCGAGCCGACGACAAGTCCGCGGTCCAGCACCTGCGGTGGCCGGGCCGGGAAACTGCCGCCCAATACCGGTTTGGCGCGGCGGGTTGTGATCCACCAGGCAATTGACATCGGGATAATCGCTCCGCCCATTACAAAAGCCAGCGTCGGATCCCAGTCGCCGAATATGTCCAGCCATCCCTGAACCTTGCGGGTGTTGGTCATGCCTGACACCATCAGACCGATGCCAAACAGGCCTCCGGCCAATGCCGCGAATATCAACCGCATCAGATTAGCCCCCAAAGATGCCGAACCAGGCTTAGCATCACCGCCCCGGCAATGATGTAGATCACCGTCGCTGCAATGCCGCGCAAGGTCAGGCGCGAGATACCGCAGACGCCGTGGCCGCTGGTACAGCCGCCTGCAAGCCGGGTGCCGACGCCGACCAGAAGCCCGGCGATTGCCACGACCAGCCAATTATCACTCAGGTACGATTCGGCCCCACCAGTGAAACCGGCGATGACGCCGGGAACAAGGATCAGTGCTGCGACGAAGGCCGCACGCTCGGCCCCGTTCGACCAGCCGGTCCGGTCAATCAAGCCGCCCAATATGCCCGAGGCGCCCATGATCCGGCCGTTGATAAGAAGGAACATCGCGCCCGCACAGCCGATCATCAGCCCACCGGCCAACCCGTAGGCCCAGTCAATCATTCCCCGTCCCTTTCCGCTTGCCGGGATCGGACGATTGCCCGCCGCGATCCGCCGCCCCAAGGTTCCGCTTCTTATTGAGGGTTGGCGACGGCCACAATGGGCGCGTTGCACGAATGCCGAGTGCCGCGCGCAACCAGGCCCGGATCAGTTGCCATATCGGGTGCGGCCTATAAGAATACGCATATCCGGTCGGGCGTGCCGGTCTGAGGGAGCCCAAGCATGCATGTATTCCGCACCAACAGCCGAAAACCGGGCAACTGATGACTGCAGTTGGATATGAAATGCGCGACCGTATCGCGGTGCTGACGTTGGATAACCCGCCGGTGAATGCGCTGTCGGCGTCGCTCAGAAGTGGGCTGCACGACGGGCTGGATCATGCGATTTCGCAAGGCGCATTGGGCGTGGTGATCCGCAGTCAGGGCAAGAATTTCTCGGCCGGGGCCGATATCACGGAATTCGGCAAGCCGCCCGTCGATCCGTCACTGGGCGAATTGTGCAACCATATCGAAGATTGCCCGATCCCGGTTGTTGCGGCCATCCAGGGCGTCGCACTTGGCGGCGGATTTGAACTGGCGCTGGCGGCGCACTACCGGGTGGCGGCGAAAGACGCACGGGTCGGATTGCCCGAAGTCAAGCTGGGCTTGTTGCCCGGTGCTGGCGGAACGCAGCGTTTGCCCCGACTAAGCGGGGCCAGCGCCGCGCTGGAGGTCATCGTGTCCGGCGAACCGATTGCTGCCGAAGCTGCGCGGCAAATGGGCATGCTGGACGATGTCGTCGAAGGTGACCTGACCGAGGCTGCGCTGATTTGGGTAAATCAGGTGATTCAAAGCGATCTGGGGTCGCGTCCGACGCGCCATGTGATCTCGGGCCTGTCGGATCCGGCTGCCTTTCTGGCGGATATCGCTGCATGGCGGGCCGCGTTGGATGAACCCGCCGCCGGGGCGACCGGGAAGATCATTGATTGCGTCGAGGCCGCGCTGCTGTTGCCGTTCGAAGCGGGGTTGCGCCGTGAACGGTCGGCGTTCACCGATCTGATGACCTCGGATCAGTCACGCGGCCTGCGGCATGCGTTTCAAGCCGAACGATCTGCCGGAAAATCGCCAATCCTTGCGACAGGAACCCCGACCGAGATACGCCGCTGCGTGGTGATCGGCGGCGGTCAGCTGGGCGGATCGATTGCGATGGCCATGGTGAATTGCGGGCTGGACGTGACCTTGGTCGAGGCGAATGATCAGGCGCTGGAAAATGCAGTTGGCCGCATCCTTGACGTTTATGACCGCGCGGTTGTCCAAGGAAACCTTACCGTTGCCGAACGGGATGCCCGAATGACCCGGCTGAGTGGCGCGACCGCGTACACTTCGGTCACTGGTGCGGACTTCATCATTCATGCCGGAACAGAGGATGCCGCGCAGGCGGGACGTGATCTGGCCGAATGCGCAGGCGCGGCGGGCGGCGATCCCTTTCTTGCCGTGGCGCGCGATCTGGATATTTCGATTCTGGCCGGGGCCACCGGGTCCGCCGAACGGGTGGCGCAGATGGTGTTCCACCCGCCATTGGCGGCCAATCCGCTGGTCGAAATTGTCGTGACCCGCGATTCCGCGCCGGGGCTGGGTGCCTCGCTGAATGCGCTGGCGCGTCGGATGGGTCTGCGTGCCGTGCCGGTATCCCCGGCAGGGTCCGGCAATGGCCTGATCGCCGGGCGGCTGCGCGGTGCGATGCGTCAGGTTGCGGAACAACTGCTTGGCCTCGGCGCCGCGCCAGAGGCGGTGGACAGCGCCATACGCGACTGGGGCTTTCGCCTCGGCCCATTGGAGGCTGAAGACCGCATCGGCCTGACCGTGACCCGCGCTGACCAATCGCGAAGTTATCCGGATCGCGATCCGCAAATTCTGGGAATGCCGATGACCGGCGCCATGCTGGCGGCAAACCGGACGGGTCGCAGTGCGGGGGCCGGGTGGTTCAGCTATGACAGGAACGAAGGCCGCGCCTATGCGGACCCAGAGGTTGGCAATATCCTGGCCATGGCCCGGTCAGGGCAGGGTGCGCCAATCACAGCGGCGCAAATCACACTGCGGATGCAGGCCGCCCTTGCCAATGCCGGGGCGTGGCTGCTGACCGACAAGATCGCCGAACGCCCGATTGATGTCGATCTGGTGGCGCTTTCGGGCCTTGGAATGGCGCGGGCCCGTGGCGGGCCGATGCTGGCGGCCGACCTGACAGGCCTGCCACGCTTGCAGCAAACCCTGGCGGCAATGAACGCCTCGGCACCCGGCGCATGGACGCCATCGCCGCTCTGGGCCGAGTTGATCAAGAACGGCCAGCAGTTCTCGGATCTGAATACCCGGCGCGAATGAAAAGCTGGCGACTTGCGACGCAATTGCGCGCCTGATACGCCACCCTGAAATGTCTGACGATTTTCATCAGGTAACGCCCGCGCCGCAGAAAGGGCTTGTCGTATCGCATGTGTCGCGCAAATTCGCGGGGCGGGCGGTGGTCGATGACGTGTCCTTTGCGGTTCCCGCCGGGCAGGTAACCTGTCTGCTGGGGCCATCGGGCTGCGGCAAATCCACGACCCTGCGCCTGATCGCGGGGGTGGACCGGCAGGATGCCGGCGTGATCGAGGCCGATGGGCGCATTCTGTCCGATCACACGGTTCATATCCCGGCCGAAAAACGCTCGATCGGGTTGATGTTTCAGGATTTTGCGCTGTTTCCGCATCTCAAGGTCATCGACAATGTGGCCTTCGGTCTGAACGGCCCCCGCGCCGCGCGGCTGGAGCGGGCGTCGACCTTGCTGGAACGGGTCCGGCTTGGCGCGTATGCCGATGCTTACCCGCATGCCCTGTCAGGCGGCGAACAGCAGCGCGCCGCCCTGGCCCGCGCGTTGGCGCCGCGCCCGCGCGTGATGCTGATGGATGAACCGTTTTCCGGCCTCGACAACCGGCTGCGTGACGGCATTCGCGATGAAACGCTGGAAATTCTGAAGGATGAAGGCACCGCCGTGCTGCTGGTCACCCATGAACCGGACGAGGCGATGCGCATGGCCGACCAGATCGCCCTGATGCGTGACGGCAGGATCGTGCAGCAGGGCGCGCCCTATAACGTCTATAACGCACCGGTTGATCGTGCCGCCGCCGCCTTCTTTTCCGACATCAACGTCATCGCGGGCACTGTCGAGGGGGCCCTGACCGAAACGCCCTTCGGCCAGTTCCTCGCGCCCGGCTTTGCCGATGGCACCAAGGTCGAGATTGTGATCCGCCCACAGCATATCCGCATCGACTTTGACCGCGGCGGTCGAGGTCCGAACCCGACGCCCGAAGACGGAACGCCTGCGCGCGGCGTTGTCGAACGTGCACGGTTTATGGGCAAGGAATCGCTTGTCGATTTCCGCATGGATTTCGACGGATCGCGGCTGACGGCCTCGGTGCCTTCGGTGTTCCTGCCGCAGCCCGGAACCGCATTGTGGCTGATGCTGCGGCGCGAACGCTGCTTTGTGTTTCCGGCCTGAAACAAACACGTGCTGCAAAGGCGGCGCGTTCTGATGGGGTTGGTATGTTGGGGTTGGAGCGGGTGAAGGGAATCGAACCCTCGTCGTCTGGTTGGGAACCAGGCGCTCTACCATTGAGCTACACCCGCAACGTCGACTGAGTTAGGGCAGCCGCCGCGCATCGTCAAGGCCAATGGCAAAGGCCGCCCCGTAAGGGACGGCCCGTAATTATCAGATAACATTCAGCTTTAGCGGGGAAGCAGGACACCTTCGACGACATGGATCACGCCATTGGACTGCATGACATTGGCGGTTGTCACCTCATAGGCGTTTCCGGTCTCATCAAAGATGAACACGCGGCCTCCGTGGGTTACCTTGGCCGACAGGGCGTCGCCCGATACGGCATTGAAGTGATAAAACCCATCGTGTGACCGGCGCGCTGCCTTGGTCAGATCTTCGGCAGTTACCGCACCAGCAACCACATGCGCGGTCAGAACCTTTTGCAGCATCGCCTTGTTTTCGGGCTTCAGCAGGGTCTCTACCGTGCCCTCGGGCAGTGCGGCGAAGGCTTCATCCGTTGGGGCGAAAACGGTGAACGGGCCAGGGCCTTTCAGTGTTTCGACCAGATCAGCGGCCTGAACGGCTGCCACCAGCGTGGTGTGGATGGGTGAGTTCACGGCGTTGTCGATGATATCCTTGGAGGCCAGCATCTCGGCACCGCCAACCATTGGATTTTCCATCTCCATGGAGCTTTCCATGGCGTCGTCTTTCATCGCATCGTCAGCACCCGGCAGCAGCACCGCGTTGATCACGTGGATCACACCGTTGCTTTGCTTGACATCGGCAACGGTTACCGTGGCCACACCGCCGTTTTCATCGGTGATCGTCACATTGTCACCTTCCAGCGCAGCGGTCAGCACGCAGCCGCCCAAAGTCTCGACCGAGGCACTTCCACCGCCCGAGGCGATCATGTCCGCCACGGCCGAGGCCATGACAGCGCCGCCAACAACGTGGCAGGTCAGAATTTTGGTCAAAGTGTCCTTGTTTTCAGGCTTCACCAGGGTTTCGACCGTGCCCGCGGGCAGGGCGGCAAAGGCATCATCGGTGGGGGCAAACACAGTGAACGGGCCATCGCCCATCAGCGTGTCAACCAGACCTGCGGCCTGCACAGCGGCCACCAGCGTCGTGTGGATCGGGGAATTCACGGCGTTTTCGATGATGTTCTTGTCGGTGAACATCTCCGCGCCACCAACTTCGGGGTTGGCGTGGCCTGCGGCGAATGCGGTTCCTGCGGTGGCCAGGGCCAGGGCGCTTGCGGTCAATGTCATACGGATGGTTGTAAGCACGGGGGGTATCCTCACTGTTTGCACATCTCAACGCCCGGTCATGAGCGTCGTTGTGCTAAAAGATACGGGGCCGTGTCGGGATTGGTTTCAAAAGAGGTCATGACGAAACCGTGAGGATGGTCTGAGGGGCGGCGATATGAGGGGGCCGTTGGTTGAGAGGGTTGGTCGAGATTCACCATTTGCGTGGCGTACCCCGTGCACGGAATCAAGGCGCAGCCGCCGTGCACTCGCCAGCCCGTCCGGGCGGGTTGGCGACACTGTGGGGGCGCGTTTCCTTCAGATTTGACGGGATTGCTGAACCATCCAATTGCCCCACAAAAACGTCGCATCGCCAACCCACGGGCTGCCAAGCGCACGGCTACCGATGCAGAGGTCCAACATACGATTCAGGGCATTTTCTAGATTCAAGCCTACCGCCTGCGCCGCCGCCGCCCGCCTCCATCACCACCCGAGCCGGTATTGAACGACACATCCGGCAGCGTCACTTCCGCACTCAGGTTGGGGAAACTTGCCGTCGCATGCGGTATCGCATTGGCCGCGACGAAATGTTCCTGAAAGCGCGGCGCCAGCGCGGTTTCGATTTTGGTGATCTGGCGTACCCGCGCCTCGATCCCCGCACGCGCGTCGATATCGGCCAGCGCAATCCGCGCCCCGGTCCCGGCGGCGTTCCCAGCCGAGGTGACATGCTCCAGCGCACAATCGGGGATCATCCCCAGAACCATCGCGTGCTTGGGCGAGATATGGGCCCCGAAAGCCCCGGCAAGGATCACCCGGTCGACGGTTTCGACACCAATCTCGTCCATCAACAGCCGCGCCCCGGCATAAAGCGCTGATTTTGCCAGCTGTATCGCACGGATATCGCCCTGGGTAACGGTGATCAGCGGCCCGCCGGTCGCGGTCGCATCATGCAGGACATAGCTGTGGGTGCGCCCGTCCGGGATCATGCGATCACTGCCCGTGGCCTCGGCCGAGCCGATCAGCCCGGACGGATCGACCAGCCCGGCCATGCGCATTTCGGCCACAGCTTCGATGATGCCGGAACCGCAGATGCCGGTGATGCCGCTGTCTTTGGTGACTTCGGCAAAGCCCGGATCGTCGGACCAAAGGTCGGACCCGATAACCCGGACGCGGGCGATCTTGGTGATCGGATCAATCTCGACCCGCTCAATTGCCCCCGGGGCGGCGCGCTGGCCGTGGGCAATCTGCGCGCCCTCAAACGCCGGGCCGGTGGGGGACGAGCAGGCCAGCACGCCGTGTTCGCGATTGCCCAGCAACAACTCGGCGTTGGTCCCCACATCGACGATCAGCGTCAGCGGTTCCGCCAGATGCGGCGCTTCGGACAGCGCAACTGCGGCGGCATCCGCACCAACATGCCCGGCGATGCAGGGCAGGGCATAGGCGCGCGCGGCTGGGTTGATCGTGGTCAGCCCGATGTCGGCGGCAGGCTGTTCCATCGCGTCCGAGGTTGCCAACGCAAAGGGCGCTTGCCCCAGTTCGACCGGATCAATCCCCATCAGGATGTGGTGCATCACAGGGTTGCAGACCACCGTGGCCTCAACAATCTGGCGCGCGTCGATATCCGCCTCACCGGCAATCTCAGCCGCCAACTGTCCCAGCGCACCGCGCACCGCCGCCGTCATTTCCGCCGCCCCGCCGGGGTTCATCATCGAATAACTGACGCGGCTCATCAGATCCTCGCCAAAGCGGATCTGCGGGTTCATCATGCCGGTCGAGGCCAGGATGCGCGCGTCAGACAAATCCGCCAGATTGGCGGCGATGGTGGTCGAGCCGAGGTCGATGGCCAGCCCGAACAGCGGGCCTTCGAAGAAACCGGGCCAGACGTCCAGCACCCGGTGCGGGCCGCCGGTATGATCGCGGAACAGTGCCACGGTGACCTTCCAGTCGCCTTTGCGCAGCGCCGGTTGCAGGCGGGTCAGGACGGGCAGGTCGATGATGATCTCTTCAACCTCCCACGCGTCGCGCAGGGCGTCGCCAAGGCGTTCCAGATCGCCGGTTGGCGCGTGCATGTCGGGTTCTGCAACCTCGACATAGCGAAGGCGCGTGGCGGGGTTCATGGTGATGTCGCGCGCCGTGGCACGCTTGCGCACCACTTGCCGGTGCACCTGACTTTCGGGTGGCACGTCGATCACAACGTCGCCCTGCACGGTTGCCTGACAGCCAAGGCGCCGCCCCGCTGTCAGCCCGCGCACCCGGTCATAGCGGTCCTCGACCTTGTTGATCGGCGACAGGGCGTCCGCCGCCACCGTCAGCCCGTGCTTGGGAAACTCTCCGACACCGGGGCTGACCTGGCATTTCGAACAGATGCCGTTGCCGCCACAGACCGAATCCAGATCGACGCCCAACTGGCGCGCCGCCGTCAGAACCGGCGTTCCGACAGGCACGCGTCCCCGCTTGCCCGAGGGCGTGAAAATCACCAATGCGTCGTTCGCCATCTGCCTGCCTGTCAACTGCTTCGGGCGCACCATAGCGTGGGATCGGTCAGGGGAAAGCCACCGCGCGGCATGGCGCGGCAAACCAGCGACCTATTGGCTGTGGGAGGCCCATTCGCAGCGATCAAACGAGGCATAGCGGATCAAGCTGTCCGACCCGTTTTCAGCAACCAGGCGAGAGCATCCCTCGGTCTCTTCCGCATGTTCAAAGACGCTGACCACCCCGGTGCCATCGCCCGGCGCGCAGAGTGTCCCCCCGGCAGGCAAGGTTTGGGTGACCCGCGCGCCACCATGCACTTCGGCGGCAAAAAACGCCGGGCTTTCCGTCGCATTGGTCACGCAGACCTCGGCCATCGCCGGGCCAGCGCCCAGACAGATCGCCCAGGTCAGAATTGTCGGCATCCGCATCGCACTCTCCACATCGTTTCGCGCAAAGACTGGCGCTGTGATCGTGCCCATGTCCACACCAACCTGGCCCGATCACGGCGTTTCGACAGGAACGTGATGGCCTTGTTATTGGGGTGTGACCGCACCTGTTCGCCACCCCGGTTAAAGTCATCACGGACACCGAAATGAGTCGGTGCCCCACCAATAAGACTATGGAGATACGGGATGCGAATTCTAAAAACTGCGGCAGCGGCGTGTGTGGCGCTTGGCCTGGGAACGGCGGCCTCGGCGCAGGAAATGGCCCCCTTCGGGACGGATCATGATGTCGCCTATGCGGCCTTGCTCTGGGAGGTGATGGAGGCCAGCAAACTGGTCGGCGACGGGGCGATCATGTCGTTCCCTTATGAGGGCGTTGAACCCCACGGAATGATGCTGGAAACTTTCTATACCTCGGCCACTGTCGACGGGCACGAAGGCGCGCTGATCGTCAAGCGCAACTATGGCCCCGAAGGCGTCAGCATTGACGAGGTTTTGGGCGATCCGTCCAAACATCTGGGCGCGCTGACGGTCATGTTCCAGCGCGAGGCCGGGTATGATGACGAAACGAACAACTGGTTCTGGGTGAAATACCTGCCCGATGGATCGCTCGACAAGAACCCGAAGGGCATGCAGCTTGCCGGTCTGGTCGGCAAAGGGGCCGATGCGGGGTGCATCGCTTGCCACCAGAATGCGGATAATTACGTCTTCACGACCGAAGCCAATGTCGGAATGATGAAGTAACCTTGCGCGCGCGGGCCTTGGCCCGCGTGCCATTGCGCCGCGCGGCCGGCGTCAAGCAGGCTGTTGTTCGTGGCACAGCTGTTCCGTTTCTTGCGGCGCTAGCGCCACGTTCAACAGCGCGCAATGCCCACCCTCGGGCCGCGTCGCGAAGTGCCGGCAGGTCCGGCAAATGCCGAATGGCTTGGCGTTGTTGAGCCTGGTCGCCCCTCGCAATACCGCGCCAAGACCATCAACCAAAACCGCCTGCGCGTCGCCGGTCATCTGGCCCAGGGCTGTTTGCAGAACCGACTGGCCGCCCAGAACCTTTTGCCCGTCTTCGGTCACGCGGTAACTGATCGAGCGTTTGTCGCCGGTGCGTGGCGCTTCGCTAAGATACCCCTTGCGCGCCAGTGCCTTCAGCGTTTGTGACGCGGTGCCGCGCGTGGTTCCCAGAAAATCTGCAACATGCGACGGGGCGCGCGAATACTGGTTCGCGCTTGCCAAATATTCCAGCGCCGTGCGCTGGGCCGGGTTCAGATCACCCCCCCAAGTTTCCGCCGCATCCAGCCGGGCCAGCCGGTTGATCAGGGCGCGTATTTGCTGTGTTGGTTCCATGTTCGATATGTAGCGAGTCGATATTACTATTGCAACTATAGCGACTCGCTACTAATAAGAGACGCACATTGTGATCGAAAGGAACAGACCAATGGCACATCCACTTCTTCCCGCACTGGCGCTTTCACTGCTGGCCTCGACCGCTTTTGCGGGTTCTCATTCAGCCCACATGCAAGACGGGGCCATTAAGTCAGACGCCAACGACGGCGTTGCGGCCTTCGATATCCTGGCAGCCCACGCCCACCGGACCGGCAATCAGGTGACCTTCCATATGACCACGAACGGGGTTGCGGGGGCTGAAACGCCCGACCCGGCAGGCGCTGTCGGCGGTGCGCCGGTGCTGTCCTATGTCTGGCCAACCTCGCTGGACCCAAGCTCGGTTGGGTTCGAGGCGGGTACCGGCATTTTGGCACTGGCGGCCACCAGCCACCCGGATTTTGATGACACCCCGCTGGTGGATGAAAATCAGGACGGCGATCCGGCCAATGACGGGTTGATCTGGCATAGCCACTGGGTCGTGCTGACCCCGACCGAGGCTTGCGGCGCGGGCGCATTGGCTGTGCGCGATATCCCCGAAGGCGAAACCCCGCGCCTGCCTGCAACCTGGCCGGGGTTCCCGATTTTTCTGGACAGCCCCGGATTCTCACCCTTGTTCGACGGGCCGGAGATTACCGTCACTGCGGGGTTCGCCAGTGACGTGGAATTGTCCGGCGTGAATTATGATGGTGTGACGGCGGCCCTGCGGGTCAACGCCAACATCCACGCGCCGCAATTATGCGTCACGGATGTGTTCGATGTCGCCTCGGGCGACCTCAGCCTGCCGGGCGTTCTGCACTGAAACGAAAAAGGGCGCAGCGACCCGGATCGCTGCGCCCCGCAGAAGGTAAAGCGGGTGCTCTATGCGACCGAGCGTCGCCCACCGCGCCGACGGCCCGTTCGCGCCGTCGATTGCGCCGCCATACTGGCCGCGGGAAAGCTTTCGCCCGCCTGCACCTGATCCAGAATGCGCGAAAACGCGATCCAGCGGCTGCCGTTGGGGTCGTGATCCAGCAACATGTTGGCGGCGTTGATCGCCTCCATCTCGACCGAGCGGACTGGATTCATAATCGCGCTGGTCATCCCCGCCGTCATCGCCATCGGCAGGAAGGCGGCGTTGATCCCATGGCGTTGGGGCAGGCCAAAGCTAATGTTCGACGCACCGCAAGTGGTGTTGACGCCCAGTTCTTCACGCAGACGCCGCACCAGCGCGAATACCTGCTTGCCCGCCGTCGCCATCGCGCCAATCGGCATGACCAGCGGGTCAACCACGATGTCGTGGGCGGGAATGCCGAAATCGGCGGCGCGTTCGACGATCTTCTTGGCCACCGCGAACCGCACGTCCGGGTCTTCGGAAATCCCGGTGTCGTCATTGGAAATCGCCACCACCGGCACGTCGTATTTCTTGACCAGCGGCAGCACGACCTCCAGCCGTTCCTCTTCCCCCGTGACCGAATTCAGCAGCGGGCGACCCGTCGTCGCCTCCAACCCGGCCTGAAGCGCGCCGGGGACCGAGCTGTCGATGCACAGCGGCACATCGACCAGGGCCTGCACGCGGGTAATCAGCTCTTTCATCAGCGGCGGTTCAACAAAGTTGTTGTCGGCATAGCGTTTGTCTTCGGCCATTTTGTTGGTGAAAACCGCGCCCGAGTTGATGTCCAGCACCATCGCCCCGCAGGCGACCTGTTCCAGTGCATCACGTTCCACGGTCGTGAAATCCCCGGCCTCAAGCTCGGCCGCCAGTTTCTTGCGCCCCGTGGGGTTGATGCGTTCGCCAATCACGCAGAACGGTTCGTCAAAGCCGATGGCGATGGTCTTGGTCGCGGACGAGATGATGGTGCGGGTCATGGGGGAAAGTCCTTCAGGATTGGGCAGCGGGAACGCCAGCGGCCCCGCCATTGTCGGTGACCCAGGTGGCCGAGGTCTTGATGCCACCAAGCGGGAAGATGTGTGTTTTTGTGACGTTAAAGTCGGGATTGGCCGCCTTGTGCGCTGCCAGATCGGCGACGATCTGCGTCGGCTCATACGGCAGCAGCAGCTTGGTTACATCCATCGCGCGCTTTTGCAGCACCTTCAGTGACGGGCCGACCCCGCAGGCAATGGCGAATTTGATCATCGTTTGCAGCTTGGCAGGACCGGCAATGCCGATGTGAACGGGCAGGGTGATCCCGCGCGCCACCAGGCTGTTGGCCCAGTCGATGATCGGCGCGGCCTCAAACGCGAACTGCGTGGCAATGGCCATCCGCGCGTCGGTCTGTTCCGAAAACCCCTGCTTCCACGCCAGCGCCGCATCGACATTCGCCGTGGTGCCGTCGCTGTCGATATCGCGGTTGCCTTCCGGGTGCCCGGCAACATGCAGATGCGTGAACCCGGCCTTGTCGAACAACCCGGTATCCAGCAGCTGCATCGAGCTATCGAAGTCGCCCACCGGCGTGGTCACACCGCCCGCCAACAGCAGCGCCTGCTTTACGTCCGCCTCACCCTGATAACGCGCGATCCAGTCCGCCAATGTCGCCTTATCGGCGATAATCCGGGCCGGGAAATGCGGCATCACCGGAAACCCTTCGCCGTTCAGCCGCTTGGCGGTGGCGACCATGTCGTCAATCGACGTCCCCTCGATATGGGCGATATAGACGCGGGTGCCCCGGGGCAAATGGTTGCGAAAATCCTCAACCTTTGCCGCGGTGCGCGGCATCACCTCGATCGAATACCCATCTAAGAACGCTTCCATCACCGCTGTTCCGGTGGCCGGTGCGGCGGATTTCCTGAAATTCAGCAATGCCATCAGGCCCGGCCCCCGTTGTCGATCAAAGAAATCAGGCGATCGCGATCATACTCCGCATCCAGGCGCCCGGCCTCGGATTCGGCAATCTCAGCCGGGTCGCCGTCGATGCTCACCGGGTCGGCCTTGCGCCACTCGGCCAGGTAGGCGTCGGTTTCCGCCGCACCGGTTTTCATTGCAGCGCGGTCAATGGCTTGTTCAAACCGCTCGGGCAGGGGGCGCTTTTCGGCGCGCCGGCCCTTGCCGACAATGACCTGCGCCGGAATATCGCGCCAGTAAACGATGGTGACATCAGGCATGGAATGATTCCCCGTTGGGCGCTGGTTTCATTTTCGCTTCTATGCCTCTGCCGGGCGCGACTGGGGTCGTTTTTCGACATGGTGCAGTCCAAGCGCGACAGCCATGTGGTATCCGATTAACCATCGCACAGCCACCGGGGCAGGCGTGAAAGATATTCATTCAGGTTATGAATGACTTGAGGGTGCCAGCCGCGCGATCATGTCACAACTGTAACAGAACAAATCTTGCACGATGATTTCGCCCGCCCTAGGATGAAACCAACAAGACATATCGGAGGGCGTCATGCCGCCCAAGCGTCCCTTTGGTGCGCACGCGTTCCCGAAACCGGTCGAAACGCCCGCGCCAGCGTCGCCTGATCCGTCCGAGCTTTATGCCGCATTGGATCTGGGGACGAATTCATGCCGGATGTTGGTTGCCCAGCCAAAGGGCAGCCAGTTTCACGTTGTCGACAGCTTTTCCAAATCCGTGCAGCTTGGCCGCGGGCTGGAAGCCTCAGGTCGCCTGTCGCGCGCTTCGATGGGGCGCACGGTGCAGGCGTTGCGGATTTGCAAGAAGAAGCTGAACAAGCACAACGTCAAACGCATGCGGCTGGTCGCGACCGAGGCGTGTCGCCGCGCCAGGAACGGCGCCACCTTCATGGAGCTGATCCGCCGCGAAACCGGCCTGGCAATGGAGATCATCAAGCCCGAGGAGGAGGCGCGCCTGGCCGTCGTCTCCTGCGCGCCGCTTGTCTCGACCAGGACCGAACAGTTGCTGGTGGTGGATATCGGCGGCGGCTCGACCGAGCTGGTGTGGATCGACCTGACGCGCGTACCCGCACTGGAACGCCCGCGCGCAATCATGCGCCTGCGCCAGGGTTTCGCGCCGACCGCTGATCCCAACAGCGCCCCGTTCCCGGCCGCGCGCGTGGTTGACTGGATCTCGGTCCCGCTGGGCGTTGCGACCCTGCGCGAACAATTCAACGACGTCGAAGACGATTCCGCCAGATTTGCCCTGATGAGCTGGTTTTTTGAGGAAAACCTGTCCAATTTCGCCCCCTACGCCGATGAACAGACCCGAGAAGGTTTCCAGATTGTCGGAACCTCCGGCACCGTGACCACCGTGGCCGCCAGCCACCTTGGCCTGCGCCGGTATGATCGCAACAAGGTCGACGGGCTGCGCATGACGTCGGATCAGATCAACAAGGTGATCGAGGATTACCTGCATCTCGGCCCCGAAGGGCGGCGCAATGACCCCCGGATCGGGCGCGACCGGCACACGCTGATCATGTCCGGCGCGGCAATCCTGCAGGCGTTGCTGCGGCTATGGCCGACAGACCGGCTCACGGTCGCGGATCGGGGCCTGCGCGAGGGGCTGCTCTATTCGCAGATGTCGGCTGATGGCGTTCTGGAAGACGGCCCGTTCTGACGACCGCCAAAAGGCAAAACCCGAATAAGAAGCAACGTCGTGCGTCTTGCAGTCTGCCCTGATATGCGTATCTGAACAGACGACACAGACCCGGGGGGTCACACATGGCCAAGAAAACCAGCGGACGCGGCGAACGTGACCTGCGCGTACGGGTCAAGACTGCGCGCGGGCGCAAGCTCAGCTCGACCTTGTGGCTGGAACGCCAGTTGAATGATCCCTTCGTGCGCCAAGCACAGGCCGAAGGGTATCGCGGCCGCGCGGCCTACAAGATCATCGGACTGGACGACAAATACCGCTTCCTTGTCCCCGGCGCGCGCGTGGTCGACCTTGGCGCGGCCCCGGGCGGCTGGTGTCAGGTGGCGGTGAAACGGATCAATGCGCTGGGCGACAGATCCGGCAAGGCACAGGGCCGCATCATCGGCGTGGACCTGCAAGAGATGGAGCCGATCCCCGGCGCCGAACTCCACCTCCTCGATTTCCTTGAAGACGGTGCCGACGACAAGGTGCGCGACTGGCTGGGCGGGGCGGCGGATGTGGTGATGTCGGACATGGCCGCGTCAGCGTCGGGTCACAAACAGACCGACCACAACCGGATCATGGCGCTGTGCGAGGCTGCCGCCTATTTCGCCTTCGACGTGCTGGAACCGGGCGGCACCTTCGTGGCCAAAGTCCTGGCGGGCGGGGCCGAAGGCGAATTGCAGAAAGTCCTCAAACAAAACTTCACCAAAGTCGCCCACGTCAAGCCCGAGGCGAGCCGTTCAGACAGCTCCGAAAAATTCGTCGTGGCAACCGGCTTCCGCGGCTGACCCCAACACCATCATTGACCCAAAAATATCCTGGGGGGAATTGCCCGAAGTGCAAGGGGGGCAACGCCCCCAATCCCCGCGACGCGTAAAGCGCGGCGCAATGCCTTAGGGCCAGGACCCAAGGATCACCCGCTCAAAAACCGCGGCAACCACAGCGTGATGACCGGGAACGCCAGCAGGATCGCAACCCGGATCAACTCGGCCCCGAAAAACGGCATCACGCCCTTGAAGGTTTCCGACATCGGCGTGTCCTTGGCCAGTGCCGAGATCACGAAGACATTCATCCCCACCGGCGGCGTGATCAGCCCCAGTTCCACCACAATCAGCGCCAGGATTCCGAACCAGATCTTCAGCTCCTCGGTCGACATGCCAAAGCCCGCGCCCTCGGCCCCCTGATAGAGGCCGCCGTTGATCTCCAACAGCACGGGCCAGAAGAACGGGATCGCCAGCAGGATCATCGACAGCGAATCCATCAGGCAGCCCAGTACAATCAGCGACACCAGCAGCAGCACCAGAATTGTCATCGGGGCCAGGCCGGAATTGCCCATCCACTCGGCAGCCGCCTGCGGCACCCCGGCGCGCGACATGAAGATCTTCAGCATCTCGGCCCCAAGGATGATCAGATAGATCATGCCCGCCGTCTTGGCCGTTTCCAGCAGCGCGCCGGAAATATTGCCCCACCCCATCCGGCCCCGAAAGGCCCCGAACAGCCAGACCAGCGCCACGCCGATCGCCGCTGCCGGCGTCGGGTTGAAGAAACCGCCATAGATGCCGCCGATCACCAGCAGGAAAATCAACGCGACGGGCACGACACCCAGCGAGGCTGCGACGAACTCGGCCCGGTCAGGTTTTTCGCCACGCGGACCAGCCTCGGGGCGGAACCAGACATAGACGGCGATGGTCAGCAGGAACAACGCCACCGCCATCAGGCCGGGAATGAAGGCGGCCATGAACATGGTGACGATGTTCGCCTCGACAATGATCGCATATATGATCAGCACGACCGACGGCGGGATCAGGATGCCAAGCACCCCACCGGCGGCCAGTGTCCCGGTCGCCAACGCGCCGGAATAATTGTAACGCTTAAGCTCGGGCAGGGCGACCTTGCCCATGGTCGAGGCTGTGGCCAGTGACGACCCGCAGACCGCCCCGAAGGTCGCGCAACCCGCAATCGCCGCCATCGCCGTGCCGCCGCGCATCCGCCCGAACCACGCATTCGCCGCCCGAAACAGATCGCGCGAAAATCCCGCGCGCGTCGCCAGCGCGCCCATCAGCACGAACATCGGCACGACACTCAGATCGTAGTTGCTGAACTGCCCGTAGGCGAGCGTCTTCAGCTGCGACATGAAGATCGCCGGCCCGTTCAGCAGCGTAACCCCGATGCCACCCACCAGGATCATCGACAGGCCAATCGGCATGCGAATAGCGATCAGCGCCACCAGAACCCCAAGCCCGGCGAACCCGGTCAGCAGCGCGTCTTGCATCAGGCTCAGGCCTTTTTCAGGGTGCCGAATTCCTCGGCCAGCGTGATCAGAGAGGCCAGCGCCAGCAGCGCCAGTGAGAACAGGATCGGAATGAACGCGATCCAGGTCGGGAACTGCAGGATCGTCGTCTCATAATTGTAAGCCTTCTGATCCAGCATCCCGAAATACATCCGCCAGCACAGCAGCAACGCAAACCCCATCGCGACGATCGAGGCCAGCAGCCCGAACAGGCCAATCGCAAAAGGCGGGGCGCGCTGGGTGAAGATATCTGCCGAGACATTGGCCCGGTGCAACTGGCAATGGGGCAGGAAGGAAAACACCGCGATCACGACGCCAACTTCGGTCATTTCATAGTCGCCCGGAAACGGCTTCCAGACCACGCCGCCTATGACCGAGATCACCTGCATCACGACAACGGCCAGCAGGATCACCCCACCGGCCAGCGCCCAGATGTCGATCAGGCGTCGGGCGGGGCCAAACGGCCCCACCCTGTTTCGCGCTGTTGCGTCCACTTACATCGCGCCGTGCTGCGCAATCAGCGCCTGCGCCTTTTCGACCAGCGCAGCGCCGTCGATACCGTTGGCGGAAACCTCTTCGATCCAGCGGTCTACAACCGGGGCCAGCGCATCGCGGAAGGCGGCGGTTTCTTCCTCGCTCAGCGTGATGTGGGTGTTGCCGGATTCGACCGCCATTTCGATCCCGTGGTCATCGGTGGCACGCCACACGTCGCCAACCTTGGCCACCCAATCCCGGTCCGACGCATCGCGGAACGCCTGCTGAATTTCCGGCGGCAAGCCATCCCAGCGCGCCTTGTTCATCGAGACCTGGAACGATGTCGTGCCCAGACGCTCTTTCTCCGCGCCCTCGATCTGGAATTCGGTCTGTTCCTGAATTTTCAGCGGGGCGATGATCTCCCAAGGGATCAGCGCGCCGTCGATCACACCTTTGGCCAGCGCCTGCGGCAGGTCCGGCACCGGCATCGCCACGGGCGAGGCGCCAAGCGCCTCGATCACCCAGGCGCCGGTGCGTGTCGGGATGCGCAGTTTCTTGCCTTCGAAATCCGCCGGGCTGCGCACTTCTGCGTCGCGCATGTGGATCGCCTGACCGCCGTGGACGTGCAGGAACATGACCTCAACGCCCTGATAATCGTCCTTCAGGTCACTTTCGAACATATCGTACATCGCCAGGTTGGCGGCGCGCGGGTCGTTCCTGAACACGTTGGGAAGCTCGAAAACCTCGGTGCGCGGGAACAGCCCCGGCGTGTACCCGTTCACGGTCCAGACCAGATCGACCACGCCGTCGCGCGCCTGCTGGATCAACTCGGGCGGACGCCCGCCCAGCGACATGGACGGGAAAATCTCGATCTTCACCGCGCCGCCAGAATTTTCCTCAACCGCTTTCGCCCAGGGCGCCAGCATCTGGCTGTGCGACGGGGCCTTTTCGCTCAGGAAATGGTGCAGCTTGAAGGTATAGTCCTGCGCCTGCGCAATCCCGGCGCTGGCAATCGCCAGAACCGAGGCTGTGACGGCGGCTTTCAAAGCGTTGATTCTCATAGTGGTCTCCCTGGAAGTGCGCGCGATTCTGCGCGGCTGAGCGGCAGCATAACGCCAACTGTAAGCGGATGACCATGGTATGCGGCGCGCGCAGCGCCTTGCGCGACGCGAAACCCGGCACCTGTATTTCTCAGAATGACAGAAAAATACAGGTGCTGGTGAGCGGCGGCTCAGTTGCTGGCCGCTTCGGCGTCGATTTCTACATCGGGATCAAGGCTGACAAGAAATGCCCAGACATCTGCCGCGGCCTGTTCTTTACGTTCTTTGAAGGTCATCTTGCCGCGCGCCTTTGGGTCATCAAGATAGCCCCGCAGGAACTTGGTCGGATCGGCAACATAGGGCAGGAAATCGGCCTCGGTCCATTTCAGACCAGCCTCGCCAGCGGCGATCATTGAATTGGAGTATTTGTACCCTTCGACCGATCCGGCCATCCGGCCCGCGACCTGAAACAGGTTCGGCCCCGCCTTGGCACGCTTACCGGCCAGAACCTCACCCTCGGCGTTGGCGACGATATGGCACGCCACGCATTTGCGGAACGCTTTCTCGCCCGCTTCAGCATCGCCGGTGGGGGCCGCGATCATGCGCGGTTCTGAATGAGATTCCGCCAGCGCGGGCACACTGGTCAGGGCAACTAGGCATATGGCGATCAGACGTTTCATCGGTCCCTCCGGGGCTGCAAATTTGGGCCAAGCTATCAGCCGTCGCGCGCCATGCCAGTGGGGTTCACGCAAAGATCATCGGATATCAGCAAGATATGACCGCGTCGCGGCGCATAGGCGGCAGCACGCCTTCCCCTCGACAGGTGCGGGCCAATTCGGCATTCTGGTGCCTGATCAACCGAAGGGTCTGGGGAATGTTGTTGGATCTTGTCACGAATTGCGCGCCCCGGGGCAGCGGGCAACGCCGGGCCTTGCCTGCGGCGCAGTGCGGGCGTGCCCAATGACAATCCGTTTCGATGAATTCGAGGTTGCGCTGGACACGCGCGAGCTGCGTCAGAATGCGACCCCTGTCGCCACGGAGCCCAAAGTCTTCGACCTGCTGGTTTACCTGATCGATAACGCCCACCGCGTGGTCAGCCGCGATGACATGATCGAGGGCGTCTGGGACGGACGTATCGTGTCGGACGCCACCGTCTCGTCCTGCGTCAAGGCGGTTCGAAAGGCGCTGGGCGACAGCGGCAGGGCACAACGCTATGTGCGCACGATCCACGGGCGCGGGTTCCGGTTTGTCGGCAGTTTTGAAGCGCCGACTCAAGGCGCGGCGCCATCAGCCGAACGTCGCGCCAGCAAGGGCAGTTCGCTTGCGATCCTGCCGTTTGACGTCCCGCAAGACGATACCGCGCTGGCGGGGCCAGCGTCTGATCTGGCGGATGATCTGCTGACCACGCTCAACCGGATCCCACTGTTGTCGCTGGCTTCACGCCGCAGCGCGCGGGCATTTGCCGCGAACCCGGACACCAGGCCAGACGTGACCTATCTGGTTGAAGGAAGCCTGTCGCGCCGCGGTGAAAACCTGCATGCCCGGCTTCAGCTGATCCGAACCGAAAGCGGCTTTTCCTGCTGGGCGCAGCGCTTCGAAGTGCCATCAGGCGAAGATACCGGCAAGGCACTGCTGACAGCGATTCTGCCGCGTCTGGAAACCGCGATTGTGCAATCCATGGTCGCCGACAACAGCCAATCTGAAGGTCCCGAAAGCACGAGAGCTCAGTTGATCCGGGCGATGGGCGTGTTGTCTTTGAAAGGCTGGAACCGCGCGGCTTTTGCCGAGGCTGAGCAGGTTTTGCGTGACCTGCTGCAACGTGATCCCGACCAGCCGATTGCGCGCGCCTATCTGGCGCTGATCCTTGGCATCGGCAGTCGGATCGGCATTTTCGCCGCAAGCGCGACCCTGGTTGCGGAAACCATCGCCGAGGCTGAGCGCGCGCTTGATCTGGCCGGGGCGGACTCGACTGTCCTTGGCATCGCTGCCTGCGCCCTGGCCGATGTCGGCCATCCCGAGCGCGCAATTCCGCTGTTGCGAAAGGCCATCGGGCTGAACCCGAACAACGCGCAGGCCTGGGTGGCGCTGGGGGCGGCGCTGCTTCTGACGACCGATCTGGATGGCGCTGTCGAAGCCCTGGAACATGGCATCGAAATCAGCGCAATGAACGCAGAGATTGCGATCTGGTGGTCGTTCCTGGCGGTGGCCGAACTGATGCGTGGCAATGCCGACAAAGCGCATGCGCACGGGTTGACCGGATGCCAGGCAGATGACCGCAATCATATCCCAAGGCTGGTTCTTGCCGCGGCCTGTCAGGCGCGCGGCGACCGGATTGGGGCCGAACGCGCCCTGCGCGATGCGCTGCGCATCACACCTGACGTGACCGATCGCGAAGTGCTGCTGCTGACCGGCCGGGATCTTGGCGCGGCGCTGCTGGATCAAATGGCCGTGCTGCGCGCCTGACCGCGCATCCCCCCGATTTCCCCGAGAATTCCCCAAACCGTCTTCAAGCCCGCGCCCCTGCGCCGGTCTAAACCCGTTTCATCGCCAATCTCGGCGTCCTGAAACGAAACGGAGACACCTAATGACACGCTTTCTGAAATCCCTGGCCCGAGCCACAAGGCGCAAGCCTGTGCGCAGCCTGCGCTCGGCCGATCCGCGCCATAACGCACCCGACCACATGCGCCTTTCTGGCAGTGGCGAGGTGATGGCCGGGATGATCCACCTGCCGAACATCCTGCCACGCGCCGGAAATATCTACGGCTGAATGGCCCGCAAAATCTCAAACAAACTCTCAATCAATCCCATCAGAAAATCCAATCAAGGAAAGACCAAACCCATGAACATGCAAATCCAAACACCCGACTTCGCCGCCGTCAAGACCAAGCAACAGGCCGCATGGGCCTCGGGCGACTACGCCGTCGTCGGCACCACAATTCAGATCGTCGGAGAGACGCTGTGCGAGGCGATCAACCTGCGCGCCGGAACAACCGTGCTGGACGTCGCTGCCGGAAACGGAAACGCCACGCTGGCCGCCGCGCGCCGCTACTGCGACGTGACCTCGACCGACTATGTGCAATCACTGCTGGACCGGGGCCAGTTGCGCGCCGCTGCCGAAGGGCTGCCGGTGCGGTTCCAAACGGCCGACGCCGAGGCGCTGCCGTTCGCTGACAACAAATTCGACGTTGTTCTGTCGACCTTCGGCGTTATGTTCACGCCCGATCAATTCACTGCGGCGTCCGAGCTTGCGCGCGTGGTGCGAAAAGGCGGCACAATTGCCCTGGCAAACTGGACCGCTGGCAGTTTCATCGGTCAGGTCTTCAAAACACTGGGCAAACACATTCCCCCCGCACCGGGCATGCGGTCCCCGGCAATGTGGGGCGACGCCGATGCATTGGCCGAGATGTTTGGCGACAAAGTTACCTCGATCGACGTGACATTGAAGACGTTCACTTTCCGCTATGCCTCGTTCGATCACTTCATCGACGTGTTCCGCACCTACTATGGCCCGCTACACAAGGCGTTCATCGCGCTTGGCGACAAGGGGCAGGCGCTGGAAGATGACCTGCGCGCGTTGGCAACCCAGTTCAACACGGACGGACCAGACGGCTTTGTTGTGCCGTCCGAATACGCCGAAGTGGTGATCTGCAAGTGATGGGTCCGGCGCAGGGGGAAAACCCTCTGCGCCGATCCTCAGGGCCTGCGCTGCCCGAACGTATTGATGACTTCCAACCGCTCAAGATTGACGATTGTGGACAGCATCAGGCGATCATGGCTCCAATCGCCGGTTTTCTGGATCGACACCGCAACAGTCGAAATCAGCAACACCAGCGCGATCATAAGGCCCGTGTTAACTGCGCGCGAACATCGCCCACGCCCGCCATCCAGCATCGCGGTGAAACGTTGGCGCAGGAATGGCGCGGTCGCAGGTGAATGCCCATCCGTTGCCACCAGCGCCACCCTGGGCACCGCCCCCCAACCGCCCGCACGGCGCGCAAGACTGTCGCGGCAAACCCGCAGCAGGCATTCGCAATAGTCGGCGACATCAAAGCGCCGGGTGGCCAGAACGCGTTGGTCACAGGCCAGTTCGCGCAGGTGTTCGACACGGCGCTTCCACAGGAAAAATACCGGATTCCAGAAGAACAGCGGGCGCAGAAATTCCAGCGCAACCTCCCACTCCAGATCAGAGTGCCGCAGGTGCTGAAATTCATGCGCCAGCGCCATCTTCAGGTCAGCGCTGTCGGCCAACATGGCTGAGGGGATCACGACATACCGCCGCCGCCAGCCACGGGTCGAAAACGGCACCGAAACGCGGTCCGACAGCCGCAACTCGACAACGCCAAACCGCCGCCACAGATGGCTGTCGCGGATAATGCTGCGCAGGGCGCGAATGTTCAGCGCCAGCTTTGCGGCAAACCAGACGAACCCGGCGATCAGGGCCGTCGCGATGATGGTGCCTGTAGGCGAGGACATTGACAGGATTTGCGCACTAAGGGTCGCGCGCAGATCCATGACCGATTCAAACTCGGTCGGTTTCATGGCGAATCCGCCGTTCAGATATTGCGCCACAACGAAATCCGACACCGAAAGCGAGACGCCGGGCGGAAGCGCACCCGCGCTGAGCATTGCGCCATAGGCAACGACCACGACAGGCGTGAAAAGGATCGCAAGGAATACGCCGTTCAGAAGCGACAGGCGGGCGGTATGTGCCCCGCCGAACCCGGCACGGTCCAGCCCGAAGGCGACGGTAAGCCAGCCAAAATAGGCCACGATCAACAGGATATTGGCATTGATATAGGCGTCGAATACGGCGCTAGTCTCGATCATCATTCAACCTCCGATCCAGCAACGCTCGAATTTCCTCGATTGCCTCTTCGGACAATTCATCGTCGTCGACCAACCGCGCAACCAGCGAGGCCGGCGTGTCATCAAACAGTTTCGCCGACAGGTTCTTTAGCGAGCGTGTCTGATAGGTATCCTTGGTTAAACTGGGCCGGTAAATGAAGGTTTTGCCGTCCCGCGTACTCGTCACGAACTCCTTATTCTCAAGTATCCGCATAATCGTCGCAGCCGAAGTATAGGCCAGATTGCGCGTCGGCGCGAGGGCGCCCAGAATATCGCGCACAGAGCCTTGTTCCAGCGACCAAAGCGCGGTCATGAATTCCAGTTCGACCTCGGTCAGGAAGTCGGTTTTCTTTTTTTGCCGCATCCGGTCCCCGGTTTCGGTCATGTCCCCGGCCTTACCCTTAAGGAATCCATCGGATTCGGCAAATGCTCAATTGCGGTGACGCAAGATTAAGTCACACTTTCCAGAAGCAGAACACGGCCCAGCCGATGGCCAGCCCCAGCGGTCCCCACAGCGGCAATCCGACCAGCCCCAGCCACGCCAGGAAGATATAGACCGACCCCAAAAGCGTGATGAACAACCGGTCGCCGCGCGTCGTCGTCAGCCCCAGAATGCCGCGCCGTTCTGCCCCGCCGGGGCGTTTGATTTCCAGCACGGTCAGCACGCCCATGGCGCTGAAAATGCCGATGAAGACGAATGCAGTGGGCCAGGTCCAGGCCATCCATGTCAGCATATCAAACCCTCCCCAGGGCGAAGCCCTTGGCGATGTAATTGCGCACGAAATAGATCACGATGGCACCCGGGATGATCGTCAACGTCCCCGCTGCGGCCAGAAGCCCAAGTTCATACCCGGCAGAAGAGGCGGTCTTGGTCATCGTCGCCGCAATCGGTTTCGCCTCAACCGCTGTCAGGGTTTTGGCCAGCAGCAATTCCACCCAGCTGAACATAAAGCAGAAGAACGCCGCCACCCCGACGCCCGCCTTGATCGACGGCAGGAAGATCGTGACGAAAAAGCGCGGGAAGGAATAGCCGTCGACATAGGCCGTCTCGTCCAGTTCCTTCGGAACGCCACCCATGAACCCTTCGAGGATCCACACCGCCAGCGGGATGTTGAACAGGCAATGGGCGAGGGCGACCGCAAGATGCGTGTCGAACAGCCCAACGGCCGAGTACAGCTGGAAAAACGGCAGCGCAAAGACCGCCGCCGGGGCCATCCGGTTGGTCAGCAGCCAGAAGAACAGGTGCTTGTCGCCCAGGAACGAAAACCGCGAAAATGCATAGGCCGCCGGCAGCGCCACGCAGACCGAGATCACCGTGTTCAGCGACACGTACAGGATCGAGTTGATATAGCCCCAATACCAGGTCGGATCGGTGAAAATCACCCGGTAGTTGTCGAACGTCCAGGTCTGCGGGAACAGGGAAAACCCGCCGAGGATTTCCCCGGTTGTCTTGAAGCTCATCGCGACCAGCCAATAGATCGGCAGCATCAGGAACAGGATATAGAGGATCGGGATCAGGTTGCGTTTTTTCATGATGCGACCGCCAGTATTACCACGTTGGTTTCGCTGTCTGAACGCATCGCTTTCCGCCCGGAATCAAGCCTGAAAGGCGCCGGGCGAGCGCCTGTCTGCCCGACGGGCAGGCGCTTTGGATGAGTCACCAAACCTTCCAATTGTGGGATGTGCTTGGCCACCATTAAGTGCCCCGAACTAAGGTTGCTGCGCCTCCCCTCAGACAGACGCTCGTCCGGCTTGTGCTTTGATTTTTGTCCCATCCCGCCCTCAATTCTCGTCTTTTGTCATGATGGTGTAGAACAACCAGCTGACCAGCAGGGTGATTGCGAAGTAAATCAGGCTCATCGCCGCTGCGGGGCCAAGGTCGAACTGACCCAGCGCGATCTTCACCAGATCAATCGACAGCAGCGTCGTTGAATTGCCCGGCCCACCTCCGGTCAGCACGAAGGGTTCGGTGTAGATGTTGAAACTGTCCATGAACCGCAGCAGCACCGCGATGGTCAGCACCCGCTTCATCTTGGGCAGTTGGATATAACGGAACACCGACCAGTTCGACGCCCCGTCAATCTTCGCCGCCTGATAATAGGCGTCGGGGATCGACACCAACCCGGCATAGCTGAGCAGCACCACCAGCGAGGTCCAGTGCCACACATCCATCGTGATGATCGTCACCCAGGCCGCGAACGGATCCTGCGTCATGTCATAGTTGATGCCCAGCGTGTGGTTCAGGAAATAGCCCAGCAAGCCGATATCGGGCAGGGTGAAGATGTTCCACATCGCCCCGACCACGTTCCACGGGATCAGCATCGGCAGCGCCATCGTCACCAGACAGACCGGCACCCAGAAACCCTTCTTCGGCATCGACAGCGCGATGATGACACCCAACGGCACCTCGATCAGCAGGATCAGCCCGGTGAACATGAACTGGCGCCCAAGCGCGGCGTGGAACCGCTCGGACCGCATCAACTGGATGAACCAGTCGAGGCCCTGCCAGAAGAACACGTTGTTGCCGAAGGTCTCCTGCACCGAATAGTTGACGACCGTCATCATCGGGATCAGCGCGTTGAACGCGACCAGAATAACCACCGGTAACACGAACAGCCACGCGCGTTGATTTACGACCTTCATGATGCAGCCCCTTCGGTTGCCAGCCAGCCGTCGCGATAAAGTCGCGTCTGTTCCGGCTTGAACGCCAGATGCACGGTGTCGCCTTGTGCAGGCGGGTCCGCCTCGACAATCGCATTGACGCGGAGGTCGCCCAGCATCGCCTCGACCACGTTATGCCGCCCGATGTCGGCGACTTTTTTCACAGTCGCCTCAAGCCCGGACTTGGCGATGCCGACATACTCCGGCCGCACCCCGATTTCGGGCTTGCCGTCCCTGTCGCTGATCGCCCCTTCCAGCGCGACCTGCGTGCCGTTGAAGAACGCCGCCCCGTCACGCACTTCGGCTGGCAGGACGTTCATGCCCGGTGAGCCGATGAAATGCCCCACGAAGGTATGCGCGGGGCGTTCGAACAGCTCCACCGGCGTGCCGATCTGCACGATCAGCCCGTCCTGCATGACGACCACCTGATCGGCGAAGGTCAGTGCCTCGGTCTGGTCATGGGTCACATAGATCATCGTGGCGCGCACGCGCTGGTGCAGTTCCTTCAGTTTCGAGCGCAGCTTCCACTTCAGATGCGGGTCGATCACGGTCAGTGGCTCGTCAAACATCACCACGTTCACGTCATCACGCACCAGGCCGCGCCCCATCGAGATCTTTTGCTTGTTGTCCGGGCTGAGGTTCGCCGCCCGCACTTTGAGCATCTCGGTGACTTCCAGCATCTCGGCAATCTCACGCACTCGCGCGTCCACCTTGTCCGAGGCGACTCCACGGTTCCTCAGCGGGAAGGCGAGGTTGTCGTAAACACTCATCGTGTCGTAGATCACCGGAAACTGGAACACCTGCGCGATGTTGCGCTGATCCGGCGGCAGGTGGGTCACGTCCTTATCGTCGAACAGCACCCGACCCTCGGACGGTTCCAGCAGGCCCGAGATGATGTTCAGCAGGGTCGACTTGCCACAGCCCGACGGCCCCAGCAGCGCATAGGCGCCACCATCGTCCCAGTCGAGGTCGATCATCTTCAGCGCGAATTCATCCTCGGTGATGGCTTCGGGATCATAGCTGTGGCGCAGCTGGGACAGGGTGATTTTTGCCATTCCGCGCGCCCCTCAGGCCACAATCTGGCCGTCAGGTGCAAAGAAATAGCACTTGGACGGGTCCATGAAAAACTGATGATCTTCGCCGATCTTATAGGGATGCACGCCGGGGGCCAGCGACACCCAGCTGTCATCGCCAAAGGTGAAATGGGCGCTGCTTTCCGAACCCGAAAGCTCGGTGATTTGCACGGTCCCTTTCACCGGAACATTGTGATCGCCGTGTTTGACCGGCGTGACGTGGTTGGGCCGGATCGCGACGGTATAGCTTCCATCGGAAAGACCTGCCGCTTCGCCAACCAGCGTCCATTCCACGCCCGCGCCCAGCCGCGCCGTCGTTCCCTGTTTGGTCATCGCCGCCACATTTATCGGCGGGTCCGAGAAGACCTGCGCCGAGGTCAGATCCTGCGGTTCGCGGTAGATCTGCGCCGTCGCGCCAAATTGCGTCACCCGCCCGTCGTTCATCAGCGCGGTCTTGCCGCCCAGCAACAACGCCTCTTCCGGTTCCGAGGTCGCATAGACGACCACTGCACCACGCCCGGCGAACAACTCGGGCAGTTGTTCGCGCAATTCCTCGCGCAGCTTGTAATCGAGGTTCGCCAGCGGTTCGTCCAGGAACACCGCCCGGCTTTCCTTGGCGATGGCACGCGCCAGCGCGGTGCGCTGCTGCTGCCCGCCCGACAGCTCATGCGGGCGGCGTTTCAGCATCGGGCCCAGTTGCAGGATATCGGCGGCTTCCTGCACGCGGCCTTCGATTTCGGACTTCGCCATGCCTGCAACCCGAAGGGGGGAGGCGATGTTGTCGAAGACGTTCATATGCGGATAGTTGACGAAAAACTGGTGGACCAGGCTGATGTTGCGCTTCTGTGTGGAGAGCTTGCTGACATCATTGCCGTCCATAAATATCTGACCAGCGGCCAGCGGATCCAGCCCCGCCATCAGCTTGATCAGCGACGTCTTGCCCGACCCGGTCTGGCCCAACAGGACGTTGAAATGCCCGGTGTCCAGCAGCAGCGACGTCGGTTTTATATGCGTGATCCCCCGCACAACCTTGCTGGCATTTTTAAGTTCTAGCGTCATGCGTGATCCTGTAGGCCGGGTTTCCCCCCGGCTGCTTTGGTGATGCCGGGTTGAAGCCCGGCCTGCGATTGCCGACCCCGATGTTGAACCGGGATCGGCGGTTGTCTGGTCGCGGTTCTGGGACCGCGACCAACAGGGAGGGTGTGCTTACTGGTTCCAGCGCGCGACGAGGTCGTCATAGTTGACGGTCTCGCCCTGCGGCTTTTCGTTGTCCAGCGGCGGCTTGGCACCACCGTTGGCAAACCAGTATTCGGCGTCACGCTCTTCATTCAGGCGCGGACCGCAGCCACCATAGACGTTGGCGGCCTCGTCAGCGGCCTGCATCCGGGCCATGGTGATGTCCATCTCCTCGGCCAGACGATCCATCGCCTGCTGAGGGGTGAACGCGCCTGAGTTTACGTCACCGATCTGCTGCCACCAGATTTGCGCCAGCTTGGGATAGTCCGGCACGTTGATGCCGGTTGGCGACCATGCGACGCGGTCGGGTGAGCGATAAAACTCGACCAGTCCACCCAGCTTGGGTGCACGTTCGGTGAAGCTTTCGTGGTTCACCGTCGAGTCGCGCATGAAGGTCAGACCCACGTGGGACTTCTTCACGTCGACCGTCTTGGAGGTCACGAACTGCGCATAAAGCCATGCGGCCTGCGCACGATCAGACGGCGTGGACTTGAGGAACGTCCAGCTTCCCACGTCCTGATATCCAACCTTCTGGCCTTCTTCCCAATAAGGGCCATGCGGGCTGGGTGCCATCCGCCACAGCGGGTTGCCATCGGCGTCCACCGTGTTGTTGCCTTCCGACTGCGGCTTCACCATGTCGGCGGTGAACGCAGTGTACCAGAAGATCTGCTGGGCCACGTTGCCTTGCGCCAGTGCGGGCAGCGACTGATAGAAGTCAAACGACGCCGCACCCGGAGGGGCGTAAGCGCGCAGCCATTCGTCCCATTTGCGGATCGCATAGACTGCTGCTGGTCCGTTCGCTGCACCGCCGCGCGAAACGCTCGCACCGACCGGGTTACAGGTTCCGGCTTCCATGCGGATGCCCCATTCGTCGATCGGGATGCCGTTCGGCTCACCCTTCGACCCGGCACCGGCCATCGACAGCCAGGCGTCGGTCATGCGCCAACCCAGATCAGGCGCGCGCTTGCCGTAATCCATGTGGCCATAAATCGTGGTGCCGTCGACCTCCTTCACATCATTGCTGAAGAAATCGGCAATGTCTTCGTAAGCCGACCAGTTTACCGGAACACCCAGATCATAGCCGTATTTGGCTTTGAACGCGGCCTGGTTGTCGGCATCGTCGAACCAGTCCTTGCGGAACCAGTAAAGGTTCGCGAACTGCTGGTCGGGCAGCTGGTACAGGTTGCCATCCGGCCCGGTGGTGAACTGCAGGCCCATGAAGTCATCCAGGTCCAGTGTCGGCGAAGTCGTCGCCGCCCAGTCACCGGCCATCTGCTCGGTCAGGTTATAGGCCAGTTGCAGGCGCGAGTGGGTGCCGATCAGATCCGAGTCATTGACGTAGCCGTCATAGAGGTTCCGCTGGGTCTGCATCTGTGTTTGCACAGCCTGCACAACCTCGCCTTCACCCAGGATCTGGTGGTTCACCTTGATCCCGGTGATATCCTCGAACGCCTTGGTCAGAACGTCGGATTCGTACCCATGCGTCGGAATACCTTCCGACAACACGTTGATTTCCATACCGGAATACGGTGCGGCGGCGTCAATGAACCACTGCAATTCCGACATTTGTTCGTCTTTGGTCAACGTCGAGGGCTGGAATTCCTCGTCGATCCATTTCTTCGCTGCTGCCGCATCAGCAAACGCAGCGTTAGGCCCCGCGATTACGGCCGAAACCGCAACGGCGGAGAGCAGATACTTACGCATCTCGTCTCCTCCCATAGAGTTTGTTCGTGCCGGTGTTCACCGGTCCGTGATACTGGTGTCAGCGGTTTCGCGTTGTCAAACTAAATCTTTAGTAGACGCGAGTGCGCGGGGGAATTTCGGCTCCGATTGCATGCCCTGGATCGATATCGCAGGCGCGCCAACCGCCTGACGGCGGACGTTGTAAACGCATGCGGTGCCTTGACAATAATCCGCTTCAAGGGTGGAGTTTGCGCCAGTTTCAGGCATCGTGCGCGCCCTGTCGGACGGTGTCAGAAAAACCCGAACCCGGTGCCAATCAAAGGACGAATCCATGACCAACACCCCCGATGCGATCATCATCGGCACCGGCGTGATCGGCACGGCGGTCGCGTTTGAAATGGCCAAGGCGGGCTGGAAGACCCTGTCGCTGGACCGCAACAGCCAGATCGGCCACGGGTCGACCGCCGGGTCCTGTGCGATCATCCGCATGCATTATTCCACTTTCGACGGCACCGCCTTTGCCTGGGAAGGGTATCATTACTGGCGCGACTGGTCGGCATATCTGGGTCTGCCTGCGGACGCCGAACTGGCGCAGTTCAAGGAATGCGGCTGCCTGGTGATGAAGACCGAGGAAAATGATCAGCTTGCCAGACACCTCGAAAACAGCCGCGCCCTGAACATCCCGGTCGAGGAATGGGACGCCGACCAGATCACCGCGCGCCTGCCGATCTACAGCCTCGACAGTTTCAGCCCAGCGCGGCGGATGGACGACCCGGAGTTCGGCAAGCCCAACGGGGGCCACCTGACCGGAGGGGTGTTCTGGAAAAACGCCGGTTACGTCACCGATCCGGCGCTGTCATCGCAAAACCTTGCCGATGCGGCCCGCCTGCATGGGGCGCAGTTTCGCATGGGGGCCGAGGTGGCCAAGATCCTGCATTCGGGCGGCAAGGTCACCGGCGTGGCGCTATCGGATGGCGAGGTGATCGAAGCCCCCGTCGTGATCAACGTCGCCGGTCCCGGATCGGCCCATATCAACGCGCTGGCGGGTGTGCTGGACGACATGACGATCAAGACCCGGCCCATGCGGCAAGAGGTTACCCATGTCCCAGCGCCCGAAGGGTTCGACTTCGACGCGAAAGGCATGGTCGTGTCGGACAGCGATATCGCCTGTTACATCCGCCCCGAACACGGCAACAATATTCTTGTCGGCTCGGAAGATCCGCCCTGCGATCCGCACCAGTGGGCCGAGAACGACACCAACTATAACCGCGACTTTACCGATCAATGGACAACGCAGGCGATGCGCTATGGCCAGCGGGTGCCCTCGCTTGGCATCCCGTCCAAGGCGCGCGGGGTGGTGGACCTCTATGATGCCTCGACCGACTGGATACCCATCTATGACAAGTCCGCGCTGGGCGGTTTCTATATGGCCTGCGGGTCCAGCGGGAACCAGTACAAGAACGCCCCAATTGCCGGCAAGCTGATGGCGGCGCTGGTGGATTATGTCGAGGGCGGGACAGATCACGACATCACCCCGCTGCAATTCACCATGCCCTACACCGAGCACACTATCGATGCCGGGTTCTATTCGCGGCGGCGCGAGATCAACGAGGAATCAAGTTTTTCGGTCTTGGGATAAGGCCCATCCTGGAAATCCTACCAGTTGTGGTTTCAGGGCCGACGGTCGGCGCCTTGAGAATGGCGGAATCGATGGAGAGCCATCGGTGGCTGGAGGGGCCAGCCCCTCCAGACCTCCCCGGAGTATTTTTGGCGAAAAGACATTGGCGAGGGGACTTGGGCCTGCGGTGATCCGATTGGCGTTGGCGCGTTTGTGGCGCGCGTGCGCCGAGCTGCTACGCCTCTGGCAAGTTCTCACGAAAGAATACCCGCATCTGGGGCGGCATTGCCGCGACGGTCTGCCTGCGCGCCGCGCCCGTCAGCAGGCGCAGCGCCTCGGCCACTTCGGCGCCGGGGTTCTGGTCAATGACAGCATCCAGCGTATTGTCCAGCAGCAGCGCCTTGGTGGCGGTGGTCACCTCATGCGCGATGAAAACCGGATTTCGCGGCCCGCGTCGCAGTGCCGCCGCGATGCCCGCTGTTGCGCCTCCGGCGTTGTAGATGCCGGCCAGATCGGGGTGGCGGGCCAGCAACTGCGTCATTTCAGCCTCGGCGCGGGTGCGATCCTCTTGCACCTCGCGCAGTTCGACCAGTTCCAGCGCCGGGAAATCTTCAGTCAGAACCTGACGAAACCCCATCTCGCGTTCCAGATGCCCGCGATAAAACAGAGAGCCTGCAAAGAACGCCACTTTCCCGGTGGCCCCCGGCCCAAGAAACCGCCCCAGCAAATATCCCGCCAGCCGACCCGCCTGGGCGTTGTCGATCCCGACATACCCCTGGTGTGGAACGTTCAGAATGTCCGAGGCCAGCGTAACCAGATGCGTTCCCGCCGCCAGCAATTCGCGGATCGCCTCGCGCACCTGGGGATGATCCAGCGCCACCAATGCGATTCCGTCAACAGTTCCTTTCAGCGCCACCAGACGTGCCGCCAGTGCTGTCGGGTTAAATTCCGCCACCAGTTCAACGCTGGCCCGGATCCCCTTGGCCGGATCCGATTGCGCGGCCACCTGCTGCGCCAGATCGTTGATAAACGCATTGGTGCCGTCCGGCAGAAGAAACACCAGACGCACCGGGGCAGGCGGTGTGATCGACCCGTCAACATCGGCAACCGGATACCCCAACCGGTGCGCCGCCGCTGTGATCTGTGCCCGGGTCTGTGCACGCACCCCGCCACGACCGTTCAGCGCCCTGTCTACTGTGGCGAGCGATACATGCGCCTCGCGGGCGACATCTGTCATAGTTGGTCGCGGCATTGCGTAATATTCTGAGGTATTTTGGGGTATACATGCAAGCCATTCACCAATCGAGAGAGCGTTTTTGGGCGTTGGCAATCATAAATATCTGTGGATAACTGCGCAAACTTGTTGAGAACACCTCAGATAACCTCAGAATCCAACTCAATTCGTTTGACTTACCCGCCGATCACCCGTCACATTTGGCCAATGCCTGCACCGCAAGGATCAACCGCCCGATGACCCGATTGTTCGGCACCTACCATACGGCCGCGTCGCTGGCGCAGCGGACCGGCAACCTCAGCCAGATCGGCGGGGTGCGCCTGGCGACGCTGGAAGATGGCGCCGGGCGTGGCATGCGGGTGCTGGATTTTGCGACCGGCAGCGGGCTGAATTTCACCGTATCGGTCGACCGGGCAATGGATATCTCGGCGCTGTCGCACAAGGGGCGCGCGATCGGCTGGCAATCGGCCGCCGGGATGCGGCACCCGGGGCTGCACAATGCCACCGAGGATGACGGGTTGGGATGGAACCGGGGCTTTACCGGGTTTCTGGCAACCTGCGGGCTGGATCACACACTTGGGCCCGAAACCGTGCCCGCAGATACCTATGGCTATCCGCGCAAGGCCACGGTGACCCACGGGCTGCACGGCCGGATCAGCAATACCCCGGCGCGCCTGACCGGCTATGGCGAGGCTTGGTCGGGCGATACCTGCACGCTTTGGGCCGAAGGCGTCACGGTGCAGGCCACCATTTTTGGAGAGGTCCTGCACCTGCATCGCCGGATCGAGGCGGACCTTGGCGGGAATGAGGTTCGGCTGAGGGATCGCGTCGTAAACGCGGGGTATTCGGTCGAGCCGCATATGTTCATGTATCACGTTAATTTTGGCTATCCGCTGCTTGATAAAAATGCGGAATTTGTCGCACCGATTGCCGAAGTGATCCACGCCACCCACGCCGAACACGGGCTGGACGCGCAGGGCATCGGGTATCGCACCGTCCCAGAACCGCGCGTCGGTCTGGGCGAACAGGTCTGGCAGCACGATATGTTGGCGGATGCCGCCGGGCTGGTCCCAATGGCGTTGATCAACGATCATCTGGGCTTTGGCCTGGAAATCACCACCCGAAAAGACCAGCTTCCCGTCGCCCTGCAATGGCAGAATTTCCGCGCCGGTGAATATGTCCTGGGCCTGGAACCTTCGACCCACCATCTGCCCGGCAACAATTTCGCGCGCGACCGGGATGAGATGATCTGGCTGCCCCCGGGGGCAGAGCGCCCGTATGACGCAAGCTTCCGGGTGCTCGACGGCGCTGCGGATCTGAGTGGCGCCCGTGCCCGCATCGCTGCCATTTCCGGGCAGCCGGAAAATGAGTACCCTCAGCCGACGGGAATATACCCCAAGTTACATGGTGCGGCTTCGACAGATGGGAAGGATTGCACATGAATGCTTTCAACTCGCAGATCAAACGCGATTACAGCCTGGTGGGGCCGAACAATCAGCGCGCCGTCGAACTGGGGCTTGCCTCGGCAGAATGGTATCATTCAGAAGTGCCGCGCAAGGTAATGAAATCCCTGATGAAACGCAGCGACGCGCAGGCGGATCAGGACACGTTGCTGTGGTTCCTGTTGCTGATTTTCACCGGATCGTCGGTGATCGCCTTGTGGGGCAGTTGGTGGGCGGTGCCGTTTCTGCTTGGCTATGGGGTGCTGTACGGCACCGTCTGTGACAGCCGCTGGCATGAATGCGGTCATGGAACGGCCTTCAGGACCGGCTGGAAGAACGACGCCGTCTATCACATCGCGTCCTTCATGGTGATGCGCAATCCAATCTCGTGGCGGTGGAGCCATGCGCGCCACCACACCGACACCATCATCGTCGGGCGCGATCCAGAGATTGCGCTGATGCGCCCGCCGACGCTGATCCTGGTGGCGTTGAAGTTCATTGGCCTACCGGATATTATTTATGATTTACGGGCTCTTGCAAGGAATTCTTTAGGTATCGTATCAGAAGCTGAGCAGGATTACATCCCCGAAGCCGAACGCGCCAAGGCGGTGTTCTGGGCGCGGATCCACATGGGCATCTACGCCACCGCGATCCTGATGGCGCTGGTCAGCTGGTCGATCCTGCCATTGCTGCTGATCGGCGGCCCGCGGATCTATGGCTGCTGGCATCTGGTGATGATGGGCCTGTTGCAGCACGGCGGACTGGCTGAGGATGTGTTGGACCACCGGCTGAACAGCCGCACGGTGTATATCAATCCGGCCTCTCGATGGCTCTACTGGAACATGAACTATCACGTGGAACATCATATGTTTCCAATGGTTCCCTACCACGCGCTGCCGCGCCTTCACGCCCTGATCAAGCATGATCTGCCGGCGCCGAATGCCTCGATCGCCGAGGCCTATGGCGATTTGATTTATGCGCTGGCTCGCCAGACGCGAGAGGCTGAATACACGCTGCCCCGCGCGTTGCCACCGACCGCGCGGCCCTATCGTGAAGAATTCCATGCCATCGACGGCATTCCATCGCGGGGGGCAGACGCATGAGCGCTTGGGTGGATGTTTGCGACGTCGAAGATATTGATCTGGAAGACGTTATTCGGTTCGACCACGGGGATCGAACCTTCGCTGTCTATCGGACGTCTGATGGCGAGGTCTTCGCAACCGACGGGCTGTGTACCCATGAAAAAGTACATCTGGCCGATGGGCTGGTAATGGACGACACCATCGAATGCCCCAAGCACAATGGGCGCTTCAACTACCAGACCGGGGCAGCATTGCGCGCGCCTGTGTGCGAGGCGCTGGCGACTTACCCAGCGCGGTTGAAGGACGGGCGGATCGAGATTGAAATTGGTTGAGGAACAGTGACCAACAGTCTGGCATCATTTGATTTTACGGGGCGCCGCGTTTGCGTCATCGGGGCAAGCCGTGCCGGGATCGGCGCGGCCATCGCGCGGGCGTTCAAATCCGCCGGGGCCGAGGTTGTGATCACCGGGCTCGAAGATCAGCCTGCGGCCGAGGATCAGGATCGGTTCACCTATCACAAGTTGGACGTGGCCGACGGGGATGCGGTGGCGGATCTTGCGAATGGTCTGCAAGCGCTTGATATTCTTGTGAATTGCGCGGCGATCACGGTGCGGGGTGCGGAAATGGAGCCAGACTTCTTCGCCAAGGTCGTCGATATCAATCTGCACGGAACGTTCCGCACCGCGCTGGCATTTCATCCGCAGTTGAAGGCGGCGGGCGGTGCGGTGATCAACATCGCCTCGATGTATGCGGGTTTTGGCAGCCCGAAGAACCCGGCCTATGGGGCAAGCAAAGCGGCGGTGACTCAGTTGACGAAATCGCTGGCGATCGCCTGGGCCGGGGATGGCATCCGGGTCAACGCCATCGCGCCGGGGTTCATTGTGACCGAGCAATCGGCACGCAGCCGGACTGATCCGGATCATGTGGCGGCGGTTAATCTGCGCACACCGCTGGGCCGCTGGGGTCAGCCGCAGGATATCGCCGGAACGGCATTGTTCCTGGCCTCGGACGCCGCCGAATTCATCACCGGGGCCTGCATTCCGGTTGACGGCGGCTATTCGGTTGCGTGACGTTAACACATGGGGATTGAGAGCGGTAACATGACGGATTTCAGCAAATTAGGCGCCGCAGTGATCGGCACGGGCTTCATCGGAACCGTGCACACGCAGGCGCTGCGGCGGCTGGGCGTGCGGGTTGAGGGCGTGCTGGGCTCCAACGCTGAGCGTGGGGCCGAGGGCGCCAAGGCGATGGGCGTGGCGCGTTCCTACAGCAACCTCGACGATCTGTTGGCTGATCCAAAGGTTGATCTTGTCCACGTAACCTCCCCCAATCAAGCGCATTATTCGCAAGTGAAGGCGATCCTGGCGGCGGGTAAGCATGTAATCTGCGAGAAGCCGCTGGCGATGACCTCGGACGAATCGGCCGAGATGCTGAAGCTGGCCGAGGATAGCGGACTGGTCGCGGCGGTCTGCTACAACATCCGCTTCTATCCGCTGAACCAGCATGCACATCAGATGGTGCGGGATGGCGACCTTGGCGACATCCGCTTCATCACCGGGCACTATCATCAGGACTGGCTGGCCAAGCCGACCGACTGGAACTGGCGGCTGGAGACTGAGGTGGGCGGCGCGCTGCGCTCGGTCGGGGATATCGGCACCCATTGGGCGGACCTGACCAGCTTCATCACCGGGCAGAAGGCGACGTCGGTTTTTGCGGACCTCACGACCTTCATTCCGGAACGTCAGAAGCCGGTTGGGCCGGTGGCGACGTTTTCGCAGGATGCTGCGGGCGAAACCGAGACCCGGCAGATCGAGACCGACGATGCGGCGATGATCATGCTGAAGTTCGACGGCGGCGCGCGGGCCTGCCTGACGACCAGTCAGATCAACGTCGGGCGCAAGAACTCGCTGCAATGGGATATCGCCGGGTCGAAAGCCTCGGCAGCCTGGGATTCCGAAACGCCGGATCACCTGTGGATCGGGCAGCGGGATGGGGCAAACAAGGTCTTGCAGCGTGATGCCGCGCTGATGAATGGGGCGGGCGCGGCGGCGGCAAGCCTGCCGGGGGGCCATGTCGAAGGCTTTGCGGACACGTTCTTTGCGCTGTTCCGGCAGGTCTATGGCGACGTCGCAAGCGGCGGGCGTTCGCCGGATGCGACCTATGCCGGGTTCGCCGACGGACATTACGAAATGCGGTTCTGCGATGCGGTGCTGGAAAGTGCCGCAAAGGGCCAATGGGTTGATCTGTAAGGACAAAGGAACACAAGATGAAATTGGGTCTGCTAACCGCCCCATTTGAAGACACCGACCTGATGGAGGTTGCCGACTGGACCGCTGCCAACGGCATGTCGGCATTGGAAATCGCCTGCTGGCCCGCTTCTGGCGGCGAGGCGCGGCGCTATGCCGGAACCTCGCACATCAACGTTGATGGGCTGAGCAAGGATCAGGGGTCCGAAATCATGGGCGCGCTGGCCGATAAGGGGATCGAGATTTCCGGTCTTGGCTACTACCCGAACCCGCTGCACGCCGATGCGGACCACCGGGCAGAGGTGATCGGCCATCTGAAGAAGGTCATCACTGCCGCCGGGGTCATGGGCGTGGGCGTGGTCAACACCTTCGTCGGTGGCGACCGCAGCCTGACGGTGGACGACAACTGGGCGCGGGCCGAGAAGATTTTTCCTGACATCGTCGCTCATGCCCGCGACAGCGGCGTGACGCTGGCGTTCGAAAACTGTCCGATGATATTCTCAAACGACGAATGGCCGGGCGGGCACAACATTGCCTATTCCCCGCGCATCTGGCGGCGGATCTTTGAGTCCTGGGACGGGGTCGGCATGAATTTCGACCCGTCCCATCTGATCTATCAGATGATCGACCAGGGCCGGTTCATCCGCGAATTCGGCGACCGCTTTGCCCATGTCCACGCCAAAGACCTGATGATCGACCGCGATGGCCTGTATGACCACGGCATCCTGTCGGCGGGCATGGGCTGGCAGGTGCCGCGCCTCTGTGGCCTCGGCGATGTCGACTGGGGCGACTTCTTCTCTCAACTCTACCGCGTCGGCTATGACGGGCCGGTCATCATCGAACATGAAGACCGCGATTTTGAGGGTACCGACGACAAGATCAAGCGCGGCTTTCTGCTGGCGCGCGATATTCTGAGCCCGTTCATCAAATAGCGGGCCGGATGCACTGAAACCGATAACCAACCCAAGGGAGTGACCAAGATGAAAAAACTCATGGTAACGACAAGCGCCGCAGCGATGCTGGCGACCAGCCTGACCGGGGCGGCCTTCGCGGCCAGCCACGGCGGCTATACCATCGGGATTTCCAACACCGTGCAGGGCAATGGCTGGCGCGAGGAAATGGTCTGCGCGATGAAGGCGCAGGCGCTGGTGTCGGGCAAGGTCGACAGCCTGAACATCGCGCATCGCAACACCGATGCGGCGGGCCAGTTGGAGGATATCCGCAACCTGATCGAGGCCGGGGTGGACGCAATCGTGCTGAACCCCTCGAACTCGGAAGGTGTGAATTCCGCCATTGAAGAGGCGATTGCCAAGGACATCGTTGTTGTGGCCGTCGATCAGGCGGTGACGGCCGAGGGTGCCTACATCCTGTCGAACAATCAGGAAGAATACGCCTACCTCGGCGCGAAATGGCTGTTTGAGGAAATGGGCGGTTCCGGCAGCGTGGTCTATATGCGCGGTGCCGCCGGGGCGGGGGCCGATAACGACCGCCACACCGGGTTCCAGCGCGCTTTGGCTGAACACCCCGACGTCAATGTCGTGCATGAGGTCTTCACCGGCTGGCAGCAGGATCAGGGCAAGCAGCAGATCCTGGACTATCTGGCCACCGGCATTCCGTTTGACGGGGTCTGGACCAGCGGCATCGACAACGTGATCGTCGACGCGTTCATCGAATCCGACGTGCCGCTGGTGCCGATTGTCGGGGCGGATAACGCGGGCTTCGTGGGTCAATTGGCGACTGTGGAAGGCTTCACCGGCGCGGCGGTAACCAACCCCGGTTCCATCGGCGGTGCCGGCGTCACGTTGGCAATCCAGATCCTGGATGGTGACGTGCCGGCGGACAGCACCGTTCTGGTCGACCCGTCGCTTTGGGCCAACAACGACGACGAAGGCATGAAACTGATCGAGGCGGCGCAGAACCCGAACCTTGATCCGGAATGGCCTGTTTCGGTCTCGATCCCCGGCTGGACGACGTACAGCATGGACGAGATCATCGCCTGCAAAGGTCCCGGCGAGTGACCGTCTGACCAAATAACGGGCCGGGCCTTTCGGGGCCCGGTCATGATTGACGGGGGCAGGTATGGTGGAACCCGAGGGGCGGTTGCTGGACGCGCAGGGTGTGTCGAAGCGCTTTGGTGCGGTCGTCGCGCTGAAGGACGCCAGCCTGACGATTGACCGGGGTGAGATCGTTGCCCTGATGGGGGCGAATGGCGCCGGGAAATCGACCTTCGTGAAAATTCTGACCGGGGCGCTGAAGGCTGACACCGGGCATGTGCGCATCCGCGGAGAGGAACGGCGCGTCGGCTCGCCCGCCGAAGCGCGGCGGTCTGGTTTGGTGCCGGTTTATCAGGAACCCTCGCTGATCCCGGACCTTGATGTGGCGGATAATCTGCGGCTGGGTGGCACCCCGGTTGAGGCGTTCCAGCATTGGGTGGCCGAGCTGGGGATCGAGGGGTTGCGGCTGGACGATATGATCGGGCAACTGCCGCTGGCGACGCTGCGCATCCTCGATCTGGCACGCGCGCTGGCCGCTGAACCCGATGTGCTGTTGCTGGACGAGATGACCGCCGCCCTGCCGACCGATCTGGTTGAGAAAGTGCTGAAAACCGTGCGCAAACAGGCGGATGCGGGGCAGGCGGTGATCTATATCTCGCATCGGTTTTCCGAGATTGCCGAGATCTGCGACCGCGCGACCGTGCTGCGCGACGGGCAGACGGTGGGCGACCTGCCGATTGAGGCGGGGGTCGAGGAAAAGGTGGTCGAATTGATGCTGGGCGCGGCGCTGGGCGATGGGCCGACAGCCGCGGGCGCGGGTGCGGCGACGGCGCAGGCGAACACGCGGTTGCGGGTGAAAAACCTGTCCGCCGGGACCAAGCTGGCCGATGTCTCGCTTGATCTGCACCGGGGCGAGGTTCTGGGTGTCGTCGCGCTGGAAGGGCAGGGACAGGATGAGCTGTTCGACGTGCTTGCAGGCATGATCCGGCCCACGGGCGGGGCGGTGGAACTGGAGGGCACGCCGCTCAGCTTCAGCCACCCGGCGGATGCGATCAAGGCGGGGATGACCTTTGTTCCGGGTGACCGGGCGGACGGGCTGCTGATGGAGCGTTCGGTGCGCGAAAACCTGGCGCTACCGCTGCTGGCGCGGCCCGGCAAATGGGGCGCGATCCGGATGCGGGAGGAAGCTCGGCGGGTGGATGACGCCGTGGACCGGATGCAGATCGACCGCCGCGCCATGGGCGAGGTTCAGCGCCTGTCGGGTGGCAATCAGCAGAAGGTGACCATCGGGCGCTGGCTGGCCAGCGGGGTCGATATCCTGCTGCTGTTCGACCCGACACGCGGCATCGACGTGCGCACCAAGCGGCAGATTTACCTGCTGGTGCGGGAGTTGGCAGAGCAGGGGGCCTCGGTCCTCTATTACACTTCCGAACTGGCCGAGGTTCCGGCGGCTTGCGACCGCGCGGCGGTGATCTTCAACGGGCGTCTGGTGGACGTGGTCGAGGCGGCAGATGCGGATGAACAGACGTTGATGCGTGCCGCCTATGGGCTGAGCGCGGCCGAGGCTGTGCCCGCATGAACCGGCTGATTGCAAAGAACGGTTGGGTGCTGGGGCTGGTGGCGTTGCTGGTCGCACTGTTCGTTCTGACCCGGTTCATTCAGCCGAATTTCGGCGCTTCGGGCCTGGAATCGCTGGCCCGCGCGACCCTGCCCTTTGCCTTTGCAACGGCGGCGATGGCGGTGGTGGTGATTGCGGGGGGGATTGACCTGTCGGTCGCCTCGATGATGGCGGTGGCCGGGGTGACGGCGGCGGTTCTGATGGACGGGGCGAGCGATGCGATGGCGGTGCCGCTGGTCCTGCTGGTGCTGGGGATCGGGGTGGCAATGGGGGCGCTGAACGGCGCGCTGATCGTGGTGACGCGGGTGCCGGACATCGTGGTGACCCTTGCGATGTTGTTCGTGTGGGAAGGCGTCGCCCTGCTGATCCTGAAGGCGCCGGGCGGCGCGGCGGTGCCGTGGCTGCGCGAGATGATTGTCGGCACGGTGATCTTCCCCTGGCTGCCCAAAGCCTTCGTCGTTCTGGTCATCGCGCTCGCCGTCATTTGGGTTCCGATCCGGCGCTCCAAACTCGGCCTGTCGATCTATGCGATTGGTAGTGACGAACGCGCGGCCTATCGCAGCGGCATCGCCATTGGGCGGACCCGGATCGCGGCCTATGCAATCTGCGGGCTGTTCGCCGCGATGGGTGGGCTGGCGCTGACGTTTTCCACCGGCAACGGAGAACCGATTCCCGGCCCATACCTGATGGCCAGCGTTGCCGCCGTGGTGCTGGGCGGCGTGGTGCTGGGTGGTGGCAAGGGCGCGCTGCTGGGGCCGATCATCGCCGTCTTCATCCTGCGGCTGGTGCGGATGGATCTGACGTTGCTGAGTGTGGACCCGAACGTGACCACTATCGTCGAAGGCTCGATCATGGTGGCGGTGGTGATGCTGGGCGGCATTCTGGCGGTGCGGGCAGGGCGGGTGAAAACGGCATGACCTCGACAACCGAACAAGCACCCCCGATGCGCCGTCTGGCGCGGTTCCTGGGCGATAACCCCCTGATCCCGCTGGTGATCCTGCTGTTGGTGCTGATCGGGCTGCTGGAGTTCATGCGCCCCGGGATCGTCAACGAACGCTGGGTCGGCAATACGATCAAATTTGCGATTCCGCTGGCGATGCTGGCGGCCTGTCAGACATTGACGATGCTGACGGGTGGGATTGACCTGTCAGCCTCGGTCGCCGCCACGATCACCGCCTTCGTGATGGCGACACAGGTGCCGATCGTGGGCGTGCCTTTGGCGATTCTGATCGGGTTGATTCCGGCGGTGCTGATCGGGCTGGCGAACGGGTTCGGCGTGGCCGTCTGCCGGGTGCATCCGCTGATCATGACGCTGGGCACAGGGCTGATCGGGACCGGGTGTTTGCAGGTTTATCAGCGGTTCGTCATCGCCACAGGCTCGGTCGTGCCGGACGGGCTGGCGTGGCTGGGCACCGGGCGGACCTGGGGCGCGCCGAATTCGCTGCTGCTGTTCGTGCCTTTCGCGGTGCTGATCGTCTGGGGCCAGCGACGCACCGGCTTTGGGCGATTGCTATACGCGTTGGGCTCGAACGAGAAGGCAGCGCGGATATCGGGCGTGCGTTCGTGGCAGGTATTCCTGGCGCTTTATGTGCTGTCGGGGCTGATCGCGGGGGTGGCGGGGCTGCTCTATGTCGGCCTCATCAAGGCGCCATCGCTGTCGCTGGTCAATCCGCTGCTGCTGCCCTCGGTGGCGGCGGCGGTGATCGGGGGAACCTCGATCTTCGGCGGGCGCGGCGGTTATGGCGGCACCATTCTTGGCGCGCTGATCCTGACGGTTCTGGGGACGCTGCTGACCTTGCTGCAAATGCCCGAAGGCGCGCGGCGCATCATGTTCGGGGCGATTATTCTGGCGGTCACCACGGTCTATATCCGGCTGACCGACCAAAACTGAGGAGGAGGTTTTTATGGCCAATTTCCGCGTGACTGGCATCAGTTTCGACCACATGCACATGGGCGACCTGCTGCGGATGGTGCATGAGCATCCCGACGCCGAAATTGCCGGGCTGTTCGATCCCGACCCGGTGAGGATGGCGAGCGCGGCGACGACCTTCGGCGTGCCAGATGACCGCCTGTTCACCGATTTCGACGCCTGTATGAAGGCAACCCAGCCGGACCTTGCGATCCTTTGCGCCGCGACGGCGGATCATGCGGATTACACTGAACGGCTGGCCGGGTACACAACCAACGTCTTCGTTGAAAAGCCCTTCGCCGCCTCGGCCGCGGACGCCCGCCGGATGCTGGCAGCGATGGAACCGACCGGCAAGCTGATGGCGATCAACTGGCCGCTGGCCTGGGTGGAAAGCCATGTCACCGCCAAGCGCCTGCTGGATGAGGGGGTGATTGGCGATCTGCTGGAGGTGCATTTTTACGACGGCAATCGCGGCCCGCTCTATCACCTCGCCGATAAGGTTGAGGTGACGCCGAAGGAGGTTGAGCGCCAGAAGCCGGACAGTTGGTGGTACAAACGCGCCTCGGGCGGCGGTAGCCTGCTGGATTACCTCGGCTACGGCGCGACTTTGGGGACGTGGTATATGGTTGGGGAGGCGCCGCTGGAGGTGACCTGTGTGGTGGATGAGGCGCCGGGGATCGAAGTCGACCAGCATTCGATTACCATCTGCCGTTACGCGCGGGGGTTGTCGAAGATGGAGACACGCTGGGGCACCTTCACCGACCCCTGGATGACGCAGCCGCAGCCGACCTGCGGGTTTGTTTTCGTGGGCAGTGACGGCACGATCGCCAGCGCGGATTACGCGGATCATGTGACGGTGCAGACGCGCGAGAGGCCAGAGATCACGGCGGTCCCGGCGGACGCCTTACCCAAGGGGCGGCGAAACGGCATCGAATATGTGCTGGGCTGTCTGGCGAGTGGTTCGCCGGTTGAGGGGCCGCTTGCCCCGGACCTCTGCCTGACGGCGCAGCGGATTGTGGATACGGCGGCAGCCTCGGCGGCCGAAAAGCGCACTCTGGCGTTGCTGCCATGAGCGAGTCGTCGGGCAGCGCCAGCCATGCGAAGGTAACCTCCGAAGTTGTCGCGGTCGCGGCACCCGATCTGCCCTATCAGCCGCCGACGCCGAAATCCTATGCGCCGCGCATTGCTGTGGTCGGCGCGGGCGGGATCGTTCCGGCGCATCTGGATGCCTATCGGACTGCGGGGTGGGAGGTTGCGGCGATCTGTAACCGAACGGTTTCTAAGGCGCAGGCGCTGGCCGATGAATACTATCCCGATGCGCAGGTGACCGATGACCTCGCCTCGGTTCTGGCGGATGACAGGATCGAGGTTCTCGACATCACGCCCCACCCGGAAGAACGCGGCCCGATGATCGAGGCGGCGCTGAACGCGGGCAAGCATGTCCTCAGCCAGAAGCCTTTCGTGCTGGACCTTGATGAGGGCGCGCGGCTGGCCGATCTGGCGGATGCGAAGGGCGTCAAGCTGGCCGTGAACCAGAACGGGCGCTGGTCACCGCATATGGCCTGGATGCGCGAGGCGGTTGCCGCAGGGCGGATCGGCGACGTGCTGAGCTGTCACGTCGCCGTCCACTGGGATCACGGCTGGATCGCTGGGACCGCCTTTGACGGGATCGAGGATCTGATCCTTTATGACTTTGGCATTCACTGGTTTGATTTCGTCGCCAGCGTCATGCCGGGGCGGGCGCAGAGTGTGTTTGCATCCTCGGTGCGGCCGGACAGTCAGGCGGCAAAAGTGCCGCTGATGGCGCAGGCGCAGGTGGTGATGGAGGGCGGTCAGGCGAGCCTGGTGTTTGACGGGGCGACGCCCTTGGGGCCGCGCGACACCACATTCATTGCAGGCGCGACGGGCAGTTTGCGCAGTGAAGGGGCAGATCTGGGGCGGCAGGTTGTGACCCTGACCACACCGGCGGGGCAGTCGCAACCTGACCTGCACGGCACGTGGTTCAACGACGGCTTTCGCGGGGCGATGGGCGCGCTGCTGGTCGCGATCGAACAGGGCGGCGAACCGGCCAATGGGGCACGCGGGAACCTGGACAGTCTGGCGCTGGCCTTTGCGGCGATCGAGTCACAGCGCACGGCTCAGTCGGTGGACGTGGGCTCAGTGCGCCGTCTGTCGATGTAGGCTTTCCGTGCTGCTGGTCGCGCCATAAAAGGCCGCCATGGGTTTCGATGTGATCATTCTGGGTGCTGGTGGGGCCGGGCTGCTGTGTGCGGCAACGGCGGCGCAGGGCGGGGCGCGGGTTCTGGTCATTGACCATGCCGCGAAACCGGGGAAGAAAATCCTGATCTCGGGCGGCGGGCGGTGCAATTTCACCAATATGGGCTGCGAACCGGCATGCTTCCTGTCCGAAAACCCGCATTTCGCGAAATCGGCGCTGTCGCGGTATACGCAATGGGATTTCCTCGCGCTGGCCCAAGGCCACGGGATCGCCTGGCACGAAAAGACGCTGGGGCAGCTGTTCTGCGATGGCTCGGCGCGTCAGATCGTGGCGATGCTGCTAGAGGAATGCGCCAAGGGCGGTGTCGAGCTGCGCCTGTCGACCGAGATTGGCGATATCGCGCACACAGATGGCAGATTCCGCGCGGCAGGTGCCTCGGCCCCGCAACTGGTCATCGCCACCGGCGGGCCGTCGATTCCGAAGATGGGGGCAACCGGGCGCGCCTATGACATCGCGCGCCAGTTCGGCCTGCCGGTCGTGACGCCGCGCCCGGCGCTGGTGCCGCTGACGCTGGGCGCAAATGACATGCTGTTCCGCACCATGTCGGGCGTCAGTGTTCCGGCGATTGCGCGGGTTGGCGACGTCAGCTTTGCCGAGGCCGCGTTGTTCACCCACAAGGGGTTGTCGGGACCGGCGATCCTGCAGATCTCTTCGTACTGGTCGCCGGGTGATCCCGTCTCATTGAATCTTGCGCCCGATGCTGGGGAATGGCTGCGCGACGCACGTAGGCGCATGCCGCGTGCGCATCTAAAGGCGGCGCTGGCAGATCGGTTGCCTGCGCGCCTGGCCGAGGCACTGGCCGGGCGCATCGGGCTGGAAACCGAGTTGGGCAACCTCAGCAATGCCGATCTTGATCGTGCAGCTGGCGAGCTGACCAATCTGACATTCCGCCCCAGCGGCACCGAAGGGTTCGCCAAGGCCGAGGTGACGGCGGGCGGCATTTCAACCGACGCGTTGTCGTCAAAAACCATGGAGGCCCGCACAGTTCGGGGGCTTTACGCCATCGGAGAGGCGGTGGATGTCACCGGCTGGCTGGGCGGGTATAACTTCCAGTGGGCCTGGTCATCGGGGGTTGCCGCAGGTCGGGCGATTGCGGCGCAGCGGGGGTGACGCGACGCTGCGACTGTGCAGACGTTCACATGGCTCGAAAGGACGGCATGGGGCGCTGGCCCGCACAATCCTCACTCAGGCGGGGCGTCGTAGATTCCGTGCGCGGTCTTGTCCCAGTAATAGGGCCGGACGACCATATCCAGCAGCCCGCGATACGCGGCAAGCGCGCCCAGCGGAAAATAGAAATGCAACGTCGGCACCCATTTGATCAACCAGCTGCGCCCGGTGGTAGCGGCGGCGATGCAGCCGATGGTGATGGTGATGACCTCGCTCAGCAGAAACAGGGCGCCCAGCAGGACGAGCACGCCCCAGGGCGCGACGTTGACCAGCGGATGCGGTAGGCCCAGCGGGATCAGCCAGAAGGACCACAGGACCGGGGCCAGAACAAACTGGCTGAGGGTGCCCAGGAACACCACCTGCACGCCCAGAAACCGCCATGCGCCCAGTTGGCGCAGCAACCGAAGTGGGCGGCGCATGTGGACGGCGTATGTGACGGCATAGCCCTTCAGCCAGCGCGCACGCTGTTTGACCCAGGGCCAGAAGCGGCAGTTCGCCTCTTCTTGGGTGACGCTTGAAATCAGCTCGGTCCGATAGCCGTGGCGCGCCAGCCGCAGCCCCAGGTCGGCGTCTTCGGTCACGTTATGCGCGTCCCAACCACCCAGTGCTTCGATTGCGGCGCGGCGAAAGAACAGGCTGGTGCCGCCCAGTGGGACCACCAGACCCATGCGTTCCAGCCCCGGCAGGATAATGCGAAACCAGGTGGCGTATTCGACCGTGAAACAGCGGGACAGCCAGTTCGACCCGGCGTTGTAGAAATCCAGAACCGCCTGCACGCAGGCCAGTTCGTGACCTGCGGCAAGGAAACGTTCGGCGACGCGTCGGATCTGATCCGGCGCGGGCAGATCCTCGGCGTCATAGATCCCGACGATCGAGCCGCGGGCGAAATCCAGCGCATAGTTCAGCGCCCTCGGTTTGGTCTGCAACATGGCGCGCGGCACGACGATCTGGCGCATCGACGGCAACAGGTTGGCACTGGCCAATGTGTCCTGCGTGGTCAGGTCATCTTCTTCAACCACCAGGCAGATATCAAGACAACCGGCAGGATAGTCGAGCGCGGCCAGACGGCGCACCAGCGTGGCGGCAATCTCACGCTCGCGAAACAGCGGGACCAGCAGGGTCACGACGGGCAGGCGCTTGGTGGGGGCGGGATCGACATTAATGCCAACCTCGCCCCGGCGCATGGCCCGCATTTGCAGCAGTGTTGCAGCGCTGCGAAGTGCGGTCGTCGCAATCAGCGTCACGACGGCCCAGACTGCCAGGGCCGAAAACGCCAGCACCGGCGCGAGGGCCGCGAAGGCCAGCGCCGCCAGCATCACACCGCCAAACAGCCAGCCGAACCGGCGCGGCGACCAGCCGCGACAGCTTTCGGCGGCGTCGACCCGCACCTCGGCACCGCGGGCCAGCGCGCGCTGGCGCAGAGGCAGCAAGCAGGCGTGCATCTGGTCTTCGGTGGCGATGACCATGCGGACCGGGCCAAGCTTGGTGGCCAGCCAGCGCCGCACCGCAGCAAAGCGTTCCGGGCGGGCGGTCGCGACCAGGGTCGCGCCGCCGGGCGTGTTGAGCGGGAGGATCCCCAGATGAATGCAGGCATCCGCGCCAAGCTGGTCGATCAGACGGATATCCACGATGTGCTGATCAGCGGCGAACCGCGCCGCGGCGGTAACGGCGGATTGCGCCCGCGCCAGATCACCGGGCCGGATCAACCCCATCGATAGCAAAACATCAGCCAGACGTGCCTCGCCCCGGGCCGCCGCGCTGTAGGCCGCGTCAAGATCCCGTGCCGTCAGAACGCCCATATCCACAAGCGCGCTTGCCACTGAATCGGGCAAGGAACGTTGGTCAGTCGCGGGTCTTGCGGCAAGCGCAGTCTGCATAGAGGGTCTTTCGCATCAGGCGATTAACCTTTGAGTAACCGTGCAAGCGTTAATAGGCAGTTAATCGAACCGCCACGTATTTGAATCAAAACGTGCAGAAACCTGACCGCGACGCCCTAACGCCCGGCGGTTTCCTTAACCGCGTCCATCGCGGTGGCGAACCGTTCGAACAGGTAAAAACTGTCCTGGGGGCCTGGGCTGGCCTCGGGGTGGTACTGCACCGAAAAGACCGGCCGGTCCACGACCCGGATGCCGCAGTTTGAACCGTCAAACAGCGACACATGGGTTTCTGTGACGCCCTCGGGCAGTGTCTGCGCGTCAACGGTGAAGCCGTGGTTCATCGAGGTAATCTCGACCTTGCCGGTTTCGAAATCCTTGACCGGGTGGTTCGCGCCGTGGTGGCCGTGGTTCATCTTGACGGTGTGCGCCCCCAGCGCCAGCGCAAGCATCTGGTGGCCAAGGCAAATCCCGAAGACCGGCATCTTTGGCCGCGCCTCTAGCACGCCTTTTATCATCGGCACCGCGTAAGCCCCCGTCGCCGCCGGATCGCCGGGGCCGTTGGACAGGAACACGCCGTCCGGGTCATGGGCCAGAACATCTTCAGCGGTTGCCGTTGCGGGCAACACCGTCACGTCGCAGCCAGCACTGGCAAGGCAGCGCAGGATATTGCGTTTCGCGCCATAGTCGATGGCGACGACCTTGTGGCCCGGCCCTTCCCGCTGGGGAAACCCATCAGGCCAAGCCCAGCGCATCTCGTCCCAGCGATAGGATTGCGCGCAGGTGACGGTTTTTGCCAGATCCAGCCCCTCGAGCCCCGAAAACCCGCGCGCCGCTGCGACCAGCGCTTCCAGATCGAAGTCACCCGCGGGGTCGTGAACCAGCGCCACATGCGGTGCGCCCTGCTGGCGGATTTCGCGGGTCAGGCGGCGGGTGTCGATGCCGCCGATGCCGATCCGATTGCGCGCTGCCAGCCAATTGGAAAGCGCACCGGTGGCGCGCCAGTTCGATGGCGCGGTGGGATCCCATTTGACGACCATGCCCTCGGCGACTGGGTCGGTGGCCTCTGAATCCTCCTCCGTCACGCCGGTATTGCCGATATGGGGGAATGTGAAGGTGACGACCTGACCGGCGTAGGACGGGTCGGTCATAACCTCTTGATAGCCGGTCATGGCGGTGTTGAAACACAGCTCGGCCACGACCTGCCCGGTCGCCCCGAACCCCTTGCCGTAGAACACCGTACCGTCGCCCAGTACCAGGCAGGCCGTTGGCCTCGCAGGCGTTGATGCGCTGGTCATCACGGGGTCCTCCGGATCGTGGCTGTTGGCAAATTCGCGGCAACCTACGGGTGTGGCCGGGGCGGGTCAAGCAGCGGGTTTGATTTGGCTAACGTAACGAAATCAACGCGTTACGTAGAAACCCTGCTGTTGCGGGCGGTTCCTTGATTGGCTATTGTCGCAGACTGGGGTGCGAAAACAGTGGGATGTCTGTGATGACACTGAAATCGAAAGTGGCCGACGCGTTGCAGGACGCGATGCGCGCCAAGGATGCAACGCGCCTGTCGACGCTGCGGCTGATCAACGCCGCGATCAAGGATCGCGAGATTGCGCAGCGCGGAACCGAGGATGGCGAGGCCGCGATCGGCGACCCCGAAGTGCTGGTCATTCTGGGCAAAATGGTCAAGCAGCGCCATGAAAGCGCGCGCGCCTATGATGAAGGCGGGCGGCTGGAACTGGCCGAAAAGGAACGTGACGAGATCAAGGTGATCGAGGATTTCCTGCCCCGGCAGATGTCCGAAGACGAAGTCGCCGCCGCCATCGACGCCGCGATTGCTCAGGCGGGCGCAAGCTCGATCCGGGATATGGGCGCGGTTATGGGCGCGTTGAAAGGGAAATTCACCGGACAGATGGATTTCGGTACGGTCGGGCCGATGGTCAAGGCACGGCTGAGTTGAGCGATGCCTTCGACGAAGACCTGTTCCTGAAGGGGCTGGAACAGCGCAAGGCGACGCTGGGGGCCGAGTATGTCGAAAACAACCTCGCCGCCGCCGACGATCTGACCCGCCCGTTTCAGGAAGCCATGACTGCCTGGTGCTGGGGGTTCGGTTGGGGCGATGAGGCGATCCCGCCCAAGACCCGCAGCATGATGAACCTGGCGATGCTGGGCGCTCTGGGCCGCCTGCACGAATGGGAAGTTCACTGCCGCGGCGCCCTGAACAACGGTGTCAGCCATGATGAAATCCGCGCCATCATCCATGCCGTCGGGATTTACGCAGGGGTGCCGATGGCGCTGGAGTGCTTTCGCATCGCGCGCCGCGTGCTGGACGCGGCTGACGCCGCTGATTGAGGTGCCTCTGGTTGCGGGGTCCGACACAGGCTAGACCCGCACAGCATGACTCAGACCCGACGACATTTCCTGCACGCGGCTTCGGCCACAATGCTCAGCGTGCTGGCCGCCCCGGCAATCGCGCAGGCCGATCCTGTGCGTCGCGCCGGGGCGCGCATTCTGGTCGGGTTTGCCGGAACGCGGGCGCGCGACGCCGGGGTTCAGGCCGTCGCGCGTGATCTTGCGGCGGGCCGCGTCGCTGGCGTCGTCCTGTTCCAGCGCAATATCCGCAGCGCACGCCAGTTGCGCAGGCTGCTGGACGTGTTGCGTGACGCGGGCGGTGCGACGCCACCGATCATCACAATCGACAACGAAGGCGGCCCCACGACCCGCACCAACGATGCGCGCGGGTTCAAAAGCTGGCTGGCCGCGCAGCAGGTCGTGGCGCGATGCGACAACGAAGACTGTGTCTATGACTACTACAAACCGCGCGCGGCCCAATTGGCCAAGGCAGGGATCACGCTGAACCTGGCCCCGGTCACTGACCTGAACATCAACCCGCGCAATCCGATCATCGGCGGGCTTGGGCGCAGTTTCTCGGCCGATCCTCGTGTTGTCACGGCTGCCGCGCGGCAATTCATCCGGGCGCATCGGGCGGCTGGGCTGGCGACCTGCCTCAAGCATTTTCCCGGCCATGGCAGCACCACGGACGACAGCCATCTGGGCCTGCCCGACATCACGCAAAGCTGGTCCGAGGTTGAGTTGGATCCCTTCGCCCAACTGGTCGGCGAAGGGCTGGTCGATTCCGTGATGATGGCGCATCTGTTTCACGAGAACCTGTCGGACGGGCGGTTTCAGCCGACATCGCTCAGCCAGAAGGCGATCGGGGTTCTGCGCCATCAAATCGGGTTCGACGGGCCGGTGATCACCGACGATCTGCAAATGGGCGCGGTGCGCAACGCCTACGACGAAGCCGCATCAGTGCATCAGGCCATCGCGGCAGGCAATGACCTGCTGATCTTTGGCAATTTCTCCAATCCCGATGCCGGCCTCGGCGCGCGGATCAATTCCGCCGTGCAGGGCGCACTTGCCGGCGGCGCGATTTCGGATCAGGCGATGGCGCAAAGCGAGCGGCGCATCGAGACTTTGCGGCAAAGCTGAGCACCGCGTGCAGGCAGGCGACCTATCGAAAATAGACCCGATTGTCCGGGCCAACCTCGGGCGCTGGGATGTGCAGCAGCGGCGCGGTATCCGGCACCGGAGGCGCTTCGCTGTTTTCGTTCAATTGCAAAGGTGCTGGCAGGAAGACCTCTTCCATCGGCCAGACCCAGTCTTCTTTCCACGTCCAGCAATCATGGCGCTGGTAAGTTCGCATAACCTGATCAGCCAAATCCGGATCGGGCCGCGCCCGCAGGATGGGGCCCGGCGCGGCCGCATATCTTTGCGCCAGTGCCGAGGTGCGCCGAGATACATAGCCCGAAACCCACATCTGAAACCCGATCCGGGGCTGCAAGTGTTCCAGAACCCGATAGAGTTGAACATGGTCCGCATGACCGTATTCGCCCCAAGGGTTATGGGTCAAAACACGAGACTCGGGGTTCAACCTGGCAGAGAGGGCTTTGGTAAGCGCCCGAAAATTCGCGCCATAGGCGTCAATGACCGCCCCAAGCTGGCCGGGCACGTTCATCGCCAGCCCGTGGTCTGAAAGGATGGGATCGGACCAGTCGACCGCGTCGAATGTCCCGGCTTCGGCCAGGGCAAGCGCGTCAACGGGGAAGGGCAGCGCCGCCATTGCCGCTGCCCGGCGTGCGCCAAGACCGGGGCGCCGGGCATAATCCTGAAACGCAATGATCACCTGTGCGGCCCTTGGCAGGGCCGAGGCGAACCACAGGATTTCATCATCCGGGTGTGCGACAATGATTGTTGCGTCCTCGATTGTCGTCATCGTCCTCAATATGCCTTTTTCTTCTGCAGCTCAGGCACGCTCCTCGGCGCGGCGGGCGCATCGGTTTCTATCGCGCGATAGACAGCCATTGTTGCGCTGATTGCATCTGACAGCGCAAAATGCCGCACCCGCGCCAGACCGCGCCGGGTCAGTTGCGCATGTGCCATGGGATCGTCAAGGATCTGTCGAACAGCGTCGATCATTGCAGTCTTGTCGCCCGGTTCGACCAATCGGATCGCGGGGGGGCTGCCCGAAACCTCGGTCAATCCGCCGACGCGATAGGCAACGGCGGGAACGCCGCAGGCCATCGCCTCTAGCATGACACTGCCGAAGGCTTCGCGCCGCGATGGCAGGATCAGGACATCCGCCACCCCAAGCGCCAGACGCGCGTCGGTTTGATCGACAAACCCGGTGATGTTCCAGTTCGCCTCAGCGGCACTGAGGCGCATGGCCGCTGCCAGTTTCGCCCGGTCCGGCCCGTCGCCACAGATCAGCAGGAAGCCATCCGGCGCAAGCGCGCGTGCGATTTCCGGCAGATCGTGCCAGCCCTTCTCGGCCCGGATACGCCCGAGGTAGAGGGCGATTTTCCTGTCACGCGGTATGGCGTAGCGCGTGCGAAAGGCGCTGATATCGTCCGTGTCGGCCGAGGCGCGGAATGCGTCCGCGTCAATGGCATCCGGGATCACGCAAACCAGGGCCGGAGTGATCGAATAGGCATCATCCAAGTGGCGCGCCTGTGTCTGCGTCAGCGCAATGACCCGCGTGGACCGTCGCAGACTGATCCCGTCGATCCAGCGGGCCGCACGCCGAATTGCGGGGATTTTGCGCGCCACCCAAAGCTGGGTGCTGAAGGTGACCACAGTCGGCATGCCCAGAATGCGTGCGCCAATCACCAGAAGGCGACACCATAGCCAGTGATTGAAATGGATGTGAACAAGGGTGTCGCGCCTGCGATGCCGCCAAAGATACGCCATGACCGCCAGCCCCCATGTCACACCCAGCATCCAGGGCACCAACCATCCGGGTAGACGGGGGCCGAGCGATTGGACCCGCGTTCGGGCCGACATACATTCGGTCCGGGGGCTGTTTGGCAGGCGGGTTGTCAGCACCGTCTGGCTGGCGCCTGACTGATTCAGTGCTTTGGTCAATCGTCGGGTCTGGATCTGCAATCCGCCGCAGGGGTCATAACACACCGGGCAGGGGCCTTGGCGCTGAAAATGCGGCGTGATCCGCAGGATATGCCGACGCTCAGCCAACGGGCCGCGCCGGATCGTCATTGCCAGAACTGTTCGTCGCGCGCCCCATCTCGGCACAATGATCGAGACGCCCGGCAAATAAAAGACCGTACCAGGCCGTGCCCGGGGGCTTGATGCGCAGTGGTCCCAAAAAAAACGGGCCACCCGTTGCCGGATGGCCCTGTTTATTGGAGCGGGCGATGAGATTCGAACTCACGACCCTAACCTTGGCAAGGTTATGCTCTACCCCTGAGCTACGCCCGCATCCATTGGGTTTGCGTCAGATATAAACTCTGGCGCGGGGCTGCAAGGGGTTTTTCGCGCATGAAGCCTCAGTCCGCTACATTGCCCATTGCCAGCCGCATGCGACGTTTTTGCCGCCACAGGTTCAGTGCCTCAACGCCGCCGGCGAAGACCATGGCAGCATAGATGAACCCACGCTCGATATGGAAATGCAGACCATCTGCGACCAGCGCCATGCCGACCATCACCAGGAAGGCCAGTGCCAGCATCTTCGTACTGGGGTGGGCCGAGACAAAATTGCTGATCGGTTCGGCGGCAAGCATCATCACCATAATGGCGACGACGACCGCGGCCACCATAACCTCCAGATGGTCCGCGATGCCAACCGCGGTGATGACCGAATCGAGTGAAAACACCATATCGAGGATCATGATCTGGGTGATGACGGCACCGAATGTTGCTGTCGCGACGCCGGTATTCTTGGCGTGATCCTCGCCTTCGACCTCGGCAAAGATTTCGGTCGTCGATTTGTAAAGGAGGAACAGCCCCCCGGCGACAAGAATGAAGTCGCGCCACGAAATCTCCAGGCCAAACATCGTGGCGATGGGCGTCGTCAACCCGATGATCCAGGCGATCGAGAACAGCAGCAAAATTCGCAGGACCAGCGCACCGAGCAGGCCGATATAGCGGGCGCGCGCACGTTGATGTTCGGGCAGGCGGCTGGCGGCGATGGAGATGAAGATGACGTTGTCGATGCCCAGAACGATCTCGAGGATTGTCAGCGTGGCAAAGGACGCCCAGACGGCGGGGTTTGAGAGGAGTTCGATCATATCGATTCACACCTGTTGTAGAGGCGGCCATCCTAGAATGCCGTTCATCTGCCATGCAATGCTGGCCTTGAGCGGACGTTGGCGATGCACCGCAAGCAGGGCGCGCGCCGGGCCGGTGGGCTGGCGCTGCGCCATTGAGTTCGCATGATTTATGGCTCAGGTTTGGCCGTCAACTCGCTTGGACGCGCCAAGTTCAGATCAGCGCCTGACCGGCGGGACCGGTCCGGCGCGCGCCCTGCGCCTTACGGCGCGCACCGGGCGCAGGTACAAACTGCTAACGCCCGCTTCAAGCCATTTCCGCCGCGAAGCCTCGGCATAACGGTCTTATCGGCGCAGAAAGACCACCGATCAAAGCGCGATCTAAAACAGACCGGCGACGTTCAGCGAACATGCAAAGGCATAGGCCGCGAACGTTATGGCCATACCCGGCACCCGCGTCATGAAGCGGCCGTAAGGAAAGGTCATCCCGATCCCGTGCAGCACCCGCCCCACCAGCAACAAAATGCCCGCGCCGTGCAGCCACAGCGGGCCAATGCCCTGCAATTCAGCCAGCAGGATCAGGATCAGGCCCAGCGGAGCATACTCAGCACAGTTCGCCTGCGCCCGAATGCGGCGGGCCAGCTGTTCATCCCCACCGTCGCCCATGCCCGCACCAGCACCTTGGCGGCCCTTGATCACGCGCCACGACAGCCAGAGGAACAAAACCGCGATCAGAACGGCGTAGATGGGCGTGACGGACAACGGGCTCATGGCGCTATTCCAGCTCGACCAGCAGATCCTTGGCATCAATCTGCCCGCCTGCCGCGACATGAACTGCCTTTACTGTCGCATCCCGTTCGGCGTGCAGGCCGGTTTCCATCTTCATCGCTTCGATGGTCAGCAGCAGGTCGCCTTGTTTGACCTTCTGGCCTGCTTCGACGGCGACGGTGGCGACAACACCGGGCATGGGGGCGCCGATGTGGCCGTCGTTGCCGGGGTCGGCCTTGGCGCGCGCCTCGACCGCGCTGGTCACGCGCCGGTCTGCGACGCGCACGGTGCGGGGCTGACCGTTGAGTTCGAAGAACACCCGACGCTCACCCAGGTCGTTGGTCTCTCCGATGGCCTGGCAACGGATTTCAAGGGTCACCCCGGGGTCGATTTCGGCCGAGATTTCCTGCCCCTGTTCCATGCCATAGAAGAACACAGGTGTCGGCAGGCTGCGTACCGGGCCATAGGTGGCGTGGCGCGCCATATAGTCGGTGAACACCTTGGGATACATCAGGTATCCGTTCAGATCCTCGTCGTCGATCTCTTCTCCGACTTCCTTGGCAAGCGCGGTGCGTTCCGCGTCAAGATCGGCGTCTTTCAACAGCGATCCGGGCCGCACTGTGATCGGTTTTTCGTCCTTCAGAACTTTCTTGACGATCGCGGGCGGGAAGCCGCCGGGGGCCTGGCCAACTTGCCCGCGCATCAGGGTTATGACACTGTCGGGGAAGGAAAATTCGGTTTCGGGCTTCAGCAGATCTTCGCAGGTCACGCCTTGGGTGACCAACATCAGCGCCAGATCGCCGACAGTTTTCGCAATCGGCGTCACCTTGATCACATCGCCGAACAGTTGGTTCACGTCGGCGTAAGCCTCGGCCACTTCGTGCCAGCGATCTTCCAGCCCCATCGAGCGCGCCTGCGCCTTGAGGTTGGTGAACTGCCCGCCCGGCATTTCGTGCAGGTAAACCTCGGAACTGGGTGATTGCATGCCGGATTCGAACGCGGCGTAGTGATTGCGCACATCCTCCCAATAGTTCGAGATGCGGCGCACAGCGCTGGCGTCCATGTCGGTGGCCCGGTCCGAGTGTTTCAGCGCTTCGACCACGGTGCCGAACGTCGCCTGAGAGGTGTTCCCCGACAGGGCATCCATTGCCACATCGGCGGCATCCAGACCAACCTCGGCCGCGGCCAGGATCGAGGCGCATGCGATCCCGGCGGTGTCGTGGGTGTGAAGGTGGATCGGAAGGCCGACTTCGCCTTTCAATGTCTTCACCAACGCACGCGCGGCGTCCGGTTTGACCAGCCCGCCCATGTCCTTGATGCACAGGATGTGGGAACCTGCGGCCTCCAATTCCTTTGCCATATCAACGTAGTACTTCATATCGTACTTGGATCGCGCCGGATCCATGACATCGCCGGTATAGCAGATCGCGCCTTCCAGAATGCGGCTCGTTTCCAGCACAGCGTCCATCGACACGCGCATGTTTTCGACCCAGTTCAGCGGGTCGAACACGCGGAACAGGTCGATGCCGGTATCGGCGGCCTGACGCACGAAGGACTGCACCACATTGTCCGGATAGTTGGTATAGCCAACCCCGTTGGAGCCGCGCAGCAACATCTGCGTCAGGTGGTTCGGCATGGCGCGGCGCAGGTCGCGCAGGCGTTGCCAGGGGCATTCCTGCAAGAAGCGATAGGCCACATCAAAGGTCGCGCCGCCCCAGCATTCGACCGAGAACAACCCAGGCAGGTCAGACGCATAATTGGGCGCGATATTGATCATATCGATCGACCGCATTCGCGTTGCCAGCAGCGACTGGTGGCTGTCACGCATGGTCGTATCGGTCAGAAGCAATTGTTTTTGCTTCGACATCCACCTGGCCACGGCCTCTGGGCCTTTGCCATCCAGCATCTGTTTCAGCCCCTTGGGCGCATCACAGGCGGGCGGTGCCTTTGGCTGACGCAGATCGGACGGCGGGCGCGGACGGCCCGCAACCTCTGGATGGCCGTTCACGGTGATGTCGGCGATGTAGGTCAGGATCTTCGTCGCCCGGTCACGGCGGGGCGCGAAATCGAACAGCTCGGGCGTCTGGTCGATGAACTTGGTGTGGTATTCGTAGTTGAGGAACGTCGGATGCTTCAGCAGGTTCTCGACAAAGGCAATGTTGGTGCTGACGCCCCGGATGCGGAATTCGCGCAGCGCGCGGTCGATCCGGGCAATCGCGGCCTCGGGCGTCGGGGCCCATGCGGTGACCTTTTCCAGCAGCGAATCGTAGTACCGGGTGATCACCGCGCCGGAATACGCCGTGCCGCCATCCAGCCGGATGCCCATACCGGTTGCACTGCGGTAGGTGCTGATGCGGCCATAGTCAGGGATGAAATTGTTGGTTGGGTCCTCGGTGGTGATCCGGCACTGGATCGCGTGGCCATCCAGTTTGACGTCATACTGGCTGGCGGTGCCGGTCGCCTCGACAAGGCTCTTGCCCTCAGCCGTCAGGATCTGGGCGCGCACGATGTCGATCCCAGTCACTTCTTCGGTCACGGTGTGTTCGACCTGCACGCGGGGGTTCACTTCGATGAAATAAAACTCTCCCGTTTCCATATCCATCAGGAATTCGATGGTCCCGGCGCAGTGGTATCCCACATGCTCGGCAATTTTCTTGCCAAGGTTGCAGAGTTTTTCGCGTTGTGCACCAGACAGATAGGGGGCTGGCGCGCGCTCAACCACCTTCTGATTGCGCCGCTGGACCGAGCAATCACGCTCCCACAGATGATAGATCGCGCCGTGCTTGTCGCCGATGATCTGAACCTCGACGTGGCGCGCCTTCAGGATCATTTTTTCGAGGTAGCCTTCGCCGTTCCCGAACGCGGCTTCAGCCTCGCGCCGGCCTTCGCGAATTTTCTCTTCCAGCTCATCGGGCCCTTCGATGGGGCGCATGCCGCGCCCGCCGCCGCCCCAGCTTGCCTTCAGCATCAGCGGGTAACCGATCTCATCCGCCTCTTTGGCGATGGCGGTCATGTCATCGCCCAGAACTGCGGTTGCCGGGATCACCGGCACGCCCGCCTTGATGGCGACCTGCCGGGCGCTGGCCTTGTCGCCAAGCGCGCGCATGATGTCGGAAGAGGGGCCGATAAAAGTCATGCCCGCCGCTGTCACGGCGTCAACGAATTCGGGGTTTTCGCTCAGCAGGCCATAACCGGGGTGTACCGCGTCCGCGCCGCAGGCCTTGGCAACGCGAATGATTTCTTCGATCGACAGATAGGCAGCAACCGGTCCCAGGCCCTCGCCAATGCGATATGCCTCATCCGCCTTGAAACGATGCAGGCACAGTTTGTCTTCTTCGGCATAGACGGCGACCGTTCGCTTGCCCAATTCATTGGCGGCGCGCATCACACGGATGGCGATCTCGCCACGGTTTGCGATTAGGATTTTCTTGAATTCGGCCACGACAGGTTCTCCGGTACTGTGCAGGTGCAGCATTGCTTTAGTGGGTTGGGGGCAGGTGGTAAACCTTATTGGTTGCAAGCGGCTAACCTGTTGCCCGGGTGCCAACTATCGCGTCGTTGATTGTCTTTTCGCCAAAAATACTCCGGGGAGGTCTGGAGGGGCAGGCCCCTCCAGCCACCGCCCACGGCAATGACCCGGCGGATCTTACATCCGGCGGCCCGGCCTGTCGGTTTTCATACCGGCAAGCGGTCCCTCGCCTGCGTGGGGCGGGAAATCCCCAACTGACCCATGTCGGCGATCAGCTGTTCGCGCAGGATATGCACCACATGCGTGGCGCCCCTGGCCCCGAAGGCGGCCAGACCATAGTGGAACGCCTTGCCCAGCATCACAAAGTCCGCCCCCAGCGCGATGGCGCGCAGGATGTCGGTGCCGGATCGGGCGCCGCTGTCAAAGATCACTGGCAGGCCGGTGGCGGTGCGGACTTCGGGCAGAAGATCCAGACTGGCGCGGGCGGCGGCAAACTGGCGCCCGGCATGGTTCGAGACCCAGACCGCATCCACCCCGGCCTGTTCACAGGCGCTTGCGTCATCGGCGCTGGTCACACCCTTGACCACCAGCTTGCCGTCCCATTCAGTGCGCACCGCGTCCAGATAATCCCAGTCCGGTGCGGTCCTCAGCAGATAGCCGATATGCGCTGTCGAGGGCAGGTTGGCATCAACCCTTGCGTATTTTTCGAGGGTTGCCAATCTCGGGATGCCGTAGGTGGCCATAGCCAGTGCCCAGGCCGGGCGCATCGCAACCTGGGCCAGGACGCGCGGGTTGATCCGCATCGGGTTCGACAGGCGGGCGCGGCGCTGGCGTTCCCGGCGGCTGGCGACAGGGACATCGACGGTCAGGATCAAGGTGTGGAAACCGCTGTCCTTGGCGCGCTTCAGCAGGTCGCGCCGGATGTCCCCGTCACCCGGCGGATAGAGCTGGAACCAGCCCTGGTTGCCAATATGCGGCGCCAGGTCTTCGGGCGTGCGGGTTGCTACGGTGGACAGGCAATAGGGGATGCCGCTTTCGTCCGCCAACTGTGCGAGGATCGGTTCCGCGTCGCGCCAGATCAGGCCCGACATGCCCACGGGGGCGATCCCGAACGGCAGCGCCTGATCGCGCCCCATCAGCCGGGTGGTCAGATCCGGCGTAACCTCGCCCCCGAATATCGCGGTGTTCAATGTCACCGCATCCAGCGCCGCCGTGTTCCGGTGCGCGGTGCCTTCATCACCGGTGGCGCTGTCCAGATACTCCCACGCGAAATGCGGCAGGCGTCGGCGGGCCCGTGCGCGCAGATCGGCGACTTCGGGGTAGAGCAGGTCAAGGTCCATGGGCGTCTATTGCCCCGCGTTCGCAGCGGGATCAATGGGAACCTGCCTGATGGTCCGGTGTTCCGGTGGATGTGGCGTGAAGCGGACTTTGGCACCGTTTACTTCTTCGCCCGGAATCAAGCCCGCAAGGGCGCCGGGCGATCGCCTGACCGTCCCGCGGGCAGGCGAATTCGATAGGATGCGAAACCTTCGTAGTTTGGAGTTATCGCTGAGACATAAATTGCCACGCGCGATTGTAGCATCGCCTACCCCCGGTCAGGCGCTCGCCCGGCTCGGCGTTTGATTGCTAACATCCCCTTTGGGCCATCCGCACGCATGGCGCGCTTCTGTTAACTTTCTCGAACAAACAATGAACACACTGGCCTTTCAATCCTGCACCGATTAGGGTGCGCGCCATGAACGACCTTTCCGAAGATGACGCCTTCGAGGCCGCCGCCGCGCCCAGCCTGTCGCAACAGGCGATGGCCGCGCGGGGCGGGTCGCGCAGCACCGGATATCTGGATGACCTGAACCCCGCGCAGCGCGAAGCGGTTGAGGCGCTGGACGGCCCCGTGCTGATGCTGGCGGGCGCCGGGACCGGCAAGACCAAGGCGCTGATGGCGCGGATTGCCCATCTGATCGCTGAAAAACGCGCAATGCCTTTCCAGATATTGGCCGTAACTTTCACGAACAAAGCCGCGCGTGAGATGAAGGTTCGGCTGGAGAAGACGCCGTTTGACGTGCGCGAACCCATCAGGTGGATGGGCACATTCCATTCGTTGTCTGCAAAAATTCTGCGAAAACATGCGGAGTTGATCGGAAACTACCAAGAGCTAGATCTGTCTCACGACAACACAAGCGACGATGTGATCGACGAGCAGGATGCATACGATCTGGGCCCTGTTCCAAAACCGAATATTGGAACCAGTGCGGAGCGACAAAAAACTGGTTATGGCAACAACCTAAAGCCCAACTTTACGATTCTGGATACCGACGATCAGCTTCGCCTGCTTAAGCAACTGATCGTCGCTGCCAATATCGACGACAAGCGCTGGCCACCACGAATGCTCGCTCACATTATAGAGGGTTGGAAAAACCGCGCTTTGACGCCGGACAAAGTGCCGGAGAGCGAGGCTGGTGTTTTCGACAACAAAGGCATCGCTCTCTACAAAGCGTATCAGCAACGTCTACTTACCCTCAACGCCGTGGATTTCGGCGACCTGCTGCTGCATGTCGTGACGATATTCCAGACCCACCCCGACATCCTCGACAAATACCGCAACTGGTTCCGCTATATCCTTGTCGATGAATATCAGGACACCAACGTTGCCCAATACCTCTGGCTGCGCCTGCTGGCGGGCGGGCACAAGAATATCTGCTGTGTCGGCGATGATGATCAGTCGATCTATGGCTGGCGCGGGGCTGAGGTCGGCAACATCCTGAGGTTCGAGAAGGACTTTGAAGGTGCCAAGGTCGTGCGGCTGGAACAGAACTATCGCTCCACCCCCCACATCCTTGCCGCCGCCGCTGGGGTCATCGACGCCAACAAGGGGCGGCTGGGCAAGACGCTCTGGACCGAGGCGGAGGAGGGCGAAAAGCTCCGCCTGATCGGCCATTGGGATGGTGAGGAAGAGGCGCGCTGGATCGGGGAGGAGGTTGAGGCGATGCAGTCCGGCACCCGCGGCATGGCCCCGAAATCCTTGGACCACATGGCGATCCTGGTCCGCGCCTCTCACCAGATGCGCGCATTTGAGGATCGGTTCCTGACCATCGGCCTGCCTTACCGCGTGATCGGCGGCCCGCGTTTTTATGAGCGCATGGAAATCCGCGACGCCATGGCCTATTTCCGCGTCGCCGTCAGCCCCGACGACGATCTGGCGTTCGAGCGGATTGTGAACACCCCGAAACGCGGGCTGGGCGACAAGGCTATGAAGGACATGCAAACCGCCGCTCGGACAAATGGCATAAGCATGCTCGAAGGCGCGCGATTGGCAGTTGCGTCAGGAGCAATCAAGGCCAAGGGTGCCAAGGCGTTGACAGGATTGCTGGACGAGTTTGCGCGCTGGCACCGTGTCGCGCTTGATCCAAACCATAGCCACGTCGAGTTAGCCGAAGTAATCCTCGAAGATAGCGGCTACATCCGTTCGTTTTTTCGACCGCAAACTGAAGAAGAAATCGAGCGTGGCGATGCACTTGTGCATAAAGATGTCGAAGCCCCCGGTCGCCTCGAAAACCTCAAGGAACTCGTGAAAGCGCTGGAGCAGTTCGAGAACTTGCAAGGATTCCTCGAACACGTCAGCTTGATCATGGACAACGAAACCGATGAGGGGGCCGAGAAGGTTTCCATCATGACGCTGCATGCCGCCAAGGGCCTGGAATTCCCCGCCGTTTTCCTGCCGGGGTGGGAGGATGGTCTGTTCCCGTCCCAGCGCTCGATGGACGAAAGCGGGTTGAAGGGCCTCGAAGAAGAACGCCGCTTGGCCTATGTCGGCATCACCCGCGCGGAAGAGGTCTGCACGATATCCTTCGCCGCAAACCGCCGTGTTTACGGTCAGTGGCAATCCGCACTGCCCAGCCGGTTCATCGACGAATTGCCCGCTGACCATGTCGAAGTTCTGACCCCCTCGGGGTTGCAGGGCGGGATGTATGGCGCGGCGGGCATGGCCCCGGCTGGCGAAAGTGGCATTGCCGAACGTGTGGCGCAAGCAGACGGGTACAACTCGCCCGGATGGAAGCGCCTGCAGGCCCGCAGCCAGGCCCGCGGGATGAGCCAGCCGCGCGAAGCCTCCAACATCGTTATTGATGCCAGCGCGACCTCGTCCTTTCTGGAAGGCGACCGGGTGTTTCACACCAAATTCGGCTATGGCACGGTGTTTGGGATCGAAGGCGACAAACTGGACATCCGCTTTGACAAGGCGGGCGAAAAGAAGGTTGTCGCAAAATTCGTCGTGGCCGCCGAAAAGGCCGGGGATGTGCCGTTCTGAACGGCAGGCCCGATCCGGGTTATCGGTTTTTTTACCAACGCGCGCCTAGGGTTGGCCCAGGCAATGACCAAAGGCGCGCCTGGCGTGAATACCACAACGTGAAAATCCTGATTTGCGAAGATGATGCCGGGCTGCGCGCCCTCTGGACCGAAGTTTTCGGTCAGGCCGGGCATGACGTAGTGGCGGTCGCGGATTCGCAGGGCGCGCGCAAGACGCTGATGATGACCCGGTATGATGTCATGATTCTGGATCTCTACCTTGGCGATGATACCGGGCTGTCGGTGGCAACGCTGGCCGCCTATGCCAATCCCGAATGCAAGATTGTTATCACCACAGGCTCGACCGTGTTTCCATCGGGTGAATTATTCGCCATGGCCCCGTCGGTGGCCGCCGTTTTGCGCAAACCGGTCAGCAATCAGGAACTGTTGGCCGTGGCCGAACACGGGCTGAAGGCCGCGTCCTGAAGACACCCGTGCCGGTGCGCGAAGTTGTGCCAATCAGCGGCGTCGACCGCCGCCGACTCGCACTTCGGATTATCCCGCGCCGGATCGACCGGCCAGGGTGATCGCGGTCAGATGCCGTCAGATGCGGTCAGACAATCGTTGCTTCCGTGGCGGCGCGCAATTCGTCCTCGCTGACGCCGTCGGCGGTCTCGACGATTTTCAGCCCGCCTTCGACCACGTCCAGCACGCCCAGGTTGGTGATGATCCGATCAACCACGGATTTCCCGGTCAACGGCAGGGTACATTCCTTCAGCAGCTTGGAATCGCCATGCTTTGAGGTGTGGTCCATCACCACGATTACGCGCCCGACACCTGCGACCAGATCCATCGCCCCGCCCATGCCCTTGACCAGCTTGCCGGGGATCATCCAGTTGGCGAGGTCGCCATTCTCGGCAACCTCCATCGCGCCCAGGATCGCGGCGGCAATCTTGCCGCCCCGGATCATCCCGAAGGACTGCGCAGAATCGAAATAGGCCGTGCGGCTAAGCTCGGTAATCGTCTGCTTGCCCGCGTTGATCAGGTCGGGGTCTTCTTCCCCTTCAAACGGAAACGGTCCCATGCCCAGCATGCCGTTTTCCGATTGCAGGGTGATATCCTTGTCGCCGACATAGTTCGCCACAAGCGTCGGAATGCCGATACCGAGGTTCACGTACCAGCCGTCCTGCAACTCTTCAGCCGCGCGCGCGGCCATCTGGTTGCGATCCCATCCTTTGGTGTCACCGGCCATTATGCGTCCTCCCGCTGGCGCACAGTGCGCTGTTCGATGCGTTTTTCATGCGTCCCCTGAACCAGCCGGTGGACATAGATGCCGGGCAGGTGGATGCAATCGGGATCGAGCGATCCTTTCGGCACAATCTCTTCAACCTCGGCCACGCAGACCTTGCCGCACATCGCTGCGGGCGGGTTGAAGTTGCGGGCGGTTTTGCGGAACACCAGGTTGCCGGTTTCGTCCGCTTTCCATGCCTTCACGATGGACAGATCCGCGACGATGCCGCGTTCCATGATGTAGGTCTCACCATCGAAATCCTTGTGGTCCTTGCCTTCGGCAATCACCGTGCCAACGCCGGTCTTGGTATAAAATCCGGGGATTCCGCAGCCACCGGCGCGCATCCGCTCGGCCAGGGTGCCCTGGGGATTGAACTCCAACTCAAGCTCTCCGCTTAGGTATTGGCGCATGAATTCGGCGTTCTCGCCCACGTAGGAGGAGATCATTTTTTTCACCTGCCGTGTCTGCAACAGGATGCCGATCCCGAAGTCATCGACGCCCGCGTTATTGGACGCGAATGTCATGTCCTTGGTGCCCGCATCGCGAATTGCGGCCAGCAGAAGTTCCGGGATACCGCACAGGCCAAAGCCGCCGGCGGCAACAAGCATGCCATCATGCAGCAGGCCATCAAGCGCCTCTGCGGCGGAATCATAGACTTTTTTCATCGGCGAAACCTCGTGCTGGAACGGTGGCCTTTCGTGCCGAGTGGGGGGGCGAAAGTCAATGGCGTTGCAAGCGGTTGCAAAACCGGATGCCGGGCCTGTCCGGGCCGAGTTTGCATGGCGGCGAACGACTCGGTGGTGGACGATGCGCCTTGTGGGGCATAGCCTGATCCGGTCACGCGAATCCGGGGGATCAGTTGAGCGAACCGACCAAAGCCTATCAGGTGCTGGCGCGTAAATATCGCCCGGCGACATTCGCCGACCTGCGCGGGCAGGATGCGATGGTGCGCACCCTGAAGAACGCGTTTGCGGCGGACCGGATCGCGCAGGCCTTCATCCTGACCGGCATTCGCGGCACCGGCAAAACCACCACCGCGCGGATCGTTGCCAAAGGGCTGAACTGTGTCGGCAAAGACGGGCAGGGCGGCCCCACGACCGAACCTTGCGGCGAATGTGAGCCCTGCGTCGCGATCGCCGAAGGCCGCCACGTCGACGTGTTGGAAATGGACGCCGCCAGCCGCACCGGCGTGGATGACATCCGCGAAATTATCGATTCGGTGCATTACCGCGCGGCCAGCGCGCGCTATAAGATCTACATCATCGACGAAGTTCACATGCTGTCGAAAAACGCCTTCAACGCGCTGTTGAAGACGCTGGAAGAACCGCCCGAACACGTCAAATTCATCTTCGCCACCACCGAAATCCGCAAAGTTCCCGTTACCGTCCTCAGCCGCTGCCAGCGATTTGATCTGCGCCGGATCGAGCCTGAGGTGATGATCGACCACCTCAAATTCATCGCCGGGAAGGAAAACGCCGAGATTGCCGAGGATGCCCTCGCCCTGATCACGCGGGCCGCCGAAGGGTCCGCCCGTGACGCGATGAGCTTGCTGGATCAGGCCATCGCCCATGGGGCCGGTGAAACCACCGCTGATCAGGTTCGCGCGATGCTGGGGCTGGCGGATCGGGGCCGCGTGATGGACCTGTTCGATCTGATCCTGCGCGGCGAAGCTGCGGGCGCGCTGGTGGAACTGGGTGCGCAATACGCCGACGGCGCCGATCCGATGGCGGTGCTGCGCGATCTGGCCGAGGTGACCCATTGGGTCAGCGTTATCAAGATCACGCCCGCCGCCGCCGACGACCCCACCGTCGGCCCGGATGAACGCAACCGCGGCCAGGAAATGGCCGCCCGCCTGCCGATGCGGGTGCTGACCCGGATGTGGCAGATGCTGTTGAAAGCACTGGAAGAGGTTGCGCAGGCCCCGAACCCGATGATGGCCGCCGAAATGGCCGTGATCCGCCTGACCCATGTGGCCGATCTGCCCACACCGGGGGAGTTGATGAAGGCGCTGGGCGATGCCCCCCCCGGCAGTGCCGCGCCCGCCCCCGCTGCCCCCTCTGGCGGGTCGCCGGGGGCGCAGGCCGTTGCACAGGCGCAGGTGCGCGCCGTCGCCAATCCGCCACGCCAGACCGGTTCGGCCCTGCCAGCGACCGATGCCGATCCGGACATCGCGCTCGCCCGCTATCCTACTTGGCAAAACGTGCTCAACCTCGTGGCCGCAAATCGAGACAAGGTTCTTGAAATCGACGTTCAGGATCACGTTCGCTTAGTCAGCTATTCGCCAGGGCGTATCGAATTCGAGCCAGCCAACAACGCACCGCAAAACCTCGCCGCCCGCCTCGGGTCCGCCCTTGGCCGCTGGACCGGCGTGCGCTGGGCCGTCAGCGTTACCGGCAGCGGCGGCGCGCCCACAATTGGCGAATTGCGCGACGCCGAGGAGGCTGAGGCACGCGCTGAGGCCGCCGAAAATCCGCTGGTCAAAGCAGTGTTCGACGCTTTCCCAAGCGCGAAGATCACCGACATCCGAACGCCGGAAGCCATCGCGGCAGAGGCTGAGGCCGAGGCCCTGCCAGAGGTAGAAGACGAATGGGATCCCTTCGACGACGGCTGAAATGTAACGCATCTCAGCCGGGCGCGAAGAAGCGAGACTTCGAAGAAGTCTGGCAGGGTCGCATTTCATGCCAATTGCATTGCGCCCTTCGGGCCTGTCACATGCACACAGACGTTGACTCAGGTTCCAAACCGCGCCCCCCGCACTTGCCCCCGCACCCCTCGCCGCATATCTGTCCAACATCACCGCAACCAAACGGAGCACTCCCTCATGCTAAAAGGTCTCGGCGCGCTGGGCGACATGGGCAAGATGATGAAGGCCGCGCAGGAAATGCAGGGCAAGATGGCCGAGATGCAGGAGGCGCTGGACCAGGTGAAGGTCACCGGCGAATCCGGCGCCGGGCTGGTCAAGGCGACCGCCACTGCCAAGGGGGAATTGACCGCGCTGGAAATCGACCCGTCGATCTTCGTGCCAAGCGAAAAAGAGGTCGCCGAGGATCTGATCCTGGCGGCGATCAAGGATGCGCAGTTGAAAGCGCAGGAAAAACACGCCGAGGAAATGGGCAAGCTGACCGAAGGCATGGGCCTGCCTGCGGGCATGAACCTGCCGTTCTAGGTGATGGCCGATACCAGCCGCTTCTGGAGCCTTCTTTCAGGCCCGTATTCACGCCAGAAGATCGGTGATGAGGCGTCCTATCGCAGAAAACTGGCCGAAACACAGGCGCATTTCCGCCCCGATATGAATGTGCGCGAAATCGGCTGCGGCACCGGCAGCACAGCGGTGATCCACGCACCCCACGTCGCCAGTTACGAGGCTGTGGATTTTTCGGCCAAGATGCTGGACATCGCGCGCCAGCGGGTCGCCGATGCCGCAGTGACCAACGTCACCCTCACGAAGGCAGCGCTGGAAGATCTGGATGCCAAGGGCAATTTCGACGCCGTCCTGACGCTCAGCCTGCTGCATCTTCTGAAAGATCGCGACGCCGGTATTGCTCATATTGCGAAGATGCTGAAACCTGGCGGTCTGTTCGTGTCCAGCACGGTGTGTATAGGGGGGCGCCACGGCTGGATAAAAGTTCTTGGCCCGATTCCGCGCGCGCTGGGCCTGTTCCCGATCCTGAAACATTTCACCCGCGAAGATCTGGAATCCTCGATCATCAGCGGCGGGTTCTCGATCATCGACAGCTGGCAACCAGAGGGGGGCGATTCTGTCTTCATCATCGCCCGGAAATCGCAATGAGCAACGCCAACGCAGATATCGAGGCCCTGATCGACCTGATGGCGCGGCTGCCGGGGCTTGGCCCGCGCTCGGCCCGCCGCGCCGTATTGCATATGATCAAAAAACGCGCCCTGCTGATGATGCCGCTGGCCGATGTGCTGCAAACCGTCGCCGCCACCGCACGCGAATGCTTGACCTGCGGCAACATCGCCGGGTCCGATACCTGCGATATCTGCGCATCCGAAAAGCGCGCCACGGGCGAGATCTGCGTTGTCGAAGATGTTGCCGACCTATGGGCGATGGAACGCACAGCCGTCTTCAAGGGCCGCTATCACGTGCTTGGCGGAACCCTCAGCGCGCTGGACGCGGTCGGTCCCGAAGACCTTGGCATTCCACGCCTGATCGCCCGCGTCGCGGCCGAGAATATCTCCGAGGTCATCCTCGCCGTTGGCGCCACCGTCGATGGCCAGACCACAGCGCATTACATTTCAGGAGAGCTTGAGGGTCGCTGCGCCGTCACCTCGCTCGCACAAGGCGTCCCGATTGGCGGAGAATTGGATTACCTCGACGACGGCACCATCACCGCCGCATTGAAGGCCCGCAAATCCTTCTGACCCCCGGCCATCATTGACCCAAAAATATCCCCGCCGGAGGCATCTTTCTTTTCCAGCGCCTCAGCCCGCGAAGGTTTCGCAACTGTCGACGTCATAGGCGATCCCCGGCGTCCAACCCAGCGCGACCTGCTGACCGGCGCGCTGCAAAATCACGAAGTCCCAGCCCTCGGCACTCAGGTGTGCGCTGTAAATCGTATCGCCCGGGCGGATTGTGCCGATGGACATTGTTTGCGTGTTGCGCCCCGCGAACAACGCTACCTCGGGGCCGCGCCAGCCGATGCAGGCGCTTTCGGTGTCATCGCGGATCGGCAGATCATGCAGCTGCATACGCTGCGCCAGCAGGGGCACATCCAGCTGTCGCCGGTCGGTGCTCACATTGCAGCGGCTGGCGGCCTCGGCAGATTTGATGCGGTCGACGAATTGTTTGGCCCGCGCGCTAAGCGCCGGGGATTTGGTCGTGCAATCGGCGTTGTTGAATACCGTTTTGCCAAGCGTCGACCCAAAGCAATATCCGGCCTGATCGAATACCTGATTGCGCGTCAGCCACAACTCGTCACAAATCGTTCCGGCTGTGGCCGGGGCGGACAGGATTGTCAGGATGAAGATCAGCGCACGCATGGACCACAGCCTAGCCGAGTTTCCCTGCGCGCGCCAAGCCTGATCAGTCGCGCGGATCGTCGCTGTTGTCTTCTTCATCATCGGCGTCATCCGATCCGTCAAATGTGAACAGGCTGTCTGCGTCGGGCAGGGCGGCCTCTTTTTCTTCGCCTTCATCGGATTCGGTCAGCGTGAATGTCTCCAGCCCCGAAATCGCGGTCGGAATCTTGGCCTCGGCGTCGCCGCCCAGCGATTGCTCGGTGCTGACCAGCTTGCGCCGCTCATCATCCGACATCACACTGCCTTCCCGCGCCTTCTTGGCGTTGGCTTTCTGCACGGCAGCATCCAGTTCGGACTGTTTGCACAGGCCAAGCGCGACCGGGTCGATCGGCTGGATGTTGGCAATGTTCCAATGGGTGCGTTCGCGCAAGGACTGGATCGTCGGCTTGGTGGTGCCCACCAGCTTGGAGATCTGCGCGTCCGACAATTCGGGGTGAAACTTGACCAGCCACAGGATCGACGCCGGGCGGTCCTGACGCTTGGACAACGGGGTGTAACGCGGCCCGCGGCGCTTTTCTTCGCCCACTGAGGCGGGGTTGAACTTCAGCGTCAGCTTGTGCAGCGGATCGGCTTCGGCCTTGTCAATCTCTTCCTGGGTCAGCTGGTTGTTGGCGATCGGGTCGAACCCTTTTACCCCGGCTGCAACGTCACCATCGGCGATGCCCTGCACTTCCAATTCGTGCAGCTCGCAAAAGTCGGCGACCTGCTTGAAGGTCATCGTGGTGTTGTCGACCAGCCAGACGGCGGTGGCCTTGGCCATCAGGGGGGTGTTCATCGCGGGCTCCTTCACACAACTTCTCTGCGCCGGGAATTCGGCTGGTCCGGGGTGGACCGCATCCTCATAATTTCGGAGGTTGGCCGGTATATAGGCGCGGCGACGCCGAAGGGGAAGAGCAAATGCGAGCACTCATTCTGGTTCTGTTGTGGCCGTTCGCGGCCCTGGCCGAGGGCGAACAGGCCGGCGAATTCGACTATTACGTGCTGTCGCTGTCGTGGTCACCGACCTGGTGCGCACTGGAAGGCGATGCGCGCGGGTCACCGCAATGTGACGATGACGCGGGGTTTGGCTGGGTGCTGCACGGTCTTTGGCCGCAATACGAACGCGGCTGGCCCAGCAATTGCCGCACCCGCGCACGCGATCCGTCCCGCCGCGATACAGCAGCGATGGCCGATATCATGGGGTCGGGCGGTTCGGCCTGGCATCAGTGGAAGAAACACGGGCGCTGTTCGGGCCTGTCGTCAGAAGACTTTTTTGCCCTTTCGCGCGAGGCCTACGCCGGTGTGACCCGCCCCGAGGTTTTTCGCCAACTGGACCGTGGCATCAAACTGCCCGCCGGCGTGGTTGAACAGGCGTTTCTTGAGGAAAACGAGGCTTTGGTGGCCGATGGGATCACCATCACCTGCAAGGCGGGCCGCATTGAGGAGGTGCGCATCTGCCTGACGCGTGCGCTGGAGCCCAGACCCTGCGGCGCGGACGTGCTGCGCGATTGCAGGTTGAGCGGCGCTTTGTTTGAATCAATGCCACGGGCCCTAAAAGGGCCTGAACCCTAACCGTTTTTTTAGGCCGCAGGTTTTTTCTTGGCAGCCGCCTTTTTCTTCGGGGCCGTCTTTTTCTTGCGAACGCCTTTTTTCGCGGCCCGTTCGGCCAGAAGTTCCACGGCTTGTTCCATCGTCACGGCTTCTGGCGCAGTTTCTTTCGGGATCGTGGCGTTGATCTTTTCCCACTTCACGTAAGGCCCGTATTTGCCTTCCATCACGCTGACCGGGCCGCCATCGGGGTGGTCGCCCAATTCGTGCAGCGTCTTGGCCCCACGCGCCCCGCGGCTGGCCACTTTTTCGGCCAGCAGTTGCACGGCGCGGTTCATGCCGACGGTAAACACCTCTTCGATGCTTTCCAGGTTCGCGTTGGTCCCCCCCCGGAACGAGGTGCTTTCGGCGTGTTTCAGATACGGGCCATAGCGCCCGATATTGGACCAGACCATCACCCCGTCTTCCGGGTGCGGGCCAATCTCGCGCGGCAGTGACAACAGGCGCACGGCCTGTTCCAGCGTCACCTCTTCGGCGGGCCATTGTTCGGGGATCGACTGGCGCGGCGGCTTCTTGTTCTCTTCCGTCACGGGACCGCGCTGGGCGTAGGGGCCAAAGCGGCCCTTGAAGATGCGGATCTCGTCGCCCGCATCTTCACCCAGCAGCTTGCCATCTGGCGGGATCGCGCTGGCCTCGGCCTCCGGGTCGGGCGGGCCGAAGGGGCGGGTATAGCGGCATTCGGGATAGTTGGAGCAGCCGATGAATGCCCCGCCCGAACGTGCGGTGCGCATCGACAGCCGCCCTGCGCCACAATGCGGGCACAGGCGCGGGTCGCCGCCGTCTTCGGTTGGGGGGAACAGATGCGGTTCCAGCACATCGTTAATTTTTTCAAGGACTTCGGTGATCCGCAGCTCTGAAGTTTCGGCAATCGCCGCGGAAAAATCGCGCCAGAACTTGCCCAGCACATCGGTCCATTCCCGGTCGCCGCTGGTGATGTCATCCAGTTCCTCTTCCAGATGGGCAGTAAACTCATACCCCACATAGCGGCGGAAATAGTTTTCGAGGAACGCGATCACCAGCCGCCCCTTGTCTTCGGGGAACAGGCGACCCTTGTCCTTGCGGACATATTCACGATCCTGGATCGTCGTGACGATGCTGGCATAGGTCGAGGGGCGACCGATCCCCAATTCTTCCATGCGCTTGACCAGCGTCGCCTCGGTATAGCGCGGCGGCGGCTGGGTGTGGTGCTGGCTGCCCAACACCGCGCCATTTTCGGACAGAACGGCGGAAGCCGAGCGCATCATCGCACCATTGGCCGCATCCTCGATCAGGTTATCGCTGCCCTTGTCGAAATCACCCGACAGACCACCGGCGGCCAGTTTGGCGGCTTCGCCTTGATGGACCTGCGGCAACCTGCGGCTGTCGTCATCCTCGGGCGCTTCATCGCGGCCTTCTTCGTAAACTTTGAGGAACCCGTCAAAGATCATCACCTGACCCGTGGCGCGCAGCATCACCTGGCCATCGTCGCTGGCCACGTCGACGGTGGTGCGTTCCAGCCGGGCCGCGGCCATCTGGCTGGCAATCGTGCGCTTCCAGATCAGATCATAGAGCTTCCTCTGATCCGCATCGGCGATCCGTGCATCCTCGGTCGATTTGGACAGCTCGGTCGGGCGAATACATTCATGCGCTTCCTGCGCGTTCTTGGCCTTGTTCTTATACATCCGCGGAGAGCCGGGCACATAATCCGCGCCATAGCGATCCTTGATCGCATCGCGCGCTGCCATCACCGCTTCGGGCGCCATGTCGATGCCGTCGGTCCGCATATAGGTGATCAGCCCGGCCTCATAGAGGCGCTGGGCGACGCTCATCGTTTGGCGGGCGCCAAAGCCGAATTTGCGGCTGGCTTCCTGTTGCAGGGTCGAGGTCATGAACGGCGCAGACGGGTTGCGGTTGGCAGGCTTGGCTTCGACCGAGGCGATCTTGAGCGCCCGTGAGGTGACCGCCTGAACGGCCAGTTCGGCGGCGGTGGCATCCTTAATGTCGAATTTATCGAGCTTTTTGCCGCCCAGCACCGTCAACCGTGCCTCGAACGTCTGGCCGCGCGGGGTTTCGATCATTGCGCGGACCGACCAGAATTCACGGGCGCGGAAGGCCTCGATCTCCATCTCGCGTTCGACGATCAGGCGCAAGCAAACAGATTGCACACGACCTGCGGATTTCGCGCCCGGCAGTTTGCGCCACAGCACCGGCGACAGGTTGAAGCCGACAAGGTAATCCAGTGCCCGGCGGGCCAGATAAGCCTCGACCAGTTCCATGTCGACCTGGCGCGGGTTTGCCATCGCTTCGGTCACGGCGGATTTGGTGATTGCGTTGAAAACCACGCGGCTGACCGGCGTGTCCTTCTTCAGCGCCTTTCTGCCGCGCAGGGTTTCTTCCAGGTGCCAGCTGATCGCCTCCCCCTCGCGATCGGGGTCAGTGGCGAGGATCAGTTCAGGGTCATTTTTCAGCGCGTCGGCAATCGCTTTAACGTGTTTCTTGGAATCACTGGCGACTTCCCATTTCATCGCAAAGTCGTTGTCGGTGTCGACCGAACCATCCTTGGGCGGCAGGTCACGGACGTGCCCGAAACTGGCCAGAACCGTGTAATCCTTGCCTAAATAGCTGTTGATGGTTTTCGCCTTGGCCGGGGATTCGACAACAACAACGGGCATGGGAATCCTTCCGGGGCGATCAATTCAAACGCGGCAGATGTGGGGGCGGGGCAGGGGGTTTGTCAACGCGCTGTGTTGAGAAATGGTTTCAGGCAGCGGGATTTCGACCCTTGGGTGAGTGATTTTTGCCGCGCGAAATTTTTGATCTTTACATAATTAAATTGTTATATAACATATGACGCATGAATGTATCGACACTGCCCGCCACCGACGCCGCATTCGCGGCCCTTGCCGACCCGACGCGGCGCGCAATTCTTGCCCGCCTTGCGGATGGTGAACTGGGCGTCATGGATATCGCCAGGCCGTTCAGGATGAGTCAGCCTGCGATCTCTCGCCATCTGAAAGTGCTGGAAGGTGCTGGCCTGATCGAACGGCGCATCGACGGCACACGCCGCCCCTGTCGCCTTGCGCCACAGGGGCTGGCCTCGGTCGAGGATTGGCTGGCCGGGCTGCATCGCGTGATGTCGGCGCGCTATGACCGGCTGGACCGGGTGCTGACGGAAATGGAAACTCAGACCGGGAAGGAAACCGAATGACCAAATTGACCATGCGCCTGGAAGGCGATCGCCACGTGATCGTGACCCGCCGCTTCGCCGCCCCGCCCCAAGCCGTCTATCGCGCCCATACCGAGGCGGCGTTGATCCGCCAGTGGATGCTGGGGTTCGAAGGGTGGTCGATGCCGGTCTGCGAAACGGATTCGCGCCCCGGTGGCGCGTTTCATTTCGAATGGATTGATGGCGATGGCGGCGGCTTCAAGATCACCGGTGAGTATATCGAGATGGACCCGGGCAAGCGCATTCTGCATGTCGAGCGTGTCTTTATGCCCGACCCGACACCCGACAACCGAATTGAAACGATCTTTGCCGCCGACGGGGCCGGAACGCTGCTGACCCTGCGCATGGAACTGCCTGACGCCGAAAGCCGGGCCGCGATGATTGAAACCGGCATGGAAGAGGGCATGGAGGAGAGTTACGCCAAGCTGGATGCGTTGGACGAGCTGCACGCGGGATAGGAGGGCGGCGTTTGGCTGGGGCGCCGGCCTGAAGTTGCGTGGCCGGCGGGCTCGGTTTGAGCTGGAGTGGTCATTGGCAGGCTTCTCTGCGCCCTGCTTGGGTTAGGAATGCAAACGCCAACTCCTGGCCGGATACCCCATCCGCATCCGCCTAAGCCTCATCCCGGCAAGGCGATCAACCCGCCCGCCTGGCGTTCGATCCGCCCGTCCAGTTCCAGCGTCGTTAATTCCGGCGCAATCACATGCGGCGGCAGGCCAAGGTCGCGGATCAACTGATCCTCGGCCAGTGGACTGGCGCTGAGCTGGGCGAGGATTAACGCGTCAATCGGGCCGCTTGTTCCGGGGGCCGCCGACGCAGAAGCCGCTACAGTTTCCGATGCCGAAACCGCCGTGACCGGCGTGGCCCGCGGCTTCACCGCGGGCGGTGGCGGCGCGTCGGGTGTTCCGATTGCCTCAAGCACATCATGCGCGCCGCGGATCAGCGTCGCGCCATCCCGGATCAGCATGTTGCAGCCCGACGCGCGCCCGTCGAAGGGATGACCGGGGACGGCAAAAACCTCTCTGCCCTGATCAAGCGCCAGCCCGGCGGTGATCAGACTGCCGGATTTCCCGGCTGCCTCGACCACGATCACGGCGCGGGCCAGCCCTGAAACCAGGCGGTTGCGACGCGGGAAATGGCGCGCTTGCGGCTGAAGACCCATGGGTTGTTCCGACAGGATCAATCCGCGCGTCGCAATCTGCGCGCCAAGATCGGCGTTTTCGGTCGGATAGATCACGTCCACCCCGCCCGCCATCACCGCAATGGTCCCGGTGTCCAGGGCCGCCGCATGGGCCGTCGCATCCGTGCCGCGCGCAAGGCCCGACACCACGGTGAATCCGGCCTCTCCCAGATCGCGGGCCAGCTTGCGCGTCATCCTGAGGCCGAGGCTGGACGCATTACGCGCGCCCACAATGGCAATTGTGGGGCGGCGGGCCAGTTCGGTGTCGCCCAGGGCCCAGATCAGTGGTGGCGCGTCATCCAGATCATTCAGCGCAACCGGATATCCCGCCGCCGCCTGCGCAAGCAACCGCGCGCCCGCCTTGCGGCCTTTTGCCAATTCCGCCTGCGCAACGCCTTTGGGGCAGGGCGCATAATTCTTGACGCCAGCATCCCGCGCCACATCGGCCAAAGCCTCCAGCGCTGCCGGGGCCGACCCGTGTTCATGCATCAATCGACGAAAGGTCGCCGGACCGACCCGGCGGGATCGCAAGAGCCGAAGGCGGAAGAGCATTTCTTCCTCGGAGAGGGTTGGGGTGAGGGGGGGTGGGGAAGAGTGAATTTCTTCAGCCATCCAACCTCCGGCCTCTTGCAGAAATGAACATGGAATGAGTCGGTTAATTCAATGTGAACGTAACAGATTATTCAGCATGTCGGTTAACGCGCGGCAGATTTTCTGTGGTGCTGGCGTCTTTTCGTCGAAAATATCCCCGCCGGAGGCATGAAGTTCTGAGCGCTGCGCCAAAAGAAAAGTGCCTCCGGCGGGGATATTTAAGACAAGAAGAATTAACTTTTACGTAACCAGAATCAGATTTGATGGCCGGGCGGTACAGGCGGAGGCGCCGATGACCGCACGAGGAGACGGCCCCCTGCGGTGCGGAAGTGGCGCAGGGGGTTGGCGACCGAATGCTCGTGTTAACCTGACGTCGGTAGGCGAAATGCGGACGCAACGATGAGGCGGAGACTGAGCCGGTAGATCACGGCATGTAGGAGGCCAGCTGACGCGAACAGCAGAACAGTTTCACCAAGATTGCTTAACCCGCGCACTACGATGAGGGTTAGGCCGCTAGCCGCACCGATAACAATCCCACCAGCGCAACGCGTCAGCCAACCGCCAGTTCCGAAACGCAGTCCTTGAGGCGAAAGGTAGATACCAATTGTAACGATTGCCAAGGTGGCAATCGGCGCAATCCAAAGCAACGGATTGAAATCGCGCCGGAATCCTCCGGATGCGGTGAAATCCGCGAAGTTTGGAGTTGCCGACATCGAGGTCAACGGCAAGAGCAAGACATGCAGCGCCCAGCACACTGCAATATGCCACCAACGTAGCAATCGGTGACCCTCCGGTGCGCTGTGTATCGCCCCAAACCCCCTCAAGCTGCAGATCCACCCACGGTCAGCCCGCCGATCAACAGAGTCGGCTGGCCCACGCCCACGGGCACCCATTGCCCGGCCTTGCCGCAGTTGCCCATGCCGGGATCCAGCGCCATGTCATTGCCGATGGCGCGGATGTTTTTCAGGGCCGTGGCGCCGTCGCCAATCAGGGTGGCGCCTTTGACCGGCGCGCCGAGCTTGCCGTTTTCGACGCGGTAAGCCTCGGTACAACTGAACACGAATTTGCCGCTGGTGATGTCGACCTGCCCGCCGCCGAAACCGACGGCGAATATGCCGTCTTTGACGTCGGCGACGATGTCCTCGGGCGCGGCATCTCCGCCCAGCATGTAGGTGGTGGTCATCCGGGGCATCGGGGTGTGGGCGTGGCTTTCGCGGCGTCCGTTGCCGGTGGGGTCCACGCCCATCAGCCGGGCGTTCTGGCGGTCCTGCATATAGCCGACCAGGATGCCATCTTCGATCAGGGTGTTTTTGCCCGAAGGCGTGCCTTCGTCATCGATGCTGAGGCTGCCGCGTCGGTCCGGGATTGTTCCGTCGTCCAGAACCGTCACGCCAGGGGCGGCGACGCGCTGGCCCATCAGGCCTGCGAAGGCGCTGGTTTTCTTGCGGTTGAAATCGCCTTCCAATCCGTGGCCCACAGCCTCGTGCAACAAAATGCCGGGCCAGCCGGGGCCAAGGGCGACGTCCATGACGCCTGCGGGGGCCGGGACGGCCGACAGGTTCACGATGGCGATGCGCAACGCCTCGCGCGCCACACCCTCCCAGTGGTCGCGGCCCAACAGACCGCTCAGCGGGATACGCCCACCGCCGCCGGCACTGCCGGATTCGCGCCGCCCGTCCTGATCCACGATGACCGCGACATTGACCCGCACCATCGGGCGCACATCGCGGACCAAAGTGCCTTCGGGGCGTAGAATCTCAACCTCTTGCACGCTGGCGCCGATGGTTGCCGTGACCTGCACCACGCGCGGGTCGAGGTCGCGCGCGAAGGCGTCGATTTCGCGCAGGGTTTCGACCTTGATCGGAAACGCGGCGTCCTCGACCGGGTTGAAATCGCCATAAAGCCTTACGTTCGTCGGGCGCGGGCCGGGGGCCATGACGCCGCCGCCGTCGCCCACGGCCAGGCGCACGGTGTCGACCGCGCGGGCCAACGCGCCCTCGGAAATCTCGGATGAATGGGCGTATCCGGTCGCCACGCCGCGCACCGCGCGCAGGCCGAACCCTTCCGAGGTGGTGTAGTTGGCGGTACGCAAATGACCGTCGTCGAACGACAATGTCTCGCCGCGGCGACGTTCGACAAACAATTCTCCGTCATCCGCGCCATCGGTGGCGGCGCGCAGCCGGGAAAGGGCGGCATCGCGGTCGAGCGCGGCTTCAAATGGGCGGAACGGCGTAGAATCGGTCATGCGGCGGTGCCTTTCGGGCGAAGACGTTGGTGGGGTTCGCGGCTGAATGCCGCAAGGCTGCGGGCTTGTTCCGCCCCCTCTAATATGATTTCTAACGGCCAGGAAACAACGGGGGCCCGCATCGGGCGAACCGGGCAGGGCCGGAACGGGGGAAACGCCGCGCCGGACCGGGATCAGACAGGACCACGATGATGCAGATGAAATCAATCGCAACCGGGATCATGGCAGCCTTCTTCGGTGCGGCCGCACAGGCACAGGTGGCGGACCCCACGGGGCTTGAGGTTGTGGGCAAGCCGGATCCGGATGCAACGGGCTTCCAGCCCGCCGTGACCAGCCTGATGCAGGACATCGTGTGGCTGGACAACATGGTGCACGGGATCATGGCTGCGATCACCGTATTCGTCACATTGCTTCTGATCTGGGTGATCGTGCGCTTCAACCGCCGCGCCAATCCCGAACCGGCGCGGTTTACCCACAACACCCCGATCGAGGTGACCTGGACGCTGGTTCCGGTCGTGATTCTGGTCTTTATCGGCGCATTTTCCTTGCCGGTCCTGTTCGATCAGCAGGAAATCCCCGAAGCTGATGTGACCATCAAGGCAACCGGGAACCAGTGGTTCTGGACGCATGAGTATGTTGACCATGAATTCGGCTTCGACAGCTTCATGCTGCCGCGCGAAGATCTGGCCGCTGCGGGTTACAACAATGACGAATATCTGTTGGCCACCGACACCGCTGTCGTGGTGCCGGTCAACAAGACCATCGTTGTGCAGGTCACCGGATCGGACGTGATCCACGCCTGGGCGATGCCTGCATTCGGCGTCAAGCAGGACGGTGTGCCGGGCCGCCTGGCCGAACTGTGGTTCAAGGCCGAGCGTGAGGGCGTTTATTTCGGCCAGTGCTCCGAGCTTTGCGGCAAGGATCACGCCTATATGCCGATCACCGTAAAGGTCGTCAGTCAGGAAGCTTATGAAGCCTGGCTGGACAGTGCGATTGCCGAATATGCCGGAATTCCGCGCACCGTGAAGGTGGCCGCCGCCGACTGAAGTTTCGTGGCGAACCATGCCACAACGAAAGACTGACATGACCGACGCAACTGCGATCACTGCGGACTATGAGGCCGGGTTTGGCGACTATGTCGCCCTGCTGAAGCCGCGTGTGATGTCGCTGGTTGTGTTCACCGCGCTGGTGGGATTGCTGGTCGCGCCCGGCGCGCTGCATCCCTTCGTCGGGTTCACGGCTGTGTTATGCATCGCGGTCGGGGCCGGGGCATCGGGCGCGCTGAACATGTGGTGGGACGCGGATATTGATGCGGTGATGAAGCGCACCGCGGGCCGCCCCGTGCCATCGGGCCGCGTCACTGCCGGAGAGGCATTGGCCATCGGCCTGACGCTCAGCGGGTTTTCCGTGATGATGCTGGGGCTGGCGACCAACTGGCTGGCCGCTGGTCTGCTGGCCTTCACGATCTTCTTCTACGCCGTCGTATACACCATGTGGCTGAAACGCTGGACGCCGCAGAATATCGTGATCGGCGGGGCCTCGGGCGCGTTCCCGCCAATGATCGGCTGGGCAGCGGTGACCGGGGGCGTCGCGGTCGAAAGCCTTCTGATGTTCGCGCTGATCTTCATGTGGACGCCGCCGCATTTCTGGGCGCTCGCCCTGTTCATGAAGTCCGATTACAAGGACGCAGGCGTGCCGATGCTGACCGTGACCCACGGGCGGCGCGTCACCCGGACCCATATTCTGGCCTATACCGTTCTTCTGGTGCCGGTTGCGATCTGGCTGGCGCTGACCTCGATCGGCGGGCCGGTCACACTGGTCGCGGCGGTGGTTCTGAATACGCTGTTCCTGAAAGGCGCCTGGGACATCTGGAACCGGGATGAAGGCGCGGCCGAGGCTGACAAATACCTGACCGAGCGGAAGTTCTTCAAACTCTCGCTCGCCTACCTGTTCCTGCATTTCGGCGCGCTTCTGGTCGATGCAACCTGGCGGGCGCTGGTATGATCCGGGCCGAGCATGACATGCACAAGCGTCGCCTGTCGCGCAACGTCGGCGTCGGGCTGGCGCTGACCGCCTTTGGGGCGCTGATCTTCGGACTGACGATTGCTAAAGTCTCGGAAAACGGGCCGGTTGAAGGATACGACCACGTTTCGCGCCCCGCGCTGGCGGAAACTGAATGAGCGATCCGGTGATCCCTGACGAAGCTGCGGGCGCAGACCTGGCCCGGCGCAAGAAACGCACGGCGCGCCAGATGATCGGCGTGGCGCTGGTGATGGGCGCGCTGGCCTGGGCTTCGGTTCCATTTTACAACTGGTTTTGCAGCGTCACAGGCTTTGGTGGCACGCCGCTGGTCGCGGCTGAGGCCCCTGCCGAGGTACTGGACCAGACGGTTACAGTACGCTTTGATGCCTCGCTCGAACGTGGCATGCCCTGGACGTTCAAGCCCGAACTGCGCGAAATCACTGCCAAAATCGGTGAACCGATGCTGGCCTATTACATCGCCCATAACCCGACCGACCGGCCCGTCGCAGGCAGCGCCAGTTTCAATGTCGCACCTTACGAGGCTGGCGGGTTCTTCACCAAGATCGACTGCTTCTGCTTTGAACTTCAGGTTCTGCAACCCGGGGAAACGGTGCGCATGCCTGTCACCTTCTTTGTTGACCCCGAAATGGTCGATGATCGCGACGCAAAGTTTGTCAAACACATCACGCTGTCCTACACCTTCCACGTAACTGACCTGCCCGAAGAACAGGCCGCGCTGGCCATCCCTTCGCAGCAGGACGACCTATAAGATCAGAGGGCCCCGCAATGGCACATGCAAAGAACCACGATTATCACATCCTGAACCCCTCGGTCTGGCCATTCATCGGGGCGGTTGGCGGCTTCGTCATGCTGTTCGGTGCGGTCTTGTGGATGAAAGAGGTTACAGCCGCCGACATCCCGCTTTACCCGTGGGTGTTCATCTTTGGCCTGCTGATGGTCGCCTATGTGATGTACGCATGGTGGGCCGACGTGGTCGAGGAAAGCCAGATCGGCGATCACACGCCGGTTGTACGCCTTGGCCTTCGCTATGGCTTCATCTTCTTCATCATGTCCGAGGTGATGTTCTTTTCCGCCTGGTTCTGGTCGTTCTTCAAGCACGCCATGTATCCGATGGACCCGAACGGACAAAGCCCCGCGGTTGACGGCGTCTGGCCACCTGCCGGGATCGAGGTCTTCGACCCCTGGCATCTGCCGCTGATAAACACGCTGATCCTGCTGTTGTCGGGCTGTGCGGCGACCTGGGCGCACCACGCGCTGGTGCATGAAAACAACCGCAAGGACCTGGTGAACGGGCTGATCATCGCCATTGCACTGGGGGCGTTGTTCACCTTCTTCCAGGCGTATGAGTACAGCCACGCGGCCTTTGGTTTCTCGGGCAATATCTATGGCGCGAACTTCTTCATGGCGACCGGCTTTCACGGCGCGCATGTTCTGATCGGCACGATCTTCCTGTTCGTCTGCCTGATGCGTGCCCTGCGCGGCCACTTCACCCCCGAACGCCACGTGGGTTTCGAGGCTGCGGCCTGGTACTGGCACTTCGTCGATGTGGTCTGGCTGTTCCTTTTCGCCGCCATCTATATCTGGGGAAGCTGATAAGCGCCGAAATTCGGCCCCTTTGACAATTGCTCTGGCGCAGGTCGCGGCCTGCGCCTTTTTATTTGGATGACCATGACTCGACTGACCCTCATCATCATTGGTGCAATCGCAGGCTTTGTCCTGCTGGCAGCACTTGGCATCTGGCAGATGCAGCGCCTGGACTGGAAACAGGGTATATTGGGAGAGCTTGAGGCCGCCATGACCGCCGATCCGGTGGCCTTGCCCGCGATGCCGCAGGAAGCGGCGCATCGCTATCTTCCGGTCGCCGCCGAAGGCGTCTTCACCGGGGATGAACTGCACGTGCTGGCCAGCGTCAAAGGCGAAGGCGCCGTGTATCGCGTGATCGCCCCGTTCCAGACGACAGATGGCCGCCTTGTCATGGTTGATCGTGGTACGATCCCGACAGATCAGAAAGACACGGTCCGCGAACCTTCGGCGGCACGCGTTATCGGCAACCTGCACTGGCCGGACGAGGTTGACGAGTTTACGCCAGACCCCCAGCGCGAAGAAAATATCTGGTTCGCCCGTGACGTGCCCCTGATGGCAGCCGTGCTGGGGACCGAACCGGTTCTGCTGGTCGCGCGCGAAATTGGCGGTCTGGAAGCAACCACCACCCCGCATCCCATCGACACCTCGGGCATTCCCAATGATCATCTGCAATACGCGATCACCTGGTTTGCGTTGGCATTGATCTGGGCGGGGATGACAGTGACGCTGGTTCACCGTATCAGTCGTCCCAGACGGCGGCGGTTCTAAGGCGACACACTCCCATGCGTTACATTTCGACCCGCGGGCAATCGCCCGCGTTAAGCTTTGAACAGGCGATGCTGACCGGGCTTGCCCGGGATGGCGGGCTTTACGTGCCCGAAGATGTGCCGACCCTGAAACAGGATGAGGTCGCATCGCTGGCGGGCCTGTCTTATGAAGAGGCGGCGTTCCGCATCATGTGGCCCTTCGTCGGCGACAGTTTCAGCCAGGCCGAATTGCGCGCTGCCATCGCCGCCGCCTATGACGGCTTCGGCCACGCCGCCCGCGCGCCGCTGGTGCAACTGGACGCGAACCACTTCCTGTTGGAATTGTTCCACGGGCCGACGCTGGCCTTCAAAGATTTCGCCATGCAGCTGATCGGCCAGCTGTTCCAGACCGCCTTGGCGCGTTCGGGTCAGCGTATCACCATCGTCGGCGCCACCAGCGGCGATACCGGATCGGCAGCGATCGAGGCGTTTCGCGGCCTCGATAACGTCGATGTCTACATCCTTTACCCCCATGGCCGCGTCAGCGAGGTACAGCGCCGTCAGATGACCACGCCCTCGGAAGACAATGTCCACGCCCTCGCGCTCGACGGCGATTTCGACGATTGCCAGGCGATGCTGAAGGCGATGTTCAACGATTTCGACTTCCGGGACGAGGTTGGGCTGGCGGGCGTCAACTCGATCAACTGGGCGCGCGTGCTGGCGCAAGTGGTGTATTTCTTCACCAGCGCGGTCAGCCTTGGCGCGCCGCACCGCCCGGTCAGTTTCACTGTGCCGACAGGGAATTTTGGCGATATTTTCGCAGGTCATTTCGCCCGAAAGATGGGCCTGCCAATTGCGCAGCTGGTGATCGCGACCAATCAGAACGACATCCTGCACCGGACGCTGGAAACCGGCAGTTACTCCAAATCCGGTGTCACGCCCTCGATCAGCCCGTCGATGGATATTCAGGTATCCTCGAATTTCGAACGTCTGCTGTTCGACCTTTACGACCGCGACGGCGCGGCGGTGGCCGGGCAGATGGACGATCTGGCGACCACGGGGCAATTCAAAATCTCTCAGGGTGCGCTGGAACGGTTGCGCGCGGAATTCACATCGGGCCGCGCGTCCGAGGCGGAAACGCTGGCCACCATCACCGCGACCCGCGCGGCAAGTGGCGAAACCCTCTGCCCGCATTCCGCGGTCGGCGTGAAGGTCGCCGCCGATCACCTTGGCGAAACCCCGATGATCACACTCGCCACTGCCCACCCGGCCAAGTTTCCGGATGCTGTGGAAAATGCAACAGGGGTGCGCCCAGCCCTTCCCAACCGGATGGCCGATCTTTATGACCGATCAGAACGGGTGACGCGGGTCGAAAATGACCTCGCCGCCGTCGAAAACCTGATCCGGGGGCGTCGCCAGACTTGACTGTAGAACTTGCCAGACTGCCCAACGGGCTGCGCGTCGTGACCGAGAATATGCCGGGGCTGAAAAGCGCCTCGGTCGGGATCTGGGTGACCGCCGGGGGTCGCCACGAGCGCGTCGAACAAAACGGCATCGCGCATTTTCTGGAACACATGGCCTTCAAAGGAACCGAGCGGCGCAGCGCCCTCGAAATAGCCGAGGCCATCGAGGACGTCGGCGGCTTCATCAACGCCTACACAAGCCGCGAGATGACGGCCTATTACGCCCGCGTTCTGGAAGCCGACGTGCCGCTGGCGCTGGATGTGCTGGCCGACATCGTCCTGAACCCGGTCTTCGACCCGGCCGAGATCGAGATAGAGCGTGGCGTCATCCTGCAAGAGATTGGCCAGGCGCTGGACACCCCCGACGATATTGTCTTCGATTGGCTGCAAGAGGTTGCCTATCCAGACCAGCCCATCGGCCGCACGATCCTTGGCCCGGCAGAACGTGTCGGCGCGTTCAATCGCGATGATCTGGCGGGCTTTGTGACCGAACGCTATGCGCCCAGCCAGATGATCATCGCCGCAGCCGGGTCCGTCGATCATGACGCGCTGGTGCGGATGGCCGAAGATCTGTTCGGCGCCATCCCGGCGCGCGATACCGGCCCGGCCAGTGCGGCGACGTTCAGCGGTGGCGAATTCCGCCGCGCCCGCAATCTGGAACAGGTGCATTTCGCGCTGGCCGTGGAATCGCCCGGCTACCGGGATGAAAACATCTATACCTCGCAGATCCTGGCCTCCGCCCTCGGCGGCGGCATGTCATCGCGCCTGTTTCAGGAAGCGCGTGAAAAGCGGGGCCTGTGTTATTCGATCTTCGCGCAGGCCGGGGCCTATTCCGACAGTGGGTTGATGACGATCTATGCGGGCACCGGCGCTGACGAGATTGCAGGACTTGCCGAACTGACCATTGATGAGTTGAAGCGCGCCGCAGACGATATGACGCCCGCCGAGGTCGCGCGCGCCCGCGCGCAGATGAAAGCCGGGTTGCTGATGGGGCTGGAAAGCCCGTCGTCGCGCGCCGAACGCATTGCGCGCCTGCTGGCAATATGGGACCGGGTGCCTGATCTGGATGAAACCGTCGCGCGGATTGACGCGGTTACCACCGGCGATGTCAAAGCACTGGTCGCAGGAATGGCCGGGGCAGGGGGCGCGGCGCTGGCGCTTTATGGTCCTGTCGACAAGGCCCCGGATCACGCCGCCCTGTTGGCGCGCCTTGCGGCGTGATGATCTGGTTTCGCCGCCGTCTTCGGATCGAAACCGCGCGGCTGACGCTGCGCCCGCCCACCCACGCAGATTATCGCCCCTGGACCGCCCTGCGCCGTGACAGCGCCGATTTCCTGACCCCGTGGGAGCCCGCGTGGGCACGCGATCACCTGACCCGCAAGGCGTTTTCCAACCGGGTCTATTGGGCACAACGCACGATCAATGGCGGTACGGCGCTGCCATTGTTTCTGGAACGGCGCAGCGATGGTGCACTGCTGGGCGCGATCACGCTGGACAATATCCGTCGCGGTCCGTCGCAGGCGGGCACGCTGGGCTATTGGATCGGGCAGCGCCACATCCGACAGGGCTTCATGCGCGAGGCGATCATGGCCGTCGTCCACCACGCGTTCACAAACCTGGACCTGTCCCGGATCGAAGCCGCGTGCCTGAAGGAAAACGAGGCCTCTCGGGGTGTGTTAGAGGCGACCGGTTTTAAATATGAGGGCGTCGCCCAAAGCTATCTGCAAATCGGCGGGCGGTGGCGCAATCACGTGCTTTACGCGAATTTGCGCAGTGACCGGCGGGGCCGGACCACGGCGGGATAGGGCCGTCAGGCAATGTAATTGCCGCGCAACCCGTGCCATTTGCGGCGCATGGTATCGGCGATTTCCATGTATTCGCGCCGTTTGGCGTCGTCGATCTGCCCATCTATGGCCAGATCAATGTGCACCAGCACCAGATTGGCCATATATGCCGAACCTGGATTTCGATGGCGGAAATACTCGATCGGATCAAGCTCATCCTCGAAAATCAGCGAATGGTCCAGGCCCATATAATCCATCGCTAATCTCGTGCGGATGCATTTATCGCAGACCCCGCAATTTCCACCGTGTTCCTGTTCGACCAGACAAAAACCGAGATGACCAATTAAATCCGGTGCATTTTCATAGATCGTATTGATCTTTTCGCCGCGGCTTGGAAGCGAACCGAGCATTTCGACCGGAAACTCACTGGTCGAAAGATATTTCGAGATACCTTCTGCACTGCAAAAAGTTGTTGCCACCAACTGACCCACTGCCGAAAAATCGCCGGAAAATGCGCCGCCACCCATTCCGTAACCGGCAAAGCCGAGGCATGTCGTCAAAAATAAAACATTGAAGGAATCGTATTGTGTTTTATACGACAGGCTCAGATCTGTTCGCAGTTCCTGCAATTCCAGCGAAAAATGATCCGCGACTTTCTGCATTCGTTTCTGGCGGCCGCTAAAGCCGGAATAATTCTCCATAGGAAAGTCAAAACCGCGGATCGACAGCCCGTGCGCGAATTCAGGGTTGGTAAGCGCGCTGTAGGCTGAATCAATTCCGCCGCTAATGCATATTATTCGTTCGTCGGACGCGGGTGCCCGATCCGCAACGATATTGGTGAATTCAATATCCATCGGTGAAGCGAACTGCGGCGTGCGTTGCTGCCAAATGCTACCGATGCGCGCTGCTGCGTTGGCGGCAGATTGCGAGATTGGAAGGTCAAACCGGAATGAAACACCGCGTCGAATGGACTGCGCGGCGAGTGTGAAGACCGCGAAATCAAAAGTCTCGAAATTCGGCAGCGGCCGATCCATTTCAAAATATCGCGTTTTCTTTCCAATTCGGAAAAGCAACCGATTGCCCGCGGCGTCAATATCGGCGTGGTGCCTTGGTCTTGCCGACCTGACAATATTCAGGAATTTCCGGTGAACCTTGTCGGAAAGGGTGCCCTGTGTACGGTCCATTCAAACAGCTCTGTCTTGATATGTGTTAACGGTTAAGTCGATTTTATTCTTGCACCGCATTAGCTTGCGCGCTTTCCAAGCGTTGGTGCCTTGAAACCGGTCAGACGTGCGCGGCATTTTTCAGCGGCGCCTATTATCCTGTCTCTCTCCGGTCCGGGTTGGGTGCGAAGCGCCAGACCCTCAAGCCTGTATAAGGTCAATAGGAGGGTGGTTCGCTTGTTGTCGGTGTGGTTTTCGTAAAATGCCACCGGATCACGCGTGTCGTCAAACAGAAGTGTTTGCGGCATGCCATTCAGATCAAGCGCAAACCTTGCGCGCATGCATTTTTCGCATTCGCCACAATTGCCGCCATCAACCGGGTCGAAAAAACAGAATCCCAAAAGGGAAACGAGTTTCGGATCCCTGTCGTATAGATCTTTTATTTTTTCAAACCTGTCTGGTTCTCTGCCGAAATGATCAAAAGGAAGCGTTGGCGTCCCCAAAAAACCGTCAATACCCGGGACATTGCTGGCCGTTGTTGACAACATGGATTCTGGAATTGTCTGATCGGCCGCAAACCCGCAACGCGCCAAAGAATTTCCGGCGAAATGCAGGCAACTGTACAACAGAAGCGTATAATAAGCTTCCCGCGCGCGCAGACTTTTGCGGATATTCGTGCGAACGATTATGGCGTCCAGGCCAAAGTGATCCGCGATCTCGGATATTTTCGCCATCCGCCCGCCAAACCCTTGTGGATTGTCGAGCGCGAAATCCAGACCGTGCAGAGCCATTCCGTGGGTATAACCCATATCTTGGGACGCCTCGATTGCCGCATGGGTCGAATCTACGCCTCCGCTAAGGCACAGAATTCCGCCGGTCCGTGGTGTCGTCGGGTCTGGGACGATATTGGTCAGTTCAAGGTCCAGCGGATGCGACGTGGTCGGAAACCGAACCGACCATAACACAGAGATCCGCGCCAGCGTGATCGCCATACCTTCCGAGACAGGCAAATCAAATTGAACCGGAACACCGCGTCGTATCGCCAGCGCCGCAATTATGATGGCTGCAAAATCATAGGTCTCGAATTCCGGCAGATCCCGATCAGCCTCAAGAAAGTGGACCCGATCCCCCATCGTGAATTCGAACCTGTGCGGTTCTACCTTGGTTTCAACGACGATCCGTTTTCGATAGGGCTGTGCGGCCTTGACGGCTTGGTGTTTTAGCCAGTCGATCATTGCCAGGCCTCTTTCCTGTTCCGTGCTCAGCCAGTCTATGCGAATACCACGCGCCACAGCGTGCCGGAGTGTTTCTCAGTCTCAGCAATTTTACTAAAAGATTTCAGCCAATTGTGCTATAGGATTGTCATGCGCCCTGTCGTCTTAACGTTTCTGTTTGCCGCTGTGCTGTTTGCCGGGTTTCCTGACCCTGCCAACGCCCAGGATCGCCGGCCCAGTCATTGCATCGCGCTGGCTGACGCGACGCCCGGCGTCGAATTCCTGCACCGCGCCAGTTTTTCCGCGCCGCTGGAACGCAACACCGTGCGCCTCAGCTATATCGCGCATTCGATGTACCTGCTGGAGACTGAGGGCGGGTTGAGTGCGGTGACCGATTACACCCGCTTCATCGGGCCGACCAGACATGTGCCCGATGTTGTCACCATGAACCACGCCCATGACAGCCACTGGACGGCCAGCCCGGATCCGGCCATTCCGCATGTGCTGAAGGGCTGGGGCAACGGGCGCGAACCGGCGGATCATCACCTTGACCTGGGCGAGATGCTGGTCAGGAATGTCGCGACCGATATTCGCAGCCGTTATTTCGACGATGTTGAAAAATTCGGCAACTCGATCTTCGTGTTTGAAGTTGCGGGCCTGTGCATCGGCCACCTTGGCCATTTGCATCACGAACCGGACGCACAGCAATATGCGGCCCTTGGGCGGCTGGATGTGGTGATGGCGGCGGTGGATGGCGGGATGACCGTCGACCTGCCGACTATGATCCGTATTCTCAAACGATTGCGGTCGTCCATTGTGCTGCCGATGCATTGGTTCGAAGGCGGCTCGCTAGAGTTCTTTTTGGCCGGGATGAGCGACGAATTCGACATCCAGCGCCCCGGTCAGAACTGGATCGAGGTTTCGGCACGCTCGCTGCCCTCGCGCCCCACGGTGGTTGTGCTGGACCCGGAGTATCTGAGTGATAACTAGGGGTATGAACGCCCCTTTGAACCCTGTCGATGACACGTTGATTGCCGCAATGCGCAAGGCTCTGCCAGATGGCGCGACCCGCGCGGTCCTGCCACAGGATCTGGAAGAACCGCGCGGAAAGTGGACCGGGCAGGCCGGGATCGTGGTCGCGCCAACCAATACCGATCAGGTGGCTCAGGTGATCCGCCTTGCGGCACAATCCCGCGTCGGCGTCGTACCGGTCAGCGGTGGCACCGGGCTGGTTGCGGGGCAGGTGGCCATGGACGGCCCGCCGCCCATTCTGCTGTCATTGGATCGGATGACCGCGATACGCAGCGTTTTCCCGTCCGAGAATGTGCTGGTCGCCGAAGGCGGCGCGATCCTTGCCGATGTGCAGGCCGCCGCCGAAGCGGTCGACCGGCTGTTTCCATTGTCGCTCGCCTCGCAAGGGTCGTGCCGGGTTGGCGGGAATTTGTCCACGAACGCGGGCGGCGTGCAGGTGCTGCGCTATGGCAACGCGCGCGATCTGTGCCTGGGGCTGGAGGCAGTGCTGCCCAACGGAGAAATCTGGCACGGGTTGCGACGGCTGAGGAAAGACAACACCGGCTATGATCTGCGCAACTTGCTGATTGGGGCCGAGGGCACGCTGGGCGTCATCACCGCGGCCAGCCTGCGCCTGTTCCCGCGACCGACCCGTCTGGGAACTGCGATGCTGGTGGTGCCTGATCCAACCGCTGCACTGGACCTTCTTGCCATGGCAGGCAGTGACATGGGGCCTGGTGTCACGGCGTTCGAACTGATCGACGGTATGGGGCTGCAGTTTTTGGATGAGGCGCGCCTGACCTATCACCGCCCGTTCCCGACCACGCCGGATTGGAGCGTCCTGATCGAGGTCAGCGCCTATGGCAACGCCGATCCCGACGCCGCGCTGGAGGCCCTGTTTGCCCGCGCGGCCGAAGCAGGCCTTGTCAGTGACGGCATCATCGCGCAAACCCAAAGCCAGCGCGCCGATCTGTGGCATATTCGCGAAACCATCCCCGAAGCCAACAAGCGGATCGGCCCCATCGCCAGCCACGATATCGCGCTGCCGCTGTCCGAAATCCCCGGTTTCATCGCCGACATGCCAAGCCGACTGGCCGCACTGGATGCGTTTCGCATCAACGCTTTCGGCCACCTTGGCGACGGCAACCTGCACTTCAACGTGTTCCCGGTGCCGGGGCGCAGCAAGGCCGACTACCCAGGTATGGGCGCACAGATTACCCGCATGATCCACGACCGGACCCACGAACTCGGCGGCAGTTTCAGCGCCGAACATGGGGTCGGGCGGGCCAAAGTCGCGGACTTGCAACGCTATGGCGACCCGGCGCGCCTGACAGCAATGCGCAGCATCAAGGCGGCGCTGGACCCAGCGGGGATCATGAACCCGGGGGCGGTGCTGGGCTGATTGGCGCGACAGGCGTTTCCGGGGGCCAATGTCACTTCTTGCGAAACGCCAGGCGGATATCGTCAATCGCATCAGTCTGTGCCGATGACAGGTCGCCTTCGACCAATTCTGCCAGAATATCCTGAAGCAAACCCCACGAGGCATCGCCTTCGATCTTGTTCAGACGCCGGCCAAGCCGTGGGATCGCCGGTTTGGGACCATTGCTTTGCGTCAGAAGCCAACGGCCCAGAACTTCCATTTCTTCTGCTTCGGCTTCGTCGCAACGCAGTTTTGTGCGCAGCATAAGGTGCAGGTGTTGACGCTGATCTTTTGTGGGAAGGTCGTCGAGCTCGATAAACGCTTGCGCGATCGCACATATTGCGATGCGCGGATCATCAATGCCTTCGACCGGATGCGCATTCATTTGCCTGCGAAAAGCCAGCTTGCGCGGAGCATTCCTGACCGTCGTTACGACATCTTGTGCGGCGTGGATCGCGTCCCGCGGGTTGTTGCGCACCCACCACCAGATCGCGCCACCAATGGCCGTAAGGATCAACAGAATAATTGGCATCTCAAATTGCTCTTCGTTTTGAATATGAATTCGGTGTCAGGCTTGGGATTCAAGCTCCACTGAGTATCAGGATGACAGGCGCGGCGCAAATCATGCGTAAAACCAAGCTGTTGTGGGTGAATGCGTGGAACCTGTCCAAGTATTTGATCGGTTGGCGATGACAGCAGCGCGCAGCGCCTCATCCCCCCTCAAATTCGCACAAGGCGTGCACAGCCATTCCAAGCGCTTCCAGCCGTTTGCGTCCGCCCAGTTCCGGCAGGTCGATCACAAAGGCGCAGCCGGTGATGTCGCCGCCCAACCGCTCGATCAGTTTGA